>Ga0209542_10000012_pt1 | contig 598196 bp, 571 predicted proteins | sample RifCSPhighO2_01_FD_184028 | JGI IMG/M metagenome (GOLD analysis project Ga0209542, IMG submission 184028) | Soil microbial communities from Rifle, Colorado - Rifle CSP2_plank highO2_0.1 (SPAdes) (version 2) | ecosystem: Environmental > Terrestrial > Deep subsurface > Rock core/Sediment ... | reverse complement strand
TCATCAATTGTCACATTCGAAGCACCTGTCACACGACCTTTTGAATCAACAGTCACTTGTGAAACTTGTTGTGCCGAACCATACGTTGCCGCAGTCACTGCTGTATTTGCTAATGTTAAAGCACCAGCATTTGAAATCGTCGCATCACCACTCATGGCAACACTTGTTGCTACTCCGCCGGCATTACCAATCAACATGTTTCCTGAAGCCAATGCATCTGAAATCGGAGTAAATCCCAAAGCTGTATTAACATCTGTGGCATTAATATTACCACCAACCGTTACACGGCCTTTGGCATCAACGCTGAATTTTGTATAACCTGCTCCTGCAGTGACACTGGTATTTGCTAAAGTTAATGCACCCGTATTTGATAACGTCGCATCACCACTCATAGACACAGCAGTTGCTACGTTTCCGGCGCTACCAACTAATATTTGTGCCGAATTTAAAGTTGGAGAAATTTTATTATTAAATGTAGTCCAATCAGCCGCGGTCAACAATCCACGATTGGCTGCTGATGATGATGGGAAATTAAATGTATGTGTTGATCCGACAGTTGAATCAATATTAAAATCTGTTCCTGCTGTTCCTTCTGCAAATGTTTGGCTTGCCGCTGATATTCCATTTAAACTTGAAATCGCCGAAGATCCTGTTGCAACTTGCTGTGCTGCAGATCCATCCCAGTACATCATAGCATTCGTCGTGCTATTGAACCAAGTGCGACCTTTATCTCCAGCAACTAAAGTTCCTGTTAATGCTGCTTGTTCTGCCGCTGTTAAATTACTTATTCCCAATGATTTATTGGCATCCATTAAAATATTACCAGCTCCAGTAATATTATTTCCACCCATGATTAATATTCCACTCATGGTGTCGCCAGCTTTATTCAGTGGTGCATATGTCAACGCACCAGTAATGCTGGAGGCATCCAACGAGATAACTCCTGCTGCGACATTAATGTTTGATCCAATTTGAACAATACCTTTAGAGGCGCCATTAGCATCTTGATACGCATTGGCTCCCGCTGCTGTTAAACGACCTTTTGCATCTACTGTAAAACTTGGAACTGCTGATGCTGAACCATATGTACCTGCTGTGACCGCTGTTGTTGCCAATGACAAAGCACCAGCATTTGATACCGTCGCATCACCACTCATAGCGACACTTGTTGCCACTCCGCCGGCATTACCAATCAACATGTTTCCTGAAGCCAATGCATCTGAAATCGGAGTAAATCCTAATGCAGTAGTCACATCACCAGAGTTGATGCTACCACCAACTGTTACACGACCTTTTGCATCAACACTAAATTTTGTATAACCAGAACCTGCTGTGACACTGGTATTTGCTAAAGTCAAAGATCCTGTATTCGACAGCGTCGCATCACCAGACATTGTCACAGCTGTTGCTACATTTCCGGCACTACCCACTAAAATTTGTCCCGAATTTAGTGATGTAGACATTTTATTATTAAATGTTGTCCAATCAGCGGCTGTTAACAAACCACGATTTGCTGTTGATGCTGATGGAAAACTAAATGTATGAGTCGAACCAGCGGATACAATTCCAGCATCTGTTCCCGCAGCATTCAATACAAACGATTGTGTTGTCGCTGTTAAACCATTCAAATTAGAAATTGCTGAATTACTATTTGTAATTACTTGCGCTGCAGACCCATCCCAATACATCATGCGATTTGAATCGCTATTAAACCAAGTACGACCCTTATCACCAGCAACTAATGTTCCTGTTAATGTTGTCTCTTGAGCATTCGTGTAATTACCCATCATCATGTTGCGATTAGATGACATGTTTAAATTGCCAGTCATCGTGCCACCAGCAAGTGGTAATTTTGTCGTGTCATCAATCGTCACATTCGAAGCACCTGTCACGCGACCTTTTGAATCAACAGTCACTTGTGAAACTTGTTGTGCCGAACCATACGTTGCCGCTGTCACTGCTGTATTTGCTAATGTTAATGCACCAGCATTTGAAATCGTTGCATCACCACTCATCGCAACAGCTGTGGCCACGCCACCGGCATTACCAATCAACATGTTTCCTGAAGCCAATGCATCTGTAATCGGAGTAAATCCCAAAGCTGTATTAACATCTGTGGCATTGATATATCCACCAACTGTCACACGTCCTTTTGCATCCACTGTGACTTTGGTGTAACCAGAACCTGCAGTTGCTCCACTATTTGCTAAAGTTAATGCACCCGTATTTGATAACGTCGCATCACCACTCATAGACACAGCAGTTGCCACATTACCAGCGCTACCAACTAAAATTTGCGCTGAATTTAATGTTGGAGAAATTTTATTATTAAATGTAGTCCAATCAGCCGCAGTTAATAAACCACGATTTGCTGATGATGATGATGGGAAATTAAATGTATGAGTCACACCCGCTGATGAAATTCCAACATCTGTTCCCGCTGTGCCCAATGCAAATGACTGTGTTGAGCCTGTTAATCCATTTAAATTGGTAACACCTGATCCAGCAATACCCAGAGCTTGCTCAGCAGATCCATCCCAGTACATCACAGTATTCGTCGTGCTATTGAACCACGTACGACCTTTATCTCCAGCCACCAAAGTTCCAACCAATGCTGTTTGCTCTGCCGCTGTTAAATTACTTAATCCCAATGATCTGTTGGCACTCATTAAAATATTACCAGTTCCAGTAATATTATTGCTACCCATTGCAATTGAACCCGTCATCGTCCCACCAGCAAGTGGTAATTTTGTCGTGTCATCAATTGTCACATTCGAAGCGCCTGTCACGCGACCTTTTGAATCAACAGTCACTTGTGAAACTTGTTGTGCCGAACCATACGTTGCCGCAGTCACTGCTGTGTTTGCTAATGTTAAAGCACCAGCATTTGAAATCGTGGCATCACCACTCATCGCAACACTTGTTGCTACTCCGCCGGCATTACCAATCAACATGTTTCCAGAAGCCACCGCATCTGAAATCGGAGTAAATCCCAAAGCTGTATTAACATCTGTGGCATTAATATATCCACCAACTGTCACACGACCTTTGCCATCAACGCTAAATTTGGTATAACCAGAACCTGCAGTCGCTCCACTATTTGCTAATGTTAATGCACCCGTATTTGATAACGTCGCATCACCACTCATAGACACAGCAGTTGCTACGTTTCCGGCGCTACCAACTAATATTTGTGCCGAATTTAAAGTTGGAGAAATTTTATTATTAAATGTTACGAAATCGGCAGCGGTTAAATAACCATCCTGAGCCACAGTCGCTGCAGGCATTGAAATAACTGGAGTCGTTGTTCCCGTAGCCACATTGATTGGCGCAGTTCCCGTCACATTGGTTACCGTACCACCTAAACCAATTGCTGAACCAACTAATACCCATGCTGTTCCATCATCACGATAGATTTCTTGAGTATCTGTCGAAATATAAACTCGCCCTGCTGTTCCAAAAGCGGGACGTGTTGCAAAAGTTCCAGCTTGCGCAGAAACCACACCACCGGCATTTGTTAAAATGGCATCCGTGATTCCGTAACCTGCAATTGTTGTTGGAGTGGCTGTTACTTTTCCCCAAGCCACATCATTAATTTTGGCATTGGTCACAGCCAAGTTGTCTAACTTACCCGTTGTGATCGCGCCCGCACCAATTGTCAAAGCACCGGCATTTGAAATCGTGGCATCACCACTCATCGCAACAGCTGTGGCCACGCCACCCGCATTACCAACAAATATTTGAGACGATGGCAATGCACTGGTTGCTGGTGTATAACCCAAAGCATTCGTGACATTTGTTCCTGTTAATGAAATCACACCCGCTGCCACATCAATATTTGATCCTATTTGAACAATACCTTTTGCAGCTCCGTTAGCATCTTGATAAGCCTGTGCCGAAGCTGCTGTCAGTCGACCTTTGCTATCAACAGTAAAACTTGGCACAGCCGAAGCTGTTCCGTATGTTCCCGCAGTCACTGCTGTATTTGCTAATGTCAATGCGCCAGCACTTGTAATTGCAGCATCACCGCTCATCGGCACACCCGCAGCCACATTCGATCCATCACCTACAAAAATATTTCCTGTTGCCAGTGCATTTGATACCGGAGTAAATCCCAAAGCTGTATTAACATCAGTGGCATTGATATATCCACCAACTGTCACACGGCCTTTGGCATCAACGCTGAATTTTGTATAACCGGCTCCTGCCGTGACACCCGTATTTGCAAATGTCAAAACACCGGTATTTGAAATCGTCGCATCACCGGATAAAGCCCGACCTGTTGCTACGTTCGCAGCACTACCGACAAAAATTTGTGCTGAGTTCAATGTCGATGGCAACTGACTATTAAATGTACTCCAGTCAGCTGATGACAACAAACCGCGATTCGTTGCTGAAGCCGTCGGAATATTAAAGGTATGAGTAGAACCCGCAGAAACGATATTAAAATCCGTTCCGCCTGTATTGGTTGCAAATGATTGCGTTGTCGTCGTCAAACCATTTAATGTCGAAATGGCGCCTGCCGCAGAGGCCAACGCCTGAGCCGCAGAACCATCCCAGTACATAATTGTATTTGTTGTGCTGTTGAACCAAGTTTTACCTTTGTCCGCAGCAACCAAGGTACCAGTCAATGCTGTTTCTTCAGCTGGAGTCACATGACTCAGCATAAAAGTTTTATTTGTGGCCATTGAAAAATTGCCCACACCCGAAACATCAAATCCACCCATGACAATCGGCGCACCCATTGTCAAAGTTCCCGACATCGTATCGCCAGCCTTATTCAGCGGCGTGAATGTTAATGCTGTTGTCACATCACCTGCAGAAATATTTGAAGCCGCCGTGATACGTCCTTTTGAATCCACAGTGAATTTTGTATAATTGGCTCCGGCAGTGACCGCTGTATCTGCCAATGTTAAAACACCTGTATTTGAAATCGTTGCATCACCACTCATGGCAACACCTGCCGCCGTTCCACCGGCATTACCAACAAAAATATTTCCCGAAGCCAAGGCATCAGACGCTGGCGTGTACCCCAATGCTGTTGTCACTTGACCTGAAGTGATCGAATACGCAGTACATGTTACATTATCATTCACTGCAGAATAAGTTAACGTTTGACCGGCAGCACATGCCCCCGCAACGTTGAACCAATTTCCAGCAACACTTGATTTAATATCTGAATTTAAAAAATTTCGTGCCGTCGCAACATTGGCACCATCACCAATGAAAACCTGGCCTGTCGCCAATACTGATGTCAGCTTATTATTAAATGTATTCCAATTTGCACTTGTTAAATAACCATCTTGAGCCGTCGCTGCCGCTGGCATTGAAATCACCGGAGTCGTAGTTCCCGTAGCCACATTGATCGGAGCTGTTCCAGTCACATTTGTTACCGTACCACCCAAGCCAACTGCAGAGCCAACTTTGACCCAAGCCGTTCCATCGTCACGATAAATTTCTTGAGTATCAGTTGTGATATAAACACGTCCCGCAGTACCAAATGCTGGCATTGCTGCGAATGTTCCAGCTTGCGCAGAGACCACTCCGCCGGCATTTGTTAAAATCGCATCGGTGATTCCGTAACCTGCAATTGTTGTTGGAGTGGCAGTTACTTTTCCCCATGCCACATCGTTAATTTTTGCATCAGTGATTGCTAAGTTATTTACTTTCGCTGTTGTGATCGCATCATTTACGATCGTCACGGCTCCAGTGTTTGACAACGCGGCATCACCGCTCATAGCCACACCTGCTGCAACACCTCCGGCATTACCAACATAAAAATTACCCGAAGCCAAGGCATCAGACGTAGGAGTGTAACCCAAAGCAGTTGTCACTTGACCCGACGTGATCGCGTAAGCCGCACAAGCTACACTATCGCTCACTGCAGAATAAGTTAACGTTTGACCGGCAGCACATGCCCCCGCAACATTGAACCAATTTCCAGCAACACTTGATTTAATATCTGTATTTAAAAAATTTCTTGCTGTCGCAACATTGGCGCCATCGCCAATAAAAACTTGCCCCGTCGCCAACACTGATGTCAGCTTGTTATTAAATGTATTCCAATCCGTACTTGCTAAATAACCATCTTGAGCTGTTGTTGCCACTGGCATAGAAATATTTGGAGTGGACCCACCCGTAGACGCTAATGGAGCTGTGGCTCCGACAGAAGTAACAGCTCCTGCTGTTGGCGATACCCACGCTAAATTTCCAGCGCCATCTGTTCCTAAAACTTCGCCAACACCACCATCATCAACCGGAAATGTCAGTACATAGTTCGCACCAAAAACATTTGGCGCGCGCATTTGAATTGAATTCGTATTTGCTGCATCAAACAAATAAAGATTTCGCCCAGAAAAATTTGTCGCTTGAGCTGTCGTGAATGACGAGTTCCCCAAACCATCACGTTTAACAATCGTGCTAACCGTATTTAAACTTGTCCCAGCCAATGTATCAGTTACCGAAGTATTAATTTCTGCAGCTGTTCGACCACCAACTGTTGCTACTGAAGGATTCGGATACGTTCCAGATAAATCTCCCCCCGCGGCACCGCCCCCTTGCACGGCACCCACAATACGTGGATCATCACCAGCAGCAACTGTGTTGGCAACAGTTCCCACATTCAGAGTGATCACAGGCGCCGTGGCACTTGGTGATACACTTAAATATGCATTTGCAGAAGTCACACTCGTTACAGTTCCCAAAGAGTCATCATCGGCAGCCGGAGTCCAAACTCCACCCACCATTTTTAAAATCTGACCGTTAGCCGGTGCCACAGCAGAAACCGTGGTCCCACGAATACGACCCACAGTTGTTGCGCCCTGAGTTCCAGTCACATCTCCGGTCAAAGCACCAGTAAATCCCACAGCAGGATTAGTTGCTAACAAGTACTGTGATGTTGTTCCACCGATAAGAGCCATCAATTCGGTGTACTGAGCATTACTTAGCGGAGAAACATTAAACGGAGTCGCCCCATTCACAACACGCAGTAACGAATCCGATGGAAATCCACCGACATTCTGAGATTCTAAAGCTGCTGGCACATACGCAACAGTTTGCGTTGGAAGTGGCTCCCAAGTGCCCGGCACCATCGTCAATGGGTCATGAAATAAAATATTAACTCGACGACCATCAGTGGCTGCTGGAGTATAAACCAGCGGCGCTCCTAAATTACAACCTGCTGATGGAAGATTAAAAGAACCGAATGGATTTTTATTACTAAAAATTTGCGCCAATGTGTAACCAGTCGTATCAACACGGGTGCCCACGCCGTTATTGATACCGATGACAAAAACACCGTTATTCAAAGATTTTGTTTGAGTTTCTTCGTACATGATACAGTTATCTGTTGCCGAAGATCCGGTACGAACTTGAATTCGAAAATCAACGTTTCCTGTGACACCTAAGTTGGTGACACTATCGACGATCCGACCATGATAACTGAGCTGTTGCGCGTGGGCCGTAAATCCCTGCGTCAGCAACACCAGCAGAATCAATGCTAAATACCTGGTGGTATAATTTATACTTCTCATTCTTGGGCTCCTGAAAGTATGTTTCCTTGCGAATTCACGAATACTTTATAATTTCCAGATGGCGTTGTTAAAGAAGATCCCTTAACAGATCCAACCGGAAAATTTCCATTCACAGGAATTTCCGGCGCAGCATTGTTCAATACAGGATAGTTACTATCCGGTGTATCAATGTGACCAATCAAAGTTGAATTGACAATTTGCACATTGGTACCAGTACCCGCAGAGTTTTCATACTGAGTGCTTCCAGAAATAAATTCTGGACCACGCAATTTGTACCGCGTTGGTGTGGCTTGAACAGTGTTACTGTTGCGATTGCCAATGGAGTTCCGGGCATTAACATAAAAATCATAATCTTGCCCGTTAGTTAAACCCGTGACTTTATACGGAGACGTGACACGCTCAAGTGAAGTCCAGCTTGGGGATCCAACGGGACGATAGAACAAAGTATAATATGGCGACGTATAAGCCCCCGTCAGCGCCATGTAAGCCGCATTCTGCCATGTCACGGTGACAGAACGATCATCACCTTCAGCATCAATAATTAAAAAAGCACCCGGTGTTAAAATATGCACAACTGTTAAATTCAAGTTTGCAATAGCATGAGTCCAAAAATCATACAGATCCACTTTGATTTCTGCAGAACCAAACTGAAATGCTTTCGGAGTTATTTGCAATGTGCAATTGGGATAAGTTCCACCAATAACTAAACCCGTGGAATCAATTAATGCATCGTTTGAAGACGTGGCTTTAACAAAGACAAAGGAGCACACCATAAATGTATCAGGATCATTAATCGTAAAGGGAATACTTTGAGTGTCATTTTCATCAATGATATAACTAGATTGCATGGCGATTGTTGGCGGAGCTGATTCGGTGTGTTTACCCGGTTCAAAGTTTTCGCCTAAATTGGACTTTGCGCCACCTAAAGGATTTAAATCACAACCCGTTGACAAAACGAAAGCGCAAATGGCTGCGCCACCAGAAAAAAACCGGTATAATTCATGAAGAAATGATTTCTTCTGAGTCATTTTGTTAATCAACGGACGTACCTTTCAAAATGTTTTATGCTCTGCTGTTCCCATAGTTTACCAATCTTTCATCTTCCACGCATAACCAAATACCAAACTTAAATCTGTCTGGTCTTGCTTCTCTATGGTTGTATTTTGCTGAGACACGCCGTAAATCACTGTTCCAAAAAGATACTCTTGGACACGGTCATGTTGAACCGTCATCGAAAGATCCCAACCTGATCCTGCCTCAACATCGTAACCAGAACTTTTTCCACCGGATAAAGAATACATCCCAACTTCTAAGTCGTAACGATACTTGCCCTCTTGATGAACCAAGTAGCTTAGCGCTCCGCGGATTTTCGTAATCGGAACCAACTGAACAGTGACACCGCCATCATTGAAAACAACAATATTTTCTTTAAAGAAACGGTAGAAAACTTTATCCAATTGCGCAAAGCCAAATGAAAATCCCATTCGCTCAGTTTCATATTTGACCAGACCGTACAGATTCGAAATAACTTTTTTATTCTGATCAATCGGACGACCACGCGCCTCTTCGTTTATAGATAGTGCATTGATAGAAAATCCAAAGTCTGTTTTAAAATTTTCAAACCAGTAATTGGCCCAACCCAAGTTAATACCGGGATTGAATTTACTCAACAGCACTGCGGTGTCATTAGTTGTTGCATCGACACCGTCATACCGATAGTAACTGCCAACACCAGCCAGATAAATCACCGAGTACCGCGTGATACATTCTGAACCAGTCCATTCGCCCTCGCAGATCATGCGGTAACGAAGTGCTTCCGAAACAGAATCCTCGCCCGGAGCGCCTTCCGTCGTGACTTGCTCTTCGGTGGCTTTATCCGCATCAATGATATCCAATGCTTTTTGCTCAATCGGCGCAGTTGGAGCAGGTGCGCCCACACCAGAGGCAGTGCCACTGAGATCTGCTTTTTCCAAAGTGATTAAGCGATCAGTTTCGCGATCGACAGTATTCCAAATAACTACTTTCTCTTCGCATTTAAATGGAATTTCAATTTCTGTTTCTGGCTCGATGACATTGGCATTTTTTATTTTATTTATTTTCAAAAGTTCTGGCAGGCTTCCTTTAGTCCCGAAAACAGGTTCTAAATCAAGCAGACGAAGGATAGCCGCAATATGATCTGATTTTTTAACTAAATATTTGGTTGGTTTTTTTACAGGAGTACAAACGTCTGCATGCCCATTTTGTGTAAACCCAAATCCCACGATAAACAGAATAAATAGAATGCTCAGTAATTTCATCATTTCTAATTGTTTCAATGACTTAGCAGAATTGAAAGTGAATGAGTGGGAAATCTTAACAATCTAGACTGACACAAAGTCCAAGATATCCAGCGACGTACGTCCAAAGCAATTCCTAAGACTAGTCTGCCCCTACTTAGAACCAGCCTTCAGAAGGTGTTCCAGGTCTAAAGTTATATTTTTATTCTGTAATTCAAAACTGGTTTCTGAATTAAAAAATAGAATCTGAATCAGATTCCATTTTTTTGACCACCGCTTTTGATGATTCGTCAGATAAATTTTTGTATTAACATCAGTTGTAAATTCACCACTTTGCGGAGAAAAAGAAAACATATGTAAAAATGGGATTTCAAAATCGGCCAAGTCGGCACGATTTTTTTGTATCAAACAGCGGCGTACAATTTTTAATTTTTCTCCCAACTCACCCTGGAAATAGACTTCAATAAACTGATACTTATCACACAAATACTTTTTTTTACCCAACGACGTATTTTCAATATCTAAAATGACTCCTTGATCAGTCATTTCAGTTTGAACGGAAAATGGAGTTTTAAAAAACGAGGTTTTTTTATAAACTAAAAATCCCAAAATCGAAATAATACCAACACTCAATAAAAGAATAAGTCCATTGGTGCGCATACTAGGGCGGATTTGTAACGTGAAGACGTTCATAAATGGTGTAAATTTCACCAGCGGTCAGAACTGTATCCCAGATGGCGAAATCATCAATTAGTCCATCGAAGTACATGCTTCCACCATTACTTCGACCAACATATAATGTACTTCCTGCAGAAGTTGACCAAACTTTTGCACAGGTTTGATTTAATACTCCATTAATATAAATGCGAGCATTGGCTCCGTCATAAGTAGCTGTCACCATGCTCCAGGTATCCCAAGCAACAGATGCTAAGCTGGTGCAATCATTTCCCCAACCATAATTTCGAATGAGTCCATTACTAAGAACTGCTAGTCCATACCCATTCGATGTTGTTTCCGCTCCGTAGAAAGCAATCATCTGGTCAGAACCTGTGTTTGTTGGATTCACCCAAACGGAAATCGATCGATTGGACGCAGCTGTTGGCACGGTGGAAGCCGCGACAGAAATAGAATCATCGATGCCATCAAAACTAATTGCCTGCGATCGTTCTGAACTGACATAAGCCATCCCAGTTCCATTGGCATTGCTTGCCGTTGCGTTGACAGGAGTCGGAGCTCCTCCGCCACTCATTCCAGTAATCGCTGCACCATTAGCAATGGCCCCCACTGCCCCATTCATCGCATAACCACGAATCATATCTGTGTAACGCGGAACTGTGGCTGAATGCAAATCCATAGCCCGAAGTGCTGTTGGCCATAAATAAATTTGCGGCACCGCTGTGGGCGCCACGCAAGCAATGGATTGATACTGCAATCGAATTTCAGCGTCGCCACCATTTTCATAAAACTCATGAACAATGTTGTACTTGACGCCAGCAGTGAATGTGAAAGTGCCATTGGTATTTGTAGCCCCTTGATCGACCCAACGATCAACAACCAGCGTGTTATCAATCCAAATGCGAGCTCCATCATCCGAACGATTTCGCACACAGTATGATCCCGATGATGCCGCTGAAATCTGCCCTGTCCACCGCACACCAAAATCGTTAACGCCACCCGCAGGATTCGACCCCGAAGCCCAACCAAAATTAACTTGAGCATCAATGCGCTGATTCACAAGCGCCGTGAATGGATCATGAGGCGATGCCACTCCACTGGTGATGGTGTAATAGCGAGCAAATAAACCAATGCCTTCATCAGGAAAGGTGGGCGCTCCTGCCGAAACGGTGATTGCTGCTGTTCCACTATTTGCACCATAGGTGGCCGTAATTGTCGTGGGCCCCCCGTTGGCAATTCCGGTGATCAAACCTCTGTTCGAGGCGTCATCAACTGTCACACGCGCAACATTGTTTGATGACCACGAACACGATGCTGTTAACTCAACAACGCCACCATCAGCTGTTCGCCCAAAGCACTGAAGCTGCTGAGTGTTTCCAATCGGAAAATTTCCCGTATTTGGAGAAACAAAAACAGATGTGTATGTTGTCGCTGTGAATTGAGCTGTGATCGCACGAGTCGAGGTCGTGCTGGAATAATTGATCACGACATTGCTGGCAATTGTTCCCGTCGTTGCTGAACTGGCTGAAACAACAACAGTGCACGTGGCGCCAGCCAGCACACTGGTACCACAGGTTCCACCAGTTCCAGGAAAAGTTCCACCCTTCCAAGTATAAGCGGCACTGGAAAATGTGGCTCCTGAAACATCACTGGCTAACGACGATGATGTATTTGTCACTGTAAATACTTTATCAACAGCATTATTTGTTGGAACCAATCCATAATTATAAGTTGGTCCATCTGAAATAACAAGCAATCCACCACGAGCCTTCCAATAAGAAAAGGGAATGATCACTTGTGAAAATACCGGAACAGATACAAAGAGAATTAAAAAAAATCGAAACATTTGTTCCAAGCCTACGCCACCCATTCGAAGTCTGTCAAAAAATTAACTAAACAATCTTGTATTTTAGACCCACCTTCAAATCAGTAGTTTTCAAGACTGGCAGGCATTCTGGATTTGTTTTTATCGGAGGCATCCAGTATTGCTGGCTTGGTCTGAATTTGATCCAAGAGTTTTTCTTTTAAACCCTGATCCGTATCTAAAGCAACAGCCACACGAGAAAAGGCCTCCGCTTTTGATGAGACATGACCAAAACGATAGATATCAGCCAAAGATTTCACATAAAAATACTCGTCCGGATTTTGCTCGTAGTATTCCTCAAACACCGCAATCGCCTCGATGGACTTCTGCTGTTCCATCAGCGCCCAAGCCAACAATGGTTTTAAATTTTTATTTTTTGATTTCAAATCCATGGCCTTACGAACAAAGAATTCCACTTCGGTTGATTTTTTATCTTTGGCGTACCAAAGCTCTGCCAAACCCGCATAAATCTCAGAATTGTTGGGATTGATCTGGATAGCTTTTGCGATTTGCTTTTTAAATGATTTCTGATTGTTCAATCGATAATGATTGAATGCCAATTTGAATCGCAGCTCTTCATCATTCGGATAAAAACCAACCCCTTGCTCTAATAGAGCCACGCTTTCAACAAAGCGCTTATTCTCGATCAGCATGTCTGCATAGCTTTTGTAAATGGCCAAAATATCTGGTCGCTTCAAATGAGCCCGGCGAACTCGATTGATGGCTTCATTAAAGTTTCCATTTTTTTTCTCGTAATCGGCCAACTCGATTTGCGATTCACCATAATACTCAGACATCGGTGGCAACTGATCCAATAAAGTCGCTGAATCGGCATGACGATCCGTAATCTGATACACTTTAGAAAGATAATATTTGGGTTCATCTTCGCCACGCAACTGAATCAATGCTAAATATTTTTGTTCAGCAATACTGTAATCTTTCATCAGAAAATGCACATGAGCAACTTTGAGCTCTAGCAAGTATTGATCATGAATCCAAGGCTTTTGCTTTGCATATTCTCGCAATGCCACTTCATAATTCTCAGTTTGAATCGAAGCGTACGCTAACTTTTCAGAAATTTCAAAATTGAAATCATTCGTATCCGTGAATCGTTGTAAAATAGTTGATGCTTTAATCCAATTCTTAAATCGAAAATAAGAATCTGATAGCAAGCTCACATGGCTATACAGATTGGGTTTCAAGTTATAAGCCGATTCTAAATACTTCAACTCCTGCTGCCAATTTTTTTGCAAGCGGTAGATAGCGGCTCGTTCAAAGGAAATACGAATTAATGTTTCATCCTTATTTCCAACAAGATTTTCTATTTTTTCCAGCGTCTTCAGCGCGACGTCGTATTTGACCTCTAATTTTCGAATATAAAAAATGGCCCAATGCGCCCGCTCATCGGCAGAATCAATTCGCAAAAGCTCTTGGTAAATCAAAGCGGCTTTGGAATAAATTTGATTTGTTAAATACAAATCCCCTAATTTTTTCAATGCTAAAATATTGTCTGAATCAATACTTAGCACCTCAGACAACTGAGCGCTTGCCAAATGATCTAGTTTCTCTTTACGAAAAGCATCTGATAATTGAATTTTTGCCTGCAGATTTTTTGGGTCATGCATCAAAGAAAGCCGATACAATTCGATCGCTTCTGAAATTTTCCCATCTCGGTCATAGCCCCAAGCTAGTTGTCGGTAATACTCAGAACGCGTCATCAACTCCGGAAAAATATCTGATGTCACCGTTCGTGGTTTTTCAGAAAACGGCGCATGGGCACAACCCATGAATACCAAAATTGGAGTAATAAAAATCAGAGCTTTCTTCACAGGTTTCTTATCGGCTTGGCAGAAGCTAGACTAAAAAGACACCCCTGAAACTAGACCTTCAGCCCGACTGTCTCGATATGAATCACAAGTTTACAGCTGATCCAGATCTTTTTTAATTTCACCGATTTGTTTTAAATACTTTAAAGCATCCAAGTTGTCTTTTAATTGCTCAAGACTGCTAGCGCCCAAAATAACGGTGCTCACATGAGGATTCAAAGTACAAAATCCAATGGCTAAATGAGCCATTGATATTCCCGTGCGATCAGAAATTTTTTTCAACTCTTGTGTTGTCTTTTGAAAATGAGGGGCCATGAGCTCTTCCTTTAACCATCCTAGCGACGGCATACTGGCACGAGTTCCCTCGGGAATTCCATTTAAATATTTTCCAGTTAACAATCCAGAAGCCAGTGGACTCCAGGTCGTCAATCCCAATTTCATTTTTTGATACAGAGGCGCGAATTCAGTCTCGACTTTATTTTTAACAACTAAATTATACTGCGGTTGTTCGACGATTGGTCGATGCATTCCGTTTGAAACAGCAAAGTCATAGGCTTCGTTAATTGCCGATGCGGGCCACTCACTGGTTCCCCAATAAAGAGCTTTCCCATCTCGAATCATCTGATCCATTGCAAAAACAATTTCTGAAATTGGTGTTTCGGGATCATAGCGATGGCAATAAACCACATCCACAAAATCAGTTCCCAATCGATGCAATGATCCATCAATGGCTTGCATCAAATACTTGCGATTCAGAGTATCTTTAAAATTAACTCGATTCTCAATGCCCCAAAAAAATTTGGTTGTGAGTACATACTCATTGCGCGAGATCCCGAGATCCTTAAACGCCTGACCCATAACATTTTCAGCTTTACCCAAAGCATAGACTTCGGCATTGTCGAAAAAATTAACTCCAGAATCGAAAGCATACTTGATGCAAGCTTTGGCCAAACTGACATCAATTTGTTTTCCAAATGTAATCCACGAACCAAATGACAACTGACTAACTCGCAAACCTGAATTTCCTAATTTTCTGTATTCCATCACTTCAAACTACAGCTGAGCCCCAGCCTCTGGCAACTCTACTGCATCTGATGCGCGATATAATTTTTTCTGTCCCATCTTGAAACAAAAATGTTGAAAAATCTCTGCACTTTCCAAGTTCAGCTCAGTTTCATACAGTTCACCTCAGGCCACTCCGATAGCGTATTCAATAAGGAGGCCAAACCTATGACTTGGCTTATGCTATTCTTTATATCATTCTTTGCAATTTCCTCTGTTGCACAAGCGGACCCTATTCACAATATGGCTCAACAAATTGCCCAACACTTTCAAGAGCATTCAAAACTCAATAAAAAATTTAAATTTACCGCTATGGAAAACACAATGTCTGTCACAGATCTTAAAAAAAATCGCATGGACATTAAAATTATTAATTCCATGGCAGAAAAATATGTGATCAATTCTTACCCTGTCGATTTATTTGGGCTTTCACCAGAACAAAAGCTCTCTTACCTTAAAAAAGTATTAATCAGCCATCCTCCGAAACCTCAGGCGATTTCAAAGTTGTCCTTATTTATCAATTTGGCTTGGGCTGGTGAATTCAATCGTTGGCTCAGTCCCGAGGACATGACGAGCTTTGGATTAGTAGCCAGCGAAATGACCGCCGCTATCAAAGAAAAAAGCTGCACTGAATTTCAAACACAACGTGAAAAAAGAAATAACTCTTCTCTATTAGAAATTATGAATGGTGCCAATGCCGGACTCTTCAGCGCTATGGCCAGTCGAGTGGGCGTTGCCTTTTGGTGCGGAGAACACCATGCACATAAAGTAAAACTTGTTAAAGGTTTCTCTGTGCAATGCGAAAAAGGGAAAGTCAAAAACTTTGCCTACGCCACAAATGATGCCGTTGGCACTAACGTTGGCCTCATCACTGAAACCGAAAAATTTTTTGGCAATCAACCACCTGAAAAATTCATTTCAAAAAGCTTCAATGCTGATTTTGGAAAAGCAATTTCTGATTGCTGTGCCAGCAACGGCTGCGCTCCGCAGATCAACTTGATTGCTCCATTACCATTTGAAGGCACGCCGACTGAGTTTAATAACAAAGTCAAAAGTCTTACCCCGAGCAATCGTTAATCAAAGCGACCTCTATACGTTTCATTTTTTACCCTAACAATTTTAAGGCCAGTTGCTGTTGCTGATTGGCCTGACTCAATACGGAAGTGGCCGCTTGCATCAGAACACTATTGCGAGCCAACCGACTGGATTCCTCTGCGATGTCCGTGTCGCGAATTCGCGAATTCGCGGCTGAGAAATTTTCATCTGTTGTCATCAATGTTTGCGAAACTGTTTGCAATCGATTTTGGATGGCTCCAAAATTAGCTCGCATTCCATTCACATAATTGATCGCTTCATCAATAAATCCTAAACTGTTTTGCGCATCCAGTTTTGTGGCAACCGTTTGCTCTGCCAACATCATGGACTCAAGACTGGCGTTACTGGCTTCCGCATCAAAAGTAATGCGATCTTCAAATTCCTGATTATTCACACCAATTTGAATATCCAAAACACCACCCATTCCATTCAGCAATGGAGTTCCATTAAACTGAGTTGTCTGAGCCACACGATCGATTTCTTCTTTCAATTGCTGATACTCAATATCAACAAATGCCCGCTCCCGATCACCAATAGTGTCTGACGCAGCTTGCACGCCAAGCTCTCGCAAACGAATCAGCATATTACCGACTTCGCTCAAACCACCTTCGGCAACTTGAACTAAGGAAATACCATCATTGGCATTTCGATTCGCCTGTCTGAAACCTCGAATTTGCGCTTTTAAATTTTCAGAGATCGCCAAACCTGCCGCATCATCCGAAGCCTTATTGATCCTAAATCCCGATGACAAACGCGCCATCGTTGTTTGATTTTCATTGTTTAACCCATATAAGTTCTTTTGCGTGTTAAGCGCTGGAACATTGGTTGCTATTCTCATTCCCATATTATCCTCCGTGTATGTTATTCATCCTTGAATGGTCCTTTCCTTGGTTAAGTCAGAAATCCGTTTCTGACAGTTAATAAACACGATTTATCTCTGCCATCTTAGCGGTGATAAGTCGTAAAAAATTTTAATCTCGAGCGCCAGCATGACTTGCGTACGAGTTATTTTAAAGCTGGGCTTTACTCTCATAAAGCCCGTCTCATTCCAAGCATTGCTTGCGCAATACTTTTTCGCAGGAAGCATTTTCTCACATCAGCGTGTCGTCGCTCACACTTAAAGAAGAGTTCTTACTCTCTTCACCTATCCCTTTAACAGAGACAAAGCCAGTGCCGGTTGCTGATTCGCCTGGGCCAGAACCGAAGTTCCAGCTTGCAGCATTATATTTTGTCGAGCCAATTCAGAACTTTCTTCTGCAATGTCAGTATCACGAATACGTGAATTTGCCGTTGCAATGTTTTCTAAATTAACACTTATATTATCTACAGTTGTGGACATACGGCTTTGCATAGCACCAAAGTTGGCTCGCAAGCCGCTGACATAATTGATCGCACCATCTAACATCGCTAAGGATTCTTGCGCTGTGATTTTATCAAAAGCACCTGTCAGATCAATTCCTAAAGCCTGAGTGGTGGCATCGGATGCTGCCGCATCAAAAGACAAACGATCTAAGTCCGGAGAATTTTTAGTTCCAATTTGAAATTCTAAAAGATCACCAATACCTGCTAACAACGGCGTCCCATTAAATTCAGCCGTTTCAGCAATACGGTCAATCTCTTCAAGCATTTGTGCGTATTCAATATCAACCATGGCTCGCTCACGATCACCGATTGTGTCCGAAGCCGCTTGGACTGATAACTCACGAAGACGAATCAAAATATTTCCAATTTCACCCAAACTGCCTTCGGCTGTTTGAATCATCGAAATTCCATCTTGAGCATTTCTTGAAGCTTGTTTTAATCCACGCATTTGCGCTTTGAAGTTTTCAGAAAGAGCTAATCCAGCAGCATCATCAGCTGCTTTATTAATTCGAGCGCCAGATGACAAACGTGACATCGATCTATCAAGTGCAGCTTTTGTTCCGCTTAATGCGCGCTGGGCATTGAGCGCACTGACATTTGTACTAATTCGCATTCCCATAACTTCCTCCTTGAAGGCGTTCGATTTCTCATTGGCAAAATCCATTTCACCAATTGAAGCTATTCCTAAGCTTCATCCCGCTGGGTACTGTCTCGTTCTTGTACAACTGATCGGCTCATATTGAGAAAACCTTAATGCTGGAATGAAAATCTAGACCTTAGGGCCGTTCATTTTAGATAAAAAGGATTTTACATGGGATAAAAAAAGGGAAGGCTGCACTAAGCAGCCTTCCCTTTTTCATTCTTCTAAATTTATTTATGACTACTACAAATCGACGTTCGTAGGCAAAGTCGGAAGAGTTCCCATAACCGAAGTCACTTCTGCCACTGGAACTAAATTATTCGTTGTCGACGCTGCTGTTCGCGGACTGGCTCCACTTGTAGTGGTCCAGTTCATTGTCATCGGAGCCTCGGCTTCGCAATCCGCGTGAACTGGGTCATAAACTGTATATGAAGTCCCTGACACCTCAAAAACACCCGCCGTTTTTGTTAAATTCTGTCGCTGAACATTTGGAAAAATCGTATGATTTTGGTCTGGGCCCGTCCACGCACAAATAATTCCGTCAATGGCACCAGCACCGGATTGCATTTGAGGTCCGTATCCAAAAAATCCAGTTCCTGAAACCACACCACTGGATTCAGTCACGATCAAATTGAACGCGCGCGAGTGCGTATCACCCTGACCTGCTTGCCAAGCGTAGGCAAATTTTCCCGTCTTATCTGTTAAATTCACATCAGCAATGAGTTGATTTCCGTTATTGTTCCAAGCTTTATTGAAATCAATTGATTTATTCGTCGAAGAAATAAACGGATCAAAACCCGGAGTATTTGCATTTGTTGTCTTCAATAATAATTTACCTGTAGACGCTGTTAATTTTTCGTATTCCAACGAAGCCCCATCCGTTCCTGCACCTGAATCAGAAACTGTGACAGAAATTTTTCCTTTATTTGTTGAATCATCAACGGCCGTCGGAACATGCTTCAATCGAATCGTAAAAGTTTTTGTTCCCGCAGTCCCTACGAGAGATGTCACGTACACTGGGTTTCCAGATGTATCATTGGCTTCGCGACCAATCGTTGCCGCACTGACAGTCACTGGCGCCATATTCACAGTCACCATTCCCGACATTGACGCCGCAATATCAATCGAAGCGCCTTCACCCGGTAAAGCAAATCCACCCTTTGAAGCCACACACCCCATACCCGCAGAAACATACTGTCCCATATCCACCAAAGACACAGCACCCTTCATTTGCCGAGTTAACTGAGCCGCAACACAGGCCTCCGTCGTTCCAGGCTCTGTTGGTTCCCAAATTCCCAAATCACCACCTGGCCAGCTGCCATCAGCCGTATCATCAAAATCATGATCGACATAATTCACACTAGGACCATAACAGTTTGCACGTCCTGAATTATCCAATGTGATCGCAATGGCACACGTTGCTGGCGTTCCCAATAATTCTGTTAATGCTTCGGATTTTTCTTCGGCCGTTGAATCCGAATCAGGCATTCCCATGGTGGAAACACCATTTGATGAAAATCGTTGAACGGCAGATCGAGCACCACCCGACTGTGATGTCGGAGAAGATACTGTTAATTCTTCACTCAGTATCGTTGCAAATGATGTCAATCGCTCGGACCCTGATGCTTCGTCAGTACTAGCGCTACAATTTGCAAACACGACAACCGTTGTTGCCGCAGCCAATGACGTCAAAATAAACTTTGTTTTTGTCTTCAAACTCATGAATTCTCCTTAAAAATATTTTTTTATTTTTTAATTTATGTCTCGATATTCTGCCTATTGAATACGAAGTGCAAAACAGTTTCGAGTTGCTAAAGTAAACTAGTCTTTGTGGGAGCTCGACCTAGACCTTTATAAATGTCACTACGACCAATCTTCAATTTTTAGATTTGGAATTTGATTGAAGTCTTTCGTATTGCTTGTGACAAGAGTCAAATTTTTAGCCACTCCTGTTGCAGCAATGAAAATATCAATCTCATTATTGGGGGCATATATTTTATTCTGCACCAAGTATGTTTTAATCTTTCCATACGCTTCAGAAATTGATTCATCATGATAAATTCGCGTGAATGGCGACATTGCTATTGCTCGCGCAATTCTATTCTGTTCGCGATACTGTGGTGGTGCTGAGTTTTCAACGCCGTGAAGAATCTCTGCCTCTGTAAATCCTGAAACTGCAAGATCTTCAGGGTTATTTTTTTGCACATTCGAATTTAGTGGCTCTGTCGCATAAAAAAGATGAATCATCACATTTGTATCTAATAAAAATTTCATTTTTTATGACCTGATAATAAATCATCTCGCTCAACGATCGGTTTTACGGAGCGTCCTTCGGACATAAAATCTTTTGAAAATAACGTTTGAGCCAGTTGCAAGCCTGCCCATGGATTTTTAGCATCAATAATCACCGTCACTGAACCAATTTTTTCAATCAAAACCGTGTTCGTATCAAAGCGCATCTCCTTGGGAATTCTCATTGCCTGACTGTTCCCGTTCATAAAAATAGTTGTTTCTTTCATATTCAATTACTCCTGTATACACACAAGTATATACATAATAAGTATATACTGCAAGATATACTTGCACCAGGGGCTCAGATCAAATAAACATATCTCAAATACAACAGAGATGATTTGAAACAAGATTTTCACACATCTTTACTTAGAATTCTGGACCGGGTACTTTGGTCGGTATGGAAATACGAGACCCTATTCATGGTTCGATTCAGCTCAATGATGGCGAAGTGGCCGTTATTGAAACTGTTGAGTTTCAACGACTGCGCGAGATTAAACAACTGGGGTTTTCTGAATTCAGCTTTCCGGGTGCGACTCATAATCGATTTTTACATTCGATTGGTGTGACCTTTGTTGCCGGTCAGGTTTTTGATTCCATATTTCGGGCTTATCCGTTCACTAAAAATTCTACTAAAAATCGCTTCCGCCAATTGGTGAAGCTGGCCGCCTTATTACATGATATTGGTCACGGGCCCTTAAGTCATACCACCGAGCAGGTGATGCCTCAGCTGAGCCAGTTGAAAATCAAAATTTATGAAAATCAAAAAATCGATCAAACCCGTCGAGCAAATCATGAAGATTACACAGTTAAATTTGTAACGGATTCAACGGTGTCTGATGTCATCCGAGAAAATTTTACTGATATTCTGCCCGAGCATGTTGCCTACTTGATTGATAAAAATTTAGATTGTGACGAAAGTTTATTTATCGAAGGTGGAATTAATTTTCGACCGATCCTCTGTCAAATTGTCAGTTCCGAGCTGGATGCGGATCGCATGGATTATTTAGAACGCGATTCTTTTTTCTGTGGAATCAACTATGGAAAAATCGATAAAGATTGGCTGATGCAAAATCTGACTTTGCATATTGTGAATAACTCGGCCTACTTGGCATTGAATCGCCGCGCCTTGTATGCCTTTGATGATTTTTTAATTTCTCGTCACCATATGCATTTGATGGTTTATTTTCATCACAAGAGCATCATCTACGAAGAGATGTTGAATCGCTATTTATCGTCACCAGATTGTCAATTTATCCTGCCGGCTGATTCCAAAGAGTACATCAATTACACGGATTACAAATTGTACGAGCATTTAGATACGGTGGATAATGAATGGGCTCAGCGAATTGCCCAGCGACGACCTTATCGAGTGGCTTTAGAATTACACAATCAAGAAAAAAACCGCATCGATCGCATCAGTAAATTATTTTCTGATAAAAATATCGATGTGATCCATGCCAGCTCGAACGTTCGTTTATCCAAGTATCATTCGACCAATCCCGAAGAGAGCATGAATATTTTTGTCGTCGATCAGTATGATCGTTGGGACGTTCCCTCGCCGGTTGATTCGGCGACACAAATTTTTCAAAAATACGAAGGTGAACGTGTTATTGATCGTTTTTATGTTGCTCCGGAAAAATACTTAGAAATTAAGAAAATGTTAACCGAAGTGCGCTACTAATTCTACAGATCCCAAATATAGGTCGCCGACGGATAATGCACATTTTGAAGTTCAAAGAAATCTCTGGGGCCAGGGCGACCAGCCATTTTTTGATAAAACTGCACCGACGATTCATTGGCATCTAATACTGAAACCAAAGCTTTTTTATAACCCGCCTGTTTCAACAGTTGTTGGGCTTCAAGCAGTAGTGCTTTTCCAATACCTTGACCATGATAAGTATGTTCTAAATACAAGGCCCAGACTTCACCGTCTGAAACAGTTCTGTGATCGCGACACTCGCCGCCTATAGCAAAACCAATGATTTGATCACTATTTGGGTCTTCAGCAACCACGCAATTTGAAAACGGATCTGTGATCCATTTTTCAATGGCTTTAGTTTGTGCGATGTAGTCAATGCCATCTAAAAATGTATCCGGAAAAATTCCACGATAGGTGATCTGCCAAGAATCCGCACGGACTTTAGAAATTGCAAGTGCATCTTCTTTTTTTGCCTTGCGGATCAACGCAGTCATTCGAATTTAAAGTCTTTCAATAATAACAGCGATCCCTTGACCACCACCAATGCAAGCCGAACCCAAGGCATACTTTGCATTTCGTCGGTGTAATTCAAACACCAAGTGATTCATAATTCGCGTGCCTGATGCGCCCAACGGATGTCCCAAGGCAATGGCTCCGCCGTTAACATTGGTTTTTTCAGAATTTAATCCCAATTCTTTTTCAACCGCCAAATACTGAGCTGCGAATGCTTCATTGATTTCAACCAAATCCATTTGTTCCATTTTTAATCCCGCGATCTCGAGTGCTTTTCGAGACGCTGCCACCGGACCAATTCCCATAATCTGAGGATCACAACCCACGCTGGCCCAGGAAACCAAACGAGCCATCGGTTTAAGGCCTTTTTCTTTTGCAAAACTCTCGCTGCAAATAATCGAACATGCAGCTCCATCGACAATTCCTGATGCCGTGGCTGCCGTCACTAAACCATCTTTTTTAAATAAGGCTTTCAGTGTGGAAATTTTCTCTAATGTTGCATCCGGCTTGGGATGCTCATCTTTATCAACAATCACAGCCCCTTTTTTAGTCGTCACGGTGACCGGAGTGATTTCAGATGCAAAAATATTTTTATCCAAAGCTGCTTTGTAACGCTTTTGCGTTTTTATAGAATACTCATCGCATGCCGCGCGCGTGATTCCGTATTTCTCTCCTAAATTTTCTGCGGTGATAGCCATTGGCATTCCCGCATGAGCATCTGTTAAGGCCGCACTCATCAGATCTTCCAATTCAAAATTTCCCATACGAAGTCCATCAAAGCGAACTTTTCTGGCAACATAAGGAACCTGAGACATTTGCTCAACTCCACCCGCCAAAACACATTTTGCTTCGCCAGTAAGAATCATCTGAGCCGCGTTAACCCAGGATTGAAATCCTGAACCGCACAATCGATTCACATTATAGGCTGGCACATTCACCGGAAGACCAACTTTTAAACCAACATGACGGGCTAAATACGCCGCATCTGAGGCACTCTGCACCACATTGCCAATGACAACATGATCAACATCTTCGGGTTTAACATTTCCAGCTTCAAGTGTGGCCTTAGCGGCAACAACTGTTAGCTCCGTCGCCGAAACATCTTTAAGTGATCCACCAAAAGCACCAAACGCAGTTCTTTTTCCTGAAATAAAAACTATTTTTTCCATAACACTTACGGTAAATAGAATCATCATTATCAGCAAGGAGATTTTATGCGCGCATTAGTTATTGGCTCTGGTGGTCGAGAGCACGCGATCGTGAAAAGTCTGTCTGAATCCAGTCACGTCACAAAAATTTATACTAGTCCTGGCAATGCCGGCACGGCTCTGCTTGGTGACAATGTTGTTTTGGATTTAAATGATCATGAAAGCGTTGTTCAATTTTGCAAAAATCAAAAAATGGGATTTGTTTTTATTGGTCCAGAAGATCCACTAGTGAATGGTCTTGCCGATTCACTTCGCGCAAATGGCATTCTAGTGGTTGGTCCATCCAAACATGCCGCACAGCTTGAAGGTTCAAAAATTTTTGCCAAAGAATTTATGAAAAAAGCCGGGGTCCCAACCGCCGATGCCGTTGTTGTGAATTCTGTGGAGTCAACATTGCTCGCCGCCAGAAAGCACACCGCTCCATTTATTTTAAAAGCCGACGGTCTTGCTGGTGGTAAAGGTGTTTTTATCTGCAGAACAATGGCTGATCTGGAAGCCGCAGCCAATAAATTATTTGTCGAGAAAATTTTTGGAGCAGCTGGTGAAAAAGCCCTTCTTGAAAAAAATCTGTCAGGCACCGAGTTAAGCTTTTTGGTTTTAACAAATGGATTGGACTATCAAGCGTTACCACTGGCTCAGGATCACAAACGTCTTCAGAATAAAAATTTGGGTCCCAACACCGGCGGTATGGGAACGGTGGCTCCTCTGGAAATTCCGCCAAATCTTTACCAAAAAATTATCAAAAATATTATTGAACCTTCGATCGCCCAAATGAAAGCTGAAAAATTTGTCTACAACGGAGTGCTCTTTGTAGGTCTTATGATCGTGGGTGAAGAACCCTACACTTTGGAATACAACGTGCGTTTCGGCGATCCAGAAACCCAAGTTATATTGCCTTTGATCAAAAGCGATGTCGGTCAGATTCTGCATAATCTATCGCAAGGGGTTCTACAAAAAATCATGCTGAATAGCATGCACGCTATTTGTATTGTGAATGCGGCCAAGGGATATCCCGAGCAACCCAAAAAAGACATGATGATTGTACTACCTGAGACAAAAGACCCCCAAAGCTACGTCTTGCATGCCGCCACAAAAACTTCGAACGGAAAACTTTTTTCTTCGGGTGGCCGAGTATTGAATGTGATTGCTGTTGCTGAAAATGCAAAAATGGCTAAAGGCAAAGCTCTCGAGTTAAATTCAAAAATTAAATTTGATGGACGACAGTACCGAACAGATATTGGTGATTACCAATTCCAGCGCCAAGCCACTTGAGATTTATTTTCAGTCCGTGTGATGGCGTGTGAAATAACAAGATCTTGCTTCTGAGATATTTGCTCTGAAACTTCTGCTTCAGTTGTCGCTGCTCGGGCATCATAATTCACCGCCGCATTCACCCAGCCTTTGTATTCAATCTTAGCCAAAGCCTGCATAGCCAAAACTTTAAATGAAATCCGATGATCTGTTTTGCTGTCCTTATTTTTAAAAGCGACCTCGGCTTTAAGATTCTTTTCGACCTTTTCCGCAGCTTTTCCCACAGCCGAGTTTCTGAGCGGCGTTGTGTCCCACCATAATGAAAGCGTGTTATCTGCCATTTTTGAAATCACTGAATTTGCTGATTCTTCACCGCTGACTGCTTTAGGTTGTATTCTTTGTGAAGTTTCCACATTTAATAAAGGTTCAGAAACATCGACAGGCATTACCAATTTCTTTGTTTTTTTAATATTCACCCGCGCCCAGCTGCTAGAGCAGATGGTCAGAGCAAAAAAGAATAAAGCTAATACTTTAAAGAAGTTCATACCTACTTTATTTGTATTCAACTTCTGGGCCGATCGCTCACCTGTTTAAACAGTTTTAAATGGATCGAACTGGGATTTTTTACCTGAAGTGTTCAGTTTATTGCGAGCTGTTCAATAAATGCTCGACGGCTCACAATGAGGCGTTAGTTAACACGACAAGATTCTTTGTAATTGGGATCTGCCATTAAACCTTCTAAATCAAGATCTAAATTCAATCGGCCGCTTTCACAATTTTCACGCAAGATTTTAGCCGCAGTAATAATATTGTTTCGGATATTGTGTGATTTAGTACTGCTATCAAAGTTCTCGTGACCGATTCGTAGCTCGGATTCAAAATACCGATCACCTTCTGCCGTTCGAACATAATCCGCTAATTTTTGAACTTGTCGATAAACCTTAGCATTCATGTGGCGTACTTTTTCAAGAGCTCCCACTTTGCGCATCATATTTTCTTTTGAAATTCCACAATCGTTATCTTTCAAGATTGTCTCACGCACCAGCACTTCACCGTTTTTGATTCGAAGCTGCTCGTCAGCGGGGATCACTTCTTTTTCACCCACCAGCTTGGCTTTTGATTTCGATTCAACCACTTTACCATTTACATTTTTATACAATTTAAACTTAAAATGAATATTACCAATGCGATCGGCCTGGTTCAGCATATAATCAATAACCACCATATTCGAAACATCTCTCATCACCGTCACAACCGGAGCCAATTTTTTAAAATCAGTTCCACCCGCTAATGTCGCTACTGACTCACCACTTGAAACTGCTAAAAATGGACGTTGGGTCATAAATCGTTGATACCGAGTATCGTAACTTCCAACACCACCAACTAAGTTAAACTTATATTCACCCGTGATATTTTCAGATAATGCTCCATAAACCGTATCACCCACAAAAATTTCTGGGTTGGCCGCAGCATTTCTATGTCGCGATAAAAGTGTACGCCACGTCTGTGCAATCAATTGATTGCTCTTCGCCAAATGTGATGTTGCTTTCAGAGTTATTTCTAAATGTTTTTGCTTATCCATAGTACGAAACACAGCCACCGGAACTCGCGAGCCCCCTAAGAACTCAGCCACGCGGTAATAAGTCACCGGCGAAGACGCATGACTGCATGATGTTGTTTGTTTGAATTTCGCAACCACTTTTCCTAATTTTTCGCCAGTGGCATCTTTGTCTTCGCTGGCATCATCGATATCCATACAATACTTTTGTTTGAAATCAGCATCTGAAATAGCCGTTGAACGCTTGACCACTAAAATTCCAGGATTGGTTGAATTCAGCTTGGGACAGACAGTCAATTGATCCGTGTAAAATTCCATCGCACACAACTTGGTTTCGTCCGCAATCTTTTTAGATTCAGCCGAAGACTTCATGATAGGATTCGTGGTCCAACACTTTTCGTTACTCATTGAAAAAGCAGCATGCGTTGTCACCTGCGCCAATAATCCAAGTACTAAGACTGTCTTTTTCATGCTGATCTCCATTAAGCAAAAGTTTATCTACCATAGGGGTGTGTGCGAAATTGAAACCAGCCATAATGCTTTAAATGCGTTTTGAGGCTTTAAAAGCGTCCAGGTGTTTTACAGGGGGCGTTTTAAGGCCAATATTAATAAAATGCACTTGACTGCATTACATTCATGAGTAAAATGCAGTCATATGCAAAATAAAGACAGGTATATTCAGCCGCTGATAAATGATTTTTTAAAATCGAGAATGGTTTTTATAGGCGGTCCCCGGCAAGTTGGAAAAACAACGCTATGCCTTTCTTATTTAAATCCCCCGGAAAGGCAAAATCCAAATTATCTCAATTGGGATGATTTAAAATCAAAGACGCTTTTAAGAAAAGGTGAAATTCCACATGCGAAACTAATCGTCATTGATGAAATACATAAATATAAAGAGTGGAGAAATCTTTTAAAAGGCTTTTACGATAAGCGGCCAGAGGGACACAATTTTTTGGTAACTGGCTCTGCCAGATTAGATCACTACCGACGCGGTGGAGATTCACTATTAGGCCGATACAGGTATATTCGGCTACATCCTTTAAGTATCGCTGAGCTAAAAATAACGACTAAAAATGATTTAAAAGATCTTATTAAATTTGGCGGATTTCCAGAGCCCTACTTTGCAGCAAATGAAAATAATCACAGACTGTGGCTGAATGAACGACTTCACCGAGTTATCAACGATGATATTCGTGATCTCGAATTTTTAAAAGAATACAACTCCATCGAGCTTCTCGCGGAAGCCCTACCAGATCGCGTGGGTTCTCCACTATCAGTGAAGTCTTTATCAGAAGATTTACAAGTCAGTCCACATACGACAGAGCGCTGGATAGATATTTTAGAAAAAGTCTACTATTGCTTTAGAATTTTACCCTATGGAGCGCCAAAAATACGCGCTGTTAAAAAAGAAAGAAAAGCTTATCTATGGGACTGGAGCGCCCTAACAGATGATGGAAAAGTATTTGAAAACTTAGTAGCCTCGCACCTATTAAAATACTGTCACTACATAGAAGACTCAACAGGGCACCAAATGGAGCTCCGATTTTTAAAAGATACTGATGGTCGCGAAATAGACTTTATCGTTTTAAAAAACAAAAAACCAATTTTTGCAGTCGAATGCAAAACAGGTGACAAACAGCTTTCAAAAAATATAAATTATTTCAAGGAAAGAACGACAATCCCATTTTATTATCAAGTTCATCTAGGACAGAAAGACTATTCACCAGATCGAAACGTCAGAGTTTTACCATTTTTAAGCTTTAGCTCAGAAGTCGGCTTGATTTAGCGGTAAGTTATTGTTATTATTTTGCTGTGACTAGAAATAAAAATCTCGCAGGTTTGTATTACTCCAAAATTGTTAAATCATTAAAGTATTTAGAATATAGCTATAACAGAACGCTTAAAATGCCCCTAAATCCAAATCAAATGACTGATGCCGAACTTGAATCATGGGACAGCTTTGCGTCACGATTTGCTCGAACATCTGATATTTTTTTAAGTAAATACATTAAAGCCCAAGTTCTTAATGATGATCCAGCGTTTGACGGCGGCTTTGTCGACCAACTTAATCGCGCGGAAAAACTTGGTCTTATCGAAAATGTGATACAATGGATGGAAATTCGCGAACTAAGAACCGCAACTGTGCATGAATACAGCGATCAAGATTTAGAAAAAATTTTTGAAAAATTTCGTAAATTTTCACCGCTATTATTTGCCTTACCGCAAAAAATAAATCATGAGACTTAGCCACAAAGAAGTAGCCTCTATTAAGTCTGCCTTTTCTGTAGTATTGGCCGATCACCCATATGAATTATATTTATTCGGCAGTCGTGTGGATGACAATAAAAAAGGTGGCGACATTGATTTACTAGTGGTGGTTTCAACTGCACAAAAATCTTCAGTTGCTGATCAAAAAACTGTAATTCGAAAAAAAATTTTCGAAAGTATCCCTGAGCAAAAGATAGATATTACTGTGGCTACTCCTGAAGAACTTCGATCGGATGATTTTTTAGTATCCATTATGGAATATGCCATTAAATTTTAAAAAACTGTAAAACATAGGCGATTGGTTGTGCTTCTTCGAGTTCAATCAAAGCTCAAGATCCACCGGTTGAATTTTTTAGTTTTATCAAAACGGGATCGTTTGGATACTTAATCAAAGCGATTTTTTCAAGAAATTCAAAGAATTCTTTTTTCTTATTCAGCTCCAACAAAGTTCCCGCATAAGCTCGGTAGGCTTTCACATCACCATTAACAATCGCTATTCTTAAAAAACCTTCAGCCTCATTCAATTGACCTAAAAATAAATAGATAGCCCCTAAATTGGCTACTCCGGCATACCATTCTCTGCTTTTTTCAACTGTGTTAAGAACTGTTTTTTCAAAATAGGGAATGGCCTGCTTGTACCTCTTGGTATTGAAGTACTCGATGCCTGCATTATTATTTAAGTAAAAAGATTCGGGATCAACAGTCAGATCATGCGTATACAACGTCAACGGGTCTTTCCAATTTAAAATACGCGCATGAGTGCGCAGTGTAAGCCCCGCTAATAGCAACGCCCCCATCAGCAGGATTCGAGACAACTGAATACGAAATTCACTCGAAATAAAAGTCATCATCATTCCTAAAAATCCGACCATCGTAAAATAGAACCATCGGTCGGACACAGTCCCATCCAATGGTATCAACTGACTGTGAAGCCCCCATCCAAACCCGAACCACAAGAAAAACAATATAAATACCTTGTCTTTGGTTCTTGCTATATAAACCAGTGACAGGCAAACAATGGCGATGACTTCGATCAACGGCAACCAAAAATCCTGAATACTGATTCGTTTTACTATCCAATCTTGAGTCAGGCTAATTTCTTGAGGCCAAAAAAATAAATGAATGTAGTGAACTAAAACTTTGGGCATGGTCATAAGACGCGTTAAAAAATCTGCTCTAGAAATTTGCATAGTATTGCTATGAACAGCATTTAATTCAGCAAACCCAAATCTAAGCGTAAAATAAACTCCAGCTACAACGACCAATGAAACAATCAAATGGCACCAATGATCTTTTTTAAAAAGCAAATAATAAGTACAGCATACCAGTATGTATAACAGTCCACTTTCCTTACTAAGAACGCTGCCTAACAAGAAAATAGAAGCCAAATACACAGAATATTTACTCTGACTTTTGATTAAAATAAGTAGTGCAATCAATCCAAAAAAGGAAAACAATGGCTCTTGCAAATCCGCTATAAAAACGACAGCCTCTGAGTTCATGGGATGCAAAAAAAAAATAAAGCCAACTAAAAGTGAAAATATAATTCTTTCTTTTGAAAATAAATTCTTAAATACAATAAAAATCATAGATGCGTTGGCCGCATGCAAAATCAACTGGAAGACCCGAAATGATATTGTCTCGTTCGGGGTTATGTTCCACAGAAGACTATAAGCTATCATCATTATTGGTTTGTAGTAAATTCCACCCGGCGCTTCGCTACCGCCTTGATCAACTGTCGATCGCGTAAAATTCAAATACCAACTTGAAATATCATGAACTAATCGATTAGTGACAATTTGAAAACTGTCATCCAAATAGAATCCATAATTTAATGACGGAAGATATAATGCAAATCCAACCAGGGTGAAAATGAGAAAAATCAAAATTGAACTGAGCTTAAAATTCATACTAAATCATCTTAATTTAGTGGCATTTATATTCAACAAATACTTTGCGCCCAGTAATCATGCAAATAAACGACTCACTTTAATACAGCGATCAACTCTATTAGATTTTTAATTAAAGTAAATATGTTTGTTCGCCGAAATCAAAGAGCTTAGTTCACGTCTACTGAAGGGACCACCATGTTTTTTTCTAATAGCTTGAAGATGTTATTTTTTGTCAGCCTGCTGCTGCCATTGACATTGGTTGCGCAAGCTCAAACAAATAAATTACCCATAATCAAACCTTACATTACGCTGGTGTCTCCTACAGATTTAGGATCCATTCGCGTTAATATTGAAAAATCCAATGATCCTGATGGCACTATTTCTAGAACTGAAGTTAATTTTGGAGATGGTTTTATATCAACTGGGCTTGATACCACACACACATACAATCGTCTTTTTCCATATTTCAATTTGGCTTCTGAATTTCAAATATCGATTAAAGTTTGGGACAATAAGAATGCGGTCTCATACTATTCGCAAAAAATCACAGTCAATCCTGATTTTAAAATGACAAATGCAGCCACTGTTTTCGGCCCTATCCAAGTTGATAAAAAGAAATATTCTTTTTCGGCGTCTGCCTTGGCCACTGATCATGTCTACAAATTAGTATTGACTCGAACAAAAACAACAAATACAGCGCAAAACATACTCGTTTATTTTTTAAATCTATTCAATATTCAAACCGAATTGAACACATTTAGTTTAGAAGCAGATATTAACGATATAAATCTATTTAGCACTGGTGAAATATCAGAAAACACCATGATTATTGAAAAATTCATTTCTTTAGAATCTGCAAATCAGTTAAGAATTAATTTTGCTTCAAAAAAATATAATGAAATCAAACTTGAAATCCAAGATGTTCACTTAATTCGTGAAACAGTCGCACCAGTACTCACTTTAGAACCAATGCCTTCTGGAAATCCAACAAATATTAAAAACTATGAAATTAAAATTTTAGATGATTCGAGAGTCTCGACTATATTTAAAGTGAATAATGGGCCTTTAAGTCAAACCAATTCTAAACAAGGCGGTGGTTTCAGCATTTCCCAAGAAGGTTTAAATGTTGTTGAGTTTCAGTCGATCGATAGCTTTGGGAATCGCAGCCAAACTGTGTTCAACATTTTTCTTGATTCTGTTAAACCGACACTACTTTCTGTGGTTCCTAATGCGGATCAGTCTTTTTATACGAATACCCTTCCCTATTCTTTGCATTTCTCTGCAAAATACAATGAAGAGCTTCAGTCCGCATCAATCAATGGCGTAGCTGCAAATTTATCCAGTGACAAAAAAGAAATTTCTAGCTCTTTACAAATATCTTCAAATGGTCTGCAACAAATCCAGCTTCAAGCTGTAGATTTGGCAGGAAATATTACCAATTCCACTTCGACTATAAATACTATTTACTGGACTGAAAAACCTCGAATCATCACTGCCGTTGGCGACTCTTTATTCATAAATCAATTAAGCTATACATTCTCTGCGACTATAGAATCAGGAATACCTACCTCGACCGTCATTAAAGTAAACGATGCTCAAGTATTTTCTACTGACTTAAAAAATATTCAATACACTCTCAGTGGTCTTCACGAAGGGGCGAATTCTGTTTCTATTTTTACTATGGATGCCGCTGGAAACGCGTCATTACCAAAAGATTTTATTATTCATGTCGATTCAATGGCTCCAGAATTGGTATCCCTTGATCCACTCAATGAAAAAATATTTTATACAAATCAATTGCCTTTAACAATCCCTGTGTCAGCCATTTTTAATGAGGCCTTAAGTTCTGCCACAGTCAATGGCACTGTTGCTGTGATATCAGCACCCTCGACTATTTCAGCTCAAGTTCAAGCCAACCAAGCTGGCGAACTGCCATTACAAATATCTGTTTCTGATTTTTCTGGAAATTCTAAAACAGTAAGCAAATCCTACTTTGTTGAATATTCCACTGTAAAACCAAAGCTCACCTTAGATCCAGACAGCGTTGATATTTTAACAAATAAAATTTCAATACCCGTATCAGGAACTTCGGATCAGGTTCTTTCAAGAATAACTTTAAATGGTCAGACTATAAATATTGGACCTGATGGAAAATCATTCAGCGGTGTTTTTGATGCTCCACAGGATGGCCGTTTTCAACTTCAGTTTGAAGGCACAGATAAATTTGGAAATAGTGGAACAGTCTCAACATATGCTCGCGTCCTACAGTTATTACCCGAGGATCTTGTGAACTACCCCGCGCCCATTCTAGAGCCTGCATACCCTGGCCGTCGTGTTGATTTTGGACCTGGTTTTTCTGGCGGTGCTGGCGGCGATATTTGTGCGGCGCTAGACACTATTTTTGAAGATTCCACAGAATTTTCTGACAACTTAAGAAATATTACTACTGTGGATCCACAACCATATTTGAAGAAATTCCCTAAATCATATCAACCGAAAATTCCTGATATTAAAGGCGTTCAAGATTTTATTGGCGATGTGGATGAGAAATTAAATTATGTGAAAGCCGGGTACCTAGCTGTCTGTAAAGGGTATAATTTTATGCCTGATACCGATTGCCCTAGCAGCCGACTTTATTTCAGATTGCTCATGGGTAGTTATCCAGAGCCATTACTTATTCGTTCGATTCCAGGTTTAGATCCAGCTATTCAAAGTTTTTTAATTAAGCGAATCAATATTTGCACAGGCTTTGATGATTCAGGATTAACGTGCCAAGACATGGTTACGTTACTTCCATTTTTATCGAACTTTGTCATACCTGGTTTAGGCGAAGTTCTCGGCTCACCAATTGGTCAATTTCTTCTAGAAGAAGCCGCATGTAAAGAACTTTGCGATCGTCCGGCCTTAAAAGACACTCCCGTTTGCAAAGAATATTCTATTCCAAAAATTCCTGTCTTCGAAGTACCTACTGATATTTCCTTCACTCCAGATACTGGTGACATTGGCAGCTTACCCGGTGGCGACAACTGGGGCGGTGGTGGAGGCGGCGACGGAAGTGACTGCGACTGGTGGGAAGACTGCAGTGGCGATGATGATGGCGGAAACAGCGACGGCGGATCTTCACATGACGATGGTTACTTTTGCAGTCAAATGCCAAATCTATGGTTCTGCGAAAATCAAGCAGATCCGCGCGGACTACCAACCGATATACATATCGATGACAGCATAGATTGCAATATGGTCAACAGCTTGTCTTTCAGCGATATCTTCTTGCCAGCATACAATGGCGGATCACCAACCACGTTCCTGACCTCAATTATTTCAAAATGTTCACCAATTACAGTCCCTGGATTTCCAAAACGAAATGCCCCAGTCATCACATTGTCCGCACCAGTTGATCAACAAGCTGTGACCGATACCGTTTTAGTAAAAGGTTACGTCACAGATCCTTCATCAACCGTGAAAGTTCAGGGACAAGTCGTACCTGTTGCCTTCGCATTAAACGGAGTTAGTTTCGAAGTTACAATTCCTGTTCCGCAAAACGGAGTTGTGATTGTTGAAGCTGTTGATAGCTGGGGGAATGCTGCTGTGCCTGTGGAGGTTAATTTACAAATTCCCGTCGCTGACACAGGAGTTACAGATGTTAGCTCAGGATACAATCACGTATGCGCCGTTGTTAATGGCGGAGCAAAGTGTTGGGGAAATAATAGCAGCGGCCAACTGGGTGTAGGAGCAAATACAGACAATCAGGTTTACGGTCTTGACTCAAATGTTACTGCCATTAGCGTAAGTTTTCACCATAGTTGCGCAATTGTAAATGGAGCAGCAAAATGCTGGGGAAGCAATGCAAATGGACAACTTGGCGATGGCACAAATACGAATAGTCCCATCCCAGTTGCAGTGGTCGGATTAGAAAGTGGTGTAACTGCAATAGCAGTTGGTTCAAATCACAGTTGCGCTATTGTAAACGGTCGTGCGAAATGCTGGGGCTGGAATCGACATGGCCAATTAGGTAATGGTACAGGCGTCTCAAGCACTGTTCCTGTGGATGTTAATTTTCAGGGCGAACAACCCGTGATCTCTGCGATTAGCTCTGGTCTAAATCACGTTTGCGTAATTACAGGGGGCGCTGCAAAATGCTGGGGTCTCAATGATTATGGACAAGCCGCTGAAAAAAAATATGGATCAGCTATTTATAGTCCAATGACAGTGGTGGGCATGAGTAGTAGTGTTACAACAATAACAGGTGGGTTTTCGCACACATGCGCGCTTATGAATGAATCTTTAAAATGCTGGGGAGCTAATTATAACGGACAACTCGGAAACGGAAATAATATTGACACACAAATTCCAACATTGGTTACAGGAGTAAGCTCAAACGTCAGTTATCTCGCCTCTGGCTTTTATCACACTTGCGTTGTAGATAATGGGGCTATGAAGTGCTGGGGAGCTAATAGTAACGGACAACTTGGAGATGGTAGCACAATAAATAGTAATATTCCAGTTGATGCAATTAATACCAACGGTGCAAGCAAGCTTAGTGGTGGTATAGGTCATACATGCGTTATTGTGAATTCACAGGCGCGATGTTGGGGAAACATTAATATATCATTTTAGTAAAAAAACAGTTCCTAGACTATCGTTGGGGCTTGATCCATCAAACCCCAATTAACAATACAATAATTAAAGTTTCGCATATTCTTAATTTTAAAATATGCGAAACTTTTTTTTAGATTTTAGAGTTTGTATTTTATTATTATGCGTCATTAGCGCAATTCCATTTTATACAACTTTTGAGAATGAATTTGTTGATTTTGATGATCCAACGTTAATTTATGAAAATCCATTGATTACTAATTTCAATTTAGTAAAAACATTTACGAGTACAAATGCAGAGGATTACCTTCCTCTTGTCACAACGAGCTTTGCTATTGAAAATTACTTTTATGGTTTAAATCCTCACTACTTTCATATAACAAATTTAGTATTTCATGTTTTTAACACAGGATTAGTATTTATTTTACTTTGCCTACTGTTGCCATCGAGCCAAGGAATTGCATTTGTTATAGCCTTGGTCTTTGGTGTCCACCCTCTGCATGTTGAATCTGTAGCCTGGTTGGCACAACGAAAAGATATGCTATGCACGTTCTTTTCTTTGCTATCGCTCATTTATTATTTCAAGACCAGCCATTCGCATTCAAAAAAAACACTAATCGCGAGTATACTGTTTTTTACTCTTGCGCTTTTTTCTAAATTTATGGCAATCACGCTGCCTGCAATTATTTTTCTAATTGGCATCTACAATCGTGAGAATATTAAATTGTTAGTTAAGAAGTTAGCGACCTACGTTGTGGTAATGGTTGCCTTTGCAATCATACACCTTCAGCTACATAACTCTCCGGGGCAGGCGAAAGCGCCCTCATTTTCAATCATAAACGGAATCAATAATGCATTCAGTGCATTTGCATTTTATACAAGTAAACTTTTTGCCCCACTGAATCTAAGTGTGTTTTACGAAAAGAAAGTCGCCCTTGCCACAGGGATTGATTTTTTAATTCTGGCCTTGTTTTTAACATTTGTTGCATACCGGTTCTACGTAGACAAATCAAGTCGACGGATATATTTTTTTATGGCTAGTTTTTTTGCAATCTCAATCGTGCCAGTACTTCAAATTATTCCCTTTGGAAACAAGTTTATCTTTGCAGATCGATTTATGTATTTACCCAGCATTGGATTAATTGGCCTCATTGTCATATCTATTTCGAATTTAATAAGCTTCAATCGTTTTAAACTTTTATCAATACCTCTTGTTGCCGTACTAGCACTAACCTATGCATCAAAAACTTATTTGCAAACACAAGTTTGGAAAAACTCAGTCACTCTATGGGAAAATGCATCTTCAATTTATCCGAATTCAAGCGTAGCTCAGAATAATTTAGGATCGGCTTACTTTAAAAGAAATGAATTAGAAAAAGCATTAACTCATTTTGAACGCGCCATTGAAATTAACCCTGCATTTTCCGAACCTTACGCAAATGCTGGAACTATTTATACCCAAAAACAAAATTTCAATCTTGCAAAAAAGCACTTGGATAAAGCACTTGAGCTGAATCCAGACAACAAAATTGCATATTACAATCTCGGCGTACTCTCTAATACTCAAAATGATTTTTCAGAAGCTGCGAAAAATTTTGAAAAGGCTATCGCGATTGATCCCTATTTTGGCAACGCATATATCAACCTGTCCGCTGCATATTACCAACAAAAAAAGATGCCAGAAGCGCTACAAATCATTTTAAAATTATTATCATTTAATCGAAACTTTCCAGAGGCCTATCACAATTCAGGAGCAATTTACCTAGAAATGAATAAGTATCAGGAAGCTATAGATTACCTCACAATAGCAATAAAAATGAACCCAAACTATTCTGACGCCTATGCTACTTTAATAAAAACTCTGATTCTAAATAGTCAGCAAGAAAAAGCAAATGAGCTTCTTCCAGCCTACTTAAAAACATTAAAAAAATAATTTAGTATTTTTAAATACTCCCAACAGAAGTAGTTTTTTAAAGTTAACAACAGCAGAAGAACCGTAATGGTTGCTTCTGCTGCATGTATCTGATTCAATAATTAAGTGTCGACAAAATTTTACGTCTTTATTTTTCTTTTATTCACAGGATTTGTTTTATTCGGAAGTAGTCTGAATAATCCCTTTATATTCGATGATGAATCTCAGATTGTTAAAAATGAAACCATTCAAAATTTTAATATTGCAAAAATTTTTAGCGAATCAACTTTTAACAGCTATGGCAAAGAGAATGCCTCTGGAATTTATTACAAACCGCTTCTAACAATGACATATGCACTACTTTGGAAAATCGGCAATGGTACAAGCCTGCCTTTTCATTTATTTCAACTTTTTCTTGGAATAATTATAGCATTTCTTTTTTATTTAATTTTGAGCTTCTGGATTTCGCCAATTCTTGCAGCCGCTATGGCTGTATTATTTTTAGTTCATTCGATAAATAGCGAAGTCATTCTTTACATTGCAAATCTCCAAGATAATCTCTATTTACTTTGGGGATTGCTTTCGTTATTACTTATCATGAAAAATAAATCATGGATCTATATTGCAATATGCTTGATTTTTTCTCTGATGAGTAAAGAGTCTGGAATTATTTTTGTTTTTGCGGCTCCAGTCATTTCATTTTTTCTTAACTCCAATAATAAAACACGGTTGATATTAGTTTTCACGGCTTCTGTCATTGCGTTCGGTGCATATTCAGTTATTCGATTTATTATCGTAGAAATGACCACGCTATCATATACGACAATTCCTATTGGAAAACTCACTTGGGGCGAGCGACTACTTACCTTTCCAAAAGAAGTATTTTATTATATAAAGACATTTTTTTGGCCCGAAACAATCTCACTTCATGAAAACTGGGTGGTCACTGAATTTTCATTTTCAGAAGTGATTTTTCCTTTATTCGTTTCAATTTTTGTCATTTGGTGCATTATAAGTATGTGTAATCGAATCCAACTATTGAAAAAACCACTGGGCAAAATTTTTTTAATCTTAATTGTTTTAAATATGGGACTTCATTCAAACATATTTATTCCACTTGATGCCACAGTAGCCAATAGGTGGTTCTATGTTGGATCACTTGCCGTCATTGGTCTAATTGGATTATCTGCAGAACAAATTATTTTGAGATACCAAAAATCTGCCATTGTTTTATTTCTACTAGTATTCTGTCTTTTGTCTGGCCGAACTTACTTGCGCATTCAAGAATGGAAAAGTGGCATTTCATTATTCACCGAAGCGGTTGCAACATCTCCAAATGATAGTAATTATAACAATACACTTGGTTTGTATTATTCTCGAGCTGGAAATTTAACCAAAGCTGAAGCGCTTTTTAAAAAATCCATTCAACTCGATCCAGCATCATTTTCGGCATGGAATAATATTGGGACAATCGAAGCCAACAGAGGAAACTATGCAGCTGCAGAAGAATATTTTATTACGGCAATTAAAAATGGCCAATACCCCCTTGCGATAGAAAATTATGCGCGATTACTTCTCGTACAAAATCGAAGAAATGATCTAAGCCATTTCTTGAAAGATGCCATCATAGTACTACCAAAAAATAAACTTTTGCTTGAGCTGCAATCTCAAGGTTATTAGCTATTAAAATTTATTGTGGCCGTTGTTCGCTATTTCATATGTGACAAGGATTGCAAGTTTACTTACGATAAGGTGATGAAATCTAAAATAACTTCAGCCCTTGTTCTTATTATGGGAATATTTCTTATTTATATTCCTAATATGCCATACACAGTTCAAATGGGTGATACTGGTGAATTAGTGCGTTCCGCATTTCTTTTAGAAGTTATACATCCCCCGGGATATCCGTTATTTATTTGGCTCATTCATGCAGTGACTTCGTTTTTACCTTTTGGTTCTGTTTTTTGGCGAGCAGCTCTGGCAACTTCTATTATTTCAGTGATTACTTGTGCCATTTTATTTTTATGTCTGCGAAGCAAACCTTGGTTGGGATTTGCAATTGCTTTAACCCTGGCAAGCTCAAGAATTTTTTGGAAATTTTCAATTCTTCCTGATGTTTTTGCGCTGCATGGACTTTTTGTTGCCCTTATTTTATTTTTGTATTTGGATGCACGTGCTTTGAAGCATCAAATATATATTCCATTTATATTTTTAATCGGACTATCCCATCACTTAACATTAATTTTCTTAGCACCCATTATTATTCATATTGGATTAAAAAATATTAAATCAAAAATGCAATGGCTGCTTATAGCAATTGGTTTAATTTTAATGATGGCGATGTATGCGTCGCTTATGCTTTTGCACCCATCAAATTTAGATTCATGGGGAAATTTAGATTCTCTCAATGCCGTAGTTTTACACTTTTTGCGTCATGATTATGGAACTTTTAAATTAGTGGGAACAAATGAATCAGGATCGATGTGGCTAATTTTGACTCATTTAGCAATGCAAACATTAAAAAGTTTTTGGGTTCTTTTAATTGTAGGTTTCATAGCTTTTTTCCACAGGGCCTCTAAACATAAGAATTTTACTTTTAATGAACACATTTTTACATTTTCAATAGGTCTGTATGTTTTTGTTTTCTTTTATTTATCAAATATAGAGTTAATTGGATTCAAAATTGAAACTGTAGAGAGATTTTTTATTTTCTTCCATGTACTGCTTTGTTTTTGGATAATGCTACAAGTTCTTAAATGTGAATTTTCTAAAACTTTAAAGCAAATAGTTTTCGTTGTTATCGTGTCGGGTTCTGCTTTTAATATTTTAAATTTTTATAAAGAAAATGATTTTTCAAAAAATACAATAATAGAAGATTACTCAATAAATCTTCTTAATCAATCAACACCAGACAAATCAGTTATTCTTTTAACTATGACGGACACTAAGTATGGTGCTTTAAAATATGCTCAGACCATTTTGAATGTGCACCCTGAAGTATTTATTATTCATCCAAGGTTATTATTCTTCGAGTGGTTTTTAACCAAAGCCGTTCATAATGGTTTGATTGCAAATACAGAAAAAATTATTGAAACAAAAAATATTGTTATTGAAGATGACATTATAGGCCCTAATTTGCAAAAATTTAACTTTTTAACTAACTTAGACTTTCAAAATGCTGAAAAGTATAAAATTGGAATTCTTCCACTTGGCAGAATGTTAGAGCAAGGCTCAGGGATTAACTTAATGTCAGGAGCCCTGCCGACTTTACTTTTTCATTCGGATATTAAACTTATTAAGTCCCCTGAAAATGAATACGATGTGTTTCGTGAAATTTGGACAGAGTATGCCCATTTTAATTATTTGAAGGCGCTTGCAATTCTTGAGAGTAAGCAATTAGATTTTGCGAAGGCTGAATTTTTGAAGGCTCTGGATACAGCGTCTTGGTATACTCCTGCACAGCAAAAAATTTGCGAAATCGAAGCCATGCAAAATAAAAATATTTCGGCATGTAATCAAAAGCTTGAAGCGATTCAGAGTAAATATTTTAGATATTTTTAGATTAATTATTAATTTAACCTGATTTTTCTCTGCAAATGACATAGCGTTAAATCATGATCTCATCGAAAAATATAAACCCTTTATTCTTGATGCTCATAGTAATATTTGTTTCTGCTATTCCATACATCAGCTCTTTAAACAATGGCTTTGTCGATTTTGATGACCCCATCCTGCTTATTCAAAACCCTGCAGTGATAGATTTTAGCTTCAAAAAAGCTTTTACAAGTGTTGTTGCCGAAGATTATCTTCCTTTAGTAACGACTTCTTTTGCGATTGAATATACATTTTTTAAATTTAATCCATTTTACTATCACCTCACTAATTTAATTTTTCATATCTTGAATGTTATATTGGTTTTTATTTTTGTTCGCTTATTTTTTCCTAAAAATACTTTTATTCCCTTAGCCGCAGCATTGCTTTTCGGAATTCATCCTCTGCATGTTGAGTCTGTGGCCTGGATCTCTCAAAGAAAAGATATGCTTTGCACTTTTTTTTCGATGCTTTCTTTGATTTTTTACTTTAAAACTACCGAAAATTCTTTTCGAAAAAATATCATATTTTTAAGCATTAGTGTCCTCTGCACAGCCCTTGCTTTATTTTCAAAATTCATGGCCATCACCATGCCTGGATTGATTATTTTAATTAGTCTTTATAAAAAAGAACCGCTTAAAAACATTTTTTTTAAAAGCATACCCTATATTTTATTAATGATTATTTTTGCAAGTTTTCATCTTAATCTTCATAACTCGGCATTGACTCCTGAGTTTTCTCAGAACCGAACACTCGCCGAAGTCTTTATAAACATTTTTGACTCTTTGACTTTTTATATCAGTAAATCATTCAATCCGACAATGCTTGCTGCCTTATATGAAAAAAGCGCCACCGCAATTACATGGATTGATTATTTAATAATGATTCTTTTTTTCACTACCGTTGTTACTTTTATCAAAATATATAAAAATTATTCTAGAACTATCGTTTTTCTATTGCTCTTTTTCTTAATTTCAATTTTTCCAGTGCTTCAAATTATTCCGTTTGGGAATCGTTTTCTATTTGCAGATCGTTTTATGTATTTTCCAAGCATCGGAATTTTCACAATTTTTGCAATACTTGCTTTTGAATTGACAAAGATTAAAAAAATAAAAAACCCCGCCTATATTTCCTTTTTTCTAATCGTCGGCTTGCTGTCCTATAAAACACACTTACAAGCAAAAACCTGGGCCAATTCAACCGAATTATGGAAAAACACTTTGCAGCACTATCCATTGAGCGCAGTCGCCAATAGTAATTTTGGATTAGAGCTTCAAAAGAAGGGGAATTTTAATGAAGCAATACCTTTTTTTGAAAGAGCGCTTGAGCTTGATCCCAATTTTTCAAAACCCTTCATAAATTTAATTGAAGCTTACACCCAGACAAACCAACCCCTTAAGGTGCGCGAACTATTTGAGAAAACGAAAACCTTAGGAATTGAAGAAGGATCCATTTACTTCAACATGGGACTCATAAATGAACGTGAAAACAATTTAGATCAAGCCTTAGATTATTACAAAAAATCAATTGCACTAAACTCTTCATTGACCGCAAGCTATATTAACTCGTCTATTGTTTATTATCGACTTAATAGAAAACAAGATGCGATTCAAATTTTATTAGATCTCTTAAAATTAAATTCCCACAGTCCTGAAGCCAATAATAATCTCGGAAGTATTTACTTAGAATTGAACGAAGTTGAAAAAAGCATTTCCTATCTTTTAAAAGCAATTGAACTTGATCCTAATTATCCAGAACCACACCAAACATTATCCAGAGCCTATTTTCAAAAAGGAAATGTAGAACTCGGAAAAAGTGAACTCGAGAATTTTATAAATATTCAAAACCGAGTTAAGAACTTGCCTCAGAATCGTCGCACAAACATTTCTGAGCCAAATAAAAATTAAACTGCCTTTAAAATCAAAACTTTATATACTAAGAATTTGTATTCCTAATAAATCCAGTTAACATAATGACGTGCTCTCTGTAGACAGAAAAACTATATTTTTAGCAACAAGCGTCTTGGCTTTAGCAATTATTCTGCTTTATTTCCAAAGCCTATCCTATGGATTTATATGGGATGACTTTACATATATTCTTAATAGTAAATTGATGAGTGATCCCAATGGCCTTAAAAAGATTTGGACCCAGCACAGTACTGTTGATTTTTGGCCTGTTGCATACAGTGTTTTGTGGATTTGCAAGCAAGCTTTTGGCAATGAGGCTTTCGGCTATCATATCGTTAATTTGATTCTTTACATCACAACCGTAATTTTAGTTTGGAAAACTCTGAATAAATTGGGTTTTGCAGCCGCATGGTGGATTGCCTTGCTATTTGCACTGCATCCAATGAATGTGGAAGTTGTTGTATGGATTTTTCAGATTAAAACAAACCTCGCCAATATGTTTGCTTTGATTTCCACATTGTTTTGGATAGAGTTTGTAAATAGATATCTACAAAACACAGATCAATATTTAAAAAAAGATCATTATAAATATTATTTTCTATCCGCAATATTCTTAATTTTATCGTTTTTATCTAAAGTATCACTTGTTGGGCTAACGGTTTTATTTGCCGTCTATCTTTTTTTCAAATTTAAGGCTGGTTCAATTAAAAAAGTGGTGCTTTTAACGGGACCTCTTTTTTTAATTACTTTTGCAGTAGGTTTAATCAATATTTTTTGGGAACAGAATGCATTCCCCACTGTTGATTCTGAGCTCATTCTTGAGCCATCGATGTGGTTTCGCTTCGCTTTGGTCGGTAAGACCTATTTTTTCTATTTATTTAATACATTTTGGCCACATCCACTGACATTGGTTCACCCTCGATGGGTGATTCAAAATTCTATCGCTGCATATCTACCGACATTCATTCTATTCGCCATTCTGATAGGATCAGTTTATTTGATTTTAAAAAAGAAATTTTCGCTTACTCTGATTGGTCTATTCACATCATTTTGTCTTTTGTTTCCAGTTTTGGGATTATTCGAAATATACTTTTTTAGATATTCGTTTGTCGCTGAACATTGGCTTGGCATTGCTATGTTGGGATTTTTAGCACCGACTATTGAATTCTTATTTAGAAAATCAGTTAAAAAAATTTGGTTTTATGCCGTTAGCATAATTGTAGCGATCATATTTTTTGTTCTTAGCCTGAATCATATAGAGAACTTTTCTACGGAACAGAAGCTTCTTGAGCAGAATATTTCTTTAAACCCACAAAGCCTGATGGCCCACAACACCTTAGCATTAGTTTTAAAGAATAAAGGTGATAATGAAGGCGCTTTGATAAATTTACAAAAAGCGATTAATATCAATCCGAATGCTCAAAGTTATTATAATATAGCAGCAATCTATGATGATCGCAGTCAGCTTGATCAAGCAAAACTTTATTATGAAAAAGCCATTCAGCTGAATCCCTATTTTTCAAATTCATACAATAATTTGGGCGCCATATATGCAAAATTGAATCTTTATGAAAAGGCATCTGAATTATTTACTGAAGCTATAAAACGAGATGAAACAAATGCTTTGGCTTACTACAATTTAGGATACGCTTACGAAAGACAAAATCAAAAAATCAACGCCCTCAAGCACTATCAGAAAGCCTTAGAACTTTCTCCAGATAATCTTATTTTTAAGCAAGCGGTTCAAGAACTTCGCGAAAAATAAATCACATGCCTTGAATAATAATTTTAACTCGTTCTGGTACGATACATCCTTGTGGAATGTTACCATTTTTTAGAATTGCAATTGCCACTTCATTGTCGCTTGTTATAAGCAAATCAAATTTTGAAGCTAAAAACATATTTACGATCATGGCATCTGCACTAGATAGACCTTGTTTTTCCATGAGCGCAGTGGCCCTGTTCCAATCAGGTTCATGCTTTAGATGATTATCCTGGTCCTCTTTCCTAGTTCCAATGAAATTGAGGCCAAACCCCTCTTTGGTCTCTTCCCAAAGACTGCTAATTTTATCACCGACTCGTAATTCGCAAAGTTCATACCAAAGATTTTCACCACCAGAATTTGAAACTCTAAGCATTTCAAGCTTGAAATCTTTGATTTCGGCTTCGCTAAGTCGAAGAACTTTGGGAGAATTCAGATTTTCCTCTGTATTCTTTTTTTCTATCCTCGTGATACGATTATTCAGGGTTGTAATCTTGCTGGCTAGGGTCGGCGGAAGTTTACCAATTTCAATTACCTCTGCAAAACCAACAATTGCCTCTGTAAAAATAATTCGCCTATGAATTTCAAGAAACTCAGCTTTAACATTGACGTTACAGTAGAGTGGAATCTCATTTTCAAAAACCAAATCTAAAAACTCTTTTGTCTTTTCATAATTTTCATCAGAATCATAGGTTGCTGCGATAAGAAGATTCGTATCGATCATCATTCCTAATTTGAGATTAGGCCGCTGATCAATTAAATTGTAAAGATCGGAATACCCCCAAAGTTGCGACATTTACAAATCCATATCTTGATCCGATTTAGCCGATCTCTTCAGAGGTTCTTTATTGAGATTATTTTTATAATTTTCATCTACGATTTCAAATATCTTTTTTGAAAGCGGCTGTCGACGCAGCCGGTTTGCTTTTTCTGCGATTTTCGCAGGAGCACCTTTTTTTCCTATTTTTGGATTTTGTAATGTCATAAACACCTCCGAATAAAAAGACTATAACACAATATTTTAATTTGTAACCTGCTGAAATGACTAGGATTAATGAAAGGATCTGCGATAGACTCTCGGGTTACGGAATTTTTGGATTGGTCATTAAAAAACCCTACTCTTCATCCAAAATATAATTCATCGGATTCACCGGAATACCGTTCACGCGAACCTCGTAATGCAAATGAGGTCCCGTAGATCGACCGGTATTCCCGGTTGCGGAAACGACGTCGAACTTGGAAACTTTTTGACCGACTTGCACGTAAATTTGTGAGTTGTGGGCATAACGAGTTAAGACTCCGTAACCGTGATCGATGGAAACTAATTTTCCGAATTGTTCATCCCATCCGGCGAAGCTGATGACTCCGTCTGCGGGGGCGCGAACGGGGGTGCCTGGTGAGGCCACGATGTCGACGCCGGCATGCATTTTTTGGCGGCCGTTAATAGGATCGATGCGGTATCCAAAACGCGAACCGATCGGGCCACGTGCGGGTTTTATATAGGGGGTTGCTGACAGCAAACTTTGGCGATCTGAAAGCATTTCCCATAATTCGATGACGGATTGTTCTTTCAGCGCTGAATCTTTGACGGCTTCATCAATGCGGATCACTAGGGTTGCGTAATTTGATGTTGATTTTTCAGTCGCGATTTCGCCCTTGAATGTATTCACTGGATTTTCGCTGGCTATCAATGGTTCTTGCTGAATCAGTTGTTCGTTGCTCATGCGCTCTTGTGTGGGATCAGTTCCTGGCGCTGACGTTTGCGCTGGAAAATTCAACTTTTCGGCGCGGTCTTTCATTTGAGTGTCTGTGATCAATTTCAATTTGCTGGTCATCATGCCAACGCGATCCAAACCTGATTGCAGCGTATCTAATTTTCCTTCAACCACTTGGAATTGTTTTTGAAGATTGAGGTTTTCGATTTTTAATTTTTTATTTTCCAGAGATTGAGCCAATAACCCGAAATAATCAATAAGACCTGCGAATAACGAGATCACAAATACGGCAACTATGAACGCCGAGATTTTGAAATAGCTCATTGGCATCGTCAGTTTTTTGGTTTGGCTTTCATCGTTCGCCACCAAATAAATTGTTATTGTTTTTCGCAAATCACTCATGAGTGCTCTACCCTACACGTCTTGAAAGTGAAGGACAAGAACTGTCACGTTATCATCTCCACCATGCTCCAAGGCTTGCTCAATCATTTTTGGTGTTACTTTATCAACCGGAGTTTGGTTAAAAATCTGACATATCAACGGATCGGTCACCATTCCTGACAGACCATCCGAACAAAACAAAAAGATATCTCCGCTCGAGACCTCTCGTTCTAGAACATCCGGAAAGACATCACGTTCAAAACCCACACTGCGAGTGATTACATTTTTGCCAACCGTTTTATGTGCCTGCTCTTCGGTTAAAAGACCCAATCGAATTTGTTCATTGATCAAAGAATGATCTTCTGTCACCTGCCAGATATAAGGTTTGCGGTACAGATAGCAACGACTGTCTCCGACGTTAGCGATATATAATTTTTTGTCACGTATCAGTCCCATAACCATGGTCGTTCCCATGCCATTGAGTTTTAATTCGGCAGTGGCGCGATCAAAAATACGATGGCTGGCCTCTTCAAAGGCTTGATACAAAACTTCTTTGGCTGTGAATTTATGTGCTTTCGGATGGCCCACAACTTCGCGGACTGTTTCAACCGCTAACGCAGATGCCACTTCTCCGCCTTGATGACCACCGACCCCATCAGCAACGATGAACAAACCCAGGCGCTCATCAATCAAAAATGAATCTTGATTGCCTTCACGCTTTAAACCTTTGTCTGTTAAACACCACGATTGAAATCTCATTATTAAACATTCTCGCTGGCTGAATTCGCCAAGTCAAACAGCAGACCGATGGGGGTGACTGGACCTCCGTCTAATTGTCAAAATACTTTCTAAAAACCACTCACCTAAACCTTCATATCAACTGTCTAACCTCCGATAGTCTAGTGGTAAAGGAATCACTATCATGAAAAGTAGATCGAGATTCATAACGTATGTGCTCACTTCCATCACGTTTCACGTCGTTTTCTTTCTTCTTTTGTTTGCCATCAGCACTTTGAAAATTCCTTCGAGCACCCCGGAATCCGCTGTTGAAATTTCGCTACTGACTCCGGAAGAAATTCGTCTGCTGCAAGACAAAGAAGATTCGAAAGTAATCGTCCAATCAGATGCCAATGAACAGATCACTGTGAATGCCAAATTTTACGGTGAAAAAAATAATGCTGTCGCCAAAGAAACAAAAGCAAAACGCGGAGAAACTTTTACGAATGCTACAAAGCCTGGCTCCGAGAATAAATCGGCGCAACAGGCCCAAAAAGCCGTGAAACCAAAACCAACAAATTCCAAATTATTTGATCAAGATTTTGATCCCTATGCCACTTTAGTAAAACAAGACATGGCCCGAGAACTTAAAAAGTTTTCCAAAGAGCAAGCCGCAACTGGTCCGGGAAGCACGCCCACCACAAATGATCATTTAGCCAATGTGGATGAAAGCTTGGTCACAAAACTCAATACGAAAGAATACAAGTATTACGGATACTATCACCGCATGCGCATCCAATTAAATCAGTGGTGGCAGCCAAAAGTTCGAGAAAAGTTCGCAAAGATTATTCGCCGCGATCGAACAATTGCCTCCGAGGCCGACAAAATCACCCGTTTAGTGATTATTCTGGATAACAAGGGCACTTTAATGAAGGTTCAAGTCATCGGAGAGTCAGGATTTCGCGACTTAGATGACGCGGCCGTTGAAGCTTTTCGCGCAGCCGCACCGTTTCCTAACCCTCCTAAAGGGATTATTGAATCTGACGGTACCGTCAAAATCCGCTGGGATTTTGTCATTGAAAGTTAATCCCCAAAATACTAAAGTCTTTACTCTAAAATCAGGCTAAAAAGAGGAGACCCCCGTGTCCATGAAAACCACCCCTGTTAATGCCCTCAAAGAGACCAATCGCGAAACTTTAGAATCCATTGCGCGCCGTGCGCATTACTTCGCGACGCAAATGATTTATCAAGCCAACATCCGCGCCGATAAAGAAAAAGGTGATCCCAAAATTGGCGGTCATGCCGCCGGCAGCGCCAGCGCTTTGCACATAATGGGCGCGCTTCATTTATTAGTGAAAACGGGTTTTGATCATATCGCCAACAAACCCCATGCCTCACCAACAGATCACTCCTATAATTATTTATTGGATTTATTTTTAAATCCTGATTTTTCAAAATTAACAGAAGATCAAAAAAATACGGCCATGATGGGCTTGCGTAAATATTCAAAAAATGGCGAACCTGTATTTCAATCGTACCATTCCGCTTATGATTCTGATCACCACAATTTTTTCCCTTCAGGAACTGTTGGCATCCCACCAGTTCAAGCGGGCTATCTGGCTTTAGCGTATCGATTTGCAAAAGAACATAACTACAATATTCCTGAAGCCCATTTTTGGGCGCTGACTGGTGATTCTGAATTTCGCGAAGGCTCGATGTATGAAGCTGTTCCCGATTTTGCTGATCGTGAAATTGGAAACCTGACTTGGATTGTCGACTACAATCGCCAATCCCTTGATGGCCACCGCATCATCAACGAAAAACAAATGCATGGTACCGATGCCCTTCGCATCGAACGCACCATGGCCGCCAACGGTTGGGAAGTTATCCAAGTTCGGCACGGAGCCAAACGTCAGGCTTTATTTAAAAAACCCGGTGGCGACGTTTTTAAAAATTTCTTAGAAAACGAATTGCAAGACTATGAGCTGCAAGCGCTTTTACTTGTGCAAGACATGAAGGCCTTAAAAAAAGGAATCGTCAAAGAACACCCGACCATGAAAAAATTTATTGAAAGCGTTACGGATCAAGAGCTTTATGATTCATTCCGAGATTTCGGTGGTCACGACATGATTCTACTTGCAGAGGCCATGTTAAAATCCAAAGAATCAAAACGAAAACCCACAATCATTATCGCCCACACTTTAAAAGGTTGGGGATTAAAAATGGCTGCCGCTCCGGGTAATCACTCGGCGCTGACCTCTGCCGAAGAAATCGAAGAATTACGCGCAAAACAAGGATTAAAAGGCGAAATTCTTTTTGCAAATTTTGATGCAAAATCAAATGAAGGTAAATTTTTAAAAGATCGTGGCGACAAGCTCTTATCTGAATTCAAAGAACAAAACTCTATTAAAGAAAAAAATATTAAATTCTTTACAGCTGAAATTGAAAAAGCTGGTGGGATTCCTGAAAAATTAGATATCAATACAAAAATGGCCAGCTATCCCCACACCCAGTGGATGCTGGGTCAGCTCACTGCAAAACTCACACGTATTGCCAACTCGGATTCAGGTAAAATAACAGTTGAGCTCGAGAAAAAATGGAAAATTCCTGGCGAGCTTTTCATGACAATGGCACCCGATGTTGGAACATCTACAAATTTAAATCCCGCTATGGACGGTAAAATTTTTGGAGCTCCGGTTGTTGCGGATTTAGAAACGGATCTCGGAGTTAAAGACAATAAGCTTCCCGATTTAGTTCCTGGCGAAGATGTTTCCGATCGCTTCTTGCGATTTGAAATTGCTGAAGGCAATGTGATGTCTTGCGTGGGTTCATTTGGAAAAATGCGCGATATTATTGGCGTTCCGATTATGCCATTAATGACGGTTTATGATTTCTTTATCAAGCGCGCTTTGGATCAGTATTTTTACAATCTTTATTGGAAATCCAGCTTCATCTGCGTTGGAACCCCATCCGGCGTGACGCTTTCACCGGAAGGCGCGCAGCACGGTTGGAAATCTGATTTTCAAATTCCAAATCAAATCACTTGGGAGCCGTTCTACTGCATCGAAGTGGATTGGATTTTATCAGACACCATGAAACGTCATGTATTAAATGATAATGCCGGTCGCTGCGGAACGCTTTTGCGTTTGGTCACTCGTGGTATTGAACAAAAAGACATGATGAAATTTTTAACCAAACAATCTCGCTTTAAAACAGATACCACCGTCCCCTTGTCTCGCGCTGAGTTTCCAATCAACGGCGCCACCAACGAAGAAGACATAGCCTCTGTCAGCGAATCTGAAATTTTAACTCAAATTCGCGACGAAGTTTTAAAAGGCGCTTATCACCTGATTGATTATCGTGGTTATGCGGGATACGAACCTGGTGACAATGTGGTTAATATTTTTGGAATGGGAGCCATGGTTGCCGAAGCCATTAAGGCCTCCGAGTATTTACTCACTCGCGGAATTTATGCCAATGTGATTGCTGTCACATCGTCAGATCTTCTGTGTGGAATATTGGCTCATGAAAATGACTACCATTACTTGCGAACAGAATTGGGAATTAATCCCAATTTGTACCTGAATAAATCAGGCGAAGTGGGATCAACCGATCTGATGACTGTTTCGGGTCGTCGCATTCCAATTGTCAGCGTTCACGACGGTGAAGCGGGGCTATTGGATAATTTAGGTTCCATTGTTGGCGTTCGCCAAGAAAGCTGTGCCGTTCGTAAACATTCAAAATGTGGCAGACCTTCAGAGATTTATCATTTTCACAGTATCGATGCCGAAGCTATCCAGGATGCCTGCGGTAAAGCCTTATCAGAAACAGCACTTGAAAAAGTTATGGTCACAAAGACTGCATTAGATGAAGTCACCCAATCCGAAACAACTTCGGGACAGCCTCCGCATTGGACTGAGCTTTGGCCAACAAAAAGCCAAAGTCATAAGCACTGATGACCGACTATCCTGATCATGGACAATTAATCAAAGCATCCCATAAAAAGTATGATGCTTTGATTTTCTTTGTTCATTTTTATCGGGGGCACAAAAAAGCACTTCTTCGCCATGTGAAGCTTGTGAATAGTTTGGGATTTGATGCCTATGTGTTTAATCTCAAAGACAGCGTCAAAGATCACTATGGCTTACCCTATTCTTATGTGTCTCAAAAATTTGGAATGAAACATGCGTTAGCCGATCAAATCGAAGAGCATTTAAATTTACATGCGGCCTATCCACAAAAAATTATTTTTGCATTTTCAAATGTTTCGGCCTGTGCCATGGAAGCCATGGCCCGGCGAAAACCATTAGATGTTATTGGACTGATTTGCGACAGTGGCCCATCCTTGAAATTTATCAATTCCGCTTACAACTTGTATACGCACTCGATGCCTATTCGTTTTTTGCCTTTACGTTTACTGGCAACACCGCTTTTGGCCTATGGCTGGAGCAAAGCCCTTCACAAAGACATTCACCATGATCTCAGGCAATTGCCGAATCATTTTCCTGTTCTGAGTATTCGCGGTTGGAAAGATCCCTTGATCAAACCCAAAGATATAGATTTGTGTTTTGAGCCCTGCAAGAATCTCAATTGGCAAAAGCTCAGTCTGCCCGAAGCCGGCCATCTCACAGGACTTCGGGATTTTCCCGAAGACTATAAACCCGCTGTAAAAAATTTCTTAGAAAATCTAGTTAAATAGACGTGTGCACTGCAAAACTGCAGACTGTTCAAATCGTCGAATCAAATCAAATGCTTTTTTTGATTTTTTAGAACTCAAAAAATCAGCGCTGTATCTGCCTTCAGCAACGGCCAGATCTAAATTCTCGACCTCGTAGTCTTTGGCGTGAAGCTTAGCCTTAAGAACTATTTTTTTCACATAGGAGTATCCACTGATATTCCCGGTTAACCATGGAAACATCGCTGGTCCCACATAGGAAAATAATTTGAAAAAAGCATCTCGCCTATTACGACGATCTAATCGCAAACGTTCTGCATTTTCGGCAGGTGCTAGTCGCATATCTAGATCCAAATACTCTGCTGCCGATTTTTGCGCCAGAGTTTTCCACTCTTCCACTTGGGCGGGCGTTGAACTGTTTCGCATCATCACTCGAAATTTTGTGATTGCATGAGTTAAAAATCGAACGAAGCCAGATTCAACAGGGTTAACATGCACCATCTGAACAATATCTTCTTTTTCTGACCGCAAATGCAAAAAATTAACGCCCCAGTTTTTAATTCGAGCCAATCGATGAGCTTCAGATTTATATTCCGTTTCGAAGTTTCGAGTGTCTGGTTTACCTTCAAAATTTTGCTTAATATATTCTGTCCGGCGCATGGGTATGAGATCTTTGAATAACTTGATTGAAATTTCTTCGGCATTGCGATTCTCCGCAATCTCGCGAACCCGAACACGGATGTAGTCTTCGCTGCCGATTTCATAATTCAAAGACAGCGATTCGGCCCCAGACAGCAAGTCTAATTTTTCAGAGTTCAAACGCTCGGTTTTAATATCAATTCGTTGACGTTCCTCACGCAGTTCTTGCAATTGATTTCCCGCATATAATTCTTTGTCTCGGCCCGATTCGATATAGGACTGAAATTCAGATGCTTTTTTTTCATAAGCTCGTTCTTCCTCAATAATTGAGGCTTCCAAATGATACATTTCTCGCAACCGAAATTCAGCGCGTTCGATTTCAACTTTGAACTTGCGAAAAAAAATATCGGACGACTGGTAGCCAAATAGTTTTTGCAGATTAAAAATTTCTTTTCCACCTTCAGCTTTAAGAAATTCAGCATCAGATGTCGATATGATTACATATTTCAAGACATCTTTGGCTTCCATACGGCGATTTTGCAACAATCGATCTGGGAATAATTCTTCGAATGATAATTTTGAATTGATTTCACCAGAGCGTTTGAATTTTTCATATACTTGCTTTAAAGCAAATTTCTTGTACTCGAATTTTTTAAAAATATCTTCGCGGTAAATACCAAGCATGTTGTCATCTGCAACGACAACCCCTGAAATAAGTGTTGCGGCTTGTGGTCCATCCATGTCTGCCATCGTCAATTCGCGCTTCAAATGTGTCTTGGGAGCCCATTTATTTAAAAATTGCAGTGCTGATTCTTTATCAACGGCTTCTCTGGGTAGCAACTTACGAACGGCCACTAATCCTTGAATAAGAGAACGAATCATATCCTCATATTTTGTAGCTTCTAAAAAGGCACGATCTGGATTGTGACCATCTACAACGTGTCCCGCAATATTCGAAAATCCAGCATGTCCATAGGTATCCATTTTAACATGCATTCCTAGGCCCACCAGCATCAAATCACCACGGACTAATCCTAAATAGATCATATAATTACCGATAGCTGAGTTTCTTTCGGCCAACGCCAATTTGGATTTAAACATTTTCGCAGGTAAACTTATAATACCATGACCTTCAATATTCACTTTTTCAATATCACCAGGAAAGTGAAACAGTTGTCTCTGAACAGAAACCAGCATCGGAGAGCTAATAATTTTTTCGTCAATATGTTGATTTGCAAGTGCTAAAAACTTTGCAGTCCCATCGGCAATACCAGCCGCCCGAGATAGATGGTACATCATATCGAAATGTGAATCCGATTCATAGGCCGTCGCTGATAACGTCATAAATAACGTTATCATAAATGCACAGCCTGATAAAATGACGTGTCTTAATCCCATAAGGATCTTTAAATGCAAGATCGCCGCTCAATAAAATGATTCCCAACTCGAATAGAATCACTCATGGTGTCAATACTTCGATCAGGACGACAATTTAGGTTATTATCTCAAAATGAGACTCACTTCACTCTTCGACAAATCAACAGGCCTTCTTCAGTCGGAATAATTGTAGACACCAAAGCTTCAGTCGAAAAAGCTTTTAAATTCATACGACGAACAACATCAACTTGTTTTTCATTAAACTTTTGCTGGCTTTGATCACCCCAAACAGCCCCTGCTAAAAAAACATTATCCGCGACGATCACTCCACCTATGGCAATATTTTCAACCGCCCAGTTGAAATAATTAAGATACGCCGCCTTATTGCCATCAATAAATATGGCATCAAACGGACCCTTGGATACCAACTCGGATAACTTTTCTTGGGCGTCTCCGACAACAATATGACAGCGCTTATCATTGACGGCGTCGGCAGCTAAATCAGCATGTTGTTTTGATTTTTCCAACGTCCAAAGTTGGCCATCGGGGCTGAGTGCTTTTAAAATATACTGAGCAGATAATCCTGTTAAAGTTCCAATCTCAATCGCCTTTTTAGCTCCACTGATACCAACCAAAAATTGCACCAATGATCCTTCGGCTGCAGAAATAGATATTCCACCAAGTCCTAACGATTCAGCACCCCGCCTGGATTTCAACATACTTTCATTTTCAGTAGGCAGCAAAGATTCGATATATTCATAGCTTTTTGGATTTTGTTTTCTCATAATTAGATCCTATGACTTTTGATAAAAATTTACCACTTCTGATTTTTGATTTAGACGGCACTTTAATTGACTCGGCTCAAGATATTCATGTCGCCCTTAATAAAATGCTGGCTCTCTACGGACGACAACTTGTGGATTTACCAACGCTGACTTCTCATATTGGTGATGGGTTAAATAAATTGGTGAATGATTTTTTTCCAGAATTTCATATTGATTCGCCAGAAAATGAAAATCGTGTCGACGAGTTTTTAAAAATCTACGAGCACAACTTGATTGATCACACAAAACTCTATCCTGGCGTATCTGAATTTTTACACACTTATAAAGGCCCCAAGGCCATCGTCACAAATAAAAGCATCCATCCCACCCATCAAGTTTTAGAATACTTTAATCTGCATCACTTGAATTGGGTTGCTGTTATCGGCGGCGATTCGTTGAGCGAAAGAAAACCCTCGCCGCTGCCTTTGATCCACGTTATGGAAAAAGCCTCTGTAAGGCCTCAAAATACCTGGATGATCGGGGATGGTCGCCCGGATATGCTGTCTGCCACAGCGGCTGGCACCCTTAAAGTAGCCGTGCACTATGGGTACTCACAGCCCCATGAACTTGCTATTTATCAACCAAATCACATTTTAAAAAAATTTGATGATCTAAAGGCGTTAATTTGATTTTTTGTGATTGCTGAGGCTTTCGACTTTCGGGTATAAGTACTGAATGTCAGATCTAATCCTTGAAGTCAAAAATCTACGCACAAAGTACCGAACCGAAGATGGTGTTATTTATCCTGTCGACGACGTCAGCTTTAATGTCAAAAAAGGCCAAACCTTAGGTATTGTTGGTGAATCTGGCTGCGGAAAATCACAAACAGCATTGTCCGTGATGCGCTTGATTCAAAAACCTGGAGTCATCGAATCCGGTGACGTGATTTTTAAAAATGAAAGTTTGATACAAAAATCAGAATCCCAAATGCGTGAAATTCTGGGAAATCAAATGGCCATGATTTTTCAAGAACCTATGACCTCTTTAAACCCTGTATTTACCATCGGTAATCAAGTCAGCGAATCCATAGCCCAACACAATAAAAATCTCTCGAACGCCGAAGTTAAAAAACGAGCCATTGATATGCTGGCGCTTGTTGGAATTCCAGCTCCGGTCAAACGTTATGATGAGTACCCCCATCAACTTTCAGGCGGAATGCGCCAACGCGTGATGATTGCTATGGCGATGAGCTGCAATCCGCAACTTTTAATTGCTGACGAGCCCACTACGGCACTTGATGTGACCATTCAAGCACAGATTTTAGATCTGATGCGCAAAGTACAGAAAGAATTCAATGCTGGTATGATTCTCATCACTCATGACTTAGGAGTGGTTGCAGAAATGTGCCAAGAAGTTCTGGTTATGTACGCTGGTAAAGTTGTCGAATACGGAACTGTTGAAGATATTTTTTATCGACCTCGCCATCCGTATACATTGGGATTATTAAAATCAATTCCCCATTTTGAAACAGGGTCTCGATTAAAAACTCTGCAAACGATTCCAGGATTAGTTCCAAATTTATATAAACTGCCACAGGGCTGTCGATTTCAAGATCGATGTTCCTTTATGACGGATATTTGCCGACAAAAAGAACCCCATCTGGAAAATTTGCGCGGAATTCATCGGGTCGCTTGTTATCACTCGGATCAAACTCAAAAAGAGGCTACGCTATAATATGAATGCAACTTCATCTGACTCCATTCTACGAGCTGAAAATATTGTAAAGAGCTTCCCCATTCACGGTGGGCTTTTTTCTCAACAAATAGGCTCGGTCAAAGCTGTCCAAGGTGTTTCTTTTGAATTGAAAAAAGGCGAAACCTTAGGATTGGTGGGTGAATCCGGTTGCGGCAAATCCACACTCGGACGGTGTCTCATTAAATTACTCGAGCCCACTGATGGAAAAATATTCTTCAAAAATCAAGATATCACGGGCTACAAAGGCGAACAGCTTCGAGAACTTCGAAAAAGCATGCAGATCATTTTTCAAGATCCCTATGCTTCTTTGAATCCACGGATGACAATTGGATCTATTTTAGAAGAACCTTTAATTATTCATAATTTATTTAATTCTCAGAATGATCGCAATGATCGTATTAAAGAATTAATTTCACTTGTTGGTCTTCGTCCCGAACATTTGACACGGTATCCTCATGAATTCTCAGGTGGCCAACGTCAACGCGTTGGTATTGCCCGTGCCCTCGCGGTGAATCCCGATCTTATTATTTGTGATGAACCTGTTTCGGCACTGGATGTTTCTATTCAAGCTCAAGTGATCAATCTTTTGATGGAGTTGCAACAAAAGCTTGGACTGACTTATGTTTTCATTGCTCATGATTTAAAAGTTGTTGAACACGTTTCAACTCGTGTTGCCGTGATGTACCTGGGTAAGATTGTTGAAATTGCAGAGGCTGATCAACTTTATAAAAATCCAATGCATCCGTATACAAAAGCGCTTCTTTCTGCCATTCCAGTTCCAGATCCAAAGCCGCGCCCAGAGCGCATCATTTTGACTGGAGATGTCCCTTCGCCACTCAATCCCCCAAGCGGGTGTCACTTTCATCCGCGCTGTCCAATCGCTGGACCGGATTGCAAAGTGGTTGTGCCTGAATTGCTCGAAAAAGCACCTCAGCACTGGGTCAGCTGCATTAAAGTCTAGTCCAGCTCAGTCTGGAATAAGATATTTTTACAGCCTTTTATATTTATTTTTTCCTGCAAAACCCGATAAGCAGACTATATGACAAGCTCTATCAAATGGATATTCTACGATTCAATGTCTAAGACTCAATCAAATCCTCTTGGGTCGGATGAAGCTCAGATGGCCATCTTCAAAATGAAACCAAAGGACTGGTCCCGTTTTTTTATTTGGACCCAAAGCTGGAGCAACTGGCAACCCCTCGAGCAATTTTTAAAAAGTGAGCAAAAGATTTTTATCACACATTTTGCAACAGCAACTTATTCAGAAGAAACGATCAAACATCATCTTGAACGTGATGTTATGGAAATGAATGCCGTCGACACGAAAACACAAAAAGAAATCACCAAATCTTTTTCTGGAGTATCTATTGACGAGGAAACTCCAAACAGCAGCGAACCTCTTCTTGGGAAAAGTTCTTTTAATGGCGACGAAATGACGTGGTCTGGACTTGAAAAACCTGAAATCAATTTTAAACGGCTGACTGAAAAAATGTCGTTCTCTCGACGGTCTCCTCGTCATGAATTAAAAATTGAAGTCCTTCTCATTTCTCCGAAAGGAAAAACTTTCCGCAGCACCTCTTCCAATATCTCTTTGAGTGGTTCACTTTTAGAAGACAATATTCCCTTTGACTACTATGGAACCATTTTTGATGTTGTGATTGTCAATCGCACGGCTAAACACCCCGTTAATGCACGGGTAACTTTAAAAGCAAAAACTGTTGGAGACGGACTCACTCAACGAATTTCGTTTCATGACATTTCAACAAATCAGAAAAAAATGCTTCATGGACTATTGCAAGATTACTTAGACGAACAACAGCGTTTGACAAAAAAATCAGGTTAGAATCCAACACCCACAGAATACGTCATGCCACTAATTTCAAATTTTGTATTCACAAGATCCGCCTGTTCATGACGAAAACCTAATTCCGCATAGGCTAAATAACGACTTCCTTTTTTTCCTGGAGCAATGATCAGTTCAATTCCAATGCCGCCACCATAGCCATAACCAAATGCCTGCTCTTTTGATTTCAAAGATGTGGGACTGGGCAATGTTTTTAATTCCAAATTATTATAGCTGATCGTTCCTGTACCCCATAAAAAAATATTCACGCCTTTTTCACGACGTGGAATCGGGAAGAAACTCAAACCCAATTCCGGAGCAAACTGAGAAAATTTATACTTCGATGTAAACGCCGTCCCGGCATTCAGAAAACTTTGTTCGCCTTGTGACATCGTAAAGCGTGATTTAAAAAAATAACGAAATACGGAATTGCCACTGTCTAGAGTCAGCTCTAATCCCAAGCCAGGGCTGCCTTGCGCAAAGGATTTGCTAGTGATCCCAGAATATGTTTGCTGAATAAATCCCAGCTTCGTGGATTGAAAACCACCTTTATTTTTTTCAATGGCTTCGCCAGAAGCTGCAAAAAGAATAAGACCTATCACCAAGCCACTTCGTAAGATATTCCGCATCTGAGACATATATATAGAAGAAATCAAAATATGAATTCCGTCCAGAACCAATACTTGGAATCTCGCTTTTTTAAGTCTGTGTGCTTTTTATGTGACTCAAAACTGTCTCAGGTTAAGACAGAAGTCCAGTTTTGAGAGAGTTAGCCCTAAGTGATGAATTATTTTTCAAGTTACCAATAAGAGGCGCCGTTAAGAATAGTGAAAAGAATAATCTTTTCTACGGAATTTAAACGCTTAGGAGAAAACATGGGACGTCACTTTACAAAATCTCTAGCGGCTTTAACGTTAATCACGTTTGCTGTTGGATGTAGTTCAAGTAGCGATGAAGAAGCTTCAGTCGCTGCACCAAAGAAACTTTATATAGCCACGGGTATCTGTTACTCCGGCGAAGGTTTTACACCTCCCACTATTGGTACTGTTGGTAAGACATTATCCCGCTTAAACTTAAGCTCTTTAAACTACGAGATGGTTCATGATTATGGAGATCTCTCATTAGAAACTTCAGGATCTTATCCTGCTGGTATCGTTGATGCTGGTGATGGAACTTTATTTACAGCCGTTGAAAATGCAACAGCAACTGGTTCGCGACGTATTGATCGCATCACCAAAGATTACTATGGTGCTTTCGAAGAATTCTATAAAAATAGTACGGTCTTAACAACAGCGCTTAAAGGCATTGCTTTAGGTACTGATGGTGGTGTTTTGATCGGCAGAACAACATTAGTTGACCGTTTGGATTCAACACCAACTCGCAAAACTGTCAGTGCAACAGTTGCTTGGGGTGAGGGTTTTGCGGGAGCATGTGCGACCAATAATACGTCCATCACGTCGATCACGTCTCTTCCACTATTTACAGATGCTAGCTACGGAAAATTCATTTACACACACGATGCTGCCGGACAAAAAGATATCGGTATCATTGGTATGAATGGTGCCGGAGCCGCGGCTGACTGTTTAGCGAATGCACCCGGTGGTGCGACGTTAACAAATGCGGCAACTGCAAATAATGGATTCAGTGCGCAGCTTTCTGCAACGGCAACTCCGACAGCAGTGGCTTATGCAGCACCTGCTACCGGATCAACAATTGGAAAATTATTTGTAGCTTACTCTTCGTCAGATCCCAATGTGACGACAGCAGCAGGTTTAAGTAATGCCTTGGTTGTTTACGATGTTGAGGAAACTTCAGCCACAGCCGCTTCAATAACAAATGGTACTGTACTTTATCATGATCACCAGTACTTCTTTGGTGTCAGCGCCTTGGCTTACGATGCCACAACAAGCACTTTGTATGCAGCATCTAGCAATTCATTTGCTGTGGCTCCATCAGGATACAATATTGAACAGTTCACAATTGATTTAACAACACCCGGAGCAACTCGCGTGACGCGCTCGAATGGTGAATCATTTCAATCAGCGAATTCATTCAATAATTGTGTGACTTCAATGATTGTTGCAGATTAATAAATTCTTAGAAAAGTCATTTGAAAAAGAGTCGGTTTCTCCCCGACTCTTTTTTTATTTATGAGGCTATTTTTGTTCGGACAATAATTCGCTAATGCGAATTTTTAGTTTCTCGATATCAAATGGTTTTTTAATATAATCATCAGCTCCCACTTCGCGAGCTTTATCAAAATCTTTCTCGTCGGCCTGAGCCGATAAAAATATCAACGGAATCTTTTTTAGATCACGGTGTTCTTTCATCATTTGCGCCAATTCAAAACCGTTGATCCAAGGCAGTCCAACATCCATTAAGATTAAATGAATATCTTGGTCCTGATCTAATAATAATGTCAGCTCTGCACCATCCGCAGCCAACTTCACTTGGTAACCGCTGGATTCCAGAATACGCTTCAACGAGTGCCGCTGAGTTTCGTCATCTTCTATAACCAGTATATTTTGAGGATGCAATTTTTGCTGAGCATCGCGAAAAGAATCCAAACTGACGATGGGCTGCTCGGCCATTCGCTGCTTAGTTAATTTTTCAATTTTTTTTATAAGATCTGTCGTGCTCAGCTTTTTTGTCATTTTAATGCCCCTGTGTTTCTAGCCAACGTTCCGCATCGATGGCGGCCATACAACCCGTTCCAGCTGCAGTGATGGCTTGTCGATAGTACGGATCTTGAACATCTCCCGCAGCAAAGACACCCGGAATATTTGTAAACGTCGTGCCTGGTTTGGTTTTTAAATATCCAGCTTCGTTCATATCCAAAACACCATTAAAAATTTTAGTGTTTGGCTTGTGTCCGATGGCAATAAAAAGACCCTGCATTTTCAGCTCAGTGATTTCGCCCGATTTTGTATTTTTTAATTTTGAAGCCGTGATAGATTTGCCATCTCCCAGAACTTCATCGACAACGCTGTTCATAATAAATTCAATTTTAGGATTTTTCTGAGCCCGCTCCAGCATAATTTTCGAGGCTTTGAAATTTTCACTGCGATGAATCACATAAACTTTCGAAGCAAATCGAGTTAGAAAATTGGCTTCTTCCATTGCGGTATCACCACCTCCGACAACACCAACTTCTACATTTTTAAAAAATGCGCCGTCACAAGTCGCACACGCAGAAACGCCGCGATTCATGTATTGTTTTTCGCTGGGTAATCCCAACCAACTGGCACTGGCCCCTGTTGATACAATAATTGATTTTGCAAAATACTCTGTTGCATCCACTTTGACTTTAAATGGACGCACCGAAAAATCCACGGCTGTCACATTCCGAGTCAAAAATCGCGTTCCAAATCGTTCTGCCTGCTGACGCATGACCGCAACTAATTCTGGTCCGGTGATACCATGCTCAAACCCCGGATAATTTTCAACTTCTGTTGTGATCATCAACTGGCCACCGGCCTCTTCGCCCTCGATCATCAAGGGGTTCAATCGAGCACGGGCTGCATAAATGGCTGCCGTCAGACCCGCCGGACCCGATCCAATAATAAGCACGTCTTCAATTTTTTTATCTGATTCTGTTTTTGACATACGAATAACCTCATTCAAGTTCATTAGCGTATATTCTATCCGAAGCGCATGTAACCCTTAACGCTGATTGTTTTTTTCTATGAAAGCGATCAATTCCTTGGCGACCTGGGATGGCTGAACAGCAAGACCCTTCTGAACAGGCCAACTCTCAGCGGGTAAAAGATCTGTTTGCATATATCCTGGGCTAAATAACAAAACCTCCGGCCCCAAGCCCTGCTCAGCCTGTATTGACGTCACTAATCCACGTAATCCATGCTTGGCCGCAGCATAACTGGCCGCCCCTAGATCAGGCTTGGCTTCGGCAATTTCCGAACCCACCAGCACAATCTGAGTCAATCCCGGCCATGACTTATTCTGAGATAATATCCGGTGCAATAGCTCCGCAGGATACAAAAAACTGGTATTCAAGGCCCATTGATGGTCACTCCATTTTTTAGAATGAAAACTCCCATGCGGTCCACCGCCGGCGACATAAATAAGTCGCGTCGGAGCAAACTCACAAAGCGAGTTTAAAAATTCTTCTGTCACTGGAGTTTTTGAATAATCCTGACTCTGCACATGCGTTTTTTCAGAAAAATCAGACGCCCGCTCTGTGATTTTCCGCGAGCTCACAAAAAAAGAACAATTGAAGTGGCGTTGCGATAACTCTTGATACAAAGCAAAACCCAAACCCCGGCTAGCCCCCAGGATGGCAATTCGATCTTTTTCAGAAATTTTATGACTAAATGTTCGCTCTGGCATCGACTTTATGCTTACAATAACTCAGGAACTTTGTATGCCAAAAATTCATCTCCCTCAAAAAAATCTCATCCTAGAAGTTCATGCCGGAGCCAACTTGATGAAGACCCTCTTGGACGCGGGTATTCCCGTGGCGTCATCGTGCTTAGGTGATGGAATTTGTGGAAAATGCCGCTTGATGACCGAGGGTGAAGTTTCAAAAATCACTCCTCTTGAATCCGATACGCTTTTGCGAAATCGAGCCACACCAACTGAAAGACTGTCGTGTCAAATAACTGTGACGACCGATTTGATTCTCAAGTCTAGCTATTGGTAAAAATCCTACTTTTTCCAGGCTTTGATAAAATTAATCTCGATCCCTTGTTTTACAAAAATTTTTTCAAACGTGGTTTGATAATTTTCACGCTTATAAATGGTGTCCTCAGCGTACAAATTCAAAGTTTGATATTCAACCTGGTACTTGGTCTCTTTAAATTCATCCATCGACCACAAAAAATACTCTCGTGAATCTGTTTTAAATTCTAAAAAAGAACCCGAACGCTGCATTTCATAAAGTTCGCTTAAGATCGCGCGATTGACCACTCTGTTTTTTGGTTTTCTTGGAGTCACCCAAGGATCTGGAAAATGAATATACACATTGTTCAATTCATTTTTTTCAAATAGCAAGTCTATGTTAAAGGCATGATACCGACAAATTGCTGAATTTTTTTTCCCCTGCGCTTGGGCACGACGAATAGTCTGAATCAACGGTTTATACTTGAGTTCCAGTCCCACTAAAAAACGATCTGGGTATTTATTGGCGTGATGGGCAAAATGCATTCCAGATCCTGTGCCAATTTCCAAATCCAATGGGACAGATTCTGCAGCATGAAAAACTTCTGATCGCCACTTGCCCTTGTTCAACGGAGCACGCTCCTCATTAAATGCAAAATCTTTGAATTCATTATCCAGGGCTAATGTGTATGCATTTTGCTTCGGAAGGGTTCTGGTTATATTTATTTTTGGTCTGCGTTTTTCATCAATCATGATCTACTCTGTACCTTGTGGGCCTAATTTCATGTGCTCACGGGTTAATAATCGGGATTCTTTGAACTTCACTTTTCGAATAGCACACGGCTCAACGGGGCAAACAGCACAGTACTTTTGCTGACAAGGATCTGTGTGAAAAGCAAATTCTCCATCAAATTCATAGGCTTTCACAACAGCCTTTTCAAACTCGTGGCACATCTCGTGAACCATTTCAACAGTCCAAAATTCTGGCACCACCATATGAGCGTCAATATGATGAAAATTTCCAGAGCGAATCATTCGAAGATTATGAATATCAATCACACCTTGCATACGATTTTTTTCAATCGCATAGGCCAACTGCTCCAAGAGCTCGTCATTGGTTTCATCCATCAATGCACCGGAATTAATTCGCATTGTTTTATAAGCATCATAAATCAACCAAATACCCACCAACAAACTCAGTAGCGGATCAATCCACATAAAACCGGTGAAGTAAATAATACCCAATCCAATCAAAACACCCGCTGTGGTGACCACATCTGAAAGCAAATGTTTTCCGCTAGCTCGTAGTGCCGGTGATTTTTCTTTCCTCCCTGTAGAAAGCAAATACCACCCCACCACCAAATTAAGTAGAGTGGCGATCAAAGAGTACTCGACGCCCGTTTGAATATTTTGAACCTGAAGTCCTGCATAAAAAAATTGAAATGCATTGTAGATAATAGTCACGCCTGCAAAAAAAACTAAACCACCTTCAAATGCAGCAGAAAAATGCTCGGCTTTACCGTGACCATAAGGATGATTCGCATCCGCCGGTTCATCAGCCAACTTCACTGCGAATAGGGCTACAAATGATGTGATCACATTGGCAACTGTTTCCAAAGCATCCGATAGAATCGCAGAGGAGTTTGTGGCATAATAGGCTTTGAGTTTCCAAAAAAGAACGATCACGCTAACAACAACCGAAATAAGTGCAGCAATTTGTCTTTTTTTATCCGGCAACATAGTCCATGTATGTCACAACTTGATCAAGCTGTCTTTCTTTTTTTATCGAAAATATCAATCACTGCCGAATGATCCAAGCTGGTATTTCGATCAATCTCTGGCTTGTAAGCACAGACCTGATTACGACCGCGCCTCTTGGCTTCATATAAAGCCATGTCGGCCTTACGAACCAATTCTTTAGCGGCAATAGGTTCACCCAAAGTGGATGTTGCAAAGCCCATTGAAATTGTTAACTTAATAGAATCTTTTCCCTGTGAAAAAGTCGCGTGTTCAATTCGCGCTCGAAGACGTTCGCAAAACTGCTCGATTCCAGCCAACGGTGTTTCAGACAGAACAATCAAAAATTCATCACCACCATATCGAGCCGGTATATCCACCGTTCGAGTCGATGTTTTTATAATTTTACCAACTTCTGATAAAACATAACTTCCAAACAGATGATCATGTCCATCATTAACACTTTTGAAATGATCCATATCAATCATCACAACTGTCACCGGACGATTGAAGCGCTTTCCACGCTCCATCTCAAATTCCAACTTACTAAAAATTGAACGCATATTAAATAAACCTGTCAGATCATCAATCTCGACAAGCTCTTGCAATTGGTGATTGGCTTCTAACAAGTCTTCTTTTGCGTCTCGAAAACGCAATTGTGCACGCACACGCGCTAAAAATTCCATAGGAACAAAAGGAGATAAAATATAATCACTAGCACCCATATCCAAACACTCTGAAATACGCTCGGTTGAATTTTCTGAACTGACAATAATCAAACCCGTAGTCTCTAAAAAAGGCGCCAATGAATTCAAATACTTTAAACCATCCTGATTTGAAAATTCCGGATCAACAATGATTAATTGTGGTTTCCAATAGTTCAAAAATTCGCTGGCTTCCGTCGCCGAAGTTAAACCGCGCACGTCATAGCCTTCCCACCGCAACGGTTCAAGCATCAGCTCTAAGGTTTGAGGGTCTTCATCAAGAACTAAAATTGGTCTGCTTTTAGGATCTCTTTTCACTCTTTAGTTATCGGCATCTCTGTCAATTTTTGAAGATCCAGATTGAGTCCAGTTGTCTTATTTTAAACCATTTTACCAAGATCAAGGGCTAGCTTTCGAATGGCAAGACGATTAGAACTACCCGAATAAACAATTAGGGATAGAACATATTGTTGTTGTAGCCGTCCAAAGTCTTCCTTCGAAAAGCAGAGCGTAAGCTCTGCTTTTTATTTACTTTCCACCCGAGGCTGTCTAAACTCGGTGCCTATGAAACACATCGAAATTCAAGAAAAATGGCAAAATATTTGGGATAAACAGCAAGCTTACAAAACTGAAACAGATTCCAAAAAACCAAAATACTACGCTCTCGATATGTTTCCCTACCCATCTGGATCAGGATTACATATGGGACATATTGCATCTTACACTCCTGGCGATATTGTCTCCAGATACAAGCGTGCACGTGGTTTCAATGTGCTTCATCCCATGGGATACGATGCCTTTGGTTTACCCGCTGAACAATTTGCTATTCAAACAGGTGTTCACCCTGCTATCACAACTGAAAAATCCATCGCGGGGTTTCGCTCGACTTTGAAAAAATATGGATTTAGCTTTGATTGGTCCCGTGAAATTTCCACAGCTGATCCTAGTTATTACAAATGGACACAAGCTATTTTTATAAAATTATTTGAAAAAGGCTTAGCCTATCAAAAAGAAGTTCCCGTGAATTGGTGTCCTGCTTTAAAAACTGTTTTGGCAAATGACGAAGTCATCGATGGAAAATCAGAACGTGGCGGGCATCCCGTGATACGTGTGCCGATGAAACAATGGATGCTAAAGATCACAGATTATGCTGAGCGACTGTTAAATGATTTGGATAAACTGGATTGGCCCGAACGCACCAAAGAAGGCCAGCGCAATTGGATTGGAAAATCCGAAGGGGCTTCGGTATTTTTCTCAGTCAAAGGCCAAAATGAAAAACTAGAAGTATTCACCACCCGCCCGGATACTTTATTTGGTGTTTCATTTATGGTTCTTGCTCCAGAACATCCCCTTGTCAAAAAACTGACCTCTGCAGATCAAGCCACATCTGTTTCATCCTATATAGAAACAACTGCTAAAAAATCAGAAGTCGATCGCAAAGCCACCACTGAAAAAACCGGAGTTTTTACAGGCGGCTACGCGATTAATCCGTTAAATAAAAAAGAAATCCCCGTCTGGATTGCAGACTATGTGATGATGGATTACGGCACCGGAGCTATCATGGCCGTTCCCGGCCACGATGAACGTGATTTCGAATTTGCTCAAAAATTTTCTCTTCCCATCCTGCGCGTTTTAGAATCTGAATCTGACCTACCATTTACGGGTGAAGGCAAATTGATAAACTCTGATTTTTTAAATGGTTTATTGAAATCAGAAGCTGTTACAAAAATGATTGCCTATCTTGAATCGGAAAATTTAGGGAAAAAACAGATCAATTATAAATTACGAGACTGGCTTTTTTCACGCCAACGTTACTGGGGAGAACCCTTCCCCATCGTTCAAACACCCGACGGAACGCTGAAAGCCGTTCCCTTAAATGAGTTGCCTGTTGTCTTACCGGAAGTCGCTAATTATGAACCTTCTGAGTCTGGTGAAGCTCCCTTAGCAAAAAATACGGAATGGGTGAATTACAACTCACACGGTTTAACTGGAAAAAGAATAACTGACACCATGCCTGGTGCCGCAGGATCATCTTGGTATTTTTTTCGTTATGCCGATCCCCACAACGACAAAGAGGCTTTTAGTCAGCAAGCCGCAAAATACTGGATGCCCGTTGATCTTTATGTCGGAGGGCCTGAGCACACTGTCGGTCATTTATTGTATTCACGCTTTTGGACCAAAGTTCTTTTTGATGCCGGAATTTCTCCGGTCGATGAACCTTTTAAAAAGTTAGCCCATCAAGGTATGATTTTAGGTCCTGACGGAGAAAAAATGTCGAAGTCGCGTGGCAATGTCATTCCTGCGGACGAAGTGGCCGGAGAATACGGTGTTGATGCTCTTCGCTGCTTTGTTTGTTTTCTTGGCCCCATGGATAAAGACAAACCCTGGTCCTCTTCGGGAATTGATGGTGTGAAAAGATTTCTTGATCGCTTCTATCGTTTGGCCGCAAATGAAGAGACCGGTGTAGGACATGCAACAGATTTAGAACTTCCAGCTGAGGTTGAGAAAAGTCTGCACAAAACCATCAAAAAGATTACCGAGGATATTGAAAACATGAGTTTCAACACCTCGATCAGCCAAATGATGATTTTTGTGAACGATCTTTATAAATTTGACTGCAAATCAAAGAAAGCTCTTCTGCCTTTAGCTCAGCTCTTGCAACCTTTTGCGCCCCATGTGGCCGAAGAAATCTGGCAAGCCCTCGGTGGCGATGGCTTGGTCGTAAATGCGACTTGGCCAACGTTCAATCCAGCTCTTTGTGTGGATGACACCGTTACCATGGGCGTTCAGGTCAACGGCAAGATGCGCGGAACGATTGAAATTACTTTAACGACTGATGAAAAAACAGCCGTCACAGAGGCCTTGAAAATCTCGACTGTTATATCGGCACTTGCTGGCAAACAACCGACAAAAGTAATTTACAAAGCTGGAAAGATTTTAAATCTGATCGCACCAAATTAGTTGCAACGCTACCCCATTAAATGTAATACCAAAGCCTCAACAACGAGCCTATAAGTTTACTTTTTTTGGGGGATTAAAAGCATGAGTCTTTCCACAGACGCCAACGGAAAATCGACATCAACAAATCCTGCAATGACGAATGGCAATGAATCGCCAACGACACATGCTTTCTAGCAATTAAAATCTGATAGCTGGAGCGTTGAAAAAAGCGCTCAGACCTACGGGATCAACAACTGGGGCAGCGGTTATTTTCGAATCAATCAAAATGGAAATGTCTCTGTAACTCCAAAAGGCGCAGACGGCTATTCGGCAGATCTTTATGAATTAACCCAAGAACTTCAAGATCGCGGAATTCGCGTGCCTATTATGATCCGTTTTCCTGATATTATTCGCGAGCGCGTGCACTTGCTGCACTCTTGTTTTCAAAAAGCGATTGCCGATCATAATTACAGCGGCAAGTACTGCGGGGTTTATCCCATCAAAGTAAATCAACAACGCCATTTGGTTCAAGAGCTCGTCAAGTTTGGAAAAGATGTCCGCCTAGGGCTAGAGTGCGGATCCAAGCCCGAGCTGCTGGTTGTCCTTTCATTGATGAACACTCCAAATGGAGTGATTATTTGCAATGGCTTCAAAGATACTGAGTATATTGAAACAGCACTTTTGGCGCAAAAAATTGGTCGCGAAATTATCATCGTTGTGGATCGCAAAGACGAACTTAAAATCATCACTGAAACCGCAAAAAAATTAAATATCCGTCCAAAAATTGGATTTCGCGCAAAATTAAATACTCAAGGCGCCGGCAAATGGGTTGATTCTGCAGGCGCTCGCTCTAAATTTGGTCTAACCGCGATTGAAATCGTAGAAGGTATCGAGTTCTTACGAAAACAAAATATGCTGGAATGTCTCGAACTTCTTCACTACCACATTGGCTCGCAAGTCCCATCTATCCAAAGCATCAAGTCCTCATTAAAAGAAGCCGCTCGTTTTTACACCGAGATTTACTCATTAGGTGCAAAGCTTAAGTATATCGATGTTGGCGGTGGTTTAGGCGTTGATTATGACGGTTCGGGCTGGTCGGATTCCTCAATGAATTATTCAGAGCAAGAATACGCCAATGATATTGTTTCGACATTACAAACGATGTGTGACGAAAAAGGAATTCCCCATCCCAATATCGTTACCGAATCTGGTCGCGCATTAGTCGCCCATCACTCGGTTTTAATTTTCAATGTAATGGGTGTTAATAATTTGTATCGCCAAGAACCTCCTACTCCAGCAGAAAAAAAAGATCCTTCGATCATGCAAGATATGCAGTATATTTTTGAAAAACTGACTGCAGATAACTTGAACGAATGTTTCAATGATTTGCTTCAGGCCAAAACAGAAACATTAAACCAGTTTACATATGGCGTTTTGAATCTGACTCAACGAGCCTGGTGTGAAAGCATGTTCTTTGCGATTGCCACAAAAATGCTGGCTTTGGCTCAAAGAACACCGGACTCTGCGGATATCATTTCTGATTTACGTGAAAAATTATGTGATACTTATTTTTGTAATTTTTCGGTGTTTCAATCTGTTCCAGATTCTTGGGCTGTTGGACAGTTGTTTCCAGTTATGCCAATTCATAATCTTAAAAACGAACCCTACCACGAAGCCACTTTGGCTGATCTCACATGTGATTCCGATGGAAAAATTGAAAAATTCATCGATTCAGAAACTGGCGAAGTTAAAAAAACACTGCGTATTCATCCTTACAAAGAAGGCGATGCGCCTTATTACTTGGGTGTCTTCTTAACGGGGGCCTATCAAGAAATATTGGGCGATTTGCATAATCTTTTTGGCGACACCGATGCCGTCCATATTTCCATTCACAATTCAGGCTACACGGTTGACCACTATGTACCGGGCGATACCGTGACCGAAGTTTTGACCTACGTTCAGTACGGACGAGCCGAAATGGTAGATAGCATCCGTCAGTACACCGAAGAAAGCATTGCTGCTGGTAATATTACAAAACAAGAGGCAAAATCTTTAATTAAGCACTACGAAGAAGGTCTTTCGGGATACACCTACCTGGAAGAAATGGAATAGACTTGGGCAAGTGCAACTCTGTCCTCTAACCGTTTGGTATTTTAAATAAACCTTTTTTTCGGACGGCACTTCTGATTGTAAACAATCAGAAGTCACCAACGAACCACGTAAGCGATTAAAAACTCTTAAAGAATATTTTCCAGTACCGAAATAATAAGTCATCTTCTGAACCAGGTGGAAATTGGTTCTGGTGACCGTCTCTCATTATGTATTGATACCAATACTCGACATGTTTAACATCTGTCGGAGTTCCCAACTGTAAAAAATGTGAAATCTCATAATTAAAAACTTTTAAATCATGCCCCTCTGCGGAAGCCTCTTCCATCAATGCTTGAATAGCTAACGACGTATAATACTCTGTTCCATATTTTAAATTTTTTTGCACCTGCAACTGCAGCCCTTGCTCAAGAAGCGAAGCGCTTTTAAAATAATAAAATCCTGTCGAGGTCCATTCCTCTTGAAGTGAACTTCCAAATAGTTTCTTTTCTTGAATTTTTAAAATTTGATGCGAAATCTCATCCACTTGCAAATGAGCATAGGTATTGGGTCCCAAATAGGTCGGGTGAAATCCACGGTATGAGGTCACGCAAATATCCGCATTCACCGTCCGCACAAACTGCTCAAAGGCGCTGGGGTTCCACAACATGGCATAATCACAATAGGAAACAGCCACCGAATCCATGGGATCAAGCGCAGGCAGCACCGCTTCGACAGTTGCAATGGGTCCTCGCGAAGAATAAGGAACGTAAAAAATCTTTGCGGATGAAGCTGTTTCTAAAATAATGGATTCAATTTTGGTATCACGGTAGTGCTCACCAATAGCGAAATAAAGTTTCCAATCCGGATGCATCGTCGAAATCAGGTAATTGATTGCAGGGCGACCCATGACTGAAACAATTGGCTTTGGCTCTGAATAACCCTCAGCCTGAAACCTTTGTCCCTGACCCGCAAGAGTCACTATCACTTGCATTTAAATTTATCCGACTGAAGATTTGGAATCAAAGGCATCGCGAATCGCTAAGCCGATATTAATCAATAACGTCAACGTCAAGACCAACGCGACCGATGGCCACCACACCAACCACTCTGAAGTGGTAAAATATTTTTGAGCTTGTTGCAAAAGTTCGCCCCAACTTGGCGTTGGTGCCCGCAATCCCAATCCCAAATAATCTAAAAATGCTAAATAGGAAATATTAAAGGCAATATCAAACGGCGAAAAGGTCACGATCGGAGTTAAACCATTCGGCAAGATATGTTTAAAAACAATTCGCGCATCAGATGAACCCAACGCCCGTGCCGCTTCAACAAATTCCCGTTGGCGCAATTGTAAAAACTGACCCCGCATGTAGGAAGCAATTTTGGTCCAATCAAACAACGATAAAAAGATAATCAAAACTAAAAGGTTTGGCGTAAAAATAGATATAATCGTGATTAATATTAATGTGACTGGCATCGTTTGAATAATTTCAACAATACGCATTCCAACCAGATCAACTTTTCCCCCGAAATAACCCATCAATGAACCAAAGATAACACCAATCAAGTAACTGCAAAACCAAGCTCCAATTGAAAATATCAATGTGTACCGCAGACCATACAACAGACGCGTCAAAACATCTCGTCCGCGATCATCGGTACCCATCAAATTGTATTTGCTTGGCGCTGAAGGATAGCTCTCTTCAACCGTGTTACTTTCAAAGGGATTCCACTGAACAACCGGCCAAACGGACCAATCGTTGTCTTTAAATTCCAACGAGCGGTAATCCATCACATAAATATCATCACGACCAAAAACAGTTGGGTGGTAATCCACCACCAACGGAAAATACAACTTACCATCATACTGCATAATATGAGGTTTGCTATTGGCCCACAGTTCCGCCGTAAAACTTAGAAAAAACAAAATCCCTAAAAGCCAAACCGAAACCATAGCCACGCGGTTGCGCTTGAACCGGCGGTAACGCTTCAAAGTCAGATCATTTTGTATTCGGCCTTCAATCAGTTTCAAAATTTGTCCTATTTAAAATCAATACGGGGATCAACCATCACGTAAATAAAGTCACTCATCATATTTCCCACTAATAATAATAATGCAGAAATAAAAGTTAATCCCATAATCACATTATAATCGCGGGCTAAAATCGAGCTATAACCCAACAAGCCAATTCCATCCAGATTAAAAATTGTTTCAACAATCAATGATCCCGCTAAGAAAACGCGCAAAAATCCACCCAAACCTGTTGCCACGGGAATCAAAGCGTTTCTTAAAGCATGCTTGAAGTAAATTAAATTATTATCCAGCCCCTTTGCGCGAGCTGTTCTAATAAAATCAGATTTGATCACATCCAACATTGAATTGCGCACCAACATACTAAGCTCTGTAAAGCCACCAATCACATAACATGTCAGTGGCAATACAAAGTGATAAGCGCGATCAAGCACCTTACCCATTGTTGTTAAATCATCGTACATATCAGACTTGATGCCACCAATAGGAAACCAATCAAAATAGGATCCACCGGCAAACCAAACAATCAAAAATATTCCCAGTACAAGGGGCGGTATGGATACCATGATATAAAGAATAATTCCCGAGACCTGATCAAAGATACCACCGGCATTGATGGCCTTCTTCACTCCAAGGGGAATACAGATCATGTAGGTCAAAATCAACGAGGCAATACCAAATTGAAGTGAAACCGGAAACTTGGAACTAATAACGTCCATAACCGGCTCCTGATAAGAAAAACTTTCTCCAAAATCAAATCGAGAAATATTCTTCAACCAAATCCAATAGCGAACATGGACAGGCTTATCGAAACCATACTGTTTTATAAGATTTTCTAAAACTTCGGGTGGAATGCTTGTGCTGCGGCTATCGCCACCAGCACCCATTTGCATTTTCTGAAGCTTCTGCTCAATTGGCCCACCTGGAGCCAAGTTGATAATGACGAATGTCACAAGCGTGATCCCTAACAAAGTAGGGATCGCAATCAAAATACGTCTAATTAAGTAAATTAACATTTCGGTACAGCCTACGCTAAATAAACTTTTTTACCAATTCTATTTTGCAGCTGACCACCAAGTTTCATGGCCGAAGTCATACTTGAAACTATCCGCAACCATTTTAACCTTGTTTGAATTTGCATAAAACTCAAACTTATTATTGAACAAGAACACATACGGCACATCTTTAGCTATCATTGTATACGCTTTTTTGAAAATGACTGTGCGCTTAGCTGGGTCTAATTCTGCACGACCCTCATCAATCAATTTATCCACTTCTGGATTGGCATAGTGCCCACGGTTAGATCCGCCTTTACCGCTTGAAGACGAATGCCAAATTTGCTTTGGATCCATTTCAATATCGCCTCCGCCCCACGCCATGGCGTAAAGATCAAAACGCGAACTGTCTTCGATTGTTTTCAAAAAGCTGTTCCACTCTAAAAACTTTAATTCCAAATCGATTCCGGCTTTTTTGCCTTCTTCTTTAATCATTGTCCAATATTTTTCGCTGTCTTTATTGGCATAAATCATTGAAAGCTTCAGCTCAACTTTTTTACCGCCAAAATCCTTCTCAAGAATTCCGTTTTTATCAGCATCAGCCCAGCCCGATTTTTTCAAAAGCTCTTGCGCTTTCTTTGGGCTAAACTCAATGGGCTTCATATCGGCAGCTTGCTTTGAATTCACAGAAACCGGGCCGTTTGCCAAGTCACTCATGTTATTTCGAAATTTTTTATTCATTTCAGCACGGTTCACCAGATGGGCGAAGGCCATACGAACATTCAGATCCTGCAGAACTTCTTTTTTAAAGTTAAATCCAATATAGCCATAAGATTTTGGCTTTAGGTTGACAATATTTTTAGCAACGTAAGATTTACCGACCGAGCCGGCCTTCGCTTTTAAATACTGATCAACTGAGGCTAGCTCAGAATAATCCAACTCACCCTTTTTAAAACGCTCAACCATAATGTTATCGTCTTTAGTGAATCGAAAATTGATTTGGTCGAAATTATAAAAGCCCTTCATCTCAGGCAACTTGTCACCATACCATTTATCAAATTTCTTAACGACGATCATTTGACCTTTATCGTATTTCTCAAGTTTGAATGGCCCTGCACCAATGGCTTCTTTTTGCATTTTCACTGATTTATCAATATTGCCATAAACACTTTTCGGCAAAATTCTAATGCCACACAAAACACTCAAATTCTTGAAGTACTTTTCGGTCGCAATAAATTTAATGGTGTGCTTATCCAAGACATCAATTTTTGTGAATTTTTCAAAATATGGAATTAAATGCAACGCCTGGTGCTTAGGATCACGGATTGTTTCCAATGAAAACTTCACATCATCAGCAGTGACATTCTCACCGTTGTGAAAATAGGCGTCTTTACGCAAGAAAAATGTAAATGTTAATCCGTCTTTAGAGACTTCCCATTTTTCAGCCAAACGCGGTTCTAACTCATAGGTTTCCAGATTGTTAGTGCACAATCCGTCATGCACATAAGCTCCAAAGTAGCTCTCGTAGGCGTCGCCCGACATAATGGGGTGAAGGCTTTCTGGCTCTGCGGAAAAGTTATAGTTAAGAACCCCACCCTTTGGAGCATTGCGATTTGGCTCAACAGCAACTGCGGATGTGGCAACAAAAGCACCTGTGACGAGCGTTAAAATAAAGCATTTTAAAAACATTGGACGACCCCTTGTAGAAGTTGTTTAATCTGTAATGGAAACATGATCGAACTTCGCTTTTTATTCAACTTCTGATTCATGGCGCAATAGGTAAAGTAAGGATTTCATTTTCTTTTTTTGATTTTCAGCCTAATTCAGAAACGACGATTTTGTTTAAAAAAAACTGTGAAATTTCATCACACAACGCAAGCCACGCAATGAAATGCAAGCACTGCGAACAGACTCTAAGGAAATACGATGACAACAAAAAAATTTGATCCCACAACGACAATCTCGGCCGATTTTGGAATTTTTGGAATTCCACTCACAGAGGCTGAATGCAAACTTGTCATGTTGCCTGTTCCTTGGGAGGTCACCACGTCCTATGGAAAAGGCGCGTCCCATGGTCCTCGTATTATCCGCGAGGCTTCTGAGCAAATTGACCTCTTTGATTTTGAAACTAAAAATGCTTTCGAAGCCGGCTATTTTATGCAAGAAATTTCTGAGCATTGGATCAGTGAAAACAAAAAATTCAAGGCCATTGCTCAACAGGTCATCGCCCTTCGCACCGAACAGTCCGAAGATCATGCCCTGATCGAAAAATTAGTCGCTCAAGTGAATGAAGCTTCTGCCAAATTGACGGACTGGGTTTACACAGAAACCAAAAAAATTCTGGATGCTGGAAAATTGTTTGGCTTGGTTGGCGGCGATCACTCCACTCCGTTGGGCGCGATCAAAGCCATTTGCGAAAAACACGCTGGCGATATAGGAATTCTGCATATCGATGCTCACTCTGACACGCGAAAGGCTTACCAAGGTTTTCAGCAATCCCATGCCTCGATCATGTACAATGTGATGCAATTGCCGATAAAACCAAAAAAATTAGTCCAAATTGGTATTCGTGATTTCTGCGAAGATGAATACAACTTTGTAAAATCAACTCCGGAAATGAAAACTTTTTTTGATGTAGAACTGAAGCAACGCTTATTCAAAGGTGAATCATGGGCCTCAATCGCCTCAGACATCATTCAAGAATTGCCGAAAAAGGTTTACATCTCTTTTGATATCGATGGATTAGATCCCCGCTACTGCCCATCAACTGGAACACCAGTCATCGGCGGCCTCTCAACAGACGAAGTTTTCTTCTTATTCAATCTCCTGGCCCAAAGCGGACGCCAAATCGTAGGCTTCGACCTCAACGAAGTCTCCCCCGGCGAAGCCGAATCCAGCGAATGGGACGGCAACGTCGGCGCCCGCATGCTCTACAAACTCTGCAACTGGTCCATCCTAACCAACTAAAAAGGTACCAGCTCACTTTTTAGTAAGCGGTGCGTCGTTTTAACCTCAGCGATAGCTGGCTCCGTCTAAACATCAGGAAAAGCCAACTAACAAAGCCAGGAGGCTTTATGAGTTTAAGATGGATCTTTTTAGTACTTATTTTTGCGTGGGGAATTCATGTCTTTGCAGCTATTGAAGACTTTGCTGCCATCGTGGCGGAATCAATCCAGAATGAAAAGATGCTTGCTGCTGAAATTCAATCTCACTTAGGATTTCAAAAAGAAAAAACCCTCGAATATCTCACTGAAAGCGAATCAGTTGCATTAGAGGGTTTTAATATAAAAGTCTATTAACGAGCGTAACGTTTATTTACTGATTCGCGAATCTCCGCACCTTCGATACTCAAGCGAGTCCAAGGAATAGCGCGAAGTCTTTCAACTTCAATGGCTTCTTCAGTCTCTTCACACGTTCCAAAAGATCCATTTTCAATACGGCCAAGTGCGCTTTCGATCTCGTAGAGTTGTGAACGTAAACGATCATTCAAATTTAACATCTCTTGTTCTGCCAAGAGACGCATTGTTTGATCTGCTTCGTCTCCACCTTTTTCACCCAAATCTAGTTTTTCACGGGCTTCTTTAACTCGATTCAAAAGATCCATTTTTGATTTCAATAGTTTATCGCGGCAATCCTTGATCACTTTATCAGTGAGCTTACTTCCAGTATTCTTTGCCATTTCCCCTCCGTTAGTTGCTCTTTCAAGCTTTTTCGTATGCGGGTCGCTTCGCTTTGGCTACCCTTATCGGCATCCTTGCCAGAAACTTAAGTTCCAATTTGGAACCGCCTTATCTAAATGTATTCCTGTAAATTTTGCAATGAAAAATCTTACATGAAATTAAATTCGATAAAATATTGTAATTACTTAATTATTTACGATTTTATGACTTTAATGCGCTGCATTAAATTTAGAGGAATGAGAAAAAACTGACTCAAAATTAAATTATTTGAGTCTTATATCTAGTTAATTTTAGGTAGAGCTAAGACATGCAGGTACAGCGAAAAGTGAGCTGGTACCTTTTTACCTTTTTATTTGAGGCAGCTGGTGATTTGTTGGATGAGCTTGGTTGTGGCGGAGTCTAGCTTCTGGGCTGTGTTTTGGGCTTTTTGGGCGCGCTCGCGGATAGCTTGGGCGCTCTCTAGCATATTGGAAGAGACTGTTTTGTGGACCCGGCCGCCCGTGGACGACAAGGCGTCTGCGTAGCTCTCCATCGAGCCAGCAAACAGACCGTGGTTTGCGATGAGCGATTCCTGTATAGAGGATTGCGCTTTTTTCATGGCTTGCAATTCACTGATGACATCATCGCAACTATCCGCAAAAGCCGTTACAGAAACAAAACACCCCATGGCGAATATCAGATTAAATTTCATACCGATTATCTCCCACCCAGGAAATCATCATAGCAAGGAAGCGGCCACAAGCCCTAGTGGCCCAGCTCCTTTAAGATTTAACTCAAGTCTTGAATTCATTTCTCTTTGAAAAAAATTGCAAAGCTGTTCTGAGTTTCGACACTCAAGTAAGGCATCAGCATTCGCAATATATGCTTGCGAGCTTTGTCGACCGTGCGCTGATTCGGCGATCTATCCACGGTTTCAAAAAACTGCATGAAGCTATTGGAAGCCACAAACAAAAGCTCTCCTAAGAATTCCATTTCATACTTGGATTGAATCGGCAACATCACCCCTGCCCGCACCCAATGCTTGTGAAGCACAATCATCAGTCGACGCATTTTCTGCAAATGAGCCCGCCACAGTCGCGACAGCTCCGGGTCTACTTTTCGAAGCGTGTACAGCTCGCGATGAAAAAATCGATACTTCCAATAAAGCTGTAAGTTGCGATCAATGAACTCGACCATTTCCATTTTTTCTTTGTTATTTGACTTTTTTGTTTGAGGCTTCCAAATCATCGCCGTCTCTTGAGCTAGACGTTTGAATAGTTCACGAACAATCTGTTCTTTGTTTTTATAATGAAAGTACAAATTGCCCGGACTCATCTTCAATCCTCGAGCTAAATCGTTCGTTGTGACCTCTGTCGCAGCATTCAAATTAAACAGATCCAAAGCGCCTAAAAGAATTCGTTCTTTTGTTTTCATATACTTTTATCATCATTCGAACTGTATCACTTGAGAAGATCTTTTTTTTGTGTTCCTATATTCATAGATGGTACATGGAAGACGACGTATAGCATCATGGATGATGGTGCCTTTTGCTTTATTGTTAACGGCTTTTTTATTCTTTAACGAAAAGACTACGCCCGAAACAGAGGACGAGTGGCTCAAGAAAACTCTTGATGCTCGCTTAACCATATCCAACTCGCTATCACCACTGATCAAAGCCAATAAAAAACCTGAATCCGGCGATTTTGCTCCAGATGGCGAATCAGAAAAACGCAATTTAAAAATCAATTATACATTTGACCAAGAACTCCAAAAAGAATCTGAAACTCTACTCAAGCGATACAAGCCTGATTACGCAGCCATCTTCATGATGGACGCTAAAACCGGGAAAATTTTGGCGATGTCTAGCTTTGAAAAAGCAAACTCTCAGGGAAGCAATTTGAATCTCCGCGCAACATTTCCGGCGGCAAGTATTTTTAAAATCATTACAGCTTCTGCTGCCGTTGATAAAGCCGGCGTCAGTCCCGAGCATCGCATTGGATTCAACGGCGGGAACTACACCCTTTACAAGAAAAACGTGCTCTCAGACAAAGTGAACAAATGGACGCGATTTATCACTCTAAAAGAAGCCTTTGCTCGGTCTATCAACACCGCATTTGGTCGCCTCAGTCTAGAGAATCTCGAACCCCACGATCTCAAAGAGTATGCTCAACGTTTCATGTTCAACCAGACGATCCCAACGGACTTCGAAGTCGAAACCAGTCAAGCCACCATTCCTACCGAAAAAGGTTTTGCCATGACTGAGGTGGCCTCTGGATTTAATCGCTTCAATACATTAAGTCCCGTGCATGGAGCCATGATTGCGGCCTCTGTTATTAACGACGGAAAAATGATTGTCCCCTATTTAGTAGAATCCCTTGAAGATTCCAATTCTGAAAAAATCTATCAGGCCAAAGTTCTTGAGCGCGGACAAATTTTACGTCCCGAATCTGCAGAGAAAGTTCGCCAAATGATGGAGCAAACTGTTTTAAGCGGAACGTCGCGAAAAACTTTTCGTAAACTTGTTCGTGATAAAAAGTTTAAAGAAGTTGAAATGGGTGGAAAAACCGGACACTTCACCGGCATGAATCCTCGTGGACGCACGGATTGGTTTGTTGGTTACGCGACTGATCAAGATGACAAAATCGCAATTGCTGCTGTCACTGTTAATATTCGCAAATGGACTGTAAAGTCTTCTGCCCTTGGTGAAATGATGTTTCGAAAGTACTTTAAAGAACGGCTTGAAGAAAAGCGCGCCGCAAAAGCCAATGCTGCATTGAAAAACCGTGGTTAAGAAATTCATTTTCACTATTTATTCTTAAAACTCAAACTCAGCAATGACCGGGCAATGATCCGAACCCTCTTGCTGCATCAATACATCACATGATTTTAAATTTTTCACCAACCCCCGGGTGATACAGATATAATCAATGCGCCATCCACGATTTTTAACCCTGGACATTTCTTTATAAGACCACCACGAGTAAACATCTCTTTTATCCGGATTAAAATGCCTATAACTATCAACAAAACCCAGTTCCAAAAATTGACTAAACCACTGACGCTCTTCAGGTAAAAAACCAGATTCATTGGCTAACAAAACAGGATCATAAACATCTATCGGCTGATGCGCGATATTGTAATCGCCAACAACAATGATTTCCCGACCCTTGCGAATTTCAAATTGCAAATGCTCTGCTAAATCTTTTAAAAATTTTTGTTTGAAATGGTGACGCTCTTGCCCCGATCCACCATTTGGAAAGTAAATATTATACAAATCAAAATTTTCATAGGTGGACCAGACAATTCGCCCTTCTCTTTCATAATCTGGGCAATCGATAGACTTAACCACCTTGATTGGATGAATATGGCTAAAGGTAGCAACGCTTGAATAACCTTTACGCTCAGCTGAGGACCAAAAGTCATGACCAAATCCTAAATTTTGAGCGACAGGTTCGACTTGTTCACGATGAGCCTTGGTTTCTTGCAAGCACAAAATATCTGGCTGAAATTGCTGCACCAACTGGTGAAGACCTTTTCCGTAGCTGGCTCTTATTCCATTTACATTCCATGTGATTAATTTCATAGATATTTATCTTCCAGTGTTATTGCTTTTCATTGTAACAAGCTCGTGAATGTGGCAACACTAAATGGGCATGAGTCTGAAATCAAGTTTCATCCAACATTTAGTAAAAAATTATCCTGATTTTTCAGAAGCCCAACTTGATGGTTTGGTCGCTGACCAAATGATCTCACCATTTCAAATTCATCTCAGTCAAAATTTGCTCACTGAAATAAAGCAAGAAATTAAAGCCTACTGGAATTTGCGCAGCTGGGGAGAATCCAAACTCAGCGCACAATTTCATGCAAAAGATTTACGTCGGCCTTCGAATTTTTCGGCGTGCATGAGTTACGACTTTCATGTTAATTCCTCGAATCACCTGGAGCTCATTGAAATCAATACAAACGCCGCATTCTTGGCATTAGGACTTGAGCTGTATCAGTTTCATCAGTTAAGAAATGTGTTGCCATTTCAAGAACCCGAATTAATTCAAATGTTCATTGAAGAAATGCAACTGACAGGACAGACCGCACCTTATTCATTGGGAATTTTAGATGAAAACCCCACTGAACAGCGATTATTTCTTGAATTTTTAGTGTATCAAAAAATGTTTACTCGAAATCAAATTCAATGTGAAATTCTTGATCTTAAAAATGTCAGCGCGGAGCACTCGTTTTTATATAATCGCTATACTGATTTTTATTTATCGTCAGAAGCATCTCAACCCATTCGCAAGCTTTATAATTCAGGACAATTGAATCTATCTCCAAACCCTTACGATTATTTTTTATTAGCTGACAAGCAACGCATGATTGATTGGAATTTACAAACAGATGTGCCAAAGCCTGCAAGTCTATTACCCGTCTATGACTTAGCTACAGAAAATCGAGACGAAATCTGGGCCATGCGCAAGCAATTATTTTTTAAGCCCAAGAATTCTTTTGGAAGCAAGCAGGCTTACAAAGGCGCCTCCATTTCACGCACAGCTTTTGATAATTCATTTCAAGATAATTTTATTGCACAACAAGTTTCAAATGCGTCCGAAATTACAGTCACCTTTGAGAATCAACCCGCAAAATTTAAGTATGATTTAAGATGCTATGCTTACAAAGATCAATTGCAGATGATTATTGCCAGAATTTATCAGGGACAAACCACGAATCTCCGCACACCGGGTGGTGGGTTTGCCTGCATTATTATTGATTGAATTCTTCTGGAGAAAACTTCGATGCCATCGCAGATGAAATGCGATGACATGACAGCACGTCCAAACCTTTTTTCAAAATAAGATCTTCCCTTTGAAACAAATTAGTGCTCGAACATTTTTTGAATTCCAATTCAAAATCAGTGACAGCACGACGAGACTCTTGCTCTTTATTCTTAGGAACAATGGGATTAAAATAATTTGATGCTTCTCGCAACTGCACATGAGCCTCATCGGCTAAGAAATCAGGATTGATGCCTTTAAGTTGTGGCGAAGCACCACTTGGTAAAAGATAAAATCCTTGGGTTTTAAAAAGAGAAATTTTAGAATTCTTATTCCAAACTTCAGGTTCCTGAAAAGTTCCTTTACCAAATGTTCGCTCTCCCACAACGGCAGCACGATTGTACTCTTGCAAGGCACCAGCCAAAAGTTCTGAGGCACTGGCTGACGAACTATTCACTAAAACCACCAGCGGCCCTGTATATAGCAATGATCCCGTTGTCAGAACCACCTCATCAATTTTCAATGGATCAAAATATTTAACTGAATATATTTTCTTATTCATTCCAATAAATAAACCAGCAAGACATGCGACTTCATTCAGCTCGCCACCTGGATTATCTCGTAAATCCAGCACAAGACCCGAAACAGATCCTTCGAATAAATCTTTAATATGATTACTCACTTCAGAGCAAACACCGCGATTAAACTTAGACAGAGTCAAAACTGCATAATCCCGCAATCCAGATATTCTTTCGACGAAAATATGATTCAGAACTCGGTGCGAGCGCTCGATGACTAATTCTTTTTCTTCACCATTTCTTTTGATTCGAATAGCAAACTGGTTAATCTCTGAGTTTTTAAGAATCGTACTGATATCCGGTAAATTCAAAAATTGAGCGTTCTGACCGTTTAAACTCAAAAGTTCATCTTGTTCTTTTAAACCGGACCTTTCGGCATCCGAGTTTCTGTATATTCGACGAACAAAAATACTACCGTTCTTTCGCTCAAAAGAAATACCGACAAATAAATGAGACCGTTCTGACTTTGAACCGACCTCCTCAAAAAATTGATTCGGTAAAATATAAGTGTGTGGGTCTTTATAAACGGATAGAAATCCGTTTATTCCCATCCCTATCGTGTAACTTTCCGTTTCCTCAGAAGGTTCCGCATCTAAAATTTGTTTCCAAATGCTTTCAAAATTAATCCGGTGATTCTTCTGTAGTTCATAGGCGCGTATATAGGGCTGCAAGTTTTCTTTTTCTGAACGACCATCGTATTCAGATGCCATCTCGACACGACTCAGAGAGCCCGTTTCTGGCGAAAGCACCAAGTGATACTTCGGCAGTACCTGCAGGACTGAATTGACACAGGCTAAAAAATATTTTTCTGAACTTTGACAGTTTGTATTTGAAATCAGTTGAAATAATTCTTTTGAACTTAAGTCCGCGTCACGCCAATAAGAATCCACCATTTTCTCGACTTTCGATTTCGAAGAGAAATAAGTCTTAGCTGAAGTCACCCCAACTCCAGCTAAGATCAGCCCCATTAAAAACCCCAAGGCTGTAACTATGATAATTCCCCATGACTTCACTTTTGGTCTCCCACCGACAGTTATGTACAGTGACATTTAAAAGCAACGCCTGTGCCTGGATTTTTAAGCCTCAAATCCACCTAAATTGCTTATAAAGTTATCTCTAAGAACTATTTTCAATAGTGATTACTTTAACCACAGTTAAAATAGTTGCGAACATTGTGAGTTATGCCAGATAATCCGCTCATGATTATTGTCACTGGAGCAAATGGATTTATTGGAAGTGCATTCGTGTGGGAGCTTAACCAAGCCGGCATCACAGACATTATCTGTGTTGATACCGTCAACCTATCAAACAGGAATCTTTTACAAAAACGCACATACAGCCAATTTTTCGAAGCTCAAGAACTTTGGAGTTTTTTAGCCACGCCAGAAGCCAAAAAATCGGTCACCTGGATTGTTCACATGGGCGCCTGCTCATCGACAACCGAAACAAATTGGGACTATTTGTTTGCTAATAATTTTCAATACTCTCAACGTCTATTTGAATGGTGCTCACAGAATCAAAAGAGTCTCATTTATGCCAGTAGCGCAGCCACCTACGGCGCTGGCGAAAACGGATTCAATGACTCATTGGATTCGGAAAAATTGAAACCATTAAACTTATACGGTGAATCCAAAGTGATCATGGATCGATGGGTTGCAAAGCAAAAAGCAACTCCACCCAATTGGTATGGTTTGAAATTTTTCAATGTTTTTGGCCCCAATGAGTATGAAAAAGGATCTATGGCCAGCGTGGCCTTTAAGGCCTATCATCAGATTCTAAAAACCAACGAGTTGGGACTTTTTAAATCCTACAATGCAAATTACAAAGATGGTGAACAACTGCGCGATTTTGTTTACGTCAAAGATATAACTCGCTGGATACGTGAACTCATTCAAAAAAAGCCTCAAAGCGGTATTTACAATATGGGTTTTGGCGAGGCTCGCTCTTGGCTGGATATGGCTCGTGCCTTGTTTGCTGCCATGGGAAAGCCGCTCCAAATCAATTGGCTCGAGATGCCAGATTCTATTCGCAATCAGTATCAGTATTTCACTAAAGCCGATATGACCAAATGGAGTTCACAGAACTTATCCGCTCCGGAGTGGAGTCTAGAAAAAGCAATCACTGACTATGTCCAGAATCATTTGTCACAAAAGGACCCCTGGTTATAATCTATGGTGAATCTTCCGCATCACTTACAAAAATATATAGTTAAACAAAACTACGAAAAATACACAGCACTTGATCATGCAGTTTGGCGCTATGTTTTACGCCAGCTGAAAAGTTTTTTAAAAATTCACGCCCATGAATGTTACCTTGATGGGTTGGAAAAAACTGGAATCGATATTGATAAAATCCCAAAAATTGATGCCATCAGTGAAAAATTAGAGAAATTTGGTTGGCGAGCTCTGCCTGTTAGTGGTTTTATTCCACCAGCTGCATTTATGGAATTACAATCCCTTGGTGTATTACCCATTGCTTCTGATATGCGCTCGATTGATCATTTGTTATATACTCCAGCGCCTGACATTGTTCATGAAGCCGCAGGACATGCTCCGATACTTATCCATCCCGAGTATGCAAACTATTTGCGACAGTATGCTCAAGTCGCCAAGAAGGCCATTCTTAGCAAGCAAGATCTGGAACAGTATGAAGCCATTCGGGTTTTATCGGATTTAAAAGAAAATCCCAATTCAACTGAAGCCGAAATTAAATCTGCAGAATCTCAGCTGGAACAAGTCACTCGTCGCATTTCCTTTATTTCAGAAGCTTCTGAATTGTCACGAATGAATTGGTGGACCGCAGAGTATGGGCTGATTGGTGAAATGAATAATCCAAAAATTTTTGGTGCTGGGTTGCTCTCCTCTGTTGGAGAATCCAGATGGTGTCTTTCTAAACGAGTTCGAAAAGTTCCCCTGACTGTTGATTGTATCAAGCAAAGTTATGATATCACCGAACCCCAACCACAGCTTTTTGTAGCAAAAGATTTCAAAAATCTAGTCGATGTTTTGGAAAGCATGGCTCAGACCATGGCTTTTAAAGTTGGCGGAGTCTCTGGTCTGGACAAAGCCATCAAAGCCGAATCCGTCAACACTGTCCAATTAGACTCTGGAATACAAATCAGCGGTGTTCTCAGTAAGTATCATTTATCAGGTCAAACGATTGCCTACCTTCAGTTCACTGGCCCCACTCAAATTTCTTTTCAAGACAAAGAACTCACCGGTCATGATAAAAATTATCACCAGCATGGCTATGGCTCACCCCTTGGCGAATTGGTCGATCAAGACTGGGCTAATTTATCCGTGGATCAAAAATATTCATTGATCTACAAATCCGGTGTTAAAATTGAAGGTACAGTCACACAAGTTAAATCAATCTCTGATAATGCAAAAATAATTACGTTTAAAAATGCCACTGCAAAATTCAATGATCAGATCCTATTTCAACCGGACTGGGGTTTATATGATGTCATCACAGGTCATGTGGTCACATCCGTCTTTGGCGGACCTGCCGACCGCGTTGCTTATGGTGAAACAGATGATTTTATTGCGAAAACTGTTCCCCCGCCAATTTATACTGAAAGCCAAAAAAATCTTTTTTCTCTTTATCAAAGTGTTCGCAATCTCAGAGATAATCCAACACAGATAAAAGATTCTTTTCTTTCTCTGTATGAAAAAGTTAAAGCAAATGCCCCCACTGAGTGGCTTTTATTTTTGGAACTGCTTGAAATTTGTAATACTCAAAATATAGTTCCCGAAATTGAAGCCGAATTGTTGGCGCGCTTACTCAATCTAAAAAATCAAAATGACAAGGTGGCCGGTCTGATTGAAGACGGTCTAAGTTTATCACATGAGATCAATTGATTTACGCATTGTTCTCGTACGCTCGATCTATGAACGCAATGTGGGTGCCACATCCCGAGCTATGGCCAACATGGGGTTTTCACGACTGATTTTAGTACAACCTCAATGCGAACTCACCATCGAAGCTCAAAAAGCCGCGGCCACCGGACAAGATGCTTTACAAAATAGAACTGTCTATAATAATTGGACTGAGTTTTATGATAATGAACCTCGAGGTTTTCAAATTGCACTCACGGCAAGAGACGGTCGCGGTCGTCAAGTCACAGATCTGGAATCCACTTTAAAGCAAGTTTTAGAAACTCATTCGGCTTTTCAAAAAGATTCAAACAATGCCGTTGTTTTTCATCTTATTTTTGGACCTGAAGATTGGGGACTTAGCGGTGAAGATCTGCAGTATGCCAATCATTGCTGCTCTATTCCCACGTATGGTGAAAATTCCAGCTTGAACTTGGGTCAAGCCACGCTGCTGGCAATGTATATATTTCGATCTCTATTTGGTGGCGAACGCACAAAATTAGACGGACAACAGGTCCCCAAAGAGCGTCAAAAAAAGGCCGAGGTCTTTCCGGATATTTCCTTAAGAATGTGGCTTGAAGAAATGGGCTTCGATCTTTCCAAACGAAAGATGAATGTTTTTACTGTGCTCCGACGCATGCTCTTGCAAAATGCCCCCTCCGCCAAAGAATTTCGAGTTTTGGAAATTGCTCTTCAACAGAGTATCCGGCGCATGAAAAATTCTAAAAAAACAGACTAGCTCTCGGTGTGTTCAAAAAAGACAGGAATTTTCATCAGACGATCTGTTAAGTCATGAATCTTATTGATTTTATGATCTATACTTAATATTTCAATAGACAGTTTTTCGCCTTGCTGATGCAGGGCTTCGATTTCTGTCTGAGTCTCTTCGATACTTGATCCAACAAGACTTAAGCTTTCGATAATTTCAGATAATCTTTCGATTTCTAATTTAATTGTTTCGATTTTTTGATTCAAACCCTGACGACGTTGACTTAAATCTTTTCGCAATGTGTTCACTTGCTCAAGTGTTAAATCTTGAGAGTTTAGTTTTTCAACCAATTTTCGATCAGGAATGTCTTGATCTAAAAAACTATGAACTAACAAAGACCATTCTTTTTGAAGACCACTAATATTACTGGGACCATCATTCATACATATTCAGTGTAACAGAAACGAGAATTGATTTAAACAAGACTTTTGGCTAGCTCTGACTCATGCGCGCAGTCATAAATAAATCAGACCCTATTATTTTCACTTTAAGTTGAGAAAACTCAATTTTCTTACTCAACGAGTCGATGCCCAAATGACTGGTCCAGGCCAAGCCATTCTTAGCACCAATAATGGAGGGCGCCATAAAAACAAAGATTCGATCCACTAAACCTGCACTCAAAAATGAAGAATAGGTGTGGGCACCGCCTTCGATAAATAGCGATCGAAGTCCCTCCACCCAAAATTTCTCTGTCAGTTGTAACAAATCCGTAAACTCAATTTGTTTGTAAGGATTTCTGGGATTAGATTTCCGAACAGCAAAAAGTATATTTTCTTTTTGGTGGATTTTAAATATTTTGCATTCTTTCTCAAAAATACTATTTTCGGCATCTAGAATAATAATTTTTCCAGATTTTTGAATTTTGGGATGTCGAATATTCAAGGATGGATCGTCCTGCACTATTGTATTTGCTCCCACTAAAATAGCATCATAATGGGATCGCAACTCATGGACGAACTCTCGTGAACTTGGTGATGTGATCCACTTGCTTTCACCTGTTCGTAAAGCAATTTGCCCGTCTAAACTGGTCGCTACTTTAGCAGCAATAAAAACTTTTTTTTGAATAAAATTCTTCAAAAAGATTTCACACAATTGAAACAAATCTTCTTTCAACGGTCCCTGATACTCTTCTGTAATTATTCCTGCTTTTTCTAAAATGGCTACGCCTTGGCCGTTCACTAATGGATTGGGATCTTGGATTCCATACACCACTTTGTGAACAGGTAACGTTGCTATTTTTTTTGCACAGGATCCAGTCCTGCCTTCGTGGGCACAGGGCTCCAGAGTCACATAAAAAATTGAATCTCGTATTTCGGCTTCTGATAATTTTTTTAAAGCATCTATTTCAGCATGATCATATCCGTACTTGGCATGAAACCCTGTCGCCAAAAGACGATGATGATGATCTACAACCACACATCCTACAACAGGATTGGGCGAGACAAATGGCGCACCAGTCAAAGCCACATCCATTGCCAACTGCATGGCCTGCTCGCCAGAAAGCAAATCGCCTTTATTAAAATTTACTTTAGCATCCATGATTGCCAGTATGATTTCACTTCAAGATTTTCAAAATAAGGATCCACATTAAACGCCTGAGTCGAATCAATCATAACAGCCACTTCGTCTGTCATAGCTTTTTTTCCTTGCGCCGCAAAAGCCTTTGGATGCGGTCCATGAGGCATTCCCGCCGGATGCAAACTGATCATATTGGAGTGCAGATTATCACGACTAAAGAAATTGCCTGCGTGATAAAATAAAACTTCATCGTAATCAATATTCTGATGGAAAAATGGAACCTTCAAGGCGTCAGCATCTGTTTCAATCAGTCGTGGCAAAAATGTACAAACTACAAATCCATTGGCAACAAATGTCGTGTGTACAGAGGGTGGCAAATGCACCCGATGTGACATGATGGGCATCATATCATCAATATGCAGTGTAAAAGGAAAGTAATCCCCTTTCCAGCTATACGTATCATAGACACATTGATTATAGGAAAACTTGGTCACACCATTTCGTAGAACCACGATTTCTTTAGATGTTAAATTATTTTTTTTCTTAAACTCATTCTGCGCATCCAAATTTGGTTTTCCAAAAGCCGCTGGATCATAAAAAGCATTCCGTCCTGCCATTCCGCGGTCAGGCTCGCGATACGCACTCGAGCGTGATTCGATGATCAAAAATTGTGTTTTTTCAAAATAGACAACCGTGTGATGCAAACTTTTCGGAATAGTCACATAAGAGCCAACTTTAAATGACAGTAAGCCATACTCTGTTAAAACAACCCCTGAACCCTGGTGACAATAATATAACGTATCACCTTCAGCGTTTCGAAGTGCTGGAATATCTTTTGATGTGGATAGATCTGTTTTATCATTCCACATTGAATAAATCACAACATCGCTATTGTATAAAAGTCGGTGCCATTGGTTCAGTTTATACTTTGCTGGCACCAAATCAAAAAGCTGTGGCTTTAGGGGACCTTCAATGTTGGTCCAACTGGTTGGAGCAACATTTTTAATCAAATGAGACACTGGACCAAAAAAACCCCGACGACCATGTTCTTCTTCGAACTTGCCCTCAGGAATTCCTTTGTGCCCTTGTGTGTGGTTTTTACCTTGTGAATATTGATGCATATCAAATCCTTTTTTAAGTTAAGTAGCCGCGTTCCCGCTGATCGGCTTCGATCGCATCAAATAGAGCTTGGAAATTTCCATTTCCAAAACCATCATGACCTTTTCGCTGAATCACTTCATAAAAAACAGGACCAATGACATTCTTCGTGAAAATTTGCAGTAAATAACCATGCTCATCACCATCAACTAGAATAGCGTTCTTCTCGAGCTGAGCCACATCTTCGCTCACCAATGGAAGACGGTCTTTCAACATTTGATAATAAGTTCCCGGAGGTGCATTTAAAAATTGGATGCTGTTTCGTTTTAAATTTTCCAATGTTGGAATGATATGATTTGTTGTCATGGCAATGTGCTGAATTCCAGAACCTTTATATTCTTCCAAATACTCTTGAATTTGTGATTTTGAATCGGTTGGCTCATTGATTGGAACTGAAAATTTTCCGCACGGAGAGCGCATCACTTTTGAAATCAACCCTGTTGAACTGCCCCGAATATCAAAATAACGCGCTTCTCGAAAGTTAAAAACTTTTTCATAAAAATCACACCACTTTTGCATTTCTCCGACTGGAACATTATTTGTAAAATGATCAATGTGATTCAATCCAAAGCCCTCTGGTCGCGTGTAAGGCTCGGGCATACGAAATTGGTTTTGATATAGATCTAAATACAATTTTTCATCTATAAAATAAATTAAAGATTCGCCAATCCCATAAATCGCAGGATACGGACTAGCACCTCGTGATTCAGAAGTACCCGCGTAGGCTTTGGCGCCACGCTGTATGGCTAAAGCAAATGCTTTTTCTGCATTCCCAACTCGAAATCCGGTCGAACACACCGAAGGGCCATGGGCCTCAAAAAAATTAATCGCAAAAGTTCCCGGTTCACAATTGAGAATAAAGTTAATGTCACCCTGACGGTAAAGTTTAATTTTTTTATTTGGAATTTCCGCCGTGTGTGCAAAACCCATCTTCGAAAAAAGATTTTCAAAATACATGGCATCAGATCCAGAGTACTCAATAAAATCAACTCCGTTAAGACCAAGTGGATTTTGCTCAGTTATTTGCCCCTGAGTCCAATCAATAATTGTTGCTGCCATAAACTCCCCTTTTTATAGGCAACAACGTATCAATCCGGACGAGCCAGGTCAAAATGAATACTAGAAAACAATGGGCAAATTTTGATAGAATTTTTGCACGGCAGGATCAACAATTATGGAACGTGCATTCCATCTCACGATATGCAACCCGGATGGTTCTCGCAATCGAGAAAGAGCCACATAAGCATGCCCAGGCTCCCAAAGAGAGCCCAAATCACACCACAGTTCATCCAGGGTTGCCCCCTGCGATTTGTGAATTGTTGTGGCATACGCCAGATTCAACGGATACTGAATGACGCTGGCTTTCACATTCCCATCAGCATCTAAAAGCGAGAATGAAATTTTTTCGACTTTGATTTCTCGTCCATTGTCTTTTCGCACAATCAAGTGGTCCGATTCATGATGAACCAACATGCCGCGCGTGCCGTTCACATATTTTTTTTGCGGATCATTCTTAAGAAATAAAATCCGACACCCAATTTTTAGTTTCAGCTGAGCTGGCACTGGAGCCGATTTTCCCAAAATATCGATATAGCGCTGCTCTCCCAAAAAAATAGAATCCACAATGTATTCAGTCTCGGCAATTTCAGATAATTTTTTTTGATTGTAATTCTCAGACAAATCCCGTCGTGGAAACAATCGCGTACCCGGATGGTCCTCATCATGATCACGGGTGTGTTCTTCTAAAAAATCCGTGACTGTTGTTGAAATTTTTCCGTCTCGCACATCGGCTAAAACATCCAGAAATCGATTGTCCTGAATCCGCTGATTGAAATGCAGCGCACAGTTTTGAAATCCCGTATTCCTCCAAGCATCTGTTAAGAAACACCAATCTCTTTTTTGTCCAAATTTTGTAACTGGGGGAAGTTGTCCGAAATCTCCGACTGCAATAATTCGCAAGCCACCCCAGGGTAATGTGGATTCTTTTGCATGCTGAGCCAAGGCTTCGGCGATCATCAAAGCATCACCCGGAATCATTGAAATTTCATCAATAATAACCCCTTCAACTTGGCGAAGGCGCTTCATGGTCCGCGCATCATTCATCACGCGCTGGAAAGTTGCTGAGGGACCGCCCTCCATAATTCCAAGCCCAAAAAAACTATGAAACGTTCGTCCCCCGAGCAATACGGCTGCAGCACCCGTACTGGCTAAAATGGGCATTTGCTTGGGATCAATTTTTTGCATGAACTCTTTAATGACAAAACTTTTTCCGGATCCTGCGCCACCTGTTAAGAAGATGTTCTCGCCGGACTGGCAAAGCTCCAATGCCAATTGCTGTTCTTTGGAAAGTGAATTCTCTTTAAGCTTTTTTTCTATTTGAAACCTCCAAAGGAAGCGCCATTATGACTTGCGAGCCCATTAGACACAAGACGCTATAAATATATAAATAATAGGCGCCTTTTCTGCGATAAAATGTTGCTGTTGAGTCGCGAATTAATGTATTGTCTATTGCCTATGCTTTATGAAGTGAAGTTAAAAACACAAAACCCGCATTTTGAAAACGTCCAAGACGTCGAACCCACCGAGGTTTTTGAAAATGCCTCTCAACTGACATTAATTGATGTCAGAGAACAATCTGAATTTAATGGTGACCTCGGACATATTGCATCGGCAACACTCATTATTTTACACACCATTCCCGACCACTTAAAATCTATTCCAACAGACAAACCCATTGTCTTTGTTTGTCGATCTGGTGGGCGATCAGCACAAGCATGCGCATTTGCTCAACAACAGGGGCTAAAGAATGTTTATAATATGCGTGGCGGCATGATGCTTTGGAATCATTTTCAGCTGCCAATCACTAAAGAGTAACGCATCCTCATTACACTCAAGAAGGACCTATGCCTCGAAATAAAGTTTTTGTAAATCGCACATTGAATCTAAAACGCATCAAGTATATTGGCTTAGATATGGATCACACTCTGATCCGCTACAACACCGAGAATTTTGAACGACTTTCCCATACAAAAATTATGGAGAAATTGGTCAGTCGAAAAAACTATCCAGAATCTGTTAAAAAATTACAGTTTGATTTTCAGTTTGCTCTTCGAGGCTTGGTTGTTGATCGAAAAAAAGGAAATCTTTTAAAATTGAATCGCTACACAGCTATTCGCAATAGCTTTCATGGCCTTAAGCCTTTAGATTTTAAAACTCATCAAAAAGTTTACAAATCCACTTATATTGATCTCAGCAAAAATGATTACTTGGCGATCGATACCAGTTTTTCGTACTCGCTGGCCCATGCCTATTCGCAACTGGTTGAACTCAAAGACTCAGATCCTCAATCTAAATTGCCAGATTACGCCCAAATGGCTGATGATGTTTTGGATGCTTTGGATGAAGCTCACCGAGATGGATCTCTAAAAGAAGAAGTTCGCAAAAACCTCTCTCACTATATTATTAAAGACGAAAGTGTTGTTCGTGGATTAGAGAAATTTCGAAAACACGGCAAAAAAATATTTGTTCTGACAAATTCTGATTTTCATTATTCAAAATTATTATTGGATTACGCTGTCACTCCATTTTTGAAAGACTATAAGTCGTGGGTTGATCTGTTCGAAATCGTCATTACTTTTGCTCAAAAACCAAAATTTTTCTATGATGATTTAAAATTTTTAAAAGTAAATCCTGAAGATGGCACAATGTCGAACATGGATGAAAAACTCAGCCCCGGAGTTTACCAAAGCGGCGGCGCTCGAAAATTCACTGCAGATCTGGGTTTAGATGGAGACGATATTTTGTATATTGGCGACCATATCTATGGCGATATTCTGCGCTTGAAAAAAGATTGCAACTGGCGAACGGCAATGATTATCGAAGAGCTGGACGAAGAGTTACAAAAAAATGTTGAAGCCGAACCCATTATGAATGAGATCGAATCTTTGATGCATCAGAAGGAACCCCTCGAAGAAGAGCTCACCGAGCTCATGACTAAGAAAATTGAAAAAGAATCTCCTGTCGATGAAAAACGAATTGATCAGTTGCAAGATGACATCACGGCCATAGACACCCAAATCAGCCAATTGATTAAAAAACAACAGGCTCTTTATAATCCAAATTGGGGACAGTTGATGCGTGCAGGAAATGAAGAAAGCTATTTTGCTTATCAAATGGAACGCTATGCTTGCGTCTACATGAGCAAAATTGGAGATCTTTTTGAGTTGTCACCGCGGACTTATTTTCGAGCTCCACGTCGACCACTCAGTCATGAGGTCGAAATGCGCAGTTTAACAGTCTGATGAAGTCAATTTGGTATCGTTTTACTTTTTTTGAATCAGCAGCATGTAATCATTGCCACCAGTTAAATCCATCAACCCCACCCATGGCTTGATATTTTGCTTTTCATATTTTCGTCGCACACTTCGGGCTTTGGTGACGATCACACAGCCCCAAGCCGATGTCCCAGATTTATCTTCTGTATCACATGGAAATAAAATATTCTTTTCCTGTTCTGGATTTGTTGCAAAATAGGCCATCGACACAGTCATTGGTTTAATGGAATTATTTTTCTTTAAAATAGATGTCGGATTTTCTTTGATGAAGGTGTTCGTATACAAAGAAGCCGTCACCAGGAAATATTTTTTATTTTGCTGCTCTAATTTGGTAAGAACTTCACCAACATTAATTATATTTTCTTTGATAAAAACATTTTGAGTCACACCTAATAATTTCATATTTTCTGCGGAAAGCTTCAGTTCACTATCTGCAATGACTTCGACAAATGGTCCATTTAACTTTTCGATTTCATTTTTTATTTGCACAACAACTGCAATCTGTTCTGTTTTATCTGGCTCGACTCCGACCCAATAAAATGGATTCTGACCGATTTCCAACTGCAGACGCTTCAAGACATTCTGAGCAATTTCGACCTCGTCCGCAAAGTAGCTTAACTTGATTTTAGGCACGGTCCTCTGTGCACTATCCAGTGAAACAGAAATAAAAATACCTAAAGCCACTATAGACGCGCCTATAACCCAATAAATTGCTTTCATAGTGGTACTTCTAGCAGCTTGCTTTTCATTTAAAAAGTGTTAATTTCCTTTTTAGAGCTTGAGCTCTAGTGGACTTGATCGGCAAGCATGATTTCCGACAGGTACCGAGGTAAAAATGAAGCAAAACGTTCGAATTGAACATTCTAAGACCATTCTTCTTATCGGCTCTGGCCGTCTTGCAAAACATCTGCAACATTGGAACTCACTTTTAGAAAAACCGAATACCCTGTTAACCTGGGATCGCTCGCAGGATCCACATGCCTTAGTTAAGTATCTGAATCAGTGTCATATTGTTTGGCTCGCTATTCGTGATTCTGCAATTATCCCATTCTATGAAACCCATCTGGCCGGAAGTGACATTCCCGTGGTTCATTTTAGTGGCGCATTAACCGATCGTCGATTGAGTTGGGCTCACCCGCTGATGTCTTTTCCAGAAGGACTCTTAGCACAATACGTTTATCATTCTATTTCGTTTGCCATCGGTGCCAATACAGATCTGGATCAACTTTTGCCCGGATTTAAAAACTCTAGCTTTATCGTTTCAGATGAACATAAGCCGCTGTATCATGCGCTTTGTGTTGTTGCAGGAAATTTTCCTCAATTGCTTTGGAATGAAGTCGATAAATCTTTAGCCCAATTACAAATTCCTGATCTGGCTTTTCAGAATTATCTCTCTCAAGTTTTACAAAATTTTTTAACCCTCAAGGAAAAATCACTGACGGGACCGCTTGTGCGAAATGATCATCTGACAATAAATAAAAATATGGCCTCATTAAATGGAACCAAGCTCCAAACTATTTATGCTGCCTTCGTAAAGGAGTTTTCCTCATGAATACAGTTCTTGATTTTCAAAAGAAAAAAGTATCCGGTCAAAAAATCACCATGGTGACTTGTTATGATTATTCATTTGCTCAGTTGATTCAAAAAACCAATGTTGATTGTATTTTGGTGGGCGACTCATTGGCTCAGGTGATGCATGGGCATCCAACCACACTGAAAGCCACCGCAAAATTGATGGCCCTACATACCGCAGCCGTGGTGCGTGGTCTACCCAACAAGTTTGTTGTCGCCGATATGCCATTCTTATCAACGCGAAAAGGACTGATTCATGCCATGAACTGTGTGGATTTAGTCATGAAGGCTGGAGCACAAGCCATCAAAATTGAAGGGGCCGACGGTCATTCAGAATTAATTCAACACATTGTCGAATCTGGAGTTCCGGTCATGGGACACTTAGGGCTGACTCCGCAATCCATTCATCAATTGGGTGGCCCCAAAGTGCAGGGGAAAAAGTCGGAACAGGCGCTCAAAATCATCAATGATGCCCGGGCTTTGGAAAAGGCCGGCTGCTTCGCGGTGGTTTTAGAATGCGTCCCAGCTCAGCTGGCAAAAGAAATTACGGCTTCACTCAAAATTCCAACCATTGGAATCGGCGCTGGCCATGAAACCGACGGTCAAGTTTTAGTCTTACAAGACATGCTGGGAATGAATCCTGATTTTCAACCACGATTTTTGAAAAAATATTTAAATGGAGCTGATCTTATTGTGGGAGCACTGAATTCTTATGTCTCCGACGTTGGCTCAGGTCAATTTCCGAAAAAAGAGCATTCATATGAGTAAAGTTCAAGTTTTTGATTCCATGACTGAATTTTTATCTTTTCGCCAAACATTTTCACCGGATGTTGAAATTGGTTTTGTGCCCACGATGGGCGCTCTTCACCAAGGTCACGTCAGTCTTTTGAATAGATCCATTGATGAAAATGATTTCACCGTTTTAAGTATTTTTGTAAACCCCACTCAGTTCAATGACCCCACCGACTTTACAAAGTATCCAAAAACTTGGGACGCCGATATGGTTTTGGCCACTGCGGCAGGAGTCAACGCCATCATTGCTCCGACATACAATCAATTGTACCCAGACAACTATCGTTACAAAATCATCGAGGGTGAATTTTCAAAAAAACTTTGTGGAGCTGAACGCATTGGGCACTTTGATGGCGTCTTAACGGTCGTGATGAAGCTATTACAAATCGTTCGCCCACATAAAGCTTATTTCGGAGAAAAAGACTATCAGCAATTCAAGCTGATTCATGACATGGTTCAAAGTTTTTTCATGCCTATTCAAGTCGTTCCATGTCCAACTCTTCGTGAAGCCAGTGGTTTGGCCATGAGTTCTCGCAACACACGTCTATCTGCTGAAGGCTTAAAAAAAGCAGCACTTATTTATCAATTTATCTCTGAAGAAAAAACGACAGTTCAGGCCGCGCAAAAATTAACAGATCATGGTTTTCAGGTCGAGTATCTTCAAGACGAAGGCGATCGCCGCTTTGTAGCCGCTTTCTTAGAAGGGGTCAGGTTAATTGACAATGTTACCATTAAATAAAAATATTCTTCTTATTATGACGGGATCTATTGCTTGCTATAAAGCCTGTAGCATTGCCTCTAGCCTTCAACAGAAAGGCTATCAAGTTAAAACCGTTCTTTCCCCAAGCAGCCTTGAATTTATCGGAGCCGCAACTCTCGAAGGTCTTACTGGCGAACCTCCGATTACAAATATGTACCAGTCGGGATCGGTTATGGATCACATTCACCTGGCACGCTGGGCTGACTTGATAATTGTTGCTCCGGCTACTGCAAATTATATCAATAAAATTGCACATGGAATTGGTGATGATTTACTGACGACTTTATTTTTAGCACATGATTTTAAAAAACCATTTTTAATATCACCCGCGATGAATACAATGATGTACCTTCATCCGACAACTCAAGAATCGATGCAAAAATTGCGTTCGTTTGGAGTTAAAATTCTAGAGACAGAATCCGGCGTCTTGGCCTGTGGCGAAGTTGGCTTCGGTCGTTTGCTAGATCCAGACCTCATTGTTCAAACGATTCAACAGCAGCTCCAAATCTCACACGAACCACCGATGGCTCAGGCGACTCAGCCTTTAAAATCACTCAAAGTTTTAATCACGGGTGGTGGAACATCTGAACCTATCGACGATGTCCGGGTGATTACAAATTCCAGCACTGGTAAAACAGCGGCTTATCTTGCTAACCAGTTGCTTGAATCAGGAATTGATGTTCATTTTCTTCATTCTAAAAATTCGGCACTTCCCCAAATCAGTTGCCCAAGGACTTCTTTTTATTCATTTACTGACCTTCAATCTCAACTGCAGCATTTACTTCCAGCAGAAAAATTTGATACCGTCATCCATTTAGCAGCCGTCAGTGATTACTCGGTCATCAAAGAAATTGGAAAAATATCTAGCACTGCAGATGAGTTATCATTGAAACTGAAAAAAAATAAAAAACTGATAAACGAAATCAAAACTCTGAGCCCACAATCAAAATTGATCGGATTTAAGCTGACCTCTCAAGCTTCAACAGAATCAATCACTGAAAAAGTCACTGCACTTTTTCAAGATGCTCACTGCGACTTTGTTATTCACAATGATTGGGCCGATGTTCAAAATCAAAACCATCGATTCACAGTGTTTGATTCAAAAATGCAGACTCTTAAACTTGAAAATAAGTCTGAGCTATCTTTTAAAATATTTCAAATTCTTGCGGGGGATTTATGATTCTATCACTTGATGTGGGTAATACCCAAATTTACGGAGGCGTATTCGACAAAGATAAAATGCTTTTATCTTTTCGCAGAAATTCCAGACATGGTTCGTCTTCAGATGAAGTGGGCGTTTTCTTAAGAATGGTTCTTCGAGAAAATGGAATTGATCCCAAAGGCATTAGTCAGATCGTATTGTGCTCAGTCGTCCCTGATGTTATTTTTTCATTGAAAGGTGCTTGTCAAAAGTACTTCAATTTAACACCATTTATTCTTCAAGCCGGAGTCAAAACAGGCCTGCGAATAAAATATCGAAACCCTTTAGAAGTTGGAGCGGATCGAATTGCAAATTCCATCGCTGCAACAAATTTATACCCGGATCGTCATTTGATTTTAGTTGATCTTGGTACTGCGACAACTTTTTGCGCCGTCACAAAACAACATGATTATCTTGGGGGATCGATTATTTCGGGACTTAAACTCAGTATGGAGTCGCTCGAGGCCAAAACAGCAAAGCTTCCATCCATCGAAATCGTCGCTCGAAATGAAGTTCTGGGCCTATCAACAATTGAAAGCCTGCAATCAGGCCTGTACTACGGCCATTTGGGCGCCATGCGCGAGATCATCACGCGCATGACGAACGAGTGCTTCCAAGGCGAAAAACCTTTTGTAATTGGTACAGGTGGATTTTCAAGCCTATTCGAAAAAGAGAAAATATTCGATGCTATTATCCCGGATCTTGTTTTAAAGGGAAATTTAATTGCATTACAGATGAATCAGAATTATTCAAAGAACCAGTCTGCCGCAGGAGTCGAAAAATGAAAATAAATATGATGTATTCAAAAATTCACCGCGCCACAGTTACGAATGCAGATCTTAACTATGAAGGCTCAGTTTCAATTGATAAAACCCTTATCAAACGGGCAAAACTTTATTTGAATCAAAAAGTTGATATTTTAAATTGCAACAATGGCGCTCGTTTTTCAACCTATGTGATCGAAGGAAAAAAAGGCGAAGTTTGCCTGAATGGAGCTGCCGCACGCCATGTTCAAAAAGGTGATATTGTGATTATTGTCGCCTATGCCTCAGTTGATATTGCAGATGCCTCAAGCCACAAACCAACTGTTGTCTTTGTGAATGAGAAAAACGAATACAAAGAAACACGTGCAGAGATTCAAAAAGGCCCAAAAATGAGAAAACGATGAAAATTATTTTGTTTTTACTCATTCTGACCGCCTACTGCTTGGCCTTTACTCAGGAAAATCCAGCTGAATTTTGTACAAACAATGAATTCTGCACTCCTCAGATGGTTGAAATTTCAAGACTTTATCAAAATGGAAATTTAGATTTTACCAGCTCGGATGCCACTGCATTTAGCGGGGCCTGTTACCACTTGAATCATTTGTATAATCCTACGATTGAACATCATGCTGGATTTGCCTTTGAACAAGTCGATTCCGGTTTATACGCTGGTGGGATTTTTTCATTTTTTGCGGAAACAGATCCTTTCAAGGATCTGACTGCAGAAGAGCTTACACATTGGTTGAAATCGAGCAGCTCAAAATTTAAGAAAACGGCAATAACCGATGGCCATCTGGAACTCGAATATATTTATCCTGAATCAGAAATTCGATACTGGTTTCGCGGGACTCCCCAAGGCGGACTTGCGATCATTGGCCAAGACGCGGGTTCAAATAACATCAATCTCGTGTTTTGTAATTTAAGCGCTCGATAGCTAAGAAGACAAATTAAACCGCAAAATCATTTGCAGATTCAATTAGAATTTTCCATCGCTTCATTTGAAACTTGAATTCAATTTGAGCTAATTTCATTTCGGCCCGAAGTGCTGCTACTTTAACCTTGTGACTATTCTTGTATTCAATCTTAAGTTGCTCGAATCGTATTTGTGACTGAATCACTTTTTCATATGCGGGTTCAAGTTTTTCAGCGTAAAATTTTGAATTTACAAATTTCTCGGACTGTACTTGCAATCGAGCCTTTAAAATTTCTGAAAAATTAACGGTCTTCAGTTTTTTGGCTAAGCCAACTAAATAGGCCAATTGAATAGACCATTTTGTTGGATCCCAATGATACCACCGAATACCATTTCGATAATCGAACTGAAACTTATGATGAAAATTGTGAAAACCTTCTCCGTGAGTCAAGAATGCTACGACTAAACTGTCCTTTGCCGTTTTCTCGGTCGAGTACGGAGTTTTTCCTAATGTATGACTCAATGAATTTACAAAAAATGTGGATTGTTGAGTCAAAAATATTCGCAGTCCCCCACCGATCACCAACCCCAAGAAGGCACTGCCAAACAGGGCGCCGACCAACATCGGTAAAAGATATCCAACGACAATCGCACTGATTAAATAATATTTGTGTTGAAAGTGAACCAATTTATTTTTTTCTAAATCTGGTGCATGAATTGGAATATTCACAGACTCCTGCTTCATCATCCAACCCATGTGAGCATGCCAGAAACCTTTTTTAATTGAATACGGATCTTTATCTGTATCTTCGAATCGATGATGAATGCGATGATCACTGGCCCATTTTAAACAAGACCCCTGAAAGGCTCCAGCACTAATGAAAAGTAAAACAGCCTCAAGCACGGGGTGCGCTTCGAATGATTTATGAGCGAATAAACGATGATAGCCCATTGTAATACTTAAATTCGTCAAGACTGCAAAAATAGTTGCAAATAAAATATTCCAGACCAATTCAATTGTCGTGTAACTGTTTGAAAAAACAAGAAACAGAACTAACATTGCAATCGATATAACGGGATTTAAAATAAGAAATAAAGTCACGTGCCAACAAATTGTTTTAATTTTTTTAGACATGATTAATCCTAACAAGGTTAGTAACTAAATTCACTTCCAAAACTCAGACCCATTGCGAAAATATCATCTTGATTCAGCTTTGAACTGTAATAATAAATACCTATGGATGAACGCAAAGCTCGGGTTTGCCAGGAATATCCCGTCGAATAATACGCACTTTGACCAAAATACTTCACGTCAGAATTAATTAAATGACTGATTCCACATAGATACTGGTGACCCGCATCCGATGTTAATCGATATCCAAAGGTCTGGGTCAGATCGTAGACACTGCTCAGATCAGTTTTCTCCTGCAAATGAGAATCTGTCAAAAATTCGTGATCTCCTGATTTGAAACCATGGCCAATCGACACAGAATACCCCGTGGGCTCAACTCGTGCCTCGGGAGTGGTTTCAATCACCTGAAATTCTGGAGCTAAAATGGGATCATAAACAGAGGACGTGCCCGTACCACGGCCTGACTTATACACATTATGTCGTCGTGATTTGAAATTATATCCCATCGTATAACCTGAATTGGTAAAGTGACCCGAAGCAGAAATCCCCACACCCAGCGCTGTGGAATCCATTCGCGCCACGGTCGTCGTCCGCGCAGCACTGACCAAACTGGTAAACTGATGAACGGAACTAGCTTTCATCTGAAGAAATTCTCCGAAATAACTCAGAGCTAATGGGAAAGATCGAAACGCCATCGAATAGCCAAAGTTAATATAGCTCAAATCAACTTCGCTCTCCGAGCGATTGATGGAACTGCTATCAGTTATTTCGGAATTGGTGCTGTAACGTGCTGGCACAGCACTATAGAAAAAAATTTCGTGAACCAATGCATTGCCAACAATGATTGAACTCAAATACGTTGGGTAAAGAGTTGCCGATTTAGTTTCAGAGGTATCTGTCTTTGAACTATAAATTCCAAATGCGCTGGCACTGAGGCTATAGGATTGATCTTTCTTATTTTTAAGCAAACTGGGATTATAATAAGATGCTGCCGTCGATTCCGAAATGGCGACTCCGGAGCCTCCCAATAGACTCTCATAAATTCCAATCGAAGTCTGAGACCAGGCTTCCGTAGACACCAGCATCACTATAAAAAAGAACACTAATTGATATCGATGCGAAATAATTCGATAGCGTCGACGACTGCATTTGGCTTGTAAGCTTGAGATTCTTCGAACCACTGTATTTGACTCCAACCTAGCGTTTGAAATTCGGACTGATTAACATCGCGGTTCTTAACCAAGTCAAAAAAGTTTTTAACATGCGCCAGTTCTTTTGCCTTCATTTCAAATGATGGCAGATGGAACTGAATAAAGGCAAGATTTTTATTCCTGCGAGAAAAATCCATAACTCCTTTAGTAATCAAGGATTCAAAATCCATCACACTGTTCTGATCACAACCCTTTACCAAAAGAAGTTTTTCTGAATGTTCAAAAAATTGAGTCATCGAAATTTCTTTAAGTGTCGGACATGCAAAATAGACATGCTGTTGATTCTTGATTTGATCAAAAATTGTGAGCGGCAGACTGGCCCGCGTTGGCAAAATCCAAATCTGATGCAGATCTTTAACTGCAATTTGCAATTGAGGATTCTTTTGAGAAATCAAAACTAAATTTTTAAAGAACACTGAGTCCGGCGAAAGCTCATCAGGATATTCAAATAAATAATCAAAATAAGCTTCTGCAAAAGAATCACTGACTCCGGACTGTTGTAAATTGATAGTAATGCGAGAATAAAATTCTCGGAATTCCTTGCGCTCTTTTACTAACGGAGAGGAGTTCAACAAATCAGTCATACGCTTTATACTCAGCATACCCTGCTTAAGCGGATGGGAGTCTTCCAAAATTGAGCGAATCGCTTTCTCCGAATTCAACGACTGCGTTCTTAAATACTCGGCAAAGTAGCTCATAAAACTCAACCGGTCCTGAAATGCCAACTCGTTGTACGCTTTTATCCACACAGAAGTCATGAGTGGTCGGATGCTGAGATTAAACGTATTTTGATCCGTTAAAACACGATCGGCTCGAATGGATTCACAGTTAAAAAAATGCTCAGAGAGCTTCCATGGAGATTCGCAGTACCCTTCTGTTGATTTTAATACCTGAGGCCATCGATCACGACCCAACTCGGTTTTCACTTGTCGCAGAGGATCTTCGACTTCAAATTCCCCTTGGTATACATACCATAAAAAATCCGCAGCCACTTCAGAAAATAAAGCGATATCAATTTTCAAACTCGTTCGCTCTGCCAACCAAATCTTGATAAGACCTCGCTCGAGATGCCCCTTGGCATGAAGTAACTGCGATCCAATCTGTATCCGATTATCAGTGATTTTAAAAAAAATGGGCTTTGTTTCATCGATACTGATTTGCACGCGAGTTTTCATAGGATGGTATTTATTCAAAAAAAGCATCATCCCATCGATACGCTGCTGAAGCGCGGGCTCAACAGATGCAAAATAGCTTGAATACTTGACCGTCACCCGAGCTGAACATCGAAACAAAGTTTCAGTCTCAGCAAAGGTCACCCTGTCGATCTTTTCGACGCCAATGGAATCCGTACAAATCGGTTTGGCCGAATACAGAAAAAATCCCATCGTTATGCAATACAATAGACCTATAAGCGCCCATTGCAGTCTTTCAAATCTCATATCTCTTGTGAAAGCAAGAGTAGGGCCGTAAAAAATCTATTTTTTCAGGGGTTTCAATCGACCGACTCGACCCACTTTGGATGGCAAGGAATGATTCATTAGTGGCTGTAGCCACTGATTTAATTCAACTAATTTATCCAACTTTAAACCTGTTTTTACTTTCATGCCTTCAAACATATAAACAACGTCTTCGGTGGCCACATTACCTGAAGCACCCGGAGCATAAGGACATCCACCCAATCCACCCAAACTGGTGTCAAACGTTCGCACACCCAGGTCATAGGCCGCTAAAATATTTGCCAATGCCTGACCACGAGTATCGTGAAAATGACCCGCTAAATTTTTAATAGGAATAGCCTTTTTTAATTTTGAAAAAAGTGTGCGGACTTCTCCAACATGAGCCGCCCCAATCGTATCACCAATAGAAACTTCGTAAACACCAAGTTTGAACATTCGGCGCGCTATCGCGATCACTTTTTTTTGAGAAATCGCGCCCTCAAAAGGACAGCTAAAACACGTGGATAGATAACCTCGAACTTTGATCTTATGTTTTTTAGCCAAGGCAATAACTGGCTTAAATCGTTCAAAGCTTTCATCTATTGTGCAGTTGATATTTTTTTTCGAAAAAGTCTCTGAGCACGAAGCAAAAATAGCAACTTCTTTGACGCCAGCCTCGATGGCCAAACGCATCCCTTTTTCATTAGGTACTAAAACGCTTGCGGAAAATTTTTTATTGTATACAGAGCTGGAGTAATACTTCCCAATCAAATCTGCAGTCACTGACATTTGCGGGACCCACTCTGGAGAAACAAAAGCACCAATTTCAAAATGAGTCACACCCGCTTCAATTAATTTTTTAAGCAAAACTAATCGCTGATCTACCGAAAGCATCGTGGTTTCATTTTGCAAACCATCTCGAAGTCCAACTTCTACAATCTTGACTGATTTCATACGACAACCTCGGGCTTAAGTTCGATCAATAGTGACCCTAAAGTCACCTGATCTCCAACTTGAACATTAACTTTTTCAACCACTGTGTTCAGATCAGATTTTAATGTGTACTCCATTTTCATGGCTTCCATCACCAAAAGGGCCTGAGATTTTTGAACCTGTGAGCCGGAATCAATAAATATTTTAGTAATTTTACCCGGCATTGGGGCTAAAATTAAATGAGGCGTCTTCACCTGAGCTTTATTTTTTCGACCTTGGGTTCCACCTGAAACTTCAGAAATATCAAAACAATAAGTCTTGGAATTGACGTTGCACCAAAACTTTTGACCAATGGTTTGTGCAAGGACAGTAGTCTCGATCCCATCGATTAAAACTTTAACTTCTTTGAGTTGGCTCATCAAATACCTCTCCAAGAAAACTGCCACGGAGAAGAAATGGAGCTCTGGTGATGACCACCCGATGAAGAAACTTCTAAATATTTTTTATAAACTTGCGGGGCCCATTTTAAATTCTCTTCTGATTTTTGCAGACCTTCTGAAAAATGCTTTTCGATGAATCTGGTGGTCATAGACCCATCTCGAAAATCAGGATGATCTAAAATTTCAATAAGATAAGGAATATTCGTGTGCACTCCAAAAATAACACAGTCCTTCAACGTGCGAATCATTTTTTGAATCGCGCGTGGACGATTCTCATCCCACACAATAACTTTAGCAATCATGGGATCGTAATGCGCCGTGATTGTATCGCCCTCGTCAAACCCATACTCATAGCGACGACGAGGACCTTCGGGCCAAATTTGTGTCCCAATTTTTCCGGTCGATGGCATCCCATTCATGAAAGGATCTTCCGCATACACTCGACACTCAATTGCGTGGCCTTTGGGTATTCGAATATCCTTGTTTCCAAAGACAAAGTTATTTGCGGCCGTTAAAATTTGCATTTTTACTAAATCCACGCCAACAACTTCTTCGGTAACCGGATGTTCAACTTGCAACCGCGTATTCACCTCGAGCAAATAGAACTTATTATCTTGAAGCAAGAACTCAACGGTTCCCGCGTTCTTGTATTTTCCTAATGTTGCAATGGTGCAGGCCACCTCGGCCATTTGACGGCGCAATTCATCGGTCAGTGATGGCGATGTGGCCTCTTCAATAATTTTTTGATGGCGACGCTGAACAGAGCATTCACGATCAAATAAATGCACCACATGTCCTGTGCTGTCTCCAAATATTTGAAATTCAATATGCTTGGCATGCCCCAGGTACTTTTCAAGAAAAACTTTCTCGGAACCAAATGCCGACAAAGATTCCCGCTGCGCAGATTCAATAAGATCTTTGGCTTCGCTTGAAGATGTCAGCAACTTCATTCCACGACCACCACCGCCAGCAGCCGCTTTGACAATAACTGGAAAACCAATTTTCTCGGCCTCCGCCACCAATGTTTCTACAGATTGATCAGAACCCTCATATCCAGGAATCAATGGCAAATTGGCTTTTTTAGCCAACGCTTTAAAAGTCATTTTATCGCCCAAAGTTCGAATGGCCTCAACACTTGGTCCAATAAAAATTAAGCCAGCGTCTTCACACGCTTGGGCAAAATCAGCATTTTCAGATAAAAAACCAAACCCAGGATGAATCGCATCCGCGCCGGAGGCTAATGCCGCATCAATATTTGCGGAAATATTCAAATAACTTTGTGCCGTCGGAGCTGGACCAATACAAATTGTTTTCGTCGCCAAACGATACGCTCGAGAATCAATGTCTGCGTCTGAATGAAGCAAAACAGTCTCTAAGCCTAGCTCTTCGCATGCACGAATGATGCGAACTGCCACTTCTCCACGATTAGCGATTGCAACTCGGTGAATAGATTTCATCTTTTTTTTATAATCTTGTTTTAATTGGATGTCACTTTCTGTAAAATAAACTTATGAAAATTGGGTTATATTTAGATCCTATTTCAATGCAGATCTTAAAAAGTGGCATTTTTGTTAGCTGTGAGCCAAAAGATCGTATTGAAAAAATTTCGCCAGGACTAACAGACGAGCGTGTTGCCGAAGTGGGTCATACGTATCTTGTCTGCAATATGCAAAAAGAAGAGCTTGGGAAAGCCAAATTGGTCGAGGCCTTCACAACCACTTTTGGCGAACCCAATCCACGGCTTTTACAGCTCATTGGATTCGGTGATAATGTTGAAAAATTTCATAACGAGTACTCAGCTTTTTATAAACAACAATTTCCTGATGAAGATTTGATCGAGGAAACGGAACTGTTTGTGACCGTTTATACACCCGTCAAGGACAGCTAACCTATTTTTTATCGACAAACTTTTTAAGTCGCTCTTGGCCTTCGGCGCTCATCCGTCGCTCAGAAATAACAGTTGTCGTCAGTTTTTTTTGCTTATCCCAATCCGAACCAGAAAGTTGATTAAGTAATTTTTTTGTTTCCCGCATGGCTTCTGTTCCATTACTTGAAAAATTTTTCAACGATTTTTCAAGATCGAATACGCCACTAAATGTAGAATGAACCAATCCAATTGCCACTGCTTTTTCTGTTGAAAAAACTTCTGCAGATAGCATTAAAGACCGCGCAGAGCCTTCAGAAATTTTACGTTTTATAAAACTAGAAATCACCGCCGGAGCTAAGCCTAACTTCACTTCGCTGAAGCAAAACTGTGTTTTTTCCTCGGCAAAAACATAATCACAGCAAGCGATTAACCCCAAAGCCCCACCAAACGCAGCTCCATGAGCCACTCCAATTACTGGAACAGGGCAAAAGGCAATGGCTTCAAACATCATCCATAACTTTTCGGAATCTTTCAGATTCTGATCAAACGTGTAGTTGACCATTTCTTTCATCCAATTTAAATCGGCACCCGCGCAAAAAGCCGTACCCTGGCCTTGCAACACAATGCTTTTGGTTTTTTTATCATTCGCGAAATCAGTAAATACTTCCGTTATTTCTGAGATCATTTCAGGATGAAATGCGTTCTTAACCTCAGGTCGATTCAACGAAATAACTTTAAACTCACCGAGATCTTCAATTTTTAAAAACTTCATGCTCACTCCTGATTACATTCTAAAAACGCCCTGCTGTTTTGGTCCCCAAGCACAATTTAAACTGGCCGAAATTCCCAAAGCTAAAACAGTTCGGGTGTCTTTAGGATCAATAATTCCATCATCCCAAATACGTGCTGTTGAAAAATAGGCCGAACTCTCGCTTTCGAATTTTTCTAGCGTTGGTCTTTTGAATTCAGCCTGTTCTGCGACTGTCATCGATTGACCCTTCGCTGCCATTTGATCCATTTTTACAGTTAATAAAACATTGGCAGCTTGCTCGCCACCCATCACGCTGATTCGTGCGTTAGGCCACATCCACAATTGTCGCGGTTGATATGCCCGTCCACACATTCCATAATTTCCAGCTCCATAGGATCCACCAATGACCACTGTAAATTTTGGAACCCGAGCGTTCGAAACTGCCATCACCATTTTGGCTCCGTGTTTCGCAATGCCCTCATGCTCATATTTTTTTCCGACCATAAAGCCCGTGATATTTTGCAAAAAGATCAATGGAACTTCGCGCTGCTCACACAATTGAATAAAATGGGCGGCCTTCTGAGCGCTCTCGCTGAATAGAACTCCATTATTAGCAATAATCCCAACGGGCATTCCCCAGATATGAGCAAATCCAGTCACTAAGGTTTTTCCAAAAAGTGGCTTAAACTCGTGAAACTGAGACCCATCCACGATTCGCGCAATCACTTCACGAATATCAAATGGAATCCGTGAATCTGCAGGCAATACTCCATAAAGTTCTTCGGCTGAGTAAAGCGGTTCTTCAATCGGTTGAGTTTTAATATTTACAACTTTACGTTTATTCAAATGTTTCACAATCGATCGCGTGATCTCGATCGCATGATGATCATCTTCGGCGAAATGATCGGTGACGCCAGAGATCTCGCAATGGGTATGTGCTCCACCCAAATCCTGAGCATCCACAATTTCACCCGTGGCCGCGCGAACCAACGGAGGACCACCCAAAAATATGGTCCCATTATCTTTAACAATCACATTTTCATCACTCATCGATGGAACATAGGCTCCGCCGGCTGTGCAGGAACCCATCACGACTGATATTTGTGAAATTCCCAGTGCACTCATGCGGGCTTGATTATAAAAAATACGACCAAAATGATCTCGGTCAGGAAATACTTCCGATTGCAATGGCAAATACGCGCCACCACTATCCACTAAATAAATACATGGCAGGCCATTTTCCATGGCAATTTCCTGAGCCCGTAAATGTTTTTTTACGGTCATTGGAAAATAGGTTCCACCCTTAACCGTGGCATCATTGGCCACCAAAATACATTCAGTCCCTTCGATGACACCAATACCGGTAATAACTCCGCTACCCGGAGCTTGACCATCATACATATCCAAAGCCGCTAATGTTGAAAACTCTAGAAAAGCTGTCCCTGGATCTAATAATCCTTCAATGCGCTCGCGTGCCGTTAATTTTCCACGGGCTTTATGCTTTTTCAATGCTTCAGTTCCGCCACCTAGTTTTGCAAATTCAACCTTACGGCGCCAATCGCTGACTTGCTCGAGCAATGCGGCTTTATTTTTTCGATACTCTTCTGATTGAACATCCAATTGGGTTTCTAAAATCATAATAAGGTGCCTTCTACGAAGTTAACAAAGGGGTTGGTACACAAATCAATTTCACATCAACAGTATCTGTTTTCTTTCGCTCGCCGACTTCAATACTGACTCGAAAGCTCAGTTGCGCTTTCTTATTTTTTTGAAGTTCTGAAAAAAAATCATCAAATTCAGAATCTGTTTTGGTCACATGCAATGCCAACCCTTCATTCCATTTTAATTTCTTAGAAATCTTAACTTCACTGGATTCAACATGATAAAAACTGGTTTCCATATGACGATGAGTAAATGTGGTCGCCAATTCCAAAACAGCATTCAAAACCAAACCTTGATGAATTTGTCCTGAACCATCTTTATTCGCCGCATCCGCGGGAATTAATGCCTTCATTTCAAAATCTGAGACTTCAATCATACGAAATCCCGTCCCCAGCAATTCCGGAGACAGCCAGCCCAACGTATAGCTAAGCGCTGGTCGAATCGACTTTGGACTTTTTACTTGAGCCCAAGTTTTGAAATCTTTCAATTTTTGCATATAGATTTGCGTTGTCTTTGCATTACTTAATTTCAGCTTAAACATGCGTTATTCATCCCTTGATCTAGGTGGGTAAATTTCTTGTTAATTCGACGCTAGCATGTTGAACTAATCTTGTCACACGGACGCGGCGGGGCTAAGAGTAATGCCCCCAACAGGAGACTTTATGATAAAGTTAGTCAGTTTTTTTATCTTTGTAGCAGCCTTTGTTTGGACATGGAGCCTGCTAACGACAAAAAGCACGATTGGAATTGACGTACATGCTGGAATTCAAAGCAAATTGGCAATTATGATTCAGGATACCATCAAAGCCAATCGACCAAATTCATCGAATTTTGAACTCAGTAAAATCTATACCGAAAAACTCGATGACAACAAAATCAAGGCTTATTTTTCGTATAAGTTTAATGACACCTTAGAAGATCAAGAATCTTCAGAGCAACAAATCTCTGGCCAAGCGATTTTAAATCGCAGTATTTCTGAAGATCCAAATATTCAAAAGTGGGTTATTCAATCTGTAAAAACAGATACCAATGCCATCGAATTTAAAGAAGGAATCGTTATTAGCACGGACGGCACCGAAACACCGGCCATAACATCAGAACCCATTCCTGAAGAAAAAACGACCAAGTAAATGTCTGAAAAATTTCTTTCTATCAATGAAAATGGAGAAATTTTTCTAGACCCAGAATCCGATATTCCCTTACGAAATCCCAACGACATTCACGAGATTCAGCAAAATTTGCGACTGACTGAAAAATATCAACTTGTTACCGAATTCCAAGACGAAAATTACATCGTTGAATCCTTTGATCATCCTCTGCAGATCATAGCTATTGAATTTAAAGAAAATAAAATTTTTATCCAATCGACAGCCAACAATTTATTCCTGGCTGATCCCAAAAAATGGTCGCTCGATCCGTGGGATCGCTTCAATGGATTAACCATTGGTGGTGCTCCGTTTGTTCTGACCGAAAAAGCTCAAGCGCAACTTTTTAATTTATCGGATTCTTTTGATGACGAAGGCTTTGTCGCTCAAGGCAATTATATTTCCACGCCGCCGTATTACATCGATACGCCGACAATTGAAAAACCAAATTTTTGGGTCGATGTTTACGCCAAAGAAGGCACTCCCGGATGGGACTTAGCCGCCCCATCACCCGTTTTGGTCGATATGTTGCCACGTTTAAAATTACCCAAATCTCGAATTCTGGTTTTAGGCTGCGGCGAAGGTCACGATGCTGCTTTATTTGCAGAGGTCGGTCATGTCGTCACGGCCGTCGACTTTTCAAAAGAAGCCATCAAACGCGGTAAAGAAAAATACGCCCATTTGCCCAATTTGATTTTTCACGAATCCAATATTTTTGATTTACCCCAAGAATGGAACAACAGCTTTGATCTTATTTTTGAACACACCTGCTTTTGCGCCATTCCTCCCGATCAACGCAGCGAAATGGTCCGACTTTGGCGCCGTATGCTTCATGAACAGGGCCAATTGATGGCCGTTTTTTATGTGATGGAGAAACGCGCTGGCCCTCCATTCGGCGCCACCGAATGGGAAATCCGCAAACATCTCGAAAAATTTTTCCATTTTCTTTTCTGGAGCCGCTGGCGCCAATCCATTGCCACCCGTCAGGGCCGCGAACTTTTTGTATTAGCTAAAAAGAAATAAAACAAAAAAAATATTACTGAATTAAATAATCGGCACTCACATCCGCACGAACTTTAATTGTTCCTGCAGGTAATTGCGTCTGATCCGATGCAGCCTCTGTCATTGAAAATTTCATCGCCGCTCTTAATTGCTGAGGCTCAACATGGCTTTGTGAATTGGCTAGACGATACAATCCCTTGATTTTCACTCCAGCCGCCGTCGCCATGTCTTCAGCGCGTTTTTTTGCGTTCTTAATGGCCTGACTCATGGCCTGAGTTTCCGCCGCCGCTTTTTTATCTGAATCCCAACCAATTGACTGAATGCTAACGCCTGATTTATCGGTTTTCTCAGCACCAATTAATTCATCCACAAGCGATCCAGCCTTTTCAGCCTGACGAAGTGAAATTTGCAGATTCTGAGTCACCCGAAAACCAACAATCCGATTTTGTTGAGTTTTCTGATCATAAACATAATCCGGAGTGACGCTATAATTCGTCGTCACAAAATCATCTTTCTTAATCTTGAACGACTCAATAGTTGCCTTTACTTTCTGAAAATACCGCGCAGCCACTTCCTGCGCAGGTTTCGCAGATCCGGCCTTGGCCCAGATCTCCAATTGCAAAACAGCAATATTGGGCTCCATCGAAACTTCTGCGAAACTTGTCACTTGGATCAATGCCGGCGCTTGCTCAGCTTGGGCACCAAGACCAAATGCAAATATAAAAATCACGATTAATTGTGTGACGCTTGAAAACATCTTAACTCCTCTTCTAATAAGTTAAAAAAAAAAGAGAACTCTATTTCTAGAATTCTCTTTTTCAAAATAACATGACTCGTTAACAAAAACTACGGCGATACGAATTGTTCGTCACCTATCGTCACAGCACCAGTAAAACCAAGTCCACCTTTTGTTGAAGCGTTGGCCAACCATGTTGATGAGTTCGCTGGAAGCATAAATGTTTTGATCGGACCTGTAGGCTGTAATACCGCAGGCATTCCAGGACACGTTGTTGTTACTGCCGCTCCAGATGTTGGTAAACATGTAGTCGTTGCAGCCGTTAAATCAGATAAAGCATCTGCTCCACCCAACTCTGTTGGTGAAATTCCCGCGCCTGATTGCCACAACTGACCTGTTAAACCAGTTGAAAGTGCTCCAGTTACAGAGATCACATTGGCTTGATCTGTTTGACCCGAACCCGTTGCATCGCCGCCATCAGAAATAATAGCGTACATGTTGCTCACATCACTGATGTCACCACTTGAAAAAGCAATATCAGTGCTTAAACGAATATGACGAGCAAAACCACACGAGCTTGACGCTTCGCCAGGTTTGCAAGTTGTATCACCAAGGCTCGCCTTAACACGGTTGGTGCGCGACTCATACCACAAGTGCTTCGTCGCACCCGTTCCATAAATTTTTCCAGCGGTATAATCAATCGCTGTTCCTTGCATCATCGTGCCTGTGCCCAAAGTTGCAAATTCAAAATCACCACTGTCTGTTGGATCACCTTCAACAGAAGAATCAAATTTCGCAACCACGATGTATTTCAATTCTGCTGGATCTGATGTACTCTCGATTTTTACACCATGTGTGTAATGAGTATTCCCAGGAATTTCAGAAAAAGTTGGATTTAAAGATGAAGTGACTGTAAATCCACCTGTCACTGTAATCGTAGCCGATGTTGATGAAGCTCCACCGCTCATATCAAAAATTTGTTCTGCGGTAGCGCAATTTGTATCCAAAGTGATTCCAGTCATGGCAACGGGTACGCCATCAAATGCCAATGTTCCTATTGTGCGTTCGACAGCGCAAATAACTGTTTTAAATTGCTTCACTGCACCTGAAACAGATTCCGGGCTGCTGGTATCCGCAGCTAGTGTGCAATACAGTTTTTGAATCGCATAGGCTGCATCTGACTGACTGATTCGTTCAGCATCGGTCACAGTGCCATCCAGTGGTTGTCCGTTGCTGCCGTCTTCACCTGGTTCAGCATGTTCTGTACATTTAGTTGCGGCTGACAAAGTGCTTGGTCCCGAACTTTTTGACATGGGAACAAAGAATGTACCTGTGCCCATCTCTGCACCTAAGCTTTGAATTGTTTCAACAGCGCCCTCAAGACCGGCATTCATTTTTCCAGCTGTTGTTAAACGCTCGCTTCCAGATGCATCATCGCTTTTTGTACAACGAATCAACGTTGCAGACATAAGAATGACGCCAGTTAATATAAATAACTTCTTCATTAAAGACCCTCCAATGGTTCTATTAATTTTTTTTGCAGTTATCAGTCTAATAGCGATTCAGTGGCGTACAAGTCGCGAACCATGACACAGGATCAAGGTCTTAAAATTTGTTAAGGACAGATTAAAATTCTGCCCTTAACATTTCAAAAAAAAAGATGGGAGGGTTTTACTGTAAGCCGAGTTCTGTTACTTACCATTGTTCCCACATTCCTTTGGTAAGTTGGTAATCATTCCTCTAGGCGTTTAATTACTTAAACGCTCAAGCGATCTGACCCGGAAGTCTTCGGCGAGCCGCCGTTAAATCTCTGGAAATCATCTTTCGAAAACTTTCAGCGATTGCGCTTCCCTATTTGATCTTGCTTCGCACAGAGTTTGGCTGTTTTCACTCCACCGACTCCCCTGATTTCTCCCGTTCCCGAAATCAGGCTCATAGCCTTGGATATTCTTTCTGTTCCACTGTTCCTAACCTTACGGCCGAGGGGAGTTACCCCATGTGCTGCTCTTTGAAGCTCGGACTTTCCTCTCCTAAACGTATTTCTACGTCTAGCAGCGATTACCCGTAAAACCCTGCTAAAACTTGTAGCAAAATAGTTCATGATTCACAACCCAAGAATGAAGATCTTTTCTTGATAATTTTTATTCTGCGAATTAGGTTATAACTCACTGAATTTAAAGGAGCTTTTATGAAGCTAGTTTTCGCATTGGTTGTATTTATTTTAGCATTAAGCCTGACATTTAAAACAATTGCTGAGGAACAACATAAAACAGAACCTGCTGCCTGCACTGCAGGACAAACCGAAAATTGCGGACATGCTGCTGCAGAATCACATGGTGGTGGTCACGGAGATTTAACTGCAAAGATGAATTCTTTATTTCCAGAGCATAAATCCCGCCAAGCTGAAGTTGGTCTTGCTCCAAAAACGACAAAGCTATTGTCACCCAAGTTTTTAGCGAAAGTGACTTCGGGTTCTGTGAAATTAGAGTGGAGCGAAATTCCAGGCGCAACTCACTATCACTTGCAAGTGGCAACAGATCCTAATTTCAAATGGTTGGTCTTGAATAATCACTTCACAAAAGGAAACTCAGCAGATTTTGCAACAGCCGAAGCCAATACTCGTTATTACTGGCGTGTTGCTTCTGTGAAGGATAATAATCTTTCGATGCATAATAAATCAAACTTCGTTAGCTCCGCATTTGATGCCAAGTAATAGATTTTCTTTATTGTCACAATAGCAGTTACAAAAAGAGGTGGTTTCCCACCTCTTTTTCATTTAAGGTGGCTCTGTAGTCATTAATTATGAGGAGAACACAAAATGAATCGAGTCGATAATCAAGTTATTCACGAACATCTCAACTGGCGCTATGCCTGCAAAACATTCGATCCCTCTAAAAAAATTCGTGAACAAGATTGGAATGTCCTATCCGAATCGCTTCGCTTGGCGGCTTCGTCTTATGGATTACAACCGTGGAAATTTTTAGTCATTCAAGATCCCGAGATTCGCAAACAGCTCCTCCCTTTGTCTTGGGGTCAAACTCCAGTTACTGATGCGTCTCATTTTGTGGTTCTCACATACAAAGAGAAAATGGATGAAAACCATATTGATAAATTTATCCACACCATGGCAACAACTCGCGGATTGGATCCGGCGACTTTAGCTGGATTTAAAAAAATGATGATGGGTGATTTAGTGACGGGGCCTCGCTCAGAATCTGTTTCTACTTGGGCTCAAAGACAAACCTATATTGCAATGGGTAGCTTTCTCACAACAGCCGCACTAATGGAGATTGATACTCTTCCGATGGAAGGACTTGATCCCATTGCTTACGATAAAGTGCTGGGATTAACTGGAACTGGTTACAAAACTGTTGCGGCGATAGCTGCTGGCTATCGCGCCGCGGATGATAAATACCAAACTCTAAAAAAAGTGCGCTTTGATTCGAGCGATGTTATCCAGTATCGATGAGGTACTAAGTACCTTCACAAATTGATTTAAAAATTTTCTTTGCAACTAATTTGTTTGCAGTGATTTGGCCGCCACCTGGTATCCGAGCATGTACTAATTCTGCTTCAACCAACACACTGGTGCGGCAATCTTTGTCTTCAATGTTAGTATTGATCTCAACCTCAAAAGCATTAAAATCAGAATTAAGAACACTTAATCCCATCAAATTGTTAGTTCCTGATTGGGCATAAACGGCTTCTAAAATTGAATCATCAGTCATCACTAACTTCAATGCATCTTGATTAGAAAAAACTGTCATTTGCGCAAAAGAAGACACCGATGCTATCAAAACTAAAACCGCTAAAATCACTTTCATAAAAACTCCTTGTTTGATTTTGTTAAATATTTGATACCGGACTGAGTTTAGTTTAATTAATCAAAAACTCATAGATGTCAGGATTTTTGACAGGTAAAAAATGCAGCAGTGAACAGAATGAAGGCTTATAGCCATGAACGCGAACGGCTTAAAAACCTCTGATAAACCTTTGTATTTCTTTTTTCTCACCCACAGAAATTGGAATTCCAAATGGCGGCATAATTCCACTTTCCACTAAGAATTGAATTGTGACCGCATTCTGTCTGGTCAACGTACCACGAGCCGCAAAACCTGATTCCTTGTGACAATAGACACAAACTTTTACTTGAAGAGTATCGTTGTCTATTTCTGTTCGATGTCGGAATGGCATATTCAAATCAGCATCCAATTTTAAATGGCTTGGGTGTTCTTTTAATCTGCCATAGGATTTTATTTTAAAATTCCATAGCAGAATTTTGGCTTCCGCAAATAGGCTACTACCCGTTGGGCGTATGGCTCTGGGTCCATTTGCATGACACATAAAACATGATACTCGATAAGGCACTTGTTGCGAAACTAAGTCCTCGGTCCACTGCAATGGACCTGGCTTCAGTTGTAGAAACTGAGCGGTCTTATATTTCTTATCAACGATTATCGCCAATCTGTCCCATTTCTCCTCTGGAAATTGTGGGCCGTTATGGCTTTGACTCATCATCCAAATATCTTTATCTGAATCGGAAAACCATTTAATTTTATTATATACCGCTTCGCCAGTTACAGTCTTTGATTCAAGCGATTGAAACAACACTGGCGATTTAAAAACGTTAACCGCCTCTTTCCCAAGAAAGAAAGCGGTCACCGCACTAATTGCAATTAAAAGTATTTTCATAGTCGCCAATTTTCACATCAGCAAAGATCATTTTCTGATTTAAAAATCCACCGTCGCATGAACCTCTACCACAGCCTCGCCCAACAGAACTGTGACTAGCAACTTCTACAAAATTGGGTTGAAAAAATGCATAGGCGTATTTTGCATAATTCAGAGATGCCGTGGAAGTGTAACCCGTTTTGTAGATTTTCAATTCGCCAGATTTTGTCAGCTTTACTTCAGCAGCATTTCCGTAGCTATTTGAAATGGAAAGCTGATCCCCATTCTGTGCTTGGCACGTGAATGTGGGGTTTTCCGGATTTTTATCCACAGGGCCAAGTGCAGATAACGCATTTTGTGCTATCAGCAACACGATCACCGTTTTTATGACGAACATTTTTTTCATTTTTCTTCTCCTCGCACACGTGTGCATTTTATTTTAAAAAGTTTTCCACACGACATGTGTGGGTAACTCTGTTGCACGGAATCTAGAAAAAAAAGTAATAGTTGTATAATTCATAATTAGCATTAATCTATGACTACAAATGAGTTTACTAAGCCCCACCCTAGAAGCGTTTTGGGCTGTTGTTCGCAAGGGAACAGTCCAAGACGCTTCAAAAATTTTGGGATTGACTCAGACCGGGGTCACTCAACGTATTAGGTCGCTAGAAAAACAGTTGAAAACAACTCTTTTTATACGATCTCGTAAAGGCATGAAACTCACGACAGAGGGTGAAGCCCTTCTGCAATTTGTAAAAAGCAGTTTAGATATTGAGGGAATGGCCCTTTCAAAGATTCAAAGGGCAGCAAAAGACAGCATCATCGAAGTTAGCATCTGTGGACCATCAAGTGTTTTGCGATCTCGGGTCATTCCCATCTTAAATCCGATTCTTAAAGATTATCCCCTTCTTCGTTTCAGATATGACTTATCTGATGTTGACAGCAACACTGATAAATTGAAAACTGGTGACTGTGATTTGGCGCTTCTCGAGCTCCATCACGTGACCCGCGAAATGGATTCTAAAATTTTACGGGCCGAAAGATACTGTCTTTATGGTCCTGCCTCATGGAAGAGGCGATTACTTTCTGACATTCTTCAGAATGAAACAATCGTCGATTTTGATTCAAAAGATCCCATGACATTCAATTTACTCGAAAAGTATAAACTCAAAGCAAAGGCCCGAACCGAACGCCACTACGCCAACAATACCGACGCGTTGGCTTCTATGGTGATAGCCGGAGTTGGTTATTCCGTTTTATCGGAACAGTTTGCTGAACCTTTGGTAAAAAAAAACCAGCTGATCAAGCTGGCTTCAGATTATTTTTATGATTTTAAAGTGGCCTTGGCCTGGTATCCCCGCCACGAAATGCCCGAATATTTCCGGGCCATCGTGAAGGCTCTGCACTAAAAGTTAGTTCAATTCATATCGCATTTGAATTTGAGTTCCCTTTTGCATCAATAATCGAACAACTTCCGACTTGCTGGTTTTTACACCTGGATACTCGACGCCGTAACATTCCACTTTAATTCCATGCTCAGTTTCAAATACAAACATCTGCAAACCACCATTATCAGAATTTTGTGGCGGATAAACCCGTGCCGCTGTTACCAAGGCCTGTTGACCATGGCCATACGTCACATCACGATCGCTCATATTACTGACGAAGCATTGTTCACCAATGCGACCATCGATCATTCCTACCGCTAGTGTATGACCCGCAAGCGCAGACGTATCAAAAATTAAGCGTGCATTAGGAACTATTAAACTTTCAGAGTGTTGAGTAAATTCATAGTGATACAAACGCGCTGTCTGACATTGTTCACGAAGAGTCTCGCGGTTATAGATCTTGATTTGTGATGTCTTTGTTTTTTCATCAACAATTCTGCGCTGACACGAATTTGTTTGGTGATAAGTCATTAACGATTCACACGATTTTGTTGCGGTGGCCGCAGCATCAACGGCAACAGATTCATATCTCCAATTTGCCGGAGCCCCTTGCTTCGCAATATTTCTATTGGCTTGATCCAAAGACGCTCTCCACGACTTCAAACGTGTGAATTCATCATTTCCACATTCTCGCAGTCCTGAGTTTTGATTACCTGAATCTAGTCCTGGATCAGAAATCACAGGCGGTGGATTGCCATGGTCAATGGGTTGAACAGGTGCAACTGGTGGCCGAACTGGCGGTCTAACTGGCGGCTCAATGGGCTGAACCGGAGTCACTGTTGGTGGCTCGGGCTGAACAGCATTCGGATCTGGACGCATTTTAAAATGCATTAAGTACGCATTCACTTTTTCACACCGTCGGTTGATGGTGTAGGCATCATAACCCCGAACCGTTGGTTTATCCGGAGAAATGATTGTTACCGTCGTTTTCTTACATGGTTTTAACTGATGATAATACTGATCTTCGTCACATTTTTGTATGGCAACCAATGCCACAGCTGAAATTTTGCTATCAGCTTTCGTCCACTGACTTTGTCCGCCCAATGTATCGATGGCTTTATTCGCCGTTTCCAAAACTTGGCTCCACTTAACAAGGTTTCTGAATTCACCTGTCGTGCATTCTCGCAGATCACTGACCGGAATTGGCTGCAATTCAGCGGTTTCTATTGTCTCTACCGGCGTTGCCTGAGTTGGCGTAACCGGAACTGAATTCGTCCCACCCGCAGGAGCACACCCCAGAACAGATAACACATACGCTGTCGCAAAAATCACAAATATAGTTACTAACGGCTGCTTGAATTGGTTCATGAAATCCCCCATGACTGTCGAGATATCTAACACATAGAAAAATCCTGAGAAGGTGTCATTTTTTGGACAGGTAATTATTACCGAGAGTGACAAAAACGGCGAAGTCTACGATAATATAGTCGATATGATTGAAAATAGGATTCAAAAAAATATTTCAAAGTTAAAACCCTGGGCCGAAAAATACCAAATACAGGCTTATCGCATCTATGATCGCGATATCCCCGAGTTTCCATTTATCGTGGATCGATACAACGAATTTTTAGTGGTTTATGACAAATCTCAGTTGATTGATGCCGAGAAAAATCACCTGCCACTACTAATGGACGCGCTTAAAAATATTTTTGGTGTGGATGATTCAAAAATTATCTACAAACAACGACGACAACAAAAAGGTGTCGATCAGTATCAAAAGCTAGGAACAGAAAATAGAAAAATTATCGTTAAAGAAAATGGAATTCCATTGTACATTAATCTTTGGGATTATTTGGATACGGGTTTATTTTTAGATCACCGCCCCATGCGCTATCAATTTTCAAAAAAACAATCTGGTAAAAAATTTTTAAACCTGTTTTGCTACACGGGTTCAGTTTCTGTTATGGCGGCCATGGGTGGAGCCACCACCTATAGTGTCGATATGTCGAAAACCTATTTGGAATGGGCGCAAGAAAACTTTAAATTGAATAAGTTGGATCTTAAAAATCACTTTTTCTTTGAAGAAGACGCCCTGGAGTTCATCAAGGACTACAGCGAACACCCTGATTTTCGAGGTGGTTTTGACACGATATTTCTGGATCCACCGACTTTCTCGAATTCGAAGAAAATGGATACCACCTTTGAAGTCGAGCGCGACCAGGATTTGTTGGTCGAAAATGTCATGAAATTGCTTAAACCTAATGGCATTTTGTATTTTTCTAATAATAAACGAGATTTTAAAATCTCAACGGAACTGGTAAAAAAATATCAGATCAAAAATATCACCCCTCAGACGATTCCTATCGATTTTCACGATCAAAAAATTCACCATTGTTTCGAAATCCGCAACCTTCGTTAGTATGTCTAATTAGCAAGCAAAGTTATTTTTACCCCAGGACAAAAAAATGTTGATCGATGGGGGTATTGGCCCTATTTTGACCCCCTATGAAAGCCCTTGGAAGACACATATTAGTAGAGTTCATGAATTGTAAAGCTGACGTCCTTAACGACGTGGCTGCCATTGAAAATGCCATGGTTGAAGCTGCCCAGATTGCTGGTGCAACCGTGATCAATTCGACGTTTCACCATTTTTCACCATACGGAGTATCCGGTGTTGTTGTTATCCAAGAAAGCCATCTTGCGATACACACATGGCCTGAATACCGCTATGCCGCTGTTGATCTTTTCACTTGCGGTGATTCCGTTGACCCTTGGGTTTCCTTTGAGCATTTGAAAAAAGCATTTGAAGCCTCTTACTCGGCTCTGGAAATGAACCGAGGATCAACTCATGTCATCAAAAAAGGCGACGCTTTAAAAGTGAAGCCAAATGATGCTGAAGAGATCGATTATAAAAATGGATATAAAATCAATCGCAATGTTTGGTTCACCGATAAAGATGACAACCAGGCTTTGTCACTTCGCTATACTGGTGAAGTTTTATTTGATGAGCGCTCTGAGTTTCAACGCGTTCGTATTTTAGATTCTGTTTCTTACGGAAAAATGTTGGCAATTGATGATATGGTGATGTGCACAGAGCGCGATGAATATCACTATCATGAAATGATCACTCACCCAGCTATGTTAGCATTTGAATCTGTATCAGGCCCAGCTAAAAATGTTTTGGTTATTGGCGGTGGTGATGGCGGAACCATTCGTGAAGTTTGCAAATACCCAGGCCTTGAAAAAGTCACCATGGTTGAAATTGACGAAGCCGTTGTTCGCGCTTGCAAAATGCATTTGCCACAGATCGCTCGCGATTTTTCAAATCCGAAAGTTAATCTCATTATTGGCGATGGCATCAAGTTTATCAGCGAAGCAAAGCCTGAGTCCTATGATGTTATTATTGTTGATGGATCAGACCCCGCAGGTCCAGCGGAAGGTTTATTTACCGCAAGCTTTTATGACAATTGTAAAAAAGCTTTAAAAGAAAATGGTGTTTTAGTCACTCAAGGTGAGTCACCGATGTTTCATTCAGAAACTTTTGTTGAGCTTAATTCATGCTTGAAAAAAGTGTTCTCTCAATCGCAAGTTCATACGATGCTATTCCATGCTCCAACCTATCCATCCGGAATGTGGAGTTTACAGATGGCAGTTAAGGGCCAATACCATCCTGTAAAAGATTACAAAAAAGAAATGGCCAAAAATTTTGTGAATTCAAAAGATTTAAAATACTATAACGAAGATCTTCATACGGCGGCTTTTTCATTGCCGACGTTCGTGAAGAAAATGTTAAATAACTAAGGAGAATTTATGTTCAAACTTCCTCAGCTACCATTTGCCAAAACAGACCTGGCCCCACTTTTTAACGAAGAGCAGATGAACTATCACTATGATAAGCATCATAAAGCTTATATTGATAATTTAAATAAATTTTTAGAAACAGATGCTTCATTGAAAGGTAAAACCTTAGAAGAAATCGTTTTATCTTCAACTGGTGGCATTTTTAATAATGCTGCACAAGCATGGAACCACACGTTCTATTGGTTCAATATGCAACCCCTAGCAAAAGGCGGCACACCTGCACCAGAACTGCAAGATGCCATCAAGCGCGATTTCGGCAGCATGGATGAGTTAAAAGCAAAGTTTGTTGATGGTGGAATGAAAACATTTGGTTCAGGTTGGATCTGGCTCTGCACAGATGCAGCTGGAAAATTATCATTGGTTTCAACTTCAAATGCAGCTGTGCCCTTTACAGGAAACGGTCCAATACCATTAATGGTCGCTGACGTTTGGGAGCATGCTTACTACGTTGATTATCGCAATGCCCGTCAGAAATATTTAGAAACGTTCTGGGGCCAAATCAATTGGACTTTTGTTTCTGAAAATTTTGCGGCTAAAAAAGTTCGCGATCTAACGAAATCAATGATTTAATCGTCCGATTTTCGATTCAAAGTTGAATGCAAACCCCTATTTCGTGAAAGCCATAGGGGTTTTTTTATTGCTAAAACTCACTTCCATGAGACCAAGCCAATTTAAAAAAGATTCGACATTTTTCCATCTGAATGTTCCTTTTAAGACCACTGGCTACTTCAAGGAATTAGATTGGATGTATCTTCAAAGAAATCTCTTTCGCATTGCTAATCAGTTTTCCATTGAACTGCAAGCCCTGGTGATGATGGATACCCATTTTCATGTCTTGATCGAAGTCCGAGATGAAAACGAGAACTTTTTTTGTGATGAAGTTGCTAAAAAACTTGCACCTGCTGATGATCAGGCCGTCTTTTGCGAACCTGTTTCGAATTTAGCTCAGTATCTGAATGCATATAAATATATTTATAATAACCCAATTAAGGCCGGAATGACCGCCACTGTCGAGACCTATCCCTACAGTTCGTTGCAAATACTATTGGGACGATCTTCATGCCATTGTTTGATAGCCGACAAGTTAGGATTCATCCAGAATCCCCGTAAAATTATAAATTGGCTGAATTCTGATTTGAAATTCAAAGACTCAGAATTAAAAGTTTTTCTGCCAAGCTAGTTCGCGTTGAATATAATTTTTTAAATCTTGCACTTGTTTTTCGGCCTCGTCATCAGACCAATGCAATTCAGCTTTGAAAATTGTAATGATTTCTGAAAGCACGCTTAACCCATGATCTGGATAGGCTAGCATGAGTGGAACTCGGCGCGTGTAAAAATCAACAAGCGTCAAACACATGGTCTTGTAAATGGCTTGAAAGGCCTCGAGCTGCCAAATTGAATGCTGCTCTCCAAAAGATTCTATAATCTCAAAAGCTTCCGCTCCGTACCGATCAACAAACCATTTTTGTCGAGGATCATTCTGGTTAACATTCACTTTAGCCTGGTGATAGGCATCTCGACTGATATAGGCATTCAAAGGCGCTTCAGTCTGACATCGCCTCAAATGAGATTTTTTCTCAATTGGAAAACTTTTTAAAATAACATCGACAATTTGTTCGGACATCAATCTGTATGTCGTGTATTTCCCGCCAGCGACAAATGTAAAGCCTCGGTCGTCAGATAGAATAGTGTGCTCTCGACTTGTTTTACTTTCATTTGCAGATCCATCATGAACCAATGGACGAACTCCAACATAGGTACAAATAATATCCTCAGCTGTCAGTTGAGCATTTGGAAAATACTCGTTTGTTATTTTCAATAAGTATTTTACGTCTTCTGAAGTCACTGTCGCCAAAGCAGGATCTCCAGAAAAATCAGTGTCTGTTGTCCCAATGATCACCATTTCATGTCGTGGAATCGCAAAAACAATTCGAGAACTTTCTTGGGCTCCCATAACAACCGCGCTGGATAATGGCAATCGATCCCGATGCAATGTCAGATGAATACCTTTAGTGGGTCTTAAAATTTGTCGCCAATCATTGACCAAGGTTTCTCCGACCAGATCTGTCCACGGCCCCACTGTACTGACAACATGGGTGGCTTGAATAAAAAAAGATTCATTTGTTAATTGATCTTGGACTTCTAATCCAGAAACCTTGTTCTGACTGTTATACCGCGAACGATTTACTTTAACGTAGTTCGCACAAATGGCGCCGTTCTCGTTCGCTGAGCGCAATGTCTCGTGCACAAAACGGTCATCATCCATGTAAGCATCTGAATAAATATAAGACCCAACCAAATTAGAGCTTCGCAAAACTGGCATAACTGATTGCGTTTGCTTCGAGCCTAGGCGCTCATGAACCTCTGGAGTTTGAAACAACGAAAGCGCATCATATAGTGCCATTCCCAATCCCATTTTAAACATACCCACACGGCTATCTGTAAAAATGGGTATCATAAATCGAAGTGGATGAACCAATTGAGGAGCGATTTCAAACAGTTTTGCACGTTCGTTCAAGGCTTCAAAAACCAGTTTGAACTCTAAATTTTCAAGATAACGAATTCCTCCGTGAATCAGTTTACTCGAACGAGACGATGTCCCAAAAGCAAAGTCATTGGCCTCAACCAAAGCGACTTTCAAACCCCGTCCGGAAGCATCTCGCGCAACCCCGGCACCTGTTATTCCTCCACCGATAATAAGCAAATCAAAATTTTCAGTTTTTAATTTCTTTATATTTTCTTTTCGAGTATGGACGGAGAAATCTTTCACAAGTGCACCTATTTAGTTGTTTTTAAAAAATGAGTTTTTCGTTCCCAAGTTTGAAATGGAAAACTTTTTGTATAAGGGCGCTGCATGATTTCCTCAGAAACCAAAACGCGCTGAAAATATTTCTCGCGGCTCAGACGATAAGCCACATCCATCAATTCGGTAGCAATCGCTTCGTTGATGGCACTCATATACTCAACCCATAACGTCTGAGTGTAGTGATCAAAAAAAAGAAGAGGCTGACCCAAGAAAAAGCCTTGTATATTCCCGCTTGTATCTGTTGCTAGAAAACTCCATCCCAATTTTAAATAATGCTCCAAAGACTCTTTACGATAAGACGTTGTCCATACGGACATCATTCGTTCGTACTCATCTGAAATTTCCGAAACTTTTTGCTTCACTTCAAATTCATAAATAGATTCAACATCACTTGGCTGGGCAATCCGGTACAAAATGTCTTGGGCATTTGATTTCATAGGATTATTTCATCGCAGTCTGGCGTTGATAACAAGCACGATTTCAACATGGCTTATAAATATCTGATGATGACAACTGCATTCCATTTCGATTATTATCACCCTATGAATTACAAACCATATCCCGAAGACTACTGGGCAAAGATACAGCAAACTATTTTAGATGTAAATTTAGCTGCAAAACAGCAGAACTCAAAAGCCTATGCCGTCTTTGATGCGGATGGCACGCTGTGGGATATGGATTTAGGCGAGAATTTTTTCAATTTTCAAATTGATCAACGTTGTGTCGATTTACCCAGCCATCCTTGGAATCATTACCTTGAAATGAAAAAAGTGAATAATGATCCTCGATCAGCCTATTTGTGGTTGGCCCAGATCAATGCTGGAAAATCACTGGATCAAGTTCGGAATTGGGCTAAACAAGCTTTTGCTGCCATTCAGCCCGTTCCAATTTTTACAGAGCAAAAAAAAATCATCGACCTTTTTCACAAAAATGAAATAGAAGTTTTTATTGTGACGGCTTCAATCAAGTGGGCCGTTGAACCCGGAGCTATGGCCCTAGGAATTGATTCTGATCATGTGATTGGTGTTGAAACTGAAGTTGATGGGGGACTCATCACAGATAAAGCGATTTTACCGATCACTTACAAATCAGGAAAACTTGAAGCCCTGCTAAAAAGAACAAATAATACGATGCCCTTTTTTGCTAGCGGAAATACCATCGGTGATATTGATTTACTCAATGCCGCAACTCACTTGCAATTAGCCGTCAGTGCAGCGTCACGGGATGATCGGATTTTTCAAAGCGAAAATGAGCTTTTAAAAATTGCAGAACTCAATAACTGGTTAAGGCATCGTTTTGTATGACGATACTCATTAATACCCTGGCAAAAATAATTATTATAGCTCTTTTTGTTTTTGGATTTTCGCTTGTCTTAAAAAACAAGTTTGACACGCCAGAAGTTTCCTCAGAACAATTGGCTGCAAAACCCCTCATGCTCAAGGCGTATCTATTAAATTTTCAAAAGCCCGAACGAATTGAAATCATTGGTCTTTCGAATAAATTTGAAAAAGATATTCAAGAGATAAAAAAACTTAAAATTTCACAAGACAAGTCATCAGATTTTTATATCACTATAAAATTATTTAGCGATGAAACGGATGATTCCGCTCCGCTAGTGGCTCAAATTCAATTTATTGATTTGAAAACTGGAAATCTGAGAAAAGAAGAAAGCATCAATCTCGATTGATTTGAACGGGGCTCTAATGAGCCGCCGTTCCTACAATTTTTTCGATCTCTTCGATTGTCTTTGGAACACCCGAAGTCATAACATCGCAGCCATTTGCTGTCATAATAATATCATCTTCAATGCGCACTCCAATGCCACGCAATTCTGCCGGCGCAGACATATCATTCTGAGGAATATAAAGACCAGGTTCGATTGTAAAAGTCATTCCTGCTTCAACTGGGCGTGGTTCACCATTTATAAAGTACACTCCCGAGTCATGAACATCCATCCCCAACCAATGACCGACACCATGGGGGTAGTACTTGCGATGCTGATTCGACTTGATCACGTCTTCTTTTCGACCAGAAACCAATCCAAGCTCCAACATCAAATCGGTCAATCGATCGGCAGCCATTTCATGTAAATCTTTAAAAAAGATTCCAGGTTTTAAATAAGCAATTAAATCTTGCTGTATCGTCAATACACCTTGATAAACTTTTTTCTGAGCCGCAGTAAATTGACCACTGATAGGATAAGTGCGAGTGATATCCCCAGAGTAGTAATTGTACTCAGCTCCGGCATCAATCAAAAGTAAGTCGTCTTTTTTACAAACTTGATCATTAAAATTATAGTGAAGCGTCGTCGCATTGTTTCCAGATGCAATAATATAAGGATAACCAACCCTCGCCGCACCATTCATATAAAAGTTATAAGCCAGTACGGCTTGAACCTGACGTTCAGTCACACCTGGTTTGGTAAACTTCATTGCCGCCACATGAGCATCTGCAGAAATCTGACAAGCTTTTCGTAAGTTTGAAATATCGTCTTCATCTTTTCTAAGACGAAATTCACCTAAAAATGAATCAGCATCTTTCAAAGTCATAAGACCATAACCCGAACGCCCGTACGCTTGCTTTAAAGCAAGAAGCACTTTTTCTACAAGTTGATCAGCATCTTTATTCTTATACTGACGATAGTAAACTTCTTCGTAACCTTTTAAAAGTTCAATACATTGCTTTTGAAATTCTTCAATGGGATAGACCGCATCCATCAGAAATTCTTTTTGAGCTCCTTCTGGACCAAAGCGAAATCCATCCCAGGTTTCGCGTTCTATATTTTTCTCGCGCACGAACAATACCGATTCAGGCGTTTTTCCAGGGCGAATGACCAAAAAACTCTCGGGCTCTTCAAAACCAGTTAAATAGTACATGTTTGAATCTTGGCGATAAAAATGATGAACATCATCATTGCGAATTTGCTCGGGATGCGAAGCTACAATCAGGGCCGCACCATTCAAGCCAGCCACTATTTTTTTTCGGCGTCGTTTAAAAATTTCAGGATTCTCAGTTGATTTTCTCATCGTCATTTCGCTTTCGTGCGTTTATAAGCCATATTTTTCTGCCAGCTTCTTAAGCTGATTATAGCTGAGTTCACTGCCTTTGGCTACAATGTCCCGTCGCTTATCTAAATCTTTTATTCCAAAGTCATCCAAGTTTATTTCGATAACGTCATCAACCCCTATTGGCTTTTTAACCAAAGATGCTGCCGCTTGCACCCAGTGAATGTTATCGCTTTCATCATATTCTTTTATGAATGATCGCTTGGTCTTTTGGGTCAAAACATTAATCAGGATAACTTTTGTCACCCCGGTAGCCCGCATGTGCTGGGCCAGTCCTGGGACATCCATCATAAAGGCCACTGATTGGTTGATTGGTTTTATCAATCCCGGTGAGGACAGGCAAAATGGCAATAATTGATCCAGCTGTCCGCGGTTCAAAAAATAAATCGTTTGTTTTGCTATGTTCAATGAAGAACAAACAAATGGAACTTTTAAATCAGCCGTCATTTTCTTTGCAAAAGCCGCTTTAATAAAAATATCCCAACGCTCAAAATCTTTTAATTTTGAAAGTTCCCACTCAACTTCATTTGCTGAAAGATTTTGAGCATATGCTGCGGCCACAACGGCTCCCCATTCAAACCCACCAACAGCTCGAACGGGCCATTTCAGTTTTTGCATTTCTTTAAGAACCCCGATGTGAGCCCATGACTTGGCTCCGCCGCCCACAAAAATAAACCCAAACTTTGGCAACACCACAGTCTGAGGTGGAGACACAATTCCTGATTTTGGATCAACAGCATCCGACGATTTACCAGGGATGGTGGATTCTTCGCTAGAAGTGTTTTGGGGTTTTTGAATTTCTAATTCTTTAATAACAATTGGTGTTTTTGCAGAACCTGGAGTTACAGGCTTTATGCTTTTTCCTGCACAACCAAAAATAAATAATACAAGTGAACATCTGAGAAATAACTTAGCTTGTTTTCTTTCCATAAATAAAAAACTCCTGGTTGCCATCTTTGCCGAGCACTTCAGATCGAAAGTAATCTAAAACAGAGCCAAAGTACAGACGTGCTTCTTTTTCAACGCAAGCTTGAACCACAGAGAAGCTCTGGGGATCCTTAACAATTCCATTTTTATCCAAATCCGCAGCGCTTAATTCAAACTGAGGTTTGACCAAAAATAAAAACTGACCGTCTTTCTTCAAGTGGGGCGCGATAAATGGAAAAAGTTTTATCAACGATATAAATGAAACATCCATCACCACCAAATCAAAGCCACCCTTTGGCACCGATTTCATAAAATTTTCATTCTCGGAAAGGTTTTTCGTGTGTAAGTTTTCAAAGGCTATCACACGAGCATCATCACGAATTTTTTCATGCAGTTGACCATGTCCGACATCAATGCCAACGATATGCTTTGCGTGATAATGCAGTAAACAATCTGTGAAACCACCTGTCGATTGGCCAATATCCAGAATCGTTTGATTCGAGACATCTAAGCCAAGTTTTTTGAGAGCTGATTCTAATTTTAATCCACCTCGCGAAACATACTTTTGAATTTCGTTAGCCTCTACAACTACAAGCTGTTCTTCGGAGTCATTCACCAAGTAACTGGCTTTTAATAGCGGTGTTTTTTTGATCGGAGTCTTCAGAAATACAAAACCACCAGCAATAAGATCTTGTGCTTGTGTTCTGGATTGCGCCAAACCTTTGGAAACTAAAAATATATCTAAACGCACTTATTTCTTTCTTGATAAATTAAACTCGACCAATTCCTTTAATAATACTGAATCTGATAATGATGGTAAAAAACTCAATGCAATATTCGATTGCGTCTCAAGCTCTGCTCGAGCAATTTCAATCCCCAATAGATGGGCATAGTTTTTAAAGTCTTGCTTTTCTGAATCGAAATCTAATAGATCATCCTGAATTTGAAATGCCAATCCCAAATGCAGGGAAAAATTCTGAACAGCTAAAACTTCATCAGTTGTAAATTCGAGTATTTCTGCGGCCCCCACTGCAGCGGCTTGTATTAAATTTCCAGTTTTCAAAATATGCAGGTTCTTTAGTTCTTCAAGCGGAAGTTGCGATAGGGTTTGCATATCAAGCACTTGGCCACCCACCATACCGTGGGGACCAATTTTTTGAGCCAACAGTTCAATCAACTTGACCTTAACTGCAGATGAAAGCGAACGATCCTCTGCAATGACCCGGAAGGCTTCGCTGATCAAGGAGTCTCCAGCCAACAGAGCAATGGCTTCTCCGAATACTTTATGATTTGTCAAAACTCCACGGCGGTAATCATCATTATCCATGCATGGCAGATCATCATGAATCAGTGAATAGGTATGAATAAATTCAATAGCTAAACACCAACTCTTGATGGCCTCAAAACTTTTACCTTTTGTTTTCCCTATCAGATAAGCCAAAAATGGACGAAATCTTTTACCTGAAGATTTTAATGAATAGCTCAGGCTCTCTGTCAGTTTTGACTGACCCATGCTGGACAAATAACCATCAAGACTTTCTTCAAAATGACTTAAAAAATGACGAGATTCATTTTTCAAATGATCACTCATGATTCAGAATCTTCTCCGTGAAATGGTTCCGTTGTCGCCTTGCCAGAATCATCGATAGCGATCAGTTTTTTTACTTGGGCCTCAGCCTTTGTCAACTGTGACTGACATTCTCGAGATAATTTGATTCCCTCTTCAAAAAGCTTCAGTGAATCTTCTAACGATGAATCGCCTTTTTCCATTCTTTGAACAATCTCTTCTAAGCGTGAAAGCTTTTTCTCAAAATCCACTTTGAACTCCTTTAACAGTTGCATCAATAAAACCATCGGTAACACGAATTTTAATTTCATCCCCAGCTTTGACATCCTTAACTGACTTTACAATACGATTTTCTTTTTGGGTGATTGAAAATCCACGATCAACAACCTTTAATGGACTCAAGGAGTCCAATAAACTCATCAGCGAACGAATGTGATTCTGTGAATTGCTCAAGTTTTTTCGGGTTTCAAATATCATTCGTGATTTCAAATGATCAATACTCAGTTTGAGTTGTTGCATCAACTGCACGGGTGAAACCATGCGCTGGTGCAACAGATTTAAATCTTTTCGCTGATGTGACAAATAAACTTTAAGCGCTTGCTCTAATCGACTGTACATTTCATCATTGCGAACACTGTAATCCATCAACTGTTTTTTGGGATCAACTAAACGCCGTGAAGCATTTGCTGCGGCTTGAAACTTAAGACGAAAAATTCTTTCAAATGAACTTCGAATCAAACGCTCCCATTGATTCAATTTTTGCAAAAGCTCATTTGAACTTTTTGCCACAAGTTCTGCCGCTGCTGATGGTGTTGGCGCCCGCAAATCCGCAACAAAATCACAAATAGTAAAATCAATCTCGTGACCAACAGCGGAAATTACCGGAATGGAACATTCTGAAATTTTTCGAGCCAAAGTCTCATCATTAAAACACCACATATCTTCAATAGATCCGCCGCCCCGTCCAATAATAATCACATCTGGCTTCAGCAAAGTGGCTTTGCGAAAAGCCTCGCAAATGGCTGGTGCTGCAGCAGCCCCTTGAACAATGGTTGGAACAATGGTCACGCTCACATGTGGAGCTCGTCGCTTCATGATATTTAAAATATCTTGAATGGCCGCACCGGTTGGTGATGTGACTACAGCAATACTTTTAGGAAATGCTGGTAAAACTTTTTTTCGAAGGGCATCAAAAAGCCCTTCATTTTTAAGTTTTTCTTTAAGTTGTTCAAACTGTTTTTGCAAAGCCCCGGCGCCAACGGGCTCCATGGTGTCGCAAACAATCTGATATGTTCCACGCGGCTCATAGACTGTGATTTTTCCACGAACGATAACTTCAAGCCCATCATGAGGCTTAAACTTTAATTTTGAATTCGAGCCCCGAAACATGATTGCTGAAATTTGAGCCTTCGAATCTTTTAATGAAAAATAAAAATGACCTGATGAGTGGGGTTTAAAGTTTGAAATCTCGGCCTGTAACCAAATAACACCTAATTGATTTTCTAGAGTTTGACGGATGTGAATATTTAATTGCTCTACAGAATAAACCACGGAATCGCGATTTTTATTCGATGAAAGCTGACTATTTTCAATAGGGTTTGTGGAAGTGTCTTGCGACATTCAAGGACCTTAGCAGCCCCTACTGTCTAGTCAATCAAGAAAACCAAAGATTCTGCAGTGACCAAAAGCCACCAAGAAACAGAGAAATCCAAGCTATTTTTTGGTGGGACATCAGATTCGCATACTGAGACGGCATCTCTTTACGCGCGATTGCAACTAATCTAGGAATCTCAAGAACGAAACTCACAACTAGACCATAAAAAAATATAATAAATGGAAAATAAAAATCGAGTTTAGTTAGCATGCCAACTTTTCGGTTAAATTCGCTGAATCTAGAGTCCTGTTCAGTGGACTTTTCGAAGGACCCCAGATATTCTTATCTTGGGGGTTCGATAGGCGTAAAACTCATCGAAAATAAACCTTACAAGCATAATATTGGGGACTGTCCCTGACAATGGTGAGCAAGCTTACCTCGTAGTAAGAAGCCTAAAGTTGTTATCATGGTCACCCACCTTGCAAAAAAGAGGTTTATCTTTCAGAGTTGTCTACGGACCTTTTTTATTTTCTCCCTAGACCTCTACTGGACCGAATTTCGACCCAGTTTCTCATTCTGATACTGCAGCACTATTAAAAAAAATCCGATAAAACAATGTGAATTCATTGATGAAAATCCTCATTCTGAGTCATTCTATTTTTCTGCTTGTCGCATGCGGTGGGATTCAGAATTCACAGTACTTTGAATATCTATCGACAACCGAAGAGGCTCCCCTTTGTTTGGATAATTACTCCTATGCCGCTACGGTCCGTGTCACAGGAACAGCTGAATTTTACAAACGGGGTATCGTTCCATTGACCCAAATAAATTCGACAACTGACGAGATCGAATTGGAAAACTTAACACTTGGTGATCCTTTGCAGGAAGCTCTGCCCATTCGTTTTGCCGAGGTTGTCGTCTACAATTCCCAGAATAAAGTTGTCCAGTGTGGCCGCACTGATAATCTTGGTTTCTTGAAAGCCACTGACACCACTTCCGATCTATTAATTCCGGCAACTCCCGATACCTATTCCATTCAAGTGCTTTCTCGAAGTTATCTCACCTTTAACTCTGTCCCCTCCAAACCAGAATTTCTCTTTAATGCAGCTGTCAAAAAAGACAAGTACACCCATCAACTGTACACTCTCAAACAAAATTCATTTTCAAATGGAGTTGATGAAGTCACCGTCAGTCTCACTGCTTATGCACGCCAAACAGAGTCCAGCGAAGTCGATGGCGGAGCTTTTAATATTTTAAATGATCTTTATACAACCTATTCCTATATCAATTCCTCGACAGGTACAATTGATACACAGTGCTTGAACACGCGAATCAATGTTTATTGGAAAGCGGGATTTAATCCTTTTCAATACTACTATCCAGATGCTGACCCAAGCACCTTGGGCAGCAATTCGTATTATCACCATGATGGTGATAAAGGTTTATATATTACCGGAGGCAGCCTGGGTAATACCAGCATCGTCAATACAGATCATTTTGATGACTATGTCATTATTCATGAGCTTGGACATTTTATCGAAGACCACTGCGGACAATTGATTACTCCGGGCGGAAAACATTTTATGACATCCAGAATTGAACCACAGTTAGCTTGGTCAGAAGGCTGGGCCAACTATATTGCAGGCCAAGTGATGTACTCCAATTTAGCTGAAATTAATCCGGAGTTTGAAGCCAGAATGTCTCAAGCCGGATTTGGTGCTTCAGATTTAAAATGGTCTTTTCTTTCAACGACGTGGGGATTTTCTGATTCACAACTGAATGTTGGAAATGGAACCGGAATCATGTTTGATCTTCGAAAGCCTGGCAATAATCCAGACACATGGCAAGACGGTCTCTACGAAGGATTTGCTATCGATAAAGTTGACCCCACACGCTACCCTGGCGAAGGCCATTTTCGCGAAGGTGCTATTTCGCGGGGATTATTCAAGTTGTCGAATCACTGTGATGACACGTGTGTGAGTGCTCTTGATACTCCTGTGAGTTTTGAAACAGTCTGGCAAGCTGTTGATAAACTGACTGGCGTCGGTCAAAGCACTGTCAAATTCAAAAGCTCACACAATGTTATTGAAAATATTAAAACGGCTGTCACTTCACCTGTATGGATCTCAGATTTTCAAAACATTGCCAATAGTGAGACCCTTCACCTTCATTCAGACAATGCCTTTATAAGTGGAGGAGCTTACAAATGGGTTCCCTATGGCGCCCAAGTTGTTTCGCAAGCTGGAACCTGCACCATTCCCTTTCATATTGAGCCTCGCATTGATGATCCTGTTCTGGCTGGATCCAACTCAGATCAACGCTACTCAAATCATTTTATTCTTATTGATCTAGCAGCTCTTCCATCTATGAATACAATCAGTGTGAGTTTTCAAAAACAAACTGGTACCGATACCGAGTTTGACCTTTTGCTTTTTGAAGAAGGCTATCTGTTTAATATGGATTACACGTGCTCGTCATTTGATGTAAATGACAACTGCACCACATCTTGGGTTCCTAGTAGAACCACAACGTCCGATGTTGTTCGCTCAGATCGCACAGCCAACACGACATCAAAACGAATCACCAATTTACAATCTTTAGATACGACTAAAAAGTATTTACTCAATATCCGTGCCTATACACCTGGTAAATCTATTTCATCCACCACTTACTACAGCTATGAGATTCAACACAGTTTGACCGATACGGGATTGGGAAGTTACTTATGTCTTTAAAAAGAAATATTCTTATATTCTTAGGTATTATCTTTATTGCTGGAATTTCTTTTTCAATTGGCATGAATAAAGCATCACGAAAATCAATGCCATTGCAATCTGGTTTTCTGCAAAACAACACATCGTATTTTCAAATAAAGCTAGAACCAACAGCTATCGTCGAAAAAAATTCGCAACCCGTTTCAATTGCTGCAAAAGTCACAGTTCCGATCGCATTTGATGGAATCATTAAATACAAATGGATTCTGTCAGAAAATATTGAACTGATTTCTGGCGAAACCTCTGGTCAGTGGATCTCATTAAAAACAGATGATGTCGCCATTTCAACTGTTTCACTCAAAGGCTTTAGTAAAGAGGAAAATCGTCAAGTCGTTATGCGCGTTTGGGGATTCAAAGAGGGACGAAAAATTTTATCCGAAGCCATTATATCCTCAAATCCCCAAGAAACTTTTGAAGATATTGTCAAAAATGTTGAAAAAATAAAAGCGGAAGACTCAAAATGAAAATAATTTTTATTGTCGCTCTACTTGCATTAATCCAAAGTTGCGGAACAAAGGTTTCGGAAGCACCTGCGACTCCGGGAACCTCAGAAACACCAGAAATTTCTGATTGCCTGACCTCCGTATCTTATGCTTCGCCGGTCAGTGTGACAGGGACAGCTACTTTTTATAAACGCAATTTAGAAGTCACCACGGTTGGTCCCAACGTGACCAAGCTGAATCTTTCAAATCCAATCGCATCAGCGCTACCTATTCGGTATGCCGAAGTTCGCGTGGTCGATGCCAATGGAACACTTGTTCAATGTGGAAAAACAAATTCAGTCGGCGCGATCAAAGCCCTAGATGGAACAAGCACTCTGACAATATCTAATTCAGCGGGGAATTACACCGTTCAGGTTTTATCTCGATCAAATCATGCCGTCAGTGTTCCTGGTGGAAAACCAGCTCTTCAGCTTTATACTTCAGTCAAATCAGATGTAATAACGAATTCAGTTTACACGCTTTCACAAACTATAGCCTCTAGCGGTTCTGGCAGTGTGAATGTCAGCTTAATTGCGTATGCTCGTGAATCTGAATCAGCAGCAGTTAATGGTGGAGCTTTTAATATTTATAATGATTTGGTCAGCACTTATGATTATCTGGCACAGAATACAGGAACTTCTGATCTGAGCTGCCTGAGTTCAAAATTGGATGTTTTTTGGAAGATTGGCTTCAACCCCAGTCAGTACATTTATCCCCAAGCTGATCCATCAACACTGGGCACGCTTTCTTTTTATGATCGCAGTGGAAATGATTTGTATATTAACGGTGGAAAATTAGACAATATCGTTAGCGAAGACACGGATCATTTTGATGATGCCGTTATTATTCACGAACTGGGTCACCATATCGAAAATGTCTGTGGAACAATGGAATCTCCAGGCGGTATCCATTATGGTCTTTACCGTACGGATGCCCGTCTGGCATGGTCCGAAGGTTGGGGAAACTTTTTTGGGGCCCACGTCATCAAAAATAATCTTTTATCCATTAATCCCGAGTTAGTGACTCCGCTCTCAGCCACAGGCGATTGGCTTTATTATCTGGATACATTTGGATATTCTGATTCTGTAACTGGTGAAACCGATGGCGAAGAGTATATCCGACTTAATCTGAGTAAAGCCGGAAACAATCCAGAATCTGCTGGTAGCGGAAGATATTACGACAAAGTCGATGCCGTCACCCATCCCGGAGAAGGACACTTTCGAGAAACCTCGATCGCACGTAGTCTTTTTAAAACCACCAATTCATGCGCGTCAGGTTGCACAAACAACACGGCTTATTTTGCATCGATGTGGAGTGCTTTTGAAAATGACACAACAACAGGCATGGGAAATGTCATCTACCCATTCAGATCTTCGGCACGATTTTACAATCGGCTCAATCAGGTATTTGGTGCTATGCCAGGCGATATTGATTCGATCTTAAATACGGATGAAGCCCAACAGCGCGAAACAAATGCAGCCTTTACCGTCAGTGGTTCACGTGTGCATGTTCCCTATGGAATTAAACTTGTCACGGGCAGCTCATGCACTCTCAAAATTCAACCCCGCCAAAACAGCATTGTGAATTCCAACTTGCTTTCTGATCAGCGCTACTCGAATCATTTTTACTACGTTGATTTAGCGTCTATGCCATCAGTCACTGAAATTCGATTGACGCCAACTTACGTTGCCGGAACTAACGGTGTGGACATTGATGCTATTCTTTATATACAAGACTACGACTTTGATGAAGATTGCGCGACCTACAATACCAGTGGCGTCTGCACCAGCCCGCAAAAAACAATTTCAAGCTCGATGGTTCGTGCTGATCGCTCTACAGGAAATGGCGTTAAGCTATTACAAAATTTAAACGGACTGGATAATTCAAACAAGTACCTGCTGAATGTCCGCGCCTATACGACCAATCAAACTATTTTAGATACAACTGAGTACAGCTATACCCTAACAGATCAATCCGGAGGAATTTTTTTATGCCCAGCGCCAACATTCTAAAATCATTTTCAGTGATTCTCATCGGAGCATTTATGGGATACAGCACCGTTCACTATTTTCAAAAAGCATCCGCACCAAATCGTTATTTAGCTTCGATGACCATGAGTAAAATGGCCTCCGAGCAATTTACAAAAACTATTTTTGATATCAAAGTTAAAGAAAGCACTATTGGCCTGGATGACAGCGATGTTTCCGAGTTAATCGTCAGCTTAGAAACCTTCAAACCACTTCCACCCGGTTTACCATTTAATTGGAATTTACCGGAAGATGTTCAAATTGTAGAAGGAAATATTTCGGGAGTCATTCCTGAAATGGGCGCCAATCAAATAGAAAATTTTGTATTGAAAGTAAAAGGTTTTAACAAACAAAAAAAATCTTATATTAGTTTTTCAATCAAAGGCGAGGTCGAAAATATTAAAATCAATCGCGAAATTTTAATGTCTTCTCGCCCCGAAGATAGTTTTGAATACGTGGTCCAACAGCATGATCAACGCAAACGTGAAGAGGCCAAAGGTAAAGTGAATAAAACCAGTGCTTACAAAGGCTTCTTGGATCCAAAGAAAGTTGTGCACTAAAGCGGGATCACTTCGATCGCGGGATTGTACTCGTCCTTTAAAATTCCTTCGATGGCCATCAAGGTGCCTGTCGTAGAACTTGGACATGTGCCACATGCTCCCTGGTAAGACACATACACTTTATTGTCCTCAAATTTAATAATTTCAATATCTCCCCCATCGCCTTGTAAGCCAGGGCGAATCGTTCGATCTAGAATCTCTTCAATTTTCTGCAACTCTGGTGAAAGATTCTGTCGAGCCATTTTTTTTTCGTCCAAAATGGTCTGATTGGGATTATGAACAGGCATGCGTGTTTGAATAACGCTACAAACTTGCTCTTGCAACTTATCACTCTCAATATCAAATTGATGAGTTACCGTGATGACATTCTGAAAAAAGTGAACTTGTCGAACACCCTCAATCTGAAATAATGATTTTGATAAAATATTGTGTTCAGCCTCTTCTATCGTTGAATAAGTGGCTTTTCCATCATTTAAAACGGGGCGATCTAAAACAAATTTCCAGGCATTAGGGTTTGGGGTCGCCTGAACTCGTATCAAAACTTCAGTTGCTGTCATAGTAGCATCCTTTTGGCTTTTTTCACTGATTCGATCAATCTTTGAATATCATTTTCGGAATTATAAATGGAAATAGAAGCGCGAACAGTACCCGTCAGATTAAATTTTTTCAGAAGGGGCTGCGTGCAGTGATGACCCACGCGAACAGCAACACCTTGTTGATCTAAAATTTGTCCAATATCCGAATGGTGGGCACCATTCATGGTGAAACTGACAATTGCCGCCTTCTGAGCAGCTACTCCAAACAAGCGAATCTCGGGTATTTCAGAAAAACCAATTTTTAATTGGGTCATCAACTTTTGCTCGTGATTAAAAATATCTCGGATATTAAAACTTCGAAAAAAATCAATTGCTGCAGCTGTTCCAATGGCGCCCTCAATATGAGGAGTACCGGCTTCAAATTTAAACGGCAGATCATTATAGGTCGTCGATTTAAAATCAACACAGGAAATCATACTGCCACCCGTTTGGTATGGAGGCATTTTTACAAGCAATGCTTTTCGACCAAACAGAACACCAAAACCATAGGGACCAAATAACTTATGCGCCGAAAACACCAAGAAATCGACACCCCACTTTTGAACATCAATTATTTCTTGAGAAACCAACTGCGCGGCATCTAAAATTGTCACAGCACCAACTGATTTTGCCTTTTGAACAACTTTTTCCACAGAAATCATTGTCCCTAAAATATTAGAACACCCCGAAAAACTCACAATTTTAGTTTTTGAGGTTATCATTTTATCTAAACTGCCATAGTCCAATTCACCCTGAGCATCGACTGAAATAAATTTTAACTGACAATTTTTTTTCTGAGCCAGAACCTGCCACGGCACAATATTGGCATGATGCTCCAATTCAGTGATTACGATCTCGTCACCTTCGTTTAAAAAATTCTCTCCATAACTGCACGCAATCAGATTTAAACCTTCTGTCGTGCCTTTGGTGAAAATAATTTCTTCTGTTGTGCTAGCATTTATAAACTGACGAATAGTTTCTCGAGCTTTCTCAAATTCAGCTGTTGCCATATCGCTCAGATAATGTGCGCCACGATGAACATTTGCGGTTTCAAATGAATAATACTGATTGATTCGGTCAATCACACTTTGTGGTTTTAACGTCGTCGCGGCACTGTCCAAATAGACTAAATCCTGACCATGAACTTTTTGTTTTAGTGCTGGAAACTGGGCTCGAACCTCTTGAAGATTAAACATTTTTAATCATCCCATCTAGCTTAGTATTCAATTTTTTTAATAGCCAATCCTGCACGATTTTATCTTCAAATTGAAAAACAAGATCCTGAGCAAATCCGATCGAAAGCATTTTGACAGCTTGATACTGATTAATTCCACGGCTCAAAAAATAAAATATTTCATCTTTATTCAACTGACCCACGGTTGAGCCATGTCCGGCCTTCACATCATCCGCATAAATTTCCAACTGAGGAATCGAATCTGCTTGAGCTTCACGAGTCAGCAATAAATTATTATTCAATTGCTCAGAACTTGCTTTTTGCGCGTCACGTTCGATGCGCACTCGCCCTCGAAACACACCATGTGATGAATCCGATAAAACAGATTTAAATAGCTGCCGAGATTGGTTCCCACCCTTTACATGTTGAATAAATGTATAATGATCCGAATGCTGGGTGTCTCCTAAAGCATTTAGTCCCAGAATTTGCGCATCCGCACCATGCCCCGACATCGCAATATGAAAATAGTGACGAATCAACTTGCCACCTAAAGTCATAATCAAGGACTTCCACTGCGCATTCGATGAAAGTTGCACTTCGGTTTGAGCAAAGTGATACGAGATTTGATTTTCATTCTGAATTTGAATGAATTTAACCCGGGCATCCTCATCAACCGAAAGATTCATATTCAAATTAATGGATCCCTGAATAGAATCATCCAAGCTAATGGTCTGACTTATCAAGGTCACTTCCGCATTTTTACCAATGTGAATTGCAACTTTTTCGCTGCTAAACAGAGATTTTTTAGAGTTCTGCACATATAAAAAATGAATTGGTTTTTGTAAAACCTGATGAGCCGTCACCGAAACAACTGTTTTTTTACGTAGACAAGAGTTCGAAAATTTCAAAAGATTTTTTTCAGGATGATCATCTGAAATAATTAAATCCGTGTCTTCAATGGTTTGAACTTGAATTGAATCTGACAGTTCATCTGATAGAGTGACATTCAAAATGCCATTTACAAAAACAAGATTATAAAAATCAGCTGGTAAATTTAAAGAGAGCTTCTGCATTTGATCGTGAGTCATGAACTCAGAGCCCTCTTCGGCAACTGAATTCCACGAAAACGCCTTAAAATCCGCAAGAGACGTGTATTTCCAAGCCTCTTCTTTTCGAGTCGGAAGAATTTGTTTTAAAGTTTCTAATTGAGATAGGTCTGTACTTATCATGATATAAATCGACTGGTTACAACAACCAGTCGTATCCTTTTTTTTCAAGCTCTAAAGCTAAGCTAGCATCACCAGTTTGAATAATTTTTCCATTGGCCAACACGTGCACAAAGTCCGGCTTAATATAATCCAGAAGCCTTTGATAATGGGTGACCAAGACAATTGCATTCTGCTTTGAACGCAATTTATTAACGCCTTCAGCAACTGTTTTAAGTGCATCAATATCTAATCCAGAGTCCGTTTCATCTAACAAAGCCAATCGTGGCGAGAGAACTGCCATTTGTAATATTTCATTGCGTTTTTTTTCTCCGCCCGAAAAACCAACATTAACAGCGCGATCCAAGTATTCCGGTTTCATATTTACAAGTTTCATTTTTTGAAACAAAAATTCTCGGAATTCACCCTCGGGCATAGGTTCAGAGCCCTGATGAGTCAGAACCGCATTAAAAGATTCATGTAAAAAATTAAAATTTGAAACTCCAGGAACTTCAATAGGGTATTGAAATGCTAAAAAAATACCTTCCTTAGCTCGAGCGTCTGGAGACAGCTCTAATAAATTTTGCATTTGAAAATTAATTTCAAACTTTATTTCGCCACTCGTCACTTCGTACGATGGGTGCCCTGCTAAAATTTTTGAAAGAGTGCTTTTACCAGAACCATTGGGTCCCATAATCGCATGAACTTCTCCGGCGTTGACCTTCAAGGAAAGTCCTTTAAGAATTTCTTTGCTGTCAATTTTGGCGTGAAGATTTGTAATCTGTAACATATTTTCGCTTCCTCTTTATCCGACCGAGTTTTCTAACTTCATTTCAATGAGCTTAACGGCTTCAACTGAAAATTCTAATGGCAGTTGTTTAAAAACATCCTTGCAAAAACCATTCACCAACATTGAAATGGCTTTTTCTCCACTAAGACCTCGTGAGTTCAAATAAAAAATTTGATCTTCAGAAATCCTAGAAGTTGTGGCTTCATGCTCTAATGTGGCTGATTTATTTTTGACTTCAATATATGGAAAAGTGTGTGCACTGCATTTGTCACCCACCAGCATCGAATCACACTGTGAATAATTTCGAGCATTCTCTGCTGATGGCATGATCTTCACCTGACCGCGATAAGCGTTTGACGACTGATCTGCAGAAATGCCCTTAGAAATAATTGTGCTTTTTGTATTTTTTCCGATGTGAATCATTTTTGTTCCGGTATCGGCCTGCATATAATCATGCGTTAATGCAACGGAGTAAAAAGCTCCCTCTGAATTATCGCCCTGTAAAATAACAGATGGATATTTCCACGTGATTGCCGAACCCGATTCAACCTGTGTCCAAGAAATTTTAGAACTGATGCCTTTGCAAATCCCGCGTTTAGTGACGAAATTATAAATTCCACCGTTACCGTTTTTATCACCAGCATACCAATTTTGTACTGTTGAATATTTAATTTCAGCATGATCAAACGCGATCAATTCAACCACAGCCGCATGCAACTGATTTTCATCGCGCTGAGGAGCCGTACATCCCTCGAGATAATTCACGTAACTTCCCTCTTCAGCAATAATCAATGTTCGCTCGAACTGTCCAGTCTCTTTGGCATTGATTCGGAAGTAAGTCGATAAGTCCATCGGACAACGCACACCTTTGGGAATATAGCAAAATGAACCATCTGAAAAAACAGCCGCATTCAAAGCCGCATAGTAATTATCTGTAATAGGAACAACGGTGCCCAAATGTTTTCGCACCAATTCAGGATGTTTTTTCAAGGCTTCTGAAATAGAGCAAAAGATAACTCCGACTTTTTCCAACTCTTCGTGGTGAGTTGTCGCAATACTTACAGAGTCAAAAACCACATCCACAGCAACACCAGAAATTCGTTTTTGCTCTTGAAGTGGAATGCCCAATCGCTCGAATGTTTTAATCAACTCCGGATCAATTTCATCCATGGATTGTGGAGTCGCTTTCTTTGGCTTCGGGGCTGAGTAATAAGTTAAATCTTGAAAATCAATTTTTGGATAATTCACTAAAGCCCAAGTCGGCTCTTTCAGTGTGATCCAATGCCGATACGCTTTGAGACGATATTCTAACATCCATTCAGGTTCATTTTTTTTAGCTGAAATAATACGGACAATGTCCTCGTTAAGACCTTTACCTACATTTTCCGATTCAATATCTGTCGAAAATCCATATTTGTATTCATAATTTTCAGACATGCAGAACCTCGCTTAGAGGAACTGAACGGTAAAATTCTTGAACCTTTTTATTTAATGTTAAAATGGGATTCGTGATATTGCACGCCGATGAAATATCACAAGGCTCATCACTAGAAAGACATTTTGTTAAAGACACGTGCCCCTCTAACATTTCCGAAAGATCATGAACTGAAACTTCGCTTAATGGACGAGCTAACGAGTATCCGCCTGACGCTCCATATTCTGCCTTTAGTAAACCCTTTGACGACAGAACCTGAAGCACTCGGGCTATGACATCAAATGGAATATGCATGTGATCGGCGATCTCTTTTGCTGAAGTCAGCTGAGTCGTTGATTTCTGGCTCATATGGCGCAAAGCCATTAGGGCATATTCCATTTTTCGATTCATTTTGATCATATATTATCCAATAAATTCAAATGGTTACATATAACTAATAACAAAATTGTTATATACGTTAAAAAATATCGTATTTAGACCTGCAAATTAGCGGATTGCTCAATGAAAGGCAATTGAAAACTCAAAAGACCTATTTTTCGACAATGATACCCAATGGCTGCAAATCTAATGCAACAGAGAGCTGCTCTTCAGTCACAGGACCAACAAGAATTTGCTTATGGCGACGCTTGAGTTCTTTTAAAATGGTTTCCTGATAAAAATCCTGATTTCGAATTTTAAGAGGATGTATAATGACATCCGCGCGCAGACTAACCGCCTCAATTAAATTCATAGAATCCATCGCGACAATTCGCAAAATTTCAGGCTGTGTCGAGCCATAAAGCAACGCCGGCGCCAGCTCTTTCAAAGATTTTGCAATCGCTTCGTAGGGACTTGTAATAATCAATCGCTCGCCCTTGTCCCATCCCATTTTTTTCAACTCATCCCAAAAAATCGCATGCCCCGCGTGAGCATTTTCCAATAAGTTTAAAACTAAAAAACGATTCTCTAATTTTTCCTTTACTGTGCTGAAGAGAACAACATCGGAAGCAATTTCACTCATTTTTGAATTACGAATGGCCTTTTCTTTGAATTCTCTCTTAGGAATTACAAGAATCTGATCTGAGGTCGTTGCCACATTTAAGTAAAGATTTTGATTTGAGTTAATGGCTGATTCGAAATTCTCGAATTTCGGTTTAATAAAAATAAGTGGAGCCGAGCTTTGGGCTGCCGCCACATAAATGGGATGAGAGTACGGAACGTAATGCTGAGAACGCCCCCAAAATTTAACCGTCCAAAAAATAATAAGACACGCGATTAAGCTACAAAAAGTGACAAGTATGATTCGCATAGGATCCTCTTTGCCAACGATTAACAGGGTCGCTCACATTTGACAAGACCTCATCTCAAATTAGTCTAAAGCCCGCCACACTGATCACCCAGATAGCGTCGCACCATCTGATTTGCTGCTGCCATATCCGAGACATAAGTGGCTCCATGAATAACAGCATATTCAGCGAACGATAAGTTTTTTATTCTCTTGGCGCTGCGAAGTTGGTCTCGCTTGTCAGAATCCATTCGAAGAATTTTTTTAATAGCACTTAAGTTTTTTTCTAAATCAAAATCCTCTGGAACTATTTGATGACCCACAACACGACGAGATTCAATGTAGCCTTTTAAAATTCGCTTTGTTCCAGTCAAACCGCGATTGTAAGCTAAATATGTTAAATGCTTCTTCAAGCGCTCTGACATCACGCCATTAAGATCTGAGATTTCAGAAAGCATATCGGATAAAACAATTTGATCAGACATTCGATGTAAAAAATAAAAAAACATACTTCGATAAGGATTCTGTGGAGTCGCAATCATGGCACAACGATTCTTAACGGCATGGGATTCAATATCAAAATCACCCATAATGCTTGAAATTCTAGAGCACGAAGGTCTCGAACTCGAAAACAAGTGATTCCGAACGCGTTGCACTTGATTATTTTCGAGCACTTTCTTAATTCCATTCGCAGTAAATTGCGCCATTCCCGCATCAAAGCCCGTTCGATTGATAGCATTGATATGAAATCCACTCTCGATCATAATTTGCAAAAAATAATCTTTTGGATCTAGGCTAAAACAATCCATCACATCATGATATGCATTATAAGCTAGCGTGACATAAATTTCAGTCATGCAGGGACGGCGCGCGTTCGTTGTTGGTTTCGCATCCTCATCAGCACACTGAGCAAAAGCGCCTCCATAATTTTTTTGGGCAAACTGAAAACAACTCATTGGTATTCGCTGTGTCCATTCATTCTGATGTGACCGATAGTAAACTTCGGGCATTCTCAAAATTTGATCCTCTAAATACAATCGACTCTCTGACGTACACTGTTCAAACGCATAGCGCTGCACTTTGTTGTCAGCGTCTAGTGCTGCTGGATCACGAGTGACAGTTGTTGGCACCTGATGGTGCACACAATGAAGTAGAAAAATGGATACCATGCTCATTGCTATTTGTCTGGATTTCGCCTTGCCCAGAGCCATGATTCGTTTTAGGATTTTGAATATGAAAAACAAAAATATTTCCTTCTTACAAAAATTAAAATCCGCAATTTTTTTAACCTCTTTAATCCTATCACAAAATGTGTTCGCCGCCCCAGCCCCAACCTCGCCCAACGTCGCGGTTCAAATGGGATCTATTGATTCTCTTTTGCAAGCCAGCTTTGTGGTGCAACTCGTTTTACTGGCTTTGTTGAGTCTTTCAATTCTATGCTGGGCTATTGGCTGGTCCAAATACAAACAATTTAAAAATTTAAAAACAGCCAATGAGCTTTTTGATCAGCAATTTTATAAAACAAACTCTCTGGATGATATGTATGAAAAAATGAATGCACATACAGCTAGCTCCCATGCTCGAGTTTTTAAAGCGGCATACTTAGAAATGAAAAAAATTGCCGAGTCTCCTCTACTCAGCAAAAACAACCCCGCAGATACAGAATCTCCCCAGCTTTCAGGAATAGATAATCTGGAACGTGTGACTCGAAAAACAATTGAAAACGAAATGTCCGACATGGAATCCCGTTTAACTATTTTGGCCTCAACAGGTTCGACAGGTCCCTTTATCGGACTCTTTGGAACGGTTTGGGGAATTATGGGATCTTTTCATAAAATTGGTCAAACGGGAATGGCCAGCTTAGCTGTCGTCGCACCCGGAATTTCTGAAGCCCTGATTGCCACAGCTATTGGCTTAGCCGCGGCCATCCCTGCCGTTATCATTTACAATCACTTTATTGCAGTCATTCGAAAAGAAGAAATTGATCTGAATAATTTTACTGCGGATTTTTTAAATGTTGTAAAACGTAACTTTTTCAAAGGGTAATTTATGGCTATGTCACCGCAGTCATCTCGTGGTCATTCAAAAACTGTTATGAGCGAAATCAATGTCACTCCCTTTGTTGATGTTATGCTTGTGCTTTTAATTATTTTCATGGTCACAACTCCATTGATGCAACAGGGAATAGAAGTCAATTTACCAAAGACAGCCGCATCTGGAGTGGATCTTCAAGAAGATCCCTTTGTCTTGCTTATCAATGCCAAAGGTCAAGTCAAAGTCGGCGACATTGAAATTGAAATCGATCAAATGAAAGAAAAATTAAAAGCCATTTTTGATATTCGAAAAAACAAACAAATTTATATTCAAGCCGATACCAAGGTTGATTATGGTGTGGTGGCTCAAGCTATGGCTGAAATTCGAGCCGCAGGTATTTTTAATATTAACTTGATTACCATTCCAAAGGATTAATTTTTGCCAGTCAAAGAGCTCACGCCACCACAACAAACTCAATCCGATAAAACCAAACGGTTTAATCAAGGGGTTTTAATTTCATTTTTGGCTCATGCTATCGTTTTGGCAGTGGCTGTTGTGCAGGTGACTTTTTTTAGCAAACCTTTAATTGATATTTCTCAAGCTGTGCGAGTTGATATGGTTTCTTTACCTGATCAATTAAAGCCAAATGAAATGCCTCAAAAAATTCAAAATATTTTAAAAGAAAATCCTGTCGAAGAAAAACCAGACCCCCTTCCCGCAAAAGAAGAACCTCAGAAAATTGAGAAAGTAGCTCTTCCTAAAAAAGAAGTAAAACCGGAGCCCGACCTGATCAGTTTAAAAAAAGCCAAAGCAAAACAAAAATCTGCACTTGATAAATTGAAAGCCTTGTCGGCGATTGATAAAATGAAACAAGAAATGAAAGCTGAAGCTGCCCGCAAACCTGTTGTTATCAAAGGAAGGGTTATTTCCGCAGGATCCACTCTCACAGGCCTTGATAAACTTCAGGCTGATAACTATTTGCAAAACCTGGATAGTCACATCAAGCAGTACTGGGCGCTGCCACAATGGCTTATGAACAAATCTTATAAAACCAGAGTCCTCGTCAAATTTGATAGTTCTGGAAAAATTATTTCAAAAGAAATTGTGCAGCCAAGCGGTCAACCTGCCTATGATGACTATTGCTTATTAGCCATTGATCAGGCTTCACCTTTTCCAAAGTTTACCGAAAAATTTTCTGAAAAATACAGTCGAGATGGCGTTGTTGTTGGTTTTCCAGAATAATTCACAAAGGAGATTTCTTATGTCGAGATTTTTATTTGGTCTGATTTTCTTTTTTTCTTTGCTTTCGCAAGCACAGCAATCCTATATCAGCATGGGCGAAGCCAAGTCTCGCAAAAGCGTTCTGGCTTTTCCATTTTTTAATAATCTAGGATCAACAAATACCGGAGCAGTTACAGCTCAGGCCGCAGACATTTACACTATTGCCAAACGCGACTTAGAGCTTTCAACTTATTTTACAATGATGTCAAATTCTGCGTTTTTAGAAGATCCCGCAAAAACCAGCATTAAACCTAGTCCTAAAGAAGTGAATGGATTCAAGTTTGAACCCTTAAAAACTGCGGGCGCAGAGTTTTTAATTCGAACTGGATATTCTGTTATCAATTCCGATGTTGTCGTCGATATGTTTTTGTATCATGTGCCTCAATCCAAACTCGTTGTCGGAAAAAGATACAGATCCCCGCTTTCACGAAGTCGAGAAATAGCACACACTTTGGCAAATGACGTCCTAGAAGCATTGACCGGTGTACGAGGTTCGTTCATGTCTAAAATCGTCATGACCAGTGATCGTGCCGGTGGCCAAGCCAAAGAAGTCTATTCTATGAACTGGGATGGAACACAAATTGAAAAATTAAGTTCACATAAATCCAGCACAATTTCACCGAACTGGTCACCTGATGGAAAAAAAATTGCCTATTCTGTATTTACAACTTTTATCCGCAAAGGCGCCAGTTCGATGACAAACGTCAGCCTTTATATTTTGGATTTAGCCTCTGGAAAACGAACACTGACATCCTATCGACCCGGCGTTAATTCCGGAGCTGTTTTTTCACCAGATGGAAAATCTATTCTTTTAGGAATGTCACAGGGCTCGGGATCAGCAGACATTTATAAAATTGATCTTAATGGAAAAATCATAACTCGTTTAACAAATGGCCCCGCTGGCGCCATCAATGTGGAACCATCTCTAAATCCCGAAGGTACAAAAGTCGCTTTTTCTTCTGAGCGCGGAGGTCGTCCCATGATTTATGTGATGAATATTGATGGATCCGGGGTGAAGCGTTTAACATTTGATGGTGCTTACAATTCATCTCCGACGTGGTCGCCAGATGGAAAAAAAATTGCCTTTGCTGGCCAAGCTGAAAATCACTTTGATATCTTTGTCATGAATGCCGATGGTTCGGGATTAACACGTGTGACTTCAGTTAAAAAATCCAATGGAAAATGGGCTCACAATGAAGATCCTAGTTTTTCGCCAGATAGTCGTTATCTTGTATACACAAGCAATCGCACAGGAAAGAATCAGGTTTTTATATCAACTGTTGATGGATCCGAAGAACGCCGTGTCACTAATGATTCTTATAACTATTATAAGCCTAAATGGTCACGCAACCTTGAATAACAAACCCTCAAATCTTGACGGTAACCTCAAGGTTGTCTAACTGTGTACCTATGAAAACAAATACACTGAAACAGAGTCGTCTGCTTATTTTTTGGATCTATTTGCTGGCTTTTGTTCTGATGGCTTTTAGCTTTCAAACTTATGCTGCAGATAAAAAAGAATCTGCAGATACGGTTGTAATTGATACATCCATGGGTAAAATCACCGTCAAATTAAATCCTGAAAATGCACCAATCTCGGTTGAGAATTTTCTAAAATACGTCAATGACAAACACTACAACGGAACTATTTTCCACCGAGTCATGAAAGACTTCATGATTCAGGGTGGTGGCCACTTGCCTGATATGACCGAAAAAGATTCGAAGTACCCACCAATCAAAAATGAAGCTAAAAATGGACTTTCAAATATGCGCGGCACCATTGCAATGGCTCGCATGAATGAAAAAGATTCTGCGACAGCTCAATTTTTTATAAACGTTGTTGATAACGACCGCTTAGATCATGTTTCTGAGCTTCAATATGGTTATGCTGTATTCGGTAAAGTTATTTCTGGGATGGATGTTGTGGATAAAATTCGCGCCGTCAGTGTTGGAAGTAAGGGCGACCATGAAAATGTTCCAAAGAAACCCATCTTAATTAAATCCATTACAACTAAATAATTAGAAAAAGGAATTCACAATGCATGCAAATTTTGAAACCAGCGTCGGCAACTTTAAAATCAAACTTTTCAATGATCTCGCTCCCAAAACAGTCGAAAATTTTGTTGGATTAGCTGAAGGCACCAAGGAATTCACTGATGCTAAAACTGGTGAAAAAACAAAACGTCCATTTTATGATGGTTTAAATTTCCACCGCGTGATTAAAGATTTCATGATTCAGGGTGGATGTCCGCGCGGAACGGGCACTGGTGATCCAGGTTATAAATTTGCGGATGAATTTGCACCCTCATTAAAACATAGCAAGCCGGGAATCCTTTACCATTCGAGTTCGGGCCCGAACTCGAATGGTAGCCAGTTTTTTATTACAGTTGTGCCGACGCCATGGCTTGATAACCGTCATACCATTTTTGGTGAAGTTGTTGAAGGCTATCCTATCGTTGAAGCCATCTCTAAAGCAAAAACAGCTCCTGGTGACAAGCCCCTAGAAGCTATCATTTTAAAACACGTTCAAATTATCAGAGACTAATAACCACTTCCGCTGACGATCTGAAAAGATCGTCAGTTGACAGCCATGATGACAATTTTCGTAAATTCTCAAATCGATACACTCCTTACCTCATAAATTCGCTACTGCTCGCACTGCTTTTGCTTCTTTGTTGTTATACGGAGAAGCCTCATGTTGAAACAATTGACTCTTATTTCACTATCGCTAATTTTCATCCTGACAACCGCCCAGGCGTCAGACCAACCCGTGGTTGTCGCACCTGTCGTGACTGCTGGCGATGAAGCTGGCGAATCTCATGCCGGCGTTATGATTGCAGAACCGACTTCACAAAATCCAAATGCTCTGGATATCATTCGTGCTGATTTATTAAGAATGAATAACGAGGCTCAAGCCAAATCAAAAAAAGATGGCGTTTTCTTAAATACCACCTACCGCTTTACCCCAGAAAGTTTAACATTTTTTGTGGCAATTGGATTGGTCACAACGTCATCTATGTGGATTAAATCTGAAGGTGACCCCTTGGCCATGGAAAGACATATCCTTTCATTGAAGGATCCCATTGCACACGCTTCGTTTTATGCGTTTATGATGACAAATGGGTTTTACATGGATTTTCAACAAAAAGGGGCCGCATTCAAATCATCTCACCCTATGATTCAACAACGGATGATGCGTCGATTTAACTATCAAGGTATGGCACTGGGGTCTCTGGCATCCAGCATTGTTGCGGATTTGGGTCATAGCGGAAAAATGTGCGTTGATTCCTGGATCAATCAAAAAACTGATGAGCAGTCTGTCCAATCTTGCAATGAAGCATGGAAAAGCTGGACTGTTCGAAATAAGTTCACACAGTATTTTCCTCAGATTATTTCCATGTGGGCTTCACAAGCCGTTACAGATTTAGCTGATCATAAAAGTCGCGAGTGGCTTGGGAAAAAAACTAATTCTGATTTCGCTAAGAAAATTTTAAATAAAGAATGGCTCGTTAAACAAGCCTATAAAGTTACCGGAGCCGATGTGGCTCTGACTTTTGCTGGTGGAACATGGACGATGAAAGGTATCCGTTGGATTGGAAATGTCACTAAATTCACTCTATTTGTCGGTGTAGATCATCTTGTTTCACCCTATATTTATAGACCATTGAATAATCTGATTCGACCTCTGTTTTTTGATTTTGACGCCTATGAAATTAATAAACTTTGGAAAGCCTATGATGACGCCAATTGGGATGAGAAAATATTAAAACTGCCTGTTAAAGAATGTTTTAATTTTTGGAAAGCAGTTCCCGTCGTAGGAGTCGCTTATGCCTATTTTTTACCACCAAAATGTGAAAAATCCAGTCTTGAAAAAGAAATTGAAAACTACGGAATTCAGGCTCAGCAATGGCGAGATCATTTAAATTCAGATGTTGAAGCCGATTTAGCCGGTTGGATGGAAATGACGAAAGAGCTTTTAAATCAAATGGACTATGCCTATAAGTTTTATCGTTCATTCGCCAACACAGCCTTTGAAACTTTAAACACTCAATATCGGATTCAACAAAACCCTTCAGATGCTGATTTAATGAAAAATAAATCGGGATACCCATTCCGCACACTTCCGCTATTCGGAGTTTCTATGGGTGACGCCAAAGCAATGGGTGGATCGAATGAAGATCTTTATTTAAATAAACCTTCAGAAATTGAAGAACGGCAACTAGAACATATCGCTGCAACGATGCAAGCAGTGAAGCAGGCACTTGATAAATCGCAAGTTCCTCTAACTGGAATTGCAATGGATAAATTCAAAGACATCATAAAGAAAATGTCTTCTGGAAATCTAAATACGATCGCTGCAGGAATTAACGATATGAACCAAATCATTTCTGTCGTTCCCGCAACATCAAAAGAAAATAGCTACGGAATGTATCTGAATACAAAACTGTTTGATATTTTGATGCTGCTTCGTAAACAACTTGGCAAACCATACCCGATCGTTTATCCCTTACTTGGATTCACACAGGCCTTCACGGAAAATGGTCCCATGAAAAGCATTTCCGATGGAGCCGATTACAGCAAGTGGTCAGTTTGGAAACAATTCAAATTCAGCAAAGAATCTGATTTGATGCTGTATAAACTTATTTGTGGAAATAATGTTGCCTCATTTGATAAAACCAAACTTGCTGGAGTTGATATACTTTCGCAGCAATTTGATCCACCGACAATGCTTAAAGAAAACACCGATCGTGCTGCGTTTTGCAATCAAACTCAGACGACAAACAGCCTCTACACTTCTCAAATTGCGGGCAAATCGTTGCAAAACTATATCATCGATAATTTGCGATATGATATTATCGGAAATATTCAAGATAAAGAAAGTAAATCAGGATTAGATACGTGGTGGGATAATGCCAGCAAAATTGCTGTAACAAGCGAATTTAAATCTTTTGATAAAAAATTTCAGGGGCTTGTTATCAAGACTCAGAACAATATTTTCAATCAACGCTCAATTTATAAAAAAGGTGTCGATTTATTAAATCAAAGTAAATATTTGCAAGACAGCCTATTGGCTCAATACAAATCCGAAGTTGAATTCTATTTACAACTTATACAGCGTGCACTCACACCAAAATTAGAATTGAAAAAGGGAAGTCGGAACTATTTAGAAGAGACTATTGCTCAATCAAAAACAGATACATTTCGAGCTCTCAATGGGACGACTTATATTGAAGTCAAAACTATTTCAGATTTAATGAACAGTTACTATCCCTTTGTTTTACAAGAAAAAGTTGAATTCGACGCCTACATCGCACACTCTAAAAAAATAGACACGGCAATAATGGATTTATTAGTTGCGGCAGGTTTGAAAACTGTCGACAAATCAATAACTACCGCAAGTGAAGATATCCTAGGAGATCCTTCTGAAACAGGATTTGAATCCACTGATAAAGTTTATAAAGATCTAGAGATCAAAAATCCTACATTGCGCCAACGTGTTATTGTTTCTGCTGTTCAGGGTTTGCGACAAGTTGAATCCGAAGTGCGCCGTTTTATCAGAATGAGAATCATGCTTTCAAAGGGACTTGAAATAGATACCGCTCAGTTTCGAGCCGATTTTTCGAATGAAGTTAAAGGACAACAACGCTCATCGCAGCAACGACCGGCAAATCAGCGGGGCCAATAGTGTTTACCTTTTGGTCAGAGGCAACAAACTTTGGGTTTTACTCAAAACTGAAGTGATTAAAACGTTTAAGTTGATTTTGAGACAATAAAAATAGGTATAAAGATTGAAAGAATATTTAACGAATACACACACACGAGGTTTATATGAAAACAATGATGATCGCAGCACTAATCGTTTTTTCCCAATTGGCTTTGGCAAAACCCATTGAACGAATGACTCACCGAGCAGCCGTTGAGGCCGTTGAAAGCTCAACTTCGTACAAGCAAATTGAGCGATTGCATGCTGAAGGTAAATTTTTAACTGATGATCCCAAACTTGCTGGTCACATTACAAAATCTGTTGAAACTCGAATTGCAGATATTATTAAATTTGATAATGAAAAACTCATGAATTTAATCAATATTGATCCAAAGCTAACTCTTGCTAAAATTTATGAATTGTCTTCAATAGCCAAAGATACGAATTCAAATACTGCAGAACGCGCTGAAGCCACCAAAGCATTGGAGTTGATGTTCTTATCCGGGCAGTCAGTCCGCTCTACAGCAAAGAATGCTGCAGAAGCTCAAGCAAACAGAAAACTATTATCTGAAAATTTAGCAAGTGCAGAGAAAGTGGCTTCATTTGTAAATATCAAAGGAACCGAAAAATTTATTGCTGATTTCGCATTGGAACTTGAAAAAGGAAAAACGGCTAAAGATGCCATCACAATTGCTGGCAAAGGCAAAGGTAAAGATGGTAAAGACATCACAGAAGAACAAGTTCGTAATTGCAATAAAGGCTAATATCTTATTGCTGATACTTGTCATCTAAAATAATATAGATTTCAATTCGACGATTCTGAGAGCGCCCCTCTTCAGAATCGTTGCTTTTTAAGGGCCTTGTTTCAGCATATGAAATAGCCGATAACCTCTTCGGATCAATACCATGATATTTTTGAAAATACCGAACAATGCTTGTGGCTCGCAACGAGGCCAATTCCCAATTTGTTTCAAAGGGCGCTCCTGGAGATACCGGTGTATTATCCGTATGCCCCTCGATGACAACCTTACGATCAGTTTCTTTTAAAAGCTGTGCAATTTTATCCAAAGCTTTAAGCGCTCCGACCTTAATTTTTGTCCCACCGGGATTAAAAAACTGTGATGATGTCAGCGCAATCCGTACACCCAATGCATCATGCCGCAACTCTTGAATTTTGGATTTATCTTCTGCATCCATTTTTTCTTCGACAAAACGATTTAAATAATCCTTAGTCTCACCTGGGCCTCGATTAGGCGGAAAACCATCCAAAGGAATCAGAACATCTCTGGAGCTTTCGCCTCCAATATTTCCGCTGTCCCCTTTTTCTGAAGAATCTGCCCCGGCCCCCGTCAACTTTAAATTAACGCGAACTGAATCTTGAAATGATTTTTGTTTTTCCTGATTATTACTAGATGTGGCATACATGACGACAAAAAATGCGAATAACAGCGTAATGAAATCCGCGTACGACACCAGCCAGCGTTCATGATTTTCAGGTTCCTCATTATTGTCTTTTTTCTTATTGTCTTCTGACATTTTCGCTCACATATGAAACTAATTTTTGCTCGATGAGTTGAGCGTTCAAACCGGTACCAATAAGCAATGCGCCTTCTAAAATCATTTCTTTATACTTTGTAATCTCAAAAATATTTTTACGAATTTTATTTCCTATCGGAATAAATAGTAAGTTGGCAAAACCCACACCATAAACTGTAGCCACAAATGCAACGGCAATGCCTCCACCCAGTTTGGATGTGTCTGTTAAATTCCCCATAACATGAATCAATCCCAATACGGCTCCAATAATACCAATTGTCGGCGAAAAACCACCTGCATCTAACCAAATTTTACCTGCTGACAAAAGCCGTTTTTCTTCTTTATCGATTCGATACTCGAATATTTTACGAGTTAAATCCACATCAACTCCATCAATGACATTCTTTAATATTTCTCGAAGTAATGGCGTTTGAATAGAGGCCAGCTTTGGCTCCAGTGCTAACGTAGTTTCTTTTTTAGCCAGTCTTGCGCAATCTAGAATTTCAAAAATGGGTTGCTCATAATTCAATTTTGATTCTTGAAATGTTTCTCGAAATAATCGAAATCCTAACTTTAAATCGCTGGTTCTATTCGAAACGAGAACGGCACCGAATGTCCCCGTCATCACAATAACAAAGGCGGTGCTCTGAACCAATGATGCGAGATGTCCGCCCTCCAAAAAGTTCCCAAGTAAAATTCCGCCGATTCCCAACATGAGCCCTAGAACTGTAGATCTATCCATGGATAAAAGTCTGCCATACTTAAAGATTGCTTTCACGTTGATCTATTTACAGCTAGACTTAGGTGCAATGGAAAAACTCGCAAATACACTTCTAGAGATGGATTATAAAATATTTACGTGGATTAACACACTGTCAGCAACAGAATGGCAAGATCAGTTTTTTCCATGGATTACGGATATTCACAAACAGCCCTATTTCAATTGGATTATACTACCCCTATTGATTGCCATTTTTTACCGAAAGTACAAACGCCAAGGTATTTCACTTTTTTTATTTTTACTGCTTGCTCTTGGCTTTAATGATTTCACTGGTGCTCGTGTTAAGAACCACTACTTAAGACTTCGACCATTTGAAAACTCAGAAATACACGCCATTCAAAGAAGTCCTGCCGGATCAAAAAGTTTTTACTCGAACCACTCATCAAATATGTTTACTTTTGCAACATACACATCCCTATTTTTTCCCGTAGCTCGAATTCCATTGTTTGTATTAGCCAGCACAGTGGCCTACAGTCGCGTCTACAATGGAGTCCACTATCCCTCGGATGTCATGGCTGGAGCGGCGATGGGTGTGATCTGGGGAGCTTTTTTTGCATCACTTGCCCAGCGTCTTGCCAATCGTCTTGGGCCGCGACTCAAGAAAGATTCTTGAAATGAAAGTCTTAGTCACAGGCGCAAATGGTTTTTTAGGGTCATGGCTCACAAAACGACTTCTTGCTGAAGGTCATCAGGTGAACGCTCTTATTCGAAAGAATAGTGATCTAAGCGAACTCGAAAATACAAAACCGAACTATATCTACGGAGATGTGACAGATGCACTTTCTTTACAAGAGGCCTGTAAAAATATGGACACGGTCTTTCATTTGGCAGGTGTTGTTGCTTATAAAAAATCTGAACGCCCAACGATGGATAAGGTCAATGTTCAAGGTACCGCCAATGTTATCGCTGCTTGTGAAACTTTAAAGGTTCCCCAACTTTTGCATTTGTCATCAGTTGTAGCGATAGGAGCCATGACTAAACCTCAGGTCATGACAGAACAAATGCCCTATAACATAGGACATTTAAATCTGGGATACTTTGAAACCAAACACCAAGCCGAACTCTTGGTTCGAACAGCCGCTCAGGAAAATCGCATCCATGCGATCTGTGTGAATCCAAGTACAATCTATGGATTTGGAGATGCTAAAAAAGGCAGTCGCAAAACTCAGGTTAAAGTCGCCCAAGGACGTTTTCCATTTTACACTTCGGGTGGTGTTAATGTTGTTGCAGTCGAAGACGTCATCGAAGGAATTTTACTAGCACTCAAAAATGGTAAAAATGGTGAACGCTATATCCTGTCCTCTGAAAACATGTCTATCAAAGATTTGTTTACAAAGATTGCAGGTTTTGCGGGTGTGCCAGCACCAAAAATTCAAATTCCAAATTGGGCCCTTCATGGACTTGGAATGTTGGGTGATGTATCTGAAAAAGCTGGTATCTCACTAGGACTTAGCCGTGAAAATGCCTATACTGCAACTTTGTTTCACTGGTTCGATTGCAAAAAAGCAAAAGAAGAATTAGGATTCACACCAACATCATCAGATCGAGCGATCGAAAATAGTGTGAAGTGGATGAAGGATCATAAGTATATTTAAATGAAAAAAGTTATTCTTATTTTCGCATTCATTCTAATAAGTCTTGGGCTTTCCATTTGGGCCTGGATTCCATCCGCAGAAAACATAAAAGGTTGTGTAAAAACCAGCATGTACAATTTAGATTTGTGTCCAGGTTCAAAAGCCTACACGCCGCTATCACAAATTTCTAAGTACATGCAAAGTACAATTATTTTAACTGAAGATTCTGGATTTTATCAGCACCATGGATTTGATCAAGATGGAATCCAACGTTGCTTCGAAAAAATTCGAGAGAAAAAACGCTTGGTCTGTGGTGGCTCCACAATCACTCAGCAACTTGCCAAGAATGTCTATCTATGGAAAGAAAAAAACTTTCTTCGAAAAGGCTTAGAAGCACTTATTACTTTTAAAATTGAAAAGACTTTAACAAAAAAAGAAATTCTTGAGCGATACCTCAATGTTGTTCAATTTGGAAAAAATGTTTATGGAGTCAAACAAGCTGCACAGTTCTATTTTAAGAAAAGTCCCGGAAATCTCAATGTCCACGAATCTGCATTTTTAGCTATGGTCTTACCGAATCCCGAAAAATATTCCCAATCCTACTACCGAAAAGATTTAACACGATTTGCCCACAAACGCCTGACTCAAATTATTGAAAATATGTATCGCTTTAAACGCATTGGATCCGACGACTATGTCACAGCTCTTGATAATTTAGATACTTTTTTAAAAGGTGGACAAGCAAGTAAGCCACCCCAAGATCAAATTGAAGAGTTAACAGAAAATGACCTAGAAGCACTCGAAGCGGAGTTCGAAGAAGAGCTCACAACCGAACTTGAGCAAAACAACTAAGAAACTAATTTTCGCTTAAAAAGTCTGTAAGCCATCCAAGTTAATCCAATTGCATAGATCATCAAAACACTAAAATTAATCAGACTATTCCAAGTCAGGGTTCTATAAATAATATCGCGACACAAGGCCACACCATGAGTTAATGGCAAGAGATAGGCTAGTCCTTTGAAAAATACCGGCAAGTCTTGGATAGAAAAATAAGTACCGCTCAACAAAGACATGGGAATAATAATCCCCGAAGTTGAATAAACAAAAGTATCATAGTTTCGCGCCACCGAAATCATGACCATGCCAAATGCTGAAAACACCCAACAAACTAAAAATAAAACAGGTAACGTTATAAAAATTTGATATTTAAAAAGTCCAAATAACAAAGAAACTGCAATCACTCCACAGATAGCGATTGTTCCCTTTGTCGCCGCCCAAAGAATTTCCCCAAGCAGAACTTGTTTTTCAGTTAATGGCGTCAATAGCATCATGGCATATGTTTTCTGATACGTTAGTTTTGTATAGTTTGGATAAGTAGCTTCAAAATAAGCCACCATCATGGCCGTCGCAGCCAATAAACCGGAGTAATAAAAATCAATAAAAGTAAGTCCTTCGATTTGTTCAACAAAACGTCCCAAGCCAAAACCGATAGCCACCAGATACATCAGTGGCTCCAAAACAGTCCACACCAACGATACAAAAAAAGTTTTTCGAAAAAATAGAAAATTCCTTAGCCAGACTTGAATCATGCATTTTCTCGAATCTGGTAACCTGCTAATTTTAAAAATACATCATTCAAATTAGCAACTCGAGTGAGATAATAAACATTTTGAATTTGCGAAATAAACTGTTGTCGTGCAACAGGGTTTGGGAAAAATGCAAAAATTTTCTTATCAAAATCTTGAAAATTGATTCCCATAGAGTTGAGCTGAGATTTCCAATACTGCGACTCCGTACCAACTGTAATTTCAACGACTTCGGCGCCGATATACTTTTCAATAAGATTTTTTGGACTATCACAGTCTAAAATTTTCCCGTGATCAATGATGGCCACTCTATCACAAAGAAACTCGGCCTCTTCCATATAATGAGTGGTTAAAATCATAGATTTTTTTTGTGCCTTAAGGCCTTCAAAATAATTCCAGATCCATAATCGAGCCTGAGGATCTAAACCTGTAGTTGGCTCATCCAAGATTAATAATTCCGGATGATTAATAAGCCCACGGGCCAGCGTCAAGCGGCGCTTCATGCCTCCACTTAAGCTTTCGACATGTTTATAGCGATGCTCTGTTAATTTCATTTCAGAAATAAAATGCATGGCTCGAGCTTCAGCAATGTCCGATGGAATACCATGATAACTTGCAAAAATTTTTAAATTTTCAATAGGATTAAAATCTACATCAAGACTGTCATCCTGAGGAACAACTCCAATTTTTCCACGAATTTGACTCATGTCTGTGGCCGCATTTAAACCCAAAACAAACAACTGGCCCTGATTAGGAATCACATGACCATAGATCATTTTCATTAATGTGGATTTGCCGGCTCCGTTGGGGCCTAAAATTCCGAAACACTCCCCTTTTTTAATCTCAAAGGAGATGCCATTTACAGCTGGTACCGACTGAAATTCTTTAAAAAGATTCTTGGCGATAACAGCTGTATTCATGCAGTCTTAGTCCTTTTTATTTTGCTTAGGACGCTTATGAGGATCTAATTCTTTGACTCGAAGGCGAATAGTCTTTGGTGTCACTTCGATCAATTCTGTCTCTTTAATCCACTCCATCGCTTTTTCAAGCGTAGTTGGTCTGACAGGAATAACACGAATAGCTTCATCTGATCCAGAAGCACGCACGTTCGACATTCTTTTTGCTTCGATAATATTAACAACCAGATCATTATCTTTAGCATGTTCGCCAACGATCATACCTTCGTAAACTTGATCTCCGTGATTAACGAACATAATTCCACGCTCTTGCTTCGTCCAGATTGAATACGCATTGGCTTCACCCTGACGATCCGCAATCATCGCACCGTTAATTCGTGACGTGATATCTCCACGGTAGTCATCCCAACCATCAAAGTTTGTATTTAATAAACCTGTACCGCGAGTATCTGTTAAAAATTCAGAACGGTAACCGATCAAACCGCGTGATGGAATTCTAAATTCTAAACGGGTCCGACCTGTTCCCTTTTGAACCATATTCGTCATCACGCCTTTGCGTAGACCTAATTTTTCAGTAACAGCGCCAACATAAGGATCTTCAATATCGATAACAGCATGTTCGAATGGTTCTAATTTCTTACCATCTACCATTTTCATAACAACCTGAGGTTTAGAAACCAACAATTCAAAACCTTCACGACGCATTTGTTCGATTAAAACACCAAGCTGCAATTCACCACGACCAATGACTTTAAAAGCATCTGTTGCATCTGTTTTTTCCACGCGAATGGAAACGTTATAAAGTAATTCTCGCTCAAGACGTTCAAAAATTTTCCGCGAAGTAACGTTTTTACCCTCTTGACCCGCAAATGGACCATTATTAACAGAGAAAATCATTCCAACTGTTGGCTCATCCACCTTAATACGTGGAAGCGGTCGTGGATCCGTTGCCGATGTGATCGTGTCTCCGATAGTAAAATCTTCGATCCCCGCAATGATCGCCATATCTCCAGCTCCAATTTCAGTCACTGGAATTTGAGAATTCACGTGATATTGAAAAAGGGCAGAGACTTTTACTTTTTTCTGTGTGTGCTCTTGAATACAAAGAATATCATCACCCACTTTAACAGAACCCGCACGCATACGGCCCATTGCTAAACGACCGACATAGTCATTGTAACCGACATTGGAAACCATCATTTGCAACGGCTCATTCTCTTTAATTGTTGGTGGTGGAACCAATTCAACAATAGCATCATACAAAGCCTTTAAATTGCCCGTGTTCACTTTTGGATCCAATGTCGCCATACCTTCACGTGCGATAGCATAGATTGTATGAAAATCACATTGATCTTCACGCGCTTCTAAATCGATGAATAAATCAAATAATTCATTGTGAACATCTTGAATACGAGCATCTGCACGATCAATCTTGTTGATCACAACGATCACTTTGATGTTTTGTTCCAATGCTTTTTTCAAAACGAAACGAGTTTGTGGAAGCGGCCCTTCGGACGCATCACATAGCAAGATAGCGCCATCAACCATATTCAATACACGCTCAACTTCACCACCGAAATCACTATGCCCCGGAGTATCAACAATATTAATTTTAATATCTTTGTATGTGAATGAAGCGTTCTTCGCAGCAATTGTGATTCCGCGTTCTTTTTCAAGATCCATCGAATCCATTAATCGTTCTTCAACCGCTTGGTTTTCGCGAAATGTGCCGGCCTGCTTGATCAGGTGATCAACGAGAGTTGTTTTACCATGATCGACGTGAGCAATAATGGCGATATTTCTGATTTTCTTTGGATCTTGCATTTTTTTTCCTTCTTCTTTATTCAATTTTAATAAAAATTAATAGTTCAATTTAGAAAACAACTATCCATGTCCACCCATTAAAAAGTCCTCGTGGCTGGTATCTTCCTGCTCCATATTTTTTATTGAACCGAAGAAGTCTAACGCACACGAGAGCACTTCGTCATTATCCTTGATCTGAAAAATAGCTTTTCTAAAGGCAGCAGCCCCCGGATATCCTGTCGAAAACCAAGAAGCGAACTTTTTAAGCTGAATATTCGTAATATGCTCTGAACTATGAGCTCTGATCGCCAAATCTAAGTCTCTGAAAATACTACTATAGTTTCGCTTGAGGTCATTTCGAACAGGCTCATTTCTCCAAATGCTTAATGCATCAGCAAAAATCAATGGGTTTTTCAAGGCTCCACGACCTATTAATACACCATCACACCCAGAATCTTTAAGCTGTTGAACAGCTTTTTGTGGAGTTACAAGGTCACCATTTCCGAGAACAGGTATTTTAACATGAGCCTTCACGTCCGCAATAAAATCCCAGTCTGCTAAACCAGAATAACCCGCCGCTCGAGTTCGGCCATGTATCGCAACCCAAGAAATCCCTTCATCGTAAGCCAAGTTACAGACATCAATTGCATTTTTAGACTGTGCATCCCATCCCGAGCGAATTTTGATGGTAACCGGAATTTTTACAGCCTGAACACAAGCCCGCAGCACTTTTTTCATGGCTGGCAAATCTTTTAACATGGCCGAACCAGCGCCCTTTTTCACCACTTTTGGCACAGGACAACCAAAATTAAGATCTACAAAATCAGCGCCTTGCTCTTCAACAACACGGGCTGCTCGAGCAATGACTTCTGGATCTTCTCCAAAAAGTTGAATCCCAATTGGCCGCTGGGTCTCGTCGAAACTCATCAGCGAAAGAGTTCTCTCGGATTTGTATTCAATTCCAGTTGCGCTGACAAGTTCAGTCACCACAACACTGGCGTCTAATTTTTTCATAAAACTGCGAAAAGCATGGTCGGTGATTCCCGCCATAGGTGCTAAAACAAATGGATTTTTTTTAAGAGCCTCAAGAGGGTGAACACGCATGTTAAGGGTATGTCAAAGGCTGCGATAAAGGTCAATATTCATATCGAAAGCCTGTAAATCATCTCATCCAGGTCACTCGACCATCCAACTGGCGCGGTGCTTTGGGCGGTTGATGATCTGGATATCCAATCACCAAACCACACAAAAGCTCAAGCTCGCCTTTTTTATACTCTTCCAATTGGGTAACCCCCAAAAACTCATCCACTTCTTTTTTGATCTCAAGCGGAGCTCCCATTGTGCAACAGCCGAGCCCTTCCGCAACACAAGCTAAATTCATATTCTCAACAGCCATATAAACACTACCAATGCTGGTATGATAGCGTTCTTCATTCGAGTTGTGAGAATATGCAAACACAAGTACTGGCGCATTCCCCAAAGTAAAAAAGAACCGCTCCGTAAATTCATACAAAGATGGCTTTAATTTTTTTTGTAAAATATCTTTTATTCCCAGCCATGATTTTTGTGAATATTGCAAATACTCGTCTCGCTTTTTTCCTTCAACGACAAAGAACCGCCAATTCTGTCGATTTTTACCAGAGGGCGCATGCATCCCTGCCATTAGAATACGCTCGAGCACATCGCGCGGGACCTCTTTGTTTTTAAACTGGCGAATCGATTTTCTTGATTCAACGAGAGCATAGAATTGTTCAGGAGTTATTTGACCCATGCCAATAACTATAACAAACTGGACACCAATGGAAACAACAAACAGATCCTCTGACTGGTTAAATCAAAAAAAATTAATTTTGATATTTGTAGCGGCAGCAGTTTGTTTTGCAGCGCTGACTTTGATACCCAGCGTTCGTGCAAAATTGCAGGGCTACTTCACCAATCCAAATCGCCAGGTATTGGCCAAAATCACGGGGTACTTTTCATCAGATCAAAACCATTTTCTCATCATTAAGATTCAGGACTCCGCCGGATTACAGATTGAAATTTATGAACTAAATTCGCAATCTGGTGCCCAGACATTTAAGCAAAAATTTGAACTAATTGAGGATGCGGACTCTTACGTCACGCTGGATCGAAATTCTACAAATCTTGCTCTTCAAGATGTGGATCAAGATGGAAACTTGGATATCATTGCACCGTCTGTGGATCGCAATGGCAATCTTCGTCTGAATACATTTCGATTTGATGCGGAATTAAAGCTTTTTGAGCCTTTTACCAAGCAAGAATAGCCACGCCTACTGGCTGGCTTTCTTTTTATTCAAATCACGCCATGATTTTCCGGCACGGGCTTTCGAGTTCAATTGAAAACTTCGAACAGCATTATTATGACTTGCATAAGATTCAGAAAAAATATGAGTGCCGTCATTTTTACTAACGAAGTACAAGTATTTTGTACTTTCTGGTTGCAAGACAGCCTTAATCGCATCTTCTCCAGGATTCGCAATAGGCGTCGGAGGCAACCCATAATTGGTGTATGTGTTGTGACGGGTCGGAGTCAAAAGATCCGCTTTTGAGATATTCGTTGGTATGGCACCTTGCTTCAGGGCCACACCGTAAATCACTGTGGGATCAGTTTGTAGACGCATTTTCTTCTGCAGACGATTATGAAAAACAGATGAGACCAGCGGTCTTTCGAACCCGGCTCCCGTTTCTTTTTCAACAATACTTGCAAATGTTATCAGTTGATTTCGATTCCAATTTTTCTGTTTTGCCAATACTTCATATCGTGCCCAGACTGTTAAAAATCGCTTTACCATCTGAGTCACTACTGATTTGATCGACTCAAACTTTGTGATTTTATACGTCTCAGGAAATAAATATCCCTCAAGACTTTCCAGGTCCTCTTGGAGCAAAGAACGAATAAACTCTTTGTCATAGACCAATTTAAAAAACTCTTCTTTGGTTCCAACACCAGATTTTTCAAGAATTTCTGCAATATCAAAAACAGATAAACCTTCAGCTATTGTCAAATTACGCGTCACACTTTTCCCCGACGCCAGAACAGCCATAATTTCATTTGGTGTCATGGTTTGGTTCAAAGCGTATTCGCCGACCTTCAAACGTGAATTCATTTTCATAAAACGAGCATAAATCAAAAATAATTTTGCATTCCGAACCAAGCCAAACTGCTGTAAATTTTGAGCAACTTGGCCCATTGTTGATCCTGGCGGAACATCAAATAAAATTTCAGTTGAATCAGTCCCTGTGCCCGAGCTCACAAACTGAAAAGTAAAAAAAGAAATTGTCAGGATCACAGCTAATAAAAAGCTCGAAAATCCAAAAACTAGTATTTTAACTTTCTTAGCCAAGATCTACCCCTGGAAGCAATTTTGATTTATCCAGTGGACTTGAGTCTTCAAGACTGGCAACTGGCACTGTACAGTATTGAATGGCAAAGTGACCTGACGGACGATCATTTCCAGATTTTCCCATACCACCAAACGGCAAGCGGGAACTCGCTCCATTTGTTGTCCGATTCCAATTGAGCAAACCAACGCGGGTCTTGAGCAAAGCTTCATTATACAGCTCTTTATCCTTTGTAAACAACGCCATCACCAAACCATACCCAGAAGAATTAACATTCTCTAATGTCTGATTGAAATCACTAGATCGATAGATCGCCACATTGGGACCAAAAATTTCAGTCTTTTGATACAGTGAATTGGCATCAAATTTTTTAACCAGGTGAATGCTTGGAGTCACATAGTGCCCCTTGTATTCCAATTCAAGACTCTTTCCACGCATCAGGCTTTCAGCACTTTCACGATTAGCCATTTCTTGGAAACGGATGTATTTTTCGACCGCAGCCTCGTTAATCAATGGACCCATAAAGCAATTTTTTGACCAATGACCAATCGTTAATTTTTTAGCAGCCTGATAAAAACGTTCAGTGAATTGATCCGCAATCTTATCATGTAAAACAATTCGAGATGTTCCAGAGCATCGCTGCCCTGTAGACATAAAAGCACCCACCAAAGTTTCATAGATGGCTTTGTCCATATCAGCATCTTCCCAAACAACAGTCGTATTTTTTCCACCCATTTCAAGAGCTAAAATTTTCCAATAATGATTAATGGTTTCTTGTTTGATTTTTAAGCCCACCTCATAGGATCCCGTAAAAAGAATTCCATCAACCAGCTCATGCGCAACAATTCGACGCCCCGTCTCGCCTTCGCCGTGGACCATGTTAAATACTCCCGGAGGAAACTCTGCTTTTTCGATCATTTGCGCATACAACTGAGCTACCGCAGGTGTTTGCTCGGAGGGTTTATAAACAATCGTGTTCCCCGCAATGAGCGCTGGAATAATATGACCATTTGGCAGATGCGCTGGAAAATTAAATGGCCCAATCACAGCCATCACTCCCCGAGATCGATAACGAATAACTCCCTCAACCTGTGGCAATGCATTTGGAATTCTTTCTTCTTCGATTAATTTTAATGATGCATTCAATGTGATATCAATTTTTCCAACCAAAGCCTTGGCCTCAGTTGTGGCGTCCCAAAGTGCTTTTCCTGTATCACGCGCAATCAATTCAGCCATTTCGGATTCGTGGGCAACAAAGACTTCACGTAACTTTAAAAGATACCTTTTTCTTTCATCTAAACTCAATCGAGCCCAAGGCAAGTAGGCTTGTTTTGCCGCCTGGCAAGCTCGATCCACATGATCCAATTTATAAGAAACATTCAAAATAAGATCTTTGGTGTCGGCAGGACTGATATCACAAAACTGACCATTCACTTTATCTGGCAGCGCAAATTTTCCACTGATAAAATCTCCGGCAAATGTCATATTCTTTAAAGACATAACGTCACTGCTACTTTCTTCCGTATTCAAACGGTGATACAAAGACAACTTGATCCAAATCAACTTTTAATATGTCTCGCGCTTTTGATGGCAAACAAATAAGATCATCACGAACTTCATAACCACTGGTGACACATCGGAAATCCGTTGAACCAACCCCAATTAAACCTTTTTCTTTAAAAGTGGCATCAGACATTTCAGCAACTCGGTACTGTTTACCTTTTTTAATTGGCAAAATATCTTTTGTTTTCGCGCCGTAATGAGGTCCTCCGTCGAATGGATCAACCTCTTCTAAATATTCAAAACCAATACTTTCCAACAAATGCTGCGCTGGTTTCGTAGCTTCTCCGACACGCCCCAAAACCAATCTGGCTTTGGAATCTAGTAATGTTAAATAAATATCATCTTCAGGGAATAAAGATTCAATGAACTCTTTATTTGTTTGCGAAAGTAAATCGGCTTCTTGATACGGCAGACCAGTAAATCGCCGACCTAAGGCCTCCCAAAATTCACTTCGGCCCTCCTCGGTCAAAGGTGGCGTGAGTTCGCAAAGTACTCGGTTTTCAAATCGCTCAGGATTAAGCCCCATATAAACAAAACGACTTAAGGAGATTTGTTTTCCAAGACGCTCCGGACGACGACGATAAGCTTTATCAATAAGTAATCCACCGATTTCCGTTGGCCCCTCTGTATCCAATTGAAATCGCAAAACCTGGTGAATGAATCCAATCCCCAAATCCTTCGAAAAATGATCTCGTTTCAAAATTTTAAAATAACAATGCGGAACAGTTTCATTTCCATGTTTAGCGATAATAAGCGAGCTCCCAACAACCATTTGCTCTTCAATGTCTTCAACTACAAAAAGATATTCAGCTTGATCTTTTGGAAGATCGCCTGCAAATGAAGATTCACTGCGTGCAATTTTTTCGGCGAGAACCTTACGATCGCCAGGTAGATTCAACAAATTAAACTGTTTTGCTAAATCCGTCAGTTGCTGCAAATCATCTCTTTTCACGGAACGCACAACAAAACTCATAAGCAGAACCTTTCAACCATTTGCATATAAAATGAAATGGATTTTTCTAAGTCGTCTATTCTAACATGTTCTTGGGGCGTGTGCACATTGTCTTGTCGCACCCCCGCTCCGAAACAAATGCACTCGATTCCAATTCGCGTAAATAGACTGGCTTCATTCGTAGAGGGTAGCGTCAGACATTTTGTTGGTAAACTCATCTTTTCTAAAATGCTTTGAGCTGTCTTAACCAGCTGTGAATTTTCAGATGTTCTAAAAGGCCTTTTATAATCTGTGATCAAAAATTTAGAGTCTTGCGACACACAAACTGCTTTAATTTTTTCCATCCACTGTTCGTAATGATCCTGAGTCACATTAGGCAAAATCCGACATGATCCTCCCAACACAATTGAATCCTCATAGGTTCGAATAACACCGATGCTTAAAGTGGAATGACAAGGCTCAAAATCAGCGTCTTGTGTATTTTCCATTTCTTTCTGAACTTGCTTTAAAACATCATAAATTTTATTTATTTTTTGCAAAGATAAATTTTGAACATGAGATGTAAAATCCAACTCAACCATGGCTTGATTGGGAATAGAGTTAAATCGAGTGCCTCCATCAGCCTCAACAATCACCATATTTTCTGGCATCTTTTGCAAATAATCCAACATCTTAACAATAGCATTCTCTCCGAGATGTGGCGTTGATGAATGGGCTGCTTTTCCAGAAAAAATTTTAGATTGTGTCGAAGTAGACTCTAAAAGATCACGCTTGGTTTTATAGTCGATCTCGGATTGACTCAATGGAATTTGTATCTCAACCACGGCGAAACCCTTTGCCGCATGAATGATTGTCAAATCACTGGTTTCACCAATCAGGGCATATTTTGCATTCACCTTATTTTTACGAATCAATTTTAGTGCGCCTTGCATTCCACTTTCTTCGCCAAAGGTACCAACAAGCACTGGCTTGAGCTTTTGAAAGCTCTTACCTTTTAATCGTTTGAGCACTTCCAATTTACAAAGAAAATCCAACTTAACTTCGGCCGCTCCTAATCCATAAATGCAACCATCAATAATAGTCGCATCAAAAGGATTAAATCCATTTTTTTTCCACAATGCAAAATGACCAGCATCAACAGTGTCTAAATGTGTTTGCAGCAAGAATTCTTGTGAACCCGGAGTAAATGATTCGGTCCTAATGATGATATTGGACTGCAATACTCCATTCTGCATTTCTGGAATAATTTCAACAAACAAACCTGCTTCACGAGCCAATTCAGATAAATAATGAACACACTCCACAGTTGAACTGGAAGTTGAACTATCCATAGAAATTAATTTGCGGCAAGCTTCAATCCAATTCAAATATTAATCCTTTTTTTAAATTCCCTGCTGAATTGATTTTTCAACAATTTGCAGTGCCAATTCAATATCTTGATCCTGAATAATCGCCGGAATTAAGAATCGAATTCTCACCGGATCCTTACCACAACTAAATGCAATCATTCCATTTTGAAATAGCTTTTTTATTAGGGTTTCAACTTGTTCTTTTTTTCCTTGAAATGGCGTGAATGCAATCATCAATCCCATTCCTCCGGCATCAGAAACCAAACCCTTACAAGTTGTTTCATTCAATCGATTAAGACCACTGATAAATTGATGATGGATCTGTTGAATGCGTCCCTTAGGACCCAGGTACCCTTCATCCAGCATATTCAGAATTTCTAATCCCGCCAGCATGGACGATCCGCTACCTGAAAAAGTTCCCGCAATAAGCCCTGGTTTTGGATTGTATTCTTCCGTGTAAAGTGTGGCACCAAGTTGAACAGTTTTGGCGATCGTTACGATATCGATATATTCACCAAGATCCAATGTCTCATATGCAAAATATTCTCCTGTTCGCGCAAAGGTTTGCACCTCATCCGCCCAAACAGCAATTTTATTCTGTTTGCAAAAATCCAATAATGGAATGAAAAATTCACGCGGAGTGGGTTGAAATCCGCCCTCACCGAGCATTGGCTCGAAAACAAAACAGGACACGTCTTCCTCATGCTTTGCATACTGATCTTTCATCGCACGAACCGCTTTTTCAATACTTTGTGGATCACGTTTATCATAGCTAGGAATTCGCAAAATTTCATTGTACTCAGGTAGTCCTTGTCTGTAAGCGGTGTTATCAGTGACTTCCGCCATCATTGTCGAACGACCGGCAAAAGCATTTTGCATAGCAAAAACAAAACGAGCCGGAGAATTTTTTTGGCGAGCCATTTTAAGCGCGTTCTCATTTGCCATTGTTCCACAAGTTGAAAACCAAACATGCCGCAATCGACTTTTACGAGAAGCTATCTGAACTAACTTTTCAGACAGTTTGAGATATTCTTTATTCGGCTGTAAATTTCCTTGCATAACAATATCGGAAATAGCACCCCGAATAGCAGCCTTAATCACTCGAGGGTGTGAATGACCCATCAGGTGAATTCCGATTCCATTGATCAAATCAATTTTAACACTGCCATCCTCTAACTCAACAAATGGTCCATTGCCTGCACCCGTTCCAATATAGGGATGATACAAAGGGCGACCACGAAGTTTTGCAACACTCTCCATTCGAGATTTAAATGCATCGGCCAGCTCAGGCTGTGCAGGACGAATTCCAATAATTCCATCATTATGGACATGAACTTCATCGACTAAATCTGTAATCAAGCCTTCAATAACGGGATCATTCTCGATTTGACGACCAACAAGAACTTCATCTGAATTTTTCACTTGGTTCATAGCATTCTTTAAAACCGACAACATAACTGGGCCTTTCTCGATATTTTTGAGTAATTAGTTTACTTGTTGCGATAGCTCATGACAATTGCGGCGGGTTGTTTGTAGACTTTGGCTCTATGCCGCAAGATGAAATGACTATTCAACAACAGTTTCCACAACTTTTTCAACAGGGCTTGGCCGACCAACAGAATAAAAAGTGGGATGACGCCCTTGGTAAGTATCAAACGCTACTGGACCAAAGTCAAAATTCCCTAACAAACACCCAAGCCTCTGTAGTTTATCACAATATGGCGGTTTGTGCTTTTGAAAAAGTGGATTTGGCAAAAACGTACATCTGGTCCAAAAAAGCGATCACTTTGAATAGCCGGAATCAAATTGCACAAGATTTCTATTCCGAAATCAGTCAAAAGTTTCAACCACCGCAAGTGCCTCATCAAATTTCTGCCATTGAAAGTTTGCAAAAGGTCGCTCTTAAAAATGTCTCTATGGATACAATGATTATTGTTTCCTTTATTTTACTTTCTGCAAGCTTCTATCTTGGATTAAAAAACTGGCTCATAAGACGTCAAAATCGACTTGAAGCCGAATCAACCTCGACATTTAAAAAAAATCCGCTCGGCCTAACTGTTGGATTTGCCTCTATGGTGATTTTTACGAGCCTTGTTATTTTTTTGCTGGCTGTTAAATGGACTGATTTTAAAACACCAAAGGCCTTGATTGCGATAGATAAAACTTTGGTGCAAACCGCCAGTGGCGGAAATCAGGCTGTTATTTATGATGCAGGAATTGGATTAGAAGTTGATGTGTTGAAAATTGAAGCCGATTTTGTTCAAATTCGGTTTCCCGGAGCCTTCTCTGGCTGGGTTAAAAAAGAGAATTTAGAAATTCTCACGGCTCCAAATTGGTTATCTGCAGCTTATCGCTGAATATATAAGCATGCTATCTTGAGAATTGCGAAAATTTTTGACATCACCTGAGGGATCAGGTTTGATACCCGAGTATGGCAACTAAGATCTTGAAATCATTGTTCATTTTAATTCTTTCTCAGTTTTTTTTAAGCTGCGCTAGCGACGAAAAAAATGCATCCACTCCTGAAGGCCTTTTCAAAATTGCAAAAGAATTTGATGATGCTGAACGATTTGAAGTCGCTATACAAAAATACGCTGAAATAAAAAATAAGTTTCCGTATAGCTCTATTGCTACTGCTGCAGAACTTGCAATCGCCGATGTCCATTACAAACGTGAATCTTATGCTGAGGCTCAAATTTCATATCAAAATTTTCGTGATCTTCATCCCAGAAATTCAAAAATTGACTATGTTATTTTTCGAACTGGATTGAGTTTCTATATGCAGCTTCCCGAAACAATAGATCGTGATTTAACATTAGCTAGCGATGCCATTTACCATTTCAATGAAGTGATAAAGAATTATCCCAACTCACCATACATCAAAGAGGCTAAAGAAAACCGCGAAAAAGCGATCCTTATGTTAGCCGAAAAAGAACTGTATGTTGCCGATTTTTACTTACGTGAAAAAAAATATGAAGCTGCATTGATCCGTTATGAAAATGTATTGTCCCAGTACTCTGGCCATGGACTTGATCCCAAAGCCTTGTTGGGAGCAATTCGCGCTGCCTCTCTAGCAAATATGCCCACAAAGAAAAAATCTTATTCTAATGAGTTGAGCACAAAGTACAGTCAATCCGAAGAGGCTAAAATGCTTAAAACCGAGGGTCTTGAATGAGAAAATCATTTTCGCTTCAGTTAATTGATGAAGCTCGCGAAGCATTTATCGAAGGCGATTACAAAACAGCAGAGCCTCTTTTGAACCAACCAACACTTTTAAACTCTAAAAATCCAGAAGTATTTCAAATGTTGGCCACCATTTACTATGATCAAGGAAAATTCAATAAAGCCATTTCAACATTTAAAAAAGCATTAGAAATTGATCCCGGATACACCGATGCTGCTGTTGGATTATCAATTATATTGAATGATATTGGTCGTTATGATGAAGCAAAAAAAATATTTAATGATGCTAAAGCGCTGCTGGATAGCAAAAAACAAGTCACTCCTGATCAAACCCAAAACCTTAATGAAAAATTTGCCAGCAAACATGCAGAACTTGCTGATTTGTATTTTCAACATAAACATTATACTGAAGCCATTGAACAATATTCAAAGGCCTTTCATATTTCTTCTAAGAAATCAGACTTTGCTGTGCGCTTAGCCGAAACCTATGTTCAAGCTGGCCAAAAAGATAAGGCCGTGCGCGAGCTTAAAACTCTATTACAGACTGAACCAAAACTTATTACTCCTCGACTGAAGCTTGGTTTAATTCTTTATAACTTTCACCATATTGCCGAAGCCGTCGACCAGTGGGAGAATGTTTTACGTTACGAACCGCAGAATTCAGAAGCTCTTCGCTATTTAAAAATGGCTCAAGCTGCTGGAGTTACAATTTTAACCACTTAATGACGTGCTAAAGAAAGCGATTGTTTATGGCTCAAATCAAAGACGAAATGTTAAAGTTCTTATCTCAAGATGAAATTTCAAAGCTCATTTCTAAATTAGCCGCACAAATCGAATCTGACTATGAAGGCCGCGAAGTCATCTTCATTTGTCCATTACGTGGATCCATTCATATGACTGCTGATTTAGTTCGTAAGGTGAATTTGCCTCAGCAAATTGATTTTGTTTACCTTCAAGCCACTGAAAAAGGTGGAGCGATCCGCATGGCAAAAGACATCACTGTGAATATTACGGGTAAGGATGTTTTAATTGTTGAAGAGATTATTGATACTGGCCGCACACTCAGCTTTTTAAAAACCCGATTACTTTCTGGAAATCCAAACTCACTTAAAATTGTCACTTTGCTTGATAAGCCAGCTCGTCGAGAATTACCAATTCGTGCTGATTACATTGGTAAAACAATTGATGACCGCTACGTTGTTGGCTATGGAATGGATAGCGAAGAAAAAGGCCGAAATTACAGTGATATTTACGTTTTGAAAAACTAATTAGACCATCAAAGCGTTAACAACAAACAGAGTAATTACACAAGCCACATAAAGAAGTACAAATTGTTTTGGTATCATGGAATCCAGTCTAATGATGGCTTTCCTGAAACTCAAATTTTCGCATTAAAACACGCCCAAGGTCGAGATTGTGTGCTGGTCAGATACAAAAATAATTCAAAAAATAATTTTTCTAGGTATGCATCTTTGCTTCCCCATAATTGATTTAAAGTGTCTCAATCTAGGACATAAATTCATTAATATTCTATCTGACAGTCCTTAAGAAAATCTCACAATTTGACGATAACATATCTATGAAGGGGGAATTCATTATGAAATTCTTATCAAATTTACGTGCACGCCTCAGAAAAAATCACTTAAAAAACAATGCAGGACAAGGCGCTACCGAGTACATCCTTTTACTGGTTGTTATCGTTGGCCTCGTTGTGGCTTTTGGACCAAAAATCAAGTCTGCTGTCGAAGGCAAGGCCGGTAAAGTTGGTCAACAAATCGAAGACTTCACAGTTCAGTAATATATGACAATAGAGTATGTACTTCTTCTGGTTATGGGTGGCGTTGTTTTTATGTCTGCCCTGATCAAAGCACCAAAGGTGGGTCTTGAAAAAGGCGGGGTACGACTTGCGGCCAGAGTCGAAACGCAAATTGCAACAGGCTCTGGATTTAAACCTTATACGGGGAGCAACCATGACGGACGAGTTCCTTGGGTTGAAAAAGAATAAAACTATTCTTTCCTTCCTTTATGCAAATCAAAATGGTCAGCTCGCTATTGAAGCGGTTCTGCTGATAACCGTTCTACTCGGGGTGTTTTTGGCACTCTCAAATGTGGCTCAAGAAAAAAAATTAGTTCAAAATTTAGTTTCAAAACCTATTCAACGCGTTGGTCGCATGGCTGGCTACGGAACATGGAATGAAGAGTGCAAAGGACAAGGTAAATCCCAGGCTTTATCATTGGGAAAATGCCACCCAAACTCCATTCATCGATCACTCAGTTCGGATCCCCAATGAAAAAAAAATCAACTCGCCTCAGCAATCAATCTGGTTTCATCGTGGCAGATTTTCTTTTTTCATTTGTCTTAGTTATTGGTTGTGGAGTTCTTATATTTGCTCTTACATTTTCGCTAGCAACCGTTGAAATCACTCAGTACATCGTCTGGTCAACAGCACGAAACTTTGCGGCTGCAAATCTGAATGAAGAGACCGCACGAATTCAAGCGACGAAAAAATTTGATGCTTTGGCTGAAAAATTCCCGATGATCAGTGGACGCGGTTCGTTATCCACCCCTTGGTTCACATTGTCTGCCCCTTTGATTGGAGATCTTTCAGTTTCAGATGTTAATTTACGCTCGAAGCTTGGAAATGATCGTGAAAATCGTGATTCTGGTCAACAAGTACGGCAACCCTGGATTGGTGCAAAATCTGATTTAGAACTCAAACTCTTGTCTGGTTTGCGCGTTCCCTTTTTAGGTCCTGTAGCTTCAGATAAAACAGAATTTACATTTCCCATTCGAGCTTTTTTATTACGCCATCCATCTCAGCAAGAATGTCTTTCTTTTTTTGCAGTTGAAAACCGATTTGAAAAAGGACTTCGAAAATTAAAATCAGTTGAAAAGCAATTCTCTGATTTAGATAGGCTGTTGATTCCCGCTCAGTATGTGCCAATCGAGGATAATGGATGCTAAAATCAAAACCAAAAAATAGAAAATTTAAAAAATCAGAAAAAGGCATGGCCATCATCGAAGCTATCCCCGTGTTGTTTATGCTGGTTCTAGTTTTCAATTTTAGCCTGGGATTCTTTGGGGCTGTTCATTCGGGTGTATTGAATTCTATTGCCTCTTATAATTACACCCTTGAAACATTTCGTTTCAAATCGAATCTTATGTATTTTCGTCCCGGAGCAAGCACCACTCATTATGCAAAAACTCAAAACCGAGTTCACGGCACCACACAGGATGGTTCTGTTGATACTGTTGATAATCGATCTGGTGATGGAAAATGGCCGGCAACATTGCGTGGAATCACTTTCAATTATAAATCAGGAACACCAGGCCGAGATCTTTCTTCAATACAAACAAGCGAAAATGAACGTTCCGCCATTAATGACAGCACTGTTAATCGTGAGTTCAAAATAAACCCTGGTAGCGATAATGTCTGGTCCGTACACTCAAAAGCAACGCCCACAGAGGGTCAAGACGCTGTCCAAACGACCAGAGTTTGGATCAAGACCGTTTATGGAATTTGTTTAAATGCCGAATGTAAAGCAGTGAACTAGTTTTTTTGAAGAGGTAAAAAAATGGGACCTAATGAATCACGAAATTTATGGATTTCAATTGGAGCTGGGGTATTTGCTACCTTTATGCTTTATTCCTACTCTCAAGAAAAAAAAGTTGAACTTGAAAAAGCTGTTGGCGACAAAGTGCGTGTTGTCGTTGCAAAAGAAGATATTCGCGAGATGGATAGTATTTACGACAATGTTGTCGAGATCGTTGAAAAAAATAAGGCTGAAGTCGAACCCGATTACTATGCCAGTGTTCCTGATCTTGTTGGCGGTGTTGCAGCTATTCCCATTAAAAAAGGGCAAACAATTACAAAGAATCAAATTCTTGAACCCGGACCCGAAACGGGAATGGCCATTCAGGTATCACCGAATAAGCGCGCTGTGACAATCCCCGTAAGCGATGAACGAGCCAATGCACGACTGATTCGTCCCGGAGATCGTGTCGATATTATGGCAGTTATTGATTCTGGAAAAGGAATTAATCAAAAGCGTGAAGTCACCGTGCTCATGCAAGATGTGATTATTCTGGCAACTGGAGTTAATGTTCATAATAATTTACCGCGCACGATTGAAAAAGATCCGACAGGAAAAAATTTGATCCAGACAACCCTCACTGGTGATACAAAGTACAATACATTAACGATTGAATCCGACATGCAACAGGCCCAGGATCTGATTTACTTGATCTCGAGTAGCCCCAGCAGTCTATTTTTCTTACTTCGTAACCCAAATGATCGAAAAACTTTGCCTCGGTTTCCAGCATCGTCGGCAGATACTCTACAAAACAGGGCCTTGGTCCCGTCCAGTGGATTTTCTGTTCAGCCTCAGCCAAACTTAATGAACAGCCCTGGCAGATAATCCAGGTCCGTTTAAAAAGTTAAGGCAAGATGAACATAAAAAGTATTGGCCTACTGATTACAATGATTTTTTCTTTTCAGATTCTTGCACAAGAATCTTCGCCTGCTATTACCGATCAAGTTAATGATCAAGCTGTTGCTACACCAGAAGAAGATACTGAATTACCCAATGCTCGACGCATACGCCGACACTTGAATTTAATTATTGGTGTCGAACACGATGAAGAATTTTTAATTCCAGAAAAAGAACTCATCTACAAAGGCCGAGTTGATTTCTTTGATATGAAGCGAATCAAGGGAACTGATTTTTTTAGAATTTCTCCAAAAAAAGTAGGAAACGGAATTGTCACGATTCACAACAAAAAGACTGGACAAATTTTAGTCGAGCTTCGCTTTGATATACGCAATGACGACATTGAAAAAACTTTGCGCGAAGCCAAATCACTCTTGGGTGATATTGAAGGCATCGAATTTAAACTCGTCAATGGTATTATTTTATTAGATGGCTATGCTCTCATTCCAAAAGATCTTATTCGAATTGCTCAAGTATTAAAAACATTTGGAGATCAAAAAATTCGCTCGTTGGTGACTCTGTCCCCTATTGCACGAAAAAAAATTGCTGAATATATTTCCCGAGACGTTAATAACCCCGAAGTTTCTATTACCGCCGTTGGCGATTATTTAAAACTTGAAGGCGTCGTGAACTCTGAAGCTGAAAAAAATCGAATTATTCGTTTGGTCAGCTTGTATATGCCCGATATCGTTATCGAGAATGCTCCAGACACAGAACATATAAAAATTGTGGGTCGAAAAAGCAGTGGAAAAATTGAAGAACTTATTATTGATTTAATTACTGTTAAAAAAGACGAAGAGAAATCAGAGCCACCGCCAAAAATGATTCAGATTGTGGCTCACTTTGTAGAATATAATGAACGCTACTTGAAAAATTTTTCATTTGAATTCAGCCCTCGTCTTTCGCAAGTAGATGCTGCCGCCCGACAGCCCGCTGGCGGATCGCTCACGGAACTAGCTCAGTTGATCGAAAGATTACTGCCAAAATTAAACTGGGCTAAAAAGCATGGCTATGCCCGGGTCCTCGATACAGGGTCTATCTTAGTTCAAGATAAACAAACCGCGAACCTCCAACGGGACGTTACAATTCTAAAAGGATACATTCCCGGAGAAAACGGTGCTCAAACTCCTGATATCGCCAGTGCAAGCCTATTGATTACAACTGTTCCAACCATTAAATCTGAACGCTCTGGACTAATCGAACTCAAGAACTTAACTGTCCGACTCAGTGATCCCAATGAAAATGGCACAGCCACAACAAATGTAACGACCACAATCAGTGTTCGTGATCGCCAAAGTGCAGCCTTTGCTGGAACGATCAAAAAGAAAAAAGATGCTGACTTTGGAGGACCAACCGGCGCTGGCGCCATCATTACACTCAACCAAGGAAAAAATTACTCAAAAAATACCAGCAATTTCGTTGTGTTTGTAACTCCAATTATCAAAGCTTCTGCCAGCTCGGGCGTGGACCAGGTTAAAAAGAAATTTAGACTCAAAGATTAAACCCACCTTGGTCTAGAATCAGTTTAGAAAATCTCAAAAATGACCGAAAAGAACTTAGGAACTTGCGACCAAATTATATAGCAATTCCAGGAGATCTCATGGCACTGAATCCAAATTGTCACTTGATTGCAATCATCGGCGGAAAAGGTGGCGTTGGTAAATCTGTATTTGCAGCGAATTTAGCTGCGGCCTTTGCCATTGAATTGCGACAGCCAGTGCTTCTTATCGATTGTGATTCAAAAAGTGTTGGCGATCAGAATATTATTACCGGGCTAAAGCCGCTTAAAACATTGCGCGAGTTAGCAAGCTCAACTCAGTCTTTGAATGCAACACCTATTCAACAAATAGTCACTCAACACTCGAGCGGCTTTTCATTTGTCGGAGCCGTTCGTGGACCAGAAGAAATTCTTTCCGTGCCTTCGGATAATCTTTCAAAACTTGTTGAATACTTTTCTCGTAGTTTTAAAACAATTATCGTTGATCTTGGAAATGATATCGGACCCATGCAGACAACAATTTTGCAAGAGGCCACCGCCATTTCTATTATCTCTAGTCCCGAAATTTTGGTGGTTCAACAAACTCAACGCCTTATGAATGAACTTTTGTCGCAAACATATCCCAAAGAAATGTTTCAACTTGTTTTAAATAAGTATTCAAATGCTGGTCTTCAACCACAAGTTATCTCACAGCATTTAGGCTTAATTCCTTTAGCCATTATCCCCTCCGATGAAGGCACTGCTATGCAGTCTATTGCACAATCAAAACCTTTTGTGACAACAAATCCAAAATCTGCAATGTCTGCACCCTATTTTGAAATTGTGCGAAAATTAAGTGGTGGAATTTTACAAAAATTAAAAGCTATTCAAAAACCAAAGCCCGCAGCAGCTGTAACGGAACCCTCACCGACTCCGGGCAATCCCAATAGCTATGATGCTCGAACTTTAACAAAACTAAGAATCCATTCCGAATTGATCCGCACGATTGATTTAAAAAAGATTCTAGCAGAAGCCAATGACAGTGAAAGTAAAGAAAAAGAGCTTCGCGTAAAAACTCAAAGAGATATCGGAACTATTGTTGACAAAGAAGCTCCTGATTTATCACGAGAAGAACGTCAAAAAATAGTAAAAGAAGTATTAGAGGAAGCTCTTGGTTTAGGCCCCCTTGAGGATATGCTGGCAGATCCGGCCGTTTCTGAGATCATGGTGAACGGTGCAAATAAAATTTTTGTAGAGAAAAATGGTAAAGTCACATTAAGTGGAATTAAATTTACTTCAAATGATCACCTTCGTCGAATTATTGAACGCATTGTCACCCCACTTGGGCGACAAATAAATACAGCGACACCTTATGTAGATGCCCGCCTTAAAGACGGCAGTCGTGTTAATGCCATCATTGAACCACTGGCTTTAGATGGTCCCGCACTAACTATTCGAAAGTTTAAAAAAGGCGGAATCTCACCAGAGCGTTACATTGAATTTGGAAGCGCCACAAAGAATATGATTGAATTTTTAAAAATCTCTGTTGAATACGGATATAACGTTGTTATTAGCGGGGGCACAGGATCTGGTAAAACATCATTACTGAATATGATCTCTCAGTTTATTCCGTCTCATGAGCGAATTATTACTGTCGAGGATGCTGCCGAACTGCAAATGATGCAAGAGCACGTCGTCCGATTAGAGACTCGACCGGCATCAATGGAAGGATCAAATGCGGTATCCATTCGTGATCTTATAAAAAATGCGCTTCGAATGAGACCCGATCGAATTGTTGTCGGAGAAACGCGTGATGGCGCGGCACTCGACATGCTGCAAGCTATGAACACTGGTCACGATGGCTCGATGACAACAACACATGCCAATTCTCCACGCGAGTGTATTGCTCGCTTAGAAACTCTAGTTATGATGTCTGGCCTAGATTTGCCAGTTCGCGCAATTCGCGAACAAATTGCAGGCGCCGTTGATTTGATTGTGCAAATTGTACGGATGTCTGATGGAAGTCGAAAAATAGTCAGTATTACTGAAGTCGTTGGCATGCAAGGCGATGTGATTACATTGGCCGAAGTCTTTCGTTACAAAGAGACTGGATTTGATAAAAATCGAAAAATTTTAGGACAATTCCAAGCCACCGGTACGGTTCCCTCTTTTGCTCAAGAAATTAAAGACAAAGGTGGCCATATTCCAATGGAAATATTTTCAAACGAAACTCCCAAAGCAACCTCAACCACATTTGCAACGACATCTGTAAATCCAAAGGGCACACCACCCTCAGTCAAGAAAGTAGGCTAATGTGGATCTGTCTTTTCTAACAAAAATATTTAGATTTGACTGGATAACTTTGCCTCTTTTTGGAATCGCAACATTTTTTATTGTCTATTTTTGGGCTGATAAAATTCTCATTAAAATTCATTCGAAAAGTTTGAGTAAACGATCTGATATTCTGATGCACATGAAACTTTTGGGAATGCCTGTCGATGAAAAAAAGGTCACTCGAATGCTACTCCTTTCAAGTTTTGGATTAGGATTCACATTTTTTTTATTGGCGTGGCCTAATTTTCAAATAGGATTATTCTTAGGTATCTCGTTTGGAATTTTAGGCTTTCAAGCCCCTCCAATCATTTTTAAAAATTTATATGAAAAGCGCTGCAATCAGTTTGTCGATCAAATGGTTGATGCATTAACAATTATGGCCAACGGGATTAAATCAGGATCCAATCCACAACAGTCCATGCAACGCGTAGTGGAAATCATGGGAAACCCCGTCAGTAGCGAATTTGGCCAAGTTTTAACTCAAACACAGTTCGGTCAAAGTTTCGAAGAAGCTCTCAGCGACATGGCTGTTCGCATACCTAGACCAGACGTTCAAATGTTTGTTACAGCCGTTAATATCTTAAAAGAAACTGGCGGCAATATGGCTGAAACTTTCCAGACCATCGTCAATACAATTCGTGAACGTCAAAAATTAGAGAAAAAAATTTCTGCCATGACCGCACAAGGTGTTATGCAAGGAATTATTGTGACCTGTATTCCATTTGTTTTAGGAGCTGTATTCTTTGCCATCGATCCAAAATTCATCGAGCCCATGTTCACCACCTCCATTGGTCTAGTCCTCCTCGTCGCTATGCTAGCTTTGCAAGTAATAGGTGGAATGATGATCAAAAAAATTGTTACAATCAAAGTGTAGATGGAGAAAACACTTATGATTAGATTATCTCTTGTTGTCACGACGATGATGCTCGTCTTTTTAAATCAGGCCCACAGCTTAGTCGACATGAACAACGCTAGCTATTCCAACACTTGGATTGACCTTGAAGTTCCCGGAAACGGTTACGATATGAAAGTTCTTCGTGCTTATAAAAGTCGAACAATTTTTAATGGAATATTTGGTTTTGGATGGTGCTCGGAATTTGAAACTCGGTTAGAACCTACATCAGAGGGTAATATTAAAATTTCTGAATGTGGTGACGGCCAAGAAGTTATTTTTTCAGCTCGGGAAATCACAAGAAAAGATATCGACAATACAATTATGGCCGTTATCAAAAAGATGAAAGCTGATTCTCGTGTCAAATCAACATCGCCTGATTACTGGAAACAGCTTTCTGATCAAATGGCTGAGGATGATGACCTACGATCACGGCTGGCAAAATCTTATGCCATTACTGTTTCTATCAAAGAAGGCACAAAGTTTTCAGCAAACGGCAAAGAAGTGGAAAATGTTGTATTCAACAGAACTCATTACACTCGGAATTTGCCAGATGGCAGCTATCAGCGCTTTGATCTTCAAGGTCGATTGACTCATATGTATGATAAAAATAGTAATTTTTTAAAGTTTGAATATGAAAAAGATTTATTAAAAGAAGTCGAAGACAATAATTCGCGAAAACTTGCTTTTAAGTATTATCCAAATAAAAAAGTAAAAACAATTACAGGTCCGAATGGTTTGATTACCGAATACAAATACAGTCCCCAAGAAGACTTAATTTGGAATAAAAATGCCTGGGCAAAGAATGATCGACACGCATACACCTACCAATACAATGAATTTCATAATTTAACAAAAGCCAACTGGCCAGATAACACTTCTGTTTCCATCAGATACGACAATGTTAAAGATTGGGTTCTTGGTTTTACCGATCGGGATAAATGTGTGGAAAACTACAAGTATGAGTTTTCCTCAACAGATCCCAAATTTCATTACTGGTCCAGCGTTTCAAAAACATGTGGAAAAGAAATTGTTGCCAACAATCGTTATGAATTTTGGCACAAACAACTTCCAAATGGCCAAGTTGTTCTTTCTCGAGTCCTAACAAATATCAGCGGAAGCACGACGGACATCACTTACCATGATCTCTTTGGAAAACCTGTGGCTATCAAAAAGAATAATGATAAAATGACTTTTGAATACTATCCAAATGGATTGATCAAAGCCAAGAAAGCTGGAAATGCACAACTTGAATTTTCACACGATCAAAGTACAAAAAAAGTTTCTGCAGTAAAGACTTCATTTTTTAATGGTAAAGGGAAAGTCATTTCATCGCGGCAAACATTGTTTAAGTATGATGGTAAGGGTAATTTAAACTATGCTGAAAATTCAGAAGGTCAAAAAGTCATTATTACCTATGATGGCAAAGGTCGTATTTCAACAATCACTGATCAAGCCAAAAAAATTGTGAAAATTGATTATGAAGATCGATTTGGAAAGCCATCTGTTGTGACACGTCCGGGTTTGGGTACAATTAAAGTTTCATACAAGCCTAATGGTGAAATTGCAAAAGTAGACAGCTCCGAAGGCCCAACGGTAGCCTCTCAGGTTGCCAGCACTTTTAACAACCTGCTAGATGTTATCTCGCCGGCAACTCAAGAACTTTATCTTTAAGGAGCTGAAAATGAAAATTTTTCTGTTTATAACAACTCTAATTTTTTCTCTGTATTCCTTTGCCGAATGTGCCCCTGGAGATCGTAATTGCGTGATGAAAAGCGGAGGCGCTGGAACGAATGTACCTGGGATAGATTGTCTCGGCTGCCGCGCTTTAGAAAAATCAAATGTCCGCCTCGATGGAACGAGTACTAATTATCGAGGTGTTGGACCCGACTCACCGGATACTGATCCCAACGTGAAAACTGGAAACTAAAGTTTTCCTTTCCTTTTATAGACCGACAAAAAATATCTTGAACAACAACAAAAAGAGTCTCATTTTGAGGCTCTTTTTGTTGCTTAATTTTTTCAGTCATACAGGTGTCCATCATTTTGCCAGCTGTCTCAAACTAAGAATCTTCAAACTACTGAAATCACTGCGCTTTCCAATCCCCACTGACTTCACAACTTGGCACCTTACTCGCATTAGATAATAGTAACGCATTTCTATTTAAGAATTTGCATAGGTAAACCTATGAAGGAGACAAAATGAAGTCCTATATTACTCTCGCACTGCTGATTGCAGTCACAAGTATTTCTACGGTATCAAGTGCTGCCGGAGCCCCTAAATTTTGTATGAAAAAATTCTTAGCCAGCCAACGAATCCACGCAAATTCAAAAACGAATTTTTATGCATCAGTTCAGAAAACTCCTAATTCTCTTTATAAACATTTAGAAAGTTCCGGAGTTATCAAACGAAATCGATAAGCATAAACGATAGATTAGTGATGAACTTCTTTATTAGAATCAAAAGCCTTGGCTGAAGCTAGGGCTTTTTTTAATGCCTTCACACCGCCGGCAGCGGCCTCTTGCATAAACTGAGCAGCTTCAGAATTTGTCAGAAAAACTTCAATTTTTGATTCATATGTAACACCATCGGTCTCAACTTGTGATAATGTCATCAACAAAGCCGAGAACAAAAAACACTTTAATACAAATCTCAGTTCATCCACTTTGCACCTCTGAATAATTTTGTGAAATTTTAAATAATGATTCTAATAATTGATTCTTTGTAAATGGCTTTACAAGATAATCAATAGCACCAAGATTTTTTGCAAACTCTATTGTTGCCATATCATCTATGGAGGAAATAACAATAAATCGACTCTGGGGTGATAACTGATGAGCTTCTTTTAAAACGTCCAAGCCATTTTTTAAGGGTAGGATCAGATCTAAAATAACAATATCCGGCTGAAGATTCTTAATTTTTAATAATGCGTCAATACCATCTGCCGCTTCGCCGATGATTTCATAGTTCTCATTTCTCAGAGAATACCTATAGATTTCCCGGATAAATGTTACATCTTCAACGATCAGGCATTTTAGCTTCATAGTTACCATTTTATATTCGAATCATCGAACACGCGTAGCAAAATTCAAAAAGCTAGCCCTTAATTGAGTCTATCTAAAGTCTAGGCATCTGGACGGACTTCAAAAAAACAGCGAGTATAAATTATGAAATATATCTTGATAATTATTTTCTTGGTTTCACAAGCTTCCGCACAAAACTCAGTTGAAGCAAAGAATAAAAATCCATTCCCGGCCAAGTACGTCAGTGTAGCCGATCAGAAACTCAATATCCGAACAATCACACTGGCCCCAGTCTATGATAATGTGAATAAGGTTTACTCTGATCCCATTCAAAAATTACTGATCGATCTTTTACAGAATGATAAGGTTTGGGGCTACACTCCATACCCAGAATCAAGTAAAAAAATATTTGTTGAAACGTTTGGATCCAATCCCAATGAGGTTTTAGAAACTTTAAATAAGACTTCTGCTCAAGGATTGCTAACGGCCCTCATTGCAAAAGGCCCCAATGGTATCAATGCGAAGCTTAGACTTTATACTGCCGATCAAGGCCTGCTCCTTCTAGAAGAATCATTTCAGGACAGTGAGGTTTTTGAAATTCCAAAACTGCGTGACGAATTTGTAAAACTTTATCAAAATCTCAAAAACAAATTGCCTTATCGCGGATTTATTCTCAGTCGCCGTGGGTTGGAAGTAACGATCAATGCTGGCGAGAAAAATGGTTTGTCTGTTGGACAAGAACTCACCGTGGCACAGATTATTAAAGTCAATCGTCATCCAAAACTCAAATACATGGTGAGTGCAGAAAAAGAAGTCATTGGCAGAGTTCAAATCACCAAACTTGAACCCAATCTAAGCTTTGCACAAATTACATTTGAAAAAGAAACTGGCGTTGTCGATGTTGGTGCGAAACTTCTGCCAACAGATTATATTTCATATCCACTTCCAGTGATAAATGCCAATGGCGATGTTATCGATGATAAATTAATAACTCCATTACCCGAAGGAGCGCTCTCTGAGAATAATCCCGACGGCGAATGGCGCCCCAAAGAACCTCCTCAGTTTGGAAAAGCTATTCTTCAGGGTGGTTTAACTCAGTACTCAGAATCGACTCGACTTGTTTCAGGAACAACAATCGAAGCTTCTCAAAGTATCTCGCCAACTTTTTTTATGGGCGGAGAGCTCTGGATCACTCCGAACTGGTTTGTGGATTTCAATGTGCTTCAATCATTTTTCAAAGCTGAAAATGGTTTAGCCGGATCAAATCCTTCAAGTCTGAATTACACTCTCGCAAAATACTCTGGCACAGTTGGATATTACTTTCTTTTACAGGATGATTTCTGGGGACCAAAATTAAGTACTCAATTTGGTTTTGTCTCTTACAAAACTGATGTCACTGATTCAAATCCAACGGCATTCACCAGCACGTCAAGTGGCGGCATGCAGCTAAAACTTGCTGGCACATTCCCGCTTGATCCGGATCTTCCACTTGAACTCGGAGCCTCGTTTAATTTACTTCTCAATCCTGTATTTTCAGAGTCACCCGTCAATTCCGGCGAAGCTAACAGTCGGATCAACTCCTTTGCCCTCTATGGAACATACCAAGTAAGTCCATCACTTCGATACCGAGTGGACATAAACTTCGAGCAAATCCAAACCGACTTCAGCGGTCCTAGCTCAAGAACAAACCCCGCCAGATCCACAACCCAAGTCCTAAACAACCAACTCTTCGGCCTAGAATACATGTTCTAAAAAGGTACCAGCTCACTTTTCAGATATTTACTGAACATGAGCTAAAACCAATCTTCATATATCGCTAGGATCAGAATAAGATTTCTTAGATATCTGTATTGATGCAACATCTCCAAAAAAGTGAGCTGGTACCTTTTGGTTTCTCCATAAAAAAACCCAGGATTTCTCCTGGGTTTTTTGTGCTTAGAGGTTTGTGTAAGCGGTTTGCTTACATCATACCGTCCATGCCACCCATTCCGCCCATGCCGCCCATTCCAGGTCCACCAGCGCCACCAGCAGATTCTTTCTTAGGAGCTTCAGCGATCATTGTCTCAGTTGTTAACATCAATGATGAAACTGATGCTGCATTTGTTAATGCACAACGAACAACTTTTACTGGATCAATAACACCGTCTTTTAATAAATCAGTGTATTCATCAGTGTAAGCGTTAAAGCCCCAATTCACTGATTTTTCTTGAAGAATGCGATCAACAACGATTGCTCCATCAAGACCAGCATTAGTTGCAATCTGACGAATAGGCTCTTCGCAGGCACGTTTAATGATTTTTGCACCAAAGGCCTCTTCTTCTTCAGCGAATTTTGATTTATCAATTTTCTGAGAAGCGCGAAGCAATGCAGTACCACCACCAGCAACAATACCTTCTTCAACAGCTGCGCGAGTTGCATTCAATGCATCTTCAACACGAGCCTTCTTTTCTTTCATTTCAACTTCAGATCCGCCGCCAACATGGATAACAGCAACGCCTCCAGAAAGTTTAGCTAAACGTTCTTTCAGTTTTTCTTTATCGTAGTCAGAAGTTGTCTCTTCAACCTGAGCTTTGATCTGAGCAACACGTGCCGCGATGTCGGCTTTTTTGCCTGATCCATCGATGATTGTTGTGTTGTCTTTATCAATAACAACGCGCTTTGCAATACCCAAGTCAGTAGCCGTCGCTTGTTCTAATTTTTTACCTAAATCTTCAGAAATAACTGAAGCATTAGTTAAGATTGCAATGTCTTCTAACATTGATTTACGGCGATCGCCGAAACCAGGAGCTTTCACTGCGCACACTTGCAACGTGCCACGTAACTTATTAACAACCAAAGTTGCTAACGCCTCACCATCAACATCTTCAGCAATGATTAACAATGGACGACCTTGTTTAGCCACAGCTTCAAGTACGCTAATCATGTCTTTCATAGAAGAGATTTTTTTATCGTAAACTAAAACGTAAGCGTTTTCTAAAACAGCTTCCATTTTTTCTGGATTAGTTACGAAGTATGGAGACAAATAACCGCGGTCAAATTGCATACCTTCAACAACTGTTACTTCTGTTTTAGCAGTTTTTGAATCTTCGATTGTGATAACGCCTTCACGGCCAACTTTATCCATCGCGTTTGCTAACATTGTTCCGATTTCCATGTCGTTGTTTGCAGAGATTGATCCAACCTGAGCAACTTCATTTGAACCTTTAACAGGTTTCGCCATGTTTTTTAATTCTTCAACAACGATTCCAACAGCTTTGTCGATACCGCGCTTGATAGACATTGGATTGTGACCAGCAGAAACTAATTTAGCGCCTTCGCGATAAATAGCTTGCGCCAATACTGTCGCAGTTGTTGTTCCATCGCCAGCTTCATCATTGGTTTTAGAAGCAACTTCTTTAACCATTTGAGCGCCCATGTTTTCAAATTTATTTTCTAATTCGATTTCTTTAGCAACCGTAACACCATCTTTAGTGATTAATGGTGATCCAAAAGATTTGTCGATAACAACATTACGACCTTTAGGACCAAGAGTTACTTTAACAGCGTTGGCTAATACGTTAACACCTTTTAAAATGTGTGTACGTGCATCTTCAGAAAAAACTAACATTTTACTCATTTAAATCTCCACCTGTATGTTTGCGAGCCTAATATCGGCTCGACGAGTTTAATTTTTAAAAAATAACTAAAATAAAACTATTGAACGATTCCTAAAATATCTTCTTCACGCATCATCAAATATTCTTCGCCAGATAATTTGATTTCCGTTCCTGCGTATTTAGAAAATAAAACCTTATCACCAGCTTTAACTTCTAATGGCAATGTTTTGCCATCTTCAGTAACGCGACCTTTGCCGGCAGCAACGATTTCACCACGCTGAGGCTTCTCTTTTGCTGTGTCAGGGATAAACAATCCACCTGCAGTTTTTTCTTCTTCAGCCATGCGACGAACTAAAATTCTGTCGTGTAACGGACGTACGCCTAATTCTTTTGCCATAAAAATGACCCCCATAAATTCGAAGTTTTCAGATTTAAAAACTTCGGTTAGTTAATAATGCGCTAAATGCTGCTTAGGTAATATGGAATGTCTTAACACTCTGTCAAGGTCAGGATATTTTTTTAATAATTATAATGATTTAGAAGGGATCTACTGATTTGAGCCTGCCCGGGATGGGGCACCTAAAGAGGTCGGCCGTGAGGTGAAAAAATTATTGGCATACGCCGCCATGAGTTCGGCGACTTCTTCGGCAGTAAGTCGTCCTGAAACCTCATTGATTGCTGCTGATAAATCTTTTTGCTTTGTTAAGTAGCCAACAAAATAATCTGAAATAGTTAAATCTTTAGCAATAGACAACTGGTATTGGTCATTTTCCGCCTGTTTTTGTAGCTCCTGAAGATTCAAATTTAACCCAGATTCAATACCCTGTGTCCCAATTAAATTCGGGTCATTCATAGATGCGGAGTTACGGCGTTTAATGGCAACAGCTCTTGCAGAATTTTTAAATTTGCTTTCTGCACTCGACACCATGACGGTTTTCCACTCACGAAAGCTCTTAAAGTGATGATTACCAACGTTCGATGAGGACGACATATGCGATGGGACAATTAAAGGCCCTGCCGCCATGATTTCTAATGATAACAAGCTCACAACAACCAACGTACAGAATGAGATAACGTTCAACTTCACAGGCAGCTCCTTGACAGGGTTGGATAATTCAAGTCTGAAGCCGTTATCTAAAGCATTCTGTTCGTTCTGGCAGAAACCTCTGTCTAACATTGAGACAGAGGTGACGCCACAAAAGGGAACTCCCCCCTTAAAAAAAATCTAGAAAAACTCTACGTCTTGCCCGATTGAACTTCAATTTTTCGAGGCTGTGCACTTTGCGCCTTCGGCAAGAAAACTTCCAAAACGCCATCTTTATAATGAGCTACAATTTTTGTGTCCTCAATAGAGACTGGCAATGTGTAACTTCTCTTAAACGCTCCAAAAAATTTCTCAGCTCGAATCACATTTTGCGTTTGATCCGTATTTTCGCGTTCGCGTTTTCGCTCGCCAGACACAGTCAGTGTATTTCCATGCAATTCAATTTTAATATCTTCTTTTTTCAAACCAGGCATATCCAAACTAAGAATAAAATGCTCATCCGCTTCGACAACCTCAGAAGCTACTGCATAGCTTTCTTCTGTCGTTGGCAAAGCGACAGTAAAATCATTAAACATTTTGTCCATATCTCGCCAGAGTTCAGAAGCCAAACCTCTTGATGCTACAAATGGTGTTACAAACCTCATAATAACCTCCTCGATGTTATTTACTCTTTCCCTCAGTTATAAATTTTTGTTGTTTTATGACTCTGTCAAGATCGCGAGTTTATAAATAATTCTTATAGACTGTATTATTGAAACCCACCGAGCCTAGCCTTTCTAGACTGGATTAATAACCTGATTTCACTTTGGAACCAGATCATTCATACAGCATTTCAAAAAATTGGTTTCTAATTGTTATGCAACAAACTACCAAGAGGGGAAATTATGTTTACTAAAAGGATTTTAGTCGCACTCGTAACAACTTGCAGCCTAAGCGCTTTCGCAGGTCAACTTCACCAAACAATCGTTGGAGGGATGCCCGCAAACAAAGGGGAACTTCCATTTCAAGTCTCTCTTCAATCGTCTTCAGGATCACATTTTTGTGGTGGATCTTTAATTAAACCAAACTGGGTATTAACAGCGGCACACTGCGTGCAGGGTTCGTCTTCAATGAAAATCGTTGTTGGTATGCATGATCAGAAAAACCGTGCAGACACTGAAACTTTCACAACAAAACGAATCATTGCGCATCCACAGTTTAATCGCAGCACTTTGGATTATGATTACGCTTTGATTCAACTTTCTGGTGATTCAAAATTTCGCACTATTGAATTAAACCGTGTTGAAATTGAAGTCCCAAAAACAGATGATCAATTCATGGTCTGGACTTCCGGCTGGGGTACAACATCTGAGGGTTCTTATGCTCTTCCAAATATTTTACAGAAAGTTGAAGTTCCATTAGTTTCATCAGAAGCATGCAATGCCGCTGATGTTTACGGTGGCGATATCACTGACCGCATGATCTGTGCTGGCTACAAAGACGGCGGAAAAGATTCTTGCCAAGGCGATAGCGGTGGACCTTTATTCACTCAACAAGCTAGTGGTGATTTTTCACTTGTTGGTGTTGTGAGCTGGGGTGAAGGTTGTGCCCGACCGAACAAATATGGCGTGTACTCTAAAGTTAATGTCATGATCGACTGGATTGCGACACAAACTCAATAGTTTTGATAAATTAAGATTCCAAAAAAGGGTTTCGCAAAAGCGAAGCCCTTTTTTTTTGAGTGCTTCACTAGAATGAAGCTCCCAGATAGACTCGAAGTAAATTCACAACACCATTTTTCACAAGCCGATTTTGATCATCCTGCAGAACCGCAAGCTCAGACACGCTTGGTACAGCAAGTCTTTCACCAGATATCGAAGACGCAAAGGGCTGACTGAAGCCAACCCAATCACATCCAAAGGTGATATGGTTCCAATTCCATTGATTTCCAATCAAAACCCCAGCAGCTGTTGATGAGCCTTGAAACTGCCGAGCCCCATTATTATAGGTGTAATCAATGCGGCGCTGATCAATTCCCCCACGAATATAAAGTGAATTTCCTAAAAATCGTTTGTAGTACAATCCAAAAGAAGTTGCACTCAGTTCATAGGCCGTGGATAGGGTGCGATCTACCATTGAATTATTCGTGGCCTCTATATGAAAAATCTGATTTCGAGAATAAAAATAGTTATAGATCAAACCATGCGAAAATGTACTATTAGGCCCAATGCCCGCGATTTGCGCAAGGATAGCATGTTGTTTATTGATTCGGTGAAACTCACTAGAATCTTCAAAAATCATATTTGGTTGTGGTTTTATAACTATGTAATCTGCATCATTGGTCTGGGCAATACAAAGGCCTGCAAAACTTAGTATTAACACAAAAGACAAAACCCTCATCTATACCTATCCCCTTGTTGAGTTTATATTTAAAAGGATATACTGTTTTAACATGAGAACTCTATTTTTATCATTATTTACAATTCTTTTTTTAGCTTTCCAACCCAAGGCGCAAGCTGATTTAACTAATACGGTTCTCTTCACTTTGAACACGATTTATTTGGATCGTGATTACACCGACAATGGTGTGACCTCTCAGGCAAAAACAACAGATACAGATTTACGTTTGGGAAAAGTATTCAAGCGTTACTATGCGGGCGCTATCTATTCACAATCATCAAATGATTCTTCTGACTCGAACCGCACCTCTTATGGGTTGTCTGGTGGCTATTTTTCTGAAAAAGATCTTTATATAGCTGCTCATTATTTTTTTAGTTCGACGTTTGATCATGGTGGTGGAACAGTTGATGAAAAAGGGTCCGGTTACGAGATTGATCTTGGTGGATTATTTAAATTCACCAGTAGTTTTTATATGGGTCTAATGATGGCCTACAAAACATTTAACTATTCAGAGAGAAGTATTAATGGAGTATCCGGCGGAACATCAGTTACTCATCGCGAATTACTTCCCCTTTTCACGATAGGATTTGCATTTCAATAAGTGTCGTACCCGCGACCTATAATTAAGCTTTATTGACTGAAATTTAACTTAAAAAATGTCAAAAAAGCCTCTGAATATGAAATAACCCTGGCAAAAATTACAATCACAAATTGTTGAGTTTTTTAAAAATTATCCTGCTTGAAATAAAAACCTGTCAGACATATGAGATGTTATCGAATGGATTTCAATTAATACCCTTGCTGTAAGCAGAAAGTATCCGAATGGCATTTAAGATCCTTGTCGTTGATGACGAGCTCGACATGAGAAATTTGTTCTCACTTTTTCTGGAAAAAGAGGGTTATGAAGTGACTCGCGCTTCAAATGGGAAAGAGGCCTATGAAATAGTTCAGACATCAAAACCTGATCTCATTATAAGTGATATACGTATGCCGGTGTGGGATGGCGTTGAGCTGTTTGATCGAATTACTCAAATGGCAGCACCGCACATACCGATACTTTTTGTTTCTGGTTATGCTGATTATGAAAGAAGAGACTTTCATAAGAATCCAAACTTTATGGGCTTTGTCTCAAAACCCATCCGGCGCCAAAAATTAATTGAATCCGTCAAAGAGATTCAATTAAAAACAGCCTCAGGACACCATTAATTACACAGCAATTTTGTGCAGCCATTGATTAAGTGCATTTATTTCTGCTGCCGAGAGGTCCGCAAAGTGAAAAAAATACTCTGCCCCTGATCGATGAGAAAATTTCACTCGCGCCCAAACGTTCGGCGCTAGAGCTATTGCGGCCAAATTATTTTCAATTCCCAAAGGAGCCTCTCGTAAACTTTGCAATTGAAGACCCTTTGGCGAAATTTCAACAACTCTGGCCCATTCGCCAAAGTTTTCAAAATGAATCATTATTCTTCGATGTGATTTTAGAGAAACCAAAGGAATCACTGGCGACGGGACTGGTGAAGGCGTCCGACCCGATGGCGAAACCGGTTTTGAAACAGATGCCACTTTCAGCTTCCAAGCCAGCTGATCAGCAATGAATAAGAAAATTCCAACATTCATCATAAAAAAAACAGCCGAAAACTTATTGGCTCGAAAATTCGGACCAAAATGCATAGTTTGATTTAAAATATATCCACCAAGTAACACCAACAAACACTTCCATGCCCACGCGGCTCCACGAAGCATAAGAATACCAATAATAAATGTGGCCACATAAAGAACCTGATCGGCAAAAGCACGATTCTGCGTCACAAACCAAAAAACTCTCCATGACCATTGATCGCGAACATTTGAAAATGTCATCATTGTTAGAAAGGTATTAAAAAATGGAGAAAGAATCAGCCCGATGCCGAACAAACGAATGACGGCTTTTCGCTCCAATACTTTAACTATTTCCATAGATCACACCGCGTTTTTATCTTTGGGATCAACAAACTTCATTTGAATAACATCGACTGAGTCTTCGGCCGGCCGAGGCCATTCGGAAGTTGGATGACTTGACTTACTCTCAGCAACCACTGTCGGGCTAGCAGATAGATTATCGCGAGTGAATTGCTGCTTGTCCTTTCGACGAGACTCAAGCGCTTCGCTTGTCGCAATCACCAAACAAATGGCCAATGGATCAAATACAAAAACGAATAAGAAAATAAAATACTTTACTACGGTATCAATGTCTTTATCGAAGGATTTCGCGATGTAAATCAGCGGACCAACTTTTTCTTTCACTTCTAATATTTTTAAATTGGACTGGGTTATCAAACCATCAGTGCCCATTATTTGTTTGCTTAAATCTGCAATAATTGGCTCTATCTCAGCGCGAACTTGAATTCGCTTCGATACCCGATTCGCAGGAATTTCATTAATGCTTCGATTTAAACGTTCAATTTCTGAAGTGAATCGAATTTGTTTTTCTTTTAAAGCCGCCAGTTTAACATTTTCAGTTTCCAAAACAGTCGAAGCGGATTGGTAAGCGCTGGATAGAAAACCAAAAATACCCATACTGGTGATCAAGCTCAAAATAATCACTGAAAATGTTAAATAGGATCGATAAAGAATATTCATTTGCTGCCAACGTTGGTGCAAATAAGCAGATAAGACAAACTTAGCAAATTCCAAAGCAATAGCCATAGCTCCGGTAGCCATTGCAGCACCCGAAAATAAAGCTGCAATACCCAAAACAGAAAATCCAGCACCAAGTGTTGCCGTCGTTACTGTTGCGATTATTAATCCGATGACCAACCATAAAGAAATCATACTGTTTTATCGGATTTTTCTTAAAATGCTACAGAAGACCAAGGTGCAGAACTTAGCTTTTGCCGACGAGACTATGGGCGTAGGTCTAGTCTCCAAACTGTTGAAGAAGAACCAAAAAAAACCCGCCTTGTGAGCGGGTATGAGCCTTACAATAAAATTGGCTCAGATGGCAGGACTCGAACCTGCGACCAAGCGATTAACAGTCGCTTGCTCTACCAACTGAGCTACATCTGAACTGAATAGACAACCTAACGAAATCACTTGGGATCGTCAAGAAGCTCTCGACTCAGGCGTGCAGATTTAAACGGCATCCCCTGAACTCGGAAGACTTTCGACTCGGGGCTCCACTCCAAAAGGGCTGTTTTACCCTCGGCTGATTGAGCCAATAGCAACGGGGTGAACTGAATTTGAGTTAAATTTAAGCCATCCGTCGCTTCCATTGCCACTTCACAAAACACATTTTGAACATCACGAGCTTTGGCCGCAGACCAACGAGTAGTTACGGAGCTTGGCAATGCGGGGCTCATCCATTGAAACTCAACCACATGATCCGGGCACCAACGTAAATTTTTTCCGGAATCGACAGCAAAAAGTTGATTAATACCCTCTTTAAAATGGCTTGAGTTCGAAAATTTCATTGTCGTTATGACCATCGCCAAGCCAAATCCCAAAACAAGAACCTTGATCAGTAATTTTTGATTCATACCTTTATAATATGTGGATGATCGAAAAAGGCAAATCAGATACGATGAGCTATGCATAAAAAATTAAATACACAACTTGTTACTGAGCTAAAAAAATTCAAAGCTCCTACCCGCCCAGAAATGTTTCACGGTGAAAACTATGTCGGTGGTGGCTCTTCAAAATTGATTTTTTGGAATTTAAGCATGCCGGATGTTCGCTCTCTTCAAAGCAGAAACCTGGTTGTTAAAAATCAACCCCTAGACGTGCAGTTTACAGCTTTTGAAAAAATTTGGAAAACTGCAAAAGTTTTTGAACTCAAAACTATTTCCATTCATTGGTTAGAAAAACTTTCCGACCAGGATCTTGTGCGCTATGCCCCCCAAATTTTAACCTGGGCCAATGAAGTTGATAACTGGGCGCACTCAGATGCTCTTTGCGGAATTTTTGCTCGAATTTTTGAGGCCTCTCCGAAGTCTGTATTGAGAACCTACAAAGCCTGGAATCGCCATAAGAATCCGTGGCTGCGTCGATGTTCGATGGTTGGTCTTTTTTATTACTCGCGATCTCGTAAGAGTCTTCCCTCGTTTAAGCTTGCAAGTTCGATGATAAAACCACACCTGAACGCCCCAGAGTACTATGTGCAGAAAGCCGTGGGTTGGACCATCCGCGAAATGTACAACGTCTACCCCCAAGAGACGCTTCAGTTTATCGAGGTGAATTTAGACAGTATTCATCCAAATGCCTGGTATGCCAGCAGCGAGAAGCTTCCGCTCAAAATTAAAAATAAACTGGTGATAAGACGAAAACTAATGCGCAGAGAAATGCCAAAAAAATAGCTCATAACAGCTATTTTCAGGATCTAAACTCAATCTGATGTATTGAAATGTAGAAAATTGGTGCACTCGAGAGGATTTGAACCTCTGACCACACGATTCGTAGTCGTGTACTCTATCCAGCTGAGCTACGAGTGCACATAGTAAGCTTTAAGTCGAAATAATCTTCTACAGAAAACAATGAGTAAAATCAAGGGCCGTGTGATGGCATTCCTTGATTCTGTAAAAGTGCTATGGCATTTTAGGACCTTAGCCGAATTTCTTATACTATTTTTCGTTGCGGAGAAGTGGGTGAGTGGCTGAAACCAGGTCTTTGCTAAAGACCCGTAGTTCCAAAAGAGCTACCGTGGGTTCAAATCCCACCTTCTCCGCCAATTTATAACAAGATATTAACTAACCCGGTAATTTTCCTTGAAACAAACTTATGCTGAGCTGGACAACTTCAGAATTGTACTTCGTTTCTGATTCGTCTGAAAGGCGAAGAGATTCGAGAAGAAGTTGAATTTGACCATTTATAAGTCCCAGATAACGAGGCGATATTCGACGTAGAAGTGTTTTTGAAATCAACAAATCCATATTCATGACCGTTGTAAATTCCGAGTCCCATTGATCTAATGTGGTGTAGAAATTTTCATTGAATTTTGATTTTGGTGGAAATTTAATTTCTGTATTAAATGTTTGATATCCAGCTTCTGTTTTTATAATGATGCCTGCTTCAATCAAATTAGAAACAGCAGATTTTGTGACTTTCTCACCCATAAGAAGATTAATTTCTGAAATGAGAATCGGTTTTCTGGCCATGGTGCACGCAAGGAATAAGAAGTAATTTTCCTTATTTTTGCACAAAGTGGCTATTTGAGCTTCGCTTAAGACGCTGACTTTTGCTGATCTTAGATTTTGTCTTAAGTCTCCGATATCATTTTCAGTTTTGTTGATTGGAGAATCTGATTTTTGAAGTGGTCCAGATTGAAAAAGATAATCTTTCTGGGGAAATAAATCTTTGCAATAGGCGATTGTTAATTCATCAGACAAATCCGGAAGTGCTAAACTAAATTGTCCCATGATATCTACCGTAGGCGCCGCTTGTCCTTTAAGAATCTTCGCAAAATGTTGATAGTTTGCAGTAAAACCTCTTTGGATAAGATAGGAGTGAAATTCTTTTAAAGACTTAAAGTTTGTACTCTTCTTGAAATGGGTTAACACCTTCAATGTATGACTCATAAATCCTTTAACCATCTCATTTTGAGAACGAAAAAAGCCCCTGGTCTTTTATCGGAAGATTTTCGCAAAACTTAAGACTATTCTTTAGTTTGAATCCTGGCTATACGACCTATCTCAAACCTTAAAGAGGGATTTATGAACAAACAGTCGCTTTCTATTTTTGTACTTATGACCTTGTTTTCTTTAACTGGATACACAGGAAATGGTGTTGAAAGATTTGTTATGAATCCAAATATTGCTCGAACAATGTCAGAGCGAGCGCAGACTAAACTCGTCGCTTTTATTTCTGAAAAATGCAGACCATCTTTATTAAATTCAAAAAAGGTAGATGCAAAACTTGTCGATTTAGTAACAAATAAAGTCGATCAAGGTATTATTGATTACACTTACACTGTGAATGTTCAATTTCAAGGAATGGATCATGCCGATTCAGAATCAGCTCAAATTACTCTGACTGATTATGCAGGTACAAATCCAACAGTTGATTGGGTTCAAATTGAAAAAGTTGAAATGACCCACAATCAAACTTGTGATCTTAATTAAAAAAATAAACACAACCAAACCCCAAGGAGAGTCCTATGAAACTAGTTATCTTATCAACCCTTTTAACTCTGAATATCACGGCCCAGGCTGCCATTTTAAATTCAGACTTAGATTCTGTTCACCAGAAAATGATCACGGAGGCAGTTGCTGAAAAATGCTTTTTATCCGGCGATCTTTCTTTAGTCTCTAGTACAACGAAAGTTGATACTATTGATCAAGGCGTTCAAGATGTTTATTATACGACAACATTTGAAACTATTGATTTATACGATCAGGTTGTTGCCGACAAATATCTTGTCACTGTAAATTCAGTAAAATGGGATAACTATGATCATGTAAATAAAAACTGGGGAACTTTCTCAGTTGAATCAGTTCAGTGCGTTCGCGCGAACTAAGTCACCTTAAAACATAACCAAGCTTCTCGCTGACCCTCAAAACATAATCCATTTTGAGGGTTTTTAGCTTTATTTTGCCATTATCTAATCAAGGTGTGTGCTATTTTATTCGATTTGAGCAATATCGGCGCACTCCCTGGTGTCTTTTTGCACTTTATCACCTGGCAGTCGTTTTGCTTTAGTCCTATTTCAGACACATTATAGAAATATAAGTGCAAATCACTTTGGGGGGAAAAAATGAAATCAATGCTTTTAACAATGGTATCACTCACTTTATTGGGCTCAGTCTCTTTCGCGCAAAAATTTGGCGGCGGAATGGGCCAAGGTAACATGGGCGGTGGAGGAGCTTATTCTCGTGGATTTTGTAGATCCGTTTCTTCAAACTGGGGCAATGTGGCTCAGGCTATGTGCAGTCCTGGAGAGTATGCTTTAAATGGTGGTGGCGAATGTTTGGTTCAAAACTCGAAGCATTCATATCTTATGCAAAATATGCCTCTTGTTGGAGCCAATGGTTTATCCGTAGGCTGGCAGGCTGATTGTCACCATCCTGATAATTCACCTGGTGCACAAGCCCGAGCTGTCGTGACCTGCTGCCCGCGTTAGTTCTTCCCGCTTGCACAGATAGTTAGTCACTGTTTCAATTATCTGTGCCTTCAAATTTAGTAATGCCAAAAATTGATCATCACCGTATCGACGAAATTGAAGTTCTTCGTGCGGTGGCAATTCTATTTACACTGATCCACCACACGGCTTTTTATCTTTTTCTTCAGCCCAACCTCTTAGTTGAACATGTATACGGAACGTTCACCTTCTGGGGTGGTGTTGATTTATTCTTTGTCATTTCAGGTTTTGTCATCATGAAAAGTCTGAACCATAGCATGCAAACACACGTTAGCCGTGTCGGAGCTTGGCGCGTGATGATCGCCTTTTGGATTCGACGAATTTGGCGTATTTTACCTTCGGCTTGGTTGTGGCTTGGATTATTTTTAATGGCTTCTTATTATCTTAATACTACCGGAGCACTCGGAATTTTTAAGAATAATTTAACCGACGCCAACGCTGCTTTTTTACAGTATGCGAATTATCATGGCTACCTCTGCGCCAATCGTGTGATGACCTGCGGACCAAACGGAGTCTACTGGAGCCTTTCGCTGGAAGAGCAGTTTTATATTTTATTTCCACTTAGTATTCTGATTTTTCGAAAGTTTTTTCCACTTGTCTTGATCATTGCTTTGATTCCGCAGCTCTTGATCGAGCGTTTTGAATGGAGTTTAGGTTGGGCCTTTCGTTTTGATACCCTGATCTGGGGTGTTTTATTAGCACTCTGGACAACTCATTCCAGTTATAAAAAGTATGAGCCTCATTTTTTAACTCGTTATTTCTGGTTAAAGTGGATTCTAATTCCAACTGCTATTTTTGGAATGGCCTTTATCCCTGAATACAAGAATCGCATTCCACTCGCAACAACCCTTTTGGGATTCATTTGCCTGCTGTTGGTTTTTTTAGCCTCTTATGATCGCGGCTATCTGATGAAAGATAGCATCTTACGTAAGATTTTACTTTGGTTCGGATCCAGATCCTATTCTCTTTATTTGATTCATATCCTATGCTTTCGCATATCCTATGAATTGCTTTATCAATTTTCACCTGTTGGTTATCGCATCTCAACAGCTGATTCGACGACTGTCTTTATAATTTCATACATCATGCTCTTCATTCTCAGTGAACTGAATTATAGATTTTTGGAAATTCCATTACGAAATTACGGTTCAAAAAAAGCCAAGCACTTTTTGGAAAAATCCACCTTCACGAATAAGTTCGTTTGATTGTTAACATGAAACACTTTTTCTGGACTTGAGTTTACCTTCTGAACAGAAAAAAATGAAAATTATGAATAAATTTATACTTTTTTCGACTTTATTTTTTAATTCTCTTTTTGCAGTGGCGGAATTTCCAACATGGGTTGAGCGCAATACCAAATTACAGGCCTATGATCAACTGGCCGAGTGGTCTAAGGAAATTGGTCCTTATAAAATGGGCGAAGTGCTTATCAAGGTTGATAAGACAACAACGGGTGATGTAACTCAGAATGTTGAAATAAAGTTAGATGATTTGGGAAATTGCAAACAACGCAAACTAGAAACATCCTGCCTGCCTGTTGGCTTGCACACCTCGAGCCCCGCCATGTTTTGCCGTTCTTCGCTGAGTGATTGCTCGGAAAGAAATATCAGTAAAATGACTCTGGTGAAGTAGTTTTTTCTATTTTCATATGATTTGCATCATAAGGGCTACCTCGTAACATCGACTAATAATATGGATTGCGATGTTTATAAAATGAGGGAACACCATGAGCTTGCACTCACAATCCGCAGGGTATGCATTACTTTTTTCTTATGCAGCCTTTATGGTCGGAATTACTTTTCTCTTCGCACGCTGGCGCACCTGGAAATCAATCGAAGGCTTTTTAGTTGCCGGACGGAATGTTCCATGGTGGTTAAATGGACCCAGTATTGCGGCCTCGTGGATTTGGGCCGGAGCCCTGTTTGTTTCCGTCCAGATGGCTTATGAAAAAGGCTTGGCAGGAATTTTTTGGTTTACCTTTCCCAATGTTATAGCCCTTGGACTATTTGCGATCGTTGGAACAAAAATTCGCGAGCGCTTCCACAGTGGATTCACTTTACCAGAGTTTATTTTACGAACTCTGGATAGCCGCCGTGTTCATAAACTCATTTTAATTCCATTTTTCTTTGGTCAACTTGTTGCTGTGGCTTTCAACGTTGTCGCCGGCGGAGCGATTGTTTCATTTTTAACTGGAATACCGCTGACGACTGTCATGCCTATACTTATTATTATAACACTGACATACACGATGATCTCTGGACTAGAAGCCTCTATAGTCACAGACTTTGTACAGTTGGTTTTTATTATTCTTGGTATTACAATAATTGTTCCCTGGGCTATTTTCAGTGCGGGTGGCCCGAGCGCTGTAGCTACTGGATTAAGTGGATTGCATGGGACCCGTGATATTTTTGACCCCGCAATTGCTTTTTCTTTTGGCTTAGTTTCGTCAATCGGTTTGATTTCACAGACATTAACAGATCAACAGTACTGGCAACGCGTTTTTGCTTCTAAGTCAAAGGACCTTAAACGGGCTTTCCTATTCGGAGCAATTTTATTTGCTATTGTTCCATTGGGTTTATCCTCGCTAGGATTTCTGGCGGCAAACCAAGATCTTGGAATAGCATTACCGCCGGAAACCGATATGGCCTTAATCGGAATTATAACAATAAAAAATCTAATTCATGTTTCGGTCGCTGCCGTCTATATGGTGATCATGCTTTCTGGACTGACTTCCACAATCGATTCAGCCATGGCGGCCACGGCTTCTTTATGGGTTACTGATGGAGCCCCCTACTTTACCAAAAAATCAATGACTGGCGATCCGAAAATCGCCATTCGCCAAGCTCGATTTGCCATGATCGGAATTTCTATGGCGGGATTAGCATTGGCCTATTTAGCTCACTCAGTTGCTGGCTTCGGGCTTAAACAACTTTTTTTAATTAGCATTTCTGTGGCGGCATCAACTTCAGTTCCCGTATTATTTGTTCTCTATTATAATAAAGTCAGTGAACGCGGTGTTTTCTGGGGTGTTCTTTTATCGTTACTGATTGGGATGCCCTTATTTATTTATGCAAATTATATCAATAATGAAATTCTAATCGCACTGGCATCGCTTTCGATGATTACAATAAGTGGATCCTTCTGTTATTTGGCCAGACGAAAATGACAGACATTGAACTTTGCTATTTATCCGCAACTGAAATTTTAAAATTGTTCCGCACCCGAAAACTTTCACCCGTTGATTTAATGACGGCACTATTTTCTCGAATAGAAAAAATAAATCCCAGTCTAAATGCCTTCACTCAACTTTACCCAGAAGAAGCCTTTGCTGCAGCAAAAGCGGCTGAACACATCTATGCAAAAAAAGATGGGCATCCACGGCCGCTTGAAGGAATTCCAATTGCGATCAAAGACTTTCACTCCGTCAAAGGAAAAGTGACAACCTTTGGATCCAAACTTTACAAAGACTTTATACCCAACTTCACAGCTCCAACTGTAGATCGTCTTCTGCAATCAGGATGTATCATGCACGCACGAACAACAACGCCTGAATTCGCCTATTCTGATGCATGTCACAGTCCACTGTGGGGAATCACCAAAAATCCTTGGAATCAAGATTACTCGCCCGGTGGATCATCCGGAGGTGCCGGAGCAGCACTGGCCGCAGGAATGACAACTCTTGCTGATGGCACTGATGGTGGAGGTTCAATTCGTATTCCTGCCTCTGCGTGTGGTGTTGTCGGATACAAACCACCATTTGGGCGCAATCCTTTAGACTGCGATCATCCGATGGAATCCATTTTGGTTTATGGACCAATGGCGCGCACGGTTTCTGATGCCGCATTGATGCAAAACGTGATGTCAGGAATCCATGTGGATGATGTCTGCTCATTGAGAGAGTCCATAAAAATTCCTCTGCCAGAACAACTTGGATCTATTAAAAACTGGAGAATAGGTTTTTCGATGAATCTCGGATACATCGAAGTGGATCCTGAAGTTCAAACACTCACCATGGAGGCTCTCAACACATTCAAAGATCTTGGATGCGACATCGAAGAAGTTCATGTGGGTTGGGATTGGCGTGTATATAAAACTTGGATCACTTACTGGGAAAGTCTTTTTTCAGCAACCAGCGGACATCTCATAGAGCATGGGCGTAATCAATTAGATCCTTTTGTCGTTCAACTTTTAGAACACGGAAAAAATCATAGTGCCGAAACACTTCATCAGTGCCGACACTTTCGTGGCGAAATGTATAAATCTCTTGCTCCTATTTTGGAAAAGTATGATGTTTTAATCGTACCTACAACAGCCTTACCATCAGTCAAAGCGGATCATAGTGGTTTCAATTCCGATTTCCAAATTAATGGTCACCATGTCCCAGCATATGTTGGTTGGGTTTTAACTCACGGCTTTAATTTAATGAGCTATTGTCCTGTGTTGAGCGTGCCAAGTGGTCGATCGAAATGTGGAGTCCCCACCGGTATCCAAATTATCGGCCGCTCTTTCGATGATATTCGAGTTTTTCAGGCGGCTCAGGCCTATGCTGCAGCCAGACCTTGGAATTACGAGCCACTTATTCACGCCTAACCCATGTCTCAGAAAGAGATTCACTTGCTTGTCCTTCCGAATTTACGATAAAATAAAGGGTGACGCTTTAGGAATGTATGTGGAATAAAAATCTATCTCGAAGAAATTTTATCGGTGGTGGCCTGATCACTTTGACGTTAAATAGCGTCGATAATTTTTTTGGCTTTCCAAATTCAAATTTCACTAAATACGATATTTTACCACCATATATTTCATGGGATTTTGGAGGAAATTTATATTCAAATCCTATTGATGCCAAATCATTAGATTTTAATTATCAAATTTTGCCTATCCCAAATACAACAGCATCACTACAGCAAGCCTTTGAAGTAACACTTAAAAAAATTGATCAGGACCGCAATGGCTCGACGGTTGCTTTACTTTATAGTGGTGGAGTTGATTCTGAAGTTATTGCGCTTGGTCTTCATAAGTTAGGAATTCCATTTGAAATCTATTTTGCTGATTTTTGGAACATAAATTCAAAAAATGCAGAAGAATATGCAGAAGTATTTTCTAAAAAAATCGGTAAAAAGTTACGAAAGGTAACTTTAGACAAATCGATTTTCATTAAAAATTATTTAGAACCAGCTTTTCTACAAACAGGCTGTTCTCAACCAACCTATTTAGTATTAAGCATGGCCATTTCTAAAATACCAAGCAATCAGTTTATAGTTCTTGGTGAAGGCGGCTTTGACAAGCAAAGCACTGGATATCTTAAATTACCTCAAGTCGTTTCTTCGAATAGTCAAAAAATTCCAGTGAGATCTGGAGAAGTTTTTTATAGACTCTGGTCTCAGGCGAATAAACGAAAAGGACAGTTTTATTTTTACAACAGCACACCCGAAATTTTAAATGCCATTTACAACCACCCAAAAACAAATTTTACTTATCCATCCTATGATACTACGGAGGCACTGCTTTCAGTTTTTTCAGAAGTTCCAAATCGCCCCAAAACAACCAATTGGGAATCAAACAAAAACGATCATCTGCAAATTCGACAAATCATCAAAGAAATTGCTGGCCACCATTTTAACAAAATTTCTGATCTTACCAAAATCAGTCATTACACAATCCGCCATACTTAATTTTAAATTTTAAAACTGCTCTGCGGATTGTAATATTTTTTATAGTCAATTTTATAAATAAATTCATACTCCGAACTAAGAGCTACAGGACTATTCGACTGTAAAAACAAACTGTATAAGCTGCCTACTTTTATTTTATGATTCCGATAGTGATCGTCTTTAGTAAATTCATAAATTAAATCTTTAACATGCCATTTATACGAAGACCATGTGTCTTTGATTCGATACTCCGAATTATTCACCGACCATCTCTGAAAATCAGGAGTACTAAAAAAATGATGATAGTACGTGGATAATGTCTCCATATTAATATTACCTTGTAAATGTGGCATGGCACGAAGTGGGATTCTAAAAAATACCGATTGCCATTTATAGACAAAGTTCAACCACCAGTAAAAATCATAAACCGTTTCTATTTGAAATTGTTTTTGCTTTTCCAATGTCATGACAAAATAGTTCATCCAATACTCGACCGAATCTTCAGACATTCCGCTTTGTTGAAGTTCGTTCTTTAAAAAATCAAAACTAAATGGTTTTTTAATAATAGTTTCACCATACTTCTGAATTTGATTGCTCAATAGCAATGAACCATGAAGCTGATCATTAAACTCTGCGCCAACAACAATAAAATTATTATTAAACAATGTTCTAAATAAACTTGCTGATTCCAATTTTGAATGAGCTCTTAAAAAATTATAATAAAAATTGGGGTTTTCAGAAATACTGTCTTCGGTTAAGTAAACGATGACTCTTTTTTTAAATTGTTCAGGACCCAGTAATCTTAGCATTGTTACGGTAACCATTGTCGAATCAATACCGCCGCTATAAAGCAAGGCAATTGGCTTATCTAATTTTTCTTGAATTTTAAGAATTTCATAGGCGCGCTCATCACAAATTTCTTGATATGTCTTTTTTGAATTTTTCAAATCTGATGGCAATGCCGCAAATGAGCTGATCGCCATTCGACAGGGCATCGTGGTCAATCCAGAGCGATCGACTAAACTTTGCGATGTTCTTATAAATTTTGATATTTCAGACCATTTTTTAATTTCATCAATTTCTGAACCTACCCCGATCACCATTCTCAGTAGCAACAATCCTGGAGCTTGATTATTGACTCCGCTATGTGCTTGCATTTAAAAAAACTTCCTCTCTTAATTTGAAATAACTTGATTCCAAATCGGTCAGGGGACACGTATTAAAAATACGGACATACTTCTGAAAGATTGCAAAATCACGAATACGAGTCAGTGTTGCGCCTTGAATTCTAAATTTAATTTCTTCATACGCAACTTCGGGTGAAATATTATTGATATCTGCATACTCTCGAATTCCAATTGAGTACTGATTTAGATTTGGATCGCAACGTTGAATTTCTTGATTTAACAGAGGCACAATATTACTTGGATATCCCATGTGAGATTTAGCAAGCGATAAAAATGAAATCATCTCTAATAACTCTAAATACTTCGCCCGTGCTAATGCCTCTGCTCGTTTATTTAAAAAAATTTCAGTAATATGCATCGGGTCTAATGGGCTAATGACTCTCTTGGGTGTGACACGTAAGTATTCATTATTAAAATCAAGATGTGCATATTTATGATACATCACCCTGTGCAGCGGAAGCTCAATCAATCTAGAATCTAAAATCCCACCGAGCAGATTAATGCCCACCGTTTGACTGACAACGGGACAAAGCAGGCCCTCGTTATTTCTGTCGATCAATAAAAATTTCCAATTTCCTACGGGCACAAAGCCCTCCCCTTAAGTTTTACTTATTCTCGATAAAAATATCATCCACAACCGCAAAGCAGCCCATGTGCTTATCCCAAAAATCAAATTCTGTGCGTTGTGATTTTAAATTCCACAGATAATTTAGAATCTCTTTTCGATTATTTTGCGAATCCTCTTCCCAATTAGTCGATTTAACTCTGGGTTTAAGTTCTGGATACATATTGGCGATTGCTGCTTTTGTGCCAAAGAATGGAAATGCTTTTTTATAATCACTACGTGTCCACATTGATGCAACCAGCTCAGGAGTGCTGTTGTAAAAATAGAACTGCCCTTTGCGCTGATTGTCTTGTGCCCAAATTCTGTAGAATATTTCGTTAATCATAATCGGTATACTATTTTTATCCAAACACAATAGGCTATTGCTTTTAATGTACAATTTTTCATAGGCCACACCTTTTTTTTCTAAATCTCCTTCACCGACAACTATAAAATAATTTTTAGGAATTTTTGAAAAAAGATAAGTCAACGCAATGTATGTTGGAAAATGACAACCATATTTAAAAAAAGATTCTGGCACATACTGCTCTCTAAAAAAATCATACTCGAGATCAATAATATGCAGCTTTGCACCCAACTCTTGAGCTAATGGTTTAACAAAATCAACTAAGACTGAATTGTTCAAACCCCAATTGCTCAAAAAAAAGAGCTCAAAATCTATTGCATTTTCTTTAAGTGTTCGAGCAATTATTTCACTGTCAACTCCTCCGCTAATACAGACGGCTATTGGTGCTCCAGCAGATTGTTGCACTAATAATTCAACAGCACGCTGAACTTCACGCTTAAAGTGATATTCTTTTTTTTCAATAATTGGCTTAAATATGTACTTAAAGTTGCAACTTCTGCTCTGCATTGGAGAGCTGTATTTAATGGAATCTGTTCGCCATTCTATAAATTGAGGAAGGATATCGTAATATTCGTCATCAGAGTAAATGCCACTATTCCTGCCCAAACAGTCCTCTCTTAAAGTATGATCTATTGATCATAGTGTGATTATTATCAGTTGGTCCAAAATCTCCATCTGGATGAAAAGCAACAACTCGCAAAAATGAATCCGTTGTTTTAAATCTGTGAATCTCATGCTCTGCAATTGAAAAAGCATCGCCAGGAGAAAGTGGATACTCCGCATCTTGAGTCTGCGCCACTCCATGACCATCAATAACCATACCCAACCTAATAGTTGGATGTGAGTGTGCCGTCTGAAGAGTTTTCTCTGGTAAGTATAATAAGTTCAAACTGGCATCGCCCAAGCGCGGCGGAAAAACCAATAAGGAATCAGAACAGCCATCAACGTATGCCAATCTGCCAACTTGCTCCGCCAGTCCCAAAAACAGTGTCTGACCGATGAAACCATGTCGAACAAAAAGTGATACTTTCCCCTTAACCTGAAAGTGCACAGACTCAATACTTGTTAAAATAGGCAAAGAAAAAAATGAATTTTCTAAAATAGGAAAAACTTGGCCACAGTAGGTATATGATCCCTTAGCTATTGAGTATCCAAAAATTGTACTTCGCTTCCAACTTGAAGGCGTTTTGTAGTCTTCAGAGATAACCACAAGTTCTGAAGGATATACTGAGTCAGAATAATCAATGATTCCATCAGATTTCAAAAATTTCATAGGGCTATCCTACTAAGCGAATTTTTCGAGTCAAATCATTTTTGTAATATGTCTGAATAGATGTCCTGAGCAACCTCACGCTGACCCTCGTCATTAAGGTGGACGACATCAAAAAAAAGACTTTTTTTATTCGCATACTTATCTGAGTAATCAAAAAAATTTATACCCTTCTTCAGCTGATTTTGATTTTCGACGAGTTGATTAATTTTACTGTAGATGTCTTCAATAACAGTCCCCGCAGTATCTCGCCTGTAAGGCTGAAGAATAAAATAACAAGGAATACCCTCTTGTTGACAGCGTCGATTCACGCGTCCAATATTATCCATATAAATATGAGCTGCTGATTGCACATATCCTGAATAAAATTCTGTTCTGCTCAGAAGTTCTGAAGATCTTTTTGAAATCGAATTTTCAATATAATTTTTAAAGACAGAATTAATAATATTACTCTGCTCGGAAAAAAGTTTTAAAAATGAAAACAACAAATTACTGTTTTCAAAATAGACCAGACCCTGATTGTACGGATCACCAGGTCGCGCCAGTGACTCGACTTGATTGGCATCATTGAATCCATGAAAAAAAATAAGTCGATTTGGCTTTATGGGAAATAAATACAGTTCAGTCGCAATACGCTCCTGTGTAGAATTGTAGGCTCTGATCGCCGCAGGCAAAACCTGATAATCAGAGGTTTTTTGATAAAGTAAATTTTCTAAATTTCTCCAAATGCTATTTTGATGATCACTTGCCCCATCTCCCAACGCTGCAGACGCACCGACTAAGAATATATTTTTCTTCTTTGGATCAACGTGCTCATCTGAGAATAAAAAGTTACCGCGCTCGTGCAAGTAATGAATCACCTTTTCATCATCATAGATATAACCAAACTCTAATGCCCTGTATCCCAAACTTTCTAAAGATTCTGAAGCTGAGTTAAGTTCTTTGAAATCACCAAAACCTAGAAACGGCTGTGGCCATCTTGTATTTACAGCCGAATAGTTTTCCGTTCGAATTCGCCCAAACGAATAATCCATTATTATCGCTGTAGCCAGGATGCTTACAAAAACTAAAATTACATTCTTCACGGGCTCTAGTCCTCAATACTTTCTCGGTAGTCACTTTTTAAATGGCTTGGCTGTTCATCTTTATATAGTAAAAATGAATTCATAACTAAAACGTCTAAATGTGTTCCCATAAAACACCGGAAAGCATCTTGAGGAGATTCTACTATGGGCTCTCCTCGAATATTAAAACTGGTATTCACCAGCATGGGAATTTGACTTTTTTTATAAAATTCTGAAATTAATCTATGGAAAATTAAATTTGTTTTTTTGTTAACAGTCTGAAGGCGTGCCGTTTGATCAACATGCGTTACTGCAGGGACATGATTTTGATAATTTTTATTTATGGTTGCAGTCTTCAACATATAAGATGATGTTGTTTTTATATTATACCAATGCCAGGCTTCTTCCTCGAGAATAGCTGGTGCAAAGGGCCGAAAAGACTCTCGAAACTTAATTTTAATATTTAGTTTTTTTTGCATATCGCGAGGAACTGGACTTGCTAAAATAGATCGATTCCCTAATGCTCGAGGGCCAAATTCCATTCGCCCCTGAAACCAACCCACCGCTTTTTCATCACATAGTTCGTGACAGACTAAGTTTAATAACTCTGCTGATTTTTCATTGGGGAAAAAATGAAAACTGGCCCCGATTTCAGTTAAAAAATTTTTGATTTCCAAATTTGAATAATCATTTCCAAGATAAGACCCATTCATTTGATCATCAGAATTTGCAACCCTGTTATTTTTAAGTTCGTTATAATAAAATGCCAGCGCGGCCCCCAACGAGCCACCCGCATCGCCCGACGCAGGCTGAATCCAAAGATGCTCAAATATTTTTTCCTGTTCAATTTTTCCATTGACGACACAGTTTAATGCCACACCTCCGGCCAAAACCAGAGCGGTGTATTCTGGATAATCAGACTTTAAAGATTTACATATTTTGATAATAATTTCTTCGAGAACCAGTTGAATTGAAGCTGCTATATCCATGTGAATTTGCAAGATGGGCTCAGTGGGGCGACGAAAAGATTTTCCAAATAAATTGTCAAATTGTTTATTGGTCATTTTTAGTCCAGTACAATAATCAAAATACTTCATATTCAAATGAAAAGAACCATCAGATTTAATATCTATAAGTTCTTTTTTTATCAAATCGCTATATTTTGGCTGACCAAATGGTGCCAAACCCATCAATTTGTACTCACCTGAATTGACTTTAAATCCGCAATAGTAAGTAAAGGCAGAATAAAGCAATCCCAAACTGTGTGGAAAATGAATTTCTTTTATTTTCTTAAGTTCTGAATCAACCCCAGTATAAACCGTTGTTGTCGGCCACTCTCCCACACCGTCCATCGTTAAAACCAAAGCTTTTTGAAATGGTGACGGATAAAAAGCACTTGCCGCATGACTTAAATGATGATCAGAAAAATAAATTCTATTTATTATATCTTTCGAAAATTTCATTTGAATCAACTTTTTAGCAATTATTTTTTTTTGAAATAGTTTTTCTTTTATCCAAGGTGGCATAGATTTTAAAAACGATAAAAAACCTCTAGGGGCATAATTAAGATAAGTTTCTAAAATTCGTTCAAACTTTAAGAAAGGTTTTTCATAAAAAACAATAGCATCAACTTGATGCGGTAAAATTTTCAGATAACCAAGCCCCGCCTGCAATGCAAGTTCAGGAAAACTTGAATCATTTTTTATGCGAGTGTATCGCTCCTCCTGAGCAGCGAATAAAATTTCACCATCTTTTATGATGGATATAGAACTATCATGATAAAATGCTGAAATACCAATGATGTACATTAGAACAACGTGTATATAAATGGGGCCACGATTGTGCCACTAGAAAAATATATAAGTGATCCCAAAAGAATAAAAGTAAGGAGTATCGGCAATAGCCAATACTTTTTTCGCACCTTCAAAAACAAATAAAACTCATTTATAAAATCCATTTTTTCCTTAGTTTAAAATTGACGCTTCATGCTTACTGATGAGTGAGAACTAACTTCTTCAACAATAAGCCAGTAACTCGTTTTAGTGGGATTTGAAATCAACCCCATTTTATGAAGGTCCTTTTTAAAAATTTTCTGTAAAAATGCAATCGGCACAATAAGAAGAACAAAAATAAAAATTAAAATAACTGGAGTCATAATGAGCTGTAAAAAGTATCCAATTTGGACCCAAAGTTGAAATGTTTTATGGCTCATATTTTTTAAAAAATTCATCCTTGATTAGCATGTTTTATATATCCAAGGTCAGTCAAGCCTGAGACTCTATTTTCAAAGCCATTTTCCTTATTAATGTCTTCGTGAGTCATGTTCGCCGAAGCCGTCGCAAAAGCTATTCTCTACTTGTCGATTTGAGACCAACTAAGTTAGGTTAGTATAACTATGCTAGGTCATTTTATAAAAGTAGATAATAAAACAGAAATTTCTTTAAAGAAAAATATGTCTCCAGATTATCATCATGTTGATTTTACGAATGGACAATTTGATTTCAGCTGGTCTGCAACATCTTTGTTTTTAAAGGACAATGATTCATTTTTATATATTGATGGAAATATAACCCAGTTCATTGAAACCAATATTCAACTTGATTTAAATAATCAGTTAAGCAGCATTAATGCACTTTATCTTTTTTATTCAGAAAATTTTGTTCGCCATTTGGATGGACTCTTCTTATTAGTTTTTAAGCCAAAAAATTCAGACGAAATATTTATTGTTAATAATCGCTATGAAGCCAACAGACTTTACTATTATTTAACAGAAACTGAATTTTATTTTTCTGAATCCTTGAAAGATCTATTAAGCAATTTTCCAATTCCTCGCCAGCCCGATTTTGGCAGCATCCGTTCATTTTTATCCAATGGCTTCATTATCAGTGAAAAAACACCCGTTGCTGGAGTCAGTAAAATGCTGCCAGCAGATTACTTTATAATAAAGAATTCTAAAATTTTTCAAAAAAGCTATTGGTCCGATGAAATTAAGTTTAATAGAAAACCTTTTGATCATTTGCAAAACCATATTTCTCGCTATGAGCACTTGTACCAACAAGGCCTTGAAAACTATCTTCGTGCAAAAAAATCACGACGCGTCGGCACGCTGCTGAGTGGGGGGCATGATACTAGTTTTGTTGTGATTCAAGCAGAAAAAGTTCTCAAACGTCTAAAGCTACCAAAATTAGAAGCCTTTACTGTAACGTTTCCAGATTGGAACTTTAACGAAGAGAGCTACGCCGCAAATATAGCTCAGAAGTTTGACGCTGCATTTACGGCCATTCCATTTACGGCAAAAGATCTTGATTATGCAATTGATCTTATTAAGGCAAACGAAGAGCCTGTTGTTGGGTCTTCGCTACCCCTTCATATCTTGATGAAAAAAGCCGGGGTTGATGTTGATACAATGCTCGGAGGTGATGGTGGAGACACTCTGTGGGGAGAATATTACCCTGTTGCTGAGTATCATCGCTTATTCTTTAGATTTCCATTGTGGTTTAGAAAATCAATTTATACCTTAAGCAAGCTTTTGCGAAAACTGACCGATTGGGAAAGATTTTGGGAGCTTGAACATGTTGCCAAGCTTTTCACTGAAAAAAATTATCACCATGATTTTCTAAGAAAATTATGCACTTACAGGCATTTTGATCAAGATTTTCAAGACAAACTTTTAAAAACTGAAATTTTATCCCATCCCTATTCGAACAGTCATACTGAAATTAAATATTCAAATAAAAATTTCTCAGACACCCTTATTGAATCAAAATTATTCAATGGGTTTTATACTTATCAATCATTTCACACAGGAAAGTCAGCGCGGTATTTTGGAATGGATCTTTACCTTCCCACAATCAATAAGGGTGTCATTGATTTCATCAATCAGTTACCTGCCGATTGGATCAATGGTGGAAATTTTTTTCAGCGCTTAACAAACAATAAGAAAATAAATAGAAAATTTCATAAAGCTGCCTTATCTCAATACCTCAAAAAATCTGAAATTTATAATCGCAGTTTTGATATTCCTTGGACAAAAATATTGCAGCCCCGCAAAGATTTTTTATGGCAATTACTAGATAAGCTCAAGGCTCGAAATTGGTATAATAATAATTATTTAGATCAATTGTTTCAGGAATTTTTAAAGCAAAATTTAAGCGCAACAGAATTGTTAGAGCTTAAAAATCATGGTTACCGTATTTTTACTTTAATGAGTTTAGAAATTTGGTGTGAGTTATTTTTAGATGGCAAAATTTTTGAAGAAAAATTAGACACTCACTTAGAAGATTTTTTAAAATAGAAGAGGTTTCGATCGTGAGTAATTCCAATTGTGCAATTCATGTTCTTGGGTTAGGCCCTGTTGGGCTGGCAACATCTTGGGATTTGCTGAATAGAGGTTTGTCTGTTTTCGGAGTTGACACGTCTCGCCAGCAATTAAATAGAATTCTAAAAAATGATTTAAATATTGATCTATCGCTATTATCTGACATCAGCTCTTTTATAGAGAAAAAGAAATTTACTTTATCTGAGTCACTTGCTGACTATTCAGTTCAGAATCATTACTACATAGTTTGCGTCGGGACCCCAACAAATGTCGAAGGAATTAACTTAGACTCTATCAAAAAAGCCATTCATGATATTCAGTCTCACAATGCCGTCAACAAACATATAATTATTCGTTCAACCCTGCAGCCTGGTATCCTAAATGCTCTTAAGCCACTATTTAAAGACCACACCCTGTTCAGCTATTATCCTGAATTCTTACGCGAAAAGGATATCAAAGATGATGTTTTAAATCCTCCACTAAGCATAGCAACGCACTTAAATCACATATCACAAACTAGTTTTGATAAAATTTTTCCAAAAATTGAATCCAGTATTGATCAATTTACCGAGCTCGAGGCATTAAAGGTTTTGTCCAATGCCTTTCATGCCTTAAAAGTATCGTATGCTAATGAAATTTTTCGTTTAGGTGAAGTTTTTAATTTCAACTCTCATTTTGTTATGAAAGCCTTTGTTAGTGACAAGAAGTTAAATATTTCAGAACTTTATTTAAAACCGGGGGAGCCTTTTGCTGGTCACTGTTTGGAAAAAGATTTAAAAGCTCTTGAGACTATTACGCGCCACCATAATTTAAAATTGCCTGTTATAGCCTCTATTATTCAAAGCAATGATTTTCACAAAGCCCACCTTATGCAAAAGAAATAATAGTGAGAATTAACTACTTAATCCCAACAAAGAATGAATCGGAAAGCATCACGCACTTAATCGAATCCATTCGCAAAGTCAGTGAAGACAATAACTATCTATACGATATATTTTTAGTTGATGATTCGGATGACGATACAATTGAAAAAGCCACAAAATTGAATGCTCATATTATTCGCGGATTAGGTCAGGGCTTGGGGGCTTCGATGCTTAAAGGGTTTGGATCTTGTTTAAAAATACCCGCTGATTTTATTCTTACATTGGATTCTGATGGGCAAGTTGATGTGAGTGAGATTCCAATTTTTGTGAATACGGCACTTGAACAAAAAGCTGACGTTGTTATTTCATCACGATTTTTACGCCCAGATTTAATTAAGTACCGCTACCCTTTTATCAATTTGATAGGAAATCGAGTTTTAGTTTTAATACTCAGATTAGCGACTGGATTTTCATTCACAGATTCTCATGGTGGACTTCGACTTATGCGGCCTGAAACTCTCAGAAATTTGTCTTTAATTGGAAAACACACCTATGTTCAAGAAACATTGATTCACTTTGTGCGAAGTGGTTACCAAATCATTGAATTACCCAGTCAATGGCTTCCGAGAGAACATAGCGACTCCAGAGTCATTGCCTCAATACCAAAGTACATTCGACGAACACTACCCGGTCTACTTTATCTCATGCACTTTCATTATTTATTATACTCTATAACTATTTTATCCTTAATATTTAATATTTCGAGTCTATATCTTGCTGGACTGCTAACTGTAATAGCGACATTTATTCATAATAAAAGAAATCAAGCCATCTCAATTGATTCTTTTGAGACAGATTTAAAATGAAAACACAGTATTTAAAAATTGTTTTAGACAGCATGCCGAGAGTTCTCAGTTTATTGGACAGAAATCCTTTATCCAATACATATGGTTGCTTTGACAGATCTTACTGGTGGCATAAAAAAACGGATTACGCGGTCAGTACGGCCCAAATGTCAGTTAAGACCTTGGCTTATCTTTACAATTTTAATTTTGAAGGAAACATTTATTTTAAAAATGAAAATGTTCTAAACTGGATAAAAGCCAGTCTTCGCTTTACATTAAAAATTCAACACAACGATGGATCTTTTGATGAGTGGTATCCCAACGAACGCGGCTGGGGTGGTCCAACTGGTTATGTTGCCGGTGCTGTAGCTGAAGCCATTTTAGTATTTAAAAATACTCAAAGCATTGCACTGTTGGATGAACTTATGCCCAATATTCTCAGTGCTTTAAGTAAAGCGGCAAAACATCTTTTAAAACGTGATGAGGGCGATATTTTAGCGAATCATTATGCTATTTCCATCGTGGCATTGGTTCAAATTAACCATGTGCTTCCCAACCTTAATTTACAAACAGACATCGATCAGTGGTTAGAACAATTTTATAATTTATTTACTAATGAAGGTTGGGCTCTTGAGTATGATGGCTGCGATCTTGGATACAGTTTGGGAACTTTAAATTTTTTAGCAGATATTTTTCTTATTTATCCTTCTGAAGAAATTTTAAAAAAAATTTCTAAACTATTTGCATACTTAAATTATTTTGTTTATCCGGATGGCACATGGGGTGGCAATATCAGCAGCCGCCATACTACACACAGATATTACTTTGCTTTAGAGTTTTGGAGCAAACACTCTCAATCTGCTTCTGATTTGTTGATTCACATGCGAAATAATTTGATCAACTCAAATGATGTGCCACCGCTGCAACAAGAAGATCACTACATTCACTACAGACTAGCCGATTATCTTAAGGCGGCACTTTATTTTAATGATAAAATAAAAGAAACCTCAATCACTCCATTTTATCAATCACCTACTTTTTCAGAAATTTATTTTGAGAATTCTGGTCATTATATAAAAAAATTTGATTCCTTCATTTTATGGATAGCCCTTAAAAAAGGAGGTGCTATCAGAGTCTATAATCTCAATACTCAGAAATCGATTATTATTCATAATGGCCTTATGCTGTGTGATTTCAACAATCAGGTCTATACGTCTTTCGCGCAAAGCGAATCTGTCGTTTCACGAAAGTTGAAACCATCGCTTATAACAAAAAATCTCATTAGCTGCGAAAACGTTTTGCACAAAGTCTTTATAAAGAAATTCAATCCACTGACTTTTATTTTATTTAGACTTGTATTATTGGGCATTAAAACTAGTTTTCTATCATTTCATTTTAAAAAAATTATTCGTTTTTTGATGATAACTGGAGATAAATCCGTGAATAGTTTTTTTAAACGAACTGTTCGTATTGTTGATAATCAACTTATTATTAATGACAGTTTTAAAATATCTAAAAAAATACAAACCGTGTTCGCGGGTGGGGACTTTTATGTTCGATACGTTCCTCAGGCTAATTATTTTTCAACAGATGATTTGCAATATCGCCCCCTTGAAGTAAAAATAAAAAGCCCTACCTCTGGTAAAACTTATGCTCACATTACAACTGTTGTTAACCTTCAGAATTCAGAAGTAAATATATGTGCGGAGTAACAGGGTTTATAAGTTTAGCTTCAAACTTAGGTCATATTGAAAAAATGTCTGAAGCCATTCGACACCGAGGACCTGATGATGTTGGATATTACAAACAGCAGACTTTGAGTTTGTCACATAGATTATTGAAACTGTTTTCATTAAGAACCAAAGCAGGCCCCTACATCAGCGCAAATAAGCGCTGGGTCTTGAGTTTTAATGGTGAAGTATACAATGACTCACAGTTGCGAAAACAGCTAGAGGAAAACTATCAGATAACTTGGAACTATGACACCGATGCTGAAGTTTTTTTAGAAGGCTGGTCTCTGGAAGGCGAAAGCTTTTTAAAAAAAATTAACGGTATGTTTGCTTTTGCTCTTTGGGACACACAAGAGCAAGTTTTGATCTTAGGTCGAGATAAAATGGGTGAGAAACCATTGTACTACACTTCACAAAGTGGAAGTTTTTATTTCTCATCAGAAGTAAAAAGTTTTAAGAGCATTGGGATCAAATTCAATTTGAATAAAAGTCGTGTCAACGAGTACTTTGCCTACAGGTATATCGCAGGATCAGAAACATTATTTAAAGATATTTATAAAGTGTTGCCCGGTGAGTTGATTCAAATATCTTGCAAGGGATCTATCTTATCAAAGAAAATGTGGTTCAATAAATCACCATCGAATTTGCCTTCAGAGTTGCGATTACCTCTGTCTGAATTAGCTCAACAATTAAATAGTTTAATTAAGAAATCGGTACAACTGAGAACTCACCCCAGTAGAAAGAATATTGTTTTTTTATCATCTGGGGTTGATTCCAGCCTCGTGGCTCATTTTTTACCTCGTGAAAGCTTAGGATTAACATTCTCAGAGGCTCAATCAAATGACCTAGAAACGATTCGAGCATTCTGCCATCAAAGAGAGCTCCAGCATAAATTGGTCGAAAAAAAATCAATCGATGTAAATCAGATTGATGAGGCCATTTGGGCCACCGAGGAGCCTATTGGAGATTCAATTATTATTTCAAATTTATACTTAGCTAAGTCAGCCGCAGAAAGCTCTCGGGTGGTATTTAGTGGTGATGGTGCCGATGAGTTATTTGCTGGATATATTCATCATATCGCCTTTAATTTTATTTTAAATATTCGGGATCGCTTTGGTCTGACAATTTTAAATATTATTGAAAAAACTCTTCGCTTAACGCCTCATGCTCTTTTAGATTTTATAACTCCATACTCGGAAAAACTCGGCCCTGAGGCTAAACTCAGACTGGCATCGGCACTTCAACAGTTTTTAACGACAGAACAATTTTCAGATAGCTTGTCTCAGCTATTTCTTTTTGACCAGAGTGAAATTAAAAGCCATTACCGAAATTATAGTGTTCATTCATTAAAAGATTTGGTAACTGAAGATCAACGCTCATGGCTGCCTGATTACATTTTAATACGAAGTGATAAAATTTTGATGTCGCAAAGCCTCGAAGGTCGACTACCCTATTTAGATTCTGAAATTTATGAATTTTTGAACTCACTCAATTCTGAGCATTTAGTTGCAGGATTTGAGAGTAAATCTCTATTCAAAAAAGCAACAGCCCTTAGCCTGGGAAAAGCTTTTTCTACTCAAGTCAAAAAATCGTTCACTCACACTTTCCGAATGGACAATACTCATGATCTGCTTACTAGCGCTTACACAAATGATTTAGCTCAGCGTGAAAATTTGTTCAAAGATCATCTTAATTTCATTGAAAATAAAAAGCTTTTCTCGCTTATTGTTTTTGATCGCTGGCTCAGCGTCTTTGATGTTCACTGCGATTGAATTGAATTTGTCACTCTTTGTCACCTTTAACAAACATTAAAGTGTGTTATTGCAAATATAAAAACAGGACAGTAGAATTTCCTCACATGAGCAAACAGTTACGCACAGATTTTAAATGGAATAGTGATTTTAAACAGGTAAAAACCGAGTTAAGTAAAATTAGTTCCAGTTTTTGTTTAGCCAAATGGTTACAATCTACTATTCATTTTCAATTAGGAACAACTCACTCATGCCACCATCTTTTAACTCATAAAATTACACCAGATGATATTAAAAACAGTCATACCGGTATTCACAACACATCCGTTAAGTTAAATGAACGTGCGCTGATGTTAAGTGGTGTTCAGCCCGATCCCTGTAATTACTGTTGGAATATTGAAAATTCTAATCCAGATGCTGTTAGTGATCGAATTTTAAAATCTTCTGCCTCTTGGGCCTATCCTCATGGCAACGATGTTATCGCCTCAAATCTGGGTGAAAACATTTCTCCGACATACCTTGAAGTTTCATTCAGCAATTTATGTAATTTTAAATGCAGCTATTGTTCAGCAGATTACTCTAGCAAATGGCAAAATGAATTAGAAACGCTCGGTAATTTTTCTACTCGTAATGGTGAAGCCACAACGACTATTCTAAAAGAAGAAACAAATCTTTTGTTAAATTCATTTTGGAAGTGGTGGCCAGAATTAAAAAAGCACTTACATATTTTTAGAATCACCGGCGGGGAACCGCTACTTTCACCTGCAACCTGGAATATTTTTGATGATTTATCGATCAATCCTGCTCCCAATCTGCAATTAGCTATTAATTCAAATTTAGGCGTCCCTACAAATATTATTAAAAAATTTATTGAGCATGCCAATTCGCTAATAAATAAAAAAAACATTAACGAGGTCAGATTATTTACAAGCTTAGACACTCTTGGTGTTGATGCAGAACTAAGTCGAAATGGGCTAAATCAAAACTTATTCTTTGAGAATTTAAATTTAATAATGGAAGAAGTTCCAAGCTTACGAATTGTTATTATGGTCACATACAATGCTTTTAGCGTTAATAATTTTACAGACCTTTTAAAAAAAATATATGAACTTCGCGGCAAGTACTTAAATGATCAAAGATGGCAACCCATAGGAATCAGCTCTAATTATTTAAGGCATCCCGAGCACTTAAGCATTAAAGTACTCCCCGAAAGACATCTTCTTAAAATGGAAGAGTCTCTAAATTATATGAAAAGTGAGTTTCATGATAGTATAAAAAATAAGCAAGGATATTTTATCCATGAAATTAATAGTCTTAGTAATATCATCGATTGGTTTAAACAACCAATCGATGCAAATGAAAAAAAACGACTGCAGGCTAATTTTTTACAATTTTGGAGTGAGCACGACCAAAGACGCGGCACTCATGCTATTAAAAGAATTAACGAATTAAACTTATTAAATGAAACAATATAGTGCTGAAAAATTCACAGCAATGTTTGCTCGGATACTATTACTGATTTCTAGCATCTATGTCTTTTGGGCCGCGGCTTATTCTGAGTTTAATAATACAGTGCCTTGGAACTTCTATAGCAGTTATACTTTTATACTATTAACATTTATTTTACTGACCACAATTTTTTCAATTTATCATTATAGAATAAGAGTTCCCTTTGTTTCGCATCAAGATATAAGCCAACGATCATCATTAGATTTAAAATCAACTATTGGTTATGTTTTTTTCTGTGTTAGTGCATGGTTCTTCATTAGATTTCCAATTTTAAATAAATATCCGCTTTGGTTTGATGAAGCCGCTCAGTTTATACCGTTTTGGAACTGGGGCTTTAGCATTGATTCAGTTCTATACGCAGCAAAACAACAACAAATGCCCTTAGATTACTATATTTCCTATACTTTTTTTAGACTGTTTGGCGCCAGTGAGCTTTCTGTTTTATTCAATCCCGTTCTTTTTAGCATTCTAAGTTGTATTGTATTTATCTTAATTCAACTTCAACTTCGATGGAATATTTGGTTAGCTATTTTTTCTTTTATTATTTTTTTAAGTCAACCCACCCTGCTAAGATACTCCTCTGAAGCCAGACCAATTTCTATTGCCTTGTTTTTTTCTCTTCTAACAGTTTATTTTTCATACGAACACTTTAAACACAAAATAAAAAACCATTCCTTGCTCTTCACATCAGCAGCATTGTCTTGCTTGTCTATAGGGCTGCAGCCAATATTTTTTACTTTCTTTTTATCTATATGCTTAATAATTATATTTTATAATAAAAACAGAAAAGTTTGCTGGAAATATTTCGCAGCTGTATTTGTTTTACCTAATATTGTCAGCCTGCCCATTATAGTACTCATTTATAAGAATAGTTTTGTTGGCGTCCAACAATTTAAAAATGGAAGCTTAATTCATCATATTTGGACAGGGGTTTTGAACTTTAAACCTGACCAACTCAGTATTTTTATTGAGGAGTTTAGATCTATCGAGTGGTTGCTCCTATTTCCTTTAGTTTTTTTATTGATTTTTATTGATAGAAAACTAGAAAAATTACTTAAAAGTAATTTTAAAAATATAGTCGGCTTAACAATAGGTATTGTGCTTTTTCCCATTAGCTTTTTATTCATGTGGAACGCTATTGATTGGGATCTGCAATCTCATTATTTTTTTCTTTGGACTGTTTTAATAATAATTCTTCTACTTGAGGGAATACATGTCTTACTTGATGAATTTCATAATGAATCAGCAATACTACACAATAAATTTTTAAAAAAAGCACTGCTTGCAATACTTTTAGTGACATTTACACCTAAATACTTAAATACAAATTTAGTTTTATTAAAGAATAAAAAACAGTATCTTGATATTCGAAATCTCATTGCCGAAGAAGACACTGGTAAATATATTTATTTTTTTATTCCTATTTTTCATCCTGACGATGCCGGACATTTTTTAAACTACACCGGTCGATTTTATAATAGTGAAAACCGTCATTTTTTGAATTACGAAAATCAAAATTGGTTAAATTTGACAACTTATTATTCTCGAGAAGATTTAGTAATTGTTAGCCCCACTTATGTTAATTTCAACCCAACTGTGCCTAAAGATTTTAAATTACGCATACTCATTTATTATGGTGCTTACATTACCAATCCATATCAAAATCAGATCCACGAAATTATAAAAAAAGACTCCCTATATGTTCGCGAACTTCCATTTTCATATTATATGTATGAACTTGAAACTCCAATGGGATACAGTGCTACTATAAGTAACATTATAGAAAAATTAAACTCATTGAATATGGAATTTATATGGAACTCTAAGCTTAAAAAAATGCAAATTACTAGTGATATTTATTCTAAGAACTTTGATTCTGCTCAAAAAAGAATAAATGCCCTTAGCGAAGTCGTTAATAATTCCACAGTCGATGATGCTCATAAGACTAATATACAAAGAGACCTTAAAGCGTATAAAAAATTCCTGGATTTTAGTATAAAAAAATCTCAGCAAGATAAACCGCAAGTAAAATAAGAGCAATTTTAAGTCCCCCCTCTGTCAGCTTAATTGACAATTTTAAAAGCCAACACAATTCCCAACTGATAAAAATAGTGTTTCATTTTGAGATATTAGTCGTAAGGCCGACACAATGATCTAGATCGTTCGATATTGAGACATCTATTGAAATTCAAATTTGGACGCAAGTTTGCACTTGAAATAAAAAGAGGTTTAAATGAGAACTTTTTTGAAAACTATTATACCTGTCCTTTTCATTGCAACCACGACCTATGCAGACAAGATCATCGTTATGGCTGATCCCCTAGAATCTCTGCAGGCTCGGATTGAGTTGATTATGACAGCAAAAAAGTCCATTGATGTTCAATATTTTACAGTTGAACATGATTATGTTTCTATTTCGGGGTTGGCATTGCTTCGTGAAGCCGCTCGACGCGGAGTTAAAATTCGCGTGATTGTCGATTCTATGCATAATTTGATGACACGCGAAACCATGTCAGCATTTATGAATAATCTGGATGCCTCGACCGAAAAAAATATTGAAATTCGTGAATTCAATCAATTCAATATTTTTCGACCCTTTTGCTACACTCGCCGCATGCATGACAAATCACTTATTATAGACGGAGAGTATCTTATTGTTGGTGATCGCAATGTAGCTAGCGGTTATTATGATATTCCCGAGCGAGTCCATAACCAAACATTACCCGCCTATGAGGGAACCGATGTCCTTTTATCTGGAACAAAATCAATCAATGAAGCCAAAAATTATTTTGAACAACGTTGGAATTCACGAGATGTGAAATCTGTTCAACTTTATAATTATTCATCAAGTCGTTTAGATTATTCTTATTGTTCTTATCGTGAAGACTTTTCGGCTTGTGAAATGAATCGACAACACGATGTTCAGGTTATTCAAAAAGAAATTCAAAAACTAGATTCTCATTACGCTGATGTGGCCGCACGAAATACTCAACTCTTGAAAGAACGACCGTTTTTAAAGGCTCTCGAAACAGCCTATGAGACAAATGATGTACAATTTATTCATGACGATGCGGCTCAACGTGTATGCAAAGGAAAGAATCCAGAAAAAAATATTGGCAAAACACTTTATCAAGCCATTGCTGCGAATACGAAATCTGACCTCATTATTGTGACTCCGTACTTAACGGTTACTCCTGAAATGGAAGCTCTGATCAAACATCTTGTCGAGGACAAGAATATTTTTGTTCGATTTATTACAAACTCACCTATTAGTACGGATGTTTCAGCGGCAACAGCCGGATATTTAAAAACACGTCACCGTCTTATGAATATAAAAAACGCCAGCTCTGGTCGTGGAGTTCGAATTTATGAATTCACGAATATCAGCAACCCAACACTCAAAAATGTCGATGGCTCTATTTTAAAAAGCAGCAAAGCTGTCAGCACTCTTCACGCAAAAATGGTTCTTATGGATAGCGAGCGAGCTTTTATTGGTTCTTATAATTGGGATTACCGTAGCCAAAATTTAAATAGCGAGGTCGGCGTTGTCATCGGCATGGATAAAATGAAAAAGAATCAAACAACTGAAGATCTTCGAAATTTTATGACTCGAATTCTTAAAACATCAAAAATCGTTCGCGATGATGGCACTTCAAATGACAAAGTGAAGGTCACAGAAGTGCTAACTGAAGATGAACAAGTCGAAATTAACTCGATTATTAAATCTCGAGAAGAAGTATTAAAACTTTGGAACTTCTTACTTGAGCTTCCCGTTGTTGGCGAATTGCTTTTAGAGCAAACTTAATGCGATCGCATTACTGATGCCGATGAATTTTTATTTTTACGAAGTCCCGATGATTGTTTTTTATCTGAATCATACTTCATTATTTTTTGTGATTTTTTAACATCAGAATTTGAATGCTCTGATGACTGAGTCATTCGCACCAAGCGAGACGATTTTTTCTGAGTCTTTGCAACAAAAGCCTCTGTCGCCTTTTTGCCCTTTGTAACGACTTTTCCTAATAGATTTAAACCTTCGTCAAAAAACTCTGAAAGAGTCTCGCGCAATGCGATTTCGCCCTTCAGTGCGCGTTTTTTGCTTTCCTCTTGCCATGTTGGAGTTTGCTTTTTCATATGAGTCCCACCTTTTGGTAAAAACTCAGCAATGTGTATACCTGGCCTTAAAAAGGATTCCTTTGATTTAAAGAAAATGCAGGGGGATTCTTGCCCCAAAAGACTGTGACTATTGACATGCCCATTTCTGCACTAATCCAGCCTTATAGATGTACTTAGCCATCAAAACGCCACCATTTCGAGGTTGACCACAGTGAACTGTCAAATTCAAAAGACTTCGAGTTTCAGAACGCGGAGTCGTCGCCGAAGCCACATAAAATGAACATGGATCTGGGCAACCAGCATAGAGTTCCTTACCCTCTGGAGTTTTTCCACGCATCGTATCCGATGCAAAGTCTTGAACATCTGAGTTTTCCATTTCTTTTTCCACATTAACTGTCGGTCGATTATTACAAAACTCGTTCATTTTAACTTTTTCGGGCTCTGATGTTGAAAAAACTGCGATTTCATTCACTTGACGACAACTGCCGCATCGTGAATTTTCAACTGAAATCTCGCGGTGGTGCGGATCAATTTCCTCAAGCAACTGTGTGATTATTTTCGAAGACGACATGGCACTTCCACGAGCAGACGACAAACTATCGAATTCCTGAAAACCAGCCTGCGGACAGCCTTGGGCAGAATCAGAAAGTTGAAATGATTTCTTAACAGATTCTTTCATCATCGGAATTCCAATAGATTCAAATGATGAGTTCGCCTGAGAGCTAAATGCAAAGAATAGAACTGCAAAAAATTTTAATGTGTTTTTATTCATGTGATCCTATATAGCTTGAGTTATATAAACTTTCACCTGTCACTTTTTTTGACAGGTAAAAAGTAAAAATAGCCATCTCCTTACTGTATGTATATACATTCGACATGAGCAGTATCAACCCTTTTCCAACATTTAATTACCTTCAGCCCGAGTCCTATCGCTTTTCGCATGACTCGGTCTTTTTAGCGAGACACGTCTTTGAGTTGGTGCGGCTATCTGGTCAAAAATACGAGACTTTTATGGATCTTTGCTCTGGCTGCGGCGTTGTTGGTCTGGACTTTATTTACCACTTAAAAACACACGGACTGGACCTACCCAGAACAGCAGATTTTTTGGAAGTTCAAGAAATTTACAAGAATTACTTTAACTTAAACAGCAAAAAACTTGATGTTGAATCGATTTGTAATTTTCTATTGCTCAATTATTCTGTACTTATAAATAACCCTTTTTACCAAGAAAAGTATGATCTCATCATCAGCAATCCCCCTTATTTCAGAAGTGGTCATGGTGCCTTTTCCCCGGATGAGTTTAAAAATCGATGTCGCTTCTTTCTTGATGCCACTTTTAAAGATTTAGTATTGGCCATAGAGTCCACGTTAAACCCAATGGGAGTGGCCTATGTGCTGGTCAAAGATTTAGAAATTCACGGCATTCAGATCTTAGAAGAAATCGAACGCATGAACACACGACTCAAATTTAAAAAGCTTGAAAAAATTAGAAAAACAGATCTTATTGAATTTCGAAAAAATTAAATTCACTCTTAGCCTGTCTAATATTTTTTCAGATTTAAAAAAACTAGACCAGCAAGTGACAAATCTTATGTCACGATAATCACAGCAGTTTCAACGAAGCGATGAAGTTTTAGACTGTTCAGTACCTATTCACATGAAAACTCTAGCAATAATCACTATTTCAATTTCATTTTTATAATCAAAACTTTAGACACTGCTAACTTTTGATCATTTTAATGAACTTTGAATTTGTTTCAGACGAATTGAATACAAATTTTCGAGCACCACTATTGCTTTGTATAGAACAATGGAGGCTACACGTATGTTCTCATTAGTATTTAAACACATCTTAGTTGCAGTTATCGCCGTAGGAGTACTGTCATCGTGCAGTCGGACTCAGTTTGGAGTTGTGGATCAAGGCTCCATTAAATTCAATGAAACAGAAATTTATGCAAATTTCTTTAAAATAGAAAGCTCCACAACATCCTATGAGCAGCCCCAACTGGAATCAAATGAAACACAGCTGGCATTTCGAGTCACCATGCCAGATGGTACTAATGTCTCTGGTTTAGAAACCGGTGATTTTTCAATCATTGAAAATAGTGTTCCTGTAAATAATTTTTTAGTTCAATCACAATCAACAACGACAAAACAAAATGTCGATATCATATTTGCTGTTGATATCACGGGCTCTATGTCGCCAACGATTGAATCCGCAAAAACAAGACTGATCAGTTTTGTTCAAAATAGCCGCGCTAAAGGAAACCATACTCGGATGTGTCTTATTACGTTTGGAGATCGTACCGTCAAAAATTGCGATCGTTTTTATGACAACAATCCCGCCGATCCAACAACACAAAGCCAAGTTGACGAGCTCATTTCAGAAATTTCAAAACTCAAAGCCTTAACCGGAATCAGTGATCCCGGAGGATCTGATTTGCATGAAAACCCGATGCGAGCCCTAATAGATGCCTCAAAAGCCCCTTGGACAGACAAGTCCCAACGTTTTGTGATTTTAATAACCGATGATGGCTTTCTGTATTCTCCTGGTAATCAAGGTGATGTGGGTAGCTTAGCGCCTCGTTACAGTGAAGTTGCCAATGCTATTTCGACAAGCCAAATGAAGGTCTTTGCCGCAACTCCTTCCCGCGCAGGTTATAACAGACCTTTTCAGGGATCACCCGGCGTTGTTGAAGCCAGTCAGGGCGAGTGGTTTAACTTTAACGATCTTATTGCTGGAACAATCACTTTGGATACAATCTTAGATCGTATTATGAACCGAGTTCAAACAACTTATTTGGCAAACTACGCCATTGATGAAAACTCTGGAATCGATCCCACACTTGCACTGGGAAAAAGAAAAATAGAAATTCTTTTAAAGAACGGAGCTTCAGCGACAGTTTCCATTGTGTCCACACAAAGCAATTTGCCGGATGGACGGAAACCTTATCCTAAAAAATTTAAACTGGCCGATAAAAATATTCGTCGTGATTCAGTTCGTATCAAAGTTAATGGCGAATGGGTAAACTCTGGAGTACGCCTTACTGATAAAAATGAAGTTGAATTTGATAAAGCCCCTCCGGCTCGAGCCAAAGTAGAATTTAGCTTTTCATACAAAGATCTAAAAGATAGTGTTCAGATCGCTCCAATTATTCTGAAGGACGCCAATTTAGATCCGGAATCTATTCGAGTTATACTTAATGGAATAGATGCCTTACCTGGTGATATCGAACTAGCAAAAACATTAGAGGGTTTCATATCAGTTCGTTTAAGTGATTCGGTACTGAGTGCCAACGATCCCTATTCGATTGTTTCAAATGGCGGACTTATCGTTCAGGTTGCAAAAAAATAATCACTTCAGATTACGTCTCAAAATAAAATAATAATGATGTGTCATCAAAGCACCGCTCCAAGCGGTGCACATCAATGATGGTCGCAAGCAATCAAATTTTCCAGAGATCGTTTGATACTCATCACCCAGCCCCAACATGTGGCCAACCTCGTGAGCAACAACTCGCCCCGTCCAATCCCGCCCCCAATTGGTGTCGTAGGGACCACGAGTCGTATCCAAAACAGAAACAGAAAAATGCGCCTTCGCTGACTCGGACACAATTTCAAAATGAAACTGGTACTGAAAATCTGTTTCGATGCGGCTTTCATTCCATAGGTCTTGGGCCTCTTTCATTTTTTGAGAAAAATTCACTTTATCGCTAGCTGTTGGATTTTTTAAATGCACACGAACATGAATTACAAATCCCTGAGGATCAGAAACAATATCATAGCGGTATTTTTTTTTGATGATGCTTGCATAGGTCATTGTTCCACTGACGGAGCGAATCGACTTAAGATTTTTTTGCTGAATCTGTTCGGGTGTGGGAAACTGTTTATAAGAATCCTTCAGATGAACCCGAAACGATTTAAAGGCCTCGCTCGGAAGCTCATTTTGAAAGTTCACAGGCATCAGGATTTCATAAAGCCAACGATAATCCTCATCAGCCGACGGCTGCACAGACTCAATATCACCCGCCGCCACTGGATAGTCCTCGACCCAAATCTCTTGAGCAAAGACATTGCCTACAAAAACTACCAAAATTAAGAAAATCACATTCGTCATAGGCCTACTGTTTCACGAAATGATGGGGTGATCAATAGCCGCCCCATCAAGCAGATTGAATTTTAACAAAAGCCATGTAAATATCGACCAATTCCAATATTCGGAGAGGTGGCAGAGTGGCTGATCGCGCACGCTTGGAAAGCGTGTTCAGGGTTAAACCTGACGCGGGTTCAAATCCCGCTCTCTCCGCCAATTTTTCTCTTAAAAAATCGCTAAAATCAAAATCACAAGTCGCATCAACTAATTAACAACAGGACGAAGGCTGCACAATCAACCCAAGAATATTTCAGAGTATAAGCGAGGTCCTCCGAGGAGCACCATCTTTTCTTTTAAATCGGCTGCAATATATTTTTTAAGATATCTGTGTAATCAAAAAAATTTTACAACACTATTGAGTAAACTTAACCTCTATCAAAAAGTTTGTATGTTCTCTGAAAATATCCAATAAGCATTTCACCGTAAAAATTCAAACAGCAGCAATAGGGCTTCTGTAAAAACTAAACTCTAAGGAGAGAAAAATGAAAAAAATCGTATTTGCAATTATTGCACTTGTATCTATCAGCGCATCTGCAAAGTATATCACTGTTGAAGTTTGTGATCGTGGTGAATCTGGCGATCGTTGTGAAATGGTTACGTACAAGGTACGTCCACCTTCTCAGAATACTCCTGCAGAAATCCTTTGCCCCGTTGGCGACCATGGTTTCACGAAATGTAACAAAAATGCTCATGTTCCAGCTTGGCTAAAAAAGTTTAATAAACATTTCCTCGATGCTGGTTTCACAGCTCCGAAAGAAGATGATTTATACAGAAACTAATACTGATTTCTTCGAAAAATTTGTATTTAAAGGAGACCTCAAGAGGTCTCCTTTAAATGTTTGTCTTCTAGTCTGGTCAAATCTCAACCTGGGTTCCCACTTCAACGACTCGGCTTTTCGGCAATTCGAAATACTCTGTCGCTGGCAGTTCATTTCTGAAGATGAAAGAAAATAATTTCTCTCGCCAGATCGCCATGCCTGGAAGAGCCGTCGCAAAAATATTTTCGCGACCAATAAAAAAGCTGGCCTTATCTTTGTCAAAAATTGGATTTGTTTCTTTAATCAAATTAAAAACTGCGGGAACATTCGGTTTTTCTAGATAACCAAAATGAATCAACAGCTGATAGCACCCGAAACCACATTCAGTAAGTTCATAACGCTGACCCAGAATTTTTGGTTTATTTGTAATTTTAACCGATACAAAAATGAGATTCTTATGTGCCGTCTTCAAATGCTCTACGGTATTAATTAAAGAAAGGGGCGCGATCATAAGATCTCGACTCATAAAGACGCTGGTTCCTTCAGATCGATAAATATTCTCTCTGGCGATTTTTTCCATAAACTCGATTAGTGGTACATGCTTTTTACTTAATATAGAGTTTAAAATTTCTCGTCCACGTTTCCACGTCGACATGTAGATAAAACCCGCAATTCCCAGAATCATCGGGAACCATCCGCCATCCAAAATTTTAAGAAGATTCGCTCCTAAAAATGCCAAATCGATAGCCGCAAAAACCGAACAGAGTGCCAGCGCCCCATAGACATTCCAGCCCCACCGGTAAACGGCGACAACGTAAAAAAGCAAAGTGGTTATAATCATCGTTAGTGTAACTGCAATACCATAAGCCGCCGCCAAATTGCTGGAAGTTTTGAAAATCAGAACCAGCAGAATACATCCCATCATCAGTAAGTAGTTAATATTTTTAATGTAGATCTGGCCAAATTCATTTTCGGAAGTGTGGCGAATAAGTGCCCGCGGAAGATAGCCTTGTTGTACGGCTTGCATTGATATTGAAAAGACTCCAGTGATCAGCGCCTGTGATGCAATTGTGGTCGCCAAAGTCGCAAGTACTACCAGTGGGTAAAGCGACCATGCAGGCGCCATTGAGAAAAATGGATTACTGACACCCTCGGGATGATCAAGCAAGAAAGATCCTTGCCCGAAATAATTCAACAGCAAACACGGAAGCACAACATAAAACCAGGCTTTACGGATAGGCTCGATTCCAAAGTGCCCCAGATCGGAGTAAAGAGCTTCTCCACCGGTAACTACCAGAAAAACTGAACCTAGCACCACAAAACCTGAAAACGAATTCTGCACAAAAAATTGATACGCATAAAATGGACTAACAGATTTTAATACTTCAAAATTTTGAAAAATATTGTATGCACCCAAAAATCCGATAACTAAAAACCATAAAAGTGTTACTGGTCCAAATACCTTACCCACGGATCCAGTTCCATTTTTTTGTACGGAAAACAACAACACAAGTATTAAGACTGTAATTGGAATAATATAGGGATCAAAAACTGGCGTTATCACCCGCAGACCTTCAACAGCACTTAGAATGGATATCGCCGGAGTGATAATACCGTCACCATAAAGAAAGGCTGCTCCAAATACTCCCGTCAATGTGAGAGCAACTTTTATATTTTGAGAAAGCTCTTTTTTTTGAGGCGATTTGATCAACGAGGTTAGGGCCAAAATTCCGCCCTCCCCGTTATCGTCAGCACGCAAAATGAAAACCAGATACTTCACCGAAATAACAAGAATTAAAGACCAAAAAATCAATGATAAAATACCCATGATGTTTTCAGGTGTCGGAAGCAGGTGCGAATGATGAAAGGCTTCTTTCAATGCATACAAGGGACTGGTGCCGATGTCGCCATAAACCACCCCTAACGCCGCAAGGGTCAGAAGTAGTTTATACTTGGTCGTTTGGGGATGTTTTGACATTTTATTCCTTATGAACGGCTTGATATGCGAAAGCTCCGATAACTGCACCAATTATTGGCCCCACAAAAAATAACCAGACTTGTGCCAAAGCCCAACCACCAACAAATAGTGCTGGTCCTAAGCTGCGCGCTGGATTGACTGATGTATTTGTAACTGGAATTGTCAGCAAGTGAATTAAAGTCAAACAAAGACCAATCGCAATGGGGGCAAAACCAGCAGGAGCTTTTTTGTTTGTAGATCCTAAAATGACGAACAAGAAAAAAGCTGTGGCAACAATTTCTGCAACCAATGCAGACATCATCGAATAACCGCCCGGAGAGTGTTCACCGAAACCGTTCGCTGCAAAACCACTAGCAACCACATCAAAGCCCTCTTGCCCCGAAGCTATTAAATACAAAAGGCCCGCGCCCACAATGCCACCGATAATTTGTGCAATGATGTACGGTAAAATTTCATTTTTAGGATGTTTTCCAGCAACGGCCAAACCAATTGTAACGGCCGGATTTAAATGACAGCCAGACACTGATCCAATGGCATAAGCCATCGTCAACACGGTCAAACCAAAAGCCAATGAAACTCCATGTAGGCCAATTCCAACACTTGGAAAGGACGCTGCTAAAACGGCAGCTCCACATCCGCCCAAGACTAACCATGATGTACCTATTGCTTCAGCTAATAATTTCCTAATTTCCATAAGCTCTCCTTGTGGTGTTATTTAACCCTGCAATAAATAGATATTCAAATCAAAATCCAGCTGGCTGCGTGCAGCTTGAGTTCAGGTTTAAAATCAACTAGTCCATTAATTCATGAGATTTTATTTTTTAGTATTTTTTCTGATGCTTTCTTGCTCTCCACAAAAAGAGAATATTATAAGTATTTCTGCACCTGGGGAGACTGGCATTATCGGTGGAATATCCGTCAATTCCAATGACTATCCTTTTTATGTTCAACTATTGATTCAGCAAAAAAGTACAAAAATTCATTTTTGCGGTGGAACTCTGATTCGTCCAAGCTGGATTCTAACGGCTGCGCATTGCTTGTATGATGTAAAAATGGAAAAACTTATTTTATCCAGAGCGTCTCAATCCATTCAAGGCGATGGTGGAGAAAACTTAAAAATCAAAAAAGTTTTTTTACATCCTGAATTTGATCGAGCAACCTTAAAGAACGATATTGCACTTATCTATTTGGAAAATAGCAGTCAGTCCAATTTCATTATTCCTATTTTAAATTCCGAAAATGATACCGCTCCGTCTTATTTAGAATTAGTGGGATGGGGCTATACTTCCTATCCCAACACTTTGCCAAATTCGTTACAGTGGTTACAAAAAATTCAAAGAGCCCCCACTCAAGACTGCCAGTTTCACCCTGAATGGCAGGAGACACACTCAATTCAATTGGGGATGATGTGTATTTATACAGATCTGGACCAAAAATCAAATTGCATCGGTGACAGCGGTGGTCCTTTATTCTATCGCACAGCTGAAAACCAGTTTGTTTTAGTAGGCGTGACAAGCTGGGGCTCTGCTTGTCGAAAAATAAAAAAATGGAATTATGCAGGATTTTCTGACGTGAGCTATTATCAACAATGGATCCGAGATACAATTACCCCAACTCATTAACCATTATTATTCCCGCACAATCAGTACTGGAGAGTAGTATCAGATCCTGCGATTTTTTCGCAGTTTGATCTTTTAGATTCTGATTCAAAACCAACAACGGCATCACCATCAATGACTGCATTGGATTGGCATTTATATAAAGCGCATGACATTCGTTCATCATCACCACTATCAAAACAAAACTGTTTGCTGTACGTAACTGCAAAAGAATAGTGTCTGTCGATGACTCCCTGAAAGTCGACTTCAAAAACTTCCTCAACACCATAATCATCAGAATAATTTATAAGTTCTTCGATAATTAGTTTTTTACCCATTTTGGTATTCGCATCATCCGTGGCAAAGGTTGCCAGACTTGATAAAATAACAAATGCAGAAAGAATGAGTTTTTTCATAAAATATCCCTTGTTGTTATAAATATGTTTACTTAGTTCATAGACAAAGAATGAGTTGAATTCAAGTCCGAGTTTTAATCCAAGTGAATACTTCAGGGTTGTCTAGTATTTTGACAGACACTTTAAAATAAAAAAGCCCCATGAGTCTTAAGCATTGTCATAACTAAACGCTCAACCATATTTTGAGGCTCTTTCTTTTGCTGATCTAAATCGATATAGTATTTTATTTTTTCAACACCAGCTTCGCTTTCGTTAGCAATTTCTAAAAGCTCTGTGCAAAATCCAACCATCATAGTATTTGCAGACTGATCCTTGGGCATATATGAAAGTGCGATTTCTTTAAGTGTTTTATTCATATGATTTCTTAAAGCTTGATATTCTAAAACTGGAATTCTTCCATTTTTTTCATCAGCCCATTTTCGAAGTTCAACACGTGGCGAAGTCTGCGCCCAAAACGCAAACGCAAACACAGTTTGATCCAGAACATAGCCCAATTCAGATTTAATAACATCAATTCGAATTTGATCACAAACCATTACATTCATTTGATCCGCAGACGCCAGAACCGTTTCTTGATGAAAAACAGGAATATGAAACTCGGACAAATTCTGATTTAAGCATTTATAATGACAAGAGAACTGAACAACCCTGTTTGTAATGGGATCATTCAAATATGTTTTTGACTCTGGCTCCGCAACGCACTGACCTGGCTTGAGTGGTTCTAAAATAATTGAGCCCGCCTCTGCAAACAAAGATGCGGTCGACACCAAAAAAAGTCCGATATATTTTTTCATGATATCGACTATATAAAATCACTTCAAAAAATTCGCTGTTCTTTTTTTTGACAGATAGAAATTACAGTCGCATACCCGCGCAAGCCTGGAAAAATCATATTCATTAAGCTTTGGATATAACTGGGCTTTAGCCTGCACTGGGGGTAAGTCGGCACCAGTTTAGAGAAAATTGCCTAATAATTAGAAAGAATATTCTGGCGAGCCTATTGCAATTTGTGCTTAACAAGAAGTAAAAACAGTCTTTTGGAGACACAACAACACCACTCGGGGAGTTATTATGAAAAATTTAGTTTTAAGTCAGATGGCTTTAACATTAGTCATCGGATTAGCTCTATCATCAGAGTCACTTGCACAAAGACATAGTCAGCAGCAACAGCCTCCTGGTTACACTGTAGTTGAAGGCTACCCCAATCAAATGCGTCCCCAGCGCCCTGGATACTATGAAGAAACTATTCAAATCCAAATTGGTCGCGTTATTCAAAATGAAGTCCTCCCGTTAAGACGCTTGGGCCGAATTGACGAGCGCTATAATGGTTTCGAAGTGGTCGCAGTCACTGGATACACAAGACCTGTTGGGCCTTATTCGACACAGGCCTATTTAGTTGGCGATCGCTCCAGCTTTGCTCAACAGTTTAATCCGGATTATCAATTAAATTTAATTCCTAATCCCAGGATGATCATCGGTGAAACTGTTCGAACAGTTCAGTTAGATATTCGCGGAGCTTTGTTTGTCGATATAGTTTACGTTACATTACGTCAACGAATTCAACCACCACCACCTCCACCATATAATCCTCCACAGCCACCTCCGTATAATCCTCCACAGCCGCCACCATATAACCCACCTCAACCTCCGCCACCGCCAGTAAAGCCACCAGGACAAGATGCTATTGCCAAATTGCGAGCTGCTGCAAAAAATCCTGTTCACAGAAGTCGTAATCAAGCAGGAGACTATTTGTTTTCCCTACAGGCTGGCGAAGGCTCTCCGCATGGTTACAAGTATGAAGGTGTCGGTTTTCAATTATTTAGATCCGTAGTAAAAAATATTCCAATGCAGATGATCTATCGTTGTATTGTGCCAGGTCGCGGTCACTTTTTATCTCGCGATGCGGGCTGCGAAGGGCGATCACGTGAAGGAGAAATGGGTCTTGTTGTTACAGAAGCAATCCCAGGGTTATCTCCACTTTACAGACTCAGAAACAAACGAACAGGATTTCAATTGATCACTCTTGATAGATCTGAAGTGAACCATCCTGATTTTGTTACAGAAACAATTTTGGGATATCTTTTGTAACTCAAAATTGCATCCATTCCGATAGAAACGTCAGGGCTCTGGAAACAGGGCCCTTTCTTTTTTTCTAGATGTTTTACACGGAGACAAGTATAGTTCCCTAATGAACCACTTCGAAACCAGAGTTCCAATACTTTTGCAGTTAGGATTCAGAGAATCCGCATTACCAGCATTACAACTTTATATTGAAAAACTCTGGTCTGCTAATGAGGATCTCAACCTAATCAGTCGCAAAATGACTTTTGACGAGTTGATTGATAACCATGTGATTGATTCTTTGTTACCACTGGAATATTTTCCCAGAAAGGTCCGTACTATTGCTGATTTGGGTTCTGGCGGAGGACTTCCTGCAGTAATTTATGCCCTGCAGTTTCCGCATATGGAGTTTTATCTTTTTGAGAAAAGCCCGCGAAAACAAGAGTTTTTGAATTCGTTAAAAACAATTGTTCCCAATATAAAAGTTTTTGGCGATATCCCTCCAAAACTAGAAAAAATGGATTTGATCACGGCTCGAGGATTTAAACCCATTGATGTGATATTGGAAATGACGACCCATTTTTATCAGCATAATGGAAGTTATTTTTTACTAAAGGCACGCCGAGAAAAAATTGATTCTGAAGTTAATTTAGTCCCAAAAAAAATCTCATTGAATTCGAAAATCATCCCTTTAAAATCACCGGTGCTGGATGTCGAACGCCACCTGGTTTTAATCGAAAAAAACTAGACTCTCGGGGTTATTGAGTTGCCGATCAACATATTTTTTATTCGTAATTTAACAGCAGATCCCATTGTGAGACTTGTTTCGAAAATTTCTTAGACACTTTAATGAAAAATCTTACTGAAACATTAAGTTCCGTTAATGTTCGCCGATATGTTAATGCATCCAAATAAAAATCTGTGGAGGATTTGAATGAGTCTCATTTCAAAAGTCGTTGTTGCTCTTATTATGCTCGTCGGTGTTCAAGTTCAGGCAGAAGACATCTGCAAAAAAGAACAAGCTCAAGAAGCTGTTGAAAAAATGTGTGCTGAAATTGAAAAAAATGACTCTGCCAAAGCCATCGAAGCCCTTAAAAAATTTAGATATTGTGGATCAAATTATGTTTGGGTTCAAGATAGCGATATAAAAATGGTTGTCCATCCGACACGGCCAAAATTAGATGGAAGCGATTTAAAACTTGAAATGGATAATAATGGCAATGGCTCCAAAGCTCTTTTTGTCGAATTTGATAAAATGGCTCGAAAAAATAAAAATGGTGGCTGGGTAGATTATCTTTGGCCAAAACCAGGTGCAGAAAATGCCACTCCAAAAACATCCTTTGTAAAACTTTGTAAAGGCGATAAAAAGTGGATCGCCGGTTCTGGAATTTGGAAATAGAAACACACGTATCAAAATTTTTTTTGTAAAGGACACTTTGTGAAATTAGGTTTAAAGGGTCGCATTCTTTTTTTGTTCCTTGGAATTTCATTCTTGGCGTGCTTTACATTAATTGCGGTTTCAACAGTAAGCAGTCGATCTCAGATTGAGAATCAGATTAAAGATCAGCTTTTAGCCCAAGGCCAAAGCATTAAATCAGCTCTGGAGCGACACCAATATCAGTCGAAACAATTTGCCTTACAATTGAATTCTAATCGACTTATCGAGGGCATGTTCATTGCCTATGAAGGGGCTTTTTATGGCGCCGCATTGACCGCGGGTCAAGATGTTGATGGATATACAAAAGCTTTTTCAGATATTAATGGTGCCTATGTTGAACGAACAAAAAAAATAATCGATGATTTTGACTTTTCTGATTTGATTTTAGTCGCCACAAGTGACCAAGTTATTTTTGCCGTGGCCGAACAGCAAGGACAAAGCGTCTTTCTTGGAAAAAATTTGAAAAATGGAGCCTTTGCGAACACAAAACTTGGACAGTGCTATCAAAAAGCAAAAGATTCCACTCAGTCTGAAATTTTTTATAGTGGTTATGAAGTCAATCCTGAATCCAAACAAGTAACAGCCTTCTTATGTCAAAGCAAGATCTCAGAATTTGATTATCGTGCTGACGGCGTCAAAAAGGGCGATAAACTGGGCGTTGTTATTTCAAGAATTGATGTGCAAAAAATTGCTGACATTGTCATGCAGCCTTATGGCATGGGTGAAACCGGTACCGCTTATCTTGTAGGTCCCGGAGGAAAGTTACGAACAGATTATAAAAATAAAATAAACTCTTTGACTGTGTTTCAAAGCTTGAGTGATGAAAAAAGTCTAAAATCTGATGCAATCTCTCTTGCAAGCTCAGGAAAAGAAGGAGTCATCACTTCAAGTAATTTTTTGCAAACGGAAGTGGTCTCTTTTTATTCTGGAATGAATTTTTTTGGTGATCAGTGGAGCATTATTGTGGAAAAAGCCACCGATGAAGTCTTTGCACCTGTTCGTGCCAGCATCTGGCTGCTTGTTGGAATTGGCTTTAGCATCTTTGCCGCAATGGCAATCATTGGATGGACCTATGTCAGCCGTATCGTTTCGCCGCTTTTTAAGATCAGCGAAAAAATGTCTGGCAGTGCCAATCAAATTTTTGGTTCAAGCCACTCACTTTCTAATTCGTCAAAACAACTTGATCAAGGCGTTCAATCCGCTGCAAGCTCTTTAGAAGAAACAGTGGCCTCATTGAATGAAATTTCTTCGCAAGTGTCCGCCAACTCAACTCATGCTGAAGAATCTTTTCATCTTTCACAAGAGAATGCTATTTCTGCTGATGAAGGCAGTCGACAGATTTCCCAATTGATTGAAACCATGCAAGATGTGGCTTTAAAAGCGTCGCGCATCGAAGAAATCACTGCGGTTATTGATGACATCACCTTTCAAACAAACTTATTAGCACTCAATGCTGCCGTCGAAGCGGCTCGAGCCGGAGAACATGGTAAAGGTTTTGCTGTGGTTGCTGATGCTGTCAGAAACTTGGCTCAAAAAAGTGCTCAGTCCACTAAAGAAATTAATATTCTTATTAAAACAACTGTTGAAGCGGCCGAGAAAGGTCGCGTCCAAGCGGATCAAAGCGGCAAAGTTCTGACCAACATTGTCAGCTCAATCAAACAAACTGCGGAATTAACACATATGATTTCGAGCGCATCAAAAGAGCAAGCTGTCGGTATCAATCAAGTCACTATTGCCATGAATACCATTGATGAAATCACTCAAAATAATGCCTCTACAGCCTCTTCCGTGAGTGAAAATTCAGGAACGCTGGGAAATGAGTCCCAGATATTACAGCAAATTTCAAAAGATCTTTCGGTTCTGATTTATGGAAATCAAGATTATAAAAATAATTCCCCAGCAGATCAAATACAGGACTTGGATCCCATATCATTACCAGTAAGTCCTGAATTACATATCGTTAAAAAAGCATCTTAGGCGAATTCTAAAAACCGAATCACATCAGCAGCTCGGTATGTTTTACCAGAACTGCTCATTTTCAAAATTTTCATTAAATTATTAAGATCATCACCCGCCGTAATCAGGGGTTTTTCAAAACTTTGATCGCTTTGCTTTTGTGCCATTCCGATATCAGCCATCAATGCATTGCACAGACATTTTCGTCCCATCGTGTCCTCGAGCAGTCCACCTTTTTTAAGATAATCTTCGACAGGCTCGGCAGGGCACCGTTGTGCAACCTGTCCATCTGGTTTCTTATAGGCGTGACGAAGATAACCCAAATCACAAATACGCATACGAGCCTTATAAATAGCTTCTTCAGAAATCGTATTACTTAGCCGCACGGCTTTAAATGGAAATCCTGTTGGTGATGACACTGGATCAGTGAAAACCCAGCCATCTTTGGGATTTTCGCCGCTCAATATTTTTTGAATGACTTCATTTTTCAGTGCCGAATCAAATCCTGATTCTTCGCAAAATGCAAATAATGTCCCGACCTGAATGCCATGAGCCCCTAATGCCTGAACTTCTTTAATTTTTTCAGGAGTCGCATAATATCCTGCCATCCAAAACGGCAACCCAAGCGCTTTCATCTCGGCAAGGTCAACTTGATCACGTTCTCCGTAAATGGGTTCACCCAATTCATTGAGTTTCATGGGGCCGCGTGGCGGCGCATTGTGACCACCCGCTAGTGGACTTTCAACAATAAAACCATCTACCGTCCCTGTTGATTTTTTCTTGAGATTTGCTGCCAAAACACTTGAAGAAACAATCGGAAAGAAAAAGGGCCGCTTCAATTTAGAAAAAAAGGACTCTCCTAAAATTTCACTCGGATTAAACGTTGTCACGAAGTGATCTTCACTCGTAGCACCGACTACCGGAACTTTTAAATGAGCCTCTTTATTCTGGCTCAATAAATCCAATGCACCTGGAATTTCACGTGGAATTCCGGCTCCCATAATCACATAATCCACATCTGCTAATAAAGCTCCGTACAGACAGGCTAAATTTGGAAGAACAACTTTCTCTAAAAGATTAATTCCCACTTTTCCAGCATGACCTTCTTTGGCCAAAAAAACTTCAACAAAACTTGAAACCATTGTCAGTTGCAAAAGTGATTTTGATGATTTCAAATTATAAAGTGGGGCTCGCTTGTAGGGTTGATCAATCGATTTTCCACCTTCAATGAAATACTGGGATAAAATATTTTGGACAATCTCTTGAGATGGAAATTGGTTTAGCGCTCGACGCATGTGACCCGCGGGATCCCCATCTTGCAATCGTCGAACCAAAACGGAATTAATTGCCGTTCCAGAAACTATACCAAGGTGCCCAAGTTGAGAAACAGATTTTGCAAGAACCCAATTTGAAACGGCAATGCCCATTCCACCTTGAATAAGACGAGGATGCTGATTTAAATTCATACATCAGGAGTATGATTAATCCGAGGTGGATTCAAGCTAAAATCAGATGTGTTACCGCATAAAGCATATACATCTTGCAACAGCGCCATTGTTAAGGCTAAAATCCCAAAATGACCTTAAAAGATTATACAATTTTAGTCGTTGACGATGACGATGATTTACGTGAACTGATGCTGACTATTTTTGAAAGCAATGGATTCACAGTTCTTTCTGCTGGAAGTGGTTCTGCAGCCTTTGAACTTGTTAAAACACAACGTATCGATTTGCTTGTTTCTGATATGCGAATGCCTGGCGGCGACGGAATGTCATTGCTTGAAAATGTTCGTGCTTTTAACCCCAAAATTCCAGTGGTTATTTTTGTTACCGGATTTTCTGATGTTTCAGTTGCAGAGTGTCTTGCAAAAGGCGCAACCTCCGTTTTTGCAAAGCCATTCAATCAAAAAGAATTAATCAATGCCGTTAAAACGGCTTTAGATATTCCTATAAGCTAATATAAGCGCCAATCGACAATAGGTTTGATCCTGAGATTCCTGCAATAGAGAATTTTCAGGGTCCCGTGCGATAAACTATTTAAAAAATCAGAATTATGCTAATTGATGATGCTACTTTTTATTAAGTGCTTAAATCGCTATTTATTGGGGTGTTTATGTTGAAGAATTTTTTTGGATTACTTGTCTTGCTTGGACTTTCATTTTCACAAGCTCAAGCCCAAGTTTGGGATGATCCATCAAATACCGAATCTGCTCCTATGGATCCTGAAATTGTTGATTTTAATGAAACTGATTTTCAAACAAAACCATGGCTTCGAGAATTTACAAATGTCGTCGTTGTTAATAAATCCAATGCCGGAGTCACGAAACAAACTCTGCGCCTTTATGTTCATGGCAAGTTGCAGTTGATCACCAAAATTTCAAGTGGTCGCGAACGTTATGAAAAGGGCTGTTCTGCAGGTCAAGATCCTAAACGAGATCACTGTTCCGTACGAGCCTACTGGTCGACAACCCCGGCTGGATACTTTGATACGGATAAACTGGATGAACGCTATTACTCAAATCTTTGGCAGACTTGGATGCCTTATTCTGTTTTCTTTGAATCCGGAATTGCAACACATCAAGCCCCCGCTGGAACTGAAGGCAAATTAGGCGAGCGCGCTTCTGGTGGCTGCGTGCGAATGCATCCTGATAAGGCACCCCTTGTTTTTAAAGCCGTTGAAACGGCCGGTAAAGGCTTAGTTCCTGTGTTGAATCGCAATGGTACTCTGGCTAAAACTAAAGCTGGTGACGTGATTCGAAAAATTGGGTACAAAACTCTGTATATTGTTGAAAACGAAATCATCGAATAGAATTAGGCACGACATCATCAAATGATAACAGCAGAACTTTCCAGCCATCTTCAAGTTAAAGACGAAAATCGCAATCAGATCTGGGAAGAAAAATTTTTTAAATTATTCAGTGAATCACGTCTGAAAATAATTGCCGCCGATCCGCAACAAGGTCCCGATGGTTGGCCCTATCTGATGACTCAATTTGCAAGCGAAGCCAGTGACAATTTAGAAACACAAGACTCTGCTCAAAAAATATTGCACTGGCTTTCTACCCGAGGAATCGGCCTTGTTCTTGATCCGATGCGCGTTCCCTATCCAGAGTTTGTATTTTCATATGGAATGATTTGGTCTTTTCGCCAATCGGGTCTATTTATGAAATATAATCCTCGTGATGAAAGTAAAGTTTTAAAAATTGATTCTTACACTCAATTTGGACCGCCTTCCGCGGATTACTTTCCTGAGTATGCTCGCAAAGTTGTCCGTCAGTTTCTTCTGGATCAAGGCGTACTGAATCCAAAAGTTCTGATGATTTCTTCAGACAGTGCTGATCAGTTTGATTTGTGCTTTTCATTAGAATCTATGGGGACCCCCCCAGTTGCGGAACACAATGGAATATTAGAGGCCCTAGCTTGGTTTTTACCGCCGCATTATTCAGTTGCATTAATGAGTGAAAAAAACCTGCCGCCATTTACGGTCCTATGACCAGTCTAGGTCACCTCTATGGCCTGACCTATTCCAAAAAAAATGATACGTTCTAAGTCTTTGAGGTCAACATGTTAAAAAAAGTTTTGCTTGGTTTTTTTGCTCTGTTTCTAATTGGATGCAGCAGTTTGTATTTGCTCTATCTTTCGGTTAAAAAATCTTTGCCCGAGATCATTAAAGTTGAAGATTATAAACCCTTACTCGTATCACAAGTTTACGACCGCAATAATAAAAAATTCGGTGAATTTTTCCGTGAAAGACGCGTGCTGGTCCCCTACAAAGATATTCCCAAGCATGTCGTCAATGCTTTTTTAGCTGCTGAAGATGATCAATTTTTTGAACATCATGGTATCAATCTGTCGGCGCTTGTTCGAGCTGCAATTGCTAATATCAAAGCTGGTCGAAATGTTCAGGGTGGTTCAACCATCACACAACAGGTTGCTAAAACATTATTACTCACCAATGAAAGAACAATTTCTAGAAAAATTCGTGATATTCTATTAGCGATTCAAATGGAAAAAAATCTCAAAAAAGAAGAGATCCTTTATCTCTATTTAAATCAAATTTATTTTGGGCAGGGCGCTTATGGTATTGAAATGGCGGCACAAACCTATTTTAAAAAATCGACCAAACAGTTGGCTGCTGCCGAAGCTGCAATGCTTGCTGGTTTACCAAAAGCACCATCAGAATATTCTCCAGTTAAAAACCCATCCCGCGCCAAAGAACGACAAGTTTATGTTTTAAATCGAATGGCTGATATGGGTTATATTAAAAAAGACGAAGCTGACGCCGCCATTCAATGGCCCATCAAGGTTTATCTTCGTGAGGACTACGAACAAATGGCTCCTTTTTATTTAGAAACAGTTCGGCAACTTTTGATCCAACAATTAGGCGAGGACGTTATTCTAGATCAGGGTGTCAAAGTGTACACGTCTTTGGATCTTGAGGATCAACATTCTGCAAATCTATCCATTGTTAAGGGGCTTAAAGAATTGGATCGTCGGCAAGGATTTCGCGGACCACTAAATCACTTGGCAGATTCTGACGACATCAATGAGTTTCTTGAAAAACAAAAGAAAAAATTAATCAGTGAATCAAACCCAGAACGAACCATTTTGCCTGATGGAACATTTGCTGAAATTGATTGGTTGGCCACAAAGAAAAATCCGAAAGCTCTGCGTATTAGTACTGAAAAATTACCTTCGTTTATGAAAGTTGCCTCAACTTATGAAGGTGTTGTTTTACTGGTTGATGACATCAATGGGTATGTTGAAGTTCAATTGCCTGAGGCAAAAGGTCTGATCGAATTTGAATCCATGAATTGGGCGCGCAAACCAAATTTTGAAAAAAAATCAGAACTGGATTTAATTAAAAAGCCTTCGCAAGCGTTGAAAAAAGGCGATGTTATTTTGGTCAAAATTACTGATACGCAGTTTCTATGGAATAAAGCCAAACTGAGCAAAAAGGGCCTCACTCTGCCAGATCCAAAACCTTATTTAGCACTTGAGCTTGATCAAGAGCCTCTTATCGAAGGCTCGCTTCTTTCGATTGATCAGCAGACAGAAGATGTTTTGGCCATGGTCGGCGGTTACAGTTTTGCACGCAATGAATTCAACCGAACGCTTCAAGCTGCTCGCCAAACAGGTTCTGCGTTCAAAGCTCTTGTGTACGCAGCGGCTCTGGATAAAGGCTATAACCCTTCGACTCCTATAATTGATGCTCCTATTATTTATAAACAAGCCGGCACTGACGAGGAAGGACAAGGTGATGAAAAAGTTTGGAAACCATCCAACCATGGTCGCGAGTTCAACGGCGAAATTACCATGCGTAATGCGTTGGTTAAATCCCTCAATATTCCTGCAGTAAAAATTATGGAAGATGTCGGCGTTCCCTTTGCGACAGAATTTGCACAACGCCTCGGAATTTTTTCAAAACTCAATCCCGATTTTACACTTGTCCTGGGATCAAGCTCGTTGACTCTTTATGAGATGACTAAAGTTTTTTCACAGTTTGGTCGCATGGGTTTAAAAACGAGACCGCGAATGATCAAGAAAGTCATTGATCGCCAAGGAAAAATTTTAATTGAAAATGTTTCTCTTGAATCTCGATTTTTAGAAGAAACCAAAGACATTGAGACCGCCTTCGAAGAAAAACGCAAAGCTTTCCTTGAAAAGAATGCGGCTCCAAAACCCGTTGAAGATTCCGAAGCCTCACCAGAAACTGAAAAAAATGTGAACTCATTCTATTTTAACAACCCCGATCAATTGATCCGCCCACAGACAGCCTATGTCATAACAAATATGCTTCGAGGTGCCGTTGATGATCCCCATGGAACTGGCGCCCGGGCTGCCTCGCTAGGTCGAGAGGTTGCAGGAAAAACGGGCTCTACAAATGGTTATGTAGATGCTTGGTTTTTGGGTTATACACCGAACATTGCAACAGGAGTTTGGGTCGGATTTGACAAAGAGCATACTCTTGGAAAATCTGAGGTTGGGGGAAGATCCGCGTTACCAATCTGGCTAGACTATATGAAAGACGCGCACCAGAAATTGCCGATTCTGAGTTTTCCTATGCCTGACGGAGTCAAATTAGTGAAAATTGATGCCGAAACTGGTAAGCTGGCCCATTCGGCTAGCAAGCGAGTTATCACTCAGGCCTATATTGATGGAACTGAGCCAACTGCCGCTGCCAGTCGATCTGAAGAAACAACAGATCACTTAAAACAGGACATCGATGAATAACATCGTATTGAGGTAGATGAGCAACCAAAAAAATATTCACATTTGGGGTATCAAACAAAATAACCTTAAAAATATCGAAGTGAAAATTCCAATTGGAAAGCTCACTGTTATTTGTGGTCCGTCTGGATCCGGAAAAAGTTCACTAGCCTTTGAAACATTGTTTGCCGAAGGTCAAAGACGCTTTATTGAAAGCATGTCTAATTACGCTCGCCAATTTTTAAATAAAGCACCAAAGCCAGATATCGAAGGCATTGATAATATTCCTCCAGCGATTTCGATTGAACAAAAAAATACAATTAAATCAAGTCGATCAACAGTGGGCACAACGACTGAAATTATTGATTATCTCAGACTATTTTATGAAAAAATAGGAACAGCCTATTGCCCGACTCATCATATTCCAGCCACAAAAATTTCTACAACAGAGGCGACAGATTTAGTCCTAAAGAATCTTAATGATAAACGCGGTTATATTCTTGTCGAAGTCCCAAAAACAAATCGAGTTGTTGAAGGAAAAAAATTACTTTCGATCCTGCTTCAAGATGGATTCTTGAGAATAACCACTTTAAAAGAAAAGAAAAGAAAATCTAAATCTGAGCCGTTGGCATACGAGGTTGCCCCCCTGATTGATTTTGCAGAAACTGCAAACATCAAAAAAGGTATTCCCAGTGATACGTTCTATATTGTTATTGACCGAATGTCGTTTAATTCTGAAGAGAAGGGCCGACTGACGGATTCTCTCACGCAGGCCTATGATGCCAGCGTAAAGTACATAACTGGTGTGGTCTCTCGACGCGCTTTGGTTGTCACAACAGATGGTGAATTTTTAAAACTCAGCGAGGAGCCCGCGTGTCCAATTTGCAGTTGGTCGCCACCCCAAATGACCTCAAAGCTATTCTCTTTCAACTCTCCAATTGGCGCTTGCCCAACGTGCAAAGGCTTTGGAAATATTCTTGAATTGGATGAAGCGAAAGTTGTGCCCAATCCAGGCTTATCTTTATCCGAGGGCGCACTTCACCCCTTTACCATGCCTAGCGCTGAACAAGATAAAAAAGCTCTTTATGCCTACTGTAAGAAAAGAAAATTTGATTTACAAAAACCTTGGAAGGATTTGCCAAAGACTACTCGTGATACTTTGTGGGATGGAAATGATGATTTTTTTGGTATCAAAGGGTTATTTCAGTACCTCGAACAAATAAAGTATAAAATGCACGTGCGCGTTTTTATTTCACGATATCGCAGTCCCAGATTATGTCATGATTGTAATGGATCGCGATTACGTAAAGAAGTAAAAACCATTTTAATCCACAAAAAAAATATAACAGAACTCACCTCATTAACAATTGAAGATCTTTTTACTTTTTTTGAAAAAATTGAATTGTCTGAATTTCAAATTGAAGTTGCCGGCGAAGTTCTTAAACAACTGCGATCTCGCCTTAATTTTCTGATGCGTGTCGGCGTGAATTACCTAACAATGGATCGCGAAACCCGAACCCTTTCCGGAGGAGAATACCAACGACTTATTCTGGCTAACCAATTAGGAATGGGACTTTCACAAACACTTTATGTTTTAGATGAGCCCACTGTTGGACTGCATCCACGCGACAACGATCGATTAATATCCATATTAAAAGACCTTAAAAACTTGGGAAATACTCTCGTCATTGTTGAACATGACCACGATGTTATAAAAAATTCTGAAAATATTATCGAAATGGGACCGGGCTCTGGATATCTTGGAGGAACCGTCATCTATTCTGGAAAAACCGAGAACTTTTATGACTCTGAAAAATCTATCACGGTTCCTTACCTGCGTCCGCAAAAATGGATCCCTTTACGAGTGACTCGTCCCGTAGAGTTAGAGAACTATCGTTACAAGCTCGAGCTCATGGGATGTAAAGGACATAATTTAAAAAACGTATCCGTTGAATTTCCGCTTAACAGACTTGTTGTTGTGAGCGGCGTTAGTGGCTCTGGAAAATCAACACTTGTCAGCAAAACTCTTTATCCCGCATTGGCCAGAAAACTGAATTTAGAATTCGAACCTGTTCAAGAATTTTCAAAACTTTATGGTTTTGAAAATTTGAAAAATGTTTTATTGATTGATCAATCCCCTATTGGAAAATCGGCGCGAAGCTCACCCATCACGTATTTAAAAGCTTTTGATGCCATTCGAACACTGATGGCAGGAACTTCGGAATCTGTTCAGCGTGGATACACTGCAGGAACATTTAGTTTGAATGTTGATGGGGGCCGATGTCCATCGTGCAAGGGAACAGGTTACGAAGAAATCGATATGCAGTTTATGGATAATGTCATCATTCCCTGCGATATTTGTGATGGCAAAAAGTATCGACCTGAAATTTTAGAAATCACAGTGCAAAATAAAAACATTCATCAGATTCTTTCGTTAACCGTGGCCGAGGCTATGAATTTTTTCGTCGCCCATCCGAATATTCGAAAACCTCTGTCTGTGCTTAAAGAAGTTGGATTGGACTATTTAACATTGGGTCAACCCGCCAGCTCACTAAGTGGTGGAGAATCACAGCGCTTAAAAATAGCAAAAGAACTTTCCCAGGTAACCCAAAAAGCGACTCTCTATATTTTAGATGAGCCCACCACAGGATTGCACTTCCGTGAAGTTGAATTATTAATGAATGTTTTGCATAAATTGATTGAATCCGGTGGCTCGGTAATCGTTGTTGAACACAATTTGGACGTTATAAAAAGTGCAGATTATGTGATTGATATGGGCCCAGAAGCTGGTAAAAATGGAGGTACTGTCGTCGCCGCAGGCTCTCCTGAACAGATCATTGCCTGCAAGAAAAGTTTAACGGGACAGTATTTAAGAAAGTACGTGGGGATGTAATGCTTCCAAAAGAATTAAGGCTGACTTTAAAAGAACTTTTTCTTCAAAAAAAGTATCTGATTATTGTCGCTTTAACAGGAATAACCGGCGCGGCTTGTAAAGGCCAAATAGCTATTTTCATCCAAAGAATGATCGATGCTTCGTCATCCCCTGAAAAATTAAAATCTTTGGCTTGGATTGGTTTAGCACTTTCATTTGGTATTGCTGTAAGCCGATATTTTCATATCTATCTTATGAATATGGCCTCTGAAAAAGTGGTGCAATCTTTGCGTGAAAAACTCCAGGCCAAATTCATGAGGTTAAATCTTAAGTTTCACAACAACTATGCCGCAGGTTCTGGCGGGCTTCTGAGTCGAACATTTAATGATATCCGCGTCATCCAAGATGGGCTGCGTCTATTTGCAGATCTTTTTAGTGCGCCATTGATTTTTATTTTTTTAATCGCCAATTTATTTTTTTTAGATTCGCAGTTAACCGTTTATATTTTTCTGATTGTTCCTATTTTGATTTTATTTCTTCGAAAGATCTCGAAGGGAATCCGAAAGGCTTCATTATTCGGAATTGAGCATCTTGAGAAAATCACTTCAACCATTAAAGAATCTCTTGATGGTGTTCGAACAATTCAGTCTTTCAATCTTGAAAAAAAAATGGAAAATCGCCTGCATGTTTTAGGTTCTGAGTTTGTTCGCATGCGACGTAGCGTTCATTCACGCGTCGAACTGATGGGTCCAATTACTGAACTGATTGCAACTTTTTTAGTTTTAGCTGTTATATTTTATTTTTCACAACGGATTTCAATGGGTGTTGCAACAGCAGGCACTTTGATTGGATTTATTACGGCATTGTTACAAATCAATGAGCCAATTAAAAAATTTCAAGAGGCCTATGTTCGTATCCAAGAAACGCGAGTGGCCGCTGAACGCGTATTCCATATTTTAGACGAAGACAGCGAGGTCCACGAAGCCACTTATCCGCAACCTTTTCCACAGTTTTGGGATACAATTGAATATCGCAATGTAAGTTTTGGTTATGGAGATAATCTTTTAATCAAAGATTTTAACCTTTCTGTTAAAAAAGGACAGGTTGTAGCCTTTGTTGGTGAAAGTGGAAGTGGCAAATCGACTTTGGCAAATTTATTGGCGCGTTTTTATGATCCATCAAATGGCTCAATTTTTATTGGCTCTCAGGATGTCAAAGAAATCCAACTGGCTGATTTGCGCAAAAATATTGGCTATGTTTCTCAGGATGTTTTCTTGTTTGCGGATTCTATTGAAAATAATATTAAGGCTGGAATTGAAAAAGAGACTTCTGTTCTTGATGCTTCACAAGCAGCCTTTGCTCATGATTTTATTTTAAAACAACCCTATCAATATGAAACTCGCGTGGGCGAACGAGGCAACTTGCTCTCCGGTGGTGAAAAACAACGCGTGGGCATTGCTCGTGCACTATATAAAGATGCTCCTATTTTAATTCTTGATGAAGCCACCAGCGCTTTGGATTCTGTCAGCGAGGTTCAAGTTCAAAAAGGTCTTGAACGTCTGATGGCGGGCCGTACAACTTTTGTTATTGCTCACCGTTTATCGACAATTCAAAATGCTGACACTATATTAGTGCTTAACAAAGGCGTTGTGGTCGAGTCTGGAAAACATGCAGACCTATTGAATCAGAATGGTAAATACAAATCACTTTTTGAGGCTCAGCTACGCTAAGCAGCCAGACCATTGTCGTGTGTATCAAGTTACAACACAAGATGCTTACGTGCGATCTGACTAATTATTTTTCATTATTTTTCATACATCACTCAAGTCTGTCCACTTTATTGACGATTAATTATTCGACATAAAACGTTAAAAGGAGCTTTCGATGATTAATTGGGATGATTTCGAACATATACATGTTATCAAAAAATTAAAACATATTCTGCATGCATGGTGGAATATTGACATCGTATTCACAGACGAGCGCGGTCACTTAAAAGGTTTTGAGGGTGATAAAATTACTTATGCCAATCCCGCAGTGAATTATCTCGTCAATAAAGAAGTTACTCAAAATAGTTTGGCCGAGTTGGTTTCAAACTCTATTCAAGATCTACGGCAATCACAAAATCGGTATCTTATCAAAAAATGGGATGCATCAGGATTTGATGTCTGTGTCTTTCCCATCATCATCGAAAATGATTTTGTTGGAACTGTTGTAGCTATGGGGTTCTTTAAAGACGCTCAAATTTCCACTCGTTCTTTGGAAGTTCGTGAACGTTTAGCCGCCTTTGGTTGCACCAATGAACTGATTGAAAAATCTGTCAGTAAGTTTCAGTACGTTGATGATTCAAATCGCCAACACTTTTGTGAACTGGTTGAGCTGGTTGCGCAAGAGATTGTGACTTTGCATGTTGAAATTTCGAGTCGCGAGAATAAAATCACGGAACTGAATAAGGAATTGGGAAACCGATTTAAATATGACAACATGATGGGTAAATCCAAACCGATGCAATCACTGTATGCTTTAATGGATAAAATCAAATTTGCGGATTCAACTGTGATGATTCAAGGTGAAAATGGTACTGGTAAAGAGTTGATTGCAAAATCCATTCACTACAACTCACATCGTAAAGATAAAGCATTTGTTATTCAAAACTGTTCGGCATTCAATGATAATCTTTTAGAATCTGAACTTTTTGGTCATATCAAAGGTTCATTTACTGGTGCTTTAAAAGACAAAAAAGGTCTTTTTGAAATGGCCGACAAAGGAACTTTCTTTTTAGATGAAATCGGTGACACCTCACCACAAATGCAGGTTAAGTTACTTCGCGTTTTGCAAGAGGGTACATTTACTCCGGTTGGATCTACGGAAATGCGTAAAGTTGATGTTCGTATCGTTGCGGCAACAAACAGAAACCTTCGTGAGATGGTCGAGCAAGGCACTTTTCGAGAAGATTTGTACTATCGCTTGAATGTTATTAATATCCGCGTTCCTCCACTGCGCGAACGCAAAGAAGATATTCCGTTGCTCGTTGAATACTTTCTATCTAAAGCCGCAGAGTCTTCAAATAAACCAAAGAAATCCTTAATGGGCCGAGCCATTGAAAAATTATATGATTATCCATGGCCTGGAAATGTGCGTGAATTGCAAAATGAAATTGAACGTTTATGCGTTTTGGCTGGAGATGAGCAAAAAATCGGTCATGAAATTCTTTCTCCTAAAATTTTAGAACTTGGCGAGAAAACAAAAGTTCAAGGCTCACGACTTCACGGTAAACTCAAAGATGCTTTAGAAGAACTTGAACGCGAAATGATTAAAGAAGGCTTACGTCGCACAGGATGGAATAAGTCCAAACTGGCAAAAGAGCTGGGAATTAGTCGTGCGGGATTGATTATGAAAGTCGAAAAGTATGCTTTAGACAAACGCAAGCTTGCTCGATAGAATTTACAATACTGTCCAATAGATCATAGCTCCAATGCAAACGCCTTGGAGCTTTTTTTTGTCAACTTTGTTTTCAGGTATTTTTTTCATAAGCTTAAACCTCGAGTCTTCCTAGATAGTTAGAGTCCCTCTTTTGCTTGATTCTGCCTCTGGCACATTACCTTAACTGCGACGACATTTTTCGGCACAGCCTTTGAACTCTACCCATTCCGGGAGCTCAAGTTCATTAACGCTGTGGGGATAAATGAAGCAAATATTAGAAGATTCAGCTTGGAAGAAAACGTTGCAATTGATTGAAGAAAAATATGGAAAGACTCTGCAGTTTCGAGCCTTGAAATTATTGAATGATCAAAAGAAAACGGCTTACTCTCATGGAGATGATTTCATTATTCCGTTATCTTTAAAAAATCATGATTTGGGTAATATCATTATAAATCGTGGATCTTTTTTATCTGATGAACAAAAATCAGAAATAGTCGATTTGATAAAGTTTCTTGTTGAACCTCAGGTTTATAACCTGCACTTGAAAACTACGGAGCAAAATATTTTGAACCAAAAAGACAACTCCGAACGTGAAAGTCGAAAAGTTGTTAAGCTTTATGCTGACCTAGATGATCACGAAGAAAACAGAAGTAAAAAATTACTTTCCCAGATCATTCATTTAAAGTCACATACACCGCAGACCCGTCATAAAGTGGCCTTAAAAATTCACGAAATGAGTGAGCGCAACTTATTTGTTCGCTTGAATGATATTATCAACACCACCACTACGGCTGAGGAAATACTTTCGCTAAGTGATACAACAATTTATATAGAAGATATTGAAATGCTAAGTGCAACAGAAGTTCACTTATTAGAAAGATTTTTGACTCTTCTACCTGCTGAATGCTCAGATTCGTGTCCAGTTATCTTAGTTGGCTCGTGCCTGCTGATGGAATCTTTATCTTCCAAACCCTGGAGCATTCAACTTAAAAATGATCTCTCAGGCTTTTATTTTGATATCGATCGCGTTCCACTGGTACAACAAACTAGTCATGAAATCCTAGATCTTCTTTTCTTTGAAGTGAACGAATCTATGTCCTAGGATGTCTTAGACTTGCTTTATGGATTCGGCAATGACACCATATTTCTATGAAAATGGTGTCTGAACTTAGCAATCCTATCTCGATTCCCATCCAAAATTGGGTTCAACAAACAATTCAATCGGCCGAAGAGTTTTCGATCTATCAATTGGCCGGTGATGCGTCAGCCCGAAAGTACTATCGCATTATCTCTGGTGAAAAAACCTGGATCTTGATGTTTTGGGAACCCTTTCAAGAAGAGACTTATCCGTTCTTAAGCGTTCAGCGTCATTTTAAATTGGCTCACGTCAATGTTCCAACGATTGTAGCTGTAAATGGAGATCTCGGTGTTTTGCTTCAAGAAGATCTTGGAGATCTCACTTTAGAAAGAAAATTTTTAGAAAATACCAATCAACTGCTTTCGAAGGCCTTTTATCATCAAGCCATCGACGAAATTATTAAAATTCATGATGTGGCAACCACTTTAAAAAATAAAACCTGTGCGACAGAGATCATGTTTGATACCGCTAAATTTATATGGGAAATGAATTATGCCAAAGAACATTTGCTACTAGGAATTTTGAATTACAAAATGACAACAAAACGAGCCGCAGAACTGGATCGTGTTTTTGCTGATTTTTGTGAACGCCTCCATCAAGAACCAAAAGTCATCTGTCATCGCGATTATCATTCACGAAATATTATGCTTAAACTCGATAAAGTCTTTGTTATTGATTTTCAGGATGCCCGCCTTGGTCCTGTTCAATATGATTTGGTGAGCCTTTTTAAAGACTCCTATGTGGATCTAAGTGATGAGTATGCTCATTCATTGATGAATTATTATTTTGAAAATTCAAGTATTAAAAAAACAAAAGACTTTAGTTTGGAAAAGTTTCAAGTGATGTACGAATTGCAATCTGTTCAGCGCTGTTTTAAAGCTTGTGGAAGTTTTGCCAGCTTTATGAATGTTCGTAAGGATAGACGGTATCTCAAATATTTGCCACACACAATTAAACGCGTCGCCCGATCCTTGTCACATTTTCCAGAATATAAGCTTTTGATGGATGTGCTTATTGATTCTGATGCTTTGAACAAAAATTACGAAAGCCTTTAGAATGAACTTATTTTTTTTAGCCGCTGGCTTAGGAACTCGTTTACTTCCCTACACGCAATTCACTCCTAAGCCCGCCATTCCATTTCTGAATGTGCCCATGGGCTTGTATCAGTTTCAGTACATTCCTCATCTGGAAGTACCGATCAGTTCATTTGTTATCAACACCCATCATTTACCAAAAAAAATTGAATCTCTTTATTCTGAGCAACCTTACTTCAAGTCAGTTCCTCCGCAATTTTCGTTTGAACCAGGACAAATACTGGGTAGTGCCGGAGCCATCAAAAATGCAGAGAACTTGCTAACTCCTAACCAACCCATTCTGCTTATGAATGCTGATGAAGTTTATTTTACAGATAATCTGACTTTTTTAAATGCTATGTCCGCACAACATCAGCAATCAAATGCGCTGGCGACCCTTGCAATTATTCCACATCCTAAGGCTGGTAAAAAATTCGGAGCCATTTGGTGTGACGGCGATTCGGTTCGTCACATCGGCAAAACCTGTTCTGATCAAACGCTGAAGCCATGGCACTATATTGGCGTTTGTCTGCTATCTTGGGAGATGCTTTCAATGATCAAGCCTGGAATTGAACAAAATATTTTGTATGATACTTTGTTTAATCAACTTAACCGAGTACAGACCTTCAAGCTTGAGGCCGACTGGTTTGAAACCGGAAATAACGAAGACTTATTAAAAACAACAGAACATGTCCTTACGAAATTAGATTCAAATGATCATTTGAAAAGATTCATCAACCTCTATGACCCCAGTGATCTTATTCTTTCATCTTTAATTTCTCGAAGTCATCATATTGACATAAATCGATTGTCGGGATTCAATTGCATATCAAAATCAGCAGAGATTAAGTCTGAAACTGTATTTGAAAACTGTATTGCTTTTGCTGATCAAATAATCAAATAACGGTTATTTTTCCCAAACTGACCGCTCGCCGAGCGCCTGTGGATTTTGGAAGACTTGATTTTATATTCCAAATTTTTGCTGCCGCAAGCAAAGCAAAGGCCGCGCCCTCGATGCTTTGTGCGCCCCAATGATAGGATTCCACTGTCGACATTTTTACATTCGGTAATTTTTTTTGAATTTGTTTCAAAAGAAATTTATTATAAACACCACCTCCACAAAAAATAATTTCATGCGGTATAAACTTGGCGTGTTTCAGATAGGCGTGAGCAATTGATGTGGCAACAAAATCTGTCAATGTTGCCAAGCGATCTGGCTCAGATAATTTTTTAAGTTGATTCGAAAAATGATTTAAAAATAAAATTCCAAATTCTTCGCGACCGCAACTTTTAGGTGCTTTCTTACGAAAATAAGGATGCTGCATCATTTTTTTCACAAGTGCTTGGTCAGATTGACCTTTTTCTGCTGTGGCACCGTTGCGATCATAACGTCGCTTTTCTTTTGAAGATCGTTGTACTTCTAAATCAATCAGCATATTTGCAGGCCCCGTGTCAAAGCCTTGAACAACTTTTCCATTTTTTAAAAGAGTCAGATTACTAATTCCACCTAAATTGTGAATACTCAGCTTAGATTGAAGTGATCCAAAAACTTGTTGGTGAAAAAATGTGGCTACCGGAGCACCTTCGCCGCCCAGAGCAATATCTGCAACTCGAAAATCGGAAACAACGGGGCAACCCGCCGTCACCGCCAAATAACTGGGCTCACCGATTTGAAGGCTTGCCATACGACCTTTGTGAAAAACAGTTTGACCATGAAGTCCAATCAAATCAACTTTTCCAAATCCCAATTTTAAAAAACACTGTGAATAAAAACGACCCAACTCGTGATGAAGCAATGCCAGCTCATCCACACTCATTAAATGATTTGCTGCTCGAGACAACTGATCCTGAAGCTGTTTTGAAAATGAAAATGATTTTATTTTTTTAAACTGACACTTCAGATTTTTTTTTTCAACTTGAATAAAGACAAAGTCTATTCCATCCAGACTTGTTCCGTTCATAATTCCAACAACATTTAATTTTTTACTACGATTTTGCGGAAAAAGTGTCATTATGAAATTGTATCTTCTTCCCCGTTAATTCGCAAGATCACCTCGCCACAACACAAGATCATGGACTGATAAAGGTGTCTTGTGCTGTTTTTAAGTTATAACGTCTTTTCATCATTCTAAAAATATCGTCATTAGCGATTCCAATATGATCTCCATTGAAATTACGAACCAACCCTTCGTCTGATGCCAGTTTTCTCTTGTTTGAGTCTGCCATATTTTTTATTCCCAAGTCCTCGCTGTTTGAGGACTCTTCTCCTAATTTGATGGTCATCGTGCCGCCACCACCATTAGCACCAGAACTTCCAAAGTTGCTGGCTTTTATCAATTCGTCCTTAATCGGTCCAATTTTAGCAACGACTCCATTTTTTCCATATAATGCTTTGAATGTTTCCGCAGCCTCTGCCGGAGAAAGTCCTGCAGCAATCATTGATTTCTCATCCGCAAAATCCGCTGCCGAAAATTTTTTCCCATCTTTTGTTGTTACTGTTCCATCACTATTAAATTTATACTGATTCCCAGCCCCGCCAAATCCTGAAGGTCCTGGTTTTAATGCATTTAAATTTCCACCATTCCGATCAAGAAAGCGTTGTCGTTCAACAGTACATGTTGCGGGAGCGTTCGGCTTGCATTGTCCCGTGATCGGATTGATTTGTTCATTCGGAAATACGGGATTATTTAAGTCACTTGCATTAAATGGTACGGCTTCACCACAAATTTTTCCTGCAGAAGCAATTCTATTATAAGACTGACAAGCCAGCCCAGCACTTTCCATATGATTGCTGGCTTGTTTTCCCGAAAGCATCCCCATAATTCCAGCACCAATACTGGCGTACAATAATGGTGTGTAACACCCACCGCTACAAGACGCAGCATAGGCTCCCGCCAAAATTGTTGATGTCATCATAAACTGACCCTGTTTGTCTTTTTGCTTACCAGCCATATCTAAATTTGTCGCTTCAATTTCGGCCAATGTTTCCGTTGATGAGCCGTTTCTAGCGCTTCGTAATGATTCTGCTTTGACAGTCTCTGTTTTTGCTTTCTCGGTTTGAATAAAATCATAAATTTGCTTCTGACGAGAATACTCTGCCTGTTTTTTATAATTACTATTAGCACAAGCTGAATTTTCAATTTGAGAGCCGTTACCATTATCTGATGTACCACAGGTTGCTAATACGGGTTGTGCGGGCGGCGTTTTTCCATCATAGCCACCACGAAACATATCCTGAGCAATGTAGTGTGAATTTGTTGCCGCTTCATGTTTTCTATCAATTGAAGAAATACAACTTGGGCTTGGACCTTTAACATAAACCGGGGCCTCCGCAGTATGGCCCGGCCCAGGAATATCAACGATGGGACAACTTGAATATCCAGGATGAACTGGCGCTGGTGAATAGGCGAATGCGGTCATAGAAAAATAAATCCCCGCTACAATCACACTAAAAAAATTATTCCCCATAAAAATCTCCCATTAAAAAAACAAAACTTATCGTTCCAAAAGTGATGATGACTTGCGAATATATCTTTCACGCACTTTTTCCCAATTGGATTTTCCAGATGCTTCTGAAACTTCAGCCCTCAATTTTTCAGATGCAATCGCACGCGCATTTAATTCTTTTTGTCCAATAGATCCTGCGTTTCTAGAACCCTGACCACCCGCACCCGACCCGCCACCGGAAGCCGAACCAAAACCACCAAAGCTCCATTTTTTTGCTTCTTCTGTTTTTCCAAGCTCAGCATTTTTACCACTAGCAGAATGAGCTGAAGAGCCGGCTGGGTTCGCACCTGTCCCCGCAGAAAATCCACTTGATGTTTGTGCTGCGGAATCTTTAGCGGCCGCAGAACCCAGCAGCGCCGAATTACCCAATGGGCTCCCCATTTTTCCAGCATTAATTTTTCCGCCGCCCGCAAACTGACTCAAGCCACCCTTGCCACGAATATCCGAAGACCCCTCATCATTTTTGGCCACGCCATCTGTTGAGGTCGTCAAAGCAATCGCCCCAGGACACCCCACCTGAGAACCATCCCGCTGACACTTACAATAAGTAGTCACCGCATTCTCAGACGTCGCACAATACTGAGCCGGCGTAATAGCCGCCGCGCTGCCGCCTGATTCAGCCGCTGCTTCTAATTTCTTTTCACACTCTTTCGCACTTTTATGTGCCTGCATTGTTCCAATAGCATTCATGGCCATCATCGCAATATCTTTTGCATGAGTTTCGCATTTAACAATCATATGCGGAGATGTTCCCGGCGATGGAGCTGATTCTCTTTGAATGACGGCTTCAAGTTTTTTATATTCAGCAAAAGCTGTTTTTGCCTCATTGTTTACTCGATTACCACATGCCGCTGCTCCTACTGTCATAGCATTGCATTTTGCAATTCCACTAGCCTGATCTTTTTGAATTATTCCAGGAATTGTTCTTATTTTTTCACTTATTGTATTCACTTGGCCAACAGCCGTTTTGCAAGATGAACTGCATAGCAGTTTGGATGCGATACAAACTCCTTTTGCAATCGTTAATCCTGTACTTACCATTCGAGTAACATCTGCTGTTTTTGAACATGATTTTTGTGCAGAATTAATGACTCCCAAAACGGGACCAGCAACTTCCATTGCCGTTTTTGCGGCTTGAACGCCTTGGCTAGTGCCCTCCATACAAACAAATCCAGTTTTTTCAGCCATACCAGTACAGGCTCTTTTTGTTGTATCAACATAAGTATATAATGCAACTTTAGTTTCTCCCAGAGCATTCGCTGTTAGAGCGAAGTCACCGCCAACTGCAGTTATAGATTCTGCTGTAGAATATGCTGAGTCTCCAGCTTGACGTAGTGATGCGCTTGCTGCTTCTGCGGCTGAAGTTATTTCTCCTTGCACGCCATTCCCCATTAATTCCGTGTTTTGCGATGCTTTTACATTTTGTTCTGCGGCAGCATCTAATCCCGGAATTTCTTTTACTTTAGCAGCTAATTTTGGCATTTGAGCTTTAGCTGCGGCAGTTTCAACCTCCGCTTGACGACCATTTATTGGCTGTACCGGCACAGTAGGTTCTGACGAAGTTGCAACGCCCGAATCGTTCGCATTTCCTTGAAGCGCTTTTTGTTCATCAGATGGACTTGAAATAGGACTCGCAGCAACACTTGACGCCGGGGAGGAACTTTGGCTTGGTGTCGCTGCTGTGCTTGCAGCAGGTTTGCTTTCCCCACCTTGCGCAGGCTGCGCAGAACCATCTTTTTGTTGTCCCTCGTAATATTTTACAGCGCCCTCAGCTACACCCTTGGCTACTGGTAACCAACCCGCTGCAGAGGAACCACTTGATCCCGCATTTACTGTTCCGCTCGCTGCGTCTTTTGCTACAGGTTTTGCTGGTGCCGCAGCTGGTGGTGGTGCATGAGCTGGTGCTGCTGGTGGAGGAGCCTGACTTTTTGAAATGGCTGCACAAACGGAAGTGACTTTTTGGCTGACTCCGACTTCAACGCGTTCGATGCACAGACGACTGATTTCTGTGCTTACATTTTTTCCGCATGTTTGGGCGATAAAATTATTTACGGTCGTGTACGTGTCACCGCTTAAGGTACATTTTGCGAAACTATCAACAAAGGCTTTCTTATTAATGGCAGGAAAATTTTTACACTTTGTTTCGCCGTACGCATTCTTGCAGGCCATATATTTTGTATCAGCTGTGAAATTATATGCTCTCGCATTCGATAAAAAAATGGATGCGAAAAAGAAAAATAATACGCTGATAGCTGCACGCATACATCCCCCTGGATAATGACTTATCGGACAAAGGTCCAGAGGACTTAAATTGTCTTATTTTGATACGCTATCGACGGATGAGCCTCTAGTACGAAAAATAATATTCTGGAATCGGATTTCTGATTTGGCCATTGGTGTTGACTCCACCCAACGGTTGCGGTGGCGCCGACGAACGCAGAAGTGATGGCGATACCAATTTAACCGAGTAGCCTGATCGCCCACCCGTCACACAATTTCCTGCTGCGGGAGGTAGGCCCGAGTCCACTGGAGAATTGAATTCTTGTGACCCGGTGGCCCAAGAATCGTTGCAACGACCAAATACCATTGTTCCTTGAGGTGAGTTCACATTAAAAACATCCCCATCCGGGAATAAATTGAAATCTGTAAAATTTTGAAATGTCCAACTGGTCAATAGCGATGATTGGTGAGTCACTAAAAAGGGAAACATTTTGATAAAGGATGGGCTTGAGTCTTTTAATTGAGTTTGAAATCCTGAACCTAAAACTTTTTTCACAATTTCAATTTGGTTACGAACTGAAAAATCTCGTTTTCCAGTATAAACATTTTCATTATTTCCCAAATCTGGCCGGATGTATTTCGCATCTGGGCCGCCACCCGCAGAATCTTTAATTTTATTTAAAATCACGGGCGACTTAAGCCGCTTGTAATAGTTGTTGTAAAAATCAGAATCAATCGAGTAGTAAGTCAAATCAAACTGATTCGGAGTAATAGCAGAAATTTCAAGATCTCGAAGGCCTGAGTCTCTGCCATTTATTTTTGTCAGTGGATCATAATCTGATCCCGCATCTGGGTTATCAACATCTTTCCACGAATTCATGGACGGCCATTTATTCGGTAATCTCAGGTGGTGCACAGGAGGCAAGTTTTCATCTTCTTTTGGAGATCCAAAACTGGTTGCTCCGCGTGGAAGACTATCAATAAGTGCAGCATGATATTCCGCAACAACATCAGGATCTGCCAATCCCATTTTATCACCCACATATCTAGAAAAATTTGGCAAAAGCTTCAAAGTATCCCGCCGTCTTGTTACAGGTGCATTCAATGAATGCTGAAGCGGAAGCATTTCATCTGTTTGATTGCTTCGATCGACGCCCGAGAATCCCTCTTGAGTTGTATTGGCACTGGCTGGCCACGTTTTTCCAAACCATGGACCAATACTTCCACCAAATGGTTTTGCAATCGCCTGAGCACTCAATTTTATTTTCACCAATGGTAAAAAAGGAATCATCGGCTCGGCCGTAGCTGAAACAAAATAATATGCGGGACACCATGGGTTTTTTTCATACCCCACCGTGTATCTCTCATTTTCAACACCAATAAGACTAATTAGAGCGTCTTGAATTTTAGAATCGATTTTACTAAAATCCGGAGTTTCGCGACCCGTGCTATCTTTCGAACCATCTGACAATCCGGTCAAAGATCTATTGTATAAACTTCCCGAACGAAATTGTTGAAAACCATTATTACCAGGCGGAGTGGGAATCCATTTGCAATCATGAACAAAAAACTGAACCAAATTAAATTCAATTCGTTTTAAAAATTCGGATTTTCCACCGCTCTTTTTACCCGCATTAGCTCGATCTTCCGTCATAGCACACGCATTTGCAGACAGACTATTATAGGTATTTATTTTAGCCAAATTTTCATTCACTGATGTTCGATTGGCTTCGGTCAAATTGTTGAGCAATGTATTTTTGACCCCAGTCACAACATCACCACCATCAAGATCAACAAATTTATCTTTACTGAGATTAGATGCTAGCATTAAAAGTGTCCGTGATCGCAGCTCGGCATCACGCTGATAACCAACAATTATTTTTGCCAAAACATTGACATTTGTTGGACCCAGCGATGTGCAGAGCACATTTAAATTATCATTCACAGATGCAATAGTTTGATTAATGGATCCTGAAATTCCATTGGAAATCACAACATTCATGGGTGGAATTCCACCCACATCCACTGATGCGGTATCTTCCAACAATGGGCAACTGACCTTGCAATTATTTTCTTGTTTATCCACCCAACCACTCATTCCAGCATGACCAATACAAAAAAATGGATGCGTTAATGTGTTTACTCGCATTCCATCTTGATCTGGAGGACAAGCTCCGCCATCAATCGCACTTTTTGAATTTCGAATGGAATCTGTCGCATATTTCATGGTCACAGGAAACACCGGGGGACTGCCGCTTAATTTATCAAATTGTGGATTGGGCCCTTGAAAACCAAAAGTTCCTAGCACTCGATATCTCCAAGTTAACAATTTCCATGCTTGGCGAATTTGAAAATTAATATGAGCTATCGCGTTCAGGGACTCGGCCTGTTTCATGGCACCATAGTAGGCAGCTAAATCTGTGGATTGCTGCAAATTAATTTTATGGTGAACAATAAGGCCGATATTTATCAAAAGGGCAAAGAAGACGAAAATAATTTGAAATATCAGAGCGACAAATATAGCCACCTGACCTTTTTGGTTTTTTCTGGATAACACGAATTGAGGTTTCTTCATTGCTGAAATCTATTCTAAACTTAAACCCCTGGCGAACAACAGTTGGCTTTCTAACCTCGCCCTTTGCCTAGTTACGAAACAGTTCCTGAGGCGTTCCATGCCTTTTTTGATAAACTTTCCTAGAATACTCGTTCAACCTCTCACAGGAGTTTAGTACCTTTATGAAAAAAATCTTTTTACCACTGATCTTTGCTGTTGGAAGTATGGTCTTTTCGCTATCCGCAAGTGCTGAAATTATTTTTGAAGGTTACTATAAAGTTTCACAATTTAAAAAACACATTGGATTTTTTGTTCTCAGAAATGAACTCGACAGTAAAACCGGAAATTTTAAAACCATCTCATTTACACGGCTTTCAAAAAATGGTTTCGATATGACCGAGTCTCTCTCGACGCTTTCTTCTGCCGAGCTTGCACCGATCAGCTATAGTTACCTGGCAACAGACGGTAAAAAAACAAAAACGATAGACGCCAAGTTTGCTAAAGATAAAATGTCCGCTGTTGCCACAGAAGATGGCAAAGTATCCAAAGTGGAAAAGAAAATCCCCAAAGGCACATTCTTATCCACAACGCTTTATTATCTTATGCTGAAAAGTAAAGAGGGTTTAAAAACGGATTCTAAATATGACTTTCAAGCCATTGCTGAAGAATTGGCTGATATTAAAACGGGGTCCGCAAAAGTTGACAAAAAAATGGTTTCACAAGGATCCATGCAGCTCTTGAAAGTAACGAATAAATTTGCTGGAATTGAATATGAAAACTTAATTTCTGATCGCGGCGAAGCTATTTCAGCTTCAACAGCAGCTACAGGAATTGAAACAGAGTTGGTTAAGTCTTCAGAGGAAGCGCTCGAGGGAGTCAAAGTCAGTTCTTCAACACTGGAAAAACTTTTTGGCGACATCCCAACTGGCAAAGTAAATATTTATCACGCTAAAGGAAAATAAATTATGGGACTTCGCGAATTAATTGGACAACATATGCTCATTGGAGTTTCCGGCGCAACACTGACGGCGTCTGAAAAATCTTTTATCATTAATAATAATATTTCTGGTGTGGTTCTTTTTGCACGTAATTGTATCGAGCCAAAACAAATCCGAGATCTTTGTGCTGAAATTCAATCTCTTCGCCATCAGATGAAGGACAAAGCGCCACTGTTTATTGGAATTGATATGGAGGGCGGTCGCGTGCATCGCCTGAAGCCTCCGTTTACTCAGTGGCCACCATTAAAGCTCATCGGTGATTTGGATGCACCAACAGTTGCTTTTCATTTTGCTCAACGCATGGGAACTGAACTGATGAGTATTGGAATCAATTTGGATTTTGCACCGTGTGTGGATGTTTTCACAAATCCGTTAAATACAGTGATTGGCGATCGCGCCATTAGCTCGGATCCTTATCAGGTTGAAAAAATGTGTTCGGCTTTGGTTCGCGGATACATCAAGTCCGGAATTTTATCATGTGCCAAACACTTTCCAGGTCATGGCAATACAATCATTGATTCTCACGAAGAATTACCCGTTGAAGACGCCACTCTTGAGCGCCTACATGAGGTTGAACTTGTTCCCTTTAAAAAAACATTGCGTAGTCGAGTCGACATGGTGATGACGGCACATATTTTATTTAAAAATATTGATCCAAAATGGCCTGTCACGTTGTCTGATTTTTTCCTTAAAACAATGATCCGTGATGAAATGAAATACCGTGGTCTGATTATAACCGACGATCTGGATATGAAAGCCATGGCCACACATTATGATAAAGGCGATATCCCGATTCGTGCAATGCAGGCTGGTGCAGATCTGCTACTCTATTGCAATGAGCCCGAATCTCCTCCGATCGCGATTGAAGGATTGCTCACGGCTATTGCGCAAGGCCAATTGCATAAATCCGATTTAGAAAAAACTCATCAACGTATTTTAGATGTTAAAAAATTAAAGTTGTTTGCGCCAGATCCACGCCCCTTCGAGGAGGCTTTGACGATCATTGGTTGTCCGGAACATTTAGCTCTTGCGGACGCTATTCGTCAGGGCATTATTCCTGACGGACTCTTGAACGAGTAAGTAATTTTTTCAGTCCTCACCATAACCAAAATCACCCTGCTTCCCTAAAAGCGGGCCCCGTATTTGAATACATTTATTAATGTATAGGGGTGAATTATGTCTGCGAACTACGATTTACTAACATTGCAATCACAAACTCAAGAGCAAGATACCAAGTACTTTGGTTTCTCAATGATGGTTCATACCTTGCTAGCAATTGGTGCGTTGAGTGTGACCGTCCCTATGTTGGACTCTTTGAAAAAAGACGAAATTGTAATTGAAATTGTTGCGCCTGAAATAAAAAAACCGCAACCCCTAGTAAAATCCTTGGTGGTTCCAATGGGTAAAGTCGTCAAGGCCACTAAAGGCGCCACTGCGGTTAAATCCCCCATGCCCTCGGCTCCCGTTGATTCTAAAATTGCTGAAGTTGTTTCTGGTCCCGTGGCACTATCAACTCGAACAGAGAATGCGATTGCCAAATTAAAAACATTTACTGGTGGTGGCACAACTAAAGCAGTCGCCAAAACAGCACCATCACGAGTGGGTGTGCCCGAAACAATCGAAGATATTGCTGCTCCTGAGTTGGATTTCGATGGGGTGACTGCAGCTCAAGTGGGTAACCTGGGTGATGATGAGTTTGAAAGTGAATTTAAAAATGTAGATCACTCTAATGCTGCAGCTATTGCGGCACAAAAATCTGAACTGGATGATGAAGCCCGATTGATTGCCGATGAGCAAGAACAAGCACTGCGCGCCTTAGAAGACAAAAACTCGGCAGAAGCCCGGGCTATGGAAAATGCTTTGAATGCCACGCGCACTCGGAATGCCGCAGCTCTGGCTCAAATTAAAGCCAGTGAACAAGCTGCCGCTGAACGCGCCGCTCGTGAAGCTGCTCTGGCTAAGGCCGCCAGCAACCGTGCCAAAGGTTCTGGTACTTCAACTACCGGTCGTGGCAGTGGAGAAACTGGTCCTGATGAAAAAAACACTGATGTCGCAGGTGATCCTAATGCTGTTCGATCATTAGATCAATTGAAGCAGATTCCTGGTAATCCCAAACCTCAGTATTCCGTTGAGGAGCGTCTTCGACGCGAGCAAGGTATGGTGGCATTTCATGCCTACATTTCAAAAGCTGGAAAACCAACACAATTTCGAATGATGAAATCCACTGGTTTTAGAAATTTGGATGGAAAAACTTTATCTGCTCTAAAGAGATGGAAATTCTATCCTGGCCAAGAAGGATGGGTTGAAATTCCATTCAAGTGGGATATCAAAGGTGGCGTACAAGAAATGCCAACCTTGCTTCGCCGATTCGGTTCAAACTAGTTCCCAAAAAAAAACCTGCTCATAAAGCAGGTTTTTTTAATTTAAACTCATGATAACAAAAATTATTTGTCGCCGAACAATTCTTTTTGAGATTTAGTTGAACCTTTAGTTCTCAAAGCGGCTTTTCTTTTTGCACCAGAACGGGCTTTTTTATGTTTTCTGATTGTCTTTACTTTTTTAGTCTTTGAAGCCATTTTTTTACCTCTTTGATATTAAAATCCAAATTGTTCTTTTAAATAAGATCAATGATCTATCAAAAAGGAATACCCAAGTCAACCGTATGTCTGTCTTCATCCCGGTTCGCGACGTTAGTTAAGTACCCGTAATGTATACCAAATTGAGGGCCCGAGAACCCAAGCCCTGCTGTTGTAAAATTTTTCGAAACCACGTTGTTATTCTGGTATCCCAATCGAACGATGACCCATTCGTTCAAATAAGTCTCGAGCCCCCCCATATACGTCAATCGATCCGTTTCATTTTCAGGGGCAGATTCGACGTCAAATCGAAACCTCACAAAAGTATCAAATGTGTAGCTGACTCCTAATCCAATTTGCTTTTGTTTTTGTAAAACTTCAGCCAGTTCTGCGCTGGATGAGAACACCTTATAGGCAACCACTCCAAGCGAAAGTTCTTTAGTCGGTGCAAATGAAATCCCGATATCACCAACTGTCTGTCGGTACTTATCTTCTAAACCATTATTGGATTGAACATACTCAACAAGTGATACTGTGGTTCCAAAGGATAACTGCGGCATGATCTTGTAAGCCAAAACCAAGGCCATGTCTTGAGTTTTCAAATTGTCGCGCTCTGTTCGCACAAACGCAAGTGCCGCTGGAAAAAGAGCTTCTTTTCCATTGTCGGAAATAGTGATTCCCATTTGTTCTGTAGAATAAGTAAATGAAAAAAATTGTGACTTGATCTGAGCAACACTTGATGGATTCAGCAGAACACCATCAATAGGCTCAATAGCACCACGCCCTGTCCCACCTGTTGCTGTTGAAACAGATCCACCAATGGCTGTTGCGAACGAAAGTTGAGATAATAAAAATGCAGACGCAAAAATCAATACCAGTTTAGTGATGTTTTTTTTCATAAACAAAGGCTAGCAAGAGTTCGATGTAAAAACTAGAAATTCGTGCTCGTGCGAACACAAATGCTGGCGAATTGGGCGCAGCGTCCACCAGCACGAACAGTCTCGATGGAGTTAGAGTACGAAGTACCAAATCGATTCGACAAATAACATTCAGTTCCTGGGTTGTAATTGATCCCAACATCTGTTCCAGCAATAACCGCGTCCTGAGTTGGCAAATAACATTCGGCACGTGATGGCTTGGGAACTAAACAAATCGCATGGTCTCCCCGAGCCGCCGGAATATAAAGCTGATCGGCTTCATAAAATAATCCAATATTCCAATCCGTCTCTAAATAATGACGTCGCAAATTTTTAATTTGAGCGGCGCGAACAGGATCACTCAAATCCGAGCTCATCAGCGGGGCGCATGAAGGCTCAGATAATTTTGTATTGTTCCAGTGGGTCTGTTTCATAATCAGATAACTACGACAATCCCAACGACTTCCAGAAGCCGGCGAAGCATCGCTAAGATTTGATTCTGTAACGCTTTTTAAAGCCACATTTTTCCAACCCGCAGCCACTGGGGATGTTGGCAGTCCAAACTGCAAGGCAAAGGATCGACCATATGCTTTTGATGTGTCGCTATCATCTGCGCGTTTTGGTGTACTTAAACCATCATCAACACCAGAAGTTTCCGAACCAACTGCATCCAGTGTTCCATACGTAATCGCTAAAATATATTTTTCGGAGCTGGTTAAATTGAACTTATTCCGAACAGTTTCAGCATATCTTTCTGCGATCCCCATGTTATCTGTTCCTGCATTTTCCAACGGAAAGGTCTCATCTGTGATATTACTGAACCCAAAACTAGCCTGGATGGGAGAGGGACTTGATTCACTCTGTAAATTGTAAAGGCGTGGCCCCTCAGAGAGCACCGTTCCACCCGCTGCAAACTGAACATTTTTTGTTAAATTTGTTATAACCGGATCATCCGTTAACGGCGAATGAATAACCAATCCATCTCGTGGCAGACTAAACGGCACCGTCTGACTGCCAGGACTTATGATATCTTGAATAACTGAAAGATCTGCAATTTTACGAACAGCAAATTGAACTCGCACATCTTTATTGAGACTCGAGTTTGCCAGTACATTTTTAATCTGGGCTGGAGTAATCACCGTAGATGGATACTTAGGCTTGACATTTGTCCCAACGTACTCCAAAAAATCTGACCGAAGTTTAAGACCTGCCTTGACAGCCCCCGTGCCAAGACTGTCGACAAAACCCTCATTCGCTCCAATTTTAAGACCATGTAAACCAGATTCATTCAAATACTCGCCGACACAAGAATTATAAGAAATTGTATCAACGACCAAATCATATGCAAATGGGGCATCTGTGACAACTTTATCAGCGATTGTGGATGGGGACTCAAGCGTTCCCAGCAAACCTGTGTTTTGCTGTGGGCTGCAGTTTTGGAAAAAAACAACAAGCCCGGAAACAAGGATAATGAGGATTAAGGTTTTCACTAATTTCATAGTAACACGTTCCGTTACCTTTCGCCTTCGAGCTGAACTTCTTGTTTCATTATGATATACATTTCGAATGAAAACAGTAATGGTCTTGACTATTGTCCAGTGGTTTTGTGCATTTTCTTACGGTTTCGTCTTACCTTTGGACACCGTTTTAAATAAAACCGTCGCGCTCTCCGGAAATCAAATTTTCTCTATTGATCAAGATGTTATTTTTAAATTTGGTTCAGCCGATTACGTGATCAAAGAAAACTGGCTCATCGAGGGTGATAAAAATTTAAAATTGGTTGCAACAGGCCAGGGTCCACTTAAAGATTTATTTCGTTTGGTTGTGATCTATAACAGCAAAAGCAAAACAGTGATGTTTGGAAAAAATAAACATTCTGAATTGGTTTTGTCTGATTTTTTTGAACGCTATCTTTCCATTCGATCCATTGATTCATTTAAAAATTATTTAAAATGGTTATCGATAGCACCTCTTATGCGCCTCTCTCGAGCTGATGGTTCAACGGCTTTTGCAATCGGAGAGCCTTCTGATCCCGACATTGGAAAGCCTCAATTGTGGATCGATCAAGACACCTTTCAAATTCGAAAGCTTCGCTTTCTGTCCGAAGCGGAAGTTTCTTTTGAAGACTATGCTGTTTATGGCAAAAAAATTTCAATTCCTCGAACGAAAAAAGTCTCTTGGGGTGATCACAGCATTTTAATTAAAGTTCGCAATGTCAGTACAAAAACCGGAGCCTCATTAAGTTCTTTTTATCCCCAAACATTGAATCAACCTTCCGAAGATTTGCTTGCAAGCAAAGGTGGTATTGGTTTAGTTATCCAGGATTTTTACAAGAGATTCCGATAATGATCGACCAGGAAGTTGCGGCGGTACAAGTTGCCGTCGATGCCCCGTTAAAAAACCAACTAACCTATTTGCAGAATGAAAATTTTTCGGTTTCTCGAGGTCAAATTGTCACGGTTCCACTCGGAAAACGACAAGTACGCGGTGTTGTGATTGGACCAGCAAAAAGCACTGACCTAGAAAAAGCAAAGGCTGCCGGATTTGATCTCAAGCGCGTGATTTCGGTTGATGACGAGTGGCCAGCGCTGAAGGATCCTTTTTTAAAATGGCTCGAGTGGTTGGCGCAGTATTATGCCTACCCTCTTGGACGAGTGGTTCAGTTGTGTTTTCCGCCACTGAGCAAAACCACAACAGCACGAGCCTCAAAGCGAGCCGCTGTTATCCCAACAGTTGCCGCTCGATCCGAACACGCACCCACCGTGGAACAAACTGCTTGCATTGCTGGAATTCAAGAACATAAAGATTTTTCTGTTCACCTTGTTCACGGAGTGACCGGTTCCGGAAAAACAGAGATCTATCTCAAACTTTTTGAAAAAGTTTTAGAAAAAGGTCAGCGTGGAATTTTTTTAGTTCCCGAAATTTCATTAACACCTCAACTTGTTCATCGTTTTGCAGAACGTTTCGGTGATAAAATTGCTGTTTTGCACTCGCAACTAACAGATCGTGAACGCACCAATCAGTGGTGGGATATTGTTACTGGAAACAAAAAAATTTTAATTGGTGCCCGATCCGCACTTTTTTGTCCCATTGAAGATGTTGGATTGATTGTTGTCGATGAAGAGCATGAATCCAGTTACAAACAAGACGAAAAACTGAAATATAATGGCCGGGATTCGGCCGTGATGCTGGCCAAGTTTATGGACTGCCCCGTCGTTTTAGGATCTGCAACGCCAAGTCTAGAATCTTGGAAAAATGCAGTAGATAAAAAGTATCATCTGCATCAATTAAAATCTCGCGTTGAAAATCGACCGTTGCCAAATATTCAAGTTGTCGACATGCGACTTGAAAAAGATTTACCAAAAAAATCAATTGAAAAACCCTATTGGTTATCACAGCAACTTTATAATGAAATGAAAGCAACGCTTGAAAGAAAAGAGCAAGTGGCACTGCTTCTTAACCGCCGCGGAATGGCGCACCTGGTGCTTTGTCCCGAATGCGGTCACACCGCGGAATGCCCCAATTGCGATATCAGTTTAACACTGCATGCACAGTCACATTTAGTCTGTCATTATTGTGATTATCATGAAAATTTTAAAATAAAATGCAGTGACTGCAAAGAGGGCGAACTCACGCCGATGGGGCTTGGAACCGAGCGCGTCGAGGAAGACCTTAAAAAACTTTTTCCAGAAGCCAATGTCGCTCGAGCCGATCGAGATGAAATTAATTCTCGCGCCGAACTTGAGGAACTAATCGAAAAAATGGAACAGTCTGAAATTGATATTTTAATTGGAACTCAAATGATTGCCAAAGGCTTGGATTTTCCAAACTTGAAACTTGTCGGCCTTTTATTAGCCGATATTGGTTTTAATCTTCCTGATTTTCGTTCTTCCGAGAGAAGTTTTCAATTGATCACGCAAATGAGTGGCCGATCCGGTCGCCACACTAAGGCCGATGAAAACCCTGGTCAGGTCATCATTCAAACATACAATACGACCCATGATTCACTGCTGTTTGCGCAAAATCATGATTATGAAGGTTTTGTTCAAAACGAGCTCAATCATCGAGCGCAGTTGAATTACCCACCCTTTCATAAAATGACCGCTATTCGGGTTCAATCCCTGTCCTTGCAGAAAGTAAAAGACACATGTCATGTCATGTCACAGCGGGCCCATGCCGCAAAAGAAAAATTTGCAATCTATCATGATATTGAAATTTTAGGACCGGCCCAGGCGCCAATGGCCAAGCTCAGAAATCAATTTCGGTATCATTTGATCTTTAAGCATCCTCAATCACAACGGCTCAATCAGTTTGTCAGCTTTTTGCTAGGGGATGAGTCCTGGGTTGAATCTCAAGTGAAGGTCTTGGTCGACATTGACCCCATGAACTTATTGTAAAATAATTAACTCATGGTCACATGTCCGCAGTGCAGCTTACAAGTTTCAGAAATTTTTCCGCTTCCGATTGAGTTGCGTCAAAAAGTTAAAGAAGTTGATCCCCATTTTCCACTAGAAGATCAAATTTGCAAATCCTGCATGAACGCCTTACAACGCCAAGCTTTCGGAGCCTCCGGAATTTTACTGGCGCAAGAGCGCGCAAAAGATCTCAAGAAAAAAAAATTATGGCAAAATCGTGTCGCCTTAGTTCGCAATGGCCACGCCCTAATGAAGAATCAACTTTTTTCTGAAGCTGCTGTTTCATATGAAAAATACTTACGTCTAGTTGAAGTTGTTTTTAACTGTGGACCGGGACAACTAACCCCCGAGATGCTCAAAGAGTCTGCGAAAACAGCTGAGCTTACTGTCATTACGGGCGTTTACTGGGATTTGATTCGAATTTATGACGCCAGCGAAAAATACAGTGGCCGTCAAAGAATTGCGGCAAAACAGCTTGCTAAGTTTGTCTCGTATACGCCGATCTATGGTGATCTGGTCAAAAAAGCCCAGGTTTTTATGAAATCGGCACGCCGCCCAGAGATTATAAAAAGTTTCTTAGTTGCCAGCAAAGCTCAAAGACCCCGCTGTTTTATTGCCACATCGGCATTTGAAACTCCGCGAGCCGATGAAGTTATAGCACTTCGTCAGTTTCGCGATAAAAGTTTGAAAACCACTTCAGGTGGTCGAACTTTAGTTTATTTCTACTATAAGATTTCTCCAAAAGCGGCGTGCTTTTTGGATCAGCAAAGTTGGCTTAAGCCCGCTGTCAGAGCCATTTTAAGGTTTGTGATTAAATGCGTTAGACCCAATTAATTCAGGAATTTCTTGCAACATCTGCAAGTATTGCTGATCGTTACTGTATGCACATCTACGATTATATCATCATTGGAAGCGGCCTCACAGGATTATCAATTGCACACAAGCTTTCTTTAGAGACAAAAAATATTTTACTTCTCGAATCTCAAGATGAATTGGGAGGATCAAATCGACCCACAACACTTGCAGATCAAATGATTAACAATGGGCTTCGTTTCTATCCAGCAACTGACTCTGGTGTTCGAGCTTTAGAAAATTTTGAATCCCAATTGGGTTTGAAACTTATTAAATCCATCGAAGAAAACAATCCAGAGACCTACGAGGCTTCAGGATTCAAACCCTTTGTCGGCTTTGGAGAAAAACCACCACTGTTTTACGATCAATTTTCTTATTTTCTGACTTCGAAATACGTCGAGCTCCATCTTCAGCCTTGGCAATGGGTTCAACAGTTAAAAGAAAAATTCACAGGAACGGCCACTCCTCGGTCCTTTGTAACCAAGTTTCACTTTGATGATCCCACTGCAAAAAATCCAAAAGTGACTCATGTGACTGTGAATGGAAATAAAGTTTATCATGCTCATAATTTTATATTTGCAGCGCCCCTTAAAGAACTTCCTTTTTTAATGCCTGACGAGATTATGAATCCTCGATTAAAGAATAAAATTGCAAAAGCAAAAAGTTGGCAAACCGTTTGTCTTGATTTATTTCATCCGGAGTTTTCAGAGCAAAAACAAAATTTATTTGTGCTTAATGGCACGACAGATGATGATCTCGGCCCGTGTGTTGGAAAATTCATTTCAAAAAATATTTCACCCAACATCTCACAGTGGCTTAGTTTTATTGATTTTGAAGATGCTGAAGACACAGAAAATATTGGTTTGGTTCTTAAAAAAATAAAACGTCAAATCAAACGTGCCTTTCCAGAACTTGCCGATAAAATTCAAAAAGAACGCATCTATGTTTCGTCTTCTATTTCTGGAGGTGACTTGAAGTTAAATGCAAACTTGACGTATCCTCATATTGAAAATCTTTGGATTGCGTCAGTGACTTCAGCAACGGCACCAAACCTTTTAGGGTCCTTACAAACATCTCAAATGGTGATTGCTGCGCTTGGATTTGGAAACAACCCAACAATAGAAACTGAAACTCTGCCTTTATAAAACGAAAAGCCCTAAAACAATCAGGGCTTCACAACCAAATAATGACTTGGCAACAGTTGCGGCAAAATCGGGACTCGCTTGAACACGTCATCAAATTGAAACGTAAAATCTGCAAGACTCATTAAAGCCAATTCAGAAATAATCACACCTGTAAATTGACCAGTGTACCGAGAATCCACCCGAGGAGCATTTAATAAAAGTCGCTCAAAGTGAACTTCGCGTGGTGCGGGTTGTCCAGTGATGACCGGTCGACAAGACGCATCTTGAAGATCAACAATTGTTTTCGCGATAGCTTGTAAAGCTGTCCCGTCCTCTTTACCTGAGCGAGTTGGCGCCGCATAGGCAACTACACGATGAGCCATTGGGTTCTCGTTGGTCCCATTCCCCAATTCATAATACCAGCGACGCACATTTTTGGGATAGTTCGCGGCCTTTTCACAATGCGTTTGCCCCACACCTAAATTAATCCAGCGACTGCTCACCAATTGCAGATTGGTGTTGTTTGTTGCGCCTGGAACAGCCTGTATATAATTAATTTTGCCATTCACAAAAATAGGGCCTGTTGCATAAATACGACATCCGTTATTTGTAATTAGCGTTAAATTTTTCAAAAACACCGTGCCGTTGATCGTCAGATCACCATCACACGTTAATGTCTGGGCTTCATAGTAAGTATTTTTCTTCACAAGTCCCGAAAGCTCCGGCGATGCTTGTGTGTTTTTAAAATAGACAAATGGTTTTGATTCAATTCCTGAGCGACTGATCAGAATCTCCGCCGTTGGTGCTCCTATATAGATTTCACTCTTTGTTGTGACCGTGGCAGCTGGTCGAGTCTTCTCGATGTTGGAGCTAAGAACAGCTCGCATATATTCAGGAACTGTTGTCGCGTTTTTTTGACTTGCAGACCAGCGTGAAGAGGTAGAACTGTATGTCGCCGCATAGTCACCAACTCTAAACGGCAATGCAACATTCGGTACAATAATTTCTTTTAGTGTTGTCGAAAACCAACCGCCACCAATATTGTCACTATACCAACTGTATGGGGCTCCCAAGGGATTGGCTCCACCATGTTTTCCGAAGAAGAAGTTGTTTCCATATCCAAAATCTGTGATCACTTTTGAACTGGCATTTAAATGACACGAGATACAGCCCGAGGCCCGAACAGCCATCGATGGTTCTAAATTTCGAAATGGATTTCCTACATTCAAAGTGATGACTTTTTTTGTTGTTTCACCAAAAGAATTTTTAGCAACGAATTCATACTGATCATTTCCGCGAAAGTGCGCATCCGGCTTATATGAAAACCTATTGGCTGCCGGCAATTTTTTAAGAAGGCCATATTTTGTTTTAACTTCTAAAACTGCTAAATCAAAAGACAAATAAGAAAGCGGTTTAGGATCGTTATAATCATAAACATCTAAAAGAAATTCTGTGGCGGGAGAGTCCATTTCAAAACCAATCAACTCTGTCTTAATCGCCAAATGAGTCACCATAATAACTTCAATAGAAATCGGGACTTCGTGGGGTGTTGCGACGCCCTCTTCTTGTTCAATATACTGAAAGCTATCTTCACCAAAAAATTTAGGCCCTGGCATATAAGTGAATTTTCCAGATGTCGAATCAAAAGATGTTAACTGTCCATGGCTGGGCTGACGGGTCACAGTAAAGTAGGATCGACTTGAATTGGCCATCGCAAATGTTTTAGGTTGAGCTTCTAGGGGGGTATCTTCATTGGTTACAAAAGCATGAGCACTTAAAGAAGAGCTCATTGAACTGAAATCTGCGGTCTCGGGGCTACCAAATTTAGCTGGGGCACAATTTTGAAAAACGCTTGCAACGACAGTAAACAATAAAAGCACTGATAGGATATAGATATGCCTACGAAAATATTTTCTAAAGGTTTCCATTGCATCCCCCTGGACATTCGTCTTATCGGAATCCCATAAGGAAACTAAAGCCTGGGGCACAACCTACTGATTTTATTTGATTATTTTATGTTTGCTCTCTGAACCCCTGTGTGATACCCCTATTCTCCACTATAACACACGACGGTCATTAACACTGGTCTTGGCATTGGCTTTTGAATAAAACAAAAACCAACTAAGTACTCTTGGATAAACCAAGCTCTGTCCGTCGGAGGCATAACCAGAAAAGGAAATACCATGGCACAAGTAACCATGAAAGAGATGTTAGACGCTGGCGTTCACTTCGGACACCAAACTTCGCGTTGGAACCCAAAAATGAAACCCTATGTGTACACAGCTCGCGGAGGCATTCATATTATTGACCTCCAAAAGACTGTTGTACGCGCAAACCAGGCCGCAGAATTTGTAAAACAAATTGCTGCTGACGGTGGTTCAATGATTCTTGTTGGGACTAAAAAACAAGCTATTGAGCCTATTCAAGAAGCTGCTCGCCGATCTGGCCAGTACTTCGTGACGAAACGTTGGTTGGGTGGAATGTTAACAAACTTCCAAACAATTAAAGCTTCTATTGATCGTCTTCGTAAAATCGAAGCGATGAAAGAAAAAGGCGAATACAATTTATTAACTAAAAAAGAACGCGCTGGTTTAGATCACGAGTCGTTGCGTTTGACTGAATACCTAGAAGGCATCAAAGACATGAAGGCTATTCCAAAAGTCATGTTCGTTGTTGATCTTCCGAAGGAGCACATTGCCGTTCTTGAAGCTAAAAAATTAGGTATCAAGATCGTTGCTATTGCTGATACAAATTCTGATCCAGATATCGTTGATTATCCAATTCCAGGAAATGATGATGCTATCCGTTCGATCAAATTGTTTACAAACCTTGTTGCAGACTCTTTCATCGAGGGTGCAAAAGTTTGGGAACAAAAAATGCGCACTCAAACTGACAAAGGTTCTGATGCGGCTAAAGAATTAGACTCTCAAGAGCAAGCACAAGCAAAGCGTCCAGCTCGCGGTGCAAAACCTGAAGAGAAAAAATCTGCAGGCCCATCAATTGTTAAAGCGAACAAAACTCGTAAGTTAGTGGCTGCGGGAACTGCTGAGATTGTTGAAATTGAAGCAGAATTAAATACTGAAACTAAAGAAGACGCTGCAGAGTAATCTGCAGTTCGCTTTTAAGTATCCTTATTTTAATATATTGTTTTTAAAAAATTAAATTTAAATCAAAAATCTCAAGGAGACGTTATGTCTATATCTGCGTCAATGGTTAAAGAGCTGCGCGAAAAAACAAGCGCGGGAATGATGGATTGTAAAAAAGCTTTAGAAGAATCTAAGGGTGATTTTGAAGCCGCTGTCGAATGGTTACGAGTTAAGGGTCTTTCTGCTGCTGCAAAAAAATCAGACCGTATCGCTGCAGAAGGCTTAGTGAATGCGACAACAGCTGGGACAACTGCGGCTGTCGTTGAAATCAACTCAGAAACAGATTTTGTTTCACGCAATGATGCCTTCAAATCTTTTGTAAACGATATCACTCAACACGTTCTAACAGCGACATCAACAGCTGATATTTTAAACCAGCCTTATGCAAAAGCTGCCGGCAAAAATGTAGGTGATATCTTAAAAGAAGCGATTGCAAAAATTGGTGAAAATATTGTTATTCGTCGCGCTGAAAAATACACAGTTACTGGTTCTGGATTGGTTCATACCTATATTCATGGCGAAGGCAAAATCGGCGTGATGATTGAGGTTGCGACTTCAACACCTGCTGCTGCGACTTCAGCCGATGCAAAAACTTTTGCTGCAGACGTGTGTTTACATATTGCTGCGATGAATCCGATGGCTATCTCTTCAGAACAAATTCCTGCTGATGTTGTTTCAAAAGAAAAAGAAATTTTGAAAGCAAAAAACCTAGAACAGGGTAAAAAACCAGAAATGATCGAAAAAATTGTTGACGGCCAAATTCGCAAGTTTTTAGCTGAAAACTGTTTGTTAGATCAGTCCTTTGTTAAAAATCCAGACTTGAAAGTTTCTGATTACATGAAAGAAGCTAGCAAAAAAGCTGGGGGCGATTTAACAATCAAACGTTTTGTGCGTTTTGAACTGGGCGCTGGAATCGAAAAGAAAGTTGTCGATTTCGCAGCTGAAGTGGCTGAACAAACACGAAACCACTAGTTTTTTAAGTATTCCAAATTTCATCTAGTTGAAGGGGGCCTTGAATGAGCAAACCAGTTTACAAAAGAATTCTTCTTAAGTTAAGCGGTGAGGCCCTTGCTGGGACTCAAGGTCACGGAATCAGCTCCCCGACAATTAAACAAATCGCAAAAGATATTAAAGAAGCCCATGCAACTGGTGTTGAAATCGGATTAGTCATCGGTGGGGGAAATATCTTTCGTGGTGTTGCAGCCTCAGCGCAGGGTATGGACAGAGCCAGCAGCGACTATATGGGAATGTTGGCTACATGTATCAACTCTTTGGCGCTGCAGGATGCTTTAGAAAAAGAAAATGTTCCTACTCGAGTTCAGTCAGCCATTGAAATGGATGAAATCGCAGAACCTTATATTCGTCGTCGGGCCATTCGACATCTAGAAAAAGGCCGCATTGTTATTTTTGCTGCCGGAACGGGAAACCCCTACTTCACAACAGATACGGCCGCAGCACTTCGGGCGATGGAAATTAATGCGCAAGTTTTAATGAAGGCTACCAAAGTGGATGGTATTTACGACAAAGATCCCACTAAATATACCGATGCAATTCGTTACGAAAAAATCACATATATCGATGTTCTGAAACAAGGTTTGCAAGTTATGGATTCAACAGCAATCAGTCTTTGTATGGATAACAAGCTTCCCATCATGACATTTGATCTTGCAAAGACCGGCAATATATTTAAAGCTGTTGTTGGTGAAAAAATTGGCACAATTGTTCATTAAATTTTTAACTCATTACTAGCAAGGAGAGATAACCATGTTAGATCAAAATAAAAAAAATGCTCAGGCTAAAATGGATAAATGCTTGGCGTCTTTAGCAGAAGACTTCAAAAAAGTCCGCACTGGTAAAGCCCAAGTCTCTATGCTGGATTCAATCCGCATTAACTACTACGGCCAAATGGCTCCCTTGAATCAGGTGGCCTCCGTTTCAACACCAGATGCAAAAACTTTTTTGATTGCTCCCTGGGAATCGGCAATTCTTAAAGATATTGAACAAGGTATCGTTAAATCAGATATTGGTATGGCACCAATTAATGACGGAAAAGTTATTCGTCTTAAGGTTCCAGATCTAACAGAAGAACGACGCAAAGACCTAGCAAAGCAAGTTAAAAAAATCGCCGAAGATGCTCGTGTTGCTGTTCGCTTGGTTCGCCGAGATGCTAACGAAGAAGTTAAGAAAGCACTCAAAGATAAATTGGTCAGTGAAGATGAGGCCAAGAAGGCTGAAACAGAAATTCAAAAACTGACTGACGATGTCATTAAAAAAGTTGATGCGGCTACGGACGAAAAAGAAAAATCGATCCTTACGATCTAAAAAGAAATTTAATGATGGCTGCTCGCTTAGAACATGTTGCAATTATTATGGATGGAAATGGTCGCTGGGCTCAGCTACGAAACAAGCCCAGAACCTATGGCCATATTAAGGGCGCTCGTGTCGCAAAAAAAATAATTACTCATGCCGCAAATGCTGGGTTAAAAAATTTAACCCTTTATGCCTTCAGTACTGAGAATTGGCTGCGTCCACACGAAGAAGTTTCTTTTTTAATGCTTTTGCTTAACCGTTACTTGAGAAAAGAAACAGATAATTTAGTTAAAAAAAACATTCGCTTTGATGTCATTGGCGAGATCACAAAGCTTCCAAAAGACATTCAACAAGCTATTGAAAACACCAAGAAATTAACAGCCCGAAATACTGGTCTATATTTAACATTTGCGATCAGCTATGGCTCTCGCCAAGAGATTCTTCTTGCTGTTCAAAATATTGCTGAAAAATTTAAGAATAATGAAATCGACAAGAATCAAATCACCGAAAGTTTGATGACATCACATCTGATGACTTCACAAATACCTGATCCTGATCTGATTATTCGCACCAGTGGCGAGACACGATTGTCTAATTTTATGATGTGGCAGGCCTCGTACAGCGAATTGTATTTTTCAGAAACACTTTGGCCGGATTTTACTGAAATACATTTTGATCGCTGCTGTCAGAATTATTTTCAACGCGAACGTCGCTACGGCCGCGTGATTGGAAAAAATGAAGAATCTTTCGTCTAGAATTGTTTCGGCAATTATTGCACTGATCGTTTTAATTTTAGCCGTCTACTTTGGTCGTGAGAAAGGGATCTACCTGTTCGCTCTGTTTGTGGTTATTCGGGGTTCATTTGAAATTGCGCGAATGCTTTTTAGCCAAGACCACCCACCATTTTTAAAGCGCTTATTTGTGACAGTCTCCAGTGTGGTATTTATTATTATCACTCAAGAAAATATGCGTTTTATCTCAGGGATTGCAATGATGTTGAGTTTTGTTTTGGTTGCAAGCTTGGGTATTTTATTTCACAAACGTTTTAAAGACCTGGATCAAATTTTATCGTTTGTTGCAAAAAATTGCATGGGTTTAGTTTACACTTGTTTTTTACCAGCGGCGGTTGTGTGGACCACTCAGTCCAACAATGGAATGGAGTGGTTCTTTTGTCTTTTGGCAGTAGTTTTTGCTGGCGACATTGGCGCTTATATCTTTGGTGTTAATTTTGGTAAAACAAAACTGGCCCCATTGCTTTCACCAAACAAAAGCGTTGAAGGTGCTGCTGGCGGATTGCTGTTTTCAGTTCTCGTGGCCGCAGCATTTCAATTTTTATTACCCAATACCCCGTTAACAGTACTCTTGCTCTGCGGTCTAGTTGGAGGACTTCTCGGCCAAATTGGTGATTTTTTCGAGTCTTTGATCAAACGAGTCTCGGGAGTGAAGGATTCTGGCTCGATCATGCCAGGCCACGGTGGAATTTTAGACCGCTTGGATGGCGTCTTACTGGCTGCACCTCTTTTTTATCTCGCTGCGACGTATTTTTCGCTCTAAGGCAATTTCAGAAAATTCAAAAAAATGGTCTAGGATTTGGTACATCTCATATAGACGTTTTCCCCTGATCGGTTAAACTACTATCTATGAATATTTTAGAATTTTTTCAATCGGTGTCATCAGGGTTTTTGTCAGGAATTATTCCGTTTACAATTTTATTAGGCATACTTATTTTTGTTCACGAGTTGGGCCATTTTGCAGTTGCAAGAATGTGCGGAGTTCGAGTCGAAGTTTTTTCACTCGGTTTTGGAAAGAAAATTTTAAGTTATAAAAAAGGTGACACCACATATTGTCTTTCGCTGATACCACTTGGTGGATACGTGAAGATGTTTGGCGAACAAAATGGAGACACCGTCAGCGAGGCTGATCGCGTGCATTCTTTTACTCATAAAACTGTCTGGCAGCGGATTGCCATTGTGCTGGCGGGACCGCTGATGAATTTCTTTTTTGCAATCGCAGTTTTTACTTTTATTTCTGTAATTGGTGAGGAAACTCGAGCACCCGTTATTGCCGAAGTCGAATCCAATTCACCCGCGGCAACAATGGGCCTAAGTGCTGGCGATCGCATCCTGTCCATAAATGCCACGGAATTAAAAAGCTATGAAGATTTACAGAAATTTCTTAATGCAAATCAAAACTCAACCGTGACTGCTAAAGTTAAAACCATATCCGGAGAAGTTAAAGATTTGTCTTTGACAGTCGCCTCTATCAAAAATCCTAATATTTTCTCGACTGAAAAAATGATTGGCGATTTGACCGGAGTTCTTCCCCTGGCTCGAGGAACAACTGTCGGAGTTATTGCTGGCTCTATAGCCGAAAAAACAGGCCTCAAGCCTGGTGATGAAATTATAGAAATAAATAAATCAAAAGTTTCTAAATGGACAGAGCTCGAACACATGATCCGTTCTGGAGCCACACTTGAAATCATTATCGAGCGCGAAGTGAATGGAAAACGTGAAAAAATACCACATACGATTTCACAACAAGACTATTCCCCAAATATGACAATGCTGGCATTTGGACTTGAGCAACCTGATCTTTATTTGGATCAAGTTGTTAAAGATTCTCCTGCTGAACAAGCTGAATTAAAACGATACGATAAGATCGTGCAGATCAATTCAGTGGTTGTTACAAAATGGGAACAAATCCTAGCAACTATTAAATCTTTCGATGGCAAAGATGGCCTAATGATCACAGTCATTCGTGATGGAGCTGAGTTAACAAAAAAAATCACTCCTCAAGTGACCAGTCAAATGACTGCGCAGGGAAAAGAAGACCGTCGCTACACAATTGGAATTTTACCATTTATCAATTATTCACAACCCGAAATGGTAAAAGTCAAAGCCGATGGTGTTTTCTCAGCACTCACAAAAGGTACTGAGCGCACTTGGGATATCACATCAATGACTGTCATTTCGTTTGTTCGTCTATTCCAGGGTGAAATTTCACATAAGAATGTTGGTGGAATGATCTCTATCGGGAAAGCGGCCAAGGATTCTTATGAGAGCGGTCTGCAATCATTTTTGATGGTAATGGGTATTTTATCGGTCAGTCTTTTTATTCTTAATTTATTACCAATTCCTGTTCTTGATGGCGGTCACTTGGTGTTTTATTTCATTGAAGCGATCAAGGGTTCTCCACTCAGTATCAAGAAAATGGAAATCGCCCAACAGGTTGGCTTTATCCTTTTGATGGGGCTGATGGTTTTAGCGATTTTCAATGATGTGAATAAGTTCTTTTTTAAGTCATGATTTTTTTAATTTGTGATTCCAGCACTTTGCTAGGCAGTGTGGCTTTGTTTGAAGATTCAAAACTGTTGTCTTATCGCGAATCCATGCGTCGGGGCTCACACTCGGACATGATGAATGTTTTTGTACATGAAGCTTTGGACGAGTCTCAAAAAAAGTTAGCTGATGTGGATCTTTTTGTATCCGGTGTTGGACCAGGTAGCTTTACAGGAATTCGTGTCAGTTTAAATATGATAAAAACCTTTGCCTTTTGTCATAACAAGCAAGTTCTTGGAATAAATTCTCTGGAAACTCTGGCCTTTCAAACAGAACGAGAAGACCTGCCTATTGTGAGCATGATTAATGCTTTTAAAAATATGGTTTATATTGGAACTTATCTCAAAAAGGGCCACACCCTTGATATTCTTTCCCCCCCTCAAGTCGTTCGCGTCCAAAACCTGAAAGACTATATCCAAAGCAGTTGCCTTGTTGTTGGAGATGGATATGGGGCTTATTCTCAATACTTTTCCCCAGAAACCAAGGCCTTCATTCAACGCCCAAATGAGCCCCTAGATGAACCCCGGACCCGTGCAATTGCCCCCTTGGTAATCGAACGAGTTGGACAACAAAGCCACTGGTCCACTCTGCTCCCCTTGTATTTAAGAGCTTCTGAAGCTGAAGAAAACTTGCAAGGCATTAAATTTCAGCCACTAGTTTAAGCATATTATAAATTTTATCTAAATCTATGTCTGAAGTTAGCGAAACTAAAAAAAATAAACATTTTATTGATCCTAGGGAATAATGGGCCGTATCATAAATTTAAGATGAATACAGAAATGAAGCACAATTATTACGAGATTCTAGAAGTTCCACAGAACGCCACCCAACAAGAAATTGCTGTTGCGTACGAAAAGGCAAAGCGAACTTATTCTGCTCAAAATCCCGCTCTTTATACAATCTTTGATAAATCTGAGGCAGAACAATTACAAAGCATGATCGATGAAGCATTTGCTGTTCTTGGAAATGATGCCTATCGCAATATTTATGAAAAACGCCGACAGGCAAATACCTTCAGTGAAAGCGATTTGTCTATTGATGCCATTAAAGAAGCCAGTCAAAAACTTTTTAATGAAAGCACTTCAAAGAAAACTTTCGAACTATCTGCAACCAACCACACTCCTTACGATTTAGATGAGGCTTTTGAAGAGGAGATCGAAAATCAGCTCCTTTGGGATGGTAATTTCTTAAAAAAAGTTCGTGAATATAAAAACGTCAGTATTGAAATTTTAAATGAAAAAACAAAAATAAATACCTGGTATATTCATGCTTTAGAAAAAATGGATGCTAACAATTTGCCGGCACCTGTTTTTGTTCGAGGCTATGTTATTCAAATCGCACGTTATTTGAATTTGGACGACAAATTTGTTGCTGATTCTTATATGAAGCTTTATAAAAAAATGCTTGAAAACTAAAGTCTGTGTTGCCGATCTCGAAGCTGCGGGTCAACGTATCGACAAGTGGCTTCTTCAGTTTCCCGAAATATCATCGCGTAGCTTCGCTCAGGATCTTATTCTGAAGTCGCTTGTTTTAATTGATAACAAACCCGTCAAAGCCTCGCATATTTTAAAAGCCAACCAAGTTGTGACCATTCAAATTCCAGAAATTGAATCCATTGGTCTGATTCCCTATGATTTTCCGCTTGATATTATTCATGAAGACAATGATCTGCTAGTGATCAATAAGCCCTCGGGACTTGTTACTCACCCCGCCGCAGGCCACGAACAAGACACACTGGTGAATGCTCTGATCAACTACACCAACCAGCTTTCCATGAAAAATGAGCTTCGCCCAGGAATCGTTCACCGCATCGATAAAGAAACCAGCGGACTCTTAGTGGTTGCCAAGAACGATTTTGCACACGATGCACTAGCCATTCAATTCAAAGAAAAAACAGCTCATCGAATTTATTATGCTGTGGTCGAAAAACTTTTCACTAAAAATTCTGACACTATTCAATCCTATCTGGCACGCCACCCTGTTGATCGCAAACGCTATGCTTCCGTGATCAAAAACAACCGAATTGTCACCAAACCCATTGCCGAAGTGGATGTTTTAGGAAAATGGGCCAGCACTCAGTTTAAAATTATTGCAACAGCTCAGATCGATAAAAATTTAGCTGTCAGCTACGTGCAATTAAAATTAGAAACAGGTCGCACTCATCAAATTCGCGTACACATGAGCGAAATCAATCATCCCTTGGTTGGTGATTTGGTCTATGGCGGATCAAAATCGTATTATCAAAAGCTAAAACTGAATCGTTTTTTCTTACATGCCGCAGAACTTGGATTTGTTCATCCAAGAACACAAGAAAAAATGCTCTTCAAAATTTCTTGGCCCCAGGCTGACCAACAAAAATTACAGGAGTTTGGCTTCCATGCAAACCTACCAGGAATGTAACCTCGGCTACACCTTCGAAAACGAATCTGTGTGCGTTTTTTTCGGAAAAATCGGCACCGATATTCCAAAACTTCAAAGCCGATTTAAAAACTGTCATTTCCTTCGCATCAAACAAACTCATTCCGACATCATTGTGCCCGCATCAAATGATTTAGTTGAGGCCGATGCTCACTGGACTGATATAAAAAATCAAGCCCTGCTTATTTCCACCGCCGACTGCATCCCCCTGATGCTTTATAACCAAAAACTAAATCGCGCGGCCGCCATCCATGCCGGATGGAAGGGGGTTCAAAATAAAATCTGCAGTAAAACCCTGACCCAAGTTTTCTCGAAAAGCCTACTCGCAAATGATTTTGAATTTTGGTTTGGACCGCATATCCTACAAGATAGTTTTGAAATTAAAAAAGACACTCTTGATCTGCTTCTTCAGTCTTCAGACGCCAAAGACAAAAGTGCTCACTACTTTGAGAAATCAAATTCCTATTATCTGAATTTGGCCTCGATTGCAAAATCTCAAATTGAGCAATCATTGAGAGGTTTGCCAAAATTTTCTGAACTCCTTATAGACACCAAAACATCGACAATGTTTCATTCCTATAGACGGGATCACCAAAACTCAGGGCGGAATCTCAGTTTTATTTATTTGAAGTAATCTTTTGTTTTAATCTGAGTCGTCACATTCTATTTTTTTTCTTTTTCAACTACAACATAGATTTGTGTTATAGAATATTCTCTGTGAACACGGAGGTTCCAAAAATGCTCACCGATTTTCGCTTCCAAAAAATTCTTATCATTGAAGATGATTACGATTTTCAACATGTTCTGTTAGATTATTTTTCAAAAAAATGTCGCCCGGCAGCGGCCGTCCATGTGGTGGATTCGTGCCTTGATGGACTTCTTCGCCTTGCCCTGAATGATGGCGACTATGATCTTATTATTGTAGATCATAACTTAAGGGGTAAATTTTCAGGTCTTGTTTTCTATCGTGAGCTAAAGGAAAAATATCCGACCATTCCAACTATTATGCTTTCTGGAATTTCAATTGAGGACTTTGTGCGATTGACCAAAAAACAAAAAAATGTTCCCAAATTTTTATCAAAACCTTTTTCAATATTTGATTTTGAAGTTGTTTTGAGGGATGTTTGCGCCGACAAGATTCATCAGTATCGAATTGCTGGGTGAAGGCAGAATTACCCCTTCACTTTAGGCTAGATTCTTCATCTAAGAATTCATCATCAACACCACGCTATGTATACTAAGAAAATGGTATCCAACCGGCTTTTATTGCTACCGCTCCTTATTCTTTGTATGCAATCTATTGGGTTTGCGGAGCCGCAAGAGAACTGTCATCAGGAAAAGTTGGATGCCCTGGCGGCACACTACCAATGCCAAGAATCTAAAGCGATGTCGCTTTGCAGGGATAACGTAAATTTTTCGTTGGCGGGATCATTTTTTTTAATTCCACCAAATAAAAATTCCAAGTATAGCTTTAGCACAGGGTTTATTAAACTCCGTCGTGTTGGCAACAACCTTATGCACACGGGCACATCCAAAGTCAGCAAAGATGTCTTTCATGAAACTCAAGATATTCTTCATGAATTAGAAACCAAGCGCCGCAAAATGGATGCGGATCTGAAAGAGTTTTCAAAAGTTTTTGCAGAAGAAGTCGAAAAAAAAGTAAATCAGGCTGGAGGAAAACTTAGACTTAACGGAGGACGGGAGCCCACCCTTCGCAATTATTTTTTGGCCGTTCAAAATGAAATCAGTGCGCGCATTCCAGACAATACATTTACGAATACTTTTAAAAAAGGGGCTAAATCTCCTGGGGATATGATTCAACGAACGCTTGAACAAACTGTGCTTGATCGGTACCCAGATTCCCTTCAAAAAAGCCAAAGACCAAGCGTTGAAAAATTTATTAGTCTTCAGCGCGATAGATACGATTATCGCTTTCTCACAAATTTAAAAAAGAGATTGCCGGACTTACCATTGAAATCATCTGCAAATGGACATCTTTCAACGCTTTTGGGAGAGGAGCTTCAATCTTACCGTCGATTTCGCTCTTCTGTTTTAAATATGAACGCTAGCGACGCCCAGTATGAATCCATAAAGAATAGAGCGTATTTAGAGAGTTCGCGCAACAACAGATCCTGCGAATTGCAAAGTCGAAACCCGATTGGGCGAGCCAGTGTGGGACTGGCCTTTGCTGGGCTTTCGAATTTTGCAATGAGCGCGACGAAGAAAATTTCTTCTGTAAAATCCTTGCAAGATTGTACAAAAAAAATGAACTTAAATTTAAGTGCGGAAAACTTTGAATATTTATCACAAGCCTCACACCTAGAGGCCGGACTTATTGGCGGAGCCAACTGTGAAAATATTCGATTTGATCCACAGCTTCTTCAAAAAATTATTCAGCGCGATGATTTGCAATTAAATCAGTTTCTATGTCAGATGCACGATCAATTGTATGAGGAAAAAAATCCTTATGACGAGCATTTTCCCGAAGGGATACAGTGGACCTGCGATGGTCGCATCATTGTTCCAGGCAACAACTCAGCATCGGCATCACAGTTAAATAAAAATGAATTACAAATTCAAACAAGCAAAGGCAGCCTTGTGCGGATTCCGCTGAAGTCCGTCGGCGAGTGGCAATTTGAAATGATCACCTCTGATAATGGAAATTTACAGCAACATTTTTTTGATAAAATTCGCCAGCCCTTTATTTCTCAAGACTCCCGAAAGACTCAGTTCAGTTTAGAATTTGCCTGCCAAAGCAAAAGTGTCAACGCCATGGAAATGTGTGAAATTGCTCGCCATCTGGAGGCTGCAAAAAATATCAGATCGGTTTGTCATTAGGTTATTTTAAGCCCGCAATATGATCCAAATCATATACAATTAACAATAATTCAAGTTCATGACTTTTATCATGTTAACTTTCATTTAGCACTTTCCGATAAAAACTCATGGCTGTAAATTCTAAAATACTCTTTATAAACTTTGCCGGACATGTCTTAACCTGTAATACCTTTCTTCCGGATAACTCACTAACAGGGCTGGCGGCCTTGGTCATTCAGCATGGCTTTGACTGCGAAATTATAGACCTTCAAACTCCAAACTGTATTGATCAAATTATTCCTAAAGACCAACTAAATCTGCCCAACCAAATTTTAGAAACCCTCTCAAAGAAACAGCAAATTACCACTGATTTATTTAAAAAATATGATGACGTTCGCCATTCTGGAATCCAAAGAATGATCGCCCAGCAAACTCAAGAGCTCATAAAAAAAGTCGAAGATGAAAAAATTGAATTCGTTGGATTCAAGTTCTGGGCAGGAAATGGATTCACACCGCTCTTAAATATGGCCAAAGAACTAAAATCCCACTGCCCATGGGTTAAAGTCATCGCCGGCGGTCCTGCCGTTCGCCATGCTGAAGAAGTCTTTTTATCTGTTGCGGATTTTTTCGATCTTGTGGTTTACGGAGAGGGCGAGCTTCCCTTACTTAATTTTCTTAAGAAAGAGTCAAACCATGACGGCACCATCTACAAATCATCCTCAGGAAATCCAATCAAAGGGCCAAACTCTTACACCAAGGATATCCAGACTCTTCCGATGGCCATACATGATCCAACTATCTATCCCGGAATTAATGGTTTTTTTAAAACCTTAGTTGTCGATGAGTCTCGTGGATGTTTTAATAAGTGCCATTTTTGCTCACACACTCACTTTAATTTTACAACTCGAAAAAAGGATCCAAAAAAAGTTGTCGATGAACTGGAGTTGGCTTCGACTCAGCTTGGAATCAAGTATTTTAGATTTGCTGGCTCCAACCCACCATGGAAATATCTTGTACAGATTGCCCAAGAAATTCTTCGTCGCCGCTTAGATATCAACTACAGTGCTTTTTCGTCATTGAACAATATTGATAGCAAGGACATGCCGATGCTTGCCGCATCAGGATTGCGTTCGCTTTTTTTTGGACTTGAAACTGGCGATCCTTTTTTCTTAAAAAAAATCTTTGGTAAAAATAATAAGACACGGAATCATATTGTTGAAACTTGCCAGGCGGCAATGTCGAATAAAATATTTATTTGCACGTCTATGATTTTTCCTGGACCTTTTGAAAACTCTGAAACACGATCTCATTCGCTTTCACTCGTACAAGAAATATTCTCCAAGAGCAATTTGGGGTCAGCACTTGCGTTGCCTGGAATTTTAGTTAATGGAAGTCAGTGGCTGGAGCAAATGAAAAACTTTGGCTTTGAATGGGCTCCGGGATTTTCAAGAGCCGACTACTTACGAAAGCTACTGACCTGGGATATGAACTATCTATTGCCACGAACACTCTGCGCAGATCTTGGATATACCCTCAATGGAAAACCATTCCCGGAACTTCTCGATCAATGCTCATTGTTTTTAAATGATATTAAAAAAAGTGGAATTCTGACTGACCTTGATGATGCGTCCTATATGATTTCTCATATGGGCCGCATCTCTCCTGAACTTTTCCAAAATCAGATGATGTCTGCCCTTGTTAAAACCGACGGTTCCGCACTAGAAAAGATGATTAGTGATATCAATAGCGCCTCTGGAAAAATTGATTCTTCCAAAATCAAAGCAGCAGGCTAGAAATTAATATTGATGGTCAGATTTTTTATTTGAATAGCTCTATTGAGACTGATTATAGTCTCTGGTATACATAGTGCTTCAAATGGGGATTTTTAAGATGAAAAGTATCTTTTTTATTTTAGCCGTTGTTATCGTTTCTTCTTGTACGACTTTATCGAAAAAAGACTGTCAAACAATAAACTGGTATGAGTGGGGTAAGTCTGACGCTCTAAAAGGCAAAACATCAATGGTTTTTACAGACTACACTAAAACATGTAGCAAGCATGGGATTGCCTTAGACAAAGATAACTACATAAAGGGGCGAGTGGAAGGGCTAAAAAATTTTTGCACCTATAAGAACGGTGAACAGTTTGCTCATAAAGGAGAAACCTATCGTAGCGTCTGCCCTCAACAGTGGGAACCTGAGTTCCTTAAAGGCTACCAGCTTGGCAAAAGAAACTATGAACTTGAGCAAAAAGAGAGAGAACTTGAACTTCGGAAACAGGATCTGGAAGAGCAAGAAGCCAAATTGAGATCACGACAGGCAATCCTCTCCAGCCTCAAGACAAAACAATGTAATTTGAGTTCTGATTGCACCATTGATGACAATTGCTCTTTAGGTAAATGCAAGAAAAGTGGTGCCAAATGTTCATTCGATTCTGATTGCGAAATTGAGGGTCGCTGCTCTTTAGAGACTGTCTGCGCTGAGGGCGACTGCGATACCGTAAATATTTGCAAATACGATTAGCTTTAGCTACAAAAAATAAAGTAACCATAGGATCAGGAAATAAGTTATTTATTTTTTCAAAAGAAGATTTGAAATATCCAGTTTATAAAGTTGGTGATGAGGTCCTCGATGATAGTGCATGATGCCCTCTAAACTCACGCTCCCCGCGGGGCTAAAGAAATCATAATTTAAGCTCGGGGCAATATTCATTCTTAAATTTTTTAGTTAATTCACACTCCTCGCCTTCACAGCCTTTGCGCGTTTTAAATCGGTGAAGAAATCCGATGCGCTCCATTTGTCCCCGTTCGTTCTTTTCTTCTTTAGTAATACTCGAGGCTGATACACAGCCGTGCGATGTTCCCTTCATTATCTTTTTCAGATCCTTTACAAAACTCCTACAATCTCGAATGGGCCAGGGCCGAGATTCGAAAAATTGATAGACCATTTCTTGATTGCTAGCTTGAATATTCACACGTCCTATATGCCCCTCTGTCTCATCAATACCTTCATCATCACAGGTTGGTAGAATATTTTTTATCTCAAAACAGATCCAGTACTGATAGGAATGAGTAGCTCCTGGAATAAATGGTGGCGGCTTGAGACGACAGGCATTAAGAGCTAAGTCTTTAATATTCAAAACTCTATAGTCATCACTTAACAATCCATTTGGAAATTTTAATTTTAATTTCGCCAAATGAGCATTCTCTGCTCCATTGGTTAAAGCTGAACTTAAGAGAATGAAAAGTAAAATCTGAAGCCACCTCATAGTTTTCCACATTTTTGAAGCTCCTCATAAAAGTTGTTAAATTTCGTTTTTATTTCTTCAACTTTTTTCTTCGTTTTGGCAAGCTTAACCGCTTTGTAATCCCAGATGGTCTCAGCCCAAGTAGCTGGTTTTTCCAAACGAGAAGAAAGTAAACGTCTTTTTTCAAAAAGCCATCTTATACCAGCGCAAATATTTAGATTAGGATCATTTAATTCTGTCTTAGTAACTGTGATGAGATGATCCTTCAAATCCCCATGATCCCCACCTAAAAGCTTTCGTGATTCATTTGTAATTTGCATTAAACCACGTGCGCTATTCGAATTCTTTTTATTAGCCAGAGCATTTGGATCAAATCCAGATTCAGATGCAATAAGTGCTTTAACAAGATTAGAGTCTAAAGACTCAGTTGGCTTTAAGACTTCGTTCCAATATTGCGTCCAACCCGCAATGAGATCATCATATTTATTACCATCTACTCCATAGATTAAAGGCCTAGAACATGGCTTATTTTTTAAATTAGTAAAATTCTGACGAGCAATCTCTTGCATCTCATCTGGATAAAGGTGGTCTTTGCCCGAGGGATTTCGTGCACAATGTTCATGACGAGTTGTCTCCGAACCCTCAGGATGAGCTTTGCTTGGAGGAACTTGCATCGGATGAGTTCTGACCCAATGCTCGCCATAGGGACACACCCGCCAAGAATGAACTGGTGGCAAAGTGGGCTTCAGATCTATTTTTGTACTTTTCTTAACTGCTGGAGATTTTCGAGCTTTTATTTTACGCGCCGGCGTCTTGGTTTTTCTTTTTTCCATAGAACTCCAAATCCTAGTGATCGATCTCGAATAATTTTCGGTTAATTTATTTATAATAATCACTTATTTACTCTCCGACAATTAATTTACTTTTCAGTTCACTTGAAAAAACCCCCATCTGCTAATCGTATCAAATGAGCCGTGAAGCGTTTACCCGTTTAAGTTTTTAGTAATGCAGTCAAAAAAATCTCAAGATATGAATTTTTCCATTTTTTGATTTATCAAAGCTAGGATTGGATTAGGCTCGAAGAAATAGATAGGACTGTGAAATTGATTCAACAAAGCACCATAGTTCGCGTAAAATTGTCATAGGTGTTCAATTATTTGACACAATTACTAGTGCATTCTGAGACGTTTTGATTTATTAAGTATTTGAATTTGCTGAATATTATTAATATTTTGTGCATTTATAGTGTGCATGGTGCTCAATTTGCTGTACTATTTAATAAGAGGCGGACTTATGGGCAATGAAGAACTTTTAAAATCATATCTAAATCTAATTGAAGAAGGTGTTAATAATCCGTCTAGTGATGAGCTATTTCATCAAATACTACAGCGGTCAGAGACAGTTTTAATGCTAACTGATTCCAACTTAGCTACTGAAATGCAGATGAGCAGAACTACTGTGAATCGCTGGAGATCAGGTACAACAACTCCAATGGTCTTGATGAGAAGAAGTGTATATACTTGGTTAAAGAAAAGAACGAGTTCATTAATTAAAAAGTTTGAGAAATCAAACCAAAACACTTCGGCTATTTCCAACAAACTATCTGCAAGTCAGGTCGAAACATAGAACATTGACAACGACTATTAATTATTAATTAATAGTCGTTGTGAGCTTTCAACTTAGCATAGACACACTCAATTTAAATTTAGTTTCTGAAAAATCAGCTCAAGATCTTACTCAATTTCATCATGATAATTGGACAAGTCATTTATTTCCTCGAGATTTTAAATTTTTTGATGATTTAATTAAAAAAAATAAAGTATATGAATTGAGAGAAGAGCTATCTAAAAGGATTGTTGGAGTCTGTTATGTCGATGATGCAAAAGAGCAATGTAACGCTTTTGATAGGCGAGAGTTCGGTGGCTTATTTGTCATTAAAGAATATCAAGGCACAGGGGTGGCGCAAGCATTGTGCTCGGTGGCATTAATTCATAGTTTTGCCTTTGACCAAACTCAAGGAAGATTGATTTCTCATATTCATGAAAATAATAAAAAACCATTAAAGTTATTTACCAAAAGTTTGCATTTTTTAAAAATAGGTTTCGAAATAGTTCCCTACCACATAGCAAGAAAATTAAAAATGGACATGGGCAAAAAAGGCCTGCTTGTGGGAAATCTTTATACTTTTAAATTTATTAATTTCAAAAAACTTTCGGCTTGGCTTAATGATTTTAATCATAAAAATTTTGAATTAAAATCCCAACATAGGCATATTAAAATAAAATCAGAATTGCTTGCGTTAGTAGATGTGCAGAATTCAATTGATAGTTTGATCGAGTTATCAAAAAAAACTGGGAATGATGATCATGTTTGTAAGAAATGTGCAAATATCAAACGTCTTGATTTAATGATTGTTAATTCTTGGATAGTTAGATTTTTGTATAAACCTGCATCAATCACGCAAGGGTTTGTTAAATTTTTAATCAACTTCTCGCAGTGACTTAAGCCTATTGAGCATACCCGAAAAAATTGATTCAGCGATTTCCCGTGGAAAATTTGTTGGCAACCGGCTGGCGACATTGTGAATGACCATCGATGTTTCGACAATAATTTCATCAATCATGAGCTCTAAAAGTTCATTATTAAATCTGCAAAGCTTTGCTGTTTGTATGAAATGGCGCCTAAGTATTTCAACCACTTTATAATGTCTGCGTTCCCCTACTGCCATTGTCATCTTTATTTTTTCCAGTTGAAATTTTCCAGAAGAAACCATGTAGTGAGCTGAAAGAATGTCGTATAATGGTGTCATATTAAAACCATCCGGACCCCAACGAATACTGAAATTCTTTGCATGGCCGTCTATTGCCGCCAACAGGTAAAATACTAATTGTGCTTTTATGAATGTGACTCTATCTGACTCAAAGGATTTAGATTCAAATAACAGCTGCATAATTGCATTGATTCCGGGTCCGCCATCCACTTCATATTTCTGATAGTTCGGTACTCCCAGAGCCTGACACATATCCTCTTGGGGAATTCTAATTAATTTTTTGCCGAACCATTCACGATCAAATCGTTCAACAACCAATACTTTCACATCTTCAAAATTCGCAATTTCGCACTTAGTAACAGGAAGTCCGAACTCACGGGCAATTTCAGCACATAACCATTCGTTTTCTACCGAGTCAGAAAAGCTTAATCCCGGCTTCAGCTCTCCGATTTCAGGTTTAAATATATGCGTAGTCGGAGTAGCTCCTACTGGAACATTCCATCTGGCATTCGCATAAAGCAAGGCTGTTTTCTCCTGTGCTCCTGCAATTGATAGTCGAAAATCTTCTTCAACTGATGCTGCAAGCGGAACTGAGCGAAGGTTTTTTAGCTTATTTGCAATTTCACTATCCGTAAGAGGGTGGCCACCAGCATTCACTAACGTTGGCGGAGGATTTCCTTCAGAAATAAACTGCAATGCCCCAACGCAATCGCGTCCAACTACCGCAAGTAAATCAAATACTTGGTCACTCGCAGCGTGCATTCTGGCTGCTATCCGTTGACGTATTGAAATACCATCCGGAAGCAAATTATCAAAATATGCATATACTACTCCACCTTCATAAGGCTCTTCTCTTAGGGGTAGACTTCTTGATATTGGAAAACTTTTTTCTCGAGCTAACCATTCATTGTGATATGCAAATGTTAGATTCTGTTTTGCTTTATATTCTAAATATCCAAGTGGAAGACTATTTAGATATATATTTAATCTCTTGGTCCCACTTCTTTTCGCCACTAAAACAATCCTTCAAGAGATGGCTTAGCTTCGTTCGATGGTCGGGGAATAATGATGAGATCTGCATTTAAGGCTGCAAAAATTAATATTATTGTTCCGACCTCTATTTTTTTACTGCCTTTTTCAACTCTCGAGATTGTTGCTTGGGTCAAACCCGTTTTCTTAGCTAAATCGCTTTGTGAAATTCCACTTAGTTTTCGAATTCTTTTAATTGCTTGAGCAAAATGCTCATGCGATCTTATTGTGATAGGGTTGAATAAATTTTTAGCATTGTCTTTTTTCTTCATTGTCGCCCCATACTTTAAGCAAATAACTCTGCAGTTAATATATCTTACTCAGCATATAAGAATAAATATATCGAGTGCAGTATAATTACTATTTTATATTGAGTTCAATATATATTATCAATTATATCGCGTAAAGTATAAATTTATAAATATCAGTAACCATGTCCCACAACATGTCTCAAGTTGAGAAACCTCGACTCTTCATTGGTCATCGATGCTAAAATGCGACTTTAACTTGAATCATCGCATCGAGATCTTGACCTAAGAATTTCATTTCTGAATCGTCAGATCCTGATCTTCCGCCAACAGCAGTAGTCCATGTCGCATCCGACATACCCGTGTAAACCCAATTCAAACGGTAATACTGACTGAAATCACTTGAGTTTTGAACCATATTTAAAATAAATGTCGAATCATTCCAGCTTAAAGGCTTAGTTAAAAAGACAGAAGCCATGTCGTACTTTTTTCCTATGTAAAATGGAATATAATTTCCGGCAAGAGTTGTTGCTAAGTATGTGGTTTTATCGTCGGTGCCATTTTCTTGCCAAAAAGATTCGAATCCAAAAATAACAGAATCGTCGTCGCTGTACATAATTTCATAAGTTAAGCCACCGCTGATATTTTTATCATGTCCCGTATCGCTTTCAGCAGCTTCGACATAAAGATCAAACTCGCCCAGCGCAAAAGAAATATCAGATCCTATTTTGGTATTCTGACCACGTCTAGAATAGCTAGATAAACTGACTTCACCTTTTGAAAATGGAATTTCAAATCGTGCGGCGGCCCCGGTTTGTTGAGATTCATTGGCATTTTCATTAACGCCAATCACATATAAATTTGAATCTCCCCAGGGGATATGGGCTTTCAGCATAGAAATACCAGCCCGTAAGTCATCTTGTCTTAAGGAATCACGTTTTTGTAAATTGATAAAATCGGTCGGATTCCAAAATTTGGCTGCACCCCATTTTATTTTCTGAGTTCCGATGGTCCAAAAAATTTTATGGTCGGTCTGAAAGCGAAGATTCATTTCATCAATGAAGCTGGTGGTTTTTCGCTGCGGAAGCCCCGTTAAGGGTGATGGAATTGTTTCATCAATCGAAGCATCATGAACCATGCGCCCTTTAAAAAAAGCACGAACATCGTCTTTCAGTTGTGAATCTAAATAAAGTTCTAAAGTCATTGGACTATAAAGAACGTCTTTGATCGGGGCATTTTTTAAAGTGTACAACTGCCATTCTGCCTGAAGGCTACCGCCAAATTTTAACCGATCGGCTTCAACCGCTTTGTGATCGATATCTTGCATTCCTTTGTCAGAAGCAAAGCCTTTAGTAAATTCAGCTTCGCTTGATGTTGAGGCTGGAAAGTCTTCCGCAAAAACAAAGGTTGCCATAAAAAGTGAAAAAATAAAAAGCTTCATTATTTGCTCTTGCTTTCAATCCAGGCTTTTGTGAATAGGTTTACTTCTAATTTGCTTAAGTCAGATTCTTTGATTAAAACAATTGTTGAATTGCCCTTTTCAAGTTCATCGAAAATACGAATTTCTTCGGGGATCCAGACGTCACCCTTTTTTGAAGCGCTGTATTTTTTTTGCCATTTCGGGTAATACGAAGACCGCATTAATTTTCCGCTTAAGGAAAACTCTTCACGCTTTAGAATATTTTTATCTGCTTGATCAACCCAAAGATTCAAAACTGGGTAGGCAACGTCGATTCCCTCTTTGGCTGTGAGTTTAAATTTGTGAACTTTGTAAGTGCCTAATTTATCTGAGCCTTCATATTTTGTCGTAAATTCTTCAGTTAATCGTGATTCATCGAAATCGCTTCGTCTAGAGTTTGTTCCGGCTAACTTTTCACGTTCTGTGCGACGTTCCCATTTGCCAGTTCCTGGGTCGAAGTTCCACAGGTTTTTATCGATTTTTAAATACGCTTTTCCGGCCTCTTCTTTGGGTTTGGTAAAAAGGATCATAAATTTATCATCGCTATCACGACGGTAAACCAAAGCTTGAAATAGGCGAGGTTCTTTTTTTGTTTCTGTTTCTTTTACAAACACCAAAGATTTATAATCACCTGAATTGCGCTGACGATCATCAACGATTTTGATAATTTCATCAGCCTGCGCTTGTGTTAAAGTGTCTTTTGCTGTTTCTGCAAAGGACACTTTGCTTAAAAGAACCAAGAAAATAAAAATGGATTTCATAAAAAACTCCTCAAATATCAAGATTGGTTAATAGCAATGATCGGACTCAGCTTTGCCGCTTGTCGTGCCGGAATTAGTGATCCTAAAGTGAAAAATGTCACCAAAGACATGAACGTGATGAGAGCTTGTGGCAAACCAAACGCAAAGTGCAGTGTATTCGTCATTAAAAATAGTTTAAAAGCTTCGTTTTGAATTGGCAATGCAATGGCATTTAAAGTCTGGCAAATAATGGCTGCTAAAATTAATCCTACAGCAGTTGAAGAAACAGATAGAATTAAAGACTCGAGCATAAACATCCAAAGCACTTTCGATTTCTGCATACCAATCGCACGTAAAGTTCCAATTTCGGTGGTTCTTTCTTTGACGGACATCCACAAGGCATTAATTAAGCCCATGGCGATGATAATTGATAAAACAATTGTTAAAATAAATGTCAGCGCACTCAGAAGGCTGATAATCCATTTTAAAAAAGAAGTTTCATCTTCCCAGGTAGTGATATCGATTTTTTGACCGGTCCAAGATTCTCCAGCAACCCGGTCAAACTTCATCCAGAAGGGGGCCGAGTCTTTATCCATCAGACGATAGCCCTTAGAGCTTAAATCATTTCGCAGGCGTGCTTCGACAGTTTTTAGTGTTGAAATATCTTTTAAGTAAATCATCACTTGTCCCGTTGAATCGGCCTTACTTTGATAAATTTCGCGAGCATCCGCCGAATGCATGTAGGCATTAAACTGTGACATCATGCCAACATCTTTTAAGATAGCGACAATTTTTAAGTCTTTGGTGTTATTGATGTTTCGTTGAGTGGGTATAGAAACAGTCACCATATCACCAATACTGACTTTTAATTTTTTCGCATGAACTGCAAACAAAGCCATCGTGCCCCGATCTTTTAATTGAAAAAGATCCCCAAGAACTTTCCCGTTGGCATCTTTATCTATTTCAAGTCGACCTAAAACATTAGACTCTTGATCCATGTTTACTCCCCACATAGGGATGATAACGGAATCTGTTTCAGAAATAACTTTTCCATAAGCCTTGATGCGATCGACAATAATATCAGCTTCAGGTATTTGAGTTTTAGCATATTCAAGTAGTGGTTCGTATTTGGTCACCATCGGATTGGCTGAGCTTTGACTTAATTTAAAAAAGCCAGCAATATTTAAATGGCCCGTCATTAATGCTGTGCCATTGCCAATCATGGTGTTTTTTACACCTTGTACTAAAGCCAGTAGCAATGAAAAAACCAATGAAACGACCACGATAGCTACGGCTAACACAAGGCTTCGCATTCGGCGTTGTAAAATATTTCGATACGCAATAATAAAATAAACGTTCATGCTAATCTCGTTTCTGCATGGCCTGTAAGGGGGAAATCTTCATGGCTTTCCAGGCCGGATATTGGGTCGCAATGATCGCGATAAAAACCATTACGAACATCACGATAAAAATAAGTCCGGGATTAAGATGTAAAAATAATCTTGGTCCAGAAAAGAAAAACGTCGCCACATCACCCGAAGCGGGTATGCCCACTTGGCCAATCACAAGCACGATAAGTGATCCTAACAACGCACCGATACCACCGAAAACCAAACTGATAAACAATGTTTCGTAAAAGAATAAACGATAAATAAATCGGGCGTGGGCTCCAATTGCGCGCATCGTGCCGATTTCTTGCTTTCGATTCATGGCTGCCATCAGCAGAGAATTGGTGATCATAAGCCCTGCAAGTAATAGCGAAATCCCGATAAACAGATTCAGCAGTGTTTTCATAATAAAAGTCATCTGGCCAATGAAGCCAGCGGCGTCTTGCCAAGAAACAGCTTTGATGCCTAAATTTTCTGTTTTGGAGAGTTCATTTATTTTTTTAATAGTGGCATTTGTATTCGAAGAGTCTTTCAGAAAAATCGCTGCATGCAGAAAGACGCCTTTGTTTAATTCGTCTTGTGTGTAATTTGAACCCACAACCTTCTTTTTAAAATTAAGCTCAACGGGTTTAATCGTGGTGTTTTCGTTAGTTGTTGTCTGAGTGCTTCCCGAAAATAAATTTTCAATGCTGTCGCGCCCCACATCGACTAAGCCCATTTCAGATTCAATTTCTTTATTCTGAGCACGGCGCTCATCGGTTAGAAAGCCATACAATTCCCGAAACGAGATCAAATCCATTAAACTGAAATTTCCCGCCAACGGAGAATTCTCAAAACTTTTAAATTTGAATGTGCCATATACTTTTACATTGATCGATGTTGAAGACCCGGATTTTGTAAAAGCATTGAGCGGCAACACATCGCCAATTTGCACACGATATAAAATAACGTGCGGGGCAATTTCTTTATAGAAAAAATCATAGCGCGTCTGAAAGTTATCATCTTTCATATCTAGAAATGTTTTAACCAAAGTTCTAAAATCCTTTTCATCAGATTTTAAAAGGTCGTTCAATTTTTTTTGAAGCTTTTCCGTTTCTAATGGACCCAGCTGTAAATAGATTTCTGCAGATTGTTCGATGTTGGCTTTAATTTGATCTTGTAGTTCTTTGCTGTCAGCGAGTGTTAGCTTGTCTGCAGTCATTTTCTTTTTGATCTGATCCAGCCTGCGCGCAATACGATGCTTTACCATAGTTTCATAAAAATAATCATGAAACAAAAAGCCGCGCGATCCTTCGGGGATCATTTCACCTTTAACAATTTCAAATTGAGGAAATTTTTCTTTAAACTGCTGTGGGTCTGTACCGACGTAATTAAAGAACAGCATGTTGTCGTCAAAAATTAGGGGCGCAATTTTATTGGACAAGAATTCAATTTTTTCTTCAAAGTTGACATCGAAATCGTTCCAAAAAGCATCACTGGTTGTGAACTGTAAATTCCGTTTGGCCTGTTCAGCGTCTTTTTCTGTAAGCATGCCGATTTCTTCAAACTTGCCTTCAAGGTTTTTTTGAATTTCTTGAATGAGAAAACGCAATCGTCGCTTTTGCGATTGTAAAACTTCGGTTGTCATTGATTTATCTTTAAATGATTTTCTTAATGTTTCTAAAAAATGATCTAAGATATTTCCAGGGCTGACCTGGGCAAAGCTTGTTCCCATTGGAACAATCGAAACAATTTCCGGAATTTTCGCTAAAGCTGCGGCCGTTTTTTCAAAACTATCGACATGACCCACGTCAGAGGGTGAACCATCCATATTACCAAAAACGGAAAGGTTTTCTTTCGCATCAGCATTATAAATTTGAATGTCACCGGTAATGCTTTGTGTGGTGCTATTTTTCATTCCACCGGCAATACCATCCACGAATGAATTTCCCAGAACAGCTAAAAGTGCGCCAAAGGCCAGAATAATTCCAACAACGGTTGTGCGCATCCGGTGCAACAGCACATTTCGCGCAGCAATTTTTAAGACCATCAAGTGATTCATGCGTTCGCCTGGATTTTGCCATCATGCAGCCGAATCACACGGCGGGCTTGGTTCATAATTGAATGATCATGAGTCGAAAATAAAAAAGTTGTTTTTTCGGTTTGATTGATTTCTTTCATCAAGTCGATAATATTTTGTCCGGTGACGGAATCAAGATTGGCCGTGGGCTCGTCTGCTAAAACAATTTGTGGTCGGGTTACTAAGGCGCGAGCAATCGCGACACGCTGACGCTGTCCACCTGATAGTTCGCTAGGACGATGATGGGCGTACTGAGTTAATCCAACACGATCGACAAATTTTAAAACACGCTCACGCCGTTCTTTTGGGCTGAGTGTATTTTGCAATAATAAAGGAAACTCAACATTATCAATAACATTCAGGACGGGAATTAAGTTAAAAGATTGGAATATAAAGCCAATCGTATGAAGCCTGAGATCGGTTAACTGTTTTTCAGAAAGGGTTCCGGTTTCTTTGCCCCCAACAACAACCTTTCCGGCGCTGGCTGTATCAACGCATCCGATCAGATTCAGTATTGTGGTTTTACCAGATCCGCTGGGCCCAGCGATCACTGTAAATTCGCCGGCATCAATTTTTAAATCAATGCCTTTTAGAGCTGGGACTTGAATTTTATCAAGCAAATAATTTTTAATTACATTTTCAAGAATGATTGGCTGCATACTGAACTCCAAGGCATGGGGGGCGCTATCCTGGAATTAGATTCCGCCAGCTTTAGATTGAAGTTTCAATAAATTTGTTTAGTTTGAGTTGCGTCGTTGATTAGACGACGGATTCTGGTTTGCAAATAAAATCAATTTCAAGCCCGCCACTGAAAAATTTCGCGATACGGCTTCGGCTTGAATTTCTTCTTTAAGGTATGTACTAACGTAAGAGCGGAGATTTTTATTGCCTCACCTCTGTTCTCGGTGAGGTAGTTTTTCTTTTTCTTTCATCAAGAAGGTACTGAACACCGAAGAATTCACACGGCGTAACCGTATGAATTTATTTATCTTTGAATTTCTGGGTGCTTAGAGAAACTTTGCGGTTGGAACCCATTTGAAGAAAAATCAAATGGCGGAAAGCGAGGGATTCGAACCCTCGAGCCCCGCGAAGGGCTGCCAGTTTTCAAGACTGGTGTATTCAACCGCTCTACCAGCTTTCCACCGTCTGTTTTAGAGAAAATTTGACTTAGTTACAAGGGTTTAGCGGCTTGTTGCACAGCTTCATTTATAACTATTTAATCACAGTTTTTTGACCCATGTAATTTTGCAGCACCTTTGGAATTTGGACGGTGCCGTCTTCTTGCTGATAATTTTCTAAAATGGCGACTGCCGTTCTGCCAACAGCTAGACCACTTCCGTTCAGGGTGTGAACAAACTGAGGTTTGCCTCCGTCTTTGGGCTTAAAACGAATGTTCGCACGACGAGCTTGAAAATCTTCAAAATTAGAACATGAACTGATCTCTCGGTAGGCATTTTGACCTGGTAACCAAACTTCAAGATCATAGGTCTTTGATGATCCAAAACCCATATCAGCCGTACAAAGTAACATCTTTCGATACGGAAGCTCGAGCTCCTGCAACACGCGCTCAGCGTGCCCAGTTAATTGTTCATGAGCTTCGTATGATTTTGTTGGATGCGAAAAAGTCATGAGCTCCACTTTGTTAAACTGATGCTGGCGAATTAAGCCCTTCGTGTCTTTTCCGTAGCTTCCTGCTTCAGATCGGAAGCATGGCGAATAAGCACAAAATGATCTTGGGAGCTGATCTTCACTGAGAATTTCATCATAGTAATAGTTCGTGACCGGAACTTCAGCGGTTGGAATCAAGAAATAGTCTGTGCCTTCTAGATGAAAAACATCTTCTTTAAATTTTGGAAATTGACCCGTTCCCGTCAAACTTTTGCTATTTACAATAAATGGCGGAATCATTTCTGTATATCCATGCTGAGAGGAATGCAAATCCATCATAAATTGAATCAATGCACGCTCGAGCTGAGCTGCTGCACCCTTAAGAAAGGCGAACCGCGCTCCGGTTGTTTTACCCGCCCGATCAAAATCAATAATATTTAGCTTTTCTCCAATTTCAAAATGCTCTTTTGCTTTGAATGAAAACTTTTTTATTTCACCAACAACTTTAACAATTTTATTGTCTTTTTCTGACGCACCTACTGGAACGCTTTCGTGTGGTTTATTGGGAATTGTCATCAACAGCCCCTGAACTTCAGCGTCCACTTCTGATGATTTTGCTTCGAGCTCTTTGACTTTTGATTTTAATATTTCTAATTCTGAAAGCACAGCTGTCGCATCTTTGCCTTCGCGTTTTAATTTACCGACCTCGCCACTGAGTTTGTTTTGATGAGCTTTTGCAGATTCGGACTCGGTCATCATTTCTTTACGACGAATATTGAGCGACATAATTTGATCCAAAACCGCTGTGTTTGCGCCACGATTTATAAGACCCGCTTTATAGTCTTCAAAATAATTTTTTCCATCTTCGGCTTTTTTTTCTAAAAGTTTAATATCAATCACAAAATCCTCAATTCTCGGCCCTTAGGGCGCCACCATGATATAGAGCCTCATTAAGGATACGATAAGAACACAGATTAAATCAAAAATCAAAATCTGAAGAACTGTCAGACGCCCCAGAAAAATGTAAATGACTGCGGTAAAAAGAACGATAAAAAATATTAACATCAGCGTTCCACTCTGCATCATTTCTTGGATGATGAGCGACGCAATCAGAGCCAAAAACAATCCTGAAATCACTCTTAATATTTTCTGCGTGAGCGTAACCGTGGTGTTCTTTGCGCCCTGCTGAAGGTTGGACGCCATGTTTTTGATGTTATCTGAGATTCCCATCTATTTGTCCTTTCATTTCCGAAGATGCTGCTCAATGATGCTTCTGTCCGGAGCATTCGGCGAGAGCTCTAAATACCGCTCAAAAGCAGCATTGGCTTCTCTTATATAACCTTTTTTCTCATAAATATAACCTTGCTCACGATAAATATCCGGAAAACCAGACTCTTTCTGTTCTGCAATAATCAACATATCTTCGGCAATATCAATAGCCTCACTTTTACGATAACAAATAGAGCTTTTAACATAAAGATCTGCACCCTGAGGGCGCAACTTAATGGCCATCGAATATTCCGCAGCACATTCCGCAAACTGTTCTTTGCGATAAAATATTTCCGCGGCCAGTAAAAATGGATCTGCTAAGTTTGGGTTCTTTGTCTTTTCTTCTTTGACCAGTTGAATCGCTTTTTGAAAATCACCCAGCTCGAGGTAGCACTTCGCTAAATAGTAGGACACACGTGGAAAGTTGGGATTGATTTCTTTAACCACATTAAACTTTGCCAAGGCTTGAATTATTTTAGCCTTGGCTTCACGTCCCGAGGCCGTTTCGAATAAAAGTTTTGCATTTGAAAAAAGTGGTTCCACATCACTTGGATCCAGGGCTGATGTGGCATTGTAGTAACGTTGGGCCAGATCCGGCTTGTTCATCAGTCGATAACTTTCGGCCAAACCAAAGTTTGCTTTTTTATTTTTTGGCTCAAGCTCTACAATTTGCAAATACTCATCTGCCGCAGATGAGTATTTTTCTTCTTGTGTATAAAGTTCAGCAAGTGCAATCCGGTATTCTGCCGTATAGGGGAAACTCTTGATTAAGTTTTTTAAATAGGTTGCCCCACGCAAGGGACCATCCACTGCAGATAAATATTTTGCATAGGTGATTTGAGACTCTGGCCAAGAGGGTTCAAGATCAATTGCTTTTCCGGAAAAACGTTGGGCTTCTTGACGGTTCTTACTGTCGTTTTCTTCTTTCTTAGTTCCAGGTGCATTCAAATAAATTGCAATATGAGCCTGAGCCAATAACGTTAAAAGCTCAACATCTGCATCATAGCCTTTTAAAGCGCGTTCACCATACTGTATTGCCCCCAGCATATTATTCTTTCGAAATTCTAATAGCGCTTGACCCTTTAAAATCTCATAATTTTGTGGAGATTTTCGCGAGGCCGATAAGAGCGTTTTGGCTGCTTCTACAAAATTATACAACTGCGATTCGTAATCCGCCTTAAGAACATAGGCTGAAAGTTGTTTTGGATCTGCCGCTATTGCTTTATTTAACCAGTTAATGGCTTCTCGAGACTGATTCAAAACCCATAAGCTTTTGGCAGCTTTAATGGCTGCTGTTGCATTCTTTGGGTCCAATTCAAATGCCGCCTTATACTGAGCCACCGCAGCCAAATGATCTGAAGTCCTAGCAAACTGATCCCCGAGTAAAATAATTTCTGAGTGTGCATTTTCAACCTGATCACTTCCACCCAGTGTGATCACTAGTTCTTTTAAACCACGATGGCTCGGATTCAATTGAAATCCCTGCTGAGCAACCTCGAGTGCCTTCGAGCGATCATGACGATCTACCAACAGCTGTGCATAGGACCAAAGCGCTTCAACATGAAAACTTTTCGGTAATGTCTGTTTTAATGAATAGCCAATCGAAAAATATTGATTGGCTTTGTCTGCATTATGAAATCCTTTGTATTCGACAATTCCCAGTCCATAAAGTGCTGCTTTAGATTCTTTATCTAGTTTAAAAATTTGAGAGAATTGTGTTCTGGCTTCGCTAAATTTATTCTGCTTCAGACTCATACGTGCCAGACCAATACGGGGCCAAATCCACTGAGGCCAAAGCTGAGATGTTTGATCATAGTAGGCCGCTGAATTAATATAATTCTGATCATACTCTAGAAGTTCCGCTTTTATTAAGTATAAAAAAGGACCTAAACTAAAGCGATTATCCACAATATTATCCAATGTTTTTTCAACAAGACTGCGGGCCTCTTTTATCTGACCCTTTGCCGTTAAATAAACCGCCTGGCAAGCTTCTGAGTAACTTGAAATAGGATTTGTGCTTCGAACCATCTGTGTGACTATCAAAATACTTTTTAAATCTTGAATCGTCTGCTTGGTATAAGGCCAAAGTTGATGGTATGCCATACATAGCAACCCCATCGCTTCAAGATCTTTTGGCGCGGCTTCAACAGCTCTAACTAAACTCCGTTGGGCAATCAACACACCTTCAAGCTGTCCCTGTTGAAATTGAAGCACTGCTTTTCGTTTCAGATCCTTGATGTTTTCATCGGGATCACCAGAAGAATTTTGCTTCGGTGCAATCAGAACCCAACCTGTTTTTTCCTGCTCATCTAAATCCAAAAAATAGTATCCTGCGACGAAAACAACCAACAGACACCCAACTAAAAAGGGCAATAACTTTTTGAGCTCTCGCCGTTGAATTTCTTTGAAATTATTCATCGCAATATCGCCATCTTGGGGCGCGTCTTGATCGACAACTCCGGCATCTGACTTTTGAGCGGAGTGAATGACAACTTGATCTATTTTTTTAAATTTTTCTAAACTGCGCTCTTTATCTGATATCGAATTGGTATCTAGCTCTTCTCGTGAACGAACGACTGTTTCAGCATCCATTCGCTGTGCTTTCTTTGAATCGACTTCCACAGGGTTTTCCAAAGATTCAAGAAGGGCCTCATAAAATTCGGGTTGCTTATTTAAAGATTTCCACTCGCCTTCAGGGTAAGCGCAAATAAGTTCGTTTCCAGAAAAAGCACCTGTTGCAATCATTTTGCAAATGGCATCCGTCGTATAAGGACCCCGAACCTGATCGGTTTCGAATTTTACTACCCATTTTTCTTCAGAGCTTTTCATTCAATCGTTAGTATAAAAGATCTGTTTCACTATGGCAGTGTATAGAAACAAGTGGGTCCAACTCATGACTAAAGTCCACGCTTGGAACCACCCGCGGTTCCAATGTGGAACCGAGCTGTACTTGTAACTATCTAAAACCACTTTTGTTTTCTTATTAAGCTTTATTTTTTTGGCACGGCTGTTGCTCTAGAGGTTCACATGATTAAGTGGTTGATTGCTTCGTATATTATTTTAGTTTTAGTTTTTTCCGCAAAAGCACAAGCCCTTAGCCTAGATTCGAATCCTGCTTTGATGATTTTTAATCATCCGGTGACAGAGTCTCATTTGTTAGATGTCCAGGATCCCCTCCCAGACTCTAACTTCGAGAGTCTTCACCAGGTGAAGTTTTCAGAAAACTTTGTTGGGTAACCAACTCTCCGTTTTAGTGCCTCAGCCTTGGCCCCTCCTTGGCTGAGGCTCAAGTTTAATACTTAAGCTTATTCTACTCGACGAACTTTAGCTCCCAGCTGAGTCAATTTACCTTCTAAGTTTTCATATCCACGATCTAAATGATAAATGCGATTTACTAATGTTTCGCCTTTTGCAACCAATCCCGCAAGTACAAGCGATGCGCTGGCTCGGAGATCTGTTGCCATCACGGGTGCTGCCGTTAATCCACCAGGTTTTCCACGGACAACAGCGACTTGAGTTTTCGGAGTGATGTCTGCCCCTAGTCGCATCAATTCTGTCACATGCATAAAACGATTTTCGAAAACAGTCTCGGCAATAATGCTGGTCCCATTTGCAACAGTCATCAACGCCATAAACTGCGCCTGTAGATCTGTAGGAAACAAGGGGTGGGGAGCTGTAGAAATATCTGTAGCATTCCATTTTTCCAATGGATGAACACGCATACTATTTGCGGTCGTGTCGATTTTAAACCCACACTCTTTGAGTTTATTAATAAGTGCCTCTAAATCTTGAGGACGACAGTGAGTCACAGTCACATCACCACCGGTGATTGCTCCGGCAATCAATAAAGTTCCAGCCTCGATACGATCAGCCATAATTTCATGGCTTGCAGCAGTTAACTTTTCCACACCTTCAATTCGCATGACACCGGTTCCGTGCCCGGAAACTTTGGCTCCCATTTTATTTAAATAATTCCCAAGATTTACAATCTCTGGTTCTTTCGCAGCATTTTCAATAATTGTTGTGCCTTCAGCCAAGGTTGCAGCCATCATTAAATTTTCTGTTCCGCCCACAGTTGTTTTTTCAAATAGAATTGTCGCACCTTTTAGTTTTTTGGCCTTGGCTAAAACATACCCCTCTTTTAATTCTATTGTTGCACCAAGCGCTTTCATCGCATCAAGATGAAGATCAATAGGACGAGTTCCAATAGCGCATCCACCAGGCAACGAAACAATAGCTTCACCGTATTTGGCTAAAATAGGTCCCAAACAAAGAATACTGGCTCGCATTTTTCGAACTAATTCATAGCTGGCTTCAACAGATTTTAATTTTTCCACATGAACTGAAAACGTATGACCATCGCGCTGAGTAGTACAACCCAAGCTTGCTAGCAAGTCGGCCGTGGACTCAATATCTTTAAGCATCGGAACGTTTGTAAACGTGTGTTCACCTTCTGCAAGAAGTGTTGAAAACAAAATAGGTAATGCCGCGTTTTTAGCTCCGCTGGTTGCTACGGTACCATTTAGCTGTGTGCCACTTTGAATGAGCATTCTATCCATAGACGTTGGCCTTTCTAAAATATTGATCGCCTTTAATTATCGAACACCTTTAATGATTCGATCAAGTCCTGATAAGTCTTTAATAATATCGACTTTATTAAAAATTTCTAATTTTTCAAAATGAGTCTTCATTTCCAATCCTTGTTGATATCCCATTTCAAAACCCATAAATCCGAACGGTTTTAAATTTGGGACAAACCTTTTTGACCATGACTGCAAAAGTCCAAGACCATTTGATTCTGCAAAAAGAGCCTCATGAGGTTCGAAGCATTTTACCATAGACTCCACCGCCGGGTCGTCATTTGCAATGTACGGCGGGTTGGAAACAATAATATCAAATTGACCAAGTTCCTCTGACTTAATCTGGTCGATGTCCGCATGAATTAAACGAGACCGCTCTTCGAGACCCAAAAGTTGACAGTTGCTCTTAAGGTATTCAAAGGTCGCATCAGATTTTTCGATACTCACCAGTGTTGCTTGAGGTGAGTTTTTTAAAATTGAAAAGCCAATACATCCAGTTCCGGCTCCAAGATCTAAAATTTTGGGATTTTCAACCTGACGGGTTTTAATAAAATCCAAAGCCAACTCAACCAAGTGTTCTGTTTCTGGTCGCGGGATTAAAACGCCCGGGCCCACTTTAAAAACCAATCCATAAAAGCCACGCTCGCCAGTAATATAAGCCACAGGCTCGCCCTGACTGCGCCGTCGAACAACTTCCCGACATAAGGAAACTTCAGCATCACTCAGCGGAGCTTCATACTTCATATAAAGCTGAAGACGCTCTAATTTAAGCGCATGAGCTAACAACATCTCGGCATCAAGCCTTGGAGTTTCTAGTTTTTTGTCTTTAAAAAATTGAATCGATTTATCAAGAACTTCTTTGAGTTTCATTTTTTAAACAACTTAATTTGACGTTTGCTTTTTTAATGCTTCCGCCTGGAAGTGAGCAATTAACGGATCAACTAGATACTCTAATTGACCACTCATCACTTGATCTAACTGATGGATAGTCAATCCAATACGATGATCCGTAATTCGCGTTTGCGGAAAATTATATGTTCGAATTCGCTCGGACCGATCACCAGTTCCGATTTGATCAAGTCGCGCATCGGAAGCCTCTTTTAAAACTTTATCATCTTCAAGGCGCTGCAATTTCATTTGTAGAATCTGAAAAGCACGCTCTTTGTTTGAGTGCTGAGATTTACCCTCTTGGCAATGCACCAAAATACCCGTTGGTATGTGGTGCAATCGAACAGCTGACTCGGTCCGATTAACAGATTGACCGCCAGCTCCACTGGCGCGCATCACATCAATTTTGATATCTTTCATATCAATTTTAACATCGTTTACTTCAGCTTCTGGGATAATGGCCACCGTAATTGTGGATGTGTGAATACGACCTGCGGCTTCGGTTTTTGGTACTCGCTGAACGCGGTGAACACCAGATTCGTATTTCATTTTTGAATACACAGACTCACCGGAAATCATCGCAATAACTTCCTTTGCGCCACCTACATTACCGTCTGTATAAGACATCAATTCAGCTTTCCAGCCCTGAGTGGACGCATAGCTTGCATAGGCTCGAAATAATTCGTCAGCAAAAAGAGATGCCTCATCTCCTCCCGCTCCGGCGCGGATTTCTAAAAGAATATTTTTATCATCATTTGGATCTTTTGGAATCAATGCAATTTTGAGTTGTTCCTCGATGCCAGGCAATTCTGCTTCTAGTTCTCGAATTTCTTCGCGAATCATTTCTTTCATGTCAGCATCAGACTCTGATGTCAGCAAAAGTTTACTTGATTTTAAGTTTTCACTTTTCTTTTTAAAATCTCGATAGAGCAAAACAATTTTTTCTAAGTCAGAAAGCTCCTTCATGAGCGAGCGATACTGTTTTTGATCTGAAGCAACATCCGGCCGCTGAAGCGACATATTGACTTCTTCATACCGTGACTCGACTTGATCTAACTTCGAAAACATATCTTCTATCCTTAAATCTAAAAAACATTCGATGTGTTGAAAAAACAAAAGCGGCTTTTGATGGCCGCTTTGAATAGAAGCTCTTCGCCGAGGAAGAGCGTTAGAAAATGAAAGTTACTTTGCCGCAGGCTTTGAATAACGTTTTTTGAAACGATCAATACGACCTTCAGTATCCATAATACGCTGCTTGCCTGTGTAAAATGGATGAGATGCAGAAGAAATCTCAACTTTGATAAGTGGATATTCTTTTCCGTCTTCCCATTTAACCATTTCTTTTGAATCTAAAGTTGTTGTTCCTAAAAATTGGAAATCACATGACATGTCTTTAAATACGACTGTTTTAATTTTGGGGTGCAAATTCGGCTTCATAATCGGTTCCTTTTTTTGATTTCAAAGACTACGGTGATAGCATAAACTCTGGCTTTGGCTCAAGGAAAAAGCAAAGCTCAGGAAGTATTTATGTGCATGTTTTAACATTACTGCAATAATTTCAATCAGTTGCGGGATTTCAACATCAACTCTGTGTGGTCTTGGTCAAGAAAACGGACTATTCGCTGACTTCCAAGTTTGAAACCAATAGCGAGCGCAACTGTAAACAGTCGTTAACCGGTCGTAAAATCAACGCAACCCTGTCCTCACCATTGCTTTTAATCGCCAAAATAAGATCGGTTATTTCGCCGCCCTCTTGTGGAGGTTCTTCTATAGTAATAGGACCCGGAGTTAATTTTTGCATAACCTGAATAACTTCAGATATTTTTTCCGGACAACCCACATCAGACTCAGGCTGACCCATCCAAACAACTTCTTCGCTGGAGACAAGGGCCTTCAAGACATCATAACGTTTATTTACAAGTGGTGTTGATAATTTTTCTTTGTATTCAGAAATCTTGATGCACTGTCTTTCCGTCGGCAGCTCCAGTGATTCAACATAGGCGTCAATCACGTGATGAGAGTCGCAACTCACAGGCCCAAGATAAAACTCCCAAGGCTGCAGCGATTTTGCAAACTTAAAAAGTTCCAAAGCTTTTTGTTTGTCCGATTTTGCAATCGCATGAGCAATATCAACAACCAAATCCCCATACATACCTTCTTTTCGGAAGGACGATTCTCCATCAATAGCAAAGTAAACTTCGCGACAACTTTCTGCAAAGGCCCGGTATTCATTTTCAAGCTCATCAATATCTGACATTTTTGAAATTTTTAATGCCGATTGCTGACACTCCGCCTGCAGAGCTGACGAAAGCTCAGGTGTCGTCTGAAATTGATCCTGAGATGCTCCGTCTCCTAAAGCTTGCTCATTTTTAATTTTGCTAAGTATCGGATAAGCAATCAATCCAACAACAATAACTGCCACGACCGCCGCGATCGCGAAAATTATGTTTTTTTTCCTAGATTGCTGTGGTTGTTGTTGCTTATCCATTCATACTCTTTAAGAAGTCACTGTTTGTTTTTGATTTTTCAATTTTATCCATCAAGAATTCCATTGCATCAACAACATTCATTGGAGCTAAAACTTTTCGAATAATCCAAAGACGATTTAAATCCGCTTTGTCGATCAAAAGATCCTCTTTTCGAGTTCCTGATTTATTAATATCAAGACAAGGAAAAATTCGCTTTTCCATTAATTTTCGATCCAAATGAATTTCGGCATTACCCGTTCCTTTGAATTCCTCGAAAATAACCTCATCCATTCGTGAACCGGTATCAATTAATGCTGTGGCAATAATCGTTAATGATCCACCTTCTTCAATATTTCGAGCCGCTCCAAAAAATCGTTTTGGTTTGTGAAGTGCGTTTGAATCCACACCGCCTGACAAGATCTTACCTGATGGTGGAACCACTGTATTGTAGGCACGAGCAAGCCGCGTAATAGAATCCAACAAAATCACAACATCATGCTTGTGCTCAACCAAGCGCTTGGCTTTTTCTAAAACCATTTCCGCAACTTGAACGTGACGAGTTGGTGGCTCATCAAATGTTGAGCTGACAACTTCGCCCTTAACGGTTCTTTGCATGTCTGTTACTTCTTCCGGACGCTCATCAATTAAAAGCACAATCAGTTTTACTTCAGGATGGTTTGTTGAAATCGCATTTGCAATATTCTGCATAAGGACTGTTTTACCCGTTCGTGGCGGGGCAACAATCAATGCACGCTGACCTTTTCCAAGGGGTGACATCAAATCAACGATTCGTGTGGTCATCTCGCCAGGATTGTGTTCCAAGCGAAGCATTTTATTGGGATATAATGGTGTTAAGTTATCAAATAAAATTTTATCTTTACTGGATTCTGGAGATTGATAATTCAAAGAGTCCACTTTGATTAATGCAAAATACCGCTCGCCTTCTTTTGGTGGACGAACAGTTCCTGTAACAAAATCACCGGTCCGTAAACCAAATTTTCGCATCTGCGATGGAGACACATAAATATCATCTGGTCCTGGAAGGTAGTTGTAATCTGGTGAACGCAAAAATCCGTAGCCGTCTGGTAAAATTTCTAAAACACCCGCGCCAAAAATGTCGCCGAGCTTGGCGGCCCGTTTTAAAATTTCAAAGACCATATCTTGGCGGCGCATACCAGCAGCATTTTCAATTTTTAATTTTGTAGCCAAATCCGTTAAGACCTGAATATTTTTTGATTTCAGATCTTTTGAATTGAGCCAGCTTTTTTCCTCATCCGTTAAATTAATTTCTGCCAAATCAATTTCAGGTTCCGTATTTTGTGAATGTTGTGAATTGCTTTGTGGCTGCTGTTCATTGTCATCGCGATTTCGATCAAAACGCTCTCGGAAATCACGTCGAGGTTGATTGTCTCGTTGATTATTATTTTGATACCGGTGTCCACCACCGCCACTTTGTTGTCGATGCCCGCCACCACTATGATTTTGACGGTCTCGGTCTCCACCGCCGCTGCCGCCATATTTTCGAAATTCCCGGCGCGGTTGCTCTTGATTGCTGCGACTGCTGGGGTTGATGCGGTTGTTGAGGCGCTTGCGGTATCGCCCTTGGAGCTGGCGTTGGATTTGGTTGTTGGGGTTTTGCTTCGGCTATATTTTCTGCCACGATTGGTGCTGGTGCGGTAACTTGAGGCGCGGGTTCTGATGCCTTGGGTGTCTCGATTGCTTCAGAGATGTCCGGTGATTCAGATGCCGTGGTTTTGCGAGGTCTTTTTTTTGTGGCCTCAACGATTACTTCTTTTTTTGCCAAGATGGGCTCCTTATTAAGATCAATTTCGAATTATAAATGTGAAACTGGGTTCATTTTGTGTAGTGACTAAAATCCTTAAGAATTTGTTTGATGAGAACTGTCGATGGCGACTTAGATAATATCTCTTGAAAGTTAGACCAAAGTCAACATTTCCAAAAAAAACGTCTCAAAATGATAATTCTTTAACTTTTCTCGGTACTTAGCCGATACATTTCAAAACACCAAAGAAAGACAATTGGAGGTTATTCCTATGGATACTATGAAAGCTCCGGCCCCTCGAACGCCATTAAATTTGGATGTTTCATTTCGCCGCAATTATGCTCGACAAGATATTGTTGGCATCTTAAAAAACATCAGCCTTTCTGGTGCTTTTTTAGAGGTCAGCAGCCACGACTTGCGAGTTGAAGAAAAGGTAAATCTCACTTTTATCGTTGGCTCACGCGAACGAAAAATCTGTGCGCAAATTATTTGGAAAAACTCCCTCGGAGCTGGAATAAAGTTTATGCCGCTGAACAATCGTGATGTGCAAATTGTCGATGATTTAATTTATTATGTAGAATCGAAACGCCTGGGTCATCGTGGAATTTTAGATGGCATCTTAAAAAAAGTTTCATAAAAGACTCTTGCTGTCTAAAATAAAAAGGGAGCTTAAGGCTCCCTTTTTATGCTTTAAATATCACTCTCTTATCTTTACGATCCAACGTGCGTCTCATTCATGGCTGCTGCCATTTCAGCAGCTTTCTTTTTCTTACGACGAATCAATGCAAATGCTAATGCCGCTGTTAATACACCCACGGCGCCCAATGACATCATTGTATCATTATCTAGACCTTCGACAACTTCCTCATCAACGGAACCATCTTCCATTGGTGCTGTTGGAGCTGCTGCCACTTCATCAATTGATGGAGGAGGAGCTGTTTCCATCGGAGGTGGCGGAGGTGGAGGAGGCAATGAGGCTGTCTCTGCCGGTGGTTGATCCATCGCTGGCATCGATTGATCTGGAGGCGGCGGTAAAAGGGCCTGATCATCTGGTGGTGGTGGCATCATGTCTGCTGGAGGTGGCGTGTTCTGGGCCTCTGGCATTGGGGGAGGAGGCATCATTTGTGGCGCTTGAGTTGAATCGATTAACTGAGCATTTCCAGAGTTTGTATTTGCTGCAACTTGACCAGTTACACCAGAGGCAGATCTCCAGTAACGCAAGGTTTCGCCCTCGTTAAGCTTGCCCTTTGATTCAACTGGATTCGAAGTCCACATTTCAACGTAAGCTTTTTCATACCCAAGAATTTCTTTCGCAACTTTTTTAAGATTATCACCTTTTTTTGCAACGTAAGTTTCAGGAACCATTCCCATATCTTCGTAATACAAAAGTGTTGTTGCCGAGTCTTCTGGTCGATTTGGAGAAATATAATAAATCTTGTCTCCTGGTCGCACAGAGCGCCATTTTAAGTAATTATTTTCAGCAATTTTTTTAAGTTCTTTCGTTTTGTCTGATGCAAAAACTTTTTGGCTAATCTCTTTGAGAGTTTCACCTGGTCGAGCAACGTAAACGGTGTTCACCCATCCACCATTAGCCTGATAGGGAGCTGTGAGCGCAACTTTTTTCAAAGAATCAGCAGGCTTAGAAACTTTAGCTGGTCTCTCAGGAGCTGGTTCGAGAGCCGCCGTATTTGTGTCTGAATTCTCAAATGACGGAGTCTCAGTTTGAGCGACAGGAATTTCTGGTTCAGCAACAGGTGCTTCGGCTTCAGCAACGACGTCATTTGTAATTGGAGGCGGGAGCTCTGAGCTACTGTCTAAAGCCGCAAGATCTGTTGGAACTTCATCCGTCGCGGGCGGTGGAACATCACTTAAGCTGGATTCGTCCAATGTTGGTGCCGCGGCAACATCTGTTGGAAGTTCCGGCTCAACAGAGTCTTCAATGGAAGTGGATTCTGCCAAAGCTCCATCTACACCCTCAGCACCAGGGGTTGATTCTTCACCCAAGGCGGCTTGCATTGATGGATCTTCTTCAAGAAGTGATGAATCCGTTCCTTCAGCAAAGGAGTCCTCAGCTTCGATTTTATCAACATCTGCATTTTCAATAACTTCGCTATCATCTTGCGCTTTGTTTGATGTACAGCTTGTGATTTGAAAACTCACAGTGGCGATGGCTAAAAAAACTAACAATTTTTTTCTCATGTCCTCATCCTTGATAAAATAAAGAACGTCCAGTCCTTAAATACTCTTGAATAGTTAATCATACCAGAAATGCAACGCAAAGCGCTTTGCTGAAGACTAGACTGAAGTCATCAGTTATTTCGCGACAAACGTCGAGTCTAAAGAAGTTGAAAGCTTGTTCCAAGCTTCACTTTGTTTTTTTGAAACCAGCCTTCAGACATTTCAAGGGCGTACATCGCAGGGGCTTTACTGGGATAAGCGGGAAGGTCTTGTTGAATAATGGATGTCACAGCCTTCATCTCTTGAATGTCTACGAGTTTTCGATCTTTATCGAAATACCCAATACTGAGGTTGATGATCGTATTCTTCATCCAAAAGCTACGTGTTTGTTGATCAGCAAAAACAAAAAGCATACCTTCGTTCGGATGAAGTTTTTCACGAAACATCAAGCCCCGCTCATGCTGTTCCTCGGTTTCAGCAATTTCAACTGTTAAAATTTTTCCAGCAAGACGAATCTTTTTTTTACTAAAAATCACTTGAGGTTCTGCAGCTAAACAAATCGTGAAACTCAGACTAAGACAAATAGCGACGAGCCATTTCCAATGCAATACCATGTCGAACTCCCCGGGTTGAAACCGTTATTTCTAATTTATTAAATTTTTCTAGAGTTTTTAGTAAAATAATGACCCCCACAAGAATCACATCGGCTCTGCCGGCAGGAATCCCGATTCTAATTTTTTCCTCAATGGTGGCACCTTGAAATTTATCTTTCCATTTTAAAAGATCTGACCGCGTGAGTTTAAAGCCATCGATTTTTTTAGCATCAAATCCCCCCAGCATGGCCGCCACTAATGCTGTGGGAGTCCCAGCAACTGCCAAAATTTCTTCAATTTGATTGATTGGAAATTCATTCAATGTAGAAAGCTTATCTATAATCACTGTTTCAAGTGTTTGCATTTCAACGTCTGACGTTGGCTGTTTTGAAATTATTTTTTCAGTTAAGCGCACGCAGCCAATATCAAGGCTTTGAGCTTTTCGAATTCCCATGCCATCACCGCAAATAAATTCTGTTGATCCGCCACCAATATCCACCACCAAACGCACCTTGTTGTCAGAAAGGCCCGAAACTGATCCCTGATATGTTATTGACGCCTCTTGATCGCCCGGAATAATTTCAATTGGAATATTTAGCTTTCGACCAATTTCAAACAGTTCGTTTTGATTAACGGAATCTCGGGCTGCCGAAGTTGCCATTGCTAAAATTTTTTCGGGCTGATGCCGTTCGATAATTTTTTTAAATCGCGACAAGCACGCCTCGGCACGAAGTAGGGCGTCAGGATGCAGTCGCTTGGTTTTATCAACATCTTGTCCAAGGCGTACGATCTCGACAGAGTCTGAAATGATTTCACCAAGGCCATTTTTTGTAATCTCTGCAATAAGACATAAAAATGTATTTGAGCCCAAATCGAGCGCCGCAATTTTCATACTATCCTTGATCCAATTTTTTCTTTAAAATTCCATTTACCATATCGGGATTAGCTTGACCCTTAGACGCCTTCATCACAGCTCCTACGAAAAATCCGAATACCTTTGTCTTACCTGATCGATATTCAGCGACTTGGGACGGATTTTCCGAAAGTACCGACTCAATAACTTTTTCAAGAGCACCCGCATCGCTCACTTGTCCTAAACCCTGCTTTTCAATGATACTCTGGGGGCTATTTTTACTTTTCCACATCTCAGCAAAAACAGTTTTAGCAATTTTTCCTGAAATCTTGCCACCATCAATAAGTGAAATAAGTTGAGCAAGGTGGGTCGCTGTTATCGGAGAATCTTTAATTTCAATTTTTTCATTATTCAATTCACGCAAGAGCTCGACCATAACCCAATTTGCAGAGGCCTTGTAATTTCCGCAACTCTGCCCCGTGAGCTCAAAAAACTCGGCCAATTCTTTTTCAGAGGTTAACATGTCTGCATCCTGCTTCGAAAGCCCAAGACTTTTCTGAAATCGTTCTGTTTTTTTAATGGGAAGCTCTGGCAATGTTTTACGAATTCGTTCTATATCATCCGCACTGAGAACAAGTGGCAACAAATCTGGATCTGGAAAATAACGGTAGTCTTCGGCGTTTTCTTTTGTTCTCATGGTAAACGTGCGATTTTTATCTGGATCATACAAGCGCGTTTCTTGAGAAATTGTCTTTCCGGATTCTAATTGATCGATCTGTCGATCAATTTCGTAATCAATTGCTTTTTCAACAAAACGAAATGAGTTGATATTTTTCAGTTCGACTTTGGTTCCCAATTTTTCTGCACCAACCTTACGAACAGATACATTGCAATCACAGCGCAAAGACCCTTCTTCTAGATTTCCATCGCAAACATCCAAATAACGCACAATTTGACGAATGGTGCGTCCGTACTCGGCAGCTTCTCGAGCAGAGCGAATATCGGGTCCCGAGACAATCTCTAATAATGGGATTCCGGCACGGTTGTAATTCAAAAAAGTAAATTCGCCGGTATGAATAGATTTTCCAGCGTCCTCTTCCAAGTGAGCACGGGTGATTGAGACCTGCTTTTCAACTCCATCGACAAAAAACTTTATGTTGCCGTTTTCACAAATTGGCAAATCGTATTGAGAAATTTGATAGCCTTTTGGCAAGTCTGGATAAAAATAATTTTTTCGAGAGAATACTGATTTTTTTTGAATTTTGCAATCCAGTGCAAGACCTGTCTTGATGGCATATTCAATTGCTTTTTTATTAATAACGGGAAGCGTGCCCGGCATACCCACGCTAATTGGCGATGTGTTCTCGTTGTCGCCCGCATTAAAATTTGTTGCATCAGAGCAAAAAATTTTAGTCTTTGTCTTCAGTTGAACATGAACTTCTATTCCAATGACCGGTTCGTATCCTCGATAATTAATAGACATGAGGTGTTTTCTCCCGTGTGCCTGACACAGACTCTAGGGCAGCTCCGATATTTAGTATTTTTTGCTCATCAAAATGTGATCCCACAAGATGAATTCCAATTGGTAAACCCAACGATGAAAATCCGAACGGAACACTCATTCCTGCAAGTCCCGCTAAATTAGCAGACGTTGTAAAAATATCATTCATATACATAGTGAGCGGGTCAGAAGATCGTTCTTTAATTTTAAAGGCCGCCGATGTGGTGACGGGGCTAATGATGGCATCACACTGTTCAAAGGCCTGCGCATATTGATCGCGAAGCATCCGACGAACTTGTCCCGCTTTGTTGTAGTAAGCATCATAGTATCCTGAGGACAAACAGTGGGTGCCCAACATAATTCGACGCTTAACCTCTGTGCCGAAACCTTGGCCGCGAGTCTCCGCATAAAAATCATCAAGAGTCATTGAAGAGAGATCATTAAACTGTGCGCGAAATCCATATTTTACACCATCATAGCGAGCTAAGTTCGACGAGGCTTCACTGGCTGAAATCAAATAATACATCGGCACTGCAAACTCTGTTAAGCCAACACTGATCTCAACGAATTCTGCTCCAAGTAATTTCAATTGCTCGAGTGCTTTTTGATACGTCTGCTCGACATCTGGATGAATTTTTCCAAGTGAATATTCTTTGAGTAATCCAATCTTCATTCCCTTAATATTTGAATTCAAATTTTTTGAAAAAGACGGCACTGCCTTTTGAGATGTTGTCGAATCCATCGAATCGTGACCGCAAATACTTTCAAGAGTTAACGCCGCATCTTGAACCGATGTCACCATCGGTCCAGCCTGATCTAGCGAGGAAGCAAACGCAACAATACCATAGCGACTGACTCGTCCATATGTAGGCTTGATTCCAACAATTCCACAAAAACTAGACGGCTGACGAATAGAGCCCCCAGTATCTGTACCAATTGTTCCCATGACCATTCTTGCGGCCTGAGCCGCAGCAGAACCGCCGCTTGAGCCACCTGGAACATACTCTGTATTCCAGGGGTTTAAACAGTTTCCAAAATAACTTGTTTCATTGCTAGAGCCCATTGCAAATTCATCTTGATTTAGTTTTCCTAAAATAATGGCGCCAGCCGATTTTAATCGCGCGACAACCGTTGCATCATACGGAGGAATAAAATTTTCCAACATCTTTGATCCAGCCGTTGTGCGTAACCCCTTTGTACAAAGCATATCTTTTATGCCAAAAGGAATTCCCGCCAGCGGTCCAATGCAGTCACTTTTTGAAATTTTTAAGTCCACCTCTTGGGCATCAGCGATTGCTTTTTCACTGACCGTGATAAAAGCATTTAGTTGCGGGTTAAGCTTTTCTATACGGCTTAAAAAAAATTGAGTCACCTCAACCGCTGAAATTTTTTTAGACTTAACAGCATCGGCAACTTCCACAAAAGAAGCTTTTAATAAATCCATTTTATTTTTTCCTAAACAACAGGGGGAACTTTAAATAACTGACCCGCTTTTTCCGGAGCATTTGAAACCATTTGTTCTGCTGTGTAATCATTAGCGACCAAATCCTCGCGGGCAAAAAAATCGATGTCCGTTGGCGTCACCAAAGGCTCTATGCCTGTTGTATCAATTTTAGCAATCTGTTCAAAATGATTTAGAACTTTTGAAAGCTGCCGTCCATACTCCTCAGTTTCTGACGGGTTAATCTTTAGTTTCGCTAATTTAGCTATGTGTTCGATTGTTTTTTGATCAATCATTTGTATCCTTGGGTAGGTCTTTGACACTAGTCAAATTTACTGCCGACTTCAAGCTGCGACGCTAAATCCCCGGAAAGGCGCTAGCCGTAGAACCGGGATTTGTGTAAGCTCAGGGTATGCCTAGCAAGTCAGCTCCGAAAAAATCAATTTACGAACGCTACGAACAGCTTAAAAATCTAATCCGTCATCACGATGACTTGTACCACGTCAAAGATAAACCAAAAATTTCAGATTATGAATACGATCAACTCTTTGCTGATTTACTAAAAATGGAGGCCGACAACTCCAACTTAGACCGAAGCGATTCTCCCAGTCAACGTGTTGGAGGGGCTCCTATTGACCAATTTCAAAAAGTTCCTCATAGAATGCCCATGCTCTCTTTATCCAATAGTTACTCAACCGAGGACTTAGTCGATTTTGATGAACGTGTTAAAAAATTTCTGCGCCTTGAAAAAGACTCGGAAGAAAAAATCGAATATTTTGCCGAATTGAAACTAGATGGTTTATCTCTCGAACTTATTTATGAAAATGGCTTACTCATTCGGGGACTCACCCGCGGAGATGGTTTAATTGGCGAAGACGTGACTCATAATGTTCGAACAATTAAGTCGATACCTCTCAAGCTTAAAACAGACACGCCTCCAGCTCTTTTAGAGGTTCGAGGAGAGGTTTTAATTTTTAAAAAAGATTTTTTAGAAATGAATCGTAAGAATGAAGATTTGGGTATTGCACTTTTCGCCAATGCCCGAAATGCGGCGGCTGGAACAATTCGTCAACTCGACCCCAAGGTTGCCTCCACAAGACCCCTGAAGTTTATCGCTTACGGAACGGGGGAAACACAAGGGATTATATTCAGCTCTCAACAAGACATCACCCGAAAATTTGCCTCACTTGGCCTGCCTGTTTTGCCTGAGTCCTTTGTCACCTGCACATCACGAATTGAAGATATCCTTGAATATTATGCTGAAATTGAAAAAAAACGACCACGTCTTGAGTTTGATATTGATGGCATTGTTGTCAAAGTGAATTCTTTAACCAAACAAGAGGACTTGGGACTTGTGGCTCGCTCACCACGCTGGGCAACTGCCGCAAAATTTAAACCAGAACAAATGGAGACAGTCATTGAAGACATCCAAGTTCAAGTTGGTCGAACGGGGGCGCTAACACCAGTTGCAATTATGGCTCCTGTGAAAGTCGGTGGAGTTACGATTACACATGCCACTCTTCATAATCAAGACGAGATCAATCGAAAAGATGTTCGAATCGGTGATACCGTTTTTGTTCAACGTGCTGGTGATGTTATCCCTGAAGTTGTTTCGGTTGTCTTAGCCAAGCGGCCAAAAAATTCCAAACCCTATGTTGTCACTGATTCTTGCCCCGCTTGCGGAACCACAGCCGTTAAAGAACCAGAAGACGCCGTTTCTCGCTGTCCAAATCCGTATTGTGATGCCGTTCTTAAGGAAAGCATCAAACACTTTGTTTCAAGGCGCGCGATGGGTGTGGAAAAAGTCGGGGATAAAATCATTGAAACTTTTGTTGAAAAAAAGTTAGTTGCAACTTTTTCAGATCTTTATAAATTAAATAAAAAATCTTTACTTGAGCTTGAACGCCAGGGTGAAAAATCAGTTGAAAATATTCTGTCAAATATTGAAGCCTCAAAAAAGACTACTCTTTCGCGTTTTATTTATGCTTTAGGCATTCGCTTTGTTGGAGAGCAAACGGCAAAGCTTATTGCTGATCACTATGGAACGATTGAGGCTTTTTTAAAAACCACTCCTGAAGAGCTTGAAAAAGTTCCAGAAATTGGCCCCAAGGTTTCTGCAGCAATCATTCAATATCTTCAAGACAAGCGGTGGCAAACCGAGATTCAAAAGCTTTTAGATGCAGGAATTACTTTTGAAAAACCAAAGAGATCTGCCGAAGGTCCTTTGGCGGGATTTAGTTTTCTTGTAACAGGGACCTTACCTGTAAAACGCGACGAAGCTCAAAATTTTATTGAAGAACATGGTGGAAAATTGCTTTCATCCGTTTCATCCAAGCTCAGCTATCTTGTCGTAGGGGATGATCCTGGATCAAAAGTTGATAAAGCCCAATCGCTTGGCGTAAAAATGATTTCTTGGGACGAGCTCAAAAAGCTTATAAAATAAAACCCTTTAAAGCTCTGGATAATAAAAAACCCAATAGTTTTTATTGGGTTTTTTTAAAATTTTGAATTTTTATAGTTTAGATATGGTCGATGATAATATCACGAGCCATAACTGTCTTACGACCATCAGCTTTAGCAGACTCAATACCTTTTTGGCATAAGCGCTCAATTGCTTTTGATAACACGTCTACAGTTTCTGCTGATGTGTTCATTTCGCTTTTTTCTTTGATGAATTTTTTAACTTTGCTCGTTACCACTAAAACGTCAGCCATGATGCCTCCAATGTTATTATGACTTAAAAAGCGTTACATGAGAGCTGGCGGATGACAAACACAACCAACCTTAATGATGCAGTTAGTTATTTTTCATCAGGGCGCTTACTCGTGAATGAAACAAGCTCGGCTCTGCGAACCGAAGGCTCCTCAGTTGTTGGAGCAATCCAAACATAAGTATTTCTCTCGGTTGTCTCGGTGCACTCGACATTTGTAAATGCCGGAGACCATGTGCCCGAATTCAAATGCTCCACCCCACCAAAATGCGCATGAGTTGCCAAGTGAGTGTGTCCATACACAATGCGCCTCACGCCCGCAATAACAGACTGTTTTGCTAAAAGCTGCTCATCTGGTTCTTTATACTGTGAAACAAGAGATGTTACAGAGCGAGCATAGAATAAAAAAAATGGAACCAATAATAAAAGTGGAACAAAAATCCAAAATAACGAAATTGCAAAGTACGCTTTTAAAGTTGAAACAAAAAAATAAGCACTCACAAAAATAAACAAAATTAAAAACAATCGATCCAACCACAGCTCTTTGGCAATCAACAAGGGACTTTGGGTCGCTGGCCGAACAAAAAGCTCCTTCAATTCGCGAACGGTACTCGCGTTTGTTCTTGATCTTTCTGCTGTATCATTAATTCTTTTTTCGATACTTGAAGAAAATTTATAGGGCTCGGAAAAACGCTCAGCCGTGACATGCCAAAGAGTTGCTACGGCTCCCCAAAGCCATGTCCAAACTATGAGCGGCTGCGCGCGCAATAAATACTTAAAGAAAAATTTTAAATAATCTGACAAACTCATTATATAATTTTTTTCAACATGGGGATTAAATAATCCAAGCCCATTCATCATGTAGCGACAGGCCACATTTCCGAATGGCAGACGAATTGATAATTCATTGTAATCAAGCAAAAATGGATTAATTGGATCTTCACACATGCAATAAGGATCTTGTTGGTGGCCGTGTTCAATTAAAGTGTCTTTTCCGCTGATATAGAACCAATCTACAAAACGAATTTTTAACCGCTCGTCATCTGTAAGATCTAACGAATCCACGATCAGCTTTTGAACCTTCGGAAACAATAATTCAACATCGTGATTGCCCGGAATAATAACGACCTCATGACCCTTGCGGATAAAGTCTCGCAGAGCTTCAAACACAGTAATGTGCTCTTCAATAATCACCTGCATTTTGAAAAGTGATTTTTCTTCCTTTGGAAAAAGGCCTCGACGTGTTTCAAACCAGTTCACATCATAAATGGGATCGTCTGGTAGACTCATCACACTATCAAAATCAAAAATATCCCCATTAAGAATCAGTTCAACCTTGTTGCCCAGAGCTTTTTCTTGAATATGCTCTATAAATTGGACAAGAGCAGAATCAATAAAAAATTCTTTGGTTTTAAATTTTTTCCATAGTGGATGGCGCGACGCCCTTCTGTGGCGCGGAGGCTCAGCATCAGTCAAATGCAAATCACTAATTATGGCCGTATAAACTAAACTCACCATGACATCGTTTCATGTTTCTGTTTTAATGTCATCATGGCTGACCTGACCTGGATTAAAAATTTAAAGAAACCAATTGCTGTTATAGGTCTGGGAAAAAGCGGTTCTGCCGCGATGACTTTGCTAAAGTTTGTAGGTTATCATGATTCTGATTTGCTCTCTTATGATGAAAAAGATTCCTCAGCAACATTCTCTGATAGCTCTGCTCTTCTGCGCATGAACCCAAAAACACTCGTTGTCTCGCCCGGGGTTCCCTTAAGCCTTCCCTGGATTCAAACCCTTCTTCAAAATGGCGCCATGCTGACTTCCGAAATTTCACTGGCGTCCTCCGTCCTCGAAAATGAAAAATTAATTGGTGTCACTGGCTCTGTTGGAAAAAGCACTGTTGTTTCAATTCTCGGAGCCGGAGCAAAGCACGAGGATGAAAATGGCTTTGTCGGAGGAAATCTTGGAACTCCATTTTGCATTTATGCCCTTAACGTTCTTTCAGGGGCTCCTCGAGCTAAATGGATTATTTTAGAGCTTTCAAGTTACCAATTAGAAAACTGTGAAAAACTTCATCTTGATTTCTCAGCCATCACTTTTTTATCTGCAAACCATTTAGAGCGCTACTCTGGAATATCTGACTACTATTCAACAAAAATGAAAATTACTGCTCGTACGAAATCAGTCTGTGTTTTTAACAGCACATCTGTTGATGCTGTTATCGCGGCAAAGAATTCAGATTGCCCAGTGCTCCTTGCTCGCGCGGCCACTGATCTTTCAAGCGACGAGATTGAAAAAGTCTCTTTACTGGGAAAACACAATCACGATAATTTTGCCGTTGCTCACAAGTTGGCAATGCTTGCACAATGGTCCACGGCCGCTATAGACAAAATGTATTCCTTCAAGGGCTTGCCACATCGACTTGAAACCGTTGGATACTACAATGGTATTTTTTTTGTTAACGATAGTAAAGCCACTGCAATGGATTCTGTTCATGTAGCAACCAATGCTTGTCTTGATAAAGTCTCTTCTTCCAATCGTCTTTTACTCCTGTTGGGCGGTAAAGATAAAAATTTGCCCTGGCATGATCTTTCAACCTTGGGAAACAATCCCAAAATTGATTTTGTTTTTTTTGGATCTGTACGAACAATTGCTCAAACTGGCTCCGGCTTAAAAGGGCCTTCTTTTCCAGGATTGCATGAAGCGCTTGAATTTTGTTTCAAATCTGCCAAGTCAGGCGATGTTGTTTTACTCAGTCCCGGGGGCACCAGTTTAGATGAGTTTAAAAACTTTGAAGACCGGGGTGAATTTTTTAAAAAGAAAATTCAGAGTTTTTTTATTCAGTAAAATGCGATACAGACGTTTGATTTAAGCGAATCTGATGAACCTGCGAAAAAATGCGCTCGGTTTTTTTCTCTTGAACAACGATTTCACGCGCTCCTGTTGGAACATTAAACAAAACAAACCCGCCACCGGAAACGGGCTCTGGCGTGTGATTTCCCTGAGGATCAAAATAGACTATTTGTTTTGAATCGTAATTCTCGGAAATAATATACATTTCGAAATCCATATTCGGAACAAAACCAACAATTGTTCCGGTATTGGGCTGATCATTAATTTGAAGTGTCGTTTGCAAATGACTCAGCCAGGCCTCTTTGAGTAATGGAATATGGACATGGTCTTTTCTGCCATCCTGAATATAATTAATCGGCATGTAGTCTTGCTTTGGTCGGATTATGTAATTAGAAATTCCAAGTGCTGTTTTAGATCGGTAGGCAGCAATTCCATTTTCTGATTCAATAATTTCATCAAAATCTGGCGCCATGATATCGGCATCTTGAGGTTGGCCTGTAAAGGCATCAAAAGATCGAATTAAAATGGATCGCGGTGCTGAGGTAGACAGAATGTGTTGGTAGGAAACATATCCGTCTTCCGCTAAAAAAACTTGCTGACCAATAATTTTATTGTCTTGCAATGCCACAACCGAATAGTTCTCCGCCTCAAGTCCAACAAAAACAAAATACCCATTTTCTGAAGTCGACTCTTGCTTTATATTTGGAATCATGAACTGATCCAAATATACTGCGGTGACGCCCGGCAGATTCTCGATCTGAGCCCTTGCTCCTGCCATTGGTTTATTGTCTACAAGAATACGTCCAATCAACAGCGGAGCTGTTTTAGATCGAAATTCAATTTTCATTTGATCAGAAATAAACTCAAGCGCACCAGCAATCCATTTTTTTGTAAATAATGGATTTTCAATCACATCGCCAGTTTGACGAATTGATATCATCGAGGCATTTGTCTGAGAAAGATCTTCCACTGTTAATACTGTTGACGAGTGCTTTGAAATATTAAGAACCTCACTGTCCGGTTGATCCAATTGATGCTGTTTCGAAAATAACGATGCCACAATTGTTGAGGCCGGTTTTTGTTTCGCGCCCGGGCCCTTCGCGGCATACCGTGGTGGTGGACGAGATGGATTAAATGCCATAACCTGTGGTCGTCCCACTCGGATAAAAGGACCCTCAAAGTACTGACCTTGGCTTTGTAAATTAATCATCTTCTGTTGGTCTTCACCGATAAGTTGACCGTTACGATCTTTGATTTGAGCAATCAGGTATCCCTGGGGCGTTTCAATATCAATTGAATAATACCCGGCGTGCAAATCAACTTTACCAAGCTCGCGAACTTGGCCCTCTTCAATTCTTTTAATTTCAACAATATGATCAACAATGCCTACGCCGTCTTTAACTTCAAATTTTCCACGTACAGTTCCCCATTTTTTTATCGGAGAACTGTTAAATGTCTGAGACTTATGAGACAGCTCTGTGATTGCCTGTTCCACTCTAGCTTCCGGCGCTGCCGTTGTTATAGCCGCAATACGAAATCCAAAATCTGATTCAGATCCCAACTCATGGCGACTCAGATTCATTTCTGCTATGACAATAGGCTCAACTATAGAGGAGAGGCTTTCCGTGCTCATGAATGTAGAGGCCATAACTTCGTCGGATTGCGTTTTCAAAATTTGTTTCTGAGCATGTTGATATAAATAGAAGGCTGGTGTTTTTCGAGCTTGAGTAATCACCAACGGAGTTGTGATAGTCACAATACGACTTTTTTCTAATCGGGCAGAATAGAAAAAAAGAATCGGAATAGCCATTATCACAGCCGCAAAAAAAGACGACAAATTCACTCCTTGAATATTCAACTAAAACCCACATTAGGTTTTTGTCTATGTCTTAGGCTATAGAATACTTAGAAAGGGTTCTCCACGTCAAACTCCTGAGAGCTCTCGCGACTTTGGTTAAGCAGCACCTTTAGCTCGTCTAGCCGCTTTCGACTAAGACCTTCGTCTAGCCCTTGATCGATAAACTGTTTTGAATCCGGATCCTTACTTTCTCGACGAACTTCAACGGAAATATCGTAGGGTCTGCGAGCCCCAAGAATAACCACTTTGCTGTAATACCTGGTCTTGACCTTAGTCGGATCATCTAGAAATTTAAACTTAGAATCATGATAATGAGAATACATCTCGCGGCCATTCTGACTTACCAAGCGGGCGTCGCCAATCACAGATAAAATAATTCGTCGATGCTCTCGTGCTGACAAAAGTGTTTCAGAAATGACGAAATCGCTGGATTGACAGCCCGTTAAAACAAGATAAATACAAAAAAATAAACTTGAAATCTTATTTTTGAGCATTCTTCCAGTCCGATAGAAACATTTCAATTCCTTTTGTTGTCAACGGATGTCCTGTCATTTGCTGCATGACTTTAAATGGGATCGTGGCAATATCGGCCCCCATCAGAGCGGCATGCTGGATATGCATCGGACTACGCACAGAGGCAACAAGCACCTCCGTTGCAAAATCATAGTTTTGATACATTTGGATGACCTCATGAACCATTGCCATTCCGTCAGATCCAATATCATCCATACGCCCAACAAAGGGTGACACCATGCTGGCTCCAGCCTTTGCAGCCAATAGGGCCTGCATCGTTGAAAAGACCAATGTCACATTCGTGCGAATTCCCTCAGCCGTTAATTTTTTTACAGCGATCATACCATCTTCGCACATTGGAATTTTAACAACCACATTGTCGGCCCATTTTGCTAAATTCTTTCCTTCAGAAACCATTTCGTCAGCTTTTAAAGAAATGACTTCTGCAGAAACAGGGCCTCTAGTCATTTTGCAAATTTCTTTAATGACCTCTTCAAAGTTTCGGCCTGATTTTGCAATCAGAGTTGGGTTTGTTGTAACGCCATCAACCCACCCGCGCTCATTTGCCAGTTTAATTTCATTGATATCTGCAGAATCGATAAAGAACTTCATTTTTTACCTCGTTTTAAAAACATATCATCCATGGAATAAAAGCCATTTTTTTGCTTCAAAATCCATTCTGCCGCGCGAACTGCTCCCGAAGCAAAAACTTTTCGATTTATGGCTTGATGCTGAAAGGTTAAAATTTCATCACCGGAAGCCGCATAAACAGTATGTATGCCGTAGACTCCACCCAATCGATGTCCTCGTGGCGTATCAATTTTTCTATTTAATATCTTTTGTAAATCTTTTTGAATCGTCAGCGCCGTGCCACTTGGCATATCCTTCTTTTGATTGTGATGAATCTCATCAATTGAAAAATCAAAATCTGCGATATCAGAAAAACTCTTTAAAGCCTGTCGAAAAGCCCAAAGGCCAATGCTCAAATTAGACGCCCAAAAAATAGGTCTTTTTTGTGATGCCTTTTTAAGAACTGAAAACTGACGATCGCTCAATCCTGTTGAGCCCGACACAACAGGCGTTTTCTTTGTGAATTGAAGAAGATTCATCAGACCGTCAGGGGAACTAAAATCAATCCATACATCAATGTCTTCAAGGATTTCAGATTCAACGTCCTTCAAGCTTGTGACACTGATTGCAAAACAGGATGATTTTTTTTTACCCACAAATAAATAGGGTATACACACACCTGTTGCTAAAACTGCTTCCACCTGTTGACCCATTTTCCCAGATCCGCCGAAAAGTCCAATATTTATTTTTTTCATACTAAAGAAAACTCTTTCAATAATTTTTCAGTTGAACTTTGCAATGATAACTCCAACTCAACAAGTGGAAGACGCATTTCGGGCGAACGAAAAATTCCCATTTTATAAAGCATCCATTTTGGCACAATCGGATTCGCCTCGACATACATACCCTGTATAAGCTTCAAATACCGATTGAACTCAACTTCAGACTCTTGTGGATGATTCGTCCAATTCATGCATTCTTTCGGAATAATGTTAGACATCACTGAAATAATCCCCTGGCCACCAAGTTTTAAAAAAGGCAAATAGGTTATATCATCACCGGATAGTTTTATAAATGAATTCGGTACTGCGGAAAAAACATCTTTAACAAACGCAAGATCACCAGAAGCCTCTTTAATTCCGACAATATTTTTTTGTTTTGCCAATTCAGAAATGCTTTCAACTGATAGTGCTGTGATGGTTCGTCCAGGAACATTATATAAAATCACCGGAGCAGTACTTGCTGCGGCAACAGCCACAAAGTGCTGAACCAAACCGCGCTGTGGGGGTTTGTTATAATAAGGCACAACAACCAAAACGGCGTCTGCTCCAAGCTGACAAGCTTTGCGAGTGGTCTCGACTGTTGCCTGAGTTGAATTTGAGCCCGTGCCAAGGATAATTGGAAATTTGGGTCCCGCAACTTTTTTGACACATGCGAAAATTTCTTCAACCTCAGTCCAAGATAATGTTGGGCTTTCTGCTGTTGTTCCATTAACAACAAAACCTGTGATCCCATTTTTAATTTGAAATTCTACATGCTTTTGAAGCGATTCAAAATCCACGCGCTGATTATAAAATGGAGTAAGAAGTGCTGAAAAAGCACCTTTTAAATTAAAACTCATAGCTGTACTTTCCTAAAATAATTGCTGGCCCGGTCATTCGGGGTTTCTGTAGATCCTGGAGGTTCATTATAAGTGTTCCCCCGGGCATTTCAACATTTGTTTCGTTTTCACCATGCATTTTCAAATTATAAAATGCCGCTGCCATCGCGCCCGTTCCACAAGCCTGCGTGAAATTTTCAACTCCGCGCTCATACGAAACGGCTCTCATACGGGTCGCTGATTCTTTTTCAATATAAGTTACGTTTGTACCTTGTGGTTGAAACTCTTCATGGAATCGCAACGTTTTTGCTCTTTCGAAATGGTCCTTGTAGTCTGAAAAATTTTGAAGTGGAACAACGAGGTGCGGAACCCCTGTGTTGCAAAAAAATCCAAGCGTGCTTTTAGTTTCTGAGATCGGAGTCATGGTAACTTCAAAGGTGATCTCTGAAAGACAATGAATATGAATCACTCCGGCTTTAGTTATTAGCCGCCACGTGCTTTGAGCGGGATCTATCATCGTATGAATAAATAATCCAACACACCGAGTGGCATTTCCGCACATTTCGGCAACCGAACCATCATTATTATAAAAATCCCATGCAAAATCATTCTGATCGCGTTTCAAAAAAATCAACCCATCCGCAGGATACTTGCTACAAATGTTTTTGGCCAACTTTTGACGACTTTCTTCGCCAAGGATTAATCCCTGATCATCCACAAGATGAAAGGTGTTTCCTGCGCCAGAAATAAGAGTCGTCGTTATAGTCATTTTTTCTTTTTCTTCTTTAAATCGGCTTCGGACGGAATGGGCGCGGGTGCGGGAATATCTTGAGCCGCTTGGATTGTTTCTTGTTCTGCTGGCGGCAGTGGGTCACCCTTGATCCCGCAGCCCAAAACAACTCCTAGAATGCCAAACAAAAAAATAATTCTCATTATGAACCCCTTAAACACAAATCAAAATCATATCGATACTTTCGCGCAATGGATTTATTTAAATTTTTACATTTAGTTTGATACTGATTAAGAAACTCGGATGAGCCATGGACTTCCTTCTCTGCCGACTCAAAATCAATTCGATTCTTAATGTAGCTTAGCTCTGGCCAGTCAGAATGATCTTTTTCCAATGCCGCGAGCATTTCTTTTGCTTTTGAAAAATTTTTTGCAACCAAAGACCGATCTATTTCAAGAATATACAAAACTAACCGATCCTCAGACAGCTTTCCTGATTCTTTTTTAAAAAAAGTTTGGCTTTTAAAATCTGGCAGTCCTTTTTCGCTGCTTATTTTAACCCAGTTCATTTCCGGAGATTCAAAATATTTATTTAAACCCTCAAGATCAGACGGCTTAAGTGGTGCTTTTTGATTGCGATACAACAAGCGCAATCTTTGAATCAAACAATCCAAATTCTCTGGATCTAGACTTAAGCATTCTGTACTTAGTTTTGCAGCCTGTTTTGGATTTTCAATTGTCAAATTCAATGACATTTCATAGGCCTCTTGGGCCTCTTTTGTTAAAAATTTTTTTGCAATTTTTAATCGATATTCTCGAGCATCCTTAAGCAGGCCTCGATGTGTTTCTGTAGAAATATAATCTGTTAATATTCCAATGGCTTGACGCTTTTGTGATTGCATCAACAGGTTAATAGCTTTTCTTTTAACAATTTCAAGCGAGCTTTCTGCTGGCGCTCCCTTTATTTTTGCCGCATAAGCGATAGAGCCTATTAAACAAAAAACCGCAGCCATGGCCGCGGTTTTTTTAAATGTTTTAAATTTTAAATTCATTCTTACTTTTTAAACGAAGTTAACTCGATTGTCACTTTTCCAAGTTGAGAATCTGCTAAAGATTTTGCCATTCCCGATAATGGAATATCACGCGGATTTACCCATTGCTCAGAAATTTGATCTTTGTTCGCTTTATCCTTAATTTTGATGTAAATAACATCAAAAGTTCCAGCTGGAACAGTCACGCGATCTTCTTTTTGATCAACAATTTCATAGTCCGATTTTGGAATAGCTTGTTCTTTGCCATCAACTAACATTTTTTTGATCGCGCCTGTGTTTGGATCAATCAAAATTTCAATTTTTTGTTTTTGAATCATCAAATCAACATCTTGAACCATCCAAATACCATCTGCTGACACTTCACGAACGTACATTTTCATAGAGCCATTTAAAAATCCGCCCATATTCAACTTGTAGTTTGTCTCTTGACCAACTTTCCAATCCAAACCCATTGTAACAACAGATTCTTGAATATGCGCTTGCTGACTAGCAAAAATGCTCTCAGAAACGGTGTTGTATGCGTTTGCAGATACAGCGATCATTAAAGACGCGGCTAAAACTAATGATTTCAACATAAATCCTCCCTTGGTTTTTTGTTATTTATTAGTGTTCAAATCACACCATGCGGACCGCAAGGCTGCAAAAAGATTTGCGACATAACACATGTGGTTATGCAGCAAATCGCTCTAGGAGTGTTTAATATTCTTATAATTACGCTGTCTGCGTATTAACCGGCATGGCTATTCACTAAAACTGCGCGTGGCTTGCTGCCATTTGCTGGTCCGACAACACCTTCTTTTTCAAAAAGTTCGATCAGGCGCGCGGCTCGTGGATAGCCCAGCTTAAATCGTCTTTGAATAAGTGATGCTGAAATCGCTTTTTGCTCGGAAGCCCAAGCTAATATTTCATCGTAACGTTCATCATATTCATCATCTGAAAACCCGGCGTCGCCATCAAAATCTCCGCCACCAGCCGTGGCCCCTGCGGCAGTATTGCCCTCAAGAGCGCGCATCGCAATAGGATCATATTCAGGTTCAGCCTGATCGCTCCAAAACTTTGCGACTGCATTGATTTCAGATTCTTTTAAAAATGGACCATGATGCCGAATCGCTTTTGATGTTCCCGCTGAAAGCACCAGCATATCCCCTTGAGCCAGTAAGCGCTCTGCACCTTGTTCATCTAAAATAATTCTTGAATCCATTTTCGATGCCACTTTAAAGCTAATGCGGCCTGGAATATTTGTTTTAATAAGACCTGTAACAACTTCTTTTCGCGGAGACTGCATGGCCAGCATCAAATGAATCCCACACGCTCGCGCCATTTGAGCCAAACGCACAACACTTTGTTCAACGTTCTGTTTATCCACCGCCATTAAATCACCAAACTCTTCAACGGCAATAACGATATACGGTTGTGATGTGTAGTAGTACTGCTCGAGCTTCATGACACCTTGAGTTTCGAATTCAGCATTTATTTTTTCATGCTCAGCTAATTTTTCAGCCGACAATTTTTCAACGGCCTCGTTAAATTGTTCAATATTGCGAGCTCCAAACTTGCTCATGGATTTGTAGCGTTTTTCCATCTCTCGAACAGCCCATCGAAGCGCAAAAACAGCCTTCTTGGGGTCGCGAATTGGTGGCATAATCAAATGGGGTATGTTTTCAAAAGCTGCCAAATCAACTTGTTTTGGATCAACAAGGATAAGCCGCAATGTCTTCGGAGAGTGGCGAAATAAAAAGCCAGTGATGGTGGCTACCGTAAATACAGACTTTCCCGAACCCGTTGTTCCAGCAATCAACAAATGCGGCATTTTTCGAAGATCCACAATTCGAGGCTCTCCATTGGATTGCTTACCAAGTGCAATTGGCAACTTAACATCTTCGGACCAGAACATCTCGTCCGCCAAAAGATCTTTCAGGTAGACGGTTTCTCGAATCGTATTTGAAGTTTCAATTCCGATCACATCTCGACCAGGTATCGGGGCAATAATTCGAAGCGATTCTGCCGATAGCGCCAGCGCAAGATCATCCGCAAGCTCAGTGACTTTATTAACCCGAACATCCACATTTGGTTTGAATTCAAACATCGTCACTGCGGGGCCGGGTTTAGCCGCAACGATTTGGCCATTAACATCAAATTGTTTCAATTTTTCTAATGTGATGTCTGCTTTACGGCGAATTTCTTTTTCATCAATTTTTACACGAGTCAGGGGTGGGTCCTCGAGCAAAGACAGCTTTGGCATACTCCAATTAGCAACTTTGCGAGGAGTCTTCGTCGGCATAACGACTTTGCGTCGAGCTGCTGGTTCATAGGCTGAAACTGAAACTTTTTCATCCTCCGCCCCAGAGTCCTTGGCCTCACCAATGTCTTCAGCTTCGACATCTTGATCGGACTCAATCATTTCTTCGTTGGTTCTTAATTTCAGCTGTGTTGGAATCAGTAACGGAGTTTTTGGCGAATCCACCTTTTTAATGGACATCTCTACTGTGTCTGATTTTTTCGTTTTTAATTTATTTTTCAGATCTTGAACCTTGGGCCATTTCCAGTCCTTGAATAAATGGGATTGAAAGAACGCCTGTAGATGCTCCGCTGCGGCGACCAGGGGATGAACAAGAATTTCCTGTATGCTGATCTCGAAACAAAAAACGGTGAGGACAGCCGATGTGGTCCAAAGCAAAATTTGAGTCCCAACAGAATTTAGAATTTTAATCAATCCTGTTGCTAACCCTAATCCTAAAAGCCCTCCAGGATAGACCTGATTCCCAAAGATCTTGGTATCGGCCCAATAAATACTAACTAAACCAGACAGGGCCGCCATCAAAAGTACCATCCACACAAGGCGAATGTTCTTGAGTTCGATATTCTCACCCCTAAAACTCATATATGCTGCCTGGAATAATCCTGCCACAGCAAGCCAGGCTGGCAAACCCAGTGTTTGGTAGGCAAGGTCGGCCAAAAAGCTTCCAATAAGCCCACAATAGTTAAGAGTATTAAGCCCTTGTCCCATTGAATTAAACGACGGGTCACGGGGGTGATAGCTGGCAAGGGCCAAGGCAAGGAAAAGTCCGGCACCTAAGAATCCAATAGCTTTAACATCATGTTTGAATTTTTTAAAAAAGGGGCTCATCCCTTTAAATGTAATAGGGGTTATGCCGACGTGCAAAAACCCCAAGGTCGAGTCACGTCCAGATTAAAGAATAAAGACAGTAAACCCGCCCCAGTCTTGACATTGGTCCGAGCCAAGGGCACAAAACCCTTTCTTCATGATCAAAATCAATGAGATTTTTTATTCAATTCAGGGTGAAAGCTCCTACGCCGGAAACCCAACGGTGTTTATTCGCACAACCGCATGCAACCTGCGCTGTACCTATTGCGATACCAAGTACTCATATAATGAAGGTGAGTTTTGGGAGATTGAAAAAATTTTACAGACAGTTAAAGACTACGAAGCTCAGTATATTTGTATTACAGGTGGAGAACCGCTGCTGCAAAAAGAAATCCACACCCTTATCAACATTTTATGCGATTTAGGACACATCGTTTCTTTGGAAACCAGCGGTTCTTTAACAATAAAAAATGTCGACCCGCGCGTAAAAATAATTCTTGATGTAAAAACTCCTGACAGTGGTGCCGCCGACAGCTTTCTTTTAGAAAACATCGGTTTCTCGAGGGAAAATACGGAATATAAATTTGTTATTTGTTCTGAAAAAGACTTCGACTGGTCAGAAAATTTTTGTCGTCAACATGAATTATCAAAAAAATTTACAATTTTATACAGCCCATCACACGGCCAAGTACCCGAACGCTGGTTGGCTGAAAATATTTTGCAAAAAAAATCAAAAGCGAGGTTGCATTTGCAGCTACATAAGTATATTTGGTTATCCACAACTCGCGGAGTCTGATCCGCAAACAAACATAATATACGAGAGGGATACCCATGACACCGAATCTGAATAACTCAGAAAATCTTTTTGTTGCTAACCTTCAACAGGTCAGCTTAGAGAAATTAGTAAAGAGCAAATTAGAAGTTCTTTTCCAACAACAAAAAGAAGCGCAAGTTGAGTTAAACGGTCTTTATAATATCGTTCTTGAACAAGTTGAACGTCCATTAATCGAGTTGGCTCTTAAGGCTTACAATGGAAATCAAGTTAAGACCGCTATTATGTTAGGTATTAACCGTAACACTCTTAAGAAAAAAATCGACAACTACAAATTGAAGCCAAAAAAGGGTGCTCAAGCTCAAATTTCTGAGACTATGACTGCGCCAACGACTACTTTAACTCAATAATCTGAGATAAAAACTCTTTCATCTATTCGAGGGGACAAGATGAGCCAAAAACTTCCTCCTCAAAGTCTTGAGGCCGAGTACTCCGTACTCGGCGGTCTTATGCTCGAGCGCGAGGCCTATGATCAAATCGCCGATCTGATCAATGACTCGGATTTTTACAAACCCGCCCATCAATCCATTTATAAAGCTATTTCTGACCTTCATTTGAAGGCTCAACCTGTAGACTTAGTTACCGTGACAAATCTTTTACAGTCTCGCAATGAATTGGATGTTATTGGTGGGCCTGAGTATCTACTGACCCTGGTGGATAAAGTCGTTTCTGCAGCTAATATTGATTCACATGCGAAAATCATTCGTGAAAAGTCTTTACTCCGTCGTCTTATACATACTTCTTCAAATTTAATCGATAAGTCCTATGGTACGGATTATGCCGATGTTCAGTCGTTGATTGATTTTGCGGAAAGCGAAATTTTAAAAGTCGGGGAGCAGAACACATCCACAGGCCTTGTTGGATCTATGGATATCGTTAAACATGCCGTAGAAAAAATCGAAGATCTCTACAAACGAAAAGCTGACGTCACTGGTTGCCCGACTGGTTTTACCGAACTCGATCGCATGACATCGGGCTTACACGCTGGCGAGCTAATTATCATTGCAGCTCGACCATCAATGGGTAAGACCGCTCTTTCGTTAAATATTGCCTCTCATATGGCGATGCGAGCTAAAAAAACAGTCGCCTATTTCTCTGTCGAGATGGGTAAAGAATCCGTTATGATGCGTCTTTTGGCTTCCGAGGCAAAAATCTCGATGGGTGAAATTCGAAATGGTCGCATCCAAGATTCATCGTGGCCCAAACTGATTCAATCTGCGGGAGCCATCAGCGAGGCTCCTCTTTTTATTGATGATACGTCTGGAATTTCGCCCTTCGAAATTAGAGCCCGCTGTCGACGCCTCAAAGCAACTCATGGATTAGACTGCATCATGATTGATTACCTTCAGCTGATGGACCTCAAACAAAAAGTTGAATCCCGCGAGCGCGCTGTTTCTGAAATTTCAAAAGGTCTTAAAGCCATTGCAAAAGAAATGCAAATTCCTGTCATAGCCCTGGCTCAGCTAAATCGTGGCGTCGAGGGTCGTTCAGATCGTCGACCAATGCTATCTGATCTGCGCGAGTCCGGATCCATCGAGCAAGATGCCGATGTGATCATGATGCTTTATCGTGATGACTATTATGATAAAGATGATGCTGATAAGGCTGGCCATGCAGAAATTATTATTGGCAAGCAACGTAACGGACCTACAGGAACTGTGAAGTTGCAGTTCGATGCGAAATACAATAAATTTCGTGACGCTGATCCGACATCAGTATCTCCGCTACCACCACCACAAGCTCCGCCCCCAATGCCTGGCAAACCAAGAAACTTTGCTCCTGGCGCTAATTCTTAGTATCACGTTGATTGCAGCTGCATGTGTTTTCTTCGCATAGCAGCTGTATTTGATTCTGAATATAATTGATCCGCGTGATTTTTCTGTTTTCAATCTCTATGAACAGCTGTTCACCACTTTGTCCAAGCGCTTGATATTTTTCGATTTTTTTCGTCACTACGCCAAGGGACAGTGCTCCGGCTAATTTTTTTTCTAGTGAACGCCTTGAATTGGGAAATGTTTTTACTCGTGTTGGAAAGCCATCTTCTGAAAGAATAAAAACCCGCACCTGATCTGCTGGTGCTTTGTTTATATTTTTTTGTATAATCACTTCTTTAGAGTCCTGGTTTAATAATTGATACTCAATCATCTCCAACTTTTGTTCTTGAAGCGAGGTATTCCTTTTGATTTGATTTAATATGGTCTCATAATTTTTTTGTGGATCAATAAATCCGGTGCACTTAGAAATGTCGACTTCCTGAATTTTTTTTATTGAACCCTTCCGTGACCTGACAATTGTTTCTGGCAATGAATCTAGCCGAACCACTCCCTCGCTAAAATCCAAGTTTTTATGATGGACGCTTGTATGCGGTCCTGGCTTATTCGTTTTGACAAAAAGAACCCCAACAAGGCTTATAACGAAGATGACACTTATGATCTGTAAAATACGCCTGGACGTCATTTAATCTCTCAAACCTTTGCTGAATGCACAAAGTACAGTATCCGCCCCCATTTTACGAGACAGACTAGACATAATGCCTAAACTTAACAACCCGACTTAATTCTGATTGTCCGATGTTTAACCCTTTGATTAATTAGTGGTGTCACAAAACACGTGAACATGCGAGCAGGAGGCGAACATGGCAACAGTTTTAGAACAATTTGCAGAGCGAACCCAGATTGATGCAAACACCATGGAAACGGAGCTCTTTGCCGCGCTTCGCGCGCTAGAGGTTGATCCCAAAGAAATGACTGTTGAAGATCTACGCGAGTGCCTGCTGATCTACCTAGATGAGGTGTTCTACGGAATCAGTCCAGAACGCGGACAATAACTTATTTCTGCAAATTCATTTTCAGACTTTGAATCAAAGCCAAAGTTTTTTTAAACTTTTTATGAGATATGTTCTCCAACTGAAGCGCTTCGTTCACAACGACTAATGCCTGCTCTTTATTTTTCATATCATTTAATATGTTTGCTTTGAGCAAATGCAACTGGGGCTCATTTCCTTCTGAAAATTGAAGCGCGCTATTCACACTATTCAGAGCCTGATCATAGTTTTTGTTCTTGTGCTGATATCGAGAATATTTTTCATGATACACGTAAGTGTTCGGATACGCATTCAGTAGCTGTTGATACATCTCTTGTACTCGCACTTTTTCTCCGGCCTCGCGAAGATAAGCAATTGCCAATAGCATTTCGCCTGGGCGATCGACAGAAATATTGTGCTTGTCTGCATTTATCTTAATCGCATCAAGAGCAATTTGTTTTTCCGGCCCTTTTTCTAACACACCAAAAAGACGTGCTTTTAATAACAAGGCCTCTTCATTTGCAAAACCTGCGGGATCGCCATACGTGCTTGCTGTGAAAGCTTTCTTTAGCGTCGATTCATTTTTACTGATGTCTTTAAGTTCGACGAGTGTGGCGTCAACCTCAGACGCAAAGGTTTCTATCTTTTGCTTACCTTCTTTTTTTAACTCGAAAAGATCGGCACTCCAACGTATTTTATCAAGCTTAGATGTCGTTAAAGAAATTGCTTTTTCAAGAGCTTGTATTTGTTTTTCAGAACCCTCGCCCTCGGCGCACTGAATCTCAGCAGCAAGCTTATAATTCAAATCGTGTGATGTATTTGACATCGAAAGCCACTTGATAGTTTCTTCGCAATTGTACGCAAGAAAAGCCAACATCCCTCGTTGTGAAATTGCTTTTTTATCACCAGCACGTGCTTTTTTTTCTAACTCTGAAATCGTTGTTGTCATTTTCATTGTTGTTTTTAAATCTGTTGCGAATTTTTTTGCCGGTTGAAAATCAAGCCAGCGAGTCAATTCTTCGCCCTCTTTGTTTAGCAACACCAGGGTTGGAATTGCTTTCACATGAAACTTTTCGGACAACTCAACATTTTCAGCCAAATCGATATTTATTTTTTTTACATTCAATCGTTTTAATTGAGAAGCAACCGACTTCTGAGGATATGTCTCAGTTTGCATACGCAAACAGGCGGGGCACCATGGTGCTGTAAAAATCAAAAGAGTCATTTTGTTGGACTTTAAATCTGCTAGGGTGAGCAGAGGAGCTTCTACGAAAGAAGTCTTTGTTGCTTTTCCATCCAGGACGATTTCTTTTTGGTGCTGTTCACAGACTGTTTTTTTGTCGTCACAAACATAAAAGCTTAGTTTTGCCTTCTTGGTATTTGTTGGCACCGCAAATACAAAAAGTTTTTCTGTTTTAGGATCTGGTTTAAAAATAGCCTTTAAATCGTCAAACTTGGCACTTGCGGGGGCCTCCGCATTCAAATGAAATCCAGCATTTGTTGTTACTCCAATTTTGTCTTGATCGATTTTATAATTTACTTGATTATCCGTTACTCGAGCGGCCACAACCATTGAAAAAAGCGTCATACCCAAAAGAATTTTTATTTTCATAGCACCCCCAAAAAGATAAAGGACTCTTACCTTGAACGGTAGAGTCCTTTATTCAGAAGATCTTGTCAATTTGCCGAACAATCGGGCGGGCTTTTTTAGATTAAGCGCGCTCTACAGCAATTTGAATTGCCGCTTCAAGTTGGTCCGCATAGCGAATAATCGCCTTATGTGTTCCTAATACTTTAATTGGCTCTTCTAAGTGAATGTCGCGACGGTCTACAGAGAAACCCGCTTTTTCTAATTGCTTAGAAATATCGTTTGTTGTCACTGTACCGAATAGCTTGTCGCCTTCGCCGGCATTCAATTTAAATGTCACAGTTGTGCCTTTGATCTTACCTAAGAATTCTTGGCGCTCTGCTAATGCTTTTTTCTTTTTAGATTCAGCAACGCGCTTTAAATGATTGTACTCATTTACTTTTTTCTCAGTCGCCTCAACAGCCAATTTGCGTGGGAATAATAAATTCCGAGCAAAGCCCATTGATACATTCACTAGATCGCCGACTTTTCCTAAGTCTTTAACGTCTTTTTGTAATATTACTTTCATAAAATCCTCGCTTTAATTGAGCTTAATTGGAATTCGCTTTTAATTTTTTTCTTATCCGTTTTCTAAAATCCACCCAATAGTCCACCAGTCCTAAAAGAACCAGCGCGGGAGCCAACTGTAGCACGATTAAGATATACAATATCATCTTTGAAACAGGGCCAAACCGAAACGCTCTTGTTAAAAATTCTGTAACCACAACTCCTTGAAAAAAGAATGCGACAACAGAAACGATAACGATATTTAGACTGATTTTTTGAAGCACAGCAAAATCAAAAGAGATCATGCTAAACAGTGCTGCAAAAAGAGAAATCCAAATAACCACGTCCGGCAATCTAAACTCTAACCATCGAAGGCCCGAAGCCACTCGATTTTGCTGAATCTGAAACAGCCGAATTACTTTTGCCTCTAGAATAAATCCGATCGCCAGCGAGCTAAACAACATGGCAGAAAAAATGCCCGGCACATAGGCCTTAAGAGTTGAAATCTCGACTGGTGACTCTGGGAATGCTTTATTCATTGTTTGTTGCAGGGGCAGTAAAAGTTCAGAAAGTATATTTTGCGCACCTAAAAAGCGTATCGTTAGACTATACGCAATGGCTGCAAATGCAATTCCCGCAACTAATGAAACAAGTCCCGCAATTCTCCAGCTTGTTCCTCTTTTTTCAAGTTCATTATAAAGCCCTAAAGTCATCCAAATGGCGCCTATATAAACTGAAGCAAGAGTTAAACCAGATAACAAAAGCACTGCTATTAATAAGATTCCTGCTGACCAAAATATTTTTGGTTTTGCCGTGACTGAAAGTGCGCGCAAAAAAGGAGCGCCCATAAACGAAAATAGCACGGACATCACCACGCTTGTCAGCGTGAGCATCAGGACATTTTTGTTTTGGTTTTTTTCAGCGAAGCTCACAAAAATTATCTTTCTGGCTTAGTTGTCGTCTTTTTCGTATCGCTCAGAACGGGCTTGCATTGCTGCTTGCTTACGAAGAGCTGATTTTGCTTCACGTTCTTTTTCTCGAGCTGCTGAATCTTGTAAGCCTTTTTTGAAAGCTTCAATATGTTTTGCAGGAGAAACGCGCTCATCAAGCTTCGTGTGCATAAAGCGTAAAACTTTATCGTTAATGCGCATTGTACGCTCTAATTCAGCTACGGCTTGTGTGCCCGCTTCGAAAACAGTGTGAAAGTAAACAGCTTTCTTAAGCTTACCAATTGGTGTAGCTAAAGTGCGTTTTCCCCATGTTTCCAAAGAGTGAACAGCTCCATTAAAACTAGTGATTGTTGTTTTGTTTTTCTTGAATAATTCTTTTTGTTCTTCAAGAGTTGTGTCCGGATGAACCAAAATAATGGCCTCATACGGGCGCTTAAGTTCGGACTTAAGTTCCATAAATTTTCCCTTCGGTTAAAGCCCCAACCTCAATTGGTGGAGCAAGGATGACTTTAAAATGTGTAGTAGGTCTAACATTTCCTCTAGAGGTGGACAAGGCCTGTTTAACAGCCATATTATATTTATATGAGATTCGAATTAGAGGTCCTCGATGGGACGCAAAAAGGTCGGCGAATTGCGTTGAGGCGGGGGCTTGTTATTGGACGCCAAACCGGGGATATCACATTTCCAGATCGATTGATGGCTGAAAGTCATGGAGTTTTGGTTTTTGATCACAAAAAAACTTGGAATATTGAGTGCTTATCCCCATACAAGGCCAGGCTTGGTTCTAGTGAACAGGCCAGAATATCGTTGCTTCCTGGCTTGGTTTTTCACTTAGGGCAGACAGGTTTTAAGGTTGTTGAAAAAGAAGCTCTCTTATATGAGTCCTGGGATGAGGGAGTTGTCGATTGGCTTAGGCACCACCATGGAGAGGCAAGATCAAAAGAGTTCTTTTTTTTTCTACGACCGGTCAGCTTAAATTTTACTCAAGGCCCCCAATACGAAGAATTCCTTGTCTTAAGCTATGGGCCAAGATTGCTTGGTCACGACAGCTTGGATATTAATCTAATAGACCCCAGCCTTCCGAAAGAGGTCGCTCGCTTTTTTCAAATTGCGGATCAATGCTATATTGAAAACTTGTGTCGTGAAAAAGCTTTGATAAACTTAAAACCTTTTGATCAACATCCCATTCAAGATGGCGATCTGTTGAAAATTGGCTCCACCATTATCGAACTGAGTGTGCAAAAATGACGGATCAAAACATTTTTATCGAAAAAAAAACTGGAACGTACAAAGCCTTTGATGGGACTCCAATTTATTATGAAGTTCGTGGTCATGGCGAACCCATTGTTTTTATCTATGGCATCGCCTGCCTCATGAACCATTGGCACCATCAGGTTGAGCATTTTGCAAAAACCCATCAAGTCATTTTATTTGATATTCGCGGTCACCACAAAAGCACACCCGTAGTAAATATGGCCAACTTAAAACTAGAGCATTTGGCTTTTGATCTTAAAGGATTGCTGAACCACCTTGGCCATAAAAAAGCCCACTTTGTTGGGCATAGCTTTGGCGGACCCTACATTTTGAAAACCTATGAACAATTTCCAGAAATTTTTTCTTCAATGATTTTGATAAACGCTTTCAGCAGAAATCCATTAAAAAAACTTTTTGGTTTAGAGTTCGTCGAACCGCTTTTTAATTTTGTGCGCGAGCAACACCGAAAATCTCCTGATCTGTGGAACACCTTGTGGCGGGGATTGATTGATAACCCCATCGCCTTTCAAATTGCTGCACTTGCAGGTGGTTTCAATATTCGCCTGACTCAGTTTAAAGATATTGAAATGTATGGTCGGGGCGTTTCTCGTCTAGAGTTACCAATATTTTTTGAACTTTTTGAACAGTTATTAGAATACGACGGTCGAGATACACTATCGACGGTGTCTTGTCCTGCGCTGATTTTGGCCGGGGAGCGAGATCTTTTAACTCCACCGTCTTACCAGGTCGAAATGAATCACCTTATTCATGGTTCTGAGTTGATGAAAATTCCCTATGGCTCTCACTGCAGCCAGTTGGACTTTCCCGAATTTGTTAATTTAAAAATTTCAGAATTTTTACGGCGTGCAATCGAAAAGTAACCTGCTCACTTTTCGTCGACTTTAAAAACAAATGGCCCTTGCTGGGCCATTTTGTGCGCTGTTTTGGTGTAATCCGATTAGCGAAATGCTACCTTTGTGATTTTCCAACCTGATTTTTCAACTGATCCGTCAGATTTAAAAATGATTTTTAATGTGTCGCCAGCAACGCTTGCTGAAAACACATCATCATTTGTTCCACTTAATGTTTGAACAACATTTCCGGCCGCATCAATAATTTGGACAGTATCATAGTTTGACTCTGTATCAAATTTTTCAAAATACACCGCAACCTCTGCCGCGCCATTCACTTTTACTTCAAAAGTTTCATTTGTGTCTTTTGCATAAGGAGATGCAGATGCCAACTCATAGGGTTGTGTTGCCCAGTTCAGTGGATCATTTGGATCTGGTGGTGCTACTGTGTTTGTTAATGCATTATAAGCATTTACGATTCCACCAGTTCGTGTTTTACCGCGAAGTCCAGCAACAGGAGTAACCGTTGCAATTAAACGTGCTTTTAATTCTAGCGCGGTCAGCTCTGGTTCGTGAGCCCAAACCAATCCCGCAACTCCCGACACATGCGGCGTTGCCATTGATGTTCCCGACCAAGAATCATAGTTTCCGCCAGTTGACGAATAAATATTAACTCCCGGGGCGCCCATATGAACTGTGCGTTTTCCATAATTTGAAAAACTTGCTTTACCACCAACATTATTAATGGCGGCAACAGATATAATATTTTCAACCGCATAATTCGCCGGAAATGTATCTGTTGTATCATTATTGTTTGAATCGTTACCCGCTGCTGCAATAAAAATAGTGCCGGCCGCATGAGAACGTTGAATAGCTTCAAGAAGTGTTTGCGACAGTCCTCCGCCACCCCAAGAGTTACTCAAGACATGAGCTCCCATTTTAGTTGCATAGTCGATCGCCTTGATCGCGTCTTCCAACGATCCTGAACCCGCGCCATCTAAAAACTTAACAGCCATTATTTGCGTGTCCCAATTTACACCAACTATACCTTTGGCATCATCGCCTTTGGCACCAATTGTTCCCGCACAATGCGATCCATGTCCATGATCATCAGATGCGTTTCCACTATTTGTTATCGCATTGTAACCATGAATGTCGTCGATAACTCCATTGTTGTCGTCATCAACTCCTTCAACGCCTGCGGCTTCAACTTCATTTGTCCATAAGTTTTCAATAAGATCTGGATGTGTGAAATCGACGCCAGTATCAATAACTGCGATGATTTTTTTCTTATTTCCCGTTTCAATGTCCCAGGCTTTTTCCACATCGATATCAACACCGGCCGTTCCAAGAGTTCCTTCTGAGTCTGCTTGCCCTTTATTGCTCAGGCCCCAAAGTTGTCCGTACAATGGATCATTTGGTGTTTTGCTTGCGCGGTAAATATAGTTCGGCTCAACAACTTCAACTATATCATTTACTGCCAAAGCTTTTACTGCCGATTTTTCAATTTCAAATACTGGACGCTTAACAACGACAATGTTCTGACTCGGAATTGTCGACTTCACATAAGCCCCAAGAGCTTGTGAGAGTATTTTGTTTGATGACATCGAGATGCCAGGCTTTAAGCGAACAACATACTCACCCGGAACAGACTCAACAGGCTTGGCAAAAGACAAGCTGGGTAAAATAAATGTTAAGATGATGGCGACTTGTGTAACTCTTTCCTTGAGATGCATAAAGATTCCCCTTCCTCGAGAACTTGTATAGGTGGGAAAATCGTACCAAGTCCAGTGTGGGGTAGCACAAGCTTTTTTAGTTCCAATCTGAAACTAGACCTTTATCGGGATGTAAAATTTTAAAATCAATAGAAGACTTACCCGTCATCGAGAGCCTTCATTTTACTTAAAAATTCTACTCTAAACGGCTGTCTTTTTCTCCGGCGTTTGATTTGAGTTTTCAAAATCGAAAGTCATTTGAGCTGGCATTGAGTATTTTTCGGACTGTTGAAGCGAGATGAATTTCCCCGGGTTTTTTAAAACAATTCCTTTTTCCGTCGGCGTTGGAACGTTCACTCCATACGCTTGCTTAATTAAATTCTTAACAAATGCCTCTTTGACGGCGTCGCTTCCTTTTGGATTGAAGCCAATTTCTTTCATCAAATCGCCTATTTTTTTCATAAAAACACTCCAATAAGTATTATTACTTGTCGTCAGTTTCGTTCGGCTTATTGAGATGAAAGTCTAGGTTGTGCGGGCTCGGGATGAATCAAAATATGATGCCGTCCAATTATGAGACATGGACTACGCTTTTTGAGGTTAGATATGACATTGTGCTCGTAAAATATTTTTTGAAATAGAATACATAACAGAATTTAATGTGGCCCTGCGCCGTAAGCTAGAATTTGTCTGTGCGGTTCAAAACAAACGAGCCTATTGTTCTTGTTTTTCCTAGAGCCGACTTCTCGTACATATATCCCGTCAACTGCTGCGTGTCTTTGACCTTGTACAATTGCCAGAATTTATTTTCGCCCGCAGGGTTAATTAAAAACCCGTGCGTTCCAGAAACAATATACCCCAGCGTTTCTGTTTCAAAATCGCTACCCAGCGTTTCGTTTCCGTTGTTAAAAAGCCGAACCTCACCCTTGGCAAACGTATTACCGTCGCCCTTTGGCACTGCGTTTATTTTCATAAGCATAGATGCGTATTCTTTTTTATCAATATCAAACATGCGCCCGCGATAGGTTCCAAAAATAGGTTCAAAGCTTTCAACAGGCGTTTCTTTCGCTGACGCTAAAAAAAGATTAAGATCTTTAATTTCAACATTCTTAAGGTTTTTTTGAACATCCTCGCGATTTTGCGAGTTCGTTAAAATCCACTCATATGACCTGAGCTTATTAGCATCAAAAACTTTCTTCGGGCTCGGCACTGTTTTTTCAACAGGTACTTTTATAACTGCGGGCTCCAGCTTAACATGGTTGGCAATGGCTCGCTCTGCAATATTTTGAGCTTCTGTTTTTACCGTTTCAAGCTCGGCACGAGTAAACTTTAGCTCTTCTTGGGCACTAATTAAATTTTTATACTCATCCGTTTCGCGAAATGTCTTTTCTCCATAATTGCGTCCGGTCATAAACCCGCCCGCGCCAAGACATAACGCTAGAAAAATCGTTAAAAATTCCTTCACTAAGCCATATCCCCGCCGCCAACTTCTTCTTTTTTAAGAACAGAGGCTCTCAGAAATTCGCGATTCATTTTTGCAATATTAATCAAAGAAATTTCTTTCGGACAAGCAGCCTCGCACGCACCCGTGCTTGTACAAGATCCGAAACCCTCTGCATCCATTTGCGCTACCATGTCTAGGGCACGCTGTTTACGCTCGACTTGGCCTTGTGGCAAAAGCGCTAAATGAGAAATTTTTGCACTCGTGAATAGCGCTGCAGAAGCATTTTTACAAGAAGCGACACAAGCTCCGCAGCCAATACATGCCGCTGACAAAAAGGCCTCGTCAGCATCTGGTTTTGGAATGGGAATATTATTCGCATCTCGGGCATTTCCCGTATTTACAGAAACATAGCCGCCCGATGTAATAATTCGATCTAGCGCCGAGCGATCACACATCAAATCTTTTGTAATTGGCATTGCGGCCGCGCGCCATGGTTCAATTGTTAAATGCTCTCCGTTTTTAAAGTGGCGCATGTGCAGCTGGCAAACTGTTGTTCCTTTTTGCGGGCCATGAGCTTCACCATTAATCATAAATCCACAACTTCCACAAATTCCTTCGCGACAGTCATGATCAAATGTAATTGGTTGATCACCGCTCTTAATCAAATCTTCATTAACAGCATCCAGCATCTCAAGAAAAGAAGCGTCAGGAGACACCTCTTTCGCATCATACTCTTTAAACTCACCTTTTGCCTGTGCGTTTTTTTGTCGCCACACTTTAAGCTTTAAATTTATATTCTGCTTTTTTTCCATCTGTTTCCTCTATTTATACGAGCGTGTTGCTAATTTCACATTTTCAAACTTAAGCTCTTCCGTGTGTCTTGACTGTGGTTTGCCTTCGCCAGTCCACTCCCACGCAGCCACATGACAAAACTTATCGTCATCTCGCTTTGCTTCGCCATCCATTTGAAACTCTTCCCGAAAATGTCCTCCACAGGACTCTTCGCGTGTCAAAGCATCGCGACACATCAGTTCTCCAAGCTCGATAAAATCTGAAACGCGCCCAGCTTTTTCAAGCTCTGTATTGACGCCAACAGCTTCGCCAGGAACCAACACATTATGATGAAACTCTTCTTTAAGATTTTGAATCTTCGTGATGGCTTCTATCAGGCCCTGTTTATTTCGGGCCATGCCACAGTTTTCCCACATAATGCGACCAAGCTCTTTGTGAAGGCTCTCGACCGTGCGGGTTCCTTTTGTGCTCATTAGTTTTTGAATTTCTTCTTTGACGCCATTTTCGCCGTGCTTAAAGGCGTCGTCACTTACGGCCACTGTCGGCAATTTGGTATTGGCAATGTAGTCACCAATTGTGTATGGCAAAACAAAATACCCATCGGCAAGCCCTTGCATCAATGCCGAGGCCCCAAGGCGATTCGCCCCGTGATCTGAAAAGTTGGCCTCGCCAGCAACAAAAAGTCCCGGAATTGTGCTCATCAAATTATAATCAACCCACAAGCCACCCATTGTATAATGGGGCGCTGGATAAATTCTCATTGGAGATTTATAGGGATTTTCCCCTGTGATTTTATCATACATTTGAAAAAGATTTCCATACCGCTCAGCGATCTTGTCTTCGCCAAGGCGTTTAATGCTATCGCGAAAATCTAAATACACTGCTTGTTCTCCCCGGGCCCCGTGACCCTCATCAACGCGGTACTTTGCCTGTCGTGATGCCACATCTCGGGGAGCCAAATTTCCAAAACTTGGATAAACGCGCTCCAAATAATAGTCGCGCTCGGAATCAGGAATTTCGCTTGGCGCCCTTAAGTCGCCCTTCTTTTTTGAAACCCAAACTCGGCCGTCATTGCGCAATGATTCTGACATCAGTGTTAACTTCGATTGATTCTCTCCATGAACAGGAATACATGTTGGATGAATTTGAGTGTAGCACGGATTGGCCATGTAGGATCCGCGCTTGTGAGCCTTCCATGCCGCAGTGACCGCGCAGGCCATTGCATTTGTTGATAGGTAAAATACATTTGCGTATCCGCCAGTCGCTAAAACAACCGCGTCTGCCTCGTGAGACTCAATTTCACCAGTCAGTAAATTTCGAACAATAATTCCGCGCGCTTTTCCATCAATAACAACCAAGTCCAACATTTCGCGACGAGTATTGAGTTGAACATTTCCCAGATCAACCTGTCTCATCATTGATTGATAAGCTCCGTACAACAATTGTTGGCCCGTTTGTCCGCGGGCATAAAACGTCCGCGAAACCTGAGCGCCACCAAATGATCGATTCGCCAACAATCCACCATACTCACGTGCCAACGGCACGCCTTGCGCAACAGCTTGATCGATAATATTTACAGACACCTCAGCAAGTCGGTGAACATTGGCCTCGCGAGCGCGAAAATCTCCGCCCTTAACCGTGTCATAAAAAAGACGGTGAACAGAGTCACCATCGTTTTGATAATTTTTTGCAGCATTGATTCCGCCCTGTGCCGCAACCGAGTGAGCTCGCCGAGGAGACTCGTGAACACAAAATGCTTTTACACGATAACCAAGCTCGCCCAACGAGGCCGCCGCAGAGGCGCCAGCAAGACCGGTTCCCACAACGATAACCGAGTGTTTTCGCTTGTTTGCTGGATTCACCAGCTTCATATCAAATTTATGATTTTCCCACTTGGACTCAATGGGGCCGCTTGGAATTTTACTTTCTAATTTAACTGACATCTTTTCCTCGCCTTTATTTATGAAATAAGAAAACGTAAACGGGTTGTGATAAAAATCCTGTCACAATGACAATCGCGTACACCCAGGCAAACTTTTTAATTCCGCCCTGAAGCTTTCTTTCTAAAATTCCAAAAGATTGAAATACAGATGCGGCGCCATGGCTCACGTGAAAAACCATCAAGCCCAAGCAAATAAAATACCACGCCACATAGGCGGGGCTTTGAAACACTTCAACAACCAAGCGGTGCATGTCTCGCATCACGACACCATTAACTGTCGTTTCATAATATGTTCCATATTTAAATGTTATTAAATGAAGAATAATAAAAGCTAAAATAGCTGATCCTTGTGCAGCCATATATCTTGAGCCCCAGCTGACAGCTTTCTCGCCATTTGCAGAAACGGCATACTGAGCTCCGCGAGCAACGCGATTTTGTCGCGTCAGCAAAATGGCCATCAAAACATGAATAACCAAAGACGAAAGAAGAATTGCCTCTACCGCGTAAAGCAAAATTTTGTTTGCCGTTACCGAATAGGTGTACGCGTTATACAGCTCCGCACTAAAAAGTATCAGCATGTTGGGAGCCATGTGAGCAAATAAAAAGCCCACCCAAACTAGGCCCGTCAGCCCCATAATGTATTTTCGCCCGACGCTCGACTTCAGAAAATCTTTCATATTGAATTCCTTAGATTTAAGTATTCTCTTTTAATTTTCATTAACGAATCTACCTCACCCAAACAACAATTGTCATTTTCACACTCGTTTTTTGCATCACGTTATGTTGAAAATATATTTCTGTTTTCAGGCACTTAGGCTAGAACTTACTGGCTAACACGAGGTGATTTTATGAAGGTTTTTGTCTGCCTAAAACAAGTTCCCGATACGGAAACTAAAATTAAAATTTTGCCAGACCAGTCAGGTATTGATACTGCCGGAATCAAATGGGTCGTTAATCCCTATGATGAGTTTGCAATTGAAGAGGCTGTTAAGTTTAAAGAAAAAAATCCAACAGCTCAGGTTTGGGCCATAACCTCAGGACCAAAAGCCCGCGCCATAGAGTCCCTTCGAACGGCTTTGGCTATGGGTGCAGATGAAGCAATTGTTATTAATTCTCCTGACGGACTAGATGCTCTTTCGACAGCCCAGGCCTTGGCAAAGACAATCCAGCAAGAGGGTGGCGCGCACTTGGTTCTTACTGGTAAGATGGCTATTGATAATTCTCAATCCTCCGTCCCACAAATGGTTGCTGAGTTTTTAGGCATTCCACACACCACCGTTGTTTCTAAATTTGAAGCTACGGCCGAATCTTTTTTGGTCGAGCGCGATGCTGATGGCGGCACAAAAGAGGTTATACAGCTCATGTCGCCAGCCCTGGTTGCGGCAAACAAGGGCTTAAATATGCCCCGCTATGCAAGTCTTCCCGGAATTATGAAGGCCAAGAAAAAAATCATCAAAGAGGTTGAGTTTTCATCTCTTGGCATCACAACCACAGAACAAAAAGTTCGCTATTCTGGATTTGCGCTACCCCCAGAAAAACCACCCGTTAAGCTTTTGTCTGGAGATGTGGCGTCACAAGTCAGTCAATTGGTCGAAGCACTTAGAAACGAAGCAAAGGTAATTTAATATGTCTAAATTTTTAGTCTTTACAGAGTCACACAACGGTAAAATTAAACGCAGCTCACAAGAGCTTTTACAGTTTGCTGCAAAGTCGGGAAGCCCTGTCGTTTCTTTGATTTTGGATCCTGCTGCGGAGGCCCTTGGCCTTGAGGCTGCACACCATGGGGCGACAGAAGTTCTGTTTTCTAAAGATGCTGACTTTGAATCTTACAACCCCGAAGTTTTTACAACCGCATTAGTTGAAGCCATTCAAAAATCTGGTGCCTCAACTGTTTTGGCCTCGTCGTCTTCGACTGGAAAAGATCTTTTTCCACGCGTTGCTGCGCGGATCAAGGCTGGTGTTGTCTCTGATGGGATTGAAATTCAAGCCTCCGGTGATGATTTAAAAGTTAAAAAGCCTTTTTACGCAGGAAAATGTTTTGCAACGGCTACGTTTGAAAATACTGCTGTAAAAATGGTGCTGATGCGTCCCAATCAGTTGCCCGTGATGGCTGGTGATGCCACAAAAACAGCATCTCAATCTGAGCTTTCATTTACAAAACCATCTTTAAAAACTTTAATTAAGGCTATTGTAAAAGGAACTTCTGAAAAACTTGATCTGACCGAAGCAAATATAATTGTAGCTGGTGGTCGTGGTTTAAAAGAGGCTTCAAATTTTAAAATCTTGAATGACTTGGCTGATGTTTTGGGCGCGACAGTAGGTGCTTCGCGTGCTGTCGTTGATGCGGGTTGGGTTGGACACTCTATGCAAGTTGGTCAAACTGGAAAAACCGTGGCTCCGTCTTTATATATTGCCGTTGGGTTATCCGGCGCCATTCAACATCTTGCGGGAATGAGTGGCAGCAAAGTTATCGTAGCCATCAATAGTGATCCCAATGCTCCAATTTTTCAAAAAGCAACGTATGGCCTTGTTGGTGATGCTTTTGAAATTGTTCCTCTTTTGGCGGCTGAATTTAAAAAAGTTTTGCAGCATTAATTTCAAAATGCATAAAATCCGCGGCCACGTTCTTGGTTTTATTGTTTGGATTATTTACAGAATCCTCTCGGCGACGTGGCGCGTGCGCGTTGTCGAAGACGAGGCCCTGCGGTCTGACATTCAAAACAAACAGGCTGTCATTTTGTCGCACTTTCATCAAGACGAACTGGTTTTAATTTCTCTTGCTCCTCGCTACAAGATTGCAACAATGACCTCGACCAGCAAAGACGGTGAGATCATGACGACTGTTTTACGTCTTCTTGGTGCTCGAATTTCGCGGGGCTCTTCAACTCGCGGCGGGGTCAGCGCGCTTAAAGGCCTCATTCAACTTTGTAAAAATGGTTCCAACTCGACCTTTGCCGTTGATGGTCCAAAAGGCCCGCTTTACGAACCAAAGGCTGGTGTTTTTGAGTTTTCTAGACTGCTCAAATCTCCGATTTATGCAGCAGGCGTGGCTTGTGATCGGGCGTGGCATTTTCCTCGCGCTTGGAATAAAACTTTTTTACCAAAGCCCTTTGCTCGCGTTTTCGTCGTCTGGACAAAGGCCCAGGATCCTGTGACAAAAGACCAGGATCCACGATCGCCAGAATTAGCAAAAACCCTGAAGAATCAACTCTTTGCTGCGCGGCAGCATGCGACCAATTTGTTTGGCGCACAGAAGCCATGACGGTAACATTTAACGAAGACTCAAATTCGAATCATACAACAAAGGATTGGCTTGTTATGAAATGGTTTTTATCGATTTTACTTTTGGTTTCGACCACAGTTTTTGCCCAGTCAGGATCGTCTGTCGTAGCAACTGTTGGAAACAAGAAAATTACTTTAGATGACTTTAATAAAAAATATGCTGAGGTCACATCTCAAGTTTTAGTAAACCCTCCTTCAAAAAAGCTTTTCCTCGAAGACCTTGTTCGTTATGAGGTGGGTGTGCAAGAGGCCCGAAAGCGTGGTCTGGATAAAGACCCTATTGTGCTAGATCGCTTTAATCAAGAAATGTACAAAGCTCTTTTAGAAAAAGAGCTTGGCAAAAAAGTTCAAGAAAACGCTGTGTCCGAGGCTGAAATGAAGGCTTGGTATGCAAAAAATCCTCAAATCCGGCTTTCTGATATTTTGATTGAAATTAAGCCTGGAGCCACGCCCGCCCAACGAGCCGAAGCAAAGAAGCGCGCCGAAGAAATTTTGGCCGAAGTTAAAAAATCAAAGCGCCCCTTTGAGGAGTTGGTTCGACTCTACTCAGATGATTCGACAACAAAAAATCTAGGTGGAGATGTTGGATGGCAATCGCGCATCACCTTGATTTCTCCTTACTATGATTCTGCCGTAGCCCTAAAAGTTGGTCAAATTTCTCAGTCCCTTATAGAAACACCGTTTGGTTACCATATTCTAAAGCTAACAGGTCGCCGTAGCTATGAAGAAGCCACAAAGCGCGAAATTCGCATGGCCGTTTTTGATGAAAAAAGAAAAGCCGTTTTTGATGAGTTCTTTAACCGTATTAAAAAGCAGTACCAAATAAATGTTAATTCAAAGTTGGTTGAGTAAATTTTTTCGCCCCCACAGAACTGCCAAAAGCCCTGCCTGGTCGGGGCTTTTTCTTTTTTCTGTTTTTATTTTGATCTCTGGTTGCGATTTTTTTTCCAATCGAGTTCTAAATAAAACTGTTGTTGAGGTTGGCCCTCACAGAATGACGATTCAAGAGTTTTCCAAGCAACTCGCCGCCAAACTAAAAAATCTAGACGCCCTATCTGCAAAAGATCCTGCGATTTTATCCAAGTTTAAAGCAAAAATTATTTCTGACTTTGTTGTCGAATCACTTATTCTCATCTGGTTTCAGGAACAAAAACTCACGCTGACATCCGAAGAAGTTAATGCCGAATTAAAATCTCTCCAAAGCGGATATCCTGACGATAAAAGTTTTCGTTTGATTTTATCTGAAGAATCGATGGCCTATTCTCAATGGCGAAAACAAATTGAACAGAATCTCAAGCGAAAAAAGGCCTTTGCTCACATGAATCAGAACGTAACCCCTCCCACAGAGGATGAGCTTCTTTCTTATTTCAATAATAACAAAGAGCGATACCGACAAAAAGAGGCCGTTAAACTTTCACATGTTTTAGTTCTTGATGAAAACCAGGCCGAGATTGTTAAAAAGCTTTCGCGATCTCAAAAGTTTTCTGAAGTTATTAAAAAATTTTCAATGAGTCCAGACTCTGCCTTTGGTGGTGAATATGGCTGGGTTGAGCGTGATGCAAATGATGATCTTGAAAAACTTTTTAAAATGCGCGCCGGGGAGGTTTCTGCCCCTATCAAGATGCCAGATGGCTATCATATATTTCGCATTGAATCTCGACGGGGAGAGCGTCAAAAGACATTTAATGAGGTTCGCGAACAGGCAAAAAATGATGTTATTGCATTACGCCAGACAGCAAAGTTCTCTGCCTGGTTGGATGAACAAATAAAAAAGTATAAGGTCTTTAAGAACGTACAGGCTCTTGATAGCTTATATGTTGAAACCCAAGATGGCTCAGCTCAAAAATAGGAGCACAAATGATTCAACGAACAGCACTTTTAATTCTTGTTTTTTTAACAACACTTTCTTCTCAAGCCGCAAAAGAGGTTGTCGATAAAGTTATTGCAACTGTCAACTCAGAGGTTGTCCTTCTTTCAGACCTTCGAAAGCTTCAGGCTCGAATCGCCAAACCCGGAGCCATTGATGAATCACTTCTGTTGGGTGAAGCCATTTCTTCATTAAAAAATGATCGCAAAGCTCAGTTGCAATTTTTAATTCGCGAAAAACTCATCTCTGCAGAAATCAAACGCCAGGGGCTCGCTGTTTCTGATGACCGGCTTGAGACTGAAATAAATCAAATGGCCAAGCGCGGCCAAATGAATCGGGCTGAATTTACAGCCTATATTGCAAAACAAGGTTTTTCTATTGATGACTACAAAGAAATTCTTCGCAATAAACTCGAGAGACAGTCTTTTTTTGAGTCTGAAATAGTCGCCAAACTTCGCATCACAGATGAAGATGCCTATAGCGAATATCAAACAAAGAATCCAAATTATAAACCAAATGTGAATGAGTTTAAAATCGCTCAAATATTTTTTAACCCCTCAAAAACAGGAGCCGAGGCCGCTCTTATTCGAGCAAAAAACACATTAGAAAAGCTTAATCTCGGCGAAAGCTTTGAAGCCTTGGCTAATCGTGAAAGCGAAGACAGCTCAACAAATAAGGATGGTTACCTTGGCACATTCAAAACTGGCGAGTTTAATCCTGAAATAGAGCGCGCGGTCAGCGCCGTAGCTGTTGGCGACTTCACTCCGATTGTAAAAAGCAAACAGGGTTATCATATTTTTAAACTGCTTTCAAAAAAAACAACCGTGGACCCTCAGTTTTTAAAATATAAAGAAATGATAAAGGCCTCGCTTATTGAAAAAAACTTTTCCCGCCAATTAAAAAATTGGTTTGAGTCCAAAAAACAAGATGCCTACATCAGCACGTTTGAAACAACTCTTTAAAAAAATTGCAATAACAACGGGCGACCCTCGTGGAGTCGGTCTTGAGGTTGCGGCCAAGGCGCTTTATCAGCTTGGGCCCCAACCAAAAACACTTTTTTTTATTTTTCGTGATGTCACTCAAGAAAAAAATCAACCACGTTATTTTAGATTGATTGATCAAAAGTTTACACGCCTAACGTTTGCGTCTTTAGAAAAAGCCTTAGCATTTGCGAATGACCTCGAGGCAAGTCGTAAACTCAAAAAACATTTTTTATTTGATATAGCACAACGAACTTCGGCTGCCCATTGGATTCTGGATGCAATAACAGCCTGTCGGTCAAAGAAGCTCACTTCTCTTGTCACAGGTCCTCTGTCAAAAACACTTATTAAAAAATCTGGATTTAGCTTTATAGGACACACCGGGGCCTTTAGACAAATTTTTCCTTCAAAACCAATGCACATGGCTTTTGCTGGTAAAAAATTTAATGTTTTGCTGGCCTCTGATCATATTCCACTTGAGACGATTTCAAAATTTTTAACACCACTTAAGATCAAGCAGGCCATTTCTTCGGCCCGCAAGTTTCAGCGCCTGCTTGGATCTAAAAAACCAATCGCGCTGTTGGGATTAAATCCTCACGCTGGCGAAGGTGGGCTTCTTGGTCATTTTGAATCCAAATGTTTAAAAAAATTAGCATCTGATATCCATGGCCCCTTGGTTCCAGATGCTGCATTTTTTAAATCAAATTGGTCTAAGTATTCGGTATTTATTTGTCTTTACCATGATCAAGGCCTCATTCCTTTTAAAATGGTTCATGGACAAGACTCTGGAGTTCATATAACCGTTGGCCTTCCCTTTGTGCGCACGAGCGTAGATCACGGAACGGCTTTTGACATTTATAATAAAAACTTGGCAAATCCAGCATCAATGTTAGATGCTATTAAACTTAATTTAAAACTCACCCGTTGAGTTCAATTTTAAAGGTGGTCTTATGTTCGAACCAGTTATTTTTAGAGAATACGATATCCGCGGTGTGTACAACCAACAATTCGATTTAGATTTTGCTTATCAGCTCGGTAAAACATTTGCCTCGTACGTTTTAAAGAAGAGTGGCAAAAAAAATATGCGCTTATCTGTTGGATATGATGCACGCGTTTCCTCGGTTCCAATCATGAATAAAGTGACTCAGGGTATGAAAGAGTCTGGCGCCGAAGTTTATGTTTTGGGTTTAGTCACAAGTCCTATGTGCTATTTTTCAACGTTTCAATTGGATTTAGATGGAGCGATTATGGTGACGGGAAGTCACAATCCTCCCGACTTTAACGGATTTAAAGTCTCTTTGGGAAAAACCACAATTCATGGTGAAGAAATTCAAAGTTTGAAAAAAATTATGGAGGCCGGTGATTTTATTTCAGGCGAAGGCTCAATCAAAGACTATGATATTTTTCCAGAATACCTCGAGCGATATAAAAAAGAATTTGGAACAATGGCTCCCGTTAAAGTTGTTCTCGACTGTGGAAATGGCGCCGGTGGTGTTATTGCTCGAAAACTTTTTAATGTCGTTGGTTTGCAGCCTGAAATTTTATTTGAACAGCCTGATGGCGCTTTTCCAAATCATCATCCCGATCCAACTGTTGAAAAAAACCTGGTGGCCTTAGCGGCCAAAGTTCGTGAAACAGGAGCCGTTGCGGGTATTGGTTTTGATGGCGATGCGGATCGAATAGGGGTTGTTGATCACACCGGACGCATGATTTATGGCGACGAGTTGATGACTATTTATGCCCGAGCTATTCTAGAAAATTCAAAGGGTGCAAAAATTGTTGGTGATGTTAAATGTTCTGACTTTATGTATACCGATATTGCCAAGCATGGTGGCGAGCCGATTCTTTGGAAAACAGGACATAGTCTGATCAAAGAAAAAGTAAAGTCTGAAAAGGCTCCCTTCGGCGGTGAAATGAGCGGTCATATTTTCTTTGCAGACCGAAATTATGGTTACGACGATGCTCCGTATGCAGGCTTACGACTTTGTGAAATTCTTGCAAAATCTGGAAAAAACATAGCTCAATTGCTCGAGGGATTTCCCAAGGCTTTTAACACTCCGGAAATTCGCATCGATACGACTGAGGAAAAAAAGGTTCTCATTGTTGAAAAGGTTAAGGAAAAGTTTTTAAACCTTAAGGATCCGAACATAAAAGTTAATCTGATTGATGGAATTCGCATTAGCTTTCCAGATGGTTGGGCTTTAGCACGATCTTCAAATACACAACCTGTTATCGTTGTGCGCTTTGAATCAACATCTGCGGATGGTTTGGCTCGAATTCAAGACTCTGTCATGAGTGTGGTTAATCAGTATTTATAGCGCTCTCTAAAAATAAAAAAGCCGGCGTTTCCGTCGGCTTTTTTTGAATCAAAATTTTTAATTTCTAAAATTAGAAACCGAATTTTGCTCCTGGAATTTTAATGAACGCTACTAGGAACGCCAAAATTACCAATGACTCGATCAAAGCTAAAGATAAGATCAGGGGAGTAAATAATTTATCTCCAGCTGCGGGGTTACGTGCAATACCTTCTAAAGCTGCTGCTGCCGCTTTACCTTGAGCAGATGTTCCGCCCAAAACTGCTAAGCCAATTGCTAAAGCTGCGCCAATTGCTACTAATCCGCTAGCTGTTGTGATTCCAGAAGCATCTTGTGCAAATGCTGATACTGAAGCCATTACTGTTACTGCAAATACGATTGCCTTTTTCATGTGTTCTCCTTGCCCCTGAAGGGCGGGTGTTTAGTGGTCGTGAGCTGTTGCAAGAGCTATGTAGACCATTGATAACAAAGTAAAAACGAACGCCTGAATCGTGCACACAAGAAGTCCCATTGCATAAAATGGAATTGCTGGGCCGATCGGGAAAAGTCCTAAGAATACAGAAAGCACTGTGTGATCACCTGTCATCACGTTTGCCAAACGAAGACCAAGTGTTAGTGGACGAATAAAGTGAGAGATAATTTCGATAATCAACATCAATGGAGCCAGCCAAAGAACAGGTCCTAAAAAGTGTTTTAAATATCCTAAGCCGCCCTCTTTAATGCCTAAAACATTGTACGCAAGAAATGAAAATATTCCGAATGCAAACGTTGTATTAAAATTTTCTGTTGCCGGAGTCATTCCTGGCACCAAGCCAATCAAATTATTAAAGAGGATATAAGTAAATAACGCCGCAAAATACGGAGCAAATTTTCGTCCATTGTGACCAATCACTTGATCAGCTAAACCGCCGATATATTCTGTGAAAACTTCAAAAATTCCGCGCAAAGAAAGCTTATTGGTTGGAATAACCGCGGCTTCACCTTTTCCCAAAGTAGCAACGGCGCGAACACCCATCAGCATAATAAGTAAGGAGGCTATGATTAAAGTAGCAACATGCGTGTAGTGGTGACCTACTCCAGGAATTAATTGAGTCCAATTAAAATGCATACAATCCTCGTGATTAAAAGTTTGCTAGGTGCTTTTTCTAACAAAACTTTGGATCGCTGTCATGCTAAGTATCGCAATTACAAGAGACGATAAGCCAATAATTAAACCGCCGGGATGAAGCCATTCAATTTGGCTCATTTGCCACAATAATAATCCAAGTAAAATGTATTTAAACCCTATGATAAGCGCCGCCAGAATGGCTGATTTTTTTTTAAAAACCAGTCGCCATGTGTAATAAAATCCTAATAAATTCAATAACATAATCAACCCACCAAGCAGGCAGCTGTTTGCTGCCGCTGGACCTGATTTGAAAAGCAAAACCACAGCACAAACGCCTGTGAATAAAATCAACAGGAGTGCTGTTAGTTTAATCATTTCTTAGACCCCTTAATTTTACAATGAGGCTTATGAACCAAATTAAAAACCCCAAAACAACACAAATTGCCTGGGCACCTGAGTATCCCTTGCCCTCGAGCCAACTCCCAAACCAAAGGGATGCTAAGATTAAACCAATAAGTTCAAACCCAATCGCTGCAAAAACGATATATTTATTCCTCATTATTTCCGTCGCCCCTTGAATAAAGGTTTATTCGTTAGTTTTTCTTTCAGTCGCTTTTCACGAAGCTCTAAATAAGAAAGATCTTTTATTTGATCTCGATATTTATCTAAATAGGAAAGTGCCGAAACGTAGTCTTCTTTTTCTTCATAGGCAATCGATGTGGCGATATACAAATTTTCTTCAGCAAAATAAACCTCATCCAGCTTACGCAACTCTTCGTAAGTTATCAGCGCCTGATCATGCTTTTTAGAAGAAATCAAAACTTCTGCTTTTAGTTTTAAAAGATGTTTTCGTTCTTTTTGAGCTGTTTTCAGTGCACCGTCGATATAATCTAATGATGAGTCCGCATTTCCAGTTAAAAACTGCGCTTGTGCAATTTTTAATTTTATTTTTTCTTTTTGATCAGAGCCTAAATCCAGTTGTTCCAAAATAAGAAGGTCTTTTAGGGCCTGGGTATAGTTTTGCAAATTTTCTAAATAAACTTCCGCCACAGCCTCTTGAGCATTAATTCTTTGGCGAGAGTCTTGTGATTTAAGAATAATTTCTCGATACAGTCGAATCGATCGCTCAAAGTCTTGAATTTCAAATCGCGCGATTCGCGCCGCCTCAAGAAGTGCTTTTGTTTTCTTTTTATCATTTTTCTCTAATTTTGCAGACTGCTCCAGCAGATTAATTGCTAATCGAAAATGACCGTTTTCGATTTCTTGGTAAGCGTCATTGTACAGCGTTTCCGATCGAGGAGTGCAGGATTCAAAAAAAACGGCAGCGCTAAAAAGTAACGCTGCCGTAAAAGTAAATTTCTTTTTCAAATTAATGAACTTCTTCGCCAGCTTTGTCTTCATCTTCAATGACGGCGACCCCTGTTACGACTTCTTGTTTTTCATCTAAATTGATTAAACGAACGCCTTGAGTGTTTCGACCCAGAACAGAAATATCAGAAATTTTCATTCGAATAACCTGTCCCTGATCTGTTGATAAAATAACTTCTTGAGTGGCAGAAACCTTCTTGGTTCCAACAACAATACCCACCTTGTCGGTCGTTTTCTGAGTGATGATTCCAACACCCCCACGTCCCTGGGTTCTGTACTCTTCAACCTCAGAGCGTTTTCCATAACCCTTTGATGTGACCATCAAAATCGTATCCTTAGTTGCTTTTTCAAGCACAATCATATCCACAACGGAGTCTTCCTTCGAAAGAGTCACACCTTTTACGCCTCGAGCCGATCGACCCATGCCGCGCACATCGGCTTCATTGAAGCGAATCGACATTCCTTCTTTCGTGGCAATAAATATATCGCTTTGGCCGTCAGATATTTTTGCAGCGACAACTTGATCCTCAAGATCTGTTGTGAGTGCAATAATTCCAGCCTGCCGCGGATTCGAAAAAGCATCCAAAGATGTTTTTTTAATAATCCCTTTTTCAGTAATCATAACAACGTACTGATTTTCACTGAAAACATCGATCGGCAAAATCGCTTTCACCTTTTCTCCGGCAGTCAAATTCACGACATTTGCCAATGATTTACCTTTTGAAGTTCGGCTGCCCAAAGGCAAGCGATGAACTTTGCACCAATAAACTTTTCCTTTATCTGTAAAAACCAACAGCTGTGTCTTGGTTGAGGCTGTAAATAGATCTGTGACGTAATCTTCTTCGCGTGTTTCCATGCCCTTTAGGCCTTTGCCGCCACGCTTTTGAACTCGGTACTCTTCGGTAGAAATTCGCTTAATATAGCCTGTGTTCGTAACGGTCACGACCATTGGTTCGTCAGAAATTAGGTCTTCATCTTCGATGTCCGTCAAATCACCTGTAATTTCTGTCCGGCGTTTATCTGCATACCGTTTTTTTATGTCTTCAAGTTCGCTAACGATAATTTTATAAATTTCTTTTACGTCTGCCAAAACAAATCGAAGCCATTCAATTTGCTTAACTAACTCGGCCAACTCATTGATAATTTTATCTCGCTCAAGACCTGTAAGGCGCTGTAATCGCATTTCTAAAATAGCAACCGCTTGGCGTTCGGTGAAAGAAAATTTTGCTATCAATGCCTCGCGCGCAACAGTTGGCTCTTTTGAAGCCTTGATTGTTGCGATCACTTCATCAATATGATCCAGGGCTTTTTTCAAGCCCTCTAAAATATGGGCGCGCTCTTGAGCCTTCTTAAGTTCGAAAATACATCGCTTTGTAACAACATCACGACGATGATCAACAAAAGCTTCCAGCATTCGCTTCAAATCAAAAGTAATTGGTTGATTTTTATTGTCCAAGGCCAACATGTTGATACCGAAACTGACTTGCAGCTGTGTAAACTTTAAAAGACGATTTAAAATAACTGATGCATTTTCGCCGCGCTTAAGAACAATAACGACACGCATTCCTTCGCGAGACGATTCGTCGCGAATATCTGAAATGCCTTCAACAGTTTTTTCACGAACTAAGTCGGCAATTGTTTCGATAAGTTTTGCCTTGTTAACTTGGTATGGAAGTTCGTTAACAATAATTTCTTCGTGATCTTTTTTTGTTTCAATCTCTGTTTTGGCTTTAATTGTGATAATACCACGGCCTTTTTTATACGCCTGTAAAATTCCAGATCGTCCTGCGATTTGTGCCGCTGTTGGAAAATCAGGGCCGGGAATTCGCTCGATCAGCTCTTCGATTTCACATTCTGGATTTTGTATTAAGTGAATGCACCCGTCGATCACTTCACCCAAATTGTGTGGGGGTATGTTCGTTGCCATACCTACTGCAATTCCCGAAGAACCGTTAACCAAAAGATTAGGAAATTTTGCAGGCAACACTAAAGGAATTTCTAATGAATCATCATAGTTGGGACCAAAAGGAACTGTTTCTTTTTCAATATCGGCCAGCAACTCTTCTGCAAGACGAGTCATGCGAACTTCTGTGTATCGAGAAGCTGCGGCAGAGTCGCCATCTATTGAGCCGAAATTTCCTTGACCATCAATTAAAGGGTAGCGCAATGAAAAGTCTTGAGCCATACGAACCATAGTTTCGTAAACTGCCAAATCTCCATGAGGATGGTATTTACCGATAACGTCACCCACAATACGAGCTGATTTTTTATACGGCTTATCATGAGTGTTGCTCAATTCATGCTGTGCAAATAAAATGCGGCGATGAACTGGTTTTAATCCGTCGCGAACGTCGGGCAATGCGCGACCAACAATAACCGACATCGAGTACTGCAAATAGGCTTCGCGCATCTCTTTGTTGATATCAACATTTGTTATGCCTTTAACTTCATTATTATCCATAAATTTCCTTAATTCACATTCATTGAAAAATTACACATCTAAAGCACGAACCAATAGCGCATTGTCATTAATAAACTTACGTCGTGGTTCAACTTGTTCGCCCATTAAAACACTAAATGTTTCGTCTGCAGCAACTGCATCATCAATCGTCACTCGCAAAAGATTTCTATTAGCTGAGTTTAAAGTTGTATCCCACAGCTGCTCTGGATTCATCTCGCCCAGTCCTTTATATCGTTGAATATAAATTCCTTTTTTTGAAGACTCCATAACGTGTTCATAAAGACTTTGATAATTTTCAAATGAAAACTCTTCATTTCCTTGAACAATGTTTACCGGCAATAAAGATGTTTTTTGAATAGATCTCCACAGAGATAGTAATTCAACAATTTCAGATGCATTGATTAAATCCGTATTGAAAACTGTTGTGGTTCGATCTGCATATCGTGTTGTTTCTACTTTTGCACGAGCTTTTCCATCTTCGGTTGATACCAACGTTTTTATATCTGTAATTCCCATGGCTGGGTTGGCTGCAATCCAACTTTCGAGATCTTTCATTATTGTCGTCAGTCCAGATTCTGTTTTCAAAGCTTCTTCAAGCTGTGGAACCTTTGTCAGAGCAAAATACAAAACATCTGGATCGTATTTTTTAGAAGATATTTTTAACAAACGATAGAATTTTTGAATGTTTAAAATCATTTCCCGCATTTCTGCGGCTTCCACTTTCTTGCCTTTAATTTGAAATGAGTCTAAGCCCGTTTTTAATAAAAATTCTGTCAATGCCACTTCGTCTTTGAGGTACGTTTCAGATTGTCCCTTTTTCGCGCGATAGAGTGGCGGTTGAGCGATATAAATATATCCTTTTTCAAGCACCTCTGGCATTTGACGATAAAAGAAAGTTAATAAAAGCGTTCGGATATGAGACCCATCCACGTCGGCATCTGTCATGATAATGATTTTATGATATCGAATTTTTCCAACATCAATATTGTCTTTACCAATTCCAGTTCCCAAAGCTGAAATCATCATGCGAATCTCTTCGTTAGATAACATTTTATCAAAACGAGCTTTTTCAACATTTAAAATTTTACCTTTTAAAGGAAGTACTGCTTGAGTTTTTCGATCACGCGCCATTTTTGCGGAACCACCTGCAGAGTCTCCCTCGACAAGGTACAGTTCACATTTTGCTGGATCTCGCTCTTGGCAATCAGCCATTTTTCCTGGAAGTGATCCTCCATCCAATGCCGTCTTACGGCGAGTTAAATCTCGGGCTTTTCGAGCCGCATCGCGCGCGCGTGCGGCCTCAACACACTTAGTAACAATCGTTTTTGCCGACCCAGGATTACGGTCAAACCAATCTGATAGTTTTTCATTTACAAGAGATTCAACAATACCTTTAACTTCGGCATTGCCCAATTTTGTTTTTGTTTGTCCTTCAAAAAGTGGTTCTCGAACTTTTACGGAAATAATCGCAGCTAATCCCTCGCGGATATCTTCGCCCTCGATACCTTCTTTAAAATCTTTAACCAAACTCTTTTGGGTTGCGTATGTGTTTGTCGAACGTGTGAGGGCTCCGCGAAAACCCACCATATGAGTTCCGCCCTCATGTGTATTAATATTATTTGCGTAGCAGTAAATTGATTCTGTATAGGAATCATTCCATTGCATCGCGATCTCGACTTCTACTTGATCTTTTTCACCCTTAAAATAAATCACATCGTTATGAATTGATTTTTTAGATTGATTTAAATAAGCAACAAATTCTGCAATTCCAGTTGCATACTGAAAATCAATTTTTTTACCATTGCGATCATCCATAAGACAAATATGTAAGCCCGCATTTAAAAAGGCCATCTCGCGAAAACGATTTGTTAATGTGTTGGTGTCAAATTCCATTCCAGGTTCTTTAAAAATTTCGACATCTGGTTTAAATGTGACAACAGTACCCTTACGAGAAGTGGGTCCCAAATTTTCAACTGGTCCTTGCGGAATACCTTTTGAATAAATTTGTCGATAGTGAGTTCCATTTTTATGAGACTCAACCTGACAACGAATTGAAAGTGCATTCACAACTGAGGCGCCCACCCCATGAAGACCGCCTGAAACTTTGTAGGCAGAACCTTCAAACTTACCACCAGCATGTAAAACTGTATAAACAACTTCCATGGCATCTTTACCGGACTTATGAGGTCCAACAGGAACTCCACGACCATCATCATCCACCGAGAGTGATCCATCCGTGTGAATTGTGACAAGAATGCGTTTACAATATCCAGCTAAAGATTCATCAACCGCATTATCCACAATTTCATACACAAGATGATGATAACCGCGAATGGTTGTATCACCAATATACATGCCGGGACGTTTACGAACAGCCTCAAGGCCTTCTAAAACTTGAATGTCATCGGCGCCATAATTTTTATTCTGATCGACATGCGTACTAGAAACATCTGACATGAGTACTCCTTACTCAGTAATTTAAACATCAAAAAACATATCAACATTTTTCACAGATTTATCCACAGATTCAGTTACGAATGAAGCGTAACAATTCCGGAATCCACGTGAAAAATTTGACTTTTTTCCATGCGTAATTTTTTTAGAACAGATGTGTCTGTCGTTGTTACGAAGGTCTGAGTTTCTATTTGATTGAGAGTCGAAATTAACGATTCTTGCTTACTCAAATCCAGCTCAGACAACACATCATCTAAAAGTAGCACAGGATAAAATCCATGAACCCTATGATGATACACAATTTGCGCCATTTTGAAAGCTAATATGATGGATCTTTGCTGCCCCTGCGAACAAAAAAATCGTGAGTCTTTTCCGTTATATAGAAAGACCACATCATGCTTCTGGGGGCCGATTAGAGAAGCTCCTGAGCGGATCTCAGCAATAGCTAAATCTTCGAGCCTTTTTTCTAAAAATTCGAGTATTTTTTGAGCACTTTCATTGCAAAAATTCTGATCTGATATTATGTAATTATAATCAAAAATAGCCTGATTCTCGTTATGGATTTCATTCAATGTTTTTTGGACATCAGGTTTTATATTTTTAAGTGCTTCTAATCTTAAAAACGTCAATTCCGACGCCAGTTTTAAATAAATGGGGTTTAAACTTTCTAAAGTTTTTATTCCAATTTCTCGGTCTATTTTTTCAGAATTGATGTCTTTAAGCAGTTTATTTCGTGTTTTAAGAGCTCTCTTGAACTCGTTAACGAGCTTTTTACCAAAAGTATAGGTTTGAATCAGTATTTGATCTAAAAGCTGTCTGCGATGGTCTGCACTTTCTTTAATACTATTTAAACTTTCAGGAGAAAAAAGAATCGCTGGAGGCAACTCAGCCGCGATTTGAGATGATTTTTTTTCATTAATTAAAAAATTTTTATGATGAGCTGTTAGATTAATTTTTAAATCATAATCTAAATTTCGATTTTCAATCAGACATTTTATAAAGGCTTCAGATTTATTTTCTTGAATAAGAGTGTCGTATCTTGAATAGCGAAAACTTTCACCCTCGATTATAAAATAAACAGCTTCTAAAATATTTGTTTTACCCTGTCCATTTTCGCCAACAAAAATATTTAAGCGATCTGCAAATTTAATTTGAAGAGACTCAAAATTACGAAAATTCGAAATTGATGCGTGACGAATTTTCATAAGGATCTTTCTAAAATCAAATTCTCATAGGCATAACAACATTCAAATAATCAGAATTATCAGCTGGTTTTAATACACCAGGAGAGAGCTGATCATTCAATTCAAATTCAACATGATCTTGTTCGATATTTTTTAAAACATCTTCAATATACCGCGCATTAAAACCTATTTTTAATTCAGGACCTTTATAATTAATATCTAATTCTTCCTTAGCATCACCAAGCTCGGGATTATTAGAAGTGATTTCTAATTTACCCTCTGTGAAATGCATTAAAATAGCTTTTGATTTTTGATTAGCTAATAAAGAAACACGTTTTAAACTTGATAAAATAGACTCGCGAGGAACAGTGATTTTATGAGTCAACTTCTGTGGAATAAACTGTTGATAATTAGGATATTTACCTTCGATAAGACGAATCATCAGAATACTTGTTCCAGCTTTTAAAATAAACTGAGATCCTTCCACAGCAATAAAAACATCATCTACTGTTGATTCAATTAATTTTTTAATTTCAAATAATCCTTTTTTAGGAATAATGACGCCGATTTTTTCATTAAAACTTAATTCTTTAAAACTTTTCTTAATCATACTTAATCGATGACCATCAGTAGCCACCATTGTAATTCGATTTTTTTCATAAGATTCAAAAAAAACACCATTCAAGTGATATCGAGTTTCATCATTTGATACACTGTATATTGTTTTATCGATCATCATTTTAAATTCGGCCGCATTGATCTTAGAAAAATTTTCTGAATTATAAGTTGGAAAAACAGGATACTCATCAGCGGCTACACCAATGATCTTAGATAAAAATTTACCCTGTTTAATTTCTAACCAATTATTTTCTTTCTTAATTAATTGAATTGGTCCATCAAAGAGTTCCTTCGTAATCTCAAATAGGCTCTTAGCGCTCACTGCGACTTTACCAGCCTCTTTTATTTGAGCCGGTGCCGTATCTGTAAGACTGACTTCTAAATCTGTTGCGTAGGCTTTGAGGAAAGTGCTTTGAGCTTCTAACAAAACATTAATGAGAATGGGCATTGTATTTCTTTTTTCTACAATGTTTTGAGTACGACTTAATAGATTTAATAAATCTTTTTTTTGTATCTCTATTTTCATTCTTCTGTTTCCTAATATTAGTATTATATATAAGTAGTAGTAGTAGTAGGCCCGTTGGTAATTGGATATTTCTACTAACCAGCTGAAACTATTAACCTTTGTTCGTGGAAAACTCAATCTGTTAACACATTCAAATTTTCGTCAAAAACGGGGGAAACTTTTCCCACATTTTAATACACTAGTTTATCAACACCAGTTTCCACAATCCACAATCACAATCCGGTGATATTGTTGATAACATTGGTTAACTCATCGATATCATTCTTAAATTGAGGGTCTTTACTCTGTAGAGATTGTACCTTTTCTAAGGAATTGATCACTGTCGTGTGATCTCTGCCTCCAAAAGCGCGCCCTATATCCACCAAAGATTTATCCAAAAATTTCTTGATTAAATACATAGCAATTTGGCGTGGAACAACTATTGGACGTGCCCGACTTGTTGATTTCAAATCAGTTATGCGTATTTTATAGTATTCGGAAACAATGCGTAAAATTTCATCTACACTGATGGTGACTGTATTTTCATGATGGGCCAAAACTTTTCGAGCTAGCTCAATATTGATACTAAGACCCTGAAGTTCAGAATACATTTTTATTTTTTTAAGATTACCTTCAAGCTCTCGTATTGATTTTTTTGAAATTTTTGCAATGTATTGAATGGTTTCTTCTGAAATTCTTAAATTAAAATTTTCTGATTTATATCTTAAAATGGCGATGCGTGTTTCAAGATCTGGCATTGTAATATCAGCAATTAAGCCACGCTCTAAACGGGTTCGAGAACGATCTTCTAAATTTAAAATATCTTTTGGCATGCGATCACTTGCCAAAATAACCTGTTTTTTTCGTTCGATAAAAGTGTTGATTGTGTGGAAAAACTCTTCTTGAACAGCTTGTCCACGACCAATCATTTGAACGTCGTCCACAACTAAAATATCTGTGTTATCGCGATATTTTTGACGAAATTTATCCATTTCTTGACGTCGGATTGCCGAAACACACTCGTTTAAAAAGCGTTCTGCTGAAATATATGAAATGCGAAGATGTGAAAAATTATGTCGAATTTCATTCGCAGCTGCATTCAGCAAGTGTGTCTTTCCCATTCCAGACGGACCATAGATAAAAAGGGGATTATAGTCATCAGCCCCTGGATTTCTAGAGACATTATAGGTCGCTGCGTGGGCAAATTCAGAGTTTTTTCCAACCACAAATGTCGAAAAAGTAAAATCAGAATTAATATTTTCATAGAGCTTTGCAGGTTGAGGCGCGAGAACAGGCGCAACAGGTGTTTGAAAGACCTGATCTGCATTTTGCATAATATCTTGCAAAGACGTGTTGTAATCATCGGCTACTTTTCCAGTAACTATGAACTCAACCACTGTCGGTTGATTTGAAACACTTGCAAGCTCTAGTGTGATTTTTTCTTTTAAATGTTCATTCACGTAGAAATAAAAAAACTGATTTGGAACACCTAGTGTGATTTTAAATACACCATCAATTTTTTCAGTTTTAATCAAATCAATGGGGTCTAACCAGTTCTCCAAGAGCTTATTAGCTCCGTTTTTGCTTTTCATCGAGGATTTGATTTGACTCCAAAACGAACTATTGATTTCCATGATCCCCCTCTGGACCTGAACTGATTAACCTTAGCAGTCCGACTTATCAACAGTTGACCACTATGCCGCAATGTGCTTTATATTTAATTCACAATATTTAGGACTGCTTAAATATTATACAATTGACGTGAATGACGTCGTAGGAACACTAGTTGAAAAACTAGTTATATATAGAGGTGTAGAATGAAAAGAACATATCAACCAAGTAATCGTCGTCGCAAAAAAACTCACGGTTTTCGCGCCCGCATGGCAACCAAAGATGGACAAAAGGTATTAGCACGTCGTCGAGCTAAGGGTCGTAAGCGCATCGCAATCACTGCTGGTGGCAAATAATCCAAAACCTCTTAAGAGATCGTCAGATTTTTTAGAAATATCAAGCAAAGGTAGAAAGATAAAAGCAGCCCCATGGCTGCTTTTACAGGTTTTACCCTCGCCAGATGGATCTAATTATTATGGTCTAACGATATCTCGAAAAGTAGGTTCCTCTGTCATTCGTAATAGGCTTAAACGATGGGTGCGTAACTGTGTTAGATCAGAGAAATGGCCAGAACAGTTTAATTCAAAAAAAGTTGTGTTTGTGTTCCGACCACAATCCGCCGATGGCTTTTATAAACAACTCAAATACGCCCAATTCCGCGAGCTCTATAAAAAACTCTAATTCTATGAATAAAATAGCTCGAACCCTTATTTTATTTTATCAAGCGACAATAGCTCATTTTCTTGGAGGAAATTGTCGTTATTATCCAAGCTGTTCTCATTATGCATTGCAAGCGTTTGAGGTTCACAGCCCATCTAAAGCATTATTTTTTACATTAAAACGCATCTTGAGCTGTCATCCGCTTAGCCGGAAGCCATTTTTTGACCCAGTTCCAGCTGCAGATTATCACCAAACCCAAAGAGGTCTGAATTGAACACACCAAATGAATCTCCCTTTAGTAATCCAAAGTTTTTAATTGCGATTGTTCTGACTTTTTTAGGTCTTTGGGGCTGGCAGTATTATATGAATAAAACATATCCACCTCAGGTTTTGGCGCCAAAACCAGTCACCACAACCCCAATAGCAACCGATAACAAGGCTGCAAGCGAGCCCGCAGTAACGACATCTGGCGCAGCCAAAGATGTTGAAATCGTTGTTCCAGCCGAAGAAAAAACAGTTTCCTATGAAGACGCATTGGTGCGCTGGACGCTTTCTTCAAATGGAATGGGTTTTAAAACTTTTGAACTTAAAAATTATAAAGATCGCAAACAGGGCCAAATCGAGTTCGTATCCAGCGAAAATCTTTTCAGCGTTTATGCGAACAATCAAAAAGTAAATTTCAATTTAACTTCAATTTCAGATGTTGAATTTCGTGGCGAAGCCCAAGTGGATGGAAAACGAATTTCGCGAACACTGAAGTATAACAAAAATAATTCAAGCTTTGAGTCAAATCTTGAATTTGATGGAGCACTCAATACGATTACTTTTTCAATAGATGAGAAAAAATTGACGCCTTCTGGTGGCTCCTTTTTTATGCCTTCGTTTGAAAAACAAGATTTTTTATATCAACAAGCTGGAAAAATTGTATCTGAACCGATTTCTTCGTTGGACGCACAAGAAGTATTTAACAAGCGCTCTACGGCTGTCACGCTGGCGTCGATAGGTACACAGTATTTTACGATTGCTTCAATAGACAAGTCTGAGCTGGCCCCCGTATTGAATATGACTGTTCAGGGTGGCCAAGCAAAAATGCAAATGATTTATGAAACAGTAAATTCTCAAGTTAAGTCGCTTCGTCAGATTTACTTTGTTGGAGCAAAAGATCCTGATGTCTTGAAAAGAATTGATTCATTAATGCCCGAGGTTATGGACTATGGAATTTTTGGATTCATAGCGAAGCCGCTGTTAATGTTGATGAAGTTCATGCACTCGATTTTTGGAAATTGGGGATTAGCAATTATCGGCCTGACATTAGTTGTGCGAATTGTCTTATTGCCATTTAACGTTATGTCATTTCGATCAGCGCGCGCCATGCAAAAGATTCAACCGCTATTGAAAGATATCCGAGATCGCTATAAAAGCGATCCGCTTAAAGTTAATCGAGAAACAATGGCGCTCATGAAGGAGCATAAGGCAAACCCACTGAGCGGCTGTCTTCCGATGCTGATTCAAATACCAATCTTTTTTGCGCTTTGGAAAACAATTGGCTCGAGCGTTGAAATTTATCAGCAGCCATTTTTTGGATGGATTCAAGACCTGAGCTCGCATGATCCTTTTTTTGTTATTCCTGTTTTGATGGGCGTAACAATGTTTTTTCAGCAAAAACTGACTCCGACGACAATGGATCCTATGCAGCAAAAGATTTTAAATTTTATGCCGATTATTTTTACGGTATTTATGTTTAGTTTACCAAGCGGACTGACGCTTTATAATTTTGTCAGCGCACTATTCGGAGTCATTCAACAGTATTTTTTATTAAAAGACACGTCAGCTAAGGCTGCATAGAAAGGATTTGTCATGGCAGGATTTTTCAGCAAAATTTTTGGGGGCGGGAAAAAAGAAGATCTTGAATCCGTTGTTGAGGCCACTTTAAATGGTATTTTAGAGAAGGGTGCATTCGATTTATCATATGAGTTGAATCTCGAGAAAAAAGACGATGTGACAGAAGTTCGCATTGAGTTTTCGGGCGCCGACGAGGCGCTTCTTAAAGATTACAAAGGTCAGTTGATGGATGCAATTCAGTTGATTATTAAGCGAGTAACTCAGCACCACTTTGCAGACACAATGACAAATGTAATTGTCGATTGCGGTGGGTTTCGCGAGGAGTCTGAAGCAGCTCTTATTGAGCGCGCTGAGCATCTTAAAAAAATCGCAATTGAACAGGGAAAGTCCGTTTACTATCGCGCACTTCCACCAAAAGAGCGTAAAGTTGTTCATCAATACTTAGCACAAGACGGGCGAGTGAAAAGCCGATCATTGGGTGATGGTTTGTATAAGAAAATTAAAATTTTTCCTGCAAAGAATGCCAACACTGAGGCTAGCGAAACAGAAGAGGCTTAGTTTTACAGATTAAGAAGGCTTTATATGCGGAATCGAAGTGAACAGACTATTTGTGCTATTTCGACTCCGCCAGGAACTGGCGGCATTGCCGTCATCCGTTTAAGCGGCCCGGGAGCACTTCAGCTTGCTCAAAAAATTTCTCCAGGCCTATTGAAAAAAACAATTCAGAGTCATCGCGCTTATTTTTCTATGATCCGAGATTCTAGCGGTGAGCTGTTAGATGAGGCTGTAATCACTTATTTCGAGGCTGGAAAATCGTTTACTGGTGAGCAGGTCGTCGAAATTTCCTGTCACGGAAGCGAGTATATTTCTGAAAAAATTATTGATTTATTAGTTGATCATGGTGCAAGCCTTGCCGAGAAGGGTGAGTTTACATTTCGTGCGTTTATGAATAATAGAATTGATTTGGTTCAGGCAGAATCCGTTCTTTCGCTGATTCAAAGTCAAAACCAAGCTTCTGCACGAGTAGCGATGCGACAGCTTCAGGGGCATATTTCTCGGAAGTTTGAGTCTATTGAATCTCGCTTAACGTGGTGTTTGGCACATATTGAGGCCTCAATTGATTTTTCAACTGAGGGGATCGATGTCGTTGACCCCCTTGTTTTATTAGAAAAATTAAAAGCACTTCGACAGGAAATGTTTATTCTTGTGAGTTCATACCGTTCAGGTCGACTGATTAAAGAGGGGATTAAAGCTGTCCTTTTGGGAAAACCAAATGTTGGAAAATCGAGTCTGTTAAATCTTTTTTCAGAGGATGATAAGGCGATTGTGACCCCAATTGCAGGAACCACTCGAGATGTCATTCATGGGGCAACGCTTTTCGAGGGGTTGCGATTTACCTTAAGCGATACAGCAGGCCTGCGCGAAACGCGAGATGAGGTCGAAAAAATTGGCGTTGATCGCAGCCACAAAGAGGCTTTGCGAGCGGATATTGTACTGTATGTCGTTGATCTCACAAGCATAGATGCCCAGGAAATTCGCCAACAACTTCAGTCTGTCGCGGGACCGCTAATTATATTACTCAACAAAAGCGATCTCGTGAGCTCGCCCCAGATCACTCAAGCTAGAGAAATTTTACAAAGCCTTATACCCACCCTAGAGGAGAAGGACACGATTTTAACATCACACCTTGATCCCGACACTCGGATCAGAGTATTAACTGCAGTGAAGAATAAATTAGGGCAAATGAATGTTATGGATGAGGCCGTTGTGACGTCTGCTCGTCAGTATGAGATGTCAAAGTATTCGCTGGATATGCTTGATGTTTCAATTTCAGAGCTTGAAAAAAAGATGGGCGCCGAGTTTATCGCGATGTATTTGAAAGAGTCATTGCTGTCAGTACAACGTATTTTGGGCCATGTGTTTGATGACCAAATCATGGACCGCGTTTTTAAAGAATTTTGCCTAGGAAAGTAATCAGCAAGGGTTTTCATGAAAACTTACGATATCATAGTGGTTGGCGCCGGACACGCGGGTGTTGAAGCTTGTTTAGCTTCGGCGCGCTTGGGTTTGCAAACCCTAATGATCACTACAAATTTAGAACGCATAGCCTATATGTCCTGTAATCCTTCAATAGGCGGACTTGCAAAGGGCCACATGGTTCGTGAGATCGACATTCTTGGTGGACAAATGGGGTTGGCCGCGGATGCCTCTTGTATTCAATTTAAAAGATTAAACTCTAGCCGTGGGCCAGCTGTTCGCGGAAGCCGCGCCCAGTGTGATAAACACGTTTATTCGGCATTTCAAACAGACGCCCTTAAGACTCAGAAGAATCTTGAGCTGCTGGGGGCTGAAGTTAAGCGGTTAATATTGGTAAACAATATTTGTCAGGGTGTCGTTCTTCAAGATGGCTCTGAGGTTCGCGCCAAGGCGGTTATTATTACCACAGGCACGTTCATGAATGGGGTTATGCACTTTGGTTTGAAACAAATTGCTGGAGGCCGAATTGGCGATCAGGCCTCTGTTGGACTATCGGATCAATTGGCGCATTTTGGATTCGAAGTGAAGCGTTTAAAAACGGGAACACCGGCGCGTCTTCATAAAGACAGCATTGATTGGAGCAAAACTACGCCTCAGTATGGTGATAAAAAGTTATTTCCATTTAGCTTCAGATCTCGTCGAGAATTTACATTGCCTCAGGTTCCGTGTTTTTTATCGAACACAACAGAGGAGACGCATGAAATTATTCGTAATAATTTAGACAAGTCTCCGATGTTTTGTGGAATTATTGAAGGCGTTGGTCCGCGGTATTGTCCAAGCATTGAGGATAAGATCACTCGCTTCGCCGAGAAAAAAACACATCAAACTTTTTTAGAGCCCGAGGGCTTAAATACAGATCTTATTTATTTGCAAGGAATCTCGACGTCATTACCAGAGAGTGTTCAAGATCAGTTTCTTAAAACTATTCCGGGCCTAGAGAATGTCAAAGTTGTTCGTTACGGATATGCTGTTGAATATGATTATATTGAGCCGACTCAGATTTTTCATCGACTTGAAACGCGTCCGATTGAGAACTTGTTTTTGGCAGGACAAATTAATGGAACAAGTGGCTACGAAGAGGCCGCCGCACAGGGATTTATTGCAGGAGTCAATGCGGCTCATAAAATCCTGGGGCGCGAGGAGTTTGTTTTGGGTCGCGATTTGGCTTATGCCGGTGTTTTGATTGATGATCTTGTGACCAAGGGAACGCGCGAGCCCTACCGCATGTTTACATCTCGCGCGGAGCACCGATTGGTCCTTCGTGAGGATAACACAATTGATCGATTAAGTTCGCTTTCCAAAACCCTTGGTATTGTATCTGAGCAAGGGCTTGAAAGACTTCATGATATTAAAGATCGTCGCATTAAATTAAAGTCAGAGCTAGCTACTCAAAGCATTTTTCCAAAACCCGAGGTTAATTTACAAATTCAATCGCTGGGAAGTTCGGCGTTGTTGAAACCAGCAACGTTGGAGGAGTTTCTGCGCAGGCCTGAGGTGGATTTTCTAATTTTAGCACAGCTTGGATTTGATTTTTTTGAGGCTGAAGAGGTGACCGAGGCTGTTGAAATTGATGTCAAGTATTCGGGATATATTCGTAAGCAGAATGACATTATAGAAAAAACCAAACTGTTTGAGCAGCTCATGATCCCAGTCGATTTAAATTATAAAGCGATCAAGGGTTTGTCGACAGAAGAGGTTGATAAACTAACTCGTGTTAAACCTAGAACTTTAGGTCAGGCGCAGAGAATAAGTGGCGTTAATCCTTCAGCTTTGCAGGCATTGATGATATATTTAAAAAGTCTAAACAATAAGGCAAAGGGTAATCATATTGGAAACACCGAATAACTCGGAAATTCAAACTCACTGGAGACTGAAAAGCTGGTTTCCAGATCTTAGTGAACAAACGCATGCGTCTTTAAAAATTTATTTTAATGAGCTTCTTAAATACAATAAGACAGTTAATTTGATTTCTGCTAAAACAGTTTTAAATTGCGATGCTCTTCACTTTGCTGATTGTATTAATGCGTCCAATATTGTTTGTAAAAACATTAATAAAAACGAAGACTTATATGATATTGGCAGTGGCAATGGTTTTCCCGGAATTGTCTATGGAATTCTTTTTCCTGACCAAAAAGTGGTTCTGGTAGAGATGGATGATCGCAAGTGTGAGTTTTTGCGCCATGCAGTTTTAACCCTGAATTTAAAGAATGTTCGTGTTGAAAATAAAAAAATAGAAAATTATCCAGCAGACAGTATAGGCCAGGGCTTTTGTCGTGGCTTTGCTCCGCTTCCAAAGACACTGATGGTACTTCGAAAAGCTGTTCGACTTGGCGGCTTTGTGTATCATATGAAGTCAGCGGAATGGAGCATGGAGGTTTCTCAGATTCCAATCCAGCTTTGTTCAAGTTGGCAGCCCATTCTTGTGGGCGAGTATAAGTTGCCTGTCGGTGATATGAAGCTATTTGTTGTTAAGACGGACAAGATTAATTAATTATTGTTCTAGTTTTTGCTCTTCTTTTGATTTTGTTCCACGTGGAACATCTTTTACAACACCCTTGTTTTTATCCCATTTAATTTTTTCACGCTGCAGCTTTTGGGCATTTTGAAAATCTTCAATTTCTTTTTTATCGGGCCACTCTCGGCCATCTTTCTTAAAACTTTCAGCATATCTTGAGCGAACATATAAGGATCGCTGTTCCAGTGTTATTTCAAAATACTGCTTCTGTTGTCTGAGTCGATCCAGCTTGTTTTGTGATTCAAATAGTTTCTTTTCATATGATTTAATCTGTCCCGTTTGCGGAACTACGGTTTTTAGATCGGCCGCGCGGGTTTCGTATTCTGCTTCGGCCTCTTGAAGCGTTTTGTTTATAAGATCAAGCTCTTTTTGAAGATCCTTGTAAACCATATCATTACGCTCGGGCTCGGGATCGCGCTGCTCGCAAGAAAAGGCTCCAAATACAATAAAGAGGGTTAAAAGCATCCAGTTTTTCATTTGTTCCACGTAGAACATCGGATCAAATGACATAAAACTAAAATAAATGTTGAAAGAAGAGGAAACCTTTAGAATAGTCTTAAAATATCACCTGGAGGAAACGTAATGATAAAAATCATCTGTGTCGCAAATCAAAAAGGCGGGGTTGGAAAAACAACTACGACAGTAAACCTGGCATCCGCTTTAGCCCAAATGGGGTTCAAGACTCTAGTTATTGACATGGATCCTCAGGGAAATGCTTCAAGTGGTCTTGGAATAAAAAAACATGAGGCCGAAGATAAAAACATCTATCATGTTTTAATTGGAGAAAAGAATATTCAAGAGGCCGTATTTGCTACTCAAACTAAAAATTTATGGATAGCAACATCAAATCCAGATCTTGTTGGAGCTGAAATTGAGTTGGTTGACATGCCACAAAGAGAATACAGGCTAAAAAATGCTATTCAAAGCGTGTCCTCACTATATGACTATGTAATAATTGATTGTCCGCCCTCACTTGGACTACTCACTTTAAACTCATTGGCGGCGGCAAATAGCTTTTTAGTGCCGCTTCAATGTGAGTACTATGCTTTGGAGGGCTTAAGTCAGCTGTTGAATACTGCGGGGCTAGTCAAAAAAGGCATCAACCCCCAGCTTCATATTGAAGGCATCGTCTTAACAATGTTTGATAAGAGAAACAACTTAAGCCATCAGGTTGTAGAAGAGATTCGAGCCCACTTTAAGGAAAAGGTGTTCAACTCAATTATCCCCCGAAACGTGCGACTTAGTGAAGCGCCCAGCCACGGCGTTTCAATCTTTGGATATGATTCCAAGTCAATTGGTGCATTAATGTATCTAGAGCTGACAAAAGAGCTTGTAGAGCGCACGAAAAACTTTGGAAAAGAACAAAACAAACAACAAGAATCAGCGGTGTAAATTATGGAAATTAATAATGAAAATCAAAACAAAAAAAGACTTGGGCGCGGCCTAAACTCATTGTTTGCAGAAGCGAAGCCAGAGACCATTGACTACTCAAAATCAGCAAATCAAGCTAAACAAACTTCAGAGCCCATTGCCCCTCCCCAGAAAGCAGTGGCCACAGATATTGATCCAGAGTTGAGAATTTGGAAAATTGCGATTGATAAAATTGTTCCAGGAGTTTATCAGCCGCGAAAAACTTTTAATAAGGAAGCCATCTCGGAACTTGCCGAATCAATTAAACAAAATGGAATTATTCAGCCGATAACGGTGAGAAAGCGCAAGGCTGGCGGATTTGAAATTATCGCGGGTGAGCGCCGCTGGAGAGCGGCTCAGGCGGCCGGCCTGCACGAAATTTCGGCAATCATAAAAAGCATTGGTGATCAAGAGGCTTTACAGCTAGCAATTATCGAAAATGTTCAGCGAGAAGACTTGGATGCGATCGAAGAGGCCGAGGGCTATCATCGGCTGATGACGGAGTTTGGGTTTTCTCAGCAACAGGTCTCTGAAAAAGTAGGGAAAGAACGATCGAGTGTTGCAAATGCTCTTCGCCTATTGGGCCTTCCGCAAGAAATTAAAGAATTTATAACCGAAAAACTTCTTAGTGTTGGACACGCCAAAGCCCTTTTGTCGGTTGCAGACAAGGCTATTCAAATTAAGTTGGCCAAAGAATCAATAGCAAAAAATTTGTCTGTGCGAGCGCTGGAGCACGAAATTAAATCAAAAACAAAAGCAACGGGCGAAGAAAGTAATCCAAAGGGAATCGACATAGACGTTGCCTCAAAGCTTGCCTATGAGTTGGCCGATCAAATTCAAAAAAAGCTGGGTACAAAAACTGAAATTAACTATAAATCTGGCAAAGGGCAGGTAATCCTGCATTTTTATAGTGATGATCAATTGACTCAAATCTATGAAAAATTGAACATATAGCCGCATGCAAAAAGAAAACACAATTACAACGCTTATAGAAGAGGGCAGTTCTTTTGAGGGCCGCTTATCCTATAGTGGAACGGCAAAAATTGCAGGACACTTCAAGGGCGAGATCTTTACTCGAGACCAGTTAATTATTGCTGAGACAGCATTTGTTAGCGCAGAGGTTGAAGCCAGCCATGTTGTTCTTAAGGGACAGTTTGAGGGAAATATTGTTGCGCACACAAAGGTTGTAATGATCCCGCCCGCTAACTTTAAGGGCACGGTAACAACCCCCAGTTTAAAAATTGAAGAAGGCGTTGTGTTTGAAGGCGCCTCTTACGTGCCCAAAGCATAATCAAAACGCCAAAAAATGTTAAGACCTTGACGCTCAAATCCACGTGGGCTATCCAAGTATCTCTAATTCATTATAAAGGGCGTTTAATGGAAATCTTGTTACAGCTCGGCGCGAACAACACCGCATTCATTCAGTTTATCGTTTTCATACTTTCGGTTTCATTTTTAACAGTCGTCGTTTACAAACCATTCTTCAAGGCTTACGACGAGCGACATAAGTTAACCAAGGGCGCGGATCAGGTTGCAAACGAAACTCAAGATGAAGCAAAAAAACTTTCACAAATTTATTCAGCTCGAGCGCGCGAAATTAATGAAAAAATTAATACTATATTTAACGCTTCAAAAAACGACTCGCTGAAGTCCAGTGGAATTATTTTAGAGGCTGCAAAAACAACAGTTCAACAAACTACAGAAGAGGCGCGCAAACACGTGCAAACACAGAAACAGTCTGCCGAGCAGCAAGTGAAAAGTATCGCGCAAGAAGTTTCAAGCGCGATTGTTAACAAGCTTACGGGTGCCCTATGAGACAAAATTTAATTTTTACATGTATTATGTTGTTATCAACAATCGTCATGGCTGCATCCGGCGGAGAGTCTCATGGAGACGATCACATACCATTTGATAAAATTGGATGGCAGGCGGCAAACCTTGGCGTGCTTTTGATTATTATTTTTTTTGGTATTCGCAAATCCATAGTAGAGGCTTTTGCAAAACGCCAAACTGACTTTTTAGAACAATCTGAAAAAACAAAAGTTTTGCTGAACCAGGCTGAGGCTGAGTTAAAAGAAATTAAAACCAAGCTAGCAACGTTAGAGGCGGGCGAGACAAAGTCGTTTGAAAATGCGCAGCACGAAGCAAACTTAATTAAAGCAAATATTATCAAAGACGCCGAAGCGCAGGCTGAAAAACTAAAAGCAGATGCAGCACTTTCTATTCGAAATGAGCTTGCAAAGGCAAAGTCTGAAATTAATCAAATTATTTTGACCGAAGCTGTTTTCGCAGCAAAAGAAAAGCTTGCAGCGACTTCTGGCAAAGCAGTTGAGGCACAATTTTTAAATCAGGTTGATCAGGCCCACGCATCAAAGGCGACTCTATGAATGCAGATATTATTGTTGAAAGATATGCAAATGCCCTTTTTCAAGTTGCAATAACTGAGGGGAAGATTAGCAGCGTGGCAGATGAGCTCGACGCCGTGGCATTAGCGTTTGGAGAAAAAAATATCGTTGAGTTTTTTAAAAACCCAATGAACTCTCAAGACAACAAATTGGCAGCAGCAAAATCCTCACTTGAGGGAAAGGTTTCAGCCGAAGTATTTAATTTTGTTGCAACATTGGTTCAAAATGAACGCCTTCACTTGGTTGTTGATATTAATAATACTTTTAAATTAAAAGCATCTCAGGTTGGTGGCGAAGCTGAGGGAACACTTTTTGTTGTTACCGAGCCTGGGGCAGAATTTAAAGCCGCTCTTGAGGCCAAAGTTTCGGGAATATTAAAAAAACAAGTTCGTCTTAAAACCCAAACGGATAAATCTTTAATTTCTGGCTTTAAGGTTCAGGTTGAAGGTTGGACGTTGGATGACTCCGCATCACATCATTTAAAAAAGTTAACAGAAGAAATTTCTAAGAGAGGACTATAAGACATGGAAGCGCAAATCAGAGCCGATGAAATCGGTCGCGTTCTAAAGGAACAAATCTCAAAATACAATAAAGCCGTTGAGGTTGCCGAAACAGGAAGCGTGCTTTCTGTGGGTGACGGCGTTGCCCGTGTATACGGTCTTGAAAATGTTATGGCTGGAGAGCTTGTTGAGTTTTCTTCTGGCGTTCAGGGCATGGCTTTAAATTTAGAGTCGTCTCAGGTTGGTGTGGTTGTTTTCGGTGAAGACAGACAGATCAAAGAGGGTGATGTTGTTAAGCGAACTAAAAAAATCGTTTCTGTTCCTGTCGGAGAGGCGCTTTTGGGTCGCGTTGTAAATGCTTTGGGTCAGCCGATTGATGGTCGCGGACCGATTGCTTCTACGCACTCGCGATTTGTTGAAGTGAAGGCGCCAGGTATCGTTTATCGAAAATCAGTTCATGAGCCGCTGCAAACAGGATTGAAAGCAATTGATGCTTTAATTCCAATTGGTCGCGGTCAGCGAGAATTGATCATTGGCGATCGTCAAACAGGCAAAACGGCCATTGCGGTTGATACAATTATCAATCAAAAGGGCCAAGGCGTTCACTGTTTTTATGTGGCTATTGGACAAAAGCAATCAACAGTTTCAATCGTTGTTGAAAAGCTACGTCAAGCAGGAGCTCTCGAGTATACAACAATTATTTCAGCATCAGCATCCGATCCGGCTCCGATGCAGTTCTTGGCGGCATACTCAGGAACGGCAATGGCTGAATACTTCCGAGATTCTGGTAAGCATGCATTGATTATTTATGATGACTTAACAAAACAAGCCCAAGCGTATCGACAGATGTCCTTATTGCTTCGCCGCCCACCGGGTCGTGAAGCATATCCTGGGGACGTTTTCTATTTACATAGTCGTTTATTAGAGCGTGCAGCAAAAGTCTCTGATGATAAGGGTGCTGGTTCGTTAACGGCACTTCCTATTATTGAAACTCAAGCGGGCGATATCTCAGCATATATCCCGACAAACGTTATTTCTATTACAGACGGTCAGATCTTTTTAGAGTCAGATTTATTTTACAAAGGCGTTCGTCCAGCTGTTTCTATCGGTAAATCAGTTTCTCGCGTGGGCGGAGCGGCTCAGATTAAAGCCATGAAGCAAGTTGCGGGTTCTATTAAATTAGAATTGGCGCAGTTCCGCGCGCTTGAAGCGTTTGCGGCATTTGCTTCTGATTTAGATAAAGCGTCTCAGCAACAATTGGCTCGCGGTCGTCGCTTGGTCGAAGTTTTAAAACAAGGACAATATCAACCAGCAAAAGTTGAAGAACAAATTTTGATGATTTTCGCAGCCACAAATGGTTATACGGATTCTATTCCTGAAACAGATGTGAAGCGGTACGAAAAAGAAATGCTTCAGTTCTTTAAACAAAAATATGCGACTGTTGTTAAGGGTATTGAAGAGAAAAAACAAATTTCTGATGATGCAAAAAAAGAAATCGTTTCTGGCTTAACAGAGTTTGGTGCGATTTTTCAACCATCAAAGAAATAAGCCTAAAGGATAAAAGCTAAGTGGCTAACTTAAAAGAGATACGCATACGAATTGAGTCGACAAAGAATACTCAGCAAATCACGAAAGCGATGAAGCTGGTATCTGCGGCAAAACTACGTAAGGCGCAACATAATATTACAAACATGCGCCCTTATGCGGTTACTTTAAAACAAGTTATCGCAGATATTGCCGCAACTCAGAAGGTTTCTCATCCATTAATGATGCCAAAGCAAAGCGCCAACAACGTTTTGCTTGTGGTTTTAACCTCTGATCGCGGACTGTGTGGGGCATTTAATAGTAGCATTAATAAATTTGCTGAGCGTTACATTGCGGATAATAAAAATAAGTATGAAAAGATTGATTTTATTTTTATCGGCAAGCGTGGCGCAGATTTCTTTGCTCGTAAAAACATTAAGGGCCTGGAAAGCATCACCAAGCTTGAAAAAGATATTTCATACAATCTAGCAAAGTCAGTTGCTGAGAAGTTGATTGCCCACTACGAAGAGGGCCATTATGACGAGGTTCGATTAATTTATAATGAATTTAAATCAGCAATTTCTCAAAAAGTAGTTTGTGAAACTTTGTTGCCAGTTGAAATTGAAACATCTTCATTTTCTGCAGAGGGCAGTAAGTTTGCGGCAGATATGATTTTTGATCCTTCGCCAGAAAAAATAATCGAAGACCTTTTGAAGAAGAGCTTTAATCTTCAGGTTTACCGAGCAATGTCTGAGTCTGTGGCCTCTGAGCATGGCGCACGAATGACGGCTATGGAAAATTCTTCGAATAATGCAAAAGAGATGATCAACAAGTTGACCCTGAATTATAATAAGGCTCGACAAGAGAAAATCACGACGGAATTAACAGAGATCGTGAGTGGAGCAGAGTCGCTGAAGTAAATCTTCGGTAGCACTGTATAAAGTAGTTTTTAATAATTTTAACGAGGTGATAAAATGGCTAACGGAAAAGTAAAACAAGTATTGGGTCCAGTTGTTGACGTTGAATTCGACGCCGCATCTATGCCAGCGATCTACACCGCTTTGCGTGTAACAAACAAATCTATTTCTGATGTTGAATACAACTTGGTTTTAGAAGTTGCTCAGCACTTGGGTGACGGAGTTGTTCGTACAATTTCAATGGACTCTACTGAGGGTTTGGTTCGTGGCGCCGAAGTGAAAGACACGGGCAATATGATCATGGCTCCAGTCGGCCGCGAATCATTAGGACGTATTGTTAATGTTGTTGGTGAACCAATTGATGAAATGGGTCCTGTAAAAACTAAAGAGCAGTGGCCAATTCACCGAGCCGCTCCAAAATTTGAAGACTTAACAACTTCTGCAGAGATGTTGATGACGGGTATTAAAGTCGTCGATCTTTTAGCTCCATATGCTAAGGGTGGTAAAATTGGTTTATTCGGTGGTGCCGGCGTTGGTAAGACTGTTTTGATTCAAGAATTAATCCGCAATATTGCAACTGAGCATGGCGGCTTCTCGGTATTTGCTGGTGTTGGCGAGCGAACTCGTGAGGGTAATGATTTGTGGCATGAGATGAAAGACTCTGGCGTTATTGCAAAAACAGCGTTGGTTTTCGGTCAGATGAATGAGCCACCTGGAGCTCGTGCTCGCGTTGCTTTAACAGGCTTAACAATTGCTGAATACTTTCGTGACGTTGAAAAACAAGACGTTCTTTTCTTCGTTGATAATATTTTCCGATTTACTCAGGCGGGCGCAGAAGTGTCTGCTTTGTTGGGACGTATTCCGTCTGCGGTTGGTTATCAACCAACATTGGCAACAGAGATGGGCGTTATGCAAGAGCGAATCACGTCAACAAAATCTGGATCAATCACTTCGGTTCAGGCTGTTTACGTACCTGCGGATGACTATACGGATCCAGCTCCAGCAACTACTTTTGCTCACTTGGATGCGACAACAAATTTGGATCGCGATATTGCAGCACTAGGTATTTTTCCAGCGGTTCATCCGTTGACTTCAACGTCACGTATTTTGGATCCGCAAGTTGTTGGCGAAGAGCACTACACGTGTGCTCGGGATGTTCAGATTCTTTTACAGCGCTACAAAGAGTTGCAAGACATCATTGCGATCTTGGGTATGGATGAATTATCTGAAGATGACAAATTGGTTGTATCTCGTTCACGTAAGATTCAACGATTTTTATCTCAACCATTTTTCGTTGCTCAGCAGTTTACAGGCTTAGATGGTCGATATGTTGATATCAAAGATACTGTGAAAGGTTTCCGTGAAATCCTTGATGGTAAGCATGATGCCTTGCCTGAACAGGCATTTTATTTGGTGGGCACAATTGAAGATGCGATTGAAAAAGCAAAAAAATTGCAGCAAGCGTAATTTTTAACAAAGCAACTGAGGATTTATGAAATTAAATTTGTTAACTCCAGAGCGCAAGGCCGTTTATGACACGGAAATTACCGAAGTCACAGTGCCGGCATATTCTGGTGAAATGACAATTCTTCCAGGGCACTCGCCGCTTATCACAACGCTGGGCACGGGAATTTTGAAGTATAAGATCAAAGGCAGTGATCGCACGCACAAGGCAATGATCAGCTGGGGATACTGTGAAGTTGTTCCTGAATCTGTAAATGTTTTAGCAGAGTACATGCAAACACCTGAAGAGGTTGTTGTGGCAGATTCTCAGGCGTTGATGGCTGCTGCCGAGAAAAAGCTTGGAACCGAAATTCTTGCTGATCATGACTATGAAGTAGCTATGCAGGACATTGCAAAAGCTCGCGCATCGATGGATCTCGTTAAGAACTAAAAGTATATCAAAAATAAAGAGTCATTGTAGACCAAGGTCTTAACACCTTGGTCTTTTTTTTTGATCAAAAAGAATCTTTAATCAAATACAAATACGAATGCATCTACCATAGAGGGATGATGAAAAATTCATTGCAACAGTTTGCTTTGGCGACAGTGTTTTTATTCTGCGGAAGCGCATGGTCTCAGGACACCGAGCCGTACGATTACACCGACATTATCGAGAGCGAGCAAAATGTTGAAGTGGCTACTCCGGGATATGTTGAGTATGAAGAACCCGAAACCCTCGGAGATGTGTACGTTGAATCATCAGTTGATTCATTTGCGCCGTATAAAGAACGCCGAGGACGACATGGTGTTATTTTTGGAATTGGGATGGAAAAATACTATCCGCAAGAATTTTATTCGTTGTTAGATGATGCCTTTGTAGATGATTTTTTGGATGGCCAAGCGATTGATATGTTCAGGGTAGAGCTTGGGTATAAGCTTAATTTTGCCCTTGGTGCTCTGACGTTGACATACAGCTATGCAACGGGATCAACAACAGGATCTCTTGCTGGATCATCACGACATGTTAGTTTTCAGCGACATGTAGGAGCTGCTGGATACTACCTCGATAATATTCTAAAAGAGCCATGGGTTGTTCCCTATGGCCAAGTAGGAATTCATCAAATTTCGCTAGACGAGGAACAGTACACAGCCGCGGAAACGATTGCAGAGGATTCCGTAACGACAGGTTTTGCTTTAAATTATAAAGCAGGAATTTTAATTCAACTAAATTGGATTGAATCAGCCATTGATCCAACGACACATGCTGAGGGGTTGCGATCGTCGGGTTTAGAAAATACTTATCTTGATATCAGCTTGTCTTGGTATGATCCGAGCCAAGAGTTGTATGATCCAAACTCTCCAATTGAAACTGCAGATTTGGACCCTGACTTGCGAGCAGAGGCTCAACTTGGCGTCGGTTTAAAGCTCGAGTTTTAATGCGAGTCCTAAAACATAAAATTAAATAAGAGTTAATAAATAATTGAGCTCCTCATAAACAGCGGACCAGGTGATGGTGTTCATCCGAATATTTAATCGCTGATCTGGAGTGATAGAGTATTTTTTATTTTCACGTAGGGCTAGGCGAATTGCTGTTTCCGGTTTTAACCGCGTGCGTTCAGTGAAAATAAGAGAAATACTTTTCGCGCCGGCGCTAATATCGCGAACGCCCAGATCTTTACATTGTTTTCGAATAAGCATAAGACCCATTAAATTAATTACGGGATCTGGGATTTGGCCAAACTGATCCGTGAGCTCGGCTTCAATTTGATCTAAATCGGATTGAGATTTTATTTCAGACAAAGCTTTATAATAACTCAAGCGAATGCGAATATCTGCAATATAGGAATCCGGAATAAGCGCCGGCACGCGCAAGTTGATCTCTGGATCAAGCTCACGATCTGGCAGCTCTTCTCCGCGCGCCTCAGAAAGAGCTTCATTTAAAAGATCCATATAAAGCTCATAACCAACGGAGTTCACATGTCCGGACTGATCATCACCTAAAATATTTCCAGCTCCTCGAAGCTCAAGGTCGTATTGGGCAATTCGAATCCCAGAACCAAGCGCCGTATTTTCTTGAATAACTTTGAGACGCTCTTGAGCATCTTTTTCAATTTTTTTATTTTTTGGTAAAAGTAAATAGCAGTAGGCGCGAGCCTTGCTTCGACCAACACGTCCGCGCAGTTGATAAAGCTGTGAGAGTCCGAACATATGGGCCTGATCAATAAACATTGTGTTTGCGCGCGGAACATCCATTCCAGATTCAACAATCGCGGTACAAACCAGAACATCAATTTCATGATTGAAAAAACTAAGCATCGCGGATTCGAGTTCGTGCTCTTCCATCTGTCCGTGAGCAACTCGCATGCGCGCATCAGGACAAATTTGTCGAAGCTCATCCATTAATCCATAGATACTTTGAACGCGATTGTGAATAAAATAAACCTGTCCGCCGCGCGCAATTTCAGATTGAATTCCTTTTCGAATTAAATCGGGATCAAATTTTGAAATAAAAGTTCGCGTAGGAAGGCGATCAATAGGCGCTGTATTAATGATGGATAAATCTCGAACGCCTGTGAAACTCATATTTAGTGTTCTCGGTATTGGGGTTGCCGACAAAGTCAGAGTATCGACTGAGGTTTTCAATTTTTTAATTTTTTCTTTGTGTGCAACACCAAATTTTTGTTCTTCATCGATAATCAAAAGGCCCAGGTCCTTAAAAACGACATCTTTGCTAAACAGGCGATGAGTTCCAATGATAATATCAATTTTCCCATCTTTTAATTCGGCAAGGGTTTTCTTTTGATCTGCGGCAGAGACAAAACGATTAAGCGATCGGATTTCAATAGGCCATCCATGGAATCGTTTTTTAAAAGTTTCTAAATGCTGAAAAGTAAGTACTGTTGTCGGGGCAAGGACGGCAACTTGATGCTTATTGTTCACAACCTGAAAGGCGGCACGCATGCAGACTTCGGTTTTACCAAAACCAACATCGCCACAAACAAGACGATCCATAGGCTTGGTTGAACTCAGATCTTTTTGTAAATCTGAAATAGCGCGAAGCTGATCGTTTGTTTCATCAAAGGGAAAGGCTTTTTCAAATTGAGAGTAGGCAAACTCATCCAGCGGAATTGGGTCGCGGGTTATTTCAGAGCGAATGGCATAAAGCTTTAAAAGTTCAGAGGCAATATCTCGCAGATGACTCTTGACCTTAATCTTTGTTTTTTCCCAGCCCGTGCCGCCAAGCTTATCAAGAACGGAGGTGGCTGATGAGCCAGAAAATTTTTGCAGTTGGCCAACACGGTAGACGGGCAGATAAAGTTTATCTTTATCCTTGTAGGCCACTTGGATATACTCTGATTCGACGCCGCCGATAACCATAATTTTAAGGCCTTCATAGACACCGATTCCATGTTTGATGTGCACAACAAGATCCTGAGGCTTAAGATCGCCAAAGCTGAGGCTTTTTGCCTGAGTTGTGAAATCTTCGAAAGAGCTTGTCGATGTCCGCGGGCTTCGTTGTTTGCGTCCAAAAAAATCGTCATCGCGAAGAAAAATAATTTTATCTTCAGATAACTGGATGGTTTCGTTGAGGGCTCGTGGAATCAGAGTGATTTTTTTGTTTTCTAGCCATTGAATCCAGTCGTAGGAATCAACAGCTGCTGTTTCAAAATCCAATTCAAGCTTTTGTAAAAGAACGCGCAAGCGATCCGCCTGAGTCATTGATTTGACACAGATAAAAATTTTGTAGCCATCATTTTGCCAAAGCCGAATTTTTGGTAACGCGGCTTGAGCCCAAGAGTCAGAGGCTGGAATTAGGTTTTGCGCCAAATTGGAAAATTCGGCCAGCGATTGAGTTCGATATGAAACCCGAAACTCATTTTCGTGCTCGTCTTCTAAAAAAGAAAGATTTGAAAATTGAAATAGTCGAGATTCTGCCGGCCAAACTATTTGATCGTAAGGGAGCTGAATTCTTTCAAGTGCGGGATGAAACAAATGAGTTGTTGAAAACTTTTCCTCTTGAAGGAGTTCTTGGTAATATTGGTCAGCGGCGCGTAAAACCTCGGCGGGATCAAGCATAAAAATATTTAAACCTGAACTGAAGTGATCTAATGGTGTTGTCAGGGACTTAAAACAATAGGGAAGTAGAAATTCACAACCAGAAAAATAATTTTTACTGGTAATGTTGCGAAGAGTTTCTTCAACTTCGGGGGCTAAGACATTTCGACCAACAAGATCTCTACGAAAGCCCGATATCGTTTGCTCCAGAGTGTCATCATTAAGATCTACTTCATACGCGGGAGCGATATGCAAAAGATCTACTTCATCTAAGCTGCGTTGATTAGAGATAGAAAATTTACGAAGAGACTCAATTTGATCACCAAAGAGCTCAATACGAACGGGAGCTTCATTTGCAGGAGAAAAAACATCAATGATCCCACCCCGAACACTAAATTGCCCCTTGTCTTCAACAAGAGGTGCCGGTTGATATCCGAGATTATTAAAAAAAGCAGCAATATCGCCGGGAAGCTCATCACCTTTTTTGAAAACAAAGCAGCGCTTGGAAAATTCAAAGAAAGGGGCTGACAGTTGAAGAAGAGCAGAAACCGGAGCAATAAAAATGTCGTTTTTTTGTGCTTTTGCGGCCCAATATAAAAACTCAATCCGGGAGTGGTTTACAGCCGGCGAGGGATACAGTCCAGAGTAGTAAGACACGTCATGATGCTGCAGAAGATGAGATCTAAAATGTGGCGAAAAAACACGCAACTGTTCAGCAAAAAGTTCAGCCTCTACAAAACTTGAAACAACAACAAGCCGAGGTAAGTCGTTGATTTCTTTTGATAAAGATTGAGCTAAAAAATATGAAATAGCTGCAGACGAGGCGGTGCCATCAATGGTTAAAAGAGTCTTATTTTTCTGCAGACCTCGAAGTAAAATTTCTTCAAGTCTTGAGTGAGTTGGATGTGTTGTCATATTTTCGAAGTTAGACCTTATCTAAAATTTGAAGTATCCACCATCAAATTATATAGAATTCGCAAAAACGAAGATCACCTTTTCAGCGGTTTTTAGGCGTTGGCTTTTTCGAACTAAGGTGTTGAAATATCATCATAATTTCAAGGAGGACTTGTGCCATTAGGTGGAGTGATTTTTGTCACCATATTTATCGCTATTTTTGGAACGCTACTGATCTATTTAGCGAGATGGACCGGCGGCAAAGCAAAAAAAACCAGTCAGGCTAAATTTGACATCTATGAGTGTGGCATTGAAGTACAAGAAAAAAAAGACACAAAGGTTTCTGTGAAGTTCTACCTGACGGCCATTCTTTTTATTCTTTTTGATATTGAAGTTATTTTTATGTTTCCATGGGCGAGCAATTTTAAAAGCTTTATTGCTTCCGGCGCGGGAGTTTATATTTTTTCCTCAATGATGATTTTTTTAGGAATTTTTATTTTTGGCTTATGGTGGGAAATAAAATCTAAAGCGCTGGAGTGGGACTAAGTATGACAACAATGGGAAGCACAACAATTGAGATAGCAATCAATTTAGTTAAAACAATTTTGGTTTTTTTAATGATGGTTCAGGCTGTACCAATTTTGGTTTGGCTAGAGCGTCGAGGATCAGCATTTATTCAAAATCGGTTTGGGCCAAATCGCGTTGGACCACTTGGGCTGGTTCAGCTTTTGGCTGATGCGGTTAAGTTTTTAAAGAAAGAAGATTTTGTTCCTGAAAAGGGAAATCGGTTTCTATTTTATTGCGCACCTGTTTTTGCAATGATTCCCGGTGCGATTGCTTACATGGCTATTCCCATGTCGGTTCCACTAGTCACAGAATCGTATACATTTTTAATTCAAGGTTATGAAATTAATGTTGGAATTGTCTTTATTTTGGGAATTTCTTCGTTGGCAGCTTATACCATTTTAATGGCAGGCTGGGGGTCTGGCAGCAAGTTTTCTTTGATGGGTGCGCTTCGGGCGTCGGCTCAGATTATTTCGTATGAATTGGCTCTGGGCTTGGCAATTGTCGGAGTTATTTTACTTTACGGAACATTTAACTTGGCTGAAATGATTCAATCACAAAGTGGGAGCTTAAATTTTCAGGGCTTTGGATATACGGTTGCTGCGAATTGGTTGCCAAATTGGGGAATTTTTTATCAACCCATTGGCGCTCTTTTGTTTTTTGCGGCCACGTTTGCAGAGTCGAACCGATTGCCATTTGATTTAGCCGAGGGAGAGGCTGAGCTCGTTGCGGGCTTTCACACAGAGTACGGCGGCTTTAAAATGCTGATGTTCTTTATCGGTGAGTATGCCCATATGATGGTTGCTTCGGGCTTGATGGTCACATTTTTCTTTGGTGGATACAGTATTTGGAACTTTTCACCGGAAGAGGTGCACTCGTGGATAATGAATACTTTTTCTGTGGCACCGTTTACGGCAAATGTTTTGAATTCAATAATTCATTTTTTGTCATACACGATTAAGTTTGCATTGTTTTTATGGATTTTTATTCATGTTCGATGGACACTTCCACGATTTCGTTATGATCAGCTTATGGACTTGGGTTGGAAAACAATGCTTCCCTGGGCGCTTGCAAACTCAATATTAACTGCGGCCATAATTTTTATCGGCTCGCACTTTACACTTTAAAAGGATTCGCGATGACAGCAGATGCTTTTTTGTTTTGGTTTTTGGCTTTTGTAACCGTTGTCAGTGGTTTATCAGTGATACTGATGGTTAATCCAATTTATTCTGCGCTTTCCTTGGCGATGACGATGATTGGTGTCGCCGCGATTTTCGTGACGTTAAACGCATATTTTTTAGCGGGAGTTCAGTTGATTGTATACGCCGGAGCCGTCATGGTTTTGTTTGTTATGGTCTTGATGCTTTTTGATTTAAAGCATGAAATACAGGCGTTTACTCGTGGGCGGCTCACCGGAGCTATAAAAATTGCCTCTGTTGGGATTTTGTCTGGACTGATTGTCGGCGCAGTGACTATGGGATTAAAAACTCCGGTGGTTATAACGGCGAGCAGTGATGTCGCGGCAGCGCCGACTGTAGATACAACACGAGCCCTGGCAGAAAACTTATTCATCAAGAATGTTCTCGGCTTTGAAGTTTTGGGGGTCATGCTTTTAGTTATTGCCGTTGGCGCAGTTGCGCTTTCGCGAAGCAAGGGGGGTACGCATGCTAGAGACTAGTATTTTCACCGAAATCACGTTGAATCATTATTTAGTGCTTTCCGCGATTATGTTTTCATTGGGAATGGCGGGTGTTCTATTGCGACGAAACCTGATTGTTCTTTTGATGAGCATTGAGTTGATGCTAAATGCTGTAAACATTAGTTTTGTCGCCTTCTCTCATTATATGGGAAAAATAGATGGCCAAGTGATGGTTTTTTTCGTGATGACAATTGCCGCAGCAGAGGCCGCAGTCGGTCTGGCGCTGGCGGTTTCTATTTTCAAACGATTTAAAGAAGTTAATATTCGCTTTTTCGAACACTTGAAAGGATAAGCAGATGCTTAATCATGAATTATTGATCGCGATTTTATTGCTAAGCCCACTGCTCGGATTTTTTATAAATGGAATTCGGTTTCGCAGTTCAAATTATTTAATTGCCGGCGCAGTTGCCACGGTGGCTGTTGGAATTTCATTTGTTTCCGCCGTCTTATTATTTTTACAGCTTGTGGATTTATCTCCTGAAAACCGCCGATTAGCTGTGTCGTTTTTTGAGTGGATGGCGATTGATAAGCTTCGAGTGAATGCGGGATTTGTTGTGGATCAAATCAGTGGAATTATGATTTTGATCATTACAGGTGTCGGCACCTTGATTCATTTGTTTTCTGTCGGATACATGCATCACGACAAGGGTGTTACAAAATATTTCGCTTATTTGAATTTATTTATTTTTAATATGTTGATCTTAGTTTTAGGAGATTCGCTATTAACAATGTTTGTTGGTTGGGAAGGCGTCGGTCTTTGTTCTTATCTGCTGATAGGTTTTTGGTTTTCTGATTCTGCGAAGGCTGCGGCCGGCATGAAAGCCTTCATTACAAATCGTATTGGTGATGCCGCATTTATTTTGGGAATGTTTATTTTATTTTTTACCTTTGGCACGTTGAATATTCATGAATTGAATGGATTAGCTCCAACTCTTGTAGAGTCCAGCTGGTTGGGTGCAGTGACTCTTGGAACGTTAATGTTATTTATTGGCGCAACTGGAAAATCTGCTCAGATACCGCTGTATGTATGGCTTCCGGATGCTATGGCGGGCCCAACTCCTGTTTCGGCGCTGATCCATGCGGCAACAATGGTGACCGCGGGCGTTTACATGATCGTGCGACTAAATCCTATTTTTATTGTCGCACCCAATACAATGATGGTTATTGCAATTATTGGCGCGGCAACTGCCGTTTTAGCAGCGACAATTGGCCTTACTCAGTATGATATTAAAAAGGTATTAGCATACTCAACAGTATCTCAGCTGGGGTATATGTTTTTGGCAGTGGGCGTGGGCGCTTTTGGTGCGGGCATGTTTCACTTAATGACGCATGCTTTTTTTAAAGCCCTTATGTTCTTGGGATCAGGATCGGTTATTCACGGAATGCACGAAGAGCAAGATATTCGTAAAATGGGTGGGTTGAAAAAGTACATGCCCATAACACACTTTACGTTCTTGTTGGGGTGGTTGGCGATTATTGGAATTCCTCCGTTTGCAGGATTCTTTTCTAAAGATGAAATTTTATGGCTTGCCTTTTCATCACCATCGGGACATTGGGCGCTTTGGGCAGCAGGAGCCTTGGGTGCCGCATTAACGGCGTTTTATATGACCCGATTGATGGCACTTACTTTTTGGGGAAAATCACGAGTCGATAAAAAGGTTCATCCGCATGAAAGCGGCCTGACAATGACAATTCCGCTGATGGTTTTGGGACTGCTTTCGATTGTGGGTGGTTGGATTGGAATTCCTCATGTTATCGGTGAATACCTTGGCCATATTCCAAATTATTGGGAGCACTGGCTTGAGCCTGTTATTAAAAAATTACCGACTTCAGATGCGATTGTGTCTCATCAGACATCTACAGAATGGGCTTTGATGGGCGCTTCTGTGTTGATTGCATCGATTTCTGCAATAACGGCCTATTGGATGTATGTTGTTCGACCTGGCAGTTCTGAAAAAATAAAAAAAGCAATTCGTCCCGTATACGAGGTTGTGAATAACAAATACTGGGTTGATGAGGCGTATTTTTCTTGGATTATTAATCCACTTATTCAAACTAGCAAAAGTCTTTGGTATTATATCGACGTTAATTTTATCGACAAGATGACTTTCAAAGTTGCAGATATGGCCATGGGTGGTGGCTCTTTTCTTAAGGTATTACAAAATGGAAATATGCAGCAGTATGCGATGTATATTGGGGTCGGAGTTGTGGTCGTGCTTTCATTCGTATTAATGAGGTAGTTATGATTTTATCGGGATTAATTTTTTTACCAATAGTGTTTGCCATCGTTATGGCGATTTGGCCTCAGCGCAACACCACTCGGCACGTTGCGCTTGGGTTTTCTATTCTTGAGTTTTTGTTGTCGCTGACCTTGTTGCAAAACTTTGATCCTGAAAGTGCTCAACTTCAAATGGTTGAAAAAACAATGTGGATCGAGCGGTTTGGGATTTCGTATTTTTTAGGCATTGATGGAATTTCGCTAATGTTGATTATGCTCACAACATTTTTAGTGCCGATAATTATTTTAGCAGCATGGAACTCTATTGAAGATAAAAGAAAAGGCTTTTTTGCTTGTTTATTTGTGCTTCAGGCCGCGATGCTGGGTTCTTTTTTAGCAATGGACGCCATTTTGTTTTATGTTTTTTGGGAGCTTTCTCTTGTGCCAATGTATTTTATGATTGGTATTTGGGGTGGTGCTCGCCGGGTCTATGCAACCATTAAGTTTTTTATTTATACAATGTCTGGCTCGGTGTTAATGCTGTTGGCAATTATATTTCTAATGCGTTTAACTCCAGAAGTTACTGGTGGCTCGATCAGCGCCAGCCTGATTGATTTTTATAAGCTTCAGATTCCTTTTGTTGCGGGAGATTTTTTTACAGCTCAAACACTTTTGTTTTTTGCTTTTGCCTTGGCCTTTGCGATCAAGGTTCCACTATTTCCGCTGCACACATGGCTTCCAGATGCTCACGTTGAAGCGCCAACACCGGGCTCGGTTATTCTGGCCGGAGTGATGTTGAAAATGGGGACGTATTGTTTTGTTCGTTGGGTTATTCCACTTTTTCCAGAGGCGACGGAACACTATGCATGGATTTTTATTGCTGTCGGCGTGATTGGAATTATTTATGGCGCGTTGGTTGCTATGGTTCAGCCGGACGTTAAAAAATTAGTAGCTTATTCTTCGGTATCACATATGGGATACATTATTATTGGCCTGTTCGTAATGAATAGTTATGGTGTTAATGGTGCGCTTTATCAAATGTTAAATCATGGGGTTTCTACAGGCGCACTTTTCATCTTGATTGGCATGATCTACGAAAGAACTCATTCTCGGGAAATTTCAAAATATGGCGGTCTGGCAGCAGCGCTGCCACTTTTTACAATTGCATTCATTATAGTAACCTTGTCATCAATTGCCGTTCCTATGACAAATGGCTTTGTGGGTGAGTTTTTGATTCTTTTGGGCTCATTCCAATACTCTCCGTGGATGGCGGCGCTTTCGGTTACTGGCGTTGTTCTTGGGGCGACGTACATGCTGTGGATGGTTAAGCGAGTGTTCTTTGGTCCGGCAGGAGAAATTGTTCAGCACAGCTTAAGTCATAAAGAGCATGCGCTTCAGGACTTAAGTGTTCGCGAAGCGGTTGTTTTGGCTCCAATTATAATTCTTATTTTTTGGATGGGTATTTTTCCAAATCACTTTATGGATTTTTCTAAGACAAGTGTTGAGCATTTGATTCAAAATAAAATGAACTACACCCTCAGCTGGAAAGGCGATGGAAACTAAAATGAATATTGCAATTGGTTTATCAGACATTCTTTTAATTTCGCCAATCATAGCGCTTTTTTTATTTAGCTTAATTCCAATCACAATAAAAGTTTTGCGAGGGAATAAGGAACAGCTACCTTCGGCAACAATTGTTGAAGCACTCATTGGCTTGGCTTTAACCGCAGGTCTTTTGATTGTTTTTGGCGGTTCTGGAAAAACAGCATTTAACGGTCAGCTTGTTTTTGATGGCTTGACTCAGTGGATGGGTTTAATTGCGGTTGGTGCGGCAGCGGGTGGACTTATTTTAATGTATGAAAATCCGGCGACCAGAGGAAATCAGCTGTCAGAGCTTATTTTCTTGGCGATGAACTCAATTGTTGGAATGTTAATTTTAGTGTCGGCCGTGGATTTGTTGATTATTTTTATTGGTTTAGAGCTGATGTCGTTATCGCTTTACTTAATGATTGCAATGTCGCATGAGCAAAAAATTTCAAAAGAAGCTGCAATTAAATATTTCGTATTGGGCTCTTTTGCCTCTGCCATTTTTCTTTATGGGATTTCTTTTATATTTGGAACGGCGGGAACCGTAAACTTACTGGATCTTATGGAAAATGCAGCATCACTGATGGGAACAAACAAGCTGTTTCTTTTTGGAATGGCCTTTATTGTTATCGGTTTTTGCTTTAAAGTTTCTATTGTTCCGTTTCATGCATGGACTCCAGATGTATATCAGGGCTCACCGACACCGCTTTCATCATTTATGGCAACAGCTGTTAAGACAGCCTCTTTTGCTGCATTTTTACGAGTTATTGCAACAAAACCATTACTGGGGTCTCAGAATTTATTTGATGTCTTGCAGTGGCTGGCTGTAATCACAATGACGGTTGGAAATGTGGCGGCTCTTGTTCAGTCGAATGTAAAGCGAACATTGGCCTACTCATCAATTTCTCACTCGGGATATCTTCTTGTTGGTTTAATCACCGCGGGAGTGAGTCAGAACTCAGCCTTTGGTGCGGGCAGTGTTGTTTTTTACCTCATTGCATATGGTCTGATGACAACGGGTTCTTTTGCAATTATCAGCATGATTGAAAAAAATGAAAATTCGACTGTTCAAATGGAGAACCTCGCGGGATTTGCAAAGAAGCAACCATTGCTTGCGTTTTGTTTAACCGTATTTTTACTCTCACTTGCCGGATTGCCGCCAACCTTAGGGTTCTTCGGAAAATTATATTTATTTTCATCTGCTGTAAACGAAGGTTTGGTCTGGCTAGCATTATGGGGCGTTATCAATTCTGTTTTGAGCGTTTACTATTATTTACGCCCTATTGTTATGATGTACATGCGCGAAGGTGAGTGCGATGTTGCTGACGACCGCTCGTATGCAACTGTGGTTATGGTTGTCGTTTCGGCACTATTAATTCTTGTATTGGGACTGGCCTCCGGTCCACTATTCCAAATGATTGAAAAAAGCTTAAGCTAATAATGATAAAACAGGTTCTAAAGATAGTCTTTTAGAACCTGTAATCCAGATTTAAAACCAATCTTTAAAATTTTCTGTAAAATAATCGGATTCAGCGAGAAGTGGTCTGCAAAAAACATTTCATAGTCATGCGCTCGTGGCGCGATATAAATATAATCAATGCTTGGATTGAATGCGAGTTTATCTTTTACAATGTTAAGAATTTTTTCTTTTTGGGTGACAGACAGGTTGAGCTCTTCAGTGGCTTTTTTTAACTCGTAATAAACATCTTTTTTCTTCTGTTGAAACTGAATTCCACGTGCAACTTTTTGCTCAAGAACTTGGTAGAGTGCCTGATTCATAATTGCGGGCATTCCATAAGTATGGAGCGAGCCAGCTTCTGGCGAATAGTGGTAGGGTTGCATCGAGTACGAAGCAATAATTAAATCGGCACCATGATCTGCAGCCACATGAGTGCTGAGGGTATCTCGGATTTCTCCATCATAATGGTAAAGTGTATTGCCATCGGGTTTTTTTATTGGGTAAGGAGCATAAACTGGTGGTAATGACGTCGATGCCGCAACAGCCTCAGAAATAGACGAGTACCCAATATACCGGGTTGTATCCGTTTTTGAGCTTTCTAAGTAAGGACCAAAAATGGTTTTTCTGGAGTGGTTAAGTTGGGTTGAAATGACATAGAGCTCGACCCCCAGACGAGAAAAGTCATTCTCGTCTAATACATACTTTCGAAGATAACGTTCAATTCCATTCGTATTAAAAAGGCCATTAAGGGTAAAGCCTTTTTTAAGAAAAACCTCTAAACCACCTGTGAGCAAAGATTTTTGAAGCAAACTTTCTGGAAGCCAGCTCAAGATTCGTCGAGAGTTCAAATGAAATAAATGACGGTAACCAATGGGTTTTAAATAATCTTCTTTGGGAATATCATAAAAAAGGGGCGATCCTGCACCGACCTGAAACGCCGTAATCAAGGCTTCAAGAGATCGTCCTGATGCTAACACCGAAGCCACAAAAGATCCCGCACTAGACCCAACATAAAGCCGTATTGTCGGAGACGTCGGTTGATCAGGATTTTGGGCCTCAGCAAACTTTTGCCGAACAAGTTCTTTTGGTCCACCCGCAAAAACAAATCCTTTTTCTTTAAGAGCAAGGCAAACACCAATATGGTAAGCCGCGGCTTTAATACCACCACCACTTAGAACCAAGGCTATTTTCTTTTTCTTCTGAATATTCATGACTGAAAAATAGTTAACCACGTAAACGACAGTCGTGAAACCTGAATTTTCTGTGCTTTTCAATGAATACTCAGACCAAGATCTAGGATGGATAGCGTAAAAAACAAGCTGTTTTTGTGATTACTCAAGACTATGGACTGGTTTGAAATTCACGTTTGACACGGCTTTTGGCCATGCTAGGCTTGAGTAGTCGAGGGGACTCAGAAATGAACACGGAACAGTCAGAGAAAAGTTGGTTACCATTAGCTGACTATTCAATGAAGTATAAAGTTAGCATTTCAACTCTTCGTCGCCGGATTAAAGCTGAGGATATTCAATTCCGATTTGATGATGGAAAATATCTGATCTTAGATGAAGGCGCCCCAAATTATATCCAGGAACATCGCCCCTCCCTTAATAGTGACGCTGAGCCTGGAGTAATTTCTGCACCAATCAAGAATCATCAGGCCGAAGTCAAAACGGACTCGAGCGAGTCCGTTATTACGGCTGCAAATCGCCTTTTGGCCGATTTAAAAAAAGCATACACTCAAATTCTGCAAGAAAAAGAACAGCAAATCATGCACTTGAACCAAGAAATCTCAGATCTGAACACTCTGATTAAGGTTCTTGAATCCGAAAATCATCGCCTTCGAAACTAACGACAAAAAACAAAAAGCCAGTTCATAGAACTGACTTTTTGCTTTAGGGGGGAGGAGCGATGCAAAGATTAAGCTGCTGCAGTGGAACTTTTTGTCTTCTTGTCCTGTTTGCGAGAGCTTGTCTTTTTTGTAAAATGTTCTGATTTTTCAAAAGCAACCGCAAAAACTTCATCCAAATTATCCGCCAAGATAAAGTTGATTTTTTCTTTAAACACCGGAGGGATGTCTTCAAGATCTTTTGCATTTGCCATAGGTATAATAATATTCGTGATTCCAAGATTCAGTGCAGCCAAGCACTTTTCACGAATTCCACCAACAGGTAAAACACGTCCTTGTAATGTCACTTCACCAGTCATAGCGATATCGTTTCGAACCGCAGTTCCCGTCATCAAGCTAACCAAAGCGGTCGTTAATGTGATACCTGCCGAAGGTCCATCTTTTGGAATTGCTCCTGCCGGTAAATGAATATGAATGTCATTTTTTTCAAAAAATTCTGGTGGAATATTTAATTCCTCCATATGGGCCCGTGCATAAGACATTGCTGCATGAGCAGATTCTTTCATGACGTCGCCCAACTGGCCAGTCAGCATCAAGCCACCTTTGCCTTTCATTTTAAGGGCTTCAATAACAAGAACTTCTCCGCCAGCTTGAGTCCAGGCAAGCCCTTGCACAATTCCAATTTGAGATTCGAAAATTTTCTCATCACGTTGAAATCGAGGTGGGCCAAGCAATTCAGCAACACTTGTTGGGGTTATTTCTGTGTAAGAAGATTCACCCAAAACAACACGTTTTGCAACTTTTCGACAAACAGAACCAACTTCACGCTCAAGATTTCGAAGACCAGCTTCACGAGTGTATCCAGCGATCAAGAACTTTAAGCCATCATCTGTAAATGAAATATTTTCGCTGGTAATTCCGTTTGCTTCGATTTGTCTATTGATTAAATGTTTTTTAGTAATTAATAATTTATCGTTTTCTGTGTATCCAGGAATGCTAATCAATTCCATACGATCACGAAGTGCAGCAGGAATATTTTCAACAACATTTGCTGTCGCGATAAAAAGAACATTAGATAAATCAAAATCAACATTTAAATAATTGTCACGAAATGTTGAGTTTTGTTCTGGATCTAGAACCTCAAGCATAGCTGAAGCGGGATCTCCACGGAAGTCAGAGGCCATTTTATCAATCTCATCTAGAACAATAACGGGATTACGTGTTTTAGCTTGGCGCAGGGCTTGAATAATTTTTCCAGGCATAGCTCCAACATAGGTTCGGCGATGACCACGAATTTCGGCCTCATCTTTTACACCGCCCAAAGCGATGCGGAAGTATTCACGTCCCATGGCCCGAGCAATCGAACGGCCCAAAGATGTTTTACCAACTCCTGGTGGTCCGTTGAAACAAAGGATTGGCCCCTTCATCGAAGTTTTTAACTTTCGAACTGCCAAGAACTCGATAACACGGTCTTTGGCTTTTTGAAGATCGTAGTGGTCATCATCTAAAATTTCTTTAGCTTTTTTAATATCAATAATGTCTTCAGATTGCTTACCCCACGGCAAATCAACCATCCAATCCAAGTAAGTGCGAACCATTGTGGCCTCACTTGCATCGGGATGCATACGCTCTAGTCGAGCCAACTGTTTTAATGTTTCAGCCTGGACGTGCTCTGGCATTCCCGCAGCTAAAATTTTATTTTTGAGTTCTTCCATTTCTTCTGATTTTGAATCTTGGGCGTCGCCCAATTCGCCTTTGATAGCCTTCATTTGATCGCGCAAGAAATTTTCACGCTGAGTTTTTTGATCATCGCGACCAGTGCCACGAATTTTTGCTTGAGCCTGTAAAACTTCAAGTTCCGAGTGTAAGAAATTACAAATTAAAGTTAAGCGCTCTTTTGGATCCAAAGTTTCTAATACTTTTTGTGCATCATGAACTTTTAATCCAATATTGCTTGCAATAAGATCTGCAACACGACCCGGATCAGAAACATCATCTAACACTAAGAGGATATCTGGAGAAAGCGCTTTTCCAAGAGCGATTGTTTTTTCAATATACTCTTTTGCCGTGCGAACAAGTGCCTCGACTTCCGTTGGAGTATTCGCGGTTGAAACATCTTCAACTTTCTCAACAGACACTTCGAAGCTGCCAGATGTTTTTGTGAAGGATTTAATTCGTCCCTTTGCTTCACCTTGAATAAGAATTTTAACTCGCCCATCCGAAAGCTTACGCATGCGCATAATTTTTGCGATAGTGCCAATTTCATAAATGCTTTCAGGAGAGGGATTTTCTTCAGCGATATCTTTTTGAGAGGCCAAGAAAATTAATCGATTCTTTGAAAGGGCTTCTTCGACGGATCGAATTGATGATTCTCTTCCAACAAAAAGTGGAATGATCATATATGGAAACACCACGATATCGCGAACGGGTAACATCGGTAGTGTTTGTGGAATCTCAACTGGTTGATTATCAAATGTCATATGGGCTCCTGTTTCCTTAAGAAACATTTCGGAGCTATCTTAAAAACGCTTTAATGATTTAGAGTCTGGTTTTGGAGTACAAATGAAAATCAAGACCGACATCCGTGTCAGAAGTCTCATCCATTGAGTTAAATTGAGTCTAAAGTCTTAATTTTCCTTAGAAAACAAACAACTATTGGATGAGATTTCGCGTTGGTGATTCTTGTTCTTCCATGCAAGAAATGCATAAAGTAGCCAAAGGTCTAGCCTTCAAGCGGCGCACATCAATCATGTCGCCACAGCCTTCACATTCTCCATAAGAATTTGTAGCAAACTTTGATAGAGCTTTGTCGATCAAAACCAGCGAATGACGATCACGTTCATGCAGTTGAATACTTAAATTGGATTCAAGCTCTTGTGAAACAGCATCGGCTTCGTCAGAATTTTTAGACAAAGACGATTGTTGCTCTTTGAACTCAAAATTCTTATTCAGTATTTCGCTTTTTTGTAATAACAGCGAATGTTTTATAGCCTCAAGTTCAGCATGAGTACTGTCTTGGGTTTCGGTGTTCTTCATCTAATTCCCCTCCTAGATAAGGTTGCCGAAATGTGAGGGAATAATTAACTTTGTAGATCCATGTGTCATCAAAAAAGGAACTGTTGTGTGATGAATCATCACTCACAAACGATATGTGATTGGTGAAGCTATAGAACTTATTAACAAATCTTATCGGGCAAATTTTTTAATTAAATTTTCACGCATTTCTGCCCCTTCGATGCTGTAGCGCGTGTGCGGAATTGCAAGCAATCTGTCGCTCTCGATTATTTCTTCGGTTTCTTCACAGATTCCATAAGATCCTTGCTCCATGCGCCCCAGAGCCAGCTCAATCTCTAAGAGCTGGGATTTGAGTCGGGATTGGTTGATTAAAAATGTATGTTCTTCTTGGTGTGCTGCGGACTGATCAATTTCATCTCCAGAGGCCTTATCAATTTGATTGAAATTTTGAGCAGCTTGTTGCGATCTATTTAAAATATCAGACTTCATTTGTAAGAGCTTTTCTCGACAGGTTTTTAATAGCTCTGCTGTTAACGTACCGTTTCTTGTTTTTATGGTTGTGTTTGTTTTATATGCCACTTTAGCCTCCTGCTTGGAGACTAGGACAGTGCGTTTTAAAAAAAAGGTTAAATTTTAATCAACCTTTTTAATGAGGCCAGCTTCAAGCGATAGAATATGTAAGGGGCGCTCGAGTTCGCGTTGAGAGGACATGCGTAATTCACCCGTCACCCCAGTGGTGCGTCCCAATGAACGCAGATCTGAGGCCAGCTCATCACGACTCGAGACTCCTCTTGATAGTAAATCACGGATAATTTTTGCAGATTCGTAGACCTGCATTTCAATTAAGGTCGGTTCTTCCCCATATTCAGCAAAATAATCTTTGAAGAAGGAGGTTTCTTTAGGTGCAGAATCAGACAGGTCAAGGGCATCAACGAAAAAAACCAAATTATCGGTTGTGCCAGCTCGCTTAACAAGATCGGGACTGTTCCAAATATTTGTTCCCAAGTAAGTCAGCGAGGGAACGTCATTAACCTTCATAAAGGCCATCACCTGACTGAGAGTTTTTCCTGTGTCGGGAATAAACAAAACATCAAAATCAACAACAGGTTCAAGAATGTTTTCTTGAACCTCATTTGCTCTCGTGCTTTTTGGTTTGTTCTTGTTTTTTTCTGCTTTTTCTTTTTTTTCTAAAGCGAGCTCTTTAAGGCGGGCTTTATATTCCTCAGGGCGAGCCTCTGGATAATAGGTGCCAACCATTTTTTGTATCATCATCGTGAAATCATTTTCTTTGGAATCATAAGTCTGAGCTGCTGTTATTTTACCACCGCGGGCCAGTACGTGATCCCAGTAGATATTTGCAAACTCAACCCCGTAGGCATCATTTGGATAAAGAACGGCAAAAGTTTTTGCATTTAATTTTTCAAATGCAAACTGAACCAAGCGATCAATTTGCATTTCCGCAGTTAAAGAGTTTCGGAAAACAAAATCACCTATCGCCGTTAGGCCGGACTTTTGAGATAATCCGATAAAAGGCACTCCAAGCAGGTCTGCTTTTTGTCCCACAGCCAAGGCCTCTTTTGAAGAAAGTCCGCCAATTAATGCAATGACTTTGTCTTCGCGAACTAATTTTTCGACAGCCTTTGCCGCAAGTGCGACAGAGCCTTGAGTGTCAAAAAGAGCTAAGCGTAAATTTGCATTGGGTTTATTTAAACCAAGCGCAATGCGAATAGCGTTCAAAGCATGCTGTCCAATATTTGCATTTTTTCCAGTGAGTGGAAGAATCACGCCAATCGTTTTTGAATCCACAACCTGACTGGCTAAAATAAGACTAACTTCTGAAGTTGCCAACGTCGCGAAAGGCGACTGCGGGTGCTGAGACGTCAGTGCCCGGTAGTATTGAAGTGCTAAATCAGAGCGGCGCTTTTTTTGCGCCAGCTGGCCGGCACGCCAATAAAGTGCGGGCTTATAGGGCTGCACCCGAAGATCCGTGATGGGTTGTTCCAAGACTTGATTTAGATTTGTAATTTCAGTTTCGCGTTCTATGGCAGCCAGAACTTTTTCTTTTGTCACTGAGGGGGATTTAATAAAAGCCAAAAGATCCGAGTGCTCGGCGATAACAGCTTGAGATGTCGGAACAGCAACGGCGTCAGTCGGAGCCGTAGAATCTTTAGATGAAATAATTTGTGGAGTTGGGGCGCCAGGAGTTGTTGACGGGGAAATAGCCGTTGGCATTTTTACAACTTGAGGTTGTTGCGGAACTGGTGCAAGAGCCCGCGCAGAAGGGGATTTGCGATAAGGGTGCATGGTCACGTGTGAGGTTTGACAGCTTGCTAAAAGTAAAAAGAATAAAAATAAGGTCGTCAAAGTATTCATTTACGGGTCCTTAATAGGTTTTGTAATTTATCTTGATAAGCTTTAACAAGTGGAGTGATTTCTTTAAAGCGATGAAGTTCTTCTATGATTTCTTTCTGGCGAGAATTGATCTGATCCGGGGTATCAACAATTATTCGGACAAGCATGTCTCCAGCGCCGACGGAGCCAAGCTTTGGAAAGCCTTTGCCTTTAAGGCGAAAGGTTTGACCAGTGTGCGTGCCAGATGGAATTTTTATTTCTGCTTTTCCAAACAGGGTTGGAATTTCGGCAGTTGAGCCAAGAATGGCTTCAGTATAGGTCACCGGCAAATCTAAAATCACATCATATTCTTCACGCTTAAAAAGGGGATGATCTTGCAAGCTGACTATAACATAAAGATCGCCAGCCTCGCCACCCGTGGGCTGATCGCCCTCTTGAGAAAGCTTCAAGCGCTGGCCTTCTTTAACGCCAGCAGGAACGGTAACAGAAAGTTTTGCGGAGTCTTCTTTTGAGCCTTTCTGTCGCATAAAACTGATTGTTTTTTCTGTGCCCAGGGCGGCCTCTTCAAAACTGATTGCTAACGAGTAACGAAGATCTGATCCGCGAGCGGGCCGACTGCCAAATCCAGTTCGAGATCGCGGTCCAGCACCACCAAAAGGATTGCCACGAGGACCCCGCGCGCCGCCACCAGTAAAAATATCTCCGAAAGCGTCTCCAAAAATATCATGAAACGGATCTGTACCCGAGGCTTGACCACTGCGGCCGAACGGGTTTCCACCAGCAAAGGGGTTTCCTTGTGCGCCCGCATGACCAAATTGATCATAGGCCTGTCGTTTTTTTTCATCGCTTAAAGTTTCATAGGCTTCAGAAATCTCTTTAAACTTTTCTTCAGCTTTTTTATTGCCTTGATTTTTATCGGGGTGATATTGCATAGCTAGCTTGCGGTAAGCTTTTTTTATTTCATCAGACTTTGCTGACTTTGAAACACCCAAAATGTGATAGAAATCTTTTTTTGACATGATTAAGCCTCTGTTTTCGGAGCCGTAGCGACAACAACCTGTCCTGTTCGAATCACTTTATCATGAAACTTGTATGGTTTTTTAAAAACTTTTGAAATATGACCGCTTGGAACACTTGTGGTTGGTTCAGAGCTGAGAGCTTCATGAATAGAAGGATTGAAGAGTTGCCCCTCGCTTGGAACTTCTTGAATGCCATGCTTTAAAAGAACATCTTTTAACTCTTTTGCTGTGAGTTCAATTCCTGTTCGATAATTTGGAATTGTTTCAACAGAAAGGTGAACCTGCATCGCGCGCTCAAAGTTATCCATGACATCTAACAAGTCCCGAGCCATGCGCTCGGCGCCAAACTTAAGCAATTCAGAGCGCTCCTTTAAAGCATTTCTTTTATAATTTTCAAATTCTGCTTTTAAATATAAAAAATCACTTTTCCATTTAGCAGATTCTTCAATGGCGAGCTCTAGCTCGCTTTTTGCCGCGGTTGCTTCTGAGTGATCCGGCGTGATGTCCGTCGTATTGTTTTTATCATCATTTGTCATGTGTGGCTCCAAATTCTAAACCTCTATAAACATTGAGTTTTCTACTAGAATTGTCAATGTAAGAGGCGAAATAAAAATGACTCTTGTTAAAGGATATCTTTGCCTAAAAAGGTAAACTGCTCAAACACTTGGTTGCTGATGAGCACTCCTTTTTCGGTCAATTTATAGGCGTTTCCGTTAAATCGGAGGATGTCTCGATCAAGAAGTGGTTGTGCTAGATTTAGAATGACGCGCTCGATTTGATTTCCAAATTTGTGTGTAAGGTCTGTGATTGAAAGTCCTGTATCTAGTCGCAAAGAGGTATGGCAAAAATCAGTTAAAGATTGGTGTTTCTTCAAAAACTCAATTTGCGAGACCGAAAAATCAAACAAATCTGAAGACTGATGAGGTTTCTGTATTTGATCTGTATAGAGATCAAAATTATTTTGATTCCAAAAACGAGTCCCCCAACTGTTGGGAAGCTGGCTCTCTTTCATATACGAGTGAGCACTAAGTCCAAGACCCCAATAGCTTCGATCCGTCCAATACAATAAATTGTGCTTGGACTCAAATCCCGGTAAAGAATAATTCGAAATTTCATAGCGATAAAATCCATTTTCCTGAAGTCTTCTGTGGATGATCTCAAACATTTCAATTTGATCATTTTCAGGAGGACGATTTTTCGAAAGGGGATGTCCCTCGGGAACAGTGAGACAATAAGGTGAGAGATGCCTCGAGCCTAGATCAACAGCAATGGAAAGGTCATTTTGCAACTCGGCCAAAGTTTGGGTGGGTAAAGCAAAAAGCAAATCAAATGAGAAGTTAAGATTGTATTTTCTTAGTAAAGCCAGGGTTTGTCGAGTTTGTTCTGCGTTATGTTCGCGGTGAACCATTTTTAGCAGGCGATCAGAAAAAGTCTGCGCACCGACACTGAATCGATTTACACCAGCTTCTAAATAAATTTCGAGCTTTCGCTCATCAATTGTTGCCGGATTGATTTCTATAGTGATTTCTGTTTGTGGTCCAGTTTGATAACCAAACTTGGAAAGCTCTGCAATCAGATTTACAATGTGTTCAGCCGGAATCAGGCTGGGGGTCCCGCCACCAAAGTAAATGGTTGAAAGCGGAACTGTTTTGAAGTTTTCAAAAAATTGATGGCGAAGGGCTATTTCTTTTTTAACAATTTCAACATAAAACTCTGGAGGTTTGATTTCAGAATGTACATAGGTTGCAAAATCACAATATGTGCAGCGCTGCAAGCAGTATGGAATGTGAATATAAATACCTAAACCCATAAAGGACTTATAAATGAAGCAAGTAAAATTTCAACTTAAAAACAAATTAAAGGTCCTTTTAATTCAAAGTCAAAAGTCGCCGGTTGTGAGCGTCCAGATGTGGGTTAAGACCGGAAGCGCAGATGAAAAAAAAGGTGAAGAGGGCATCAGTCATTTTATAGAACATTTGGTTTTTAAGGGTTCAGACAAGTACAAGGTTGGCGAAATTGCCAATATTGTCGAAGCGTCGGGTGGCGAGCTTAATGCCTACACATCATTTGATCAAACGGTGTTTTATGTGACAATTTCAAAAAGCTATAGCGATGTGGCCTTGGATGTTATTAGCCAAATGATGGGCTATCCTCTTTTTGATCCTGCAGAAGTTGATAGCGAGCGCGAGGTTGTTTGCGAAGAGATTAAGATGGGTAAAGATTCACCCCAAAGAAGATCGTCACAATTGCTTTTTTCGACGGCTTTTAAAAAACATTCCTATGGTATCCCCGTTATTGGTTACGACAAAAATGTTCGATCATGGTCCGCAAAAAAGATAAAAAGTTTTTACCAGTCGCGCTACGTTCCTTCGAACATGTTTCTCGTTGTGTCTGGAGATTTCGAGATTTCTGAAATGAAGGAGAAAGTCAGCCAGTATTTTTCTTCCTTTAAGCCGTTTAAGCTCGAAACCAGAAAGCGAGCAACCGAGCCTGTTCAGAAAAAATTTACAAGTCGATTTGAAAAATCGGAATTACAAGATCAGCATCTGCATTTTTCATTTAAAGCTCCATCAGTAAAACACAAAGATGTTCCTGCTCTGGATGTGTTGTCGATGATTCTTGGCCATGGCGACAGTTCGCGGTTGGTCAAAAAGTTACGTCTCAATGAGCCCGTCGCAACAGCAATTGCTGCATTTAATTATAACCCTCAAGACAAAGGACTTTTTGTTTTTTCTGCTCAATTTGAAAAAGGCAAGTTTGATGCAGTGACAGAAGGCATACTGAATGAAATCGATCAAATTCAAAATAATCTTCCGCTTTGGTCTGAAATAAAACGAGCTCGCGTTTCGATATCGTCTGAACAATTCTATTCCATTGAAACAGTCGATGGAATAGCGAATAAGGCCGGGTCCTTAGAGTTTTACTTGGGCGATCCGAACGGATTTAAAAAATATTTAGCGGCTATTAATAAAATCACACCGGTAGATGTTCAAAAGGTGGCGCGGAAGTATCTTAAGCTGGATCAACTCAGTGTTTCCTATATGGCCAACGAGGATAAGAAGCGAGCTGAAGCAAAGCTTTTAGAAATTTCAAAAACATGGAAGAAAAAAATATTTTTAAGCAAAGCAAAGGTCGAAAAAAGTAATGATAAAAAGTTAAAAATTGAAAACCTTGCGCTACCAGCTCACCATAAAAAATCGCACCTCGAAGTCGAAGAGATTTCTCTGGCGTCAGGAATGAAAATTTTTATGCTTCCAACAGAAGATATCCCAACGGTTTCTGCAAAGCTGGCTTTTCGTGGTGGTGCGCGCATGGAGACTCCAGACAAAATGGGCCTTTCGGAGTTGATGTCACGCGTTTGGTTCAGTGGAACAAAGGGGCGCAGCGAAGAAAGGTTTTTAGCAGAAACGGAGGATCTGGCTCTGGGAATTTCTGCATTTACTGGAAAGAATACCTTTGGATTTTCTTTAGAGTATTTAACTGGATTTGAAAAAAAATCTCTAGAATTGGCGATTGAAGCGATAACAAAACCGCTTCTTAGCGAGCCTGTTATTCAGCGCGAGAAAGAAATTCTTTTTCAACAAATCAAAGCGAAGGTGGATCACCCTTCGTATTTGTGTTCGCGACAGTTTCATAAGGCTATGTTTGGAAACCATCCGTTGGCGTATGAATCATTGGGGACCGTTGAGACGCTCACCTCGCTTCATCAAAACGATTTAGTCGATCTTAAAAACCGTATTCTGTCGCCGGATAATTTAACAATGACAGTCGTAGGGCAATTCGACAAATCACAGTGGATTGATATGGCTCATCAAATGGAAGAGTCATTTTCAAAAAAGGGTCAAGTCAGCAACGGCCCAGCTCCCGCACCATTAGCAGAAAGCAAAAGGGTTTTTCTCGAAAAGGATAAAGAGCAAACGCATGTTATTATTGGATATCGCGGAATTCCTATTACAGACCCTGATCGCTTTGTTCTTCATACGATACAAGCCGTTTTAGCCGGGCAGGGTGGACGACTTTTTTATGAACTTCGCGACAAGAGTTCTTTGGCGTATTCTGTTTCTCCAGTTAAAATGGAATCCGTCGAGACCGGGTACTTTGGTGGCTACATTGCATGTTCTCCAGAAAAGGTAGAAAAAGCGATTGAAATGTTTCAAGTTGAGTTTAAAAAAATATGCGACACCCTCGTTGGAGCGGAAGAGCTAGATCGAGCAAAAAAATATTTAATAGGCCAGCATGATATTGGGCTTCAGCGAAAATCTGCAATCTGTAACTTGATTGTTTTTGATGAGGTCTATGGAAACGATTATCATAAAAGCTTAAATGTTGTCGCGGAATATGAAAAAGTCACTGCAAAACGAATACAGGATTTAGCGATGAAATTATTCACTAAGCCCAATGTTATTAGTATTGTGGGTCGCGAGTTGAAGTAGGGAGCCATCCTTAGGTCTGTAAACAAAGATATTTTTTAGCACATGGTGTAATGTACCGATAAGATAGAATGTGTAGAAGAGGTGTCTCAAAATGAAATCTTTTGTCTTCATTACACCAGAAGAGCATTTTACGGAGGTTGTCCGCGAGGCTTGTGTTGAGCGGCAGGTAAAAGCCCATCCCCAGGTTGAGGCTTATTTGGTTCAGGTTCTGAAGCAGTATTTATTTTCTAAAAATTTTCATAATCCTTTTGAAAGCGATTCATTGGAAAAGCCTCCGGAGACATTTGCTGAAATGTACTTGGTTGCTATGAACTCTGAGCGGCCAAAAAACAAAGAACTGATGCGAACAGTGGCTGAGAAGTCATTGTATCTAACGGGTTTTTTTGCAGATTCTTTGCATAGAAAAATTGTAGATATTGATTATTATACTGAGATTGGTTCTGCGGCTTATTTTAATCTAGCAACATGGACAAAAGAAGATTCATTATCCATTATTTTTTCTACATTTTCTAAGCGTTTCAACGAGTTTGTGGACGTATTGAACTACGTGAGCGAAAAATCTCAGGTACAGTCAGACTCAGATGTTTTAAAACTGTATGATCGATATTTGCGCACCGGCTCAGAGTTAGCTCGAGAAAAGCTAAATGAGCTGGGCGTTGTTACATTGCCAAAAGAACAATTGAAAGTCTCGAAAGCCTAAGCTATTTTTTAGGGCATGAGCATGTCCCATATTATTATTTTAATTATTATTGCCGTCATTGTTATTCCACCAGACAAGCTGCCCGAATTTGCTCGTCAAGTGGCTCGCTTTTTTAACGATCTTCGACGAAGTACATCTGGTTTATGGGATGATATTAAACGTGACGCCATGGTAACCCCGGAAGATTTGATGAAACAAAAGCAAACCATGCAGAAGCCGGTTGAAACAAAAGACCAAACAGCACAAACCTCAGAAGTGAAAAAAGATGAGTGATTTAGTTCCTGCACAACCAGCCGAAGAAGTTAAAGAGATGTCGATAGTCGAGCATATCGGTGAATTGCGCTATCGCATCACGCGTGCGGCAATAGGTATTTTTGTTGGAATGATTTTTTGCTGGGGATTTAGTGATTATATTTTTGATATTGTGCGCTTGCCAATACAGTCCTACCTTCCGCAAGGTGGTTTGATCTATACAGCCCCGATTGACAAGTTCATGGCTCATATCAAGCTCGCATTTATTTGTGGAGTTCTTTTATCAGCACCCTTTTGGCTTTATCACTTGTGGAAATTTATTTCGCCAGCATTATATCGCAATGAGCGTCGATTTGCTTTGGGATTCATTTTTTTTGGAACGCTTCAGTTTTTATTAGGTGTTGTTTTCACTTATTTTATTGTGCTTCCGATGGCATTTAAATTCTTAATGACTTTTGGCGGCGATGTAGACAAACCAATGATTACGATTGATCACTATCTTGGTTTTTTTACTCAAACATCTTTAGTTTTTGGCCTGGCATTTGAAATGCCAGTGATTATTTCATTTCTTGGCCTTGTAGGAGCTGTTAGCGAAAGATTCTTAAAAGAGAATCGTCGATACGCTGTTGTTACAATCACAGCCCTCTCTGCAGTGCTGGCGCCTCCGGATGCGCTGAGCATGATTTTGCTGATGATGCCGCTTTGGGTGTTGTATGAAGTTTCTATTCTTGTTGTTGGGTTTTTCGAACGAAGAAAAGCCGCAGAAGCTTTCGATTCTAATTTTTAGCCAAGAGCTGAAGTTGTTTTTTGAGGTTCAATAAATTTTCTGCAAGATCATCCTTTTGTTTCTGATCTGAAGCGAGCCAAATTTTATTTTGTACAACAAATAAATTTTCAATGAATTGTTGATATTCTGCCTGAATGGCGGGGTCTTTGGCGCTGGGAGTGCCGCTATAATACTGGACAACAAATGCTAAAAGATTTTCTTTTTCTTGAAAAAGGTCAGCGAATCTTTTTGCAAAACTTTTTTTGGCAGCAATTTGAGCGATAAAAAAATCATAGTTTTCATTTAAAAACTGACGATAGATAATTCTTTGATTATCATTGGTTCCATCAAAAAAGAAATCCATAAATTTTTCAAATGTTCCCATTTGTTTTTCAATAAATGTAGATTTTCGTGAGATTTTTTTTTCTGATTCCATAGATTTTTTAGCAAAAAAGATTTTTAAATTTTCTGATTCTTCAGGGGTTAGCTCGTGGATGACAGAGCGAAAAGAGCCAAGGAATAATCGAATTAATTGCACTCTAGATTTTTGTAGCGAGGTGTATAGCTTTTCAAAATCCTGAGCGGTTGTCTCTTTTTTATGAGACAGAGAAGTTATTTCATCAACATGGGTCGCGGCGAGGTGGGCGAGGTGCGAACGGTTGTTTTCAAAATCTTTCTCAACTTGTTGTCGAACTTGTTTGTAGCGATCAGATTTAAAATCAAAGGAGTCGTCAAGGCGACTCATCGTTGATCGGGGAGCAAGGCTATAGCCGAATTCAATTTTAGTACAGGCTGCGATTGAAAAAATTAAAAGTAAACAGATTAAAACTTTCATCCGACCATTGCATCACACCAAATGGTTGATGCAAAGGCCAAGATATATGTTATTCATCATTACTTTTTTAGGGGTTCGAATTTAATGAGCACGGCGCCGGACTCAACAGAGTCGCCTTGTTTGACACAAATTTCTTGTATAACAACATCGCTGGCGGCCCGCATTTCATTTTCCATTTTCATAGCTTCCATGATGAGAAGAGGTTTTCCTGCTTTCACTTCGTCACCTACGGATACAAAAATTTCAATAATCTTTCCGGGCATTCCAGATTTTAATTGTGTATCGGCTCCAAGAGCTCCACCTTTTTTCAAAGATTCATGTAAAAGCATTTCATCATTAAAAATCTTGATGGTTCGAAATGAATTTCGAGTAAAAACGGTGTACTCAGTGTCTTGACCAAGAACATCGATAAGATATGATTTTCCCTCAAAAAGAAAGCTAATGTATTCTTCAGCTGACTTAAAATCAGATTTTGAAATATCATAATGCTTCCAGTCTTGTCCCTCAAGCTGAAGCGAGACCCTCCACGTGTGTCGGCCCTCGGTAACATCCACTTTATATTTTCGATCTCGTAGTTCTGCTTCAAAGTACATTTTACTATCCTATGTTCTTAATTGAAGTTTGCGGCCAATGCGTTTCCAGGTCGAAGCAACATTTAATCTGCGGACATCTTTTGACTGACGATCCCGATATGCGGTGATGGCGGCGCTGATAAGAAATACGGGGTCATCAATCTCTTTGAATAATTCAGGCTCTAAGACTTCAAAATTTTTCTCGATAAACTGGGTTGTGTAGGTGCCATCTAAAAACTTGGGGTGATTCAAAATGGTTTTGTGCAAAACAATATTTGTTTTGATTCCAGTCAAAACAAACTCGGTGAGGGCTCGCTGCATTCGATGAATGGCCTCCTCACGAGAATCTCCCCAGGTGATAACTTTTGCAATCATTGGGTCATAGTAAATAGGCACTTCATAGCCAGGGTAAGCATAAGAGTCAATTCTGAGGAATGGTCCTTGTGGATGACGACATGCTCGAATGACTCCTGGATGGGGTTTATAGGTCACAGGGTCCTCAGCGCAGATTCGCGCCTCAATAGCGTGACCTTTCTGCTTAATTTCAGATTGCTTGAAGCTTAATGGTTTTCCTTTTGCCACCCAAATTTGTTCTTTAACTAAATCATATCCAGTGACAAGTTCTGTGATGGGGTGCTCAACCTGGAGTCGAGTATTCATTTCCATAAAGAAAAATTCTTTAGTCTTATTATCAAAAATAAACTCAATGGTGCCCGCGCCAACATAATTAATTGATTGGGCGGCCTTAACAGCAGCTTCACCCATTTTAATCCGCACATCATTGGGCACAGATGGAGAAGGAGACTCTTCAATTATTTTTTGATGACGACGCTGAACGGAACACTCGCGTTCAAAAAGATGAACAACATTTCCATGGGTGTCGCCAAAGACTTGAATTTCAATATGTTTTGGATCATTAATGAATCGTTCAATATAAACAGCGGGGTTTGCAAAATAATTTAATCCTTCAGAACGACAGGCTCGAAATGCGCTTTCAAGTTCGGCCTCAGTGCGCACAACACGCATTCCTTTGCCGCCACCTCCGGCAGAGGCTTTGATAATAATGGGATAACCAACAGAAGCGGCAACGGATTGGGCTTCTTCGACAGATTCAATGGCGCCATCGCTGCCTGGAACCAGTGGCACACCCGCTTTTTTCATAAGTGCTTTTGCGGAGAGCTTATCACCCATGGCCTCCATATTTTCAGGAGTTGGTCCTATAAAAACAATGCCGGCCTCTTTGCAAGCACGCACAAATGTTGGATTCTCGGATAAGAAACCATACCCAGGGTGAATGGCATCAACTTTTGCAAGCTTTGCAACTTCAATTATTTTTCGAAAATTAAGATAACTTTCTTTCGAGGGGCTAGGTCCAATATGATAGGCCTCATCAGCTAAAAAGACATGCAAGCTGTCGCGATCAGCATCACTAAATACAGCAACGGACTCAACGCCAAGTTCGCGGCAGGCACGCGTTATGCGGATGGCAATTTCTCCACGATTGGCGATCAAAATTTTCTTAAACGGAACTTCGCTCATACAGCATCACTTTCTATAGCGGAATGTTTCCATGTTTCTTCGGAGGGATAATGTCACGCTTGTTTTTTAACATCTCAAGAGAATCAATAATTCTTTTTCGAGTTAAAGCGGGCTCAATCACTTCATCTGTGTATCCAAGCTCTGCAGAAACATAAGGATTGCTAAACATTTCTTCGTACTCAGCCGTCAGGCGCGCTCGCTCGGCCACTGGATCTTTTGCTTTCGAAATGGTTTCGCGATGAATAATATTTACGGCTCCATCGGCACCCATGACAGCAATTTCTGCCGATGGAAAAGCAAGGTTTACATCACTGCGAAGTAGCTTTGAACCCATGACAATGTACGCACCGCCATAAGCTTTGCGAGTGATAACAGTAACTTTTGGAACAGTGGCTTCTGCGTACGCATAAAGTAACTTTGCTCCATGAGTGATGATTCCATTCCATTCTTGATCTTTACCGGGTAAAAACCCGGGTACATCAACAAATGAAACGACGGGAATATTAAAGGCATCGCAAAAGCGAATGAAGCGTGCTGCTTTTCGAGAGGCCTCAATATTTAAACAACCAGCTAATACCTGGGGTTGGTTGGCAACAATACCAACAGGACGACCATTAAATCGAGCAAAGCCGACAATAATATTGGCTGCAAAATTTTTATGAATTTCTAAAAAATAACCTTCATCAACAACTTCTGAAATCAGGGCGAGCATGTCATAGGGTTTTTTGGGACTATCTGGAATTAAATTATTTAAAGCATCAACGATGCGATCCGGTCGGTCTTTAGTTGCAAGCGCAACACCGTCATCCAGATTATTGGATGGTAAAAAACTCATGAGTTCGCGAATTAAAAGCAGACAGTGCTTATCATCGCGGGCTGTAAAGTGCGCAACTCCAGATTTTTGAGAATGGGTTGTGGCTCCACCGAGTTCTTCTTTTGTTACTTCTTCGTGAGTAACGGCCTTGATAACATCAGGACCCGTGACAAACATATAGCTGGTGTTTTCAACCATAAAAACAAAATCAGTAATGGACGGAGAATAAACGGCCCCACCAGCACAAGGGCCCATAATGGCAGTAATTTGAGGAACAACTCCAGAGGATAAAACATTTCTAGAAAAAATATCTGCATAGCCGCCTAAAGATTCGATGCCCTCTTGAATTCGCGCCCCGCCAGAGTCATTAATTGAAATAAACGGCGCCCCATTTTTTAAAGACAAATCCATAACTTTACAAATTTTATTTGCTTGTGTGCGCGACATGGAACCACCGGTGACGGTGAAATCTTGTGAGGACACGTAGACAAGTTTTCCATTAATGCGTCCATAACCAGTGATGATTCCATCGCCCGCAGGCTTGTTTTTTTCCATTCCAAAATTAACACAACGATGAGTCACAAAGCGGTCCATTTCAACGAAGCTGCCAGGATCAAGCAATGTATCAACGCGCTCGCGTGCAGAAAGGCGTCCGCCTGTTTTGTGTTTAGCTAACTTTTCTGGTCCGCCGCCCGCCAAAGCCGCATCGTTTCGCTTTTCTAACTCATCAATTTTCTTTTGCATCATCTCGGTCATTGAAAAATCTCCTTACGGGTAAGCTCTGCCATATAAACGTGGAAAAGCACCGGTTTCTCGAACGTGCGGTAATCCACAAATCCAGGTCACTGCGCGTTCTAAGCCTAAACCAAAGCCTGAGCTAGGAACACTTCCATAGCGTCGAATATCCAAGTACCATTCGAAGTCTTTTTGATCGAGCTTGTGTTCTTTGATTCGCTGAATGAGAATCTCAACGCTTTCCTCACGTTGGCCACCGCCAATGACTTCGCCATAACCCTCGGTTGCAAGCATATCGCAACCCATGGCATAGCCTTTATCCAGAGGATCTTCTTTCATATAAAATGCTTTAATGGCCTGTGGATAGTGATGAACAAAAACGGGCTTATCAAACTGTGAAGATATAATTGTTTCATCGGGGGCGCCAAAATCATCCCCGACAATAAAATCAGGATTGTTCTTTTTAATGATATCACAGGCTTCACGGTAGTGAAGCCGTGGAAATTTGCCTTTGATATTTTCTAGCTTTGAGATGTCGCGTTCGAGCACTTTGAGCTCTTCTTGGCGATTTTTTAAAACGCGCTGAACAATATACTCGGTAAATTGTTCTGCTAAATCCATGTTGTCATACATATCATTGAAGGCAACTTCGGGTTCAACCATCCAAAATTCAATCAGATGGCGGCGAGTTTTTGATTTTTCAGCCCGAAAGGTGGGGCCAAAACAATAGACTTTACCAAAGGCCCGCGCAGTCGCTTCCATATACAATTGACCGGATTGCGAGAGGTACATTTTTTCGTCAAAAAACTTGGTTTCAAAAAGATTTGAAGTTCCCTCACAGGCTGCCGGAGTAAAAATGGGAGCATCCGTTAAAGTAAAACCTCGTCCATCAAAAAAATCTCGAATAGCCATAACAAGCTCATGACGTATCCGCAAGATGGCATGTTGTCGCTTTGATCGAATCCACAGGTGTCGATTTTCCATCAAGAAATCTGTTCCATGTTCTTTTGGAGTGATGGGATAGTTTTCAGAGCGACCTATAATTTCAAACGATTTAACGCCCATTTCAAAAACATTAGGTTGCTTTGGATGCTGTCGGATAGAACCCACAACTTTAACAGAGCACTCCTGAGTCATTTGATCGAAATTTGCAAAAGTCTCTGCACCACAGTCTGCGGCAAAGAAAACACAAGATATTGTGCCCGTGCCATCGCGCAGTTCTAAAAATTTAACTTTTCCAGAAGAGCGAGTTTGATAAGCCCAACCCTTAAGCTCAACCGTTTGACCAATATGATCCTTGAGATCGCTGATATAAATACGCATCTTTTATCGCTCCTTAATTGAAACAATCTAAGAGCGTAATTCTAGCGATGGTTTATGAGTTCAACAAGTAGTGATTAGTCCTTCGAGAGGGCGCGTTGAGTGAAGTCATTATCAGACAGTCCAGAATTCACTTTTATGTCAGATAAAAGCAAATCAGTGCCTCTTTTGTTTTCAAGGTTTTTAATTATGATTTTTTGAGCCCGAAAGACACCATTAAAGGCTCTATAATTTTGAAAATCGATGCGTTTTAACGCATGCCCTTTGGAGCCAAAGTACTCAATACGCACAGGAAGGGACAGTTTTTGATCGATCCACAGGACGGCCTTTGAATACCGGGTTTGATTAGATGTCGATTTAACAGAAATGAGTGTCACATTAATGCCGCCTACTTTTGCTTTTTTGACAAGCTCGGCCTTGGCGGACTGTACTGTTGTTAGATCTAAATCTTGCGGGCTGAGCTCAGATCCAAGGACGCCTTCTTGTTTGTTTTTTGAAACAAACCGACGGACCTGCTTTGAGCTCGGAAGGTAAATCCACTGTTGTTCAGAGTCCTTTTCAACAACACTGAGAAGTCCGGCACCTTTTTGATCTATCGGTTTTTTAATTTTAACAAGCACGTGATTTTTATGGTTTTCAAATTTTCTTTTTAAAACGAGTTGGCGTTCTTTTTTGGACCCATCAGCTTCAAAAATCCTCATCGTGACTATTGCCGTATCATCTTTAGAGGACAGAAGCGTCTGAGATTTTTTAAGTAAATCAACGGCTTCATTAGCAAGGCCAGAGCTCGGGGTTGCTGTTGTGATCAAAAATATAAGAATCAAACTTAAAAAGTACTTGCGAAATTGATACAGAAAGCTAGGTAAAAAAATTAAATCACCAAACAGGGCGGCAACAACGGATAAAATCATATACTGGCCAAACATGCGGTTCATTCCAAAGTATGAAAATAGAAAAACCACAAAACCAAGAACAACAAGCGTCGTTGCAAGAAGGCAAGGGTTTGCTTCTTCTATTAAGGCTCGTTTAAGTGGAAAATAGGAGGTGTAATTATTTTGTTTTTGCAGTTTCATCACGCGTCCAAGAATATAAACGGTATTTGTGAAGGCCAAGCCGATGGCAACTGAAAAAATAATTGCCACACTGGGTTTAACGGCAACCTGGTTGATGTTGAGAAATATAAAAAGAATCAATGGTGGAATTAAGTTTGGCAAACAAGCTAGCAACGCCCATCTCCAAGAGCGAAAGACAAAAGCCAAGAGTAAACCAATTGCCAGAAGTGCGTGCCAAAAATTAAAAACCAAAGCTTTTGAAATCTCTTGGTTTATGGAATGAAATTGTGTGCCAATGCCAAAAAATGAAACGACAGAATTTGGAAATGATTTCTTTAAAATTGATAAAATACTGACTTTGGCAGATTGAATACTGTTTGAAGGGACGTCTTTATAACGAATTTGAAGCAAGGCATTCTTTTGATCAGCTGAGATGAAGTGGTCTATGGGGTTAATTGATGACAGCGAAAACATAAAGTTTTTTTCTGCTAATTCGCCAGCGGAAGCCGGCAATCGCCGCCGAGACTCGCTAGCCATAGACTTGTAAAAATCAGTGACCGAAACAACAGAGCCGACTTGATCAAGACGTCTAATTTGATTGACGGCGGCGTCTAGCTTTTTTAAAGCATCCGGTTTCTGCCAGCTATTTTTTTGTGTTACAACAAAATTAGCCTCAAGAGTTCCCCCAAAGCGATTGTCAATAAACTCCGTGGTTATTCGGGTGCTCTGATTTTTTGGCAAGTCATCAAGGATTCGCGTGTTCCAGTTGATTTGTGTGAGACTATAAAAACCAAATAAAAAAATAAAGACAGATCCAAACAGCACGGGTCGTCGATGTCGTATGGACCAGAGCGTCCAATACGCAGGCTTGTGAAGCCAATTTCTAAACTCGCAGTCTAAAAAAATTTGAGTCAATGGAAGCAGTGCCAGGTGAACTAAAAACCAAACAGCAAAAGAGCTTATACCAACAATAAATCCATAATTTTTAATCAAGGTCGATGATGAAGCTTGGAGCATTAAAAATCCCATGCCCGTGGTTACAACAGCCAACAAATTTTCCCAAAAAAGTTGACGGTAGGTCAGCCAAATATTTTTTGTTTTTTGAAAATGAGATTGAATATGCATCACCAACGAAATTGCATCTAATGAAATAAGAATGGGTAAAGTTGTTAACAAAACGTTAAGCGAAACATTGAAGGCTGCAAGTGACCCAAGGATCACAATATTTACAAAAACCAGAGTGATAAATACAGGAAGAATAGCTCGAGCTCTTTTATAAACAAGAAATAAACCAAAAATAAATAAAATAAATCCAAATCCAAGAGAGCGGAAAAGTTCTTTTTTCAAGAGAACGCTTAAATCAGCCTGGACAACAGGTAGACCTCCAAATTCGACACTGATGTTGGGATAGTTCGTTGTAAAGTGTTCTTTTAAGCTTTGAGTGTAGTTATATATTTCAACTGGAGTTCCGCTTTGTAAACTCAGCACCATAAGAGTTGCCGACTCATCGCTGGTAAGTAAGTGTGGCGTGACAAACGGGTGTGATTTTGCAATTTTTTTTCTTTCCGATAGAGTTGTTTTATCAAAAATGTTCCCAACAGAAATTTCATCACCCGTGTTGGAGGCCCCTTGAATGGAGGACATTGAGACAACGGATTTCAATGTGCTGAGTTCAGAAAAAGAAGAATGAATTTGCTGAAGCAGTTCAAAATTTGAATCCATCAGCCAGCTCGTCCCATTTTCCGTTTTTAAAACAAGCAGTAGCGAAAGGTTTTTTTCTGACTGAAAAAGGGCCCGTAGTTTTTCCTCTTGCATTAACAGGGGGTGATTCATGGGATAGAACTGCTTCAAGGAGTATTCTGTTTTAAGATTAAGTATGGAGATTGCTCCAAAAACAAATAGCCCTAAAGTAAGAACTCGCAAAAAACTGTTAACGAAAGTGACATTTTCTAAAACCTTCGTTTTAAAAACTTGTAACAAGTCAGTGATTTTTTCGTTTAGCTGCATGCGATTCCTGCCGAAAAGTCTAGTAACTCAATGAGAATTACTAAAATTAATCTTTCGCTTATTATCTCGGTTTTTATACTCACTTTTTTGAGTCTAGATATGCACGCTCAGGCGCTGATGATGAGCCCTGAAAATCATTGGCTTCCAGCATTAAATGCCAATGTGAAGCAGTTCGTTTTTGAATTTGAAAAATCAACTCATCTCAGCTTGAATCTTCCTCAGGGAAAGATCATTTCAGACCAGGTTGACTTTGTGGGACGGTTTTCAATGACGAGTCTAGCCTCTGGAGCGCAGGGCTTTGATCTGGCTTTCATCATTGAAAATGCTGAAGTTCTGGCAAAAAATGTTCAAATTCATCTTTCGATGACTCAAGATTTGGGATTTGGATCAGCCACAATCAATCTTAATGTTCAATGCGCTGCGATTTCCATTCGAGCAAAGAAGACTCAACCTATGCAGGCGGTGCTGGATCGTCAATTCGCAGTGCAAGCATTCAGGTTAAACTTGTCAAAGGACGATATTGAAACAAATCTTATTGGCTGTAATTCAATAACTGGTTTGGATGGAGCTGTTCAGGCCAAGGCCATCGAGTTTATCCAAGCCCAGGTTGTTAATGCAGAACTTCACAAAGCACTTAATGTCGAAATTTCTCAGCAGCTCAATAAAAAGTTAAGTGAATTCGGCCGAGCGCTTCCCATTTTAGAAAATACGATGAGCCTTAAAGCACAAGTGGACACTGAAAATCGACTTTGGATAATGGCTGAAGAGGCCGCAGAGGGTGAACGCTTTACCCCGACAGAAATAGAAATGGCATCATCAAGCGCAAAGCCAGTTATACTTATTAAAAAAACATATATTGAAAAAATGCTTTTAAAGTATTTGAATTTTGAATTTGAAAAAGAGCCTATTTTCTCAAAGTTTAATTCGGGTTTGCAAAAATTAACGTGTTCTCGGTGGTCGCAATTTTTTGCATGGCCATCATTAATGGCACTGCCAAAATGTTTCAATATGGAAATGCGCTCAAAGTTACAAGACGTAAAACTAATTGATCCTGCACAGATGCGATTTTCTTTGAAACTTCAATCCTGGTCAAAGGCCGTCGATCAAAACAAAGATATTGCATATTTTACAGCGGGTGCAACATTTTCTTTAGCGGATATGATTGCCGATGTGCAAACTTTGTCTGGGAAGCATTATCCTGAGTTTATTTCTTGGTCCGGAAGATCATCTCGAATATCAATGTCATTAATAAAATCGGCACTCCAAGATTTTGTTAATGTGAAGTTGGGCGAGATGCAAAAAAATGAAAAACAGGCGGCGAAGATTTCGATTTTTAATTTTAAAAAATCAAAAATAATATCGCCAGACACGTTAATGCTGCAGTTGAACTAAAAATCATAATTTATTTTAAACGTTGCCGAGTCTGTCTGATCGTAGGATTTAGCTAGGGGTTGGTCTTGAGCTGTAATTATATTGATACCTAGTATGGATTTGAATTGATCGGTCCAGCGCCGTTCATAGCGAACAGATGTCAGCAGAGAGGGGCTTTTTTCATTATAAACAAAGGCTCCGGAAACTATGTTTTCAGAATTTAAGTCGATGAGATAACCCAGCGCGGTAGATTTTTCAAAAAATCCAAGCAATGTTTCCAGTTCGGAAATGGAAGAGCTGCTTTTCCATTGTCGATTTGTTTGAATGAAAAATCGCAATGACTTTGAGAAAATATCAAGACTGCTTTCAAGTGATCCTGTGCAAGATGTTGATGATGATTGGGGTAACCCGTAGTCTGTTTGTTTTTTACAAAAAACTTTTGCTATAACAGGGTCGAGCACTGTGGATAATCCCGCGCCTGCATGATCAGACTTGATCCAGGTTGTGTCCAAATCAACATCGGGGCGTATTACGCCCACGGGTGGATCAATCGATGTTGTTATATCAATTGTAAAGTTGGGATATATTTGAGGCGTCTGATTAGCACCAGAATAATAAAATAGGTTGATATCAAAATTATTGAAAGCGAGTTTCGCAGAACCACCCCAATTGTTCAGAAAAGGAGACTGAACTTCCGATTCATTTCGAAATCGATAGTTAACTTGATCTGGAAGATAAAAAGTTCCGCTGGAGTTTGAAATAGGCAGAGTGTCTGTTCGCGGCCACCACGGTGACTGAGTGTCGGGTAAAATTGATTTGGAATTCTTGGGGATATAGAAAGCTTTAAAAGTGAGTATTTCGTAAGTAGCACTAACAAGAAGGCCAAGAGAGCTTAAATTTTCACTGCTGAAGGGCTGTCGATAGTCTTTTCCATGAATCACATTAAAAAGATTATTTATGTCAGGCCCCTCGGGGGTATACTGCCAAAATCCAAGTTGATAATCAAAAATAGAAGCACTTCCAAAGAATCCAAATTCAGTTGGATTAATGAGCATTTGCTTTTGATCTTGTTGGCTTAAGTGCACGTAATTAAGAGTGGTATTGTATTTAAAATCTAGGGCGTCACTAAGTTCAGCGCTTCCATAGAGCTTAATCTCAAGTTTTGAAAAAAATGGCGAACTGTTCTTAGGATTCAAATAAAAATATTGAACTTCGTTTGCAATGGATAGTCGTGTTGGCTCTGCCCATAGGGATTGAGCAAGTAGGACAATCATTATACCAATAATCAAGATGGTGGTTTTCACACAACTAGAGGTCCAAAATCTTTTGCAGTTCAGAGAGTGATTTTCGGACGTTAATTCGGCCTCGTGTTGAAACTTCAAATTCATGGCCAGCGCGAACATCTACTCCTCGCAATAGTGCCAACTTGACTTGTTGTGTGGTTGCCGCAGGGAAAGCACTCATCAACAGAGCTGCCGCACCAGCTGTCATCGGGGCCGCCATACTGGTGCCGCTCATGCGTTCAACTTGATTTCCAGGCACAGTGGAATCAATTTCGTACCCGGGCGCAGCAACAAGAACTTTTTTGCGACCAAAATTAGAAAATCGAATCATAAAATCGTCAGCGGTTGATGCCGCAACATTAATTTGATTCATCAAATTAAACGCAGAAGGATAATCTGGATTTTCATCAACATTAATTCCGTTTCCATAATAATCGCCATTTCCCGCGGCCGTTACAAGCAAGACGCCTTGATTAGACAAGGCTTCCATCGCTGCGGCAAAGTTCTGCTGGCAGTCTGCGCCACCCCAACTTAAATTTAAAATTCGAGCTCCGCGACTGACAGCATAGTTCATAGCTGCGATGGCGTGACCTAATGATCCAGCGCCTTGATTATCCATAAATTGCGCCGGCAAGATTTTTACTTTAGGAGCAACGCCGTGAATGGGTCCAAATTCAGGATCAGCTCCGATTATTCCCGCAACATGAGAACCATGACGATTCAGGTTTGGATCATTCTCTTCGCTATTAAATTTTGCGCCCAAAAAATCATCAACAAATCCATTATTGTCATCATCGACACCATTGTTTGGGATCTCATTTTCGTTAACAAGAATATTGGGTCGCAACTGATCATGTGTAACATCAACCATGCTATCAATAACTCCAACAATCACATCATGACCGACAATGTCCTGATTCCATAAGGCAGGAGCCTCGATCATTTCGGGCCCCCAGTTTGTTGTCGATAGAGCATTGGGTTGAATAGCTGAGGAAAGCGAATAGGGGCGCAAATGAACAGTTTGATCTGGTTCAACAAATTTAATTAATGAAAGATTTTCTTTAATAAAAGTTTCGCGAAACTCGTCAAGGCTATTGCCTTTTTCGATGGAAAACGAGCCATCTTCCCATTGAACAACAAAACGATTTTTTATAGTTTGCGATGAGCTCAGACACTCCTGAGTCATTGCGGAAACAGATTCAACTGTTTTTTTTTGATCGCACGAGGTTCCAAAAACAAGCATGAAACTCAGCAGACTTAAGACTTTGACAACATCCATGTTGACTCCATCACAAGATCATCTTGATCTTAGAAATTAAGACCCAACTGCGGCCTTGTGATGGTTAGCTGATCGGTAGAAATATGTCTTATTTTGAGTCGAGATAAGGTCCAGGGGAGACAGGCTTTTGTCTAGGACTAGCCGTTTACATCAGATTAGACTTTAACTGTAAATTCTTTTAAAAAATCACAAAACTTTTGTTCGACATTTTTTGCAGTTTCGGTGACTTCGGCATGGGTTAATTTATTTTGCGAGATTCCTGCGGCTAAGTTCGTGATGCAAGAGACAGCAGCAACGCGAATTCCAAGATGATTTGCGGCGATGACTTCAGGAATGGTCGACATACCTACGGCTTTGCCGCCAAAATTTTTAAACATTCGAATTTCAGAAGGTGTTTCATATGTTGGACCAGTGACTCCAACATAGATTCCCTTATGAAAAAAAGTTTTTTGCGATCGTAAAATACGTTCTGCAATAATGATTAATTCTTTGTCGTAAGCCTCAGTCATGTCGGGAAAGCGGGGGCCAAGCTCTTTGATGTTGGGACCCATCAATGGATTTGTGCCCATCAGGTTGATATGATCTTCAATAAGCATAAAGTCACCAGGCTTCATGCCATCACCGTAACCACCCGCGGAGTTTGTGACGATAAGAATTTCAATTCCCAATAGAGCCATAGTGCGCGCAGGGAAGACAACTGTTTCCATCGAGTGTCCTTCATAATAATGAAGACGTCCCTGCAGAACAACGATATCGCGATCACCAATACTACCAAAAATGAGATTTCCAGAGTGCCCTTCAACAGTGGGTGGTATGAAATGCGGAATTTCATGAAAGGCTAATGTGGTTTCAATTTGCATATGTTGGACAAAGTGACCTAAGCCAGAACCTAGAATAATTCCAATCTTGGGCTTAATTTTTGTCTTTGTTTTTATAAAGTTAACAGTTTCAGTGAGTTTTTGAATAACCATTTGGACTTCCTTAATGACGAAGCTATTGCAGAACTTCACTAATCAAAACGTGAGGAGGTGGTTTTTGCAATGAAATTTGAAAGCTATCGCGGAGCATTTTTGCAGCCCCATCAAATAATTTGGGTTCATCCCCATGAATTGTGTAAATGATGTCGCCATCGGAAACAGAATCACCAATTTGTTTATGAAACTCGATTCCCGAGGTTAAATCAAGGACATCGTCAGAAACTCGGCGACCAGCTCGAAGAACAATTCCAGCCAAGCCGATCGCTTCAACATTAAAATGACTCAAGTATCCTGTCGTGGTGGATTTAAGCTGATAGGATCCGGCCGCTAACGGCAATTGGTCTAAATTTCCGCCTTGAGCCGCGCACATGGCTTGAAATTTTTCAAGGGCCTTTCCGGAGGTCAGCATTTCTGTGGCGAGCGCATAGGAGTCCATTAAAGTTTTACAGCGTCCAGATAAAAAAATCATATGCGAAGAAAGCTGTAAAGAAAGTTCGCGGGTGTCTGCATATAAATCTTTTCCCGCAGCAGAAATAAATTTTTTGCCCTTCATGATTTCAAGACATTCAAAAATTTCTAAAGAATTTCCAGAAAAACGCCCGAGGGGTTGATCCATCGATGTTAAAAGTGCAGAGACTTTTTTCCCATATCCGACGCCAATTTTTATTAATGCATGAGCAAGCACCTTGGCATCTGAAAGTGACTTCATAAAAGCGCCCGATCCGTATTTCACATCTAAAACTAATCCATCAATACCTTCGGCAATCTTTTTTGACATGATGCTGGCGCAAATCAGCGGCAGACTTTCGATTGTGGCCGTGACGTCGCGCAGGGCATAGATTTTTTTATCAGCAGGGCAAATATCTTTTGTTTGACCAATAAAACAAGTGCCTACGGTTTGAGTGATTTCAATAAATTTTTCAATACTGAGTTGTGTATTAAATCCGGGAATGCTTTCAAGTTTATCCAATGTTCCACCGGTATGACCAAGTCCACGTCCAGAAATCATGGGTACATAAACGCCAGCTGCCGCAACAATGGGCCCAAGTATTAAACTGGTTTTATCGCCAACTCCACCCGTGGAATGCTTGTCAACTTTGAATCCTGGAATTGTTTTTGTATCAATTGTTATACCCGAATGAAGCATGGTCCGCGTGAGCGCGACGGACTCCTCCGTGGACATGCCATTAAAATAAATCGCCATCAAAAGGGCAGACATTTGATAATCAGGTATTTCACCCCGAGTGTATGCTAAAATAAAAAACTCAATTTCGGCAGAACTCAGTTCTAAGTTGTTGCGTTTTTTTTTGATAATTTCTCGGGCTAACATAATTAGTAACCTGATTTCACAGATTGACCTGTCACCAAAAGAACTCCGGAGCTTGTCCCTAGACGATTGGCTCCTGCGGCAATTAAGGCGGCAGCATCAGCAAAGTTTTTAATTCCTCCGCTGGCTTTAACTAAAGATTTTGTGCCAACAGTTTTTTTCATTAAAGCAATGTCGGAGACCGTCGCACCACCACCACCAAAGCCAGTGGATGTTTTAACGAAATGTGCACCAGCCTGAACTGAGATTTCGCAGGCTTTGATTTTTTCTTCGTCTGTAAGGAGTGACGTTTCAAGAATGACTTTCACAATATTGCCTGCGGCGACGCGAACAATATCGGAAATTTCTTTTTCAACAATAAGGTAGTCTTTTGCTTTCAAGGCGCCGATATTGATCACCATGTCCACTTCATGTGCGCCAAGATTAAATGCTCGTGAAGCTTCAAATGTTTTAACGGAAGATTCTGAGGCTCCTAATGGGAATCCGACAACACTGGCAATGCGCACTTTTGTGTTTTTCAGAATTTCTGAACACGTCGAGATCATTGATGAGTTTACGCAAACTGCAAAAAAATGATTCTCAAGAGCTTCTTCACAAAGCTTGCGGATATGTTGTTTGGTTGCTTCAGGCTTTAAAAGCGTGTGATCAATGTACGAGGCTAAATCTTTTGGTTGCAGTGCTCGAGTTAAGTCAGTCATGACAAAAAATTAAGACTTTTTCCAGCATCTAGCAACTAAAACCGTTTAGCCCGTTTTTTTGCCACCCATAGGACTTAAATTGACCGAGGGATCATCTTTACCAAGAAATGTTTTCGCATCCGCAGCAGAGACCATGCCTTTTTTCACCAGATCATCGACATACTTTTCAAATAAAATCATTCCCTGAGAGGCACTTGTTTGAATGATGGATGGAATTTGGTGAATTTTTCCTTCGCGGATTAAATTGGCAACAGCTTTGGTACCCTTCATAATTTCGAAAGCAGCCACGCGCCCTTGGCCGTCAGCGCGTGAAAAAAGTGTTTGAGCGACGACTCCGCGCAACGACTCCGCGAGCATGGTTCGAATTTGACCCTGTTGACCAGAGGGAAAAACATCAATTATACGATCTATTGTTTTGGCAGCAGAACTTGTATGAAGTGTGGCAAAAACCAAGTGGCCTGTTTCGGCAGCGGTCAGCGCCAACGAAATTGTTTCCAGGTCTCGAAGCTCGCCCACTAAAATAATATCGGGATCTTCACGCAAAGCGGCCTTGAGAGCGTTAGCGTAGGTTTTCGTATGAGTGCCAACTTCACGTTGGTTCACCAAGCATTTTAAATTGGGGTGAACGAACTCTATGGGATCTTCAACGGTTAGAATATGCCCCTCTCGAGTTGCATTAATATGCTGAATCATCGCAGCCAAGGTTGTGGATTTACCAGAGCCTGTGGGGCCCGTGACAAGAATAAGTCCGCGGTCGCAGTCAACGAGATCGACAATAGATGCTGGTAAATTCAACTCAGCTGCCGTTTTAATTTTTTCTGGAATGGTACGAAAGACAGCTCCAAGACCTCGTCGTTGCATAAACACATTGCAACGAAAGCGACCAAGACCTTCGACAACATAAGCAAAATCAAGCTCCCATTTCTCAACAAATGTTTTTTTTTGTTTTTCGTTGAGGATTTCAAAAATTAAACCTTGAATGTCTTGATTGGAAAGTTCGCGATAATTCAGGGGTTGCATATTTCCATGCAGCCGCAAATAGGGCGGAGCGCCACTTGTTAAGTGGAGATCTGAGGCTTTTTGTTCGACCATTAAACGAAATAGATCATCAATTGTAGCCATTTGGTTCTCCAAAAATTGCTTATCCGTTAATTCTTCGGTATGACTGAATGAGTTTTCAACAGGTCCTAGGTCTAAATCGTATCATTTAGTATCCAGAAAGGCTTTAATGGCAGCTGAAATTCTAATTAATGTACGTTCTCATGAGACTCGCGTGGCTTACGTCGAAGCTGGCGTTCTGATGGATCTCAAAATTGAAAGAAAAACCTCTCCGACGTTGGTGGGCACTATTCATCGCGGAATCATCACTCGAGTCCTTCCTGGTATGCAGGCGGCCTTTGTTGATATTGGTCTGGATAAGGCCGCATTTTTATACGTTGGTGATATTTTAACCGAAGATGCCAAAGAGTTTTTTGATCATGATGAGTCAGATGCAGAAGCCTCAGCTAACGAAAACCCTGACGAGGGAAGACCCTCTCGAGAAATTAAAACGCCAATCCAGGATTTAGTGAAAGAAGGCGATCACTTGATGGTTCAAGTTGCAAAGGATCCCCTGGGAACAAAAGGCGCAAGGATTACCACTCACATTTCATTGCCTGGTCGAGGCGTGGTCTATATGCCGTATATCAAGCACACGGGAATATCTCGCAAGATTGAAGACGAAGACGAAAAAGAACGTTTGAAAAAGATTATTCAAAAAATCAATCCCACAGGTGGAGTTATCGTGCGCACGGCTTCTGAGGGAGCAACGGAGGAGCAACTTCGTGCAGATATCGAGTATTTGGATCGACTCGGTAAAGAAATTCAAAAAAGTTATGAAAAGAAAAAAACGGCCGGAAGCATTCACGCAGAACTCGACGTGGAATTGCGCGCTCTCCGAGATTTAATGAGCGAACAGGTCACGACTGTTTGGGTTGATGACGTTGATGTATTTAAAAAAGTTTCAAAATTTGTCACACAGTTGATGCCAAAGTATCGACAAAATATAATTCTTTACGAAGAGCGAAAGCCGTTATTTGACTTGTATGACATTGATTTAGAAATTTCCCGAGCCATGGAGCGAAAAGTTTGGCTTAAATCCGGTGGATACATTGTCGTTGATGAGGCCGAGGCTCTTGTTGTTGTAGACGTTAATACGGGTCGCTATGTGGGTAAAAAAGATCTTGAAGATACGATTTTGAAAACCAATCTTGAGGCTGTTAAAGAAATCGCCCATCAATTGCGTGTTCGAAATGCGGGCGGAATTATTATTATTGATTTTATTGATATGGAAAAACAGGTTCACCGAGATCAAGTTTTATCAGCACTAGCTGAAGAGCTTAAAAAAGACCGCAGTCGCACCAATATTATCTCCATGTCCGAGCTTGGCTTAGTTGAAATGACCCGCAAACGTATTCGTCCAAGCTTGGTTAAGACTCTTTGTGAACCGTGTTCGTATTGTGATGGCAAAGGCTATATTAAGCGAAAGAACACGATTGCTAATGAAATTTTTCGTGAGCTTGAGCGGGAAATTAGCATGGCCGACAATTCTAAAAAGAAGGGCGTCATCGTGCATTGTCATTCATCCATAGTGGATTGGGTTTATGAAGTTGAATCTGAAACCCTTGAAACTTTGGAAAAACGGCTCAACCGATCAATTGCCTTTAAAATAGAGCCTAATTATCACACGGAACAGTACGAGATCTTTCAAGACAACTAAGTGCATGAAAACACTTGGAATTTTTTGAAATAATGAAAGAAAGTCTAGGTTTTATGACCTTAATTCTAAAAGTCTTGAATTCAAAACAGGCTGTGGAAGACTGATTCGTCTGAAAAAGATTTAAATCGCATTGACAACACTGCTTATAAAATGGCAAAAAAACAAATCTTGTCATGAGTTAAATACGAGTGAAAATTTCAAGCGGAGGAAAAATGTACGCTATTATTAAGACCGGCGGTAAGCAATATAAAGTTCAAGCTGGTGATGTATTACAGATTGAAAAAGTTGATCAAGCATTGGGTTCAGAGTTTAATATTTCTGAAATTTTAATGGTTGGTGGAGAAAAAGCGCATATTGGTTCTCCGTTAGTTAAAAACGCTAAAGTAACAGTGGTTGTAACAAAACAAGCTAAAACTCGAAAAGTGATCGTTTTCAAAAAGAAACGTCGTCAAGGTTACAGAAAGTTTGCAACACACAAACAGAATTTCACCGAAATTTTTATTAAATCAATCACGTCTCCAGATGGACAAACATCTAAAACAGATGCAACTCCACTTGTAAAAGATATGGCAGCATTACGCCAAGAGCGCATTCAACTCAAAGTTGAGGACCGCAAAGCACGCGCTGAGGGCGAAGTTGGAGTCACTCCAGTTGAAAAGACAGCAGTTAAAAAAGCAGCTCCAAAAAAGAAAGCTGCAAAAAAAGTAGCAAAGAAAGCAACTTCTAAGCGGGCTGTAAAAAAGTCTGCTAAAAAAGCTGCAAAAAAGACAACAAAGAAAACGAAGTAATAATTTATAACGTTAAATAAGTAACACGGAGTAAGTATGGCATCGAAAAAAGCTGGTGGTAGTACCAAGAATGGCCGGGATTCACAGTCGAAAAGATTAGGCGTGAAACGTTTTGGCGGTCAGTTAGTTAAATCAGGAACAATTATTGTACGTCAGCGTGGAACAAAATTCCAAACAGGTACAAATGTTAAAATCGGTCGCGATCACACGATTTATTCAGTGATCGAGGGTTTAGTTAAGTTTGAAAGATTTTCGAAAGAAAAATTTAAAGTTAGCGTTTACCCAAAAACAGCGTAAAAGAAACACAATACGAAATTGTTTTTTTAAAAAAGGAGCCATACAGGCTCCTTTTGTTTTGTGTTCAAAGTAGAAAATAATATGAAGTTTGTAGATGAAGTTAAAATAACAATCTCTTCTGGTCACGGTGGTCCGGGCAGCGTCAGTTTTCGTCGTGAATCAGGAACCCCTCGTGGTGGTCCAGACGGCGGTGATGGTGGTAAAGGTGGCGATGTCATTTTTAAAACATCTCGTCATATTAACTCTTTGGTCGATATCAAATCACATAAAAAGTATCAGGCTAAAAATGGTCAAGCCGGAGCTCGGGACAATTGTTTTGGATCCCATGGCGATGACTTAATTATCATAGTCCCTGAAGGCACAATCCTTCGCAGCACCGAAGGTGAAGTTCTTTATGACCTCAACAAGAACCAACAGGTTACGGTCTTGCGTGGTGGGCGTGGTGGCAAAGGGAATACATTTTTTAAGAACAGCATTAATCAAGCTCCTGAACATGCTCAGCCTGGCGAAGAGGGTGAAACCCTTGATGTGACGCTCGAGCTAAAGCTGATTGCCGATGTGGGAATTATTGGTTTTCCAAACGCTGGAAAATCAACATTCATATCTCGTGTTTCCGCAGCAAAACCTAAAATTGCGAATTATGCATTTACAACTTTAACACCAAATTTGGGAGTGGTTAAAGTTGGTGAGTACAGCAACTTTGTGCTGGCCGATATTCCGGGCTTAATTAAAGGCGCTCACATGGGCGTTGGACTCGGAATTCAATTTTTAAAACATATTGAACGAACACGATTATTTATTCACATAGTTGATGTTTCTGGCATGAGTGGTCGCGATCCCATGAATGACTTTGAAGATATTAACTATGAATTAAAAATGTACGATGATTTGAATAAAGACAAAGACGAATTTTTTCCACTTTCGTCTCGCGAACAAATTGTTGTTTTAAATAAGATTGATTTGCTTGGGCAGGATCAAATTGAAAAATTGAAAAATCAATTTAAGAAAAAATTTAATGTTGATGTTTTTGCTATCTCAGCCGTAACGGGAAAAAATTTAAAAGAATTCTTAGGTTATGTTGCTGAGAAAATTTTAAAATCCAAAGAAGATGATGCGGATGCAAACTCGGTTGCTGAACGCTTATAAAGGATGAAAATATGAAAGTTGGAATTTTCGGGGGCAGTTTTAATCCTCCGCACAATGGTCACGTGAATAGTTTAACAACAGTTCAAAAGAAAATGGGTTTTGATCTCATTCATATTGTTCCAAATAGCCAGAATCCATTAAAAATTCCTATGGATGGTCCCGCCAATGAACACCGCTTAGAGATGTGTCGCCAAGCGTTTAGCTCGTACGGAAAAGCATTTTCTATCAGTGATATCGAGTTAAAGCGCGGAGGGAAAAGCTACACAATTGATACCGTTAAAGAACTTTTAAAAGAATATAAAAGCAGTGATTTATTTCTTATCATTGGAGCAGATAATTTTGAGACATTTTCGCAGTGGAAAGACTATAAGAAGCTTTTGGAGCTGGTGAATATTGTTGTGACCACCCGCCCAGGTTATCAGATTCCAGAGACTGAAAAAGAGTGGCCAGATTACTTAGCACCCTTTGTTGCAGACAGTGACTTTGGAACATTGGAGTTAACAACAGGTCGATCTATTGAGTTTATCACTCTGAATGACATGGAAATTTCATCCTCAGAGTTGCGAAAAAAATTACGTCTTGGTCGTCCAACTGAGAAATTTTTACCACTAGCAGTTGAAAGCTATATCAAAACAAATTCGCTTTATCGCGTTTCTAAAGAAAAGATTTCTGACTATCGAAAATTTACAGAATTTTGTGGCCAAGTATTATTTGATAAAAAGGCTATTGCGGTTCGTGGATTTGACCTTCAAAAAATGAATACAATGTGTGATTTTGCCGTAGTGGCATCTGGAACAAGCACGCGCCACACATCATCGATGGCCGACAATTTAGTGAAGGCCGTTAAGGATGAATTCAATATTTACCCAATGAGCGTTGAGGGTGTTGATGAAGGACGATGGGTTGTTGTAGACTATGGCTCTTTGATCATACATCTTTTTTATGATTTTGTTCGCCAAGAGTATCGTTTAGAAGATCTTTGGAAAGAGGGCGTTGAGATTTCAATGTCAGATTCAAAAGTTCCACAAAAAAGTATCTAACAATGAAGTGGATTTTGTTCGATTTTAAAACGGCTAAAGAAGCATGGTTTGAAGAAGTTGAACAGGTCTATATTAAAAAGATAAATCATTTTGTGAAATTTGAAGTTTCTCATTTGCGCACAAATAAAGCCGACAGAGAACAAGCTGAAATTAAAAAGACTTTTGAAGAAAAAATTTTACTTGAGAAAATTACATCCGATGACTTTGTTATATTGTTTGATGAGCGTGGATTAAAATATAACTCGATTCAGTTTTCAAAAAAAATTCAGCAGGCTCAAGAATCTTCAAAAAAACGCGGTGTACTTATTATTGGCGGCGCCTATGGCGTCTCAGAGAGCATCATCAAACGGTCAAATCTGCTTGTGAATTTGTCAGATATGACTATGAACCATTTGATTGCCGAGACTGTTGTTTTTGAACAGTTTTATCGAGCGTTTACAATTTTGAACCGAATTCCGTATCACAATGTTTAGATAACTTCTTTCTTTCTAGCCATTCCAGGTTAAAATTTTGCAAAGATGCATTTGTGGCTTTAGCTAAAATGAAACAAAAATTGATCAATCCTGTCTGTCTTTGCTGTGGATCGCTATTTGTTCAAAACTTTCTTTTTTGCAATGATTGCTTCGACACTCGAATTCGACAAATTATAGCATTTTCTAACGGCAAAGAAGTTCAGAAAAATCTTAAAACATATCATTTATTTGAGTGGAAAAGGGGCCAAAGCGATATGTTATCTGAGTTTGTCTATCGCTTTAAATCGGATCGTTGTCTGGAGGCATGGAAATTTTATGGCAATCTTGCATGCAGCAAATTTATTGCCGCAGAGGGAACGTCAGAAATTGACTTTATTGTTCCAGTGCCAGGTTCAAAAAAAAAATCATATCATGCTCAGATTTTTGCAAAAATTGTATCAGAACAAACAGGTATTCCGATATTGGATATTCTCGAAAAAAAGCTTCACTCAGATTCGCAAGAGGGCGAACAAAAACACCGAAATAGAGTTGAGCGGAGTCGAATCACTATTTTTCGATGTGAACAATTTACACAATTTCCCGAGTGGGATAAGTCTGAAAAACGGATTCTTGTGGTTGATGACATTAAGACCTCAGGCAACAGTTTTAGACAAGTCTTAAAAGCGCTAGGTTCAGTTAAAAGCGCAACGCTTCTAACGCTGTTTTCTCGCGAAAAAGAGGAAAATACAGCACTTGTTTCTTAATCCGCATTTGCATATATTCAAGCTATGAAAATAGGGATGATATTTAGTGTTATTTTTTGGACGATGATGGGGGTGGCTGCACCCAGCGACATCAATATAAAAAACAAAAAAATAGCGGCAGATATTTTGGATGTCTATAGCCGGGCCAAGTTTATTTCTGCCCAAATTGATAAGATTGATGAAAAACTAACATTGGGCACGCGGGCTACCGGGCAAGGAACCATTAAATACGGAACGGGTCGTTTTTTTCTTTCTCTTTCTTCAGACAAAAAAACAGAATTGTACTTTAAAGATAATAAACTGACCGTGGTTGATTATCCAGATCAAGATTTTGATAAGAATGGTGTTCGCAAAGTCATAGTTTCAAAAAGTGCGCCGGTATTTTTACAAAGCTTGATGGATCTTTTTTCAAATTCTAAAAAATTCTTTCGCGAATTTTCAGTCGTGGACACGACTCACAAGGATGGCGTGTTGACTTTGCAGTTAAAACCAAAGTCGAAGAATTTAAAAAGTTTTAAGCTTGTTATGAACAGCAAGTCTCGAACTATTGAATCTGTTTCGTTCACTGATGATGTCGAAACTCAGACAACAATCATATTTAAAAGCGTGGATTTAAAAAAGAAGATTTCTAAAAGTACATTTGAATATAAAATTCAGAAAACAGATCAGGTGGTTACTCAATGAGTTCAGAAGTTGTACAAGTTAAAAAGAAAGTTCATTTCATCAGCTTAGGATGTCCAAAAAATTTAGTGGATAGCGAAATTATGGCTGGAACTTTGATGAAAGATGGTTTTGAAGTTGTTTCTGATGCCGAAGGCGCAGACACAGTCGTTGTGAACACCTGCGGCTTTGTTGAAGACTCCAAAAAAGAATCCATTCAACGAATTCTAGATATGGCACAGCTAAAGCAGGATGGAAAAATCAACAAGATTGTTGTCGCAGGTTGTTTGACCCAACGATATAAGAATGACTTGGTTGAGGGGCTGCCCGAGGCTGATCTGTTTGTTGGTTCTGGCGAGTTTCAAAACATTTCTAAAATTCTAAAAAATTTTGAACAAGGGGATAAGGCAAAAACCTTTTTTAATTTGCCGACCTATTTGCAGGAAGAATCTACCCCCCGCGTGAACTCTCAGCCCAAGCACCGTGCTTACTTGAAAATTTCTGAGGGGTGTATGAAGCGGTGTGCGTTTTGTGCCATTCCATTAATTCGTGGAAATTTACAATCGCGCCAGACAGCAAATATTATTAGCGAAGCAAAGCTATTGGCTGCCGGCGGAGTGGAAGAGCTGATTATAATCAGTCATGATTTTACGGATTATGGGTGGGATTTGCGTCGAAAAAATCCAGAGGCAAAAGAAAGCCCTATCGAGTTGCTGCGCGAGCTTGCGAAGGTCGATGGGATTCGTTGGATTCGGTTGTTGTATCTTTATCCAGACGGAATTAGTGATGAAATGATCGAGCTCATCAAAAGTAATCCTAAGTTTGTCAGGTATTTTGATATGCCATTACAGCATATAAATAATGATGTTCTTAAGAGCATGAATCGAAAAATGACTCGAGAAGAAATTGTGGATGTGTTGACAAAAATTCGTAAAGAAATTCCTGATGCTGTTATTCGAACCCAGTTTATTGTTGGATTTCCAGGGGAAACCGCAGCTCAGTTTGAGGAGCTTTTAACGTTTATCGCGGATCAAAAATTTGATCGCGTCGGTTGCTTTAAGTATTCTCCAGAAGAAAATACACCTGGCGGAAAAATGGATAATCAAGTTGAAGAAAAAATCAAAGATTTCCGACATGATGCTCTTATGGAAGTTCAGCAAAACATTTCTCGTGAAAAGCACAAGGCCTTCATTGGCAAGACTTTGGAAGTTGTTGTTGAGGGTCTTAGTGAAGAAACAGATCTTTTATTACAGGGGCGGATGTCACAGCAAGCTCCTGAAATTGATGGAGTCGTATTAATTAATGATGGTCAGGCCAAGATTGGCCAGTTTGTAAAAGTTCGGATTACAGACAGCATGGAATACGACTTGATTGGTGAAATCGTTGAATAACGTTGGCCATCTTATTATTTTTGATCTTTCAAAGCTGGGTTCTGCGTATCAACTTATTAATAGTTTTGTTGATGAACGCACGGTTTTTGTTTTTGAAGTGAGTCCCGTTGGGGATCGAGCTTTGCTTATATTAAGTTGTCATGATTTGATTTCAAGTCAGCTTATTTTTTCACAAGCACAGTCGTTATTTCAAAGTGAAATTTTAAAATCGACACTTATTGAAAATGTTGAGAATGATGTGGTCTTGGCGTACCTCAGTCAAAAACAGTCTCCATGTCGAAGTCATTTTTTAATTTTAGAAGAGAATTATTTTTCATTAGCTTTTAAAAAGGCGCAGGAGTTGTTTCGAAGCGGAGTTGAGATTATGGATTTTCGGGCTATTCGCACGAATCCACCGAATCTTGTCGTGACGATGACTCATGACTCGGTCGATTTTTTAAATAGCATGCTTATGAAGTTAGAGTCCGGCAAAGCAACAATTGTCGCTGATGTTCAGCCCTCATTAAAAGCATTTTTTGAAATTGTAAAATAATCAAAGTGATTCGCAGGATTGAGCCAGGTCGCTGAATTTTGCAATATGTTCAGACTTTTCTTCAAGAAGAATTTTTAATGATTTTCGAACTTCGACAACGGACTTGCGTTGCAGTTTACAAGCCTTTTGAAAATGAATTAGAGCTTGCGATCGGTTCTTTTCATTGAAATAGGCCCAGGCTAAAGCCACTTGAGCGCGAGTTGACTGAGGAACCAAGCGCACTGCTTTTTCTAAAGTCGCAATGGCATCTTTTGGTTTTTTTTCCATTGTGTAAATTTCTCCGAGACAAACAAGAGCCATTTCGGTTTCACGAACTTGCAATGAATTGATGAAGTAGCGACGAGCGCCCTTAAGGTTGCCCTGTTCTCGGGCTCCAATGCCTAAGTAAATGGAAAAAAACGGATTCTTATTATTAGAGTTTTGGCACCGTTCCTCAGCATCAGAATAGTGAGCATCAAGAGTATAGGCTTCACAGAGCTGTTCGTTAAAATTTTCTCGAGTTAATTTTATAAGATCTATGTAAATGGCCGAGGCTTCAAAGTAATTGGACTCTGTTTTGTAGACTTCTGCCAAGAGCTTTAAAGCGATGACATCTTTGGGATTGTCATTAAGAATTTTATTCAGAAGGTCTCGGGATTTTTTTTGATCACCTTTGAGATAGGAGACAGCAGCCTCAGCATAGTTTAGTTCGGCTGGTTTTAAGCGTAAAGATCTGAGTTCTTTCAGAAATGATTCGGCTTCTGGTAATTTTTTTTGATCAACGTACTCTTTAATGAGCCACAACTTTGGTTTGTTGGAATCAGGTTCTGAGGCTATTCGAGCCTTGAGTATTTCAATGCGTTTTGCCTTTGTGCTTTCCGTGTAATGGGCAATAATATCGAATTCATTAACTCGACAAATGGATTGGAATTCTTCATATTTTCCGGACGTTGTCGTGGATTCAAGATTTGGTTTTTCTTCATTTACGGTTTTGATAGCTGTATTAACAGCAGCTCCAGCCGATGAGGGCTGAGGCCTTGGCGCGGCTGGCGTTGTTACCTGTGCCTGACTCAAATTGAGACACTGAAGTAGAATAAAGAATAAGGTTGTCACGTGTGTATGAGTGTCCTTAAGTGTTTGGTTTCTCGTTTAATCATCCGATATGTTTGTGTGTGAAACAAGTCTTCTATTTACAGAAATTCAGAGCATTCGCTCAACAATCAGCGAACAGTGCCGGCCAGGCTGTGGTCGAGTATATGCTAGTGCTTGTTGTGACCTTGACCATACTTGGAATGGTGAAATCAGTGTTTTCGGCTGTTGATGAATTTATGTATAGCTATATGGGTGAATATATTTCTTGTTTGATGGATTATGGCGAGTTGCCGGCGATGGGTACAGACAATAGCGAGCTGAGCAAAAGTAAAGATGGCGGTTCTACGGGTGGAAAAAAGTGCAACAATGAATTCGCTGGATTCACACTCAGTAACGGTCGCCCAGCCAATGGTAATCGAGGCGGTTCTGGCAATAGTTCGGGAAGAGGATCCACTGGAAAATCTTCACAAAGTGCCACCAGTGAGAGCAAGTCAAATACAGAAAAAACAGCAGCAGATGATAAAAATTCTTCATCAAGCAGCAATCGAAATTTAGACGATAAATCATCCACTTCTCAGTACGCAAAAGGTCGAATCAAGCGTTCAACCTCGGGAGATGATTATAGGACTGCTGACAATGGATCACAGGGTGCTGATGATAAGGTTCGCATTATCGCCACAGAAGAGGGCGAAGACGGCGCCAATGGGCGTGGTGGCTCAGTGCGGTCGACAAATATTGTTTATGAGAAGTCTCGTTATAAACCCATTTCAGGAGCCATGGCAAAAGAGTTAGATAAAAGAGCAAGTCTGAAAAGAGCACCTTCTTCACGTATTCTACAGACTGCTGCTGGTGATGAGTATCGATTTGGACCCCGAAAAAGCATACTTCCTCCGCCCGAATATAAAGCACCGCCTGTTACAGAAGATGACAACAGTGGATTTCAATTTGGATATTTTTTGAAATGGCTTTTGATTATAGGAATGTGTATTGCCATTTTCATTTTCTTTGGTGGTCAGATTATGAGCTTCATGAACTCACAAGAGAAGTAGATGAGGTTAATCAACGCTTTGCGCGATCTGCATAATATACAATGATCGAGTTCTTGGTTGAAACTTTGATTAAAATCGAAAATAAAGCCTTATCTGAGGTTTAAATTGATTGAAATTGTTAAGCATGACCAGGTTCGTTTTTTTTCTCTGCATCAGGCTCAAGAAATATTACCACTGGTATATAGACTGACCGAGGAATCTGCGCGGGAGGTTCGATATCTTATGTCATGTATCGATGCACTACCTGATAAAAAATCAGAACGCGCTTTTGAAATTCAAGATCAGATCAACTTATTAATTGGAAAATGGCAAAATAAATTAGAGCGCCTTGGGGCAAAACCAAAAGGCTTATGGCTTGCGGATTTTGATAACGGCGAAGGATATTTTTGTTGGAAATTTCCGGAAACTGCGATTTTGCATAAACATGGCTACCAAGATGGCTTTACAGGGCGTATACTGATTTCCTCGAATGAGGAATCAAATGAGAATTGCCCTAGCCCAAATTAATCCCGATCTTGCGGGATTTGAAAAGAATAAAACTAAAATTCTAGACTACATTGCACGCGCCAAAGAAAAAAAAGCCGATTTGGTTATTTTTCCAGAGTCGTGCTTGTTTGGTTACCACCCTTTCGATTTGCTTGAGCGTGAAAGTCTGGTTGATCAGCAGATGAGTTGTCTCAAAGAAATTGTTAAAAAAATTCCCGCGGGAATAACTGTTCTTATCGGCGGCTTCGAAAAGTGTAAAAAGAAAAAAGGAAGACCCTATTACAACGCGGCCTTTCTGTGCGTGAAGAATAAGATTGTCAAAACTTTCTATAAGGAATTGCTTCCAACCGGAGATGTTTTTGATGAGGCACGATTTATTGAAAAAGGCCAAATTAAAAACAATTTTTTTAAGATAAAAGATCGCCAATTTTTTCTAACAATTTGCGAAGATATTTGGGCCTGGGAAGATTCAAAGGGGAAATCACTTTATAATGAAAACCCTATTGCGAAAGTGCCGCGCAAAAAAGTGGACTTAGTTATTAATATGAGCGCATCACCTTTTTACACAAAAAAATTAAAATTGCGCGAGTATTTTGTTCAAAAAACAGCACAATATTTCAGGGCGCCGATGGCGTATGTAAATATGGTTGGTGCACAAGATGAAATTATTTACGATGGACAAAGTTTTGTCTTAACCCCTAAGGGTGAGAAGAAGCTCTCTTGTTTAGCTTTTGCAGAAGATTTGAATGTTTTTGATTTAGATACTCTTCAAGATTGGAATGCGACCTCAAGGCGAAAAAGAGAAACCGATACCGAATTGCTTCGACAGGCTTTGGTGTTGGGGATTCAAGATTTTTTAAAAAAGAATAATTTACGGAAAGTTCATTTTGGTTTATCGGGTGGAGTCGATTCAGCATTGTTGGCTTGTTTGGCTGCAGACGCAATTGGTCCACAGAATGTTCAACTTTTTGCTTTGCCCACTCAGTTTAATCAAGAGGAAAGCTTTGTTTTGGCTGAAAAACTGGCGAAAAATTTGGGTATTCCATTGAAAACAATTTCTATTCAAGGAATGTTCGATTATATAAAAACAATTCTAGACAGTGAATTTTCAGTACAGAGGTTTCACTTGATGCATGAAAATCTTCAATCTCGATTGCGGGGATTGATTTTAATGGCGTATTCAAACTTAACGGGTAGCTTGTTGCTTACAACGGGCAATAAATCAGAATATGCAACTGGTTACGCAACCTTGTACGGCGACATGTGTGGCGGTCTGGCTCCGTTGGGTGACTTGACAAAAAAACAAGTCTACGAACTTTCAAAACTGTATAATGCTCAAACAGAAATTATTCCTGAGCGAATTTTAATTCGTCCACCATCGGCAGAGTTGCGACCAGGGCAAAAGGATCAAGACTCATTGCCCGAGTATGACAAATTGGATAAAGCGGTTGTAAATATTGTTGAGCGAAAAGCAAAACTAAAAAATGCGACTGAAAAGTGGTTGGCTGAAGTTTTAATGAAAACAGAATTTAAGCGCTGGCAGGCGGCACCAATTCTGAAAGTTTCAGAACACTCGTTTGGACGAGGGCGCCGTTATCCGCTTTCACAGAGTGCTAAAACAATTTAGAATAAAAAACCCATTTGTTTAGGTTGCCTTTCAATCTGCGGAAAGCGCAACTCTGTTTTACCTGTTAAAGCGATAAGATTCTCGATTTGTGGCGTTTTTCCAGCGACAGAAATGCGCTTGATCATTTCTACAAAAACTTGTCCACAGTAAGTGGCATCTTCTTCGGCTCGGTGAAATCCTGTTGAAGGTATTTTTAAATGTTGCACAAGAGTGCCGAGCTTATAATTTGGCAAACCAGGAAAAACTTTCCGACTAATAGTTAAAGTATCAATTATTATGCCTCGTGGTGCAGGGGACTCATATTTTCGAATATCAAGAGTTAGAAATGCAGAGTCAAAAGGGGCATTGTGGGCGACCATCACAGAATCCTCGCAAAACTCTGCAAACGAAGTTAAAAGAGTATCTATGGTTGGTTTCCCATGAACCATATCATCCGTAATACCATTCACGGCACTGGCGCCTGGTGGAATGGGTTTTTGTGGATCAACAAGAGTTGAAAAAACAGCCTCAACAAGGCCATTATTAAATCGAACTGCTCCGATTTCAACAATTTGATCTACGCCGGGAACGGTGCCTGTTGTTTCTAAGTCAAAAGCTATGAATCTCATACTAAATTTGATACAAACAAATTGTGCTAGTATCAACAAAAACACTACATATTGTAGGACAAACAAAAACTATTTCATTCAGATCAAAGGAAAATCTTCTGACAATCTTGAATGCGAATAAAATAAGCATCAACCAATCATGTGGAGGGAATGGATCATGTACAACATGTCGGGTGATTATTCATTCTCCTTCAGAGTATTTTTCAGAGCGAACGGAAATTGAGGCAGAAAGAGCTTTGGAGCGTGATTTTACACGGCAGGAAAGATTGGCCTGTCAAGCTGAGCTTCTTGAGTCAGCCATCATAGAAATTCCACAGCTGGTCACTTAATTGATATAGTAATTATTGGTGTATATCCAGCTGAGCCACTTCACAGCATCGGGTAGTGGTAAGCGGGGACTAATGCGAACTTGTAATCGATAAGCGCCTGGTCCTGGCAAGGAGAAAAGACCTTCAAAAGTATTTAAGACATCAATTCGTTCGCCATTTCGGTAAAGAACGACTTCATAGTATGCCGTTGGTTCGCTGGGCAGTTTAAAATAGATTTTTAGATTCTTATCGAATTGTATATTTGAACCCAATGGAAAGCGTTTTCGACTTTGTTCATTTAAAAGGTATGTTTGAAATCCTTTTGGCTCGCCCAAGGCATCAAAGCAAATATAAAACTGTCCACGCTTGAGTGCTGTCAAAATACTTTCGCGATCAACCTGCATATTTCCACTGAGTTCAGAAGTCAAAAGCAGATGATTGGAGACGATACTTAGCGATCGTTCATAACTTGGAAATTTAATCAACCAATCTGTCAGTGGAATAGCTCGAGCAGAAGCTTCCGCTCCCGCGGTAGCCACAAAGGGGCGTTTAGATGAAACTTGATCAAATAGACTGATTTCTTCTGTGGGTTCTTGAAATAAGCGGATCAGAGCTAGTTTTGGATTAAAAGGATAGATCAGTAAACTCCAAAGAGTAGAGAGTTTTGATTTTCTCCAAGAATGTTGTGATAAGCTTTTTAAATTAACGATTTCTATTCCGTCTAAACCTATTGGAATATCTCCTGTCCAATCAAAACCCAAACTAAAAGGATGAGCTAAAGAAATAAAATGATTCTCATTTTTTACAGCATCCCCAGTAAGCAAGTCTGAAAGTTGCAGTTGGGATTCGCCAGCTCGGAGACCCAAGTTTTTGTCCAAGGTTGAAAAATAAAGAAGTCTTGAGTCTTTGTACCCATACTTGGCTCCTTGTAAAACACCGATATTTTGAAAATAACTGTCATCAGGAATTTTCATCGAGGGATTTAAGTCTGAAATAAGAATAAAATTATTTTCGGCCTTTTTGGATTCACCTAAAATAACACTCAGGGGCTCAGATCCAATAGACTGATTTGTGTGGATATTCATACTTAATCGATAGTCATAGTAGAGATCAGATGTCTTTACAGTGCGCGGTACAAAGTTGAGTTCAAATTGTGAAACATAAAATCCGTAAACAAAAAAACTAATGAGTAAAAAAGCTAGAACTGAAAAAAATCTAGTCATAGGTAACTTGATAAAGCTCTAGATCGAGCTTGTCAAATGATTCACGTTTTATGAAGTGCGCTCCGGTAAGAGATTCTGGCCAACCCGAAGAGATTTCTTTTAAAACATAAAACGTATTATTTGTCGGCACTGAATCCGGAATTTCATCAAAAAAATCTTTTCGAGAAAACCCTTTTAATTTTGGTATCAGCTCTTGATTTGTCCAAGTGAGAAGCGAAGAAATCTGATAAGTGGGACCATAGAGGGGTTTGTATTTTTTAACAATTTGACCCATTTCTTCAACATCACTGCTAAGCAATTGGTTTTTAAGAAGCCCCCGAGTGTGTGGCATCAACAAGAGGGAGATTAACGAAATAAAAATAACGACCCAATAACTAAATGTCCAAACTATTCTACGTCGAGTCGCGGATTGAATAAAATGAACCAGGGCGTGGGGGTGCGCTGCCAGTGGCCAATTGGCCTCAACGACAGATTTGAATGTACTAGAAATGAAAAATAAAAATTGAGTCCATGAAAAAATTTGATGGCTTAAGCTTGAGGATCGTCGCGTGAAGAGTGTTAGAAAAACAAAAGGACTTAACAATAAAATTTGTCCAATGATATATCCAACTGTCCAGTCCATTTGATAGTAGGTTCTTCCGAATCCATGTTTAAGTTGAAATGCAAAGGAAGCCCAATCGTTTTGATAGTTCCAAAGCAGAACCGGAGTCGACGTGATTAGTCCGGCAAGAATTGTTAAAAACACTCCAGAGGGGCGCAAGGATTTTAATTTTTTTTGAACGACCAGGACTACAATTCCGCAAAGTACAAAAAGAACAATATGGTATTTAGAGCAAAAACCCAATCCGAGTGATCCACCAAGTAAAACATACCACCACCAAGAATTTTCTTTCAAAATTTTGGAAAAGAAAAAAAAGGATGATGTCCAAAAAAATAACATCGGAACATCTGGGGTGGCTAGGATTGACCCCAGCCCCAAGAGAGGATTAAGGACATAAAGGCCTGTAAAAAATAGTTTGGTTTCATTTGAGGCGGAGGTCTCATGAATGAGGCATATCCAAATCCAAAGTGTTGCCATTCCAGCGATAATGAAGGGCCAGCGAACAGAAAGGGGATTCTGAAATGGAGCCAAAAATCGACCAAATGAAATGAGCCAGCTCACCATTCCTGGATGGTCAAAGTAACTCAACTGGGGATAGAGAGACCAGACATGATAATAAGCTTCATCTGCAACCAAAGGAATAAAAAAACCAAGAATACACTTAAGAACAAAAATTCCAAAAAATAAGAGAAAAATTTTTCGAGTCATCAAAATGTTAGACGTATCGGCTTGCCAGCACTTGCCGCCAGACCTTTTTCAACACCGTTTAAAATTAAGTAAAGGGCGCTTCCATCCTCAGCCTTAAGATGCAACCCCGCCGGTGAGCGAATGACTTGAATTTCTTTTGGCGACAACTTAACCCGAACAAAATTTTTGGTATTTCCTTTTGCATAAAAGAATTCAATATCTTTTTTTGCCTCAATAATGAGTTCAACAGGTTTTTCAGAAGAAGGTTCGAACTCATTCGGAGGAGCTGTTGACGGGCCAATATCAGAAGTAGACAGTTCTGATCCGCTTACAGTTTCTACCGTGGGTTTTCCAGCTGTTATACCCGCAGCCGCGGCCAGAGGATCAATTGGGGCGCCAGCACTCGCCCCAATGCCTGGGGTTATTGTTGGAACAGAACTGTTTTCAGTTGGAGGCAGGGGTTGCACTTGTGAAACAACCAATTTGTCGATTTCAGATTCTTTTTGATACTTATCGACAACATTATTGATGATCAAAATGAAAGCCAATAAAACGACGGCAATCGAAATGTAAAGAATAGTTTTCTTTTTACTATCTTGATTGATATCCAAATGAGTTGCGACAACGGGTTCTGATTTTGTTTTATGAGGCTTGTTATCAGAAGTCGTTGATTGAGGTGGTGGAACTTTCGGAAGCGGTTGTGTCGATCCCATTTCCTCGAGGAATTGGCGAAGTATTAAATCAGAGTCTAACTTTAAGAGTTGAGCATAACTTTTAACAAATCCCCGAATAAATGTTTTTGCAGGTAGTTCTTCAACATCACCGGCCTCAATGGAAAGGATAATTCGTGAGCTTAGCTTTAATGAGCTTGCGACATCTGCAACTGAGAGATTCCGCTTAAGTCGCTCTGTTTTTAGCAATTCGCCAGTTATTTTCATAAAGTACCTTTTTTAATAAGTGCGAGCATTTGTTTTGCTCGGTCACTGTGTTTTCCCATAGGAAACAACGCAATGAGCTCTTCAAAACGAACCATCGCCTTGTCGCGCTGGTGATTACGATAATAAGCCAGGGCCGCATAGTAGTGAGCTTCATCGACCCCTATGGGCTTGCAAAATGAAATGGATTTTTCAAGCTGATCTGTTGCTAATATCAATTCTTTCAATTCAAGGTGTGTTCGGCCTAAATAAACATGGGTGAGACAATTTTCGCGGTCAGAAGCGAGAGATTTTTTTAAAAACTCTTTAGCTTTTGAATAGTTTTTTCTTTTAAATTCCAAAACACCATAGTTTGCATAGACTGAAGGATAATCAACAAATGTCAGATCTTGAAGTGCCTCATTTAATAGAGGTTCAGCTTTTCGATATTGACCAACTTCAATATAAGCGCGAGCCAAATTGTTTTTTGCTTCGGTATAGTTTGGTCGCAGCATGATTGCCTTAAGATAATGACGTTCGGACAGTTCAAAGCGTTCTCTTAAAAAATAGACCAATCCAAGATTACTTTGAATTGCCGCATTTTTTGGTGAAAGATCTTCTGCAATAAGAAGTTCTTTCAGAGCCAACGGCAGATTGTCTTTTTGAATATGTGAAACGGCAATATCCATATGAAGCGATGCAAGCTCATCTTTTTCGGTACTGGGCTTGGTAGCACACCCCAACCCAAATAGACACAATGCAAAAATCATCATGATGAAATTCATAACTAAAGCGTATCACTTAGAACAAGTGAGTCAATCTATCTGGTAAGACAAATCATTGTTTCAAAATGGTCTGTCTGAGGGAACATATCATAAATTTGCAAATGCGAGACTTTATATCCAAGACTATCGAGTCGTATCTTTTGTAAATCTCGGGCTAAACTGACAGGATGACAGCTGATGTATAATATATTTTTAGGCAAGGTCTTTGTGATTTGATTCAAAATCACATCCGTGGCGCCCTGTCGAGGAGGATCAAGTAATATAAAATCAGAAGACAATCTGCGACGTTGAACAAAGGAATCACAATCGGTTGTGAAAACTAAAAGACGCTTCTGAAGATTCTGTGCTGTTAATTTTTTAATCGCCGCAGAGGTCAGTTCTGGGTTCAATTCAACAGACTCAATGACCAAGTTCGATAATTTTTGGAGCAGGGGAAAACTAAAGTTTCCGGATCCAGCATAGAGCTCAGTCAGAGATTTCGGGTTTGCTGCCAACACCAGGTCAAGAGCACCCCCAACAAGCAGTGCATTCATTTCTGAATTGACCTGTGAAAAAGCAAGACCCTCTCCTTTCTCACCAATTTTGTGGTGCTCGAAGGCTAAGTCTTGTGTCAAACGAAGCTCAAATTTGGTAATAGTTTCAGATTCTTTAAGGGTGGCCTTGAGTTGGGGAATTTGATCGGAGATTCGCTTATCGGCGATTAAACAGGAGTCAATATCTACAAGATCATGGGATTTGTCTGCAAAATAGCCCAAAGATTTTTTATGTCGCTTAAGTTGAATGCGATTTCTATAATTAAAAACATGTGGAGATCGAACCGTCGGAGAAAGAGTGTAGGAGATATTGGGGATAAACTTTTGAAATAATTCTTTAAGTAAAAGCTCTTTTTGGTGAATCTGTTCTTCATCACTAATTTGTTGCCACGAACATCCTCCACATCGGAGCGCGTACGAGCACGGTGGTTCCCGGCGATGAGGGCCTGGCGTAAGGACTTCAGAAATCACCCCACTTAGGTAGTTCTTTTCAACGGCAATAATTTTTATTCTAAGTTGATCTTTGGGGGCGGATTTTGGAACAAAAACAACCAGGGATTTTTCTTGGAAAGAAATGCGTGCGATACCGTCTCCGCCAATGGCCATTTTCTCGATTTCAACGATATGCTCTGAATTTAAAAGGGACTCAAGCGAGTCCCTTTTGGTATTTGAATTGTTATTCACAATTTACCTTTTTTTGTGTGACCGGGAGTGTCCCGAAAAATTACATATTTACTAATTCATGGCGATCAAAAAAGATGGCCAATTCGCGCTCAGCGGAAGCCACTGAATCAGAACCGTGAACTGCATTTTCACCCATAGAATCACCGTGTTTTGCACGGATTGTTCCTGGAGCCGCCTTTTTAGGGTCAGTAGCACCCATGATTTCACGATTTTTTAATACGGCATTTTCACCAGTTAAGCACATCAACATAACTGGGCCAGAGGTCATAAACGTGACTAATTCGCCAAAAAATGGACGCGCGCTGTGTTCAGCGTAAAATAATTCGCATTTCTCTTTTGAAATCATTGCTAATTTAGCTCCGGCGATTTTTAAACCAGAAGTTTCAAAAGTGTTAATAATATCACCAATTGCATTTTTCTTTACTGCGTTTGGTTTGATGATTGAAAATGTTCTTTCGTTAGCCATGTTTTATCCTTTGTTTAACTGATTACTTCAGCATTGATTTTAAAGTTGTACCCATATCTGCAGGAGAACGCGAAATTTTGCAACCAGCAGCTTCTAACGCTGCAAATTTTGCCTCCGCAGTTCCTTTTCCGCCACTAATAATGGCTCCGGCGTGCCCCATGCGTTTCCCCGGAGGAGCAGAGGCTCCGGCAATGAAAACTGCGACAGGCTTTTTAAACTCTTTTTTAATGTATTCTGCAGCTTCTTCTTCAGCTGAACCGCCGATTTCGCCAATCATAATGACAGCATCGGTGTCTGGGTCAGCATTGAATAGCTTTAAAACATCAATAAAATTTGTTCCATTCACAGGATCTCCGCCGATACCAACACATGTTGATTGACCCAGACCGAGCGCTGTTAATTGGCCAACAGCCTCATAAGTTAATGTTCCAGAACGTGAAAGCACACCGATTCGACCAGCTTTGTGAATATGACCAGGCATAATTCCAATTTTACATTGATCCGGAGTGATAACGCCTGGGCAATTTGGTCCAATAAGCCGTGTTTTGCGCCCTTCCATGTATTTTTTTACTTTGACCATGTCCAAGACGGGAATGCCTTCAGTAATACAGATAACCAAATCAAGCTCTGCATCAACCGCCTCCATAATAGAGTCTGCAGCAAAGGGCGGTGGGACGAAGACCATTGATACCGTACAACCTGTTTTTGCTTTAGCCTCTTTGACGGTATTAAAAACAGGAATTCCTAAGTGAGTTGTGCCGCCTTTTCCAGGAGTCACTCCTCCAACCATTTGAGTGCCATATTCTTTGCATTGTTCAGAGTGAAACGAGCCCTGAGCCCCAGTTAACCCCTGACAAATAACTTTTGTATTTTTATTAATTAAAATAGCCATGAACTAAGCCTTAATCGCAGCAGTGATTTTTTGAGCTGCATCTGTTAAATCGTTTGCGGGAATAATATTTAAGCCACTGTCTTTCAGAATTTTTTTACCAAGTTCAACATTTGTTCCCTCAAGTCGAACAACCAATGGAACGGTTAAACCCACTTCTTTTGAAGCAGCAATAACACCCTCAGCAATCACATCACACTTCATGATGCCTCCAAAAATATTAACTAAAATTCCTTTAACATTGGGGTCTTTAAGAATAATTTTGAAAGCATTTGTTACTTTTTCTTTGTTTGCACCACCACCAACATCTAAAAAGTTTGCAGGAGTTGCTCCGTGCAATTTAATGATATCAAGTGTTGCCATCGCAAGACCGGCACCATTCACCAGACAACCAATTGTGCCGTCTAATTTTATAAAGGCCAAATCAAACTTGGACGCTTCTATTTCAGTGGGATCTTCTTCATTCAGATCGCGCAACTCTAAAATAGCCGGTTGGCGATAAAGCGCATTTGAATCAAAATTCATTTTAGCATCTAAACAAATAACGTCATTTTCTTTTGTTACAACCAGTGGATTGATCTCAGCAATCGAACAATCGCAGGAGATGAAGGCCTGATATAAGCCCATGAAGAATTTCGTTGCCTTGTTGACAACGTCAGGGGACATACCAATGGCAAAGGCCAACTCCCGCGCTTGCCAAGCACCCAAACCAATAACGGGATCGATATCCACTTTTTTGATGGCGCCGGGATTGTGTTCAGCAACCTCTTCGATATCAACACCGCCTTCGCTTGAGGCCATCATAGCCACTCGGCCAGTCACGCGATCAATTAAACATGCAACATAATATTCCTTGGCGATATTGCATCCAGATTCGACGAATATTTTATTTACGACTTTACCCTCGGGGCCTGTTTGATGAGTGATCAATGTCATTCCCAGCATTTGTGCTGCTAAAGAGTGAACTTCATCAAGCGTTTTCGCCAGCTTGACTCCGCCACCTTTACCTCGGCCGCCGGCGTGAATTTGGGCCTTTACGACCCAGAGTGCTCCGCCAATTTCCTTTGCTGCCGCAACGGCTTCGTCAGGCGAGTTGGCCACTTTGCCCTTGAGAGTGGCGACATTAAATTTTCTGAGAACTTCTTTCGCCTGGTATTCATGAATATTCATTTCTTTTCCTATCTATTGTACAGTTTTTAAAGCAGACACCAATGTGCGAACAGCTTCTACGGATTTGTCAAATTCTGCTTTTTCGTCAGCATTCATCTTAAAGTCGATGATTTTTTCCATACCTGCACCACCAAGCTGGCAAAGAACTCCAACCATCAACTTGTCGTTGACGCCAAATTCTCCGTTAAGCTCAACAGCACATGGAATAATTCGCTTTTGATCTTTTAAAATAGCTTCAGCCATTTCAATCGCACCACGTGACGGAGCATAATACGCGGAACCCGTTTTCAGGTGACCACCAATTTCAGCTCCAGCTTGTTTAGTCCGCGCAACAATAGCATTGATACGATCAATCGGCATAAGATCCATAATTGGAACTGAGCTTACAGCAGCCGTTCGAACGACAGGCATCATGGCATCACCATGGTTACCAAGAACAACGCCCGTAACATCTTTGATAGAAACATTAAGTTCCTCGGCGATAAAAGCACGGAATCGAGCCGAATCTAATGATCCCCCCATTCCAATCACGCGCTCACGAGGAAAGCCCAACTGTTGCTTGGCGTACACAGCCATAACATCCATTGGATTGCAGACAACGATGACAATGGAGTCGGGGGCATGCTGTTTGATTCCTGCGCAGCAGTCTTTAACAATTTTAGCATTGATTCCAACAAGTTCGTCTCGACTCATTCCTGGCTTGCGGGGCATTCCCGCCGTTAAAATAACAACATCCGCACCAGCGATATCTGCATAGTTAGATGTTCCCTTAACTCGGGAATCAAATTTCTCAATAGGAGACGACTGCATTAAATCCATCGATTTTCCGATGGCCGTGCCCTCATTGATATCAACCAAAAAAACATCGCCCAATTCTTTTTGAGCTGCCCAGTGTGCTGTTGTTGAACCAACAAAACCAGCGCCGATAACTGCAATTTTTTTTCTTTTGTGAGCGGCAAATGCCATAGTGATCTCCTTAATAATGAAAACAGTTCTGAAAGAGCCGTTTCTAATGTGAAATTTAAGTCCTTATCGGTTGTAGAAGATTAGTTAAAAAAGAACAAGTCTGATCAAAGTGAGTCATCTAAAAACTGGAGATTTTTTGATGTTTTGTAATCCACGGGTGTGGTAACAATTTGGGCAAACGCTCTGATTTGTCTTGCTCGTGCAGATTTTTTTAATGAAACTACGGCTAACTAACAAAAGCAGGGGCTCTATGAAAAAAATATTCTTTCTTATTTTGTGTGTTCAATCCGTTGTATTTGCTCAATCTTGGCCAGACTCTGATACTCGCCAAACTACTCAAAACCAATCCGTTTTTGATAAGAATCAAAAATTTGATAGTGAGGGTGTTGAGCTTTATGACTCAAATCTTGAAATGAAAGACCATAAAAAATTTGGCCTTGGAGTGATGGTTGGGGGAGCAGCAGGGCTCATTGGTTTAAATTTGGAAATCAATTTGGATCCTACGGAAGCCATTGGTTTTGGTTTAGGCGCTGGCTCCGGCTATAATTCGTTCCAAGTTGGCTGGAAGCATAATTTTATTGGAAATTATTTATCTCCCTACACAAAAGTCGGGTATTCGAAGTGGTTTAATTCAGCAAGCAGCTCTTCAGCCGCGGGCGATTCAGATATTTTGAAGCGCGTTTTGACCGATGATGAAATCAAAAACAACAGATTTAGTGCGGACTTTATTGTTGCGAGTGGAGGGCTTGAGTACAATCAATTAGAGGGTGAATTATCTGGAATGAATTTATTTGGAGAATTGGTGATGATGGCTGAAGTTCAGGATCTAACATTGATTCCATCGGGCGCTGTAGGAATTATTTATTATTACTAATCTATTTTTAACTGCGTAGTATTGCGCAGTTATTTCAATCACTTAGAGTCATATAAAAATTAATTACAAATTTTAGATACAAAAAAACCCTTGGTTTTAAGGCCAAGGGTTTATCAAGCTAAGTGCTTTTTAAAAACTACTTTTTCTTCTTTTTAGAAGCTTTTTTTGTAGATTTTTTTGCAGCTTTCTTAGTAGCTTTTTTTGCTTTCTTCTTTGCCATGTTAATCCTCCTGGTGCGAAATCATTTCTGATCCCGCAGTTGTTGTTGTTTAGACTTTTCAGTCTTCCTTAATAAAATTGTTAATAAAACGACAAGCTTCGTCAACAAAAATATTTCTTGCATCAATTTTGCGTTCTTCAAACTCCAAATGGAGGTTGAAAACATGTTTGAGCTCTTAATATCGATGTTCGGATTAGTAATCGTGTTCCGAATTTTGTCTCATCTTCGGAAATTTGAAGTGCTAAATCAGAAAAAAATGATTCAGATGTTCTTTTTGTTTCAAATTCCCATCTACTTTCCACTGTTTTTCAAAGAGCTTTTCCCGATTACACTTATTTATATCGGTATTATTTTGACGAGCTTGATCTTTTTTCAGAAAATTCTTTCGTTTTTCATCAAAAGAACCCATCAATTGCGAGAAATTGCGTTTATCGATGAGATTATTCTGCTTATGAAGTCAGGCAAGTCAGCGCAAACAAGTTTGAAAATGACGTATTCGTATCTTTCTGAATGGGAAAAATCTGTCTTCAAACCCATTTTATTTTGCTTTGAACATGAAAACCTATCCGACAATTCGGTTTTAAAGTTTCAGAAATTCTATTTCGAAGAGTTGGAACACATTTTAAAATCATCAACAAAAGTGATTGATCAGCTGATTTCGTTTCGCGATGGTTTGAAAATTCAGCGCAATTTGAGACATAAGTCCGGACAAGTTACTCAACAAATCAGAGCACAAGCTGTTGTTGCACTTTTTATCTATTGTGGAATTTTTACGTTGAGCTGGATGAACTTTAGGTTGTCGGAACAAAGAGGAATCATCGTCGTATCCGTTGTGCTGTTTGTAGCGGGTCAAAGCTTGGTATTTTTGATGGGGGGGCGAATTAAATGGAAAACATAACGCCAACGATGTTGCTTTTGTGGGATGTGAAAAGATCACTTGAAAAAGGGTTCTCGGTTTCTAAGGGAATTAAGACATTTATTGATCGCGATTTGGCACATCCTTTTGTACAAGAGGTTCGTAAATGGCATATTCTGTTGCAAACGGATCCGGAGACAAGACCTGCATTGAAGCTAGCTCCCAGCAAACGTCATCTGTTGGCGCTATTGGAGCAAGGGTTGCGAGGGCAGACAATTTTAGAGGCCTTATTGTCTTATGAGGCTGAGTTACTGCTCAGTTGTGAAGAAGAAATTCAGCGCCATATTGCAAAACTGCCTTTATTGCTGCTGGTTCCACTTATGGGGCTGATTTTCCCGGCGCTGATGATACTTCTTATTGGGCCTCTATTAAAGATGATTGAACTTTAATAAATCAGTTGTGAAATGAGTCTCAGAAAGATATTTTCAAAGGACCACACCGGAAGGGGTCCATTCATGATGAATTATGGAAATGAGCACATCAATCAACTGGTTTTAGAACTTTCAAAGTCAAATCCAAACGTCGAGATTGTTAAGTCTAAAACCGAAATACTGGGGATTCCATTTAACCCAGATATCATCATCCTCATGTCTGATGTTCTTGTTTATTTATCAGAACTTTCTAAACAAAAGAGCCCTTTGAAAGAAAAATCAGTATGAAAAATCAAATTTCAAGAACGATCCTGGACACTATTGGCAACACACCACTCGTGCGATTGAACAAAGTGGTGGCGGGGTCAAAGCATCAATTTTTTGCAAAAATGGAATACTTCAATCCAGCAGGCTCGATCAAGGATCGAATTGCACTCTCTATTATAGAGGCCGCTGAAAAGCGCGGCGAACTTCGACCTGGCGGATATCTTGTTGAAGCAACAGCCGGAAATACAGGAATGGGTTTGGCGTTAGTCGCAGCAGTTAAAGGGTACAAATGTATTTTTGTGCTTCCAGAAAAAATGTCCGAAGAAAAAAGGGCTATGTTGCGTGCTTATGGCGCTCGTGTGGTGATAACCCCAATGGGAGTTGAACCCGAAGACCCCATGAGCCATTATTCTGTCGCAAAACGGATTGCAACTCGACTGAAAGAAAAGACTGGAAATTGTTTTTATACGAATCAGTATCACAATCCAGATAATTTTGATGTGCACTATAACGTTACGGGTCCCGAGATTTGGGAGCAATGTAATGGTGAAATAGATGTTTTTGCTGCCGGCGTTGGAACGGGGGGAACTCTTTCGGGTGTTGCTAAGTATTTGAAAGAAAAAAACCCACAAGTTAAAATTTTGTGTGCCGACCCTGTCGGAAGTATTTTAGCAGATTTGTTTCATCATGGTAAAATTGTTGATCCCCCAGGAGCTTGGAAGGTCGAGGGTGTTGGGGAAGATATGCTACCAGATAATTGTCACTTAAACCGTTACGATGCCTTTGTTAAGGTTAATGATGAAGAAGCTTTCGCAATGACCCGACGTTTGGTTCTTGAGGAAGGTCTTTGCGTAGGACCTTCAAGTGCATTGATCCTGATTGGGGCCATGAAGTATGCCGAAACCCTGGAAAAACCATCAAAAATCATCGTTATTATGCCAGATTCTGGAAAAGCCTATTTAAGTAAGGTTTTTAACGACAAGTGGATGGTTGAAAATGGTTTATTGAATCCAAAACAGATCGAACAAGCATTTAACATCGAAGTGAAAGCTTCGGAGGAAATGAAAAATTATGTCTAACTCTGAGATTAAAAATACGATGAAGTTCAACACACGCGCCATCCATGCGGGTCAATCCCCAGATCCCACCACAGGCGCAATTATGACACCAATTTATCTGACATCAACATATGTTCAACAGTCGCCTGGTGTTCATCAAGGCTGGGAGTATTCTCGCACTCACAATCCAACCCGTCGGGCGTATGAAAACTGTTTAGCAAATTTGGAAAGTGGCAAATATGGATTTGCTTTTGCTTCAGGGTGTGCGGCAACAACAACAGTGTTGCATCTATTAAAACAAGGTGATCACGTTATTGCCATGGATGATATGTATGGTGGGACATATCGTTTGTTTAGCAAGGTCTTACAAAACGATGGTTTTGAATTTACATTTACTGACCTCACGCAGACTGAAAATTTCGCGAAATCCATAAAGCCAAACACGAAGATGATTTGGTTAGAAACGCCAACGAATCCAACTTTGAAATTGACGGATATTGCAGGAGTTGTTGCCATCGCCAAAAAACACAATATTTTAGTGGTTGTGGACAACACATTTATGTCTCCGTATTTTCAGCGTCCCTTAGAGTTGGGAGCAGATATCGTTGTTCATTCAGCTACAAAATATATTGGTGGACATAGCGATGTCGTGGGCGGAGTTGCGGCCACATCGAACCCTCAGATTGCTGAACGGTTGGCCTTTTTAAGTAACTCTATGGGTGGTGTTCAAGGGGCTTTTGATTCATTTTTAGCATTACGCAGCTTAAAGACGCTTCCACTTCGCATGAAGGCTCATGCTGAAAACGCCATGAAAGTTGCGGAATTTTTGCAGGCTCATCCACTTGTGGAAAAGGTTGTGTATCCAGGGCTTAAATCCCATCCTCAGTATGAATTGGCTCAAAAACAGATGCATGGCTTTGGTGGAATGATCACTTTCTTCATCAAAGGTGGTCTTTTGGCTTCAAAAAAATTTCTAGAGTCCGTGGAAGTTTTCGCTTTGGCTGAATCTTTGGGTGGGGTTGAATCATTAATCGAGCATCCAGCCATCATGACGCACGCCTCTGTGCCAGAAGATCAGCGCAAAAAGCTTGGAATTGATGACTCTTTAATCAGATTGTCTGTTGGAGTTGAGGATTGTGATGATTTAATTGCCGACTTGAAGCAGGCTTTCGAAAAAGTAAATCGATAGCAGAAATAGAGTTCTGGTTGACTTAAATTGACGTAGTCGTTAATTTTCTTGTTCACCTTTATTTATTCAAGTGGCCAGGTAGCTCAGTCGGTAGAGCAGAGGACTGAAAATCCTTGTGTCGGCGGTTCAATTCCGTCTCTGGCCACCATTTGTCAACCTACCCGAACTAAAAAGTTTTAAACCCTGAGCCGAGAAATCGACTGAGGGTTTTTTGCTTTTATAGTCAGTACAAATAAAAAAAGAGGCGCCAGCGCTAAGCCCCAACGCCTCTTTGTAATGGTTATCACCGACATTAAAATAAATTTCTTCTTTTTTAGCAACACCAAGCTTCTGAAAAGATTTATGAAGTCAGCTTATAGGGTGTTCAAAAAGCAAACCAGTTTGATGGCAAAGCTTAACGTGTTGAAATAGCATGTGAAAATAAATTTTGTGCTTTGGCGACTATTTTGAATAGTCATATTTTGGTTGAGATCTTTGCCAAAATTTATGTTTTTTACAATTGTGAAAACTTGGTTATAAAAGCTGGCTTTGATATACAAATGCGAAAGCCTGATGTTTTAAATCAGGCTTTGCTGTTTTGGGATCGAATTTTATTAGTAGGCTTTGCATAATCTAGATCACACATCGCAATGCCTCCGCGGATGGCTGTATTTTCTGGGGATAGTTCGTGAAACTTGATAAGTACGCACGTTTTTGGAATACCAAGGGGCTCAAGTTTATCAACGATAGCTCTGTACAGTTGGCGCTTTGTCTCAGTCGTGTACCCGGGAAGAACAAATAGACTTACATTTGTGAAACGTTCTGGATTTTCACGATCGGGACGTCCTAAAAATCGATGAGGCAAATGAGGAACAAGAATAATGTTACGGTTATTGTCGTCTAGATGAAGGGCTTCTTTTTGGGCTAAGCGAACAGCTTCAATAATGGCGACCTCCTCAGCTTCAGTGTAAGCCATTCGAACATCAATGATCGTACTCGGCATGAATCCTCCTCTTGCATCAGCAAATATAGCGGTCACGATTAGTTCGGTCACGTAAGGAATCCTATGCGACACCTATATAGTCGATTAGAGCCCAACCTTCTGCGCGAAACTATGGCCTCAGCCAGTAAGCCTGAGCCTTTTAGTATTTCTTAACAGGGTTCAGTATATGCGCCGTCAGATCAAATCTATTGCGGCTTCAAAAGGCTCTTAAGTGTCAGGCCAATCGGGACCCCAGATTCATTCCTTTTTAATCACCCTTGTTACTGCAAAATTGGATTTTTCCTCGGGGATTTGTTTCGATCTGAGCATTTTGAAGCAGAAATTTTCATAAACAAGTGATTCAAAAAATTTGCCTTTCGGATTTTCGAAGGAAATTTGAGATGAGCTTTGTCGAGCACAATTTAAACTTCTGAGCGTCAACTAAGCTCAACCATCGGAGCAAATAAATATTAGAGTAACGAAAAGAATTTCAAAAACTCAGTAATTTTGGACGCAGTGTTGTCGCGCCGATCAGTTACCTAACAAAATCTATTTTTGCATTTCTAATTCAGTAATGAGTAAAGTTTTAGTCGTTTTCCAGTCGTTATCATCAAATTTATCATCATGATAAGTTGTTGATTCAAAAATAATCGACATCTTTGCTCCGGATTTTAATGTGTAGTAATTATAATTTTTCTCCATTGAACTTCTATTTACCTTGAATGTTAATTTGTTATTATAATTCGTTAGCGACTTATAATAACCATTATATAGATGATTAATTTCACCTTTGAGCTGGATAACACAAGAATAATGAGTGTCGCTATTTTTGCATTCAAAGTTTTTGCTTAATGGATTTAGCGATTGGCCATTGGCACCATAAAGAGCTTGCTGCCCAATAAAGGGTCTAATGGCATCGAAATACCCAAGCAATTTTACGGAAGGGAATGAATATTCGAATTGCGGATCGATAAATAAAGATGCAGTCTTTCCAGCAAGCTCCTTTACATCCGTGCAATTACTTAAAGTTGATGTGCAGCGCTTGAAACTTTTAATTTCAAATTCATCTTGGGAGAAAAGTACAAAATCTTCATTGGTATCACTGCTGGCGTATGCAAACTGTGATATGAAAATTGCGGTTATAAGTAAAAATAGATTTTTCATAATTTGTCTCCTAAATAATTTTTAAAAAATATCAATTTCTGTGACATTAAACTAAATATGACTGTGAATTCAACTGTAATGATTCTGATGCTTGTGAAGTTATTACTTGGTCCAAACCAAAATTCTTTGAATAGTCGCAAAGGTTCGTAAAATTGATTTGAAATCAACATAGCTGGCCTTTGTTAGCAGAAGCTGATCTTTAATTGGCTTGAATGCTCAATTTAATAGAAACACAGATTGTCGAAATCCATTGGGTTTATGGACAAATAAAATAGCTTCTTATAAAGTAGGGTATGAATTTCTTGAAAACACACCTCATCATTTTTTTAACGGTTACTGTCTTTACACTGTTTTGTGGATGCGTCTCTCTCGAGCGAGATATTTATTTTAGGACGAATAACCCAGAGCTCAGCACTGTTTCGGATAATAGAACTCCCTATCCGCAAAAGAATTTTGGGAAGGTTATTGTAATTAAAGGACAAATTGACAGGAAAATTTATTGGTCTACCCTTAATCAGGCTTCTGGCAGTTATTTGTGGGGAATCGTTGTACCGATTGTCCCCGTATTTTTCTATCCTGGCTTCCACTTTAATTTAGATGAAGTCGAGAAGCTGAGGTTGGAATGCTACATCGATTATGACATTAAGGTCGGGCCAGATTATTTACAAACTGCAGAGTCAATCCGTGTCCATGGAGAAGGTAAAAAAATTGGCCCAGATGTTTGTTTAGACGCACAGATTGTAGTCGAAAATCAACCTCCAATGAAACCCATTAAGGTGGAAAGGACGGGTTCCTCCACGGTGTTCACTTTTGATATTGCTGCGGCAGCGGTCCGTACATTTACAATAGATCAAATTAGGGTAAAACTGAGAACTGGAGAAACTTCAAAAATTGACAATAAATTTGAAGTCACGAAGCGAGATTGGACCCGGCTTTATTTTCCTCCAATCAACAACTAGTTTTCTGCGTTCCAAAACCACTTCTTAAAATTCACCACACCAATCAACAAGGTTCAGCATAAAAAACTGAACCTTTATTTTTTGCGCTGACTGGATGTCAGCATCCGTGTGTACTTCGAATAAGACATAATCCCTTGCTGCGATTTCTCAGCAGCCTTTCCCATCATCACAAGCGTGCAAAACTTAAGCTGTCTTGCAAAAGCTAAAATAAACCCGATGCGTAAAATAAGTGAAACTAATTTTAAAATCACCATAAGCGTCTGAGCCTTTCTTAACTAGATTTTAAGAACCCCGAAATACGCATTCATTGACAAGATGAGCGTACTTTTTAGTCCTGCGAACCTTGTTTAAAGCACAATCAATAACTGACTTCGTACATTTAAAATAAGCAGCTAATCGTTTTATAGACCACCTCATCGTCCAACGAAGCCTGATTAGCTCTGTATAATCAAAATGTTGCTGTCTTTCCCAAGAATGGCTGTAGTTTTGTAAAACAGTGAGCCGCAGCAGTTCATGAAGTTTTGCATAGCGCCCACCATTTAATTGCAAGTACTTCGCTGGTTGTAGTTGTAACAATTCTTTGAATTACAAATAGAATCAAAAGTTAAAAGATTATAGCGCGCAAAATATTTTCCAAGAGTACCAAAATCGCAAAGAGTACTATCGGAATTTTTTACGTAAGCTATTTTTTTTCAGTTGGTTTATAAGGTCCATTTAATAAGCCCTGTCCATCAGTCATAAAGAGTTCCTGGCTGGCGGTCATTGAAACATTGTGAGCATGATCAACTGTAGAGTTGATAGCCTGACTTACAACTGCGTTTACTAACATTCCAGCTAATCCTCCGCTATTGTTAGAAGAAGATGAAACGACTTGTCTAACCGTACCTTCCCAAAGAACTTCGCCTGAATTCGTTGCTACAAGTGTTCCGGTTGCTACGACAGTTGTCTGACTTTCTATGATAACAAATTTCGACCCATACTCTTTAAGATTTATATAAAGTACGGCGTCTGGATTTAAAATTTCTTTTATTTTTTTTAAAGAGATTTCGTGCATTTCATTTGCAGAGGGCAAACCATTGTCTTTCATCATTTGATCAACAATTGCTACAGGAAAAACATAAAATCCTTTTTCAGCTATGGGCATTGTTACAGTTGATAAAAAGCTGTACGTTCCTCGGATATCTGTGCTTTGGTTTTTAGGCGGCAATACTAAAATTGATCTTGGGTTGGCAGCTCGAAATTTTTCATAATTCTTAGGGGTCGCGCAGCCAATCATTGTTAATGCGAGGGTGCCCAATAGAATAGTCTTTTTCTGTAACTTTGAAAAAATCATTATAACTTATCCTTACTTAATTTTTTTTAAAAAACGATCCATCAACGCAGCAGATTCGGGGAATGCTTTTTTCTCAGCATTAAAGTACTGACGAGCTTCGCCAGCTTTTCCAACTTGAAGATATTGATAACCGAGATGTGCATAAAAGCCAGGGGGCAATGGTTGATCTTTGCTTGCAGCTTTCTGAATATCAGCCTGCAGCTTTTGAATTTGAATTTCTGGTATCGCTTTTTCTGGCTCTTTATACTGAGTATAGATAAGATTTTCATATTCACCCCAATAATATTTAGTAGAGCTTACGCAACTGCTAAATATTATTGAAAGTGCGATTAAAAATAAGACTTTCAAAGAATTTAATATCATAAAATTATTTTGTTAAACTCCATTTTTTTTGCTCAAGACCTTCAACAAGACGATCAACAGCTTCGCGCATCGCTAAATCTAGAACTTTTCCATTTAAAGTAGAGTCGTATGCAGCTGTTCCGCCAAAACCTATAACTTCACGATTATTTAATTGGTATTCACCCGAGCCAGAAGCAGAATAAATAACTTCAGATGAGGCAACATCAACAACGTTAATTGTTACTTTAGAGTAAGCAACCTGGCTTTTACCGCTTCCTAAAATTCCAAATAATTGGCGATCGCCTGTCTCTTTACGTCCAAACTCTGCAACGTCGCCAGTAATAGCAAAATCAGCACCCATAATTTTTTGTTTTTTTCCAGAGAGTTTGGATTCGCTTGAAAGTTCTTTCATATTATCACGGTCAAGAACACGAAAACGACCTGTTTGCTGTAAATGTGCCATTAAAACAGTCTTGGCCTGGCTAGATAAACGATCGGGTCCTTCAGAAAAAACACCTCTCATAAAGCCTGATTTGTTATCAAAATTACTAACCATTATTGGGTGTTTAGGACCTTGATAATTAGAGGCTGTTGTCGCAGAAATAGATTTTTCCACCTGTACGGCCTTATGAGATTCAGTAGCACAGCCTAGAAAAAGCAAAAGAGATGATATTGCCAAGAGAATTCCTGTTTTTTTCATAAAACGTCCTTTTTATTAAATAGGTAAAAAGAATAGCAGTGCTTCTTAGAGGCCACAAGGGTTTAAAAAGTAATGGATATGTACTGGATTATGGTCGTTGTTTCCATTCCTTTGGCATTGAAACTGATTCAATGTACCATTTTTAAATGCTTCTTAATTTCTATATTTTAACGATGGCCTTAGCTATCTTTATCAGTTTCTTTTTTATAGTTCGCTCAAGCATTAGGTTGTTTCCTCGCTTATCTAAGGGCTTACGAACAGTCATTAAATTTTAAAAATTCTGATGAGTGCTATGTGGCGCTTCTATACAACTTGCTTATACATGCAGGAAAAAACATTCGTGTTATTGAATGCGAATTGTTTAAACCCATTGGCAGTTCTGAACAAATTTTGCAGTTTTGGAATATTTCTTTAGAGGAATTAAAAGAGCGAAATCAATAAGGCGTAAAGGCCATATATTGAGGTGCAATGATATTGGCCCAAAAATAAAATTCATTTTTAAACGTCACTAATGAAATACGCGAGGCTCCGGGTTCGGCAATATAAATGTTACCAACAGAGTCAACGGCTAAGCTGGTGGCCCCACTTAAGTTATCAGCCACGATGGCAGCACCAGTGGGTTCCGATTGGTGAAATCGATATACTTTTGCATTTGTGGCGGTTCCTTCAACGACGTAAACGCGACCATTGGCATCCGTTGAAATCATAACGGGCTCTTGAACAGTATAACTGGGTGAGGTTTGTTCGCCACCCCAGAAGACTTTTGCCAGATCAAATAATCCAACCAGCATGATATCGTTGACTCCAAAAGCAATAGCTGTCGGGCGCGACGTATAGGAACTAATAACCTTAGAGTCTTTGATGCGAATGATATTATTTGCACCCTCTTGATTGACATAGACATCTCCAATGGAATCAACGGCTAAAACGCTGGGGGTTTGTAACCCACTGGCGACTTCGGTCGGAACTTTAGTGTCTAAGTTGTACTTAATAACCTTGCTTGTGCCGAATTCAACTACATAAAGATTTTGGTACTTATCAATGGCGAGGCCTCGAGGGTCATTTAAACCCGAAACAAAAACTTCTTTGCTGGCATCGGAATTAAATTTCCAAATTGAACCATCACTGGATGTCACATAAAGTGGAAAGTCATACAGAGGTGTTTGTCCTGTTCTAAGTAGGTCTGCGGGATGTTTTCCGCAAGAAAAAACAGTCATAATAAGGATGATTATTAAAATGAATTTCATTAGAAAGTCATTCCAAATCCAAATACAGGATATCCGTCAGACTGAGTTATTGACTCAGAAAGATCAGCACCGTCTTGTTTAGTTAAAGTTTGAGTTTTAAATTTATAACTGGCATGAAAGAATGGACCTTTTCCTGAATTTCCAGAAAGCGGAAATCGCGCACCCAGTCCATAAACAAAACCCGTTCCTGATTCTGAAGCAATGGATCGGTCGATATAAGCCCGTTTTGCAGAAATCAAATAACCGAGTTCAAAATAAAATTTTGAAAGATAGGCTTCGATCTTAATTCCATAGGCAGAATCTTTTTCATTTGAACCATGAAGATCATAATCAAATAGAGCTCCAAAACCAATACGATTGTATGCCCAAACAAATTCACTGCGGGTTAAAACAGAAGATCCTGAGGGGCCTGCGCCACCTTGTGTTGTCGAGCTATTTAAAATCATGACACCGACAGAAATAATTTTACGTGCTCCCGAGCCAGAGCTCTTTTGAGCCTGACTGGTTAGACAAAAAACTAAAACTATGAAAAAAGATAAAAACTTCATATCTACCTCAAGGTGCGGAATGATCTGGTACCCGATATGGACTGATTCCCACAGGAGTCAGTACTTCTGACATTATATTGATAATATTTGTAGGGTTGCAATCCAGTAATTGTTGCGGAGTGAAAAGTGACCATGGTGACGTCGTCAGTTGTCGTTGTGCTTGGGGCGATAATTCCATAGCCCACTTGTGAGCTTGAAGTCTCGTTGGTTAACCACTGAACTCGCGCAGATGTGGATGTTATGCTGCTGACTTGCACAGATGAAATAATGGGTGAAGCCAAATCTGATGAACACTCTATTGGTCCAGCGACTCCTCCATCCAGTGGTGAACCCGCATCGTCGGGAACGTCACAAACTTCTGCTGAAAAACTTCCTTCAAGAATTAATTCAGGTCCATTAACAGATGTTCCATAGGTTCTCGATGAGGTGTTGGCTTGACCGTAGACATTCGCAATAGGACCAGCAACCGCGATGTTTAACTTTCCTTGTAAAAGCAGCTCCTTCACTTTGTCGGCACCTAAAAGAGAAAGCAAGTTGAGTGTAACAACATTTGAACTATTATTTGCCGGAATAGCAGTGATAAAAGAGTTCCAGTAGGTGCGGGTGTCTGAGTTTGCAGACCAAGATTCGACAGCAGCGGTCGCGGTTAATTGATCGAAACCATCCTGATCAATACCAATACCATTAATAACGATGGCAACGGGATCAGAATTAGTCCGTCGAACTTGCATGACAATATTTGCTTTGGTGATATTTAAATTTGTGTAGGATGATAACTTCGGAAGTCGAGGGTCATAGTAGAATTCAACGGATCGAAAAGTTGTATACGCCGTTGCCCAGGAGTTAACTGGCGACAGCACTGTTCCTGAAAAAGCAGACTCGGATATTGAATTTCCATCGTTATGAACATAGTCGTTAATCAGTTTGTATGTTGAACTTTGATTGCAAGTGAGCGCGTTACGAGAAATTGTAAACCCCTCCATTAACAGTAACGGTCTTGATGCCGTTGCCGTATCGGTTTGAATAACAGCATCATCGCCACTGACAACTCGAAGTAAGCCATCATTTAAAATGGTATCAATGGCCAATGGAGTGGAAGTCAGCAAATCCGTTAAATCCAAATCAAAAGTATTCACAGCGCCAATTTTGTAATGCGTAAGTGCCCAGTCCATATAGTAAGTATTCGGAGTTCCATCAGGAATGGCTCCACCCGAACAACCACTGCAAGTGTAATTGCGATATAAAATATTGGGACTTGATGGTGAGGGATGTCCGGCCGGGATGCGTCCTGTTAAGACGCCATCGACAAAAATGCCCTCAGTGTCCGAGCTATCACGCGAGGTGGCGATAAGCATGCGAGCCTCGCCGATAGAGTAATTATTGGGGGGATAAGTGAATTCAAATTTAAAGGGCCACTGAGAATCCGTTGCGCTTTGGCCTAAACTTCTTCGTGGTCCAGTAAAAGGAAGATCAGCTAAGGTCCATTCAGCGATTTCATCTGTGGCCTCAATAATTTTTGTAACGGTATAAATCTGACCTTGATCGGAACCATCTGTTCGAGTTCCCCCATCATCAATTGTGGGATCTCCTAAGTAGGTACCAGTGGAAAGCTCTTCGGCTTTTCCATCACAACCTGTGGTGAAAAACCAAAAAACGACAAGCAAACCCAGTTTTAAGGTTACAGTTATGCAATGACGTCCCATGCTTTATTGTCGGTGAAATCAGTGAAAAACTGAATAAAAGTTGAATTAAAATCGCGTAATCGAAGACAGGCGTGATCTTGTCAAATATATCCAGGTTGTCTTGAAAGGAAACGGTTCATTTTAAAACACAAATCTCTGTTAATGAGCACGTCAGTTCATTTTTCCCCTTGTCATCTGGGGGATGTTTTTTTGATAATATAGGCTTATGGCCCGTTACCTTGTCGTTGAAAATGAAATCAAGTATCATCAAATTCTTATGGAGTCTTTGTTGGCATTAGATGCAAAGGCTCAGATAGAAATTTTTCCAAAACTAGAAGATTTTTATATCAAGCTCAGAAGCATTAAAAATTCTGAGCGATCTGACTTTTTGGCATTTGACTTGTACATCATTGACCTTGGAGCCTCTCAGTTAAAGGATTGGAAAAAAATATTTGATGATTTTGTTTTGCAGGCACGTCCTAGCACGGCCATTTGCTTAACAGGACATGATCAAGCCAGTTTAACATATAAATTTTTACAACAATTTAGTATTTATAATTTTATATTTAAACCATTTGATCCCCTTATTACAAAAGAAACAATTCACTTGGCGTTAAACACCAAGCATCCAACACAATCTGTAGAAATGACGACATCACAAGGTAATTCGGCATTTGTTGGGATTGTTAAAGACATTGAGTTACAAGCCATTTCTGAAATTGGATTTGTAACAAAGAGTGATGTTCAAATTCCAGAAGGATCAATTTCAAAATATCTCAGTCCACTTTTTAAAAATGGCTTAAAAGAAAGTGTTTGGGCTCAGTGCATTAGCAGCCATGATGATCTAAAGAGCCCTGGATTTTACGTGAACAGATTTCAATTTTTTAGAATTGAAACGACAGCCCTTAATAATTTGCGAAAATATATTTTGAACCATAAGCAAGATGCCATGGCAAAACCGCCATTTGATGTCAGTGCGCTGGGTTCTGCAGAATTTATTAAAATGGCTATTGTGGGTTTAGATACTGTGGAAAATCGTCATTATAAATCTGATTTTGAAAATCAGTATTCTAATCTTAAGGTTGAGTTTGTTCGCCCAGTTGTGGGGATCATATTTGATCATCAAATTGTATTGAATATATCAGATATCGAGTTTCCGGTATTGCAAAAATCATTTCGTGTGGATGCCGTATTCTTTTTAATCACAGATAATAAGTTAGAAGACAGTCATATAAAAAAGTTTGCAGGGCAATACCGAGATGTTTTTCTGGCGCCATGCGATCGTTCCTATTTGTATAAAAAAGTAAAATTTCATTATCCTGAGTTGAGTCCGACTGATCCCTACGCGTTAGTCACAATAAATTGCCACGATAGAATCAAGGCGGCAAATCAAATTCAAGTCAGTGAGATAAACGAACTGTATTTGAGTTTTGAGTATCCTCGCCAACTTTCGTATCGGGAGTTTCGAACCTTTGTTTTTTTAAATCAGGATGAAGATCAAATCATCGAAATTCCGGCGTTCTGTCATTTCTCAGGAAAAAAGAACTCTGCGTTGTCTGGACAACCGCCGGTTTACACAAATCAGTTTGCTTTTTTTGGGATGACGGATCACTACCTTAAGGAGATTCGGATTTGGCTTTTACACGCTCATATAGCAAAGCAACCGTCTGTTGATGGATAGGGTATAGACTAGCAGGCTTTATTCAGTGCTGCGGATATTGGAATTTCTATGACAAATTGCGTGTGTTGAGAGTTTGGATTGATAAAAATTCGACCTTTGTGGATTTCAAGAATTCCTTTACAAATACTGAGTCCCAGGCCAGTGCCTTTGCCAAAAGTTTTAGTCGTGTAAAAGGGGTCAAAAGCTTTTTTTTGCACCTCTTCAGACATTCCAAATCCAGAGTCTGTAATGCGGATTTCAATATTTCCAGGAATTTCTTTGGCTTCAATTTTAATCCATTTATCTCCAGGCATTTCTTCGATTGCATCCAGCGAGTTAATCAATAAATTGTAAATGACCTGTGATAACTGCTGTGGGCGACAAGAAATTTTTGTCTCCTCGTTAAGGGAATCAGCAATTATCTTTATGCCCTTGTCTTTAATTTGACTTTGGCAAAAGATCAATGCGTCGTTAAGCAAATAACGAATAGAAACATCTTGTTTTGATTCCGATCCATCGCTGCGCGCATAATCTCTGAGGGCGTTGGTAATTTTAGCAATTCGGAAAACAGTTTTTTGAATGATTTCTAATGATCGAGTCACCTCGGCCCGATCAAAATCATTCTCGATTTTAAGAAGTTCTTGTAAATTCCCTTCAACCATCGAAATTGTTGCTAGTGGAGTATTAATTTCATGAGCAACTCCAGCGGCCATTGTACCTAATGCGGCCAATTTTTCTGACTGTACAATTTGCTCTTGTTGCTCTTGCAGTTGCCGTAAGGTTTCAACAAGTTCTATATTTGTTTTTTCTAAAGAACTGAGAGCATCTTTGTAGGCATCTGAAATATCAAGTTTCATTCGATCTACAAAAAGAAAACATTCAATTGTTCCAAAATTGGAATGAAGAACATTGTGTGCAGATTTAACTTGAGGGTATTTGACTTTTCCAAAAGTAACTTTTGGAGTCGTCACCGTTAATTTTTTGTAGATTTTATTTAATGAAACAATGCACTCGCCGACAGCTAAGTTTAAAATCTCACTGAATGTATCAATAATATCTTTTCTGATTTTATCTTGTTCTGAAGGTGTTTTATTAATAAAAGTTTCATTGATAATCTGGGCAGCCGTTTCTTCATCAAGCGCGACAACGTATTCACCAAAAACCGATCCAGTAAAAAGAACTGAAATGATCATATTTTTTTGACTATTAATGCCCTGCTCTAAAAATTGAGTTGGGGCCATTTTGCAATCACAGCTGAGTAATGCTGAAAAGTATTTACTACAAACTACAGAAAAATTTTGAGTTTGCTCGAGCATTGAAATTTGAAAAGAGTCTAAAGCGCGATGGCCTGTTGTCGTGCCCACTAAGCAGCCTGTCTGTTTTGGTCGCCAAAAATGGAGTGGATAACCGAAGCGACATGTTTATCAAAATCTTCCACCGTGCTTAAGTTTGACTTCGTTATAAAAGCTTTCGCACCAGCTTGGATACATGATTTTTGCAGTTCTTCATCAGCTAAAGCCGAAACCATGATGATAGATGCCGTGGGGTGTGCAGCAAGAATATCAGATAAGCATTGGCGCCCATCTTTATTGGGCATTGTAACATCAAGTAGCATCAGGTCGGGCTTTAGTTCACAAAAAAGTTTGTAGCCCTCTTCGCCATCCATGCCTTTTCCGACAATTTGAAAACCAGCGTCCGTGAGGCGCTTGGTCAGAATGGTCAGCATCATATTGCTATCATCACAAAGAAGAATTCGTTTCATCGAGACTCCGCTATATGGGGTCTTATCGTCTGAATGACTTATAAACTGTATATGTAGTTTAAATGAACGTGGAATCAAAATCTCACACTGAGACATGTTGATAAATTGCAAACAATAGACAAAAGTTTTGTGCTTTAGTTTTCTAGATCTGGACTAGTCCATTTTCTTAGATAAGGTTAGCGTTGTAGTGCGAGGTAAAAAATGCAAACAAAGAATATAATTGTTGCGTTGACGATGATATTCATAATTTCATTGGCTGCAAAAGCTGAATCTTTAACGGTCTGTGTGCCTGATTTTGAGCCGTGGGGAATGACCGTTCAAGGAAAAGTTCAGGGCATCATGTTGGATCATGTGGTTTCAATTTTGAATGAGGTGAAAATAAAAGGAGTTGCTGATTTTGCAAATTATCCAAGAATGATTCAAAGACTGCGTGATGGTGATTGTGAGATTGGAGTTTTTTCAAGATACGAAAAAAATGCTGATGCGGTTGAATTTATTGAACATGTATACGACTTGCAAGTTGTAGTTGTCACACCAAAAGACGTTGTTATAGAGAATTATGAAACATTTCATGATCTAAAGCGCATTCCAAGCATTGGGTTTCCATTGGGAGGAGACGGTTTTTTTGTAAAATTATTTAATGATCCAAAGATTGTTAAAAGCATGGTCCCAACGCAACAGCATGGTGTCATGATGTTGGCGAATGGCAGATTGGGCGCCTTTGTGGGCATTGAAAAAACAATTCAATATGAAATAAAAAAGAATAATTTCGAAATGAAAATAAACTTTCCAGGTTTAAAGGTAGACAAACTGGAAATTTGGTTACAGGTTTCAAAGAAGTCCAAAAAAGCAATGGCTTTGGTGCCACAACTTCGAAAAGCGGCAAAAGATCTTAAAAAAAATGGAACCTATGAGTCTGTTATTAATCAGTGGGTTTCAGCTCGGCCTTGATCGTATTGTCTTGATGCGAGACATTGGTCGAACTATCGAGTCTTATATTGTACCAAAGTCGACTAAAAGTTAGAAAAAAAATCAAAGCCGTTTTCGAAGAGTTGCAAATTTGCTATTCTAAAGGCTGTGGCACGTTTACGAGATTTCAAAATACTTAGCTTTTTAGTTAAAGCTTCAATTATTTTAATATTTGGACTTGGTTGTTCGCAATCAGGTGATGGTGGTTTTGCACCTGGCGGTTCGTCGAGTGATCCAACTATTGATCCTTTGTCGCTGTCTATTTCACCTGCTGTTGTGACATTGGCGGTAAATAATAGTTTCACGTTTACAGCATCTGGTGGAAGCGGTGGCTACACATATTCAATTGCCTTTGGTTCGGGATCTATTTTGTCTACAACTGGAAACTATACAGCGCCGGGAATTGGTGGTGTTGCCACTGTTCGAGTTATTGATAGTGCGGGAGCTATGGCCGATGCCATTGTAACCATAAATCCAGCGTTGCAAATTTCTCCTGCAGCACATAGTTTATCTGCAAATGGCTCCAATTTTTTTTCATCAACTGGTGGGGTTAGTCCATATATCTATTCTATTGTGAGTGGTGGTGGCACAGTAAACTCAACCTCTGGTTTGTATTCAGCCCCAGCCTCTGCAGACACCGCCGTCATTCGTGTTACAGATTCTTTGGGGAATACTTCAGAGGCCACTGTTAATACATTTATTGGCTTGGGCATTTCGCCCTCAACGACAACGTTGGCCGTCAATAATACAACAACATTCAGTGCAGGTGGGGGTGTGCCGCCGTATGTTTACGATATTATAAGCGGCGGCGGAGTTATTGATTCTTCAACCGGAGTTTTTACAGCACCAGCGACAGCAGAAACAGTTGTTGTTCGTGTCAGTGATGCTTTGAGTGCAACTGCTGATGCAACCATCACCATAAATCCCGCGCTGCAGATTGTTCCTGGATCACAAGCATTATCAGCAAATGCATCGTTAGCTTTTTTTGCTAACAGCGGCGGGGTTTCGCCGTATACATTTTCAATTGTCAGCGGCTCTGGCACAATCAATTCTTCAACGGGAATGTACACGGCTCCGAACACTGCCGGCAGTGCGATTGTACGTGTGACTGATAGTGTTGGAAATACTTCGGATGCGAATGTCACAATCAGTGCGGTACTCGTGATCACGCCATCGGAAAAGACATTAGCAGTAAATAACGCAACAACTTTTGTTGGCAGCGGTGGAGATGCGCCATATGTATTTTCAGTTCAATCTGGAGGCGGTAGTATCAATGCATCTACCGGAGTTTATACGGCACCTGCTGTTGCAGGATCAGCTGTCATAATTATTACAGATGCGCTGGGAGCCACAGCCACAGCCAATGTCACAGTCAATGCGGCATTAACAATAAATCCGACGTCACAAACAACTGTTGTTTCGGGGACCCTTAATTTTTCTGCAAGTGGCGGCGTTTCACCATATACGTATTCTGTCTTAAGCGGTGGTGGTAGTATCAACGCAGCTACTGGAATTTATACAGCTCCAGGAGCTGCGGGCAGTGCTGTTATTCGTGTGACAGATTCTTTTGGTAATATTTCTGATTCAAATGTAACGATCAATAACGTTCTAGCTATTTCTCCAGTTTCAGTGACTGTTGCTGTAAACAATATCTTTACATTTCTTGGTGCCGGCGGTGAAGCACCTTATGTTTTTTCAATTCAATCGGGAACTGGAAGCATTAATTCTTCGACGGGACAGTACACGGCTCCTGCAACACCTGGCAGCGCCATTATTAGAATTACGGATGCGCTGGGAGCTACAGCAACAGCCAATGTAACTGTCAATTCAGCGTTGAATATCAGTCCGACATCGCAAACAATTGGTGTGAATGGCTCACAAACATTTATCGGTTTAAATGGGGTTAGTCCTTATACTTATTCTATTGCTAGTGGTGGCGGAAGTATTAATTCAGCAAGTGGCGCATTTACAGCACCAGCAACTGCGGGTTCTGTCACTATTCAGGTAGCAGATTCATTGGGAAATACAGCAAATTCCATTGTGACGGTTGTGTCGTCGATAGCGCTGACTCCCACAACAAAAACTTTAGCTGTTAATAATACATTTACTTTTTCAGGAAGTGGTGGAGAAGCCCCTTATATTTTTTCAATTCAATCCGGTGGCGGAAGTATCAATTCTTCGACCGGAGTATTTACTGCGCCGGCAGTTGCCGGAAGTGCTGTTGTTAGGATTACGGATGCAATTGGCCAAACAGCGACAGCTAATGTAACTGTGAACTCGGCATTAGCTATTTCGCCAGCGACACAAACAATGACCGTGAATGGGTCATTAAATTTTTCGTCAAGTGGTGGTGTTTCTCCCTATACATACTCTATATTTAGTGGCACAGGAAGTGTGGTTTCTGGAACAGGAGTTTACACGGCACCGGCAGTAGCGGGCAGCGCTGTTGTGCGCGTTACGGATAGCCTTGGAAACACATCTGACTCAAATGTTACAATTAATAATTTATTAGGAATTTCTCCGGCATCACAAACATTGGCAGTGAATAACACATTTACATTTTCGGCATCGGGCGGGCAGGCGCCATATACATTTTCATTACAATCTGGAACAGGAAGCATTCATTCCACTTCGGGATTGTATACAGCACCAGCAGCTTCAGGCAGTGCTGTTATCCTTGTGACGGATAATTTAGGATCGACAACTACGGCCAATGTCATAATTAATTCCGCATTAAGTATTTTGCCATCTAGTTTAACGATTGCCGTGAACGGCTCACATACATTTGCAGGATCTAATGGTGTTAGTCCTTATACTTATTCTATAGTCAGTGGTGGTGGAAGCATCAATTCAACAAGCGGAGCCTTCGTTGCTCCAGCAACTGCAGGCGGAGTTGTTGTTCGTGTAACAGACTCACTTTCAAATACTGTGGATTCGTCGGTAACTGTTGTTTCCACCTTGGTGATGACTCCGGTTTCAAAAACATTGGCTGTTAATAATTCATTCACTTTTGTGGGTAGTGGTGGACAATCTCCGTATACATATTCAGTTCAATCCGGCAGTGGAAGTGTTGTGGCAGCAACTGGTGTTTACACGGCTGGTGCTTTGGCGGGTAGTGCTGTTGTTAGAGTAACAGATGCGATTGGGCAAACAGCAACATCAAATGTCACTGTTAATGCAGCGCTAGCAATTAGCCCCGCGACTCATGTGCTGGCAGTTAGCGGAACAATTAATTATGCAACAAGTGGAGGAGTAAGTCCGTATTCGTATTCAATTTTAAGTGGGGCGGGTACTATTGTTTCTGGAACAGGTGTTTATACGGCGCCGAATACATCTGGTTCAGATGTGGTTCAAGTGACAGATTCGTTGGGCAATACATCTCAGTCAGCAGTGACAATTAATGATGCTTTGGGAATTACACCTGTAGCGGTGACGGTCGCTGTGAATAACACCTACACTTTTTCAACAACGGGTGGAACGGCACCATTTACCTTTAGTATTCAATCTGGTGCGGGATCCATTCATCCTACATCAGGTGTTTACACCGCTCCCGCAACTGCAGGCAGTGCCGTTGTTGAGGTGACGGATAATTTGGGCGCGACGGCAACAGCGAATGTAACAGTAAATGCGGCATTGGTTATTTCGCCAGCTATAACGACCGTGGCCGTGAATAATAGTCAAACATTAACGGCTACGGGTGGCGTTAGCCCATTTGTGTATTCGATTGTGAGTGGTGGTGGAAGTGTTAATTCTGGGACTGGAGTTTTTGATGCTGCAGCCACACCAGGCGGCGTCACTGTGCGAGTCACAGATTCATTAAATAACACTTCTGATTCAACAATTACCGTTGTGTCAGCACTTGATATTGTGCCGACGGCAAAGGCTTTGGCGGTTAACAATGTTTTTGCATTTTCTGGTAGTGGTGGACAAACTCCGTATATTTTTTCGATGCAATCGGGACTCGGATCGATAAATTCATCATCTGGAGTCTACACGGCCGCAGCATCTTCAGGCACGGCCGTTGTCAGGGTTACAGATGCCATCGGGCAAACGGCAACTGCAAGCGTTACTATTAATGATGCCCTCGTAATCACGCCGAGTACTTCAACTATTTTGACAAATGGTACCCAAACATTTTCGGCAACTGGTGGTATAACAGCATATACTTATTCATTGGTGAGTGGCCCTGGTAGTATTCATGCTACAACCGGAGTTTATACTCCGACGGTAACGGGTACGGCAGTTGTTCGCGTTACAGATTCAATTGGAAATACAAGTGATGCCAATTTAACTATAGATCCAGTTAATGTCGCACCAACAATTTCTGCGATCAGTAATCAAACAACAAACGAAGATATCGCAACGGGAGCTATTTCATTTACCATTACAGATGCGGATAGCACATTGGATTGTTCAACGTCAGTCACGGCAACATCTTCAAATATAAGTTTAATACCAGTGGTTAATATTGTTTTTGCAGGAACAGCTCCGAATTGCACGGTGACTTTAGCGCCGGAAGCAAATACCAACGGAACTTCAAATATTATTTTGACTGTTAGTGATGGCTTTTTAACAGCTACAAGTCCGTTTGTTTTGACCGTTTCAGATGTGAATGATGCTCCCGTAGTTTCGTCAATAAGTAATCAATCGATCAAAACAGATGCGGCACAAGTTGTTAATTATTCTTTGATTGATGATAATGCGCTCAGTTGTTCCACAGATATAACAGTCAGTTCTGGGACGACATCCGTTATTCCAAATTCAGATATTGTTAAGGGTGGAGTCGCTCCGAATTGTACATTGACGATTTCACCATCATTAAATGTTGTCGGATCAAGTCTCATTACAGTGACTGGATCGGATGGATTTTTATCATCAAGTCAAACATTTACAGTGACAACTGCGAATGTTGTCAGTGTGGCTGTAGCACCAACCCCATTTAGCATGGTCAATGCGGGATCGACACAACAATTAACAGCGACCGCGACCTATTCGGATGCAACAACAGAAAATGTCACGACAAATTCAAATGCAAGTTGGACTTCAAATGCAACGGCTGTCGCTAATGTGAATAACACAAGTTCTAAAGGCCTTGTGACCGCGGGTTCAACAGGTGGAAATGTTAATATTACAGTGACTCATAAAGGTGCAACAGCAGTAGCTTCAGCAACCGTGTATTTAGTGTCAGGTCTAACGGTTTCTCAGTCGATGATTACGGGTGGTATAGATGCAAATTATTCAGTGTCTGCTCAGGCTGTATTGTCGCCAAGTGGCAGTTCTGATGTAACAGCTGCTGCTTCTTGGTCATCATCGAATAGCGCTGTTGCCAGTGTCTCTGCTGGAGTTATTACTTTAAATTCAAGTGGTACAGCAACAATCACAGCAAGTTATGCAGGCTACAGTCAGACAGTGAATGTGACGGTGCAAAATAAAACACTCACGTCTATTTCTGTGACTCCGGGAACTTATTCAATGGGTGTCAGCGCTACACGGGATTTTGTAGCGACAGCAACATTTTCGGATGCATCCACCCAAGATGTAACTTCAAGTGTTGTTTGGACCACTTCAAACTCAGGAGTTGCAACGGTATCCAATACGATTCCAACAAAGGGCCGCGCAACAGGTATTGCGACAGGATCAGCAACAATTACTGCAACAATCAATTCAATTTTTGGATCGGCAGCACTAACCATTAATGCAGCCACGCTCTCATCAATTGCTATCACACCTTATGATGCGCTCGTTGCCAGTAACGAGAGTCAACAGCTGACGGCAATTGGAACTTTTAGCGATGCCTCAACAGCGAATATCACAGACCAAGTAACGTGGTCGTCTTCAAATACTTTGGCAGCAACGATTAGTAATACTGCAGGTTCGCGTGGATTTGTGACAACACCATCATTCACGGGTTACCGAAGTACAACTATCACAGCCACCCTGAATGCGATTAGTGGGACAACTCCACTGGGCGTTAACGGCGCAACAGTGACTTCAATAGTGGTGACTCCAGCAGTCACAATCACAGCTGGATCAACCTATGATTTAAAAGCATGGGCGAATTTATCAGATGGTGGAACAATCGATGTGACTAACGCAGCGATTTGGACAAGTGCGACGACATCACGAGTGACAGTTTCCAACGGAGTTGGATCAAAGGGAGTCGTGACAGGTGTTTCCATAGGATCTTCTGTTGTTTCTGCTGTTTATGGTGGAGTAACTGGAACACGAACTGTGACAGTGGGTGCTTCACAAGTTATTACCGAAGTTGGAACAGGATTGAATGGAAATTACTACACTTGGACAGGATCACCACCTCCAACAAATGGATTTTTAGAAGCGAATAAAAAAGGAACACGAATTGATTCTAGAATTAGTTTTGCTTGGGCCGCAGGAAATTCTCCAATGGGAGTTGGGGATCAATTTTCTGTTCGTTGGACGGGGTTTTATGTTCCAACAAGTGGAAGTACGTATTTCTGTGCGTACTCGGATGATGGGATTCGAGTGTGGTTAAATGGAGTCCAGATTATTAATAATTGGACGGAGCATGGTCCAACATGGAATTGTTCGTCGGCTCAAACATTAACCATCGGAACAAAATATTCTATTACCGTTGAGTACTATGAAAATGGAGGCGGCTCAGAGGCGCACTTAACACACTCACCAACCAGCGCCGCGGCCGCACGAAATTTATCTAATACAATTCCACAATCGTCATTGTATCCTCAATAAAGGATGCGTTGATAATTACTTGGTTAGTTTATATCGACCGTTTGTTTTAATAATTTTCCAAGTTGATTTTATACCTGATTCATTTTCAGTGGTTCTGTTTTTTAAAACAAACGATGTATCAGACAGCACCTCAAAACCTATAGTTGTGCTGCTTGGAGCAAGAGTGGCGTCTTTTTCAAGAGACAAGCTTTCTGCCAGTTTATATTTACTGCCAGCTCTTCTTACGATTTGAACAGAATTTTTTCCATAAAGAATGAATTCTGAATTATTCAGTGAAAATAAAGTCAGACCGTCAGCCTTTGGATCATCAAGCTGAAACGAAGCTTGATTTGAAAGCCATTGCTGAGACATTTTACCATTTTTAACAGTAACAATAACAATATCGAGATCACGAGTAAGGGTTCGCAAGTGGGGTGAAAACATAGCTTCACCTGTTACAAAAGAATGGTCGTACACAATGGAAAATGTGTCATCAGCAAGAGATTTTAAATGCCCACTAAAACTATTGTTGTCGCGTTTTTTTGGTAAAATGGTTCCAATAGATTTTAAACTGCCATCCGATTTTGTAGCAAAAATTTCTAATTCACGAACGTCATCACTTCGATCACGGCCTGAAAAACCAAGACTAAAAACATCGGGTAAAACTTGAGAAATAACTTGGGGGCTCCATTGCTTTGTATTCTCTGGAACTTCATTTTGGTTTAAACCTTTTAAGAGCAATGTTGATTTTCCGGTCTCACTGTCAATTCGATATAGCTTCTCTCTGTGATCTCCAGGTTGGGTAAATGTTTTAGCCAAAAAAGTTCCAGGTATGACTGCACTTTTTCCAATGACAACAGCCATTGCATTTTTAATCGGAGTTGCTTTGATTTCGAAGTGTCCAGTTTTTGAATCTCTTTTGTATAAAACAAGATTGTCTGAGCTGTTTAATTCCTTGTAGTGTCGAATTTCAGCAACAAAGGTATTTTCGTCTAAAACACGTTTTAAAAAAACATGGGTCTCCTTTGACTCAATATTTTGAACAGGTATAAACTGTCCTGAAGCATCAAGAGATATAATTTGAACACTCCATACGGTTGGCTTTGGAGGGTAATTGTGTCCAGGTGTTTCATAACCCAGAATTAACTCATCAGAGGACAACTGATAAAGATCAAATAAACGATGACCTTTTGGAGGGGTTGTTGAAGAAATAATTTGAACGCTGCCGTCAGTGTTTCGCTTTTTGGATATTAAAGTATTCCCGTCTTGAGTGATTTCAAAACCATTAACTGTAAAATTTTTTGATGCGTGATTCGTTACAGAAGAAATAACCCGATCATTCAAAAGACCTTTCGCGAAAGCAGGTCCACATAGGGTTAGAGTCGAAAGGCTGATGGCAAGTGTGTAAATGTGTCGGTTCATATATACTTCCTTTATTGATATGTATTCTTCGTGTAGCTATAACAGTGCCAATTGAAACAGGATTTAATTTGAATTGAAGAAAATTAAGTGACCATAAAGTTTAATTAATGTCTTTAAATGACACTGTCTAAAAGTTTAACAAATTCAAGAACACTAACGGTTATTCCGATACAGAACGGTGAATAAATTTTTAAATACGATTATAATGTTTTTGTTGGGTTCAAATTTGGTTTGGGCATCTGGTTCGTTTGACAACTTATCAGAAAGCATATCAACTCTAGTGACGCAAACAGATTGCAAAAAAATGGCTGTAGATAAAAACCTGCAGCATCAAGATGATTTGAACAAAACATGCTCGACAGATCAGTCGGCAAAAAGTCTAAAGTCATTAAGGCAGGTGAGTGATCGTCTTATCTATTCAGCGCTTGCTGAAGAAGAAATGAAGAGCATAGATTGCTCTATTGCCCGTTGGAGCGATTTAGGATCTAAAAAAGGTGACGACCCATTGTTTCAAGATGTGGTCAATCGAATGAATGCTGAACTTCCTGAATTGGATTATTTGAATCAAGCAATTAATCGGTTAAGCGCATCTAAAATTAATGCGGGATTGAAGTATAAGAATGATAAAAAATTATCGGCCGATGAAAAAAGTCGACTGATCAAACAAGAGCACGAGCAGTTCAACTTAGAACTTTCATCTTTGGTGACACAATATAATTTGACGTTAGCTAAAATTCCATTAAGTCAAAATCCCATAGTAAAAGAATTTATTGAATCAAAAATAAGTGGACCATTTTCAAGTTTGACGAATGTTCAGAAAGAAGATTTAAAAAAGTTATCTCAAAAAGTTAAAGAACAGCTGTATCGTGATCGAAAGAAATTAGTTGAAGGCCAGAGCACTCAAAACTATTCTTCAGATTTAGAGAGTCGACTTGTGCTAAATCCTGAGAATCTTTCAGCGGTTTTAGCGAAAGATGATCGATTGGGACCAAGTCTATTTCATTTGCAATGTCGAATCGAGCAACGAGAGCAAGGTCACAGTATAATTTCAGGCGTGGCCACTGTGGCAACCTTGGGTTTGTCTGGAGGGGCTATACTTATGGGACGAGCCTCTCAGTTGGCATTATTAGCGAAGAACACTCAGGGCGTGATACGAGCGACGTCGTTTGCTCGAGGGATGTCCTATGCGGCAACAAGTGTGGGTTCCGTTCAAACGGTGCAGTTGGTTGCTAATGAGTGCTCAAAAATTTTATCTGATGTCTCTCATTTTAAGCCATCATGTAAAGTCAGTTTAGAAGAAATAAAAGTAGATGATCGTGTTTACAGTTGCATTCAGGCGAGCGCCTTGGGTTATGGAATAAAAGCTGCAAGCCTTGCAAAAAATAAAGCAATAAAAAATTCTGAGATCGCTCAATTTTTTGAAAGAAGAAAAGCTCGATTGATGGCAAGCTCTACACAGAGCAAGGCTGCAGGTTCAAGAATAAAAGCTACAGATGAAAAAGGAAATTTCCCAGACTCTAGTGGCGTTCATGTTGAAGAGCTGCCTGCAGAGACTGGCTGGCAGACATTTTTAAAAGAGCAAGCAAAACCAGCAAATGGAATTCCGTATACACCGCCTAAAACAGACGGACTTAAAATTATTCGTAGACCAGACCCTCCGGTATCTCAAACAAGCACAACAGTCTCATCTGGCGATGTCTATTTGAGCAGCCTAGGGACCAACAAGACACGAGTCAGTATTGTCAATTCAATGGGGTATCGAGAACAAGTCCCAATGGAAGTTTTAGGACTTGTAAAAACATCCAGTGGCCGAGCAAAGTATAAGGTTAGAATTTTTGACAGTTCGAGCAGAGATGGCCGCGTGCAAGAGTTGTCTGAATACGAAATTATGAAGCTGCGGCCAGTTATAAAAAAACCGTAATCCCTACGTAGAATTATTGCTATTCATTTTTAAGATATATCCAGGAACAAATAAACATGAAAACTCCAACGATAAATGTTCCAGTAAAACCAAAGACAATTTGACTTGGTAAGCTGATCAATGAGCCGACTAGTGTTCCCATATTTTCATAGGTATAAAGTGCGCCACGATCTTCGCCATGGACATTTTTTAAATAATATATATAGGGAATTTCAAATATAATGGCAATAATGGCCATACAAATGATGACAAAACCTAATCTAAATAGCTGTGAATCGAGTGCAAGAAAATAATTCTTAGTAATATCCATAGATAACCAGCTTCCGATTAAGATAAAGCCACTTGTGCTTGCTAAAATACGGTAAGAGATTTTTTTAATTTTAAATGCTGCCAAGCCAGCCGCTAAGCCAAAAACATACAGGCTTATGTAGGTCAACACGCCAGATAAAAAGGGTTCACCAGAAATTAACGTCAGAGGTCCTGAGAAAGCCATAATAAGCACAATATATGAAGCACCAAGAAAAAAGAGTCCTTTGTTTTTTCCAACAAATTTTAAACCAGATTGTCTTAGTAATAAATGCGAGAATCCGGTCAATAAGATAAAAATGATAATAATGAAAAGAAAACTAAATGTATTGCCAATGTTTTGAATAAAAAAGGGGTGATCGTCTTTTGGTAACTTAAGATGCGAAACGGAGTCTGTATCTAATTTTAAATGAGTTAAGTGATTGATTTTGTACTCAGATAGTCGATCTCGGGCCATTTCTACACTTGGTATTGGCAGTTTTGATAACAATAGACCTTCGCGCATTTTTTTTGAATTTAAAATACTATTTGTATTTTGTAAGGTTTCTATAGAGTAGCTATAATACACAATCTGCGAATCTCGAAGTCCAAATTTTTTTTTGGCCAAATTTGCAATAATAGCGACAATACTTTTATTTTCACCATACTTTGATGTGTACTCGTCAATATAAACAACTCCAGAGGGGCTTAGGCTATCCCATATTTTAGCGAGAGCCTCTTCTGTTAACAAATAGGACTCTAGAAGAGCTGAAGAAACTGAGGAGCCTTGCGTTCCCGTCTGTACGCCTTGCAAAGTAATAAGATCAAATTGTTCTGTGTTTTTTTCTAAAAAAACACGCCCCTCAGATCTAATGGTTGTTACTTTGGGATGATTGTAAATATTATTTGAAAGATAGGGATACTTTTCTTTTAAAAATACAAATACTGCAGGATTAATATCGACTGCCTTCACACTGTCTACTGATTTTTGAAAAACGGCTGCGGCTACATTTTCACCTTCAGCGGAGCCAATAACTAAAACATTTTTTGGATATGTATTTAATAAATAAGGCGCCACGTAAACGGGCCATATTTTTGTTCTTGATTCAGAATTAGAATTGAAATCACGAGTAGTTGGTATAATGTTTTTCAACATGGCAAATCGAGAGCCATTGTATAGCAAAATTGGTCTTGCGAGATTCGGTAACCACAAAGCTTCTGTTCTAAATAATAAATTAATTTCGGGATCGCCAATGGTGACAGCGCCTTCATATGAAAATGCTTGCGCCCTTTCCATGAATGAGGTGATTTCTAATTTCTCACCTATTTTTAAAAAAACAGGTGAGAGGCCAAAAATAAGAATAATTAATATTTTCCAACCAGAGTTCAGTGTTAATGAGAGCCCGCTAGAAAGTAGAATAAGTACTAAAAGTAAAATATCATTTGAAAAGCCGCCCGTTATTGTTATGAAGACAAAATACAGAGATCCCAAAAGAGCGATAAAAATAATTAATGCTTTTAAACTTAAATTTGAAAAAAAATCATAAAAAAGAGCACCCATTCCAATAAAGGGCAGAATAAGCCAGACTATTCCTAAATCAGGAACATGGCTTATGCCCATCCATGAGATTCCAATAGACCACGTTAAAAAAATCGACCAGCTTGGTGGCGAAATTTTTTTATGCAAAACTAACCCGAGAACATTGCCAAAGGCTAAGCCGCCAAAGGCAATAAGAGGATGTGCAAAAGAAATGACTTCACTGAAGCTAAAATTTGAGATGCTCTGTATTATTGACTCCCAAATGAGTAAAATGAGAGAGGTTATTCCGAAGTGTAGGATATTGCTATTTTTCATCGACGAACCCTTGGGGAACTATTTCTAAATCAAGTAAATAAAACTGTCTTTCAATTAGTTCATTTTGCTCTTGGATATTAAGGATTTTTAAAAGGTAATCCTTCTTGCCTTGATTTAAATATTTATAAGGAACTAAAAATATTTCTGAAATAGCTATTTTTTGTACTTCAGAGCTGTTTATTTTGTAATGCATTCCTTTTTTGATACAACCTTCGCTTTTATGCAAAATGACCCGTATGCGCCCAGTGCGTTCGATCTTTGAAATATTTTTTGCAGACAGCGTAAGTTCGTCTTTTTTTGCAGTGCCGAGTGAGCACTCGGTGGTGGATTCAACCCTGTATCTATTGTAAGTGACGCTATTTGGTGGAGATAAAAGTATGTAAGTTATAAATGCTAAATATATAACCACAAGTGCAAGCATTATTCTATTCGTTTGCAGATTAGGGATATAGAGCTCCTCGGTAGGGATCAGTACGAAGTGGCGTCACATAGAGATCTTCTTGTATTTGGGTGAAAATACAAGACATAACAAATTACAGTATATTAAAAAGCGTCCTATTCTGAGACAGTTTTTTTGTTTAAATATTTTTGCAACCTTTTTTGGACTGAGTCGTTATGTCTTTGTGGGACAAGTTCCCCAAGGAGATATGATGAAAAAAGTATTAATTCTAAGTCTATTAATAGTATCCAGTTGTGCTAAAAAATCTTTGGATGAAACATCGACATCTGTCGACGCAAACACTGCAGAGACGGAAAGTGCATTAACGGCAGTTAGCGGGACGTTAGATGAACAATCGGGATCATCCTTTTCTACGTACAAATCAGAAAAATCTCATCTTTTTTCGTTATTGATTAATCAAAGCCAGGCCTCCGAGTGCATGCGACCCGTATTTGCTTCATGCAGCTCAAGCGTGAGAACAATGGATTATGTAGGTTGCAGCTTGGGATCAAGTTCAAAAACTTTATCAGGGCAGGCAAGTTTAACGTATTCGAATCCATCGTGTGTGTTAAGTGCTGATGGAGATTCAGTCACACGAACTTATGATATTTCAATATCGGGTCCACGAGGTGGAGTTATTACTTTGGGATCGGCAGTCAAATCTGATTACCGTGGCACAAGTTATGGCGGAGGTGGCCGAATCACGCAAACGGCAAGTGGCCATGATTTAGATATTTTAGGAAAACATAAAGTCTTGAGTTTTAAGGGCATTAATCTTTATGATGTATCGATCCGAACGCTGGCGCCGTTACAAATTACTGGTGGCTTATCGCGAAGCGCACGAAATATTGTCAGTGGGCAGCTTGAAATCAATCACAATAAAGCAGAAAGAACAGCGGTTTGGACATTCAATAATTTACAGTATTCAAGCAGTTGCTGCCATCCGGTTTCAGGAAGTATTGATATCGCATGGACTGGAAGCAAAGTTGGAACAGGCCAGATTAATTTTCAAGGATGCGGCATCGCAGAATTAACTGAAGATGGACAAAGTCAAAGTATTGAGATGAGCTACTGTGAATAATGAACGATGTTACAGATCATGAACTTATTAAAAGAATTGCCCATGGAGACTCGAAATCTTTCGAGTCTCTGCTCGATAGGTACGGAGATCTTGTTTACGGTTGCAGCTTAAAGTTAATCAAAGATAAACAAAAGGCTGAGGATATGGCGCAAGAAACATGGCTAAAAATTATTAAAAATGCCAACTCGTACTCGCCTATGGGATCTGTAAAGTCTTGGATTCTACAAATCAACAGAAACTTAATAATTGATGAATTCAGATCTCAAAATAAATGGAATCAGTCTGAAGATATTAATGAGGTGGAAATTTCTGATGTTGCGTTGAATTCTGATGAAGTTTTGGCAGACTATGAAGACAAAGAAAAGTTAAAAAAAGTATTTATCGATCTAGAGCCCCGAGAAAAACTAGTATTAACAATGGTTCTTGTCGAAGAGCTAAGCCATGCTGAGATTGCTCAAAAATTGAATTTAAGTATTACCCTGATAAAGACCATTATTTTTAGAGCTAAAAAAAGCATCAAAGAAAAATGGAGGGCAGTATGAAGTTCGAAGAAAAAATGCCTTCTCAGTTACGTCAGCAAATTTTGATGAAAGCGAAAAGTGCTTTAAACGATAACAAAGTAAGTCGCAGAAAAATGATCATGAAGTGGGTTTTTGGCGGACTTTCGATGGCGGCGACATCTGGAGCAGGATTTTTTGTATTTAAAACATCATTTCAGAAAAATGAAAATCAGCTTTTAGCGGCAAATATGGATTTGCTGGAAACCATTGAAAACAGTGATGATTTAGAACTTGTGGCCGAGTTTGATTTATTAGAAGATTTTGATTTATTAGAAGATTTTGATAGCGAGGTGTAAATGGAAAATGAAATCATAGAAAATTTAGATTTTTTCATCAACTTTGATTCAATCGAGAATAGTGATCTTTGGGAAGATATCCTAGAAACAGATACAGACTTTGATAATATTGAAGAAATTGGAGAGGATTCAATATGAATCGTCGGGACTTTTTGAAATTATCAGCAATAGTTGGACTGGCGGTTTCTCAAAAAGCTTTTGCGCAAGATGCAGATATATCAGATAATCAAAAGCGTTGGAATTCTTTATCCGATCAAGAAAAAGCAGATTTAAAGCAAAAATTCGAACGCTTTAAAAAATTGAGTCCACAACAAAAAGATAATCTTAAAAAAGCCTACAAAAAGTTTAAAACCCTTGATCCTGAAAAACAGGAGCGAATTCGTCATTCCATAGAAAGATGGAAAAAACTTTCGCCGGATCAAAAAAATGAATTCCGTCAGAAGTTTAAAAAATTCAGAAGCATGAGTCCTGAACGGCGAAAGAAAATTCGAGAGCGGTTGCAGAAGTTTAGAAATCTTTCACCTGATCAAAAGCAAAAACTAAGACAGCGTTTTCGAAGTCGTCGCAGACAAGATTCGTGATAAGAATGTTCTTGTTTTTTATTGTATTGCTATTTTCTACTGTGGGCAGTGCTGTTGAAATGACAGCTAGTTTGAATGGTCAGTATTCAGATGACAGTCGCACAACAACAGTATTGATAAACCCCTTGTTCTCAGAAAAAAGCTTTTCGTATGATTTTACATTGTATGCAAGCCGCGCAGTCAGCAAAATCGAGTATGATTCGACATCTGGCCAGCAAGAATTTGAAAAATCATCAGCAGGAGTGGCTGTAGGTTTTCAATATAATAATTTACTGGGTTTAGAGATTGAAGGATTTCGTGAAAATGTGAATCAGGCCGAAGTTTTAAACTTAGGGCATTCTTCAAAGTTAAAAATTTTAGCAGAGTACGGATATTTTTCATTTCAAATGGCAGATCTTTACATTCGCCAGAATAATAGTTTCTTTATTCTCAATCGAGATATCAAAGATCAAATGACCTTGCGACAAAAAAAGTATGCCTATCAAATTGGAATTGATTGCTTGAATCCTTTTTTTGTTTCGATTTCTTATGCTCAGTATACGTATGATCAAGATCTCGAAACTTTTCGAAGTATCCTGTCTTTGCCGGCAGTCATTTTGAATAATAATGCGGTTTTCTTATCCGAATTTTCGAACGTTTTGGATGAAACAGCTAGCCTCGATATTAGTTATACACTTTCAAAAAATTTTGATCTTGAGTTATCCGTAGGGCAAGCTATAGATTTTTTAACACCCTTTACAAAATCATTTGATACTCGCCTGGGATTGATTTATTTTCAAAAATTGTTCAGTGTTGGCGGAGGAGTTCAAACAGTTAAAAGTGATGATTTTGATGATCGAAGTTATTCCGCAGATTTAAGTTTAAATGCTTTATTTGATTGAGTTCGAATTTGAACCTTTATAGACTACTTTTAAATGAATAAAAACATCGTAGTTAGCAAGCAAGTAGCAAAGAATATTTGGATTCACGCTCAAAAGCTTGATCAAAAACATCCTTTTGGAAAAGGGCCGAGTGCAGTATCTAAAGCAATTTCTCATTTGGGCTATGTTCAAATTGATACCATTCATGTGATCGAAAGATGTCATCATCATATACTTTACAATAGAATTCCAGATTACAAGACTAACTATTTGCACAGAGCACAATCTCAAGAGAAATCTATTTTTGAGTATTGGACACATGCTCTTTCGTATGTTCCAACGGCCGACTATAAATATTATATGCGAAAAATGAAAAGCATAAAAAAAGAAGGATGGTATTTCTCAGTATCTGAGAGTGAGTATAAAAAAGTTCAAGCGCTTTTAAAAAAAGGGGCTTTGGGAATTCGAGATATTAAAGATGATATACTTGTTGAAAAAACACATTTGTGGGGCAGTTCAAAACCGTCTAAAAAAGCTCTGGAGCTTGGTTTCTATACGGGTGAATTTGCCATTTCAGAAAGAACTGGAATTATTAAAAAGTATGATCTTACAAAAAGACATTTTAATTGGAAATCAGAGCCAAAAGCCGCGACAGAAAATGAATGCTGTGAATATATTTTGAATCGCGCCCTGAGATCTCAGGGGTTAGTGAGTCTGGATTCAATTTGTTATTTAAATGCTAAAATGAAAAAACCCATCAGCGGGATTATAGCAAAAAAAATTAAAAATGCTGAACTGGTTGAAGTCGAAATTGAATCGTTACAAAAAGTTAAATTCTATACAAACCCAGAGGTTTTAGAATCTTCGATTTCTACAAGCAAACTGACGCACATCTTATCCCCCTTTGACCCTTTAGTGATTCAAAGGAAAAGACTTAAAATGTTTTTTGACTATGAACATTTATTTGAAGTTTATTTACCAAAAGAAAAAAGAAAATACGGGTATTTTACTTTACCCGTATTGCATAAAAACAACTTCATTGCGCTGTTAGATTTAAAAACAGATAGAGCCCAAAAGAAATTGCTCATTCAAAATTGGGTTTGGCTGGAAAAGTATAAATCTGCTGAAAATAAAAAAACAATCGAAGCAGAACTTCACCGCTTCGAAAAGTTTCAACTGAATAAATAAAATTAAATTCCACCGCCATCTAGTTTATCAATGATTGATTTCATTTTTGCCAACAGTTCGGCTTGCTCACCAGTGCCAAATTTGATGGCCTCGTTAAAATTTCCTGCGGTAAGTAAATCTTTTAATTTTCCATCACGATTTGATTTAAACTTATCCCAGATCTTTTGCAACTCAGTGACTTGAGCTTCTTTTCCTGCAGCTTTTAGATCTTTCATTGCAGTGGTCACGTCGTCACCAGTTTTTTGAATTCTATCCATCGTGGCTTTGTCGTTTTTCTTGGTTTCTAGAGCCGTTGTTACGGCTTCGCGAGCGAGGCGCATTTTCGATTTAACTTCCGATACCGTAGTTGCGGAAGCACATACAGAAAACATTAATATTGAAATAAAGGCAGTTGCTTTGTTCATTTTTCTCCTCCGAGATAGTTGTTTGTTAGATTTCTGCAATAGAATTGTCATCTTCATTTAAATTTGAAGACATTGAATCATCGTTTGTTTGTAAAGGTTTTTGATTTGCACCCTCAACAATTTGAGTCAGATCGCGCATCAAATTTTGTAAAACGGCAGCTTGTGAAGACATTTCTTCGGCGGCATCTGCGGTCTGTTGCGCGGAAGCTGCTGTTTTTTGTGTGCCCCGATCCAGTTGATTGACAGCTATGCTTATTTGTTCAAGCCCGCCGGATTGTTCACGACTGGCATTAGCAATTTCACCAACAAGATGTGAAACCTGACTCACTGAAGCTACAATTTTTTGAAGGACATCACCGCTACTATTTGCAACTTGAGTCGCATATTCTGTTTGTGCACCACTGTCTTTAATTAACGTATTAATATCTTTGGCTGCGACAGCACTTCGTTGCGCTAAGCTGCGAACAGCATCAGCAACTACTGCAAAACCTTTTCCTTGTTCACCAGCTCGTGCTGCTTCGACGGCGGCATTCAAGGCTAGCAAGTTTGTTTGAAAGGCAATGTCATCAATGACAGAGATAATTTCTTCAATTTTTTTAGATGACTTAGAAACCTCATCCATGGCTCGAATCAGTTTGTGAACTTCAGCGGCACCATCTTCAGCTGATTGGCGACTTTCTAAAGAAAGATTTGCAGCTTGTTTGGCATGATCTGCGTTGAGCTTGACCATTCCTGTGAGTTCCTCGATGGAAGCCACTGTTTCTTCTAGTGAGCTTGCGCCATCGGTGGCACCACTTGATAAAAGCTGGCTTGCAGTTGCTAAGTGCTGACTGGATTCTCCAACCTGACGGCTGGATTGGTCCACTCGCAGAATAACCGTCATTAGAGAGTGGGCTAAATCGCGACCAAAAATAATTCCAATAGCTAAAGCTAAAAAAGTACCCAACAGAATAAGTCCAATCGAAGTGTAGGTTCCGATATCAGCTGTTTTTTCTGCATTTAATCGAGCCAATCTCGCTTGAGTTTGGTGAAATAAAACCAATTCATTGATGGCATCAAAATAGTCATTTGCGGTGTCTCTTAATTCACCGTTGATAAACTCTATATAAGCCGCTGAACCCTCAGTTGTTTTTTTCATACGCTGGGCGGATGCCTTGTTAACAACAGTGAGCCATAGATTCCATTTTGCTTGCGCCGCTTCAAATAATTCTTTTTCACCTTCAACAAAGGGGAAAGCGGTGTACTCACGGGTGCTATCTTTATATTGTTCTGTTAGTTCAGCAATTTTTTCAGTGATCGCAGTCAATTGTTCGTCTGTATTTTCTGCAAAACCAATTCGAAAAACCATAGCACGCACATCTTTGGCCGTGCCCCGTAGAGTTGCCGCAATCATCGATGTGGGCAGATTTTTTAAGGCAATTTTTTGGTACTCTGAAACGGTTTTTTGTCCGGAAATGTAAGCAGCAAATCCAACAAAAATCATACACAACGCAACCAACGAAAAACAAACCAGCAATTTTGTTAATAAGCTTAGCTTTTTAAACATCACAACTCTCCTTAGTATAAACCATCAAAAGTTTATCAGATTTTGTTTCAGCTTTGATCCGTATTTTAAAAATGGCGAGGATAGTCCAGTTGCAGACTGGTCTTTAGTACTAATTGGTATCGATATTTAAACCTAAAGTTTCCAGCCGTAGCCAAATTTAAACATCAAACTATTCGCCGAAATTCCGCCAACGGACGGAAAAAGTGAATACTGCAAAGACACGGGAATAAATTTATTTCTATTGGCTTCAATTTCAATCCCAAATCCTGCGTTCAGAGTATTTGTCACAGAAACTCGTGAGGCAACTAAAGCCGTCGATGAACTTTTAAGGGGGTATCTGATTGAAAAGCCCAGATCTGTCCATAAATTGTAAGTTTTTTTAGGTAAATTAAATCTGATAGCTGCTGTTCCTGCCAGATAATCAATATCGACTGCGCAATCGTTTGAACTCATATTATCGCAGCCAAATAGTGTCGATTTTCCAATGGCATTTAATGGTTCGTAGCCAAAACTAGAATGCAGAATCCATGTTTGATTGACGTAATAATTATAAAATCCAGAAAATCCAATTCCAGAATTTTTCATTTCAACGCGCTCTGTGCTCTCACCTAAATAATCAGTTTCTAGGGCTGTGGCAGAATTTGAAATGAATAAAGTTTGCAATCCCCACGACGACAAAGATTTCAATGAAACTTTTGTTGTTGTTTTCGCCGAAGACTCATCAGCAAATGCAACAAATGCTATTTGATATACGACTAAAAAAGAAAGAACATATTTTATAGTATTCAAAATTTATTTCCACCAAGTGACGGGTGAAGGTTGTTGGGTCAGGGCAATAAAGGCCCACGCCGCATTCGATGTATACAAGTAGGGTATGGCATCCGAAAATTTTTCTCCGCCAGTGCCGTATTCTAAATCGGGGTGGTATTCAAATTGATAATTTCGAAACCGTGCTTTTAAGTTATTTTGTATGGCAGCGTCTGAATTGATTCCAGTAAGTCCCATTAACAACCATGCTGACTGGCTGGTTTCAGGATCAGTCGTTGGTGGCGGAAGCACACTGAAAGTATCCGGTTGAATCCAAGTTTTGACTGTCGTCATGACATCTGTCGCGCGGGCTAAACCACTTTCACCGAAAACCCAGGCACACCAACCCTGTGCAAAGCCATAGTTCACTGTTGTATCCATGGTTTTCGTGCCGCCCATGGGTCCAAACAAACCAATTGAATAAAGATTTCTAGAGGCATCAAAATAATCTTGATCAAAATTTTCTTTAATATGATCGGCATATGTCTTATATTTTTTATTTCCTGTTAAAGAATAAGCCGCTTTTAATCCCATGTAGACATCACATTGACCGGCGCTGTATTGCACTTCATATAATAGCCACCCCAGTCCATTTTTATACTGATAACTTGAGTAGAAGTATCCGTTTGAAATATCATAATTATTTTCAATTAGCGCATCGATGCCGCTAAGAATTTTTGGCTTTACAGAATTTATAAATGCAGAATCGTCAGGAAATAGACTGGCATAAATTGCTAAACCAACAGCTGGAAAGCTTTGCGGAGCATCAATGCTTCGAAGTGCCGTAATAGACGGAGCCAATCCGGTGTAATAACTATTTACTGATGGGCAGTAACCCGCTATGCAATCCGCACCTGATGCTGGAACTATATAAGACCTGGGACAGTCGGCATTGCCCTCTTTACAGTATCCCCAATACCAGACTCCATCAGTCTGCACAATATTAGAAAACCACTGAATATTTCTTTTAAGTGCAGCCGCATGTTCAGGAATATTCCAACGCGCGACAGCTAATGCCAAGGCCATCATTGAGTAGCCGCTATCGTTATCTTGATTATATAATTCGGCATCGTAAGATATGCGTGCGCCGCCATCTGTTGCATCGATATTATTGACTATAGAATCCACCATCGCAAGAGCGCGATCCTCATCGCTCGGTGTTGACACTTTTAATTCGACAGCATCTAAATAAACTCCAAATGCTGAACTAGCCGCATTCTTTGATCCAGAGACGCTCAATGAAACTAAATGATCTCCGGCTGCTATAGAGAATTCTGCAAATGCTTTATAACTAGTGGTTGCTGAATACTGATCAAATGCAGTTTGTGGCACACCGTCAATCGTAACATTCATAATTCCTTGATCCGCAGCCGTTTGTGCATAAATTCTTAATTTAGAAGCAGAATCTGTTTCCACAAAAAATAAAACATTATCACCCGTATTGGCAGAAACTACGGCTCCTGTTCCTGTCGTCGAAGAAACAGAAAACGGAAAAAGAATCGGTGCCGCAATTAAACCCCAAGCTCCTTGAAGGTAGATTTGAGGATGATCTTGTTCGAACCAGCCCTTTTGTTTTTCACCAGCAGCTAAATTTAAAACAGGTAGAATAATGAATCCATCTGCGTAAGCAAACTTTGTCCCAGGATCAGATGTTGCTATTGCTAGGGTATGAACTCCGGAAGAAATTATTCCAACTTCTTGAATGGTCCAGCCGATGTCGACGGCGCCCTGTGGAATTGTAGACAGCACCATGCCGTCGACTGAAATATCAAGTGCTGCAGAATCTGTCCTAATTTGGTGGGCTAAAATTATTTTAGATTTCGTAGTTGCCGTTATGGGCCCAGTCAGCGAATTGGGTGTGCTATTCCCGACAAGGTATTGATAGGTCCCGCCAATTCGATTGACATCAACATTTGAAACCCAGGCACCAGTCCCAGCAGGTGTTAATGCATCAGAATCGACTAATATTTTATTAAAAGTAACGGCGGTCAAAGAAGATCGAACTAAAGGCTGTGGCAGGGTAAGGGTCAAACCAGGCACAGGTGATTGCCATAAATCAAATTGTGCCACATAGCCATTACAAGCGACGATTGTTAATACTAAAAAAAAGCTTCCATAAAAGAACATTCTTTTTTTGATGGGTCTAAACATAATGAAGCTCCCATCTTAAAAATTACAGGCTGAACTAAAATTGTAGCATTGAATGTGTAAAAGAATGCAATTTATTACGAATGTTAAGATCTGGGGTCGCGTTTGACGCTAACAAAGCCATTACTATCGAAATGGCTGCTATGTTGGCTGGAATAGTTTTAACATGATGCTGGGTATTGGTGGGTTTTTTAGTACTACAATTTTGAATTCAATAAAAAACCAAATTATTTTTTTTTGTAATTGTTTTTCCATATGGAAAGATAAGCCTCTTCGTAATCCCTGGTCGATATATGGGGTAAATCTTTAGCTTTTTCCAAGGATTCTTTGGTAATAAGTTGAGGTTTTGAAATATATCCGCTGGGAGGATTCCCGGCAAATGCGCGAATGAATTCATCAGCAATTTGAAATCCCTGTAATCTTAAAGGATCGGCTACTGTCGCTATCTGTTGAGAATTTCCTACTTCAATTCTGTTGATAGCTTTTGCGGAGCCATCACCAGCAGAAACCAGGGCTATGTCTTTTCGGTTACTAAAAATCAGCGGGAAATTAATTGTATCAAAGTAAATATCATTTATTGCTAAGCTATAAGTCCATTCACTTCCATAGGCAGAAACAAGTTCAGGTACAAGTGGGGGGATGGCCTCATTGGCTTCAGAAATTAAAACATTTTTTACAGATAAAACTTTGCATCCCGTATAGTCTTTGCAGTCCTGTATTGTTTTTTTCATGATATCCGTTTTTAAGTTCGCAATTTCAAACTGATTATCATTAAAAATAATGACACCAACTTTTTTCTTTTTTGATTTTGCATCTTGAATGACGAAGTTGGCCGCCATTTTAGCGACGACAGAAGCATCTGTAGAGATGTTGACAAACAATTCTTTTGTTGGACCGGGTTGTTCAGCGGAATGCCATCCGATCAGAACAATTTTAGCCTTCTTGGACTCTGCAATAAGCTTCGGAAAATCATTAGCTCCAAACCCCGCGATAATAATTCCGTCGGGATGGCTTGCAATGGCATCTAAAAAAATTTTCTCTTGTTGCGTTTTGCTTCCCAGTCCATTTGCGTATCGAAGCTTCCACCCCAGTTTCTTTGTCGCATCTTCAAGCCCTCGATAGAGAGCAGCAACTCCTCCATTTTTAAAATCAGAAGCAATATAAACAAGAGACTTATTCAATTGGGCCCGGGGGCCGGTGCTTGGGCCATCCCACTTTTGCAAATAAAATTCTGGAGGCTCTTGAGCCAAGGACGTGGCTGAAATGCACAGGCATTGAATTACGAAGCACAGTTTGAAAAAAACAGCTTGAATAGAGACTGAATTGAAAAAAGAGAGTTTCATGAGTCCGATTCTCCTTAAATTAGATCGCATTGACCAGTTGGTTTTTCGATTGTTTCGGATTTTATGATGATTTCTGTCCGGCGCAGGGAGTTATGGATTCGAATAAGCTCCATCTCAATTGAATTGTTACTCTTTATTAACCAGCGTCATCACAAAATTTACTAACCTTCAGCGCGCAGGCCTCTTGAAAGTACGAATCACAGCCTTTTTTTGTTTTATATAGAATGAATTGCACAGTCAGTTCATATTTATTTGAGGTATCCATAAGCGGCCATCTACAAAGGCATTCACTCGAACGGTATGTTCGTGTTCAATTTTATTGGAAGAACTAGTCATTTTGTAAAAAACCATGCTTTTTTTGATTCAAGAAATTCCTTTAGATAGGGTTTTGATTTGAAATATAAAAGACTTGTCTAATTTTCTCTAATCCCGTTTTAAAAATTGTTTCACAACGTGACCCGGGTAATCAAGCTTTGCAATTGGTTGGGTCTGACTTTAAATGGCTCCAACATCAGTCTTTGGATGTTTTTTTGTCATAGATAAAGATGTGTACTCACTAGGACGGAATAACTTTTTGATATGCCGACAGCTTCCCCGAAAAAGTTAGCTCTAAAAAGTAAAGCCGACTTCGGTGATGACGCCGCTAACTAAAGCTTCTGACTTATAAATTGCTGTATGGCCAACTGCTTCTATGTTGATTTCACTGCGGAAACTAAGGCTTTGGTATCCTAACATGAAATTCATAAATCCTAAATCTGCATACAAACCGATTTGCCCACCTAATCCCGGAGTATATTTAATGTTTCGCTCTTCGCTTCCTGTAATATAGGCGAAATTCGCTCCAAAATTTAATCCATAGTTATTCGAAAAAGGCACAACTAAATCACCTTGAATTTTATAAATAATTTGGCTTAATGATATTTCAGAGCTATTTATCCCTTTAAAAATAGTAAAGGCAGAACTGAATCCAAAAGTCTCTTGAACAAAATTATCTTTGTACCCTAAATGAATCCCCATTAAACCAAGCTGAGTTCCACCTTTGTAGAGCTGTTCATCACTTAATTCAATACCAGTGCCTTTTACATATGATGATGTAACTTGATCTAGATCTGACAAATTCGAATAAGCTAAACCAACCGTAAAACCTTTTGATTTAGTCACTATTGAATTTATTTTTTCTACAGAAGAATTTATCTTAGTCTGGGCAAATGCAATAGTAGCTAATAAAGCTGTTGCTGTAAAAATCGAAAACAATTTCATATGAACTCCTGGCGTTAAGCAAAATCTTGCAGATTATGACTATGCTGTCATCTCAATTCCATCGGCCCGTGCAAAAGATATTTTAAATAATTGATGCAAGCAATCTACTTATTTCTGCAATCATTCATAGATAAGGTTTCTAAAAGCTTTCATCATTGCTTCGACTCTTAAATCTAACGCCTTTTCAGTTTCAATTTGTGCACTAATGATTCCTTGATCTGAGCGCGGGCCTTCGAATGGCCACTTACAGGCCCACTCCAACCCATTCGGATTTAAAAAAAATAAACTCCTTCACCAAGCCAATGTTTTTCTGGCGGCAAAGATGGATTAAATGGATTTGCTATTACTTTTGCAGCATCATTTATATCTTTAAGTTTATGATAGGCGGGTTCGTTAGACACTTCGTAAAGAACACGCGGTTGTTAATATTAAAACCTAGCTCTAAACAGGCGATTTTATTACGAAACAGTTTAATTTTAAAAATTCAGTAGAAGAATTTTTCACTTATAAAAGCGACGTTGCATGTGCGCACGCGTATAAAACTTGGATACAAAAATTCTGGCTGCCATTCTTTCTATCGAAAGGTTGTGAACATCCAGTCGAATTTATTCGCTGGAAACAACAAGCAATTACCCACGTTAGAACAGCAAAAAACAAGTCGGATAAAAAATATTCGCATAATACTTATGGGACCCTAACTAAATCTTTGAATGAATACCTTAGATTTTTAAAAGCCTATGAGTACATTTCTGAAGAACATTTTCTTACGATTTACGTTAAGATGACTTTGGAGCAGCAAAAACGCGGTTACCACGCGAATAAGCGGAGTGCTGATACCTATACTGAAGAAGACATGCACGACATCAAAAATAAAATTGATCAGGTTTATTCAAACAATCCGAAACAAAAGATTCGTGCATATGCTTTATATCTAGGAATTTGCACAGGTCTCCGTAGAGGTAACTTTCTAGGGCTTAAGGTAAAGCATCTTTTTCCTGATGCTAAAGTGCCATTTTTTCAGTTAGCAGATAATATCGTGAAGGCGTGGAGTCGTGGCCATAAAGGTGTACTCGTTTTTGAAAACGCATCCAAAATGTCAGCGTTTGAGGAGGGCAGCATTCAAATACCGCTTATCCAGCCATCTAAGAGCGTTGTTGTTGAGGTGGCTACATACCTGAAAAACAACTTATCTGCTGATCAACGCCTGATTGAAGCGCATCCTGACAGTATTAATCGTATCTGGGAGAAAATTTGCAAAGATTGTGATTTTAAATATTTATCACCGCTTCAATGGCGACATTCTTATGCAACTATTGGTGCTTTGCATTTACATGATTGGTATAGAGGCAATGCGTATTTACTGCAGCAATGCTGCTTACACAGCTCTATTAAAATGACTGAGAAATATATCAACCAAAAAGCTACTCAATTACTGAAAGCTTTTGAAGGTGTCTAATTCTTTGACTCGAATTTTCTTGATGTATTTTTAGACAAAAATGTTAAGAATTTAATTTATGAAATTTTGCATAGAAATAAATTATTTCAAAGCCGTTCTAAGGCTTAAGATCTTATTTTTAACGATATTTTTAGTCGCATGTGCAACAGCGGATAAAAATTTTAACTCATCTTTAGAGAATCAAAGATGTGAATCCGCGCTTGAAAAAATTCCAGAAGAGCAGTTCGGACTTAAATTGGCATCCAAAACTCAAAAGGTCGTAGGTACCGTTTTTAGCTATACAGCAACGGCTGGTGGGTATGCTGCTCAGATAGTGTTGGACACAAGTAAATCAACTGGATTTTTTTTAGGATGTACTCTTGTTGCTTTACCATTCGGTGAATATGTGGGTAGAGAAATCGCTAACAGTTGTCTTAAAAGCGCTTTCAAAGATTATAAGACATTTACCATTGGACAAGATACTTATAAAAAAACTTCCGGATTTAGATGTTCAAATTTAAATGGCTTATCTGATTCAATATTAAAAGTATCGGATTGTTACATGAGCAGAAACTCTAAAGAGGGAAATCAAGTCGCATTAAAGTATTTGAAATCAATTGAACAGTCTGATGAATTTTATAATTGTCTTTCAGAGAATGCTCGCAATCTAGTTTCATCGAAGATTCAGCATATCGAAAAAATGTAACTCTTAAAAACAATTAATATAGGCAATCGTTTTTCATGCGATATGTATATTTCTCTTGCTTAGTGATAACAAAAATTAAAGACTTTGAGTTAACAATGGGGTTGGTGGTGAATTTTAACGTAGTTTTCTTTTTAATCTATTTTTTTTCAGTAAATCTTTTTGCGGATCAGATTATTGAGTCGCGCTATAATTTTCGGTTTGAACCACTTAGGTTGGCGGTCAATTCAACACTTAATTTAATTTTAGACATCAAAGTAAGTAGCCATTGGACGGCGGGTCCGCAAATAGGTTATTCAAAATATTCTGAAAGAGCCGCCGGAACCAGTGCCTCAAAGATTTATGCAGAGACTTTATTGGTTGGGATTCGTGGCAATTGGTTTAAAAATGGTGTGTATGTTGATGGGCTTTACGTTGCGCCGCTGGCGGGTTATTCAAAAACAACGTTCGCAGTACCTAGCGGTTATGTTGCTGTAGGTGAAATCGCAGATCCTGTCTACGGATGCTATGTTGGCTATGGCTGGTACTGGAATAGCTTTAACATGATGCTGGGTATAGGTGCTATTGGAAGCTCACGGCAATCTGTGGTTGTCACAGACCAAATAGGTAATTCAAATACTTTTAACGATCGGCCAATAATAGGTGCTGGCGAATACACGTTAGGTTGGATTTTCTAATAAACTACCTAATGAAACGATCTTGATGTTCTTCTTACGAAATTTGCTCTCAACTCTTAATTTAGATTCCGTTTCAAGTCGTCGACTAGCTTCTTTAACTTCAGCGCTTTCTAAACATTCATGAATAGGGATCGCCCACTTCAGTCCGTCAGGAACATCTTCGTAATTTTTATGATTTTTTGTTAAAGGAATAACTTTAGACACGTTATTTTTTCCTTTTAATTTTAACTAATTTTTTCTACCAATTGATGATTTAAAATTCGTTCGTGATTTCAAGTATTTGGTAGGGAGTACAGGATTCGAACCTGCGACATCCACCTTGTAAGGGTGGCGCTCTACCAACTGAGCTAACTCCCTATTCATTTTTTTAAATTAAATAGTTTGGTTTCGAGGTTTCTACCTTTCTACCAATTTTCAGTGCATTTCTACCAATTACTTTTTTGCTGTTTAAGATCCATTAGTGATCTCAACGGTTTATCACGATCAAAATTTCAAAGAACTGATTCCGTCATCCTTGTAAGGGTGGCGCTCTACCAACTGAGCTAACTCCCTGTAAAAGCTTAGGCAGCGAGGCTGACTAAGTTTAAACGAAATAAACATATATAACTCGAGCCACTGAGACTCAAGCTATTTTTAATGGGCTGCTGGTCCTCGGCAGTAAAAATCTAACGAGTTTGAAACCTTTTTAAGCACCATCAATTCAATCTCGTAGGCTCCTGGGTCAATCGGTGATGAAATCCCACCCTTTTGCCCAATAACCTCTATCGAGGCCGCCAGAACTTGATCTTCGCACAATGGGCTGTCTTCGGCCAATTGCTTTGGATTGAAGAATCCAAGAGTCATCTGATAGCGAAGTGTTTTGTCAGAGATAATTCCGCGAACGATATTTTTTTCGAACGAGTCCACAAAGCCCACTCCGGTCGCAATGGGTCTATTGCAATTTTCGATGGTGTACTTTGTGATATTCAAAATTTTACCCTTTTTGTTCTGACCAGTAACTCGCATTTTGAAGTAAGAGTCTGTCTCGGAATCTAGTTTCCAGACACCTTGAATATTGTTCCAAGGAAATGGTTGAGCCACTTGCCATGGCCAAGTGTCAATTCCACCCTGAAGCTTAATATTGCAGGATTGGGCTTGAGCCATATTAGTAAAAATAAAAAGACTTAAACTGAGTAACAGTATCTTCATAGGGCCCCCTCGGCTCTGTTTTCTAGCATTTGAATTTTTGAAGACTTATTCAAGTAATAACCATTCTTTGCTCGAAAAATGTACTTTGGCTTGTCGTAATCAGGCTCGATGAGTTTACGGAGGCGCTTGATTGTAACATAAATCTTGTTGTCATGAACTTCAGGATCATAATTCTGTTTCCAGACATGTTCGACCAAGTATTCTTTTGAAAAAATATGACCTTGATTGCTGATAAAAAGTTTCAAAAGATCCAATAAAATGAATTGGTTTTTGAAATCAATGCGGCCCACATTTTTTTCAACAACAGAGTGATTGTCTAAATCAAAAATAAGATCTGCAGAACCCTGCGATTCTGCCGCCATGGTGGTTAGATATTTTGAAATCTGACGAATAGCGCGTTTATTATTTTCAGGATCAAGAGCCTTGTAAGCTAAGTTCAGATAAACTTTCGCGGCATCCTTTTGGCCCATTTCGAAAAGGACGATTCCAATATTTCCCAAAACGCCGATGGCTAACGTCAGATGTTTTGTGTTTTTGAGTTCTTCGTAGGCAATCCATAAAACTTCAAGCGCATGTTCGTGTTTTTTAAGATCTAAAAGAATCAAGGCATTTGTATTGGCTGCAGAGGCGCGTAATTCTGGAATATTTAAAACCTGAAGAAAGATATTCAGATTATAAATTTCTTTCAGGGCATCTTCGAATTTTTTCATTTGCTTGTAGCAAATCGCTAAACCCAAAATGGAGTAACACATGTCTTCTTTGTTATCTTTTTCTAAAGCTAAAGTGAGAGCTTTCTTAAGATACTCGATCGCATTTTCTGGTTGCCCTTTGAAGCTCGAGCACAAGCCCAAGACGTAGTATGTTTTGGAATTCAGCTCGATACCTTCGCGAATAACAAGGTCATGCAAATTCTCTTTAACTTGAGTTATTTTTTCAAACTCTTCGCGTTCAGCATAAATACGCAAGATATTCTGTAAACACTTTAAATAAGAGTTGTGCTGTTTCTCTGCCAAATAGAGCTTTGAGGCCTCCATCAACTGAGGAAGGGCCAGTGCGTAGTCGCCACGGTCACAATACAGCTTTCCAGTTTCATATAAGCGGGCCGCTTGATCCATTTAATTATCACCTTTGATTGAGGGCTATTTCTTACAGATTCTGAAATAGAACGTCAATTGCGAAACTATAAAAAGAGCGAAGCTTTTCCGACACATTTGTAACATCATGAAATAATTGGTTTTTATCAACAGATTGAACTGTTTAAGATTTCTTAACCATTAGTCTACTTGTCGAGCACAAATGAAAAAACCCGATACTTTATTCAAAGTATCGGGTTTTTTTGAGTTCGATCAATCTGCTTGAAAATAATCAGTGAGTCGCTGCGTGAATATGTTGGCCGGTATAATTGGCCTTAATTCCCAACTCGCGCTCGTGTTGAAACTTGAAAAGCTCTTTAGGATTTTTGATATCTAAAGCGTTTATCAGAACTTGATCAACATGGTCCACCAAGATGATCTTTAATTCTTTTAAAACTTCTTTTGGAATATCCTTCAAATCTTTTTCATTTTCTTTTGGACAAATAATTGTCTTAATTCCACCGCGGTGAGCAGCTAATATTTTTTCCTTTAAGCCACCAATCGGTAAAACTTTTCCACGAAGTGAAATCTCGCCAGTCATCGCAACAGTGCGTTTCACTGCAATTTTCATCATCGAAGAAACAATCGAAGTTGTCAGTGCAACACCAGCTGATGGACCATCTTTTGGAGTGGCTCCATCTGGAAAGTGAATATGCACATCAACATTTGCATAATACTCTTTATCTAACCCAAACAATGGTCCCCGAGAGCGAACATAGCTCATGGCTGCCGTGCATGATTCTTTCATCACATCTCCGAGCTGACCAGTCACTGTGAATTTGCCTTTGCCAGGAACTGTGCTGACTTCCACGGCTAGCAAATCGCCTCCTACTTCAGTCCAAGCCATACCATTTGTTAAGCCAATTTCATTTTGTTTTTCAATTTCGCCGAATTTATACTTGTGTGGACCAATCAGTTCCACTAATTTTTCCGGGGTCACAACAAAGCCATCTGCTTTTTTAGAAGCTGCTTTTTTTGATTTCCCTTTGGTCGCTTTAATGGCTGGTTTTTCAGGTCCTGTTTTTTTGAAATCAGCAATTGTTTCAGACATCACAATTTCTTTAGCAACTTTACGGAAGACGTTGGCCAACTGGCGCTCGAGATTACGAACGCCGGACTCGCGCGTGTAAAAGCGAATCACATCGCGAAGGGCTTTATCATTTATAGAGACGCGGAAATCCTTCATTCCGTGGCTTTCAATTTGTTTCGGAACCAGGTAGTTCTTTGCAATATGAAATTTTTCTTGTTCGATATAGCCTTCGAGATAAATAATTTCCATACGATCCAACAGCGGTCGCGGCACCGTTGCTAAATTATTTGCCGTAGCGATGAACATCACTTTCGACAAATCATACTCTAACTCAAGGTAGTGGTCCGAAAAGTTTGCATTTTGTTCAGGATCTAAAACTTCAAGCATAGCGGATGCAGGATCTCCGCGAAAATCATTCGCCATTTTGTCGATTTCATCCAACAGAACGACCGGATTTCCTTTATCCACTTTGCGTAGCGCCTGTAAAATTTTACCCGGCATTGCTCCCACGTATGTTTTACGATGACCACGAATTTCAGCTTCATCGCGAACTCCACCCAAAGAGATTCGGGCAAATGAACGATTCAGTGATTCAGCGATCGATCGGGCAAGTGATGTTTTACCAACCCCTGGAGGGCCAGCAAGACACAAAATAGGACCCTTCATGTTTTTAGATAACGAAAGAACCGCAAGATACTCTAAAATGCGATCTTTAACTTTTTCTAATCCCCAGTGATCATGATCCAGGATTTTTTTCGCATTTTTAACATCATGGCGATCATCATTGTAATTCTGCCAAGGAAGTGACAGCACCCAATCAATGTAGTTGCGAACCACAGTGGCTTCGGCACTCATTGGGGACATCATTTTTAATTTTTTAATTTCTTTGTTCACTTTATCTTTGGCTTCTTGAGGCATTTTCTTGTCGCGGCATTTCGCGGATAATTCCTCGAGCTCTGCTTGATAGTCGTCTTTCTCGCCCAGTTCTTTCTGAATCGCCTGCATTTGCTCGTTCAGATAGTATTCTTTTTGAGATTTTTCCATTTGCTTTTTCACGCGAGTACGAATTTTCTTTTCAACTTCAAGAATTTCGATTTCGCCAGTCATTAAGTTCAACAAATGCTCAAGACGTTTTGTGGGATCTAAAATTTCAAGAACCGCTTGCTTGTCCTCGAGCTTCAGATTCAATTGTGCAACAATAATATCCGCAAGCTCGCCAGCATTTTCAATGCTTGAAACGCGCATTAAAATTTCAGGCGGAATGCGTTTGTTCAACTTAACATAGGTTTCGAAAGTGCCCTTTACGGAACGCACCAGTGCCGAGGCCTCCGTTAAATTCGAGACATCTTCTTCGATGGATTCACAGTTCACAATAAAGTGACCATCATTGTTTACAAAGTTCTTGATGCGAACACGGCGTTTACCTTCAACCAGTACCTTCACCGTACCATCTGGTAATCTCAATAACTGAATAATTGTTCCAACCGTACCAATGGCATAAATATCTTTTTCGTCAGGATTATTGGTTTTTGCATCTTTTTGTGCGGCCAAGACGATATCTGTTTGTTTGCTCATGGCGTCTTCAAGAGCATTGATACTTTTTTCACGACCAACAAAGAGAGGCATCATCATATGTGGAAAGATGATCAGGTCACGTAAAGGAAGCAAGGGCAGCTGCTGGGATTTCGGTTCACTCATTCGGGGGCTCCTTCCAGATGTTGAGAGATTTGACATCTCTAAGAGAGTTTCGGGTTAATCCTTTAACCGTCATTTATCTCAGTCTTGTAAAAAACTCAGATCATGCTCTCTCATCTCTAAGTCTAAAATTTCTGAGCAAGAGTGCAAAGCTTTTCTATGAAAAAGGATGATTTTGGCACGGGGTAGTCCTGGGTTTTTGAGATGCGACATAAGTACCGCTCGCAGACAGCCTATTTATTGGGTTACATTTTTTGTCGCTGTCTAACAGTTTACATGCTTTTAATACCCAAAATGATTAAATTTTGTCTCAAAACGAGCCTATTGTTTTAAGCACCAGAACTGCTTTCGGTTTGTCTATTGCAAAACTCACTTCGATTGTAACAAATTACAGGTGGTACGTGATGTTTTTAAAACCAAAGCTGCTTTTGAGTCTTATTCTGGGTGTCTCGTTGGTGAGTCAGGCCGGAAAACTACAGTCCTATTGTTTTATGGACGAGGATTCTAAGAAAGTTATTGGTCATAACATTGATGAAAAATTACCATTGGCATCTGTATCGAAAGTATTAACATCACTAGCGATTCTTTCAACACTGGGAGCACGTACAAAACTGTACACTCAGTTTTTTGTAACGACTGTGGGTAAAGATCTTTATGATGTTCATATTAAAGGATCTCGAGACCCCTATTTTTCTCGAGCCTCTATGCACACTCTGATTTCTTTGTTGAATGAAATGGGCGTGACGAAAATAAGAACACTGACCTTTGATGAAAACTTTAAATATCTTCACAATACAAATCAGGTGAATTTGGCGGGTCGGGGGCGTTCGTATAATCCTGTCACTGGAAAAGCGGCTGTTGATGCTCCTAATGGCGATTTTGTGCGATTGCTTTTGTTAAATAAACGCGAAATTTTGAGAGATTATGAAAAATCAAGAAAAGAAGCGGCTGAGTCCAATGTTCAATTGGTTGCGCGCGCCGTTTATAATCCGCAAAAAATAGAGCAGGTTCGATCAACCTATCAACCGCCAGCAACATCAAAAAAAGGATTCGTTTCTTCAATGGAGTTGATCGACATTATTAAGCATATGAATTGGAATTCAAATAATCATGTTGCGAATTCTCTTTTTATGATCGCTGGTGGAAAACAACAAATAGAAAATTTGTATTATAATAAGTTTAAGTTTAATCCAACAGAGATTACTTTTGAAAATGGATCAGGTCAAAATGCAGATCTGACAGGACGAGGGCGACTTTATACTGAAGGTTCCTGTGCAGCTATGGTCAAAGTGGTCGCGAAGCTGAAGAAAATTTTAGAGATGCAAAAACTAAAACTAGAAGACGTCTTGGCCGTTAACGGTGGTGACATCGGAAGTACAATCGATGCTTCAGTTTACAAGCGAACTTTCAACGTTGAAGTGGACAGAAATTCCAAAGAACAAGTTGTAACACGCGCACGAAATCAGAAAACAACGGTGGCTAAAGTCAGTCTTCCGGCAAAAACAGTTGTGGCAAAAACGGGAACTGTTGGCGTGGCTATTACTTTAGCAGGAATGCTCAGCACGGCGACAGCAAATCAATTTTTTATGGTGAATGTCGAGCCGCGCCAAGCACCAGGGCGAATGAAACCACGCAATGCCAGTCGCTGGAGAGACAACGAAGCGGCGAAATGCCGTGCGACTATCGGTGGAACGATTGCTCTGAAAATGGCTCAATCAAAAGGTGGAGCTCCATTAAATTATGCGAATAGATTTTATGATGTTGTGAACTTTGAAGATACCGGAGATGTTGATGCACCAGACATCCCTGAAGATGCGCCGGATTTGCCTATTGAATCCGAACCACAAAAGCCTGCCTTTCGGCAGGCTCAGACTTACTAAGCACTTTCGCTTTGTTTTTTACTTTTTTCAGCTTCAGCCTTTGCTCGCATTTCTTCATCAGAATAGTACACAAGCTTAGGTTGAGCAGCGTCGCGGATAACTTTGTCATCGATAACAACTTCTTTGACGTTAACCATTCCTGGAATATCATACATCACGTCCAGCATTGAAGATTCGATCACACCACGTAAACCGCGGGCTCCCGTTTTTCTTTTCAAAGCTTCTTGCGCAATGGCTTTCAGGGCGCCATCAGTAAATTTTAAATCCACATTTTCAAAACCAAACAAACGTTGGTACTGTTTCACAACGGCATTCTTTGGTTTGACTAAGATTTCCATTAAAGCATCTTCACCCAAAGGTCCTAGTGTGGCGATACACGGTAAACGTCCGATAAATTCTGGAATCAATCCAAATTTTGACAAATCATCCGGCGAAACTTTCGACAATAAATTTTCTGTGTTGTCATGTGAAGGCATAGCGATGTCCCCAGCGATACCCATCGATTTATTTGTCGTGCGGTTTTCAATAATTTTATCTAATCCAACAAAGGCGCCACCACAAATAAATAATATATTTGTTGTATCAACCTGGATGAATTCCTGTTGGGGATGTTTACGTCCGCCTTTGGGAGGTAAATTCGCAACAGTGCCCTCTAAAATTTTTAGTAAGGCTTGCTGAACACCTTCGCCACTGACATCTCGGGTGATGGATGGATTTTCAGATTTTCGAGAAATTTTATCAATCTCATCGACGTAGATAATTCCGCGTTTACATTTTTCAATGTCGTAGTCGGAGGCTTGCAGCAAGTTTAGCACAACATTTTCCACATCTTCACCCACGTAACCGGCTTCTGTTAGTGTGGTGGCATCAGCCATTGCAAACGGGACATTTAAAATTCGCGCAATTGTTTGTGCGATCAAAGTTTTGCCGGAACCTGTTGGTCCAATGAGTAAAATATTGGATTTTTGTAATTCCACGTCACTTGATTTTTTTCCTGACAAGGCATTGATTCGCTTATAGTGATTATGAACAGCTACAGCAATTGTTTTTTTTGCCGTCAGCTGGCCAATGACATAGTCATCCAAGAAGGCTTTGATTTCAGCCGGCTTAGGAACACGAAAGGCCCCTTTGACAGCGACCTCTTTATCTTTTTCCTCGTCAATAATATCCATGCACAAGTCGATACACTCGTCACAAATATAAACGCCCGGGCCTGCAATAAGTTTTTTAACTTCTTTTTGGCCTTTTCCACAAAATGAACAACGCAGAGAAGTATTTGTCGACATGCTTTATCCTTTTTTCGTTTTTCTAGAATCTACAATGTGATCAACCAAACCAAAATCTTTCGCCTGTGTTGGATCCATGAAATTATCACGCTCCATCGCTTTAAAAAGAGTTTCATAATCTTTACCCGTATGAGTTTCATAAATACGAGTTAATTTTTCTTTGGTCTTGATCAACTCTTTGGCATGAATTTCAATATCAGTAACTTGTCCTGATAAACCACCACCATGCAGTAGGGGTTGATGTATCATAATTCGAGAATTCGGCATTGTGTACCGTTTACCGGTTGTTCCTGCGCAGAGTAATAAAGACCCCATGCTGGCAGCCATTCCCATGCAGTACGTCGCAACATCGCATTTTACGAATTGCATCAGATCATAAATGGCCATTCCGGCAGAAACACTGCCCCCCGGAGAGTTGATATAAAAATGAATGTCTTTTTCAGGGTTATCAACCTCGAGAAATAAAAATTGAGCAATAATAGCATTAGCAGCCTCGTCCGTGACGGGCGTACCCAGGATTACAATACGATCTTTGAGTAATCGCGAATAAATATCATAGGAACGCTCGCCCTTTGATGTCTGTTCTATGACGTATGGAATGGCAGGCACAAATTCTCCTCAGGTTGTGGTTTTTTCAACGGTTCAATATGTGCTAATTTGTCGGCTGTATTTTCTGTAACCTTTAAATTAACACAACAAGTCTAGGCAAGATTTCATGGTTTAGAATAGTTCTTCATCATTTTCTCAAAGTGGGACATAATATTTTTTTCAAAAACGACTAAAGGAGCTAAAGATTATGACTCAAGTGCATTTACACGCGAAGGATATTTCAACTTTGACAGGCCAGACATTGGTCGTATTTTCAAAGGCGGCTTCGCAAAAAGATAAACCCGCTAAAATCACTCATACTGAAACGGCCAAGGCGCTTGCAGAGACTATCAGCGATAAAATTGTTTCCGGTTCTGCTTCGGAAGCTATTTCTTTTCGAGAAGCCCGCTTTTTGGGTTTTCGTCATGTGATTTGCGTTGGACTTGGGGCTGAAAGTAAAATATCTGCCGAAAGCGTTCGTCAAGCGGCTGCGGCCTTAATCAAAGAAGTGAAAAGTCTTAAAACAACAGAAGCCTTTGTCCATTTTGATGGAGTGACGGCAAGTAAAAAAGAGTCCGCTGAGTTCATGCAAGCCTTTGTCGAGGGTTTGCACTTGGCTTCGTATTCATTTGATGAACTAAAAAGTTCAGATAAGAAAACGAAAGAAGATATTCAAATACACATGGTGACAAAATCCGGAAAAGATAAAGCCATCGCTCAAGCCTTTCACGAGGGAACAATCCTTGCGGCATGTTCTAATTTTGCAAAACGATTGGGTGATATGCCAGGTAATTTGATGACTCCAACTGCTTTAGCTGATGAGGCCATTCGTGCAGCAAAAGGCACGGCGTTAAAAGTAACGGCTTGGGATAAAAAGCGAATTGAAAAAGAAAAAATGGGTGGATTGTTGGGTGTGGCTGCAGGATCAGCACAAGAGCCCCGTTTTATCGTGATGGAGTATTTTGGTGCTGCAAAAACTAAGAAACCAATTGCATTTGTTGGTAAGGGTTTAACTTTTGATACAGGTGGTATCAGCATCAAACCAAGCGCAAAAATGGAAGAAATGAAATACGACATGTGCGGTGGGGCGGCCGTTATCGGAACAATGTTGGCGATTTCTCAATTGAAATTAAAAATAAATGCTGTGGCTTATGTTCCAGCGACTGAAAATATGCCAGGATCGCGGGCGACAAAGCCAGGTGATGTTCATACAGCTCGTAATGGAAAAACTTTTGAAATCAATAATACGGATGCTGAAGGTCGTTTGATTTTATCGGATGCTCTTTGTTATGCCTCAGAGCAAAAACCAGAAATTATTATCGATACAGCAACATTGACCGGAGCCATTGTTGTGGCACTTGGTAATGTACATACAGGTTACTTTACACGAAACAGCCCGCTAAAAAGCAAAATTGAAAAAGCCGCAACAAAATCTGGCGAGTTGGTTTGGAATATGCCACTGACAGATTACCACGTAAAAGATATGAAAGGCACTTTTGCCGATTTATCAAATGTTTCTAGTGCTAACGGAGCCGGCTCAGCAACAGCCGCCGCCTTTTTAGAGCAGTTTGTCGGCGAGGGCATTCCGTGGGCGCATTTTGATATTGCAGGGACGGCGTGGGCTTGTGGAAATCGGTTAAACTATTGTTCTGCTAAGGGCGCAACAGGCGTTATGGTTCGAACATTTGTTGAAATTGCAAAACAGTACTAGTTGTTTTTAGAAACAGCTGGATCATCTTTAGATTCAGCTGTTTAAAAATTTGTCGTTGTTTAATTAAAATTCAACAACGACAAGTTCGTTTAGTTTTGATGTCTGATGATTCAGTTGAACGACTTTAGATCCTTGAGTTTGCGATTGAAAACTGACTGATTTAAGAATCCACGTGCGAGGCCACTCATCCGACGTGTTTTTAAATTCAAAACGCGAGATAAATCCATCAAAATGAAATTCTGCATTTCGTGGTTTTTCTGCCATAATTTGATCAATAGGAATTAAAATCGAAGCCATTTCTGCAGGGTCTTGACCGGCTTCGCAAGGTGCGGTGATTCGCATTTCAGGTGCTTCTCCGGCCACAGCCACACCGTCTGCAACAAATGTCAGTTCAATATTTGCGTAGGTTTTGCAAACGGCTGAAGAAAATCCTTCGAGACGTAAAGATTTTTGACCACCATCCGTTGGTTGGACTCTAATTTTTCGAACAAGGTGCTGTTTGATTTGATCATTACTCAGTGAAGAGATCTGAAAAACTTTTCCATTTATTGCTGCGGGGTCTCGCTGAATCATGATTTCTTCTGAGATCGAAAAAAACAGAGTCAAACCAAGCGCAAAGCAAATGCCAAAAATACCAAAAGATTTAATTTTTGAGGACATGGAACCTCCGGTTTTAGTATGGCATTATTCTTAAAATTTAAATAGATCCGCACTCGGCTTTAGTATAGCGCAAGAACTCAATATTCATTTCGGTGGCTTCAAGACCAATGGCCAGCAACCCAAGTTTTGCGGACCAGCCATAGACATTTTCGCGCGGGCATTTCATGCGGTCATCATAAAGATCCGTCACGCATAATTTTTTATAAACAGCCCCGGGCGAGTTTAAACTTTCAGTCGAAGATTTTTCTGCATGAGTTCGCAAGAATCCACCGGCCAGCTCGCAACCAATCATATAAATAACAGGCTCTGCCGAGGCACTTTCCGCAGTGACAATAGAGGGGATACCTTCTTGAATAATCACTTCTTCGATTTCACGACCACCTTTTGCGGCCTTCATTTTTTTTCGAGCATTGTAAGTCCACTCTAAAATTTCTGAAGAGGAACTGACTTTGATGACGCCCAAACCATAGGTTCCCGAGTTGTTCTTCACAAAGCAAAAGGGCTCTTGATCAATGTTTTGCTGTTGATATTTAATTTTTAAATTTTTTAAAAATAAATCCACGCGGTCGGCCAGTTCTTTTCGGCTGGATTCACTGTTGATATCAAATGTGTTGAATTCTTCAGTCTCGACTCGCATCAAAAAGGGATCGATTTTGGCAATGGCTGAAAACTCATCAACTAGCTTATTGTAGTTTTTAAAGTAACGAGATTTTTTTCGCTGATACCATCCCAGTTCGCGCGGAGGATTAATGGGATGAGTGGCCTGTTGGGCCCACTCTTGAAGGGAAAGAGAAAAATCATTATTGCTGACAATGAGATCCGGATTAAAACTTTTAACCCAATCAGAATTCTCAAATCCGCTTCCAAACTGAAGCTTTTGACCAGTCACGCTTTCAAGCAGGATGGGTTCGGGGATATCTTTTGGAAAGGCCAGGCGAATTTCGTATCCCGCCTGGCTGATCAAATTTGATATGGTGTAGACGTTTTCTAAATAGTACAGATTCTTTGTGTGCTCTTCAGTGATCAGTAATATTTTTTTTACATCAAAGGGATAGTGCACTTGAATGTAGCGACGAAAGAGATCCACAGCGGTGTCTTTGTCTGTGGGGCAAATATTATTAAATCCAGCTGGATAAATATTAGCATCAACATTGGTTATTTTATAGCCCGCATCGCGAATGTCGTAACTGGAATAGATCGGATAGGCCAATCGTTTTGTAATGGATTGAAACCAAGTTTGGATTTCGGAATAGTTTTGACAAATTTGATTATGAATATGCGATTGAGCGTTCATTGGTGGAGCCGTTCTGTAATTTTTTTTTCGAGTTTTTGAGAAAAGAGAGTCATTTTTGCTACAGTTTTTAAATTGATATTTGTGTCACCCATTTTATACAGATCAAACTGGCGTAACTTATCCAGTATTGAAATCATAATTTTTTCTTTAAAACTTGCAGCAACAGAGTCTTTTAAAGTGATTTCATAAGCGCGCTCATACAACGATATTAATAATTCGGTGGCGTGCTGATTCATTTTGGATTGATTTTGTTCCATTACAAAAAGTAAATACTTTTGAATTTCTCCGATATACTCGAGTTCTTCTAAAATCAAATGATCAAAATTTAAATTTAAAGTTTGCAGAAGACTTAGATAAAGTGTTTCTGAATCATACTTTGTTTTGGGGTTCTCCTCGTCCAGCATTTTTTTGTATTTCATAGCCGCAAGCTTGTTTTCGACTCGAAAATAATTTTTTATGAGAGACGCTTTAATTTTGAAATGCATCACGTGGGTGGTGTTACGATCTAAAAGCAATTGAAGTGCTAAAATTGATTTTTCAGGGTAACCTAATTTTTCATAAATCAAGGAACTGTTCCAAAGCGACAGATCATAAATTGCGTCGGATTTTTCTTCGGGCTCTGCTGTGAGTGATAGAAAAAAAGGTTCTGCTTTGGCGTACTGGTTAGCAGCCATCAGGGCCTTGGCTTTTTCAAAAACAACGCCACGTTCGCTCAGGGGTATTGCAGATGGTGCGTCTGAAAAAAGAGCGCATCCCACTAGCAATGGAGTGAAGAAAATAGCAACAAAATTAAAGGCGCTGAATACTTTTGAAGTTCTCTTTGAGTTGTTGTACATGTTCTGTAGTTTGGCTGAACTCATGGCATTTGTATACATTCTGCCGCGATGAGAAAGAATGAATTCGCTTCTGAAGCTCATTTTCCAGACTTTGATAGTACTGGATGATCTGATTCAGGCGAAGATTTTTGTTGGCGTTTACTTTTTTGAAATCGACAGATATCAACCACTCTGGAACACGGTTGATGATAACAGAAGTCAGGCGATACCCCTGAGTTCGAATTTCATTTGAAAGTTTTTCTGCCTCTTTTAGCCGCGATGGATCCAGACCTGTCACCAAGACAAATTCTGTTTGCTGCGAGATCAGTAAGCGGTGGCAGTTCATCACATAGTTTTCCAGAGGCTTCTGCCATTTTTGAATAGCCAGAAAGAACGCCGAAAGCTCGCGAATAAATTCTGAGCCCGTTAAAAGCTCGAGAGCCTTTAACACTTGAGCTGTCCCAGCATTTAGTATTTTTTTAAAAAGTGATGAGGATTGGGCATCCTCGCGGAACCAGCTGGTAATACCGTCATTAAACAAGTGAGCAATTTTCTCGGGAGCTTGCAGAAAGCTCCAGGTGTGCTGGGCCGGGGGAGTATCCAAAATAACAAAATCGAACTGATTGCTTATCACATAACGATAAAGAGTAATTAACGAGGTGAAATCTTGTGAACCACTTAATTTCCCAGAAAGCTGCTGATACAATTTGTTCTGAAGTAATTGATTTACTTTTTCATCAGAGGCAATACCCCGAGCGCCTTCGCGTATAAAATGCTCGAAAGCTTTTTTGTGATCAATGACACAAGACCAAAGTTCGCCGGAAGTGTTTTCTCCTGCAGCCAGAGGCAATGTCACCATATGCAGATCACCATCTGGCTTTAATCCTAAAGCTTGGGCCAATCGTTTTGAAGGATCAATAGTGAGCACCAAAATTTTTTTTCCAGTCAGTGCTAATCCAACTCCGATCGAGGCCGCCATGGTGGTTTTTCCAACACCACCGGTTCCAATACAGATCAATGTTTTGGTGTCTTTGCCAATTTGAATCACAATGGCTCCGGACTGTGAGAATGGTGAGAAAGCTGTGCAATCAAAGCTTCAAGAATTTCGGGAGTTGATAAACTTGTGACCAAAGGCAGTTCAATAAAGTGAAGTTTGTTTTTCTTTAAAATCTTTTTCGCATTCTCTTCGGCTTCAATTTCCGAGAGTAAAATATCTTGAGCTTTGGCGCTGAGTTCGCTGACATCTTTGGCGCTGAGCTGAAGTAATTTATTTAAATAAATGGTCGGCGTAATAGCAAAATCTTTTTTCAAACTTTGACAAAGTTCAAGAGTTTCCGTGATCGGCAACTCTTCAGCAAGCGTTACAATATGAATGTGTGTGTACTGAGGATCACGAATCAATTTGTCGATGCTGCGTGATTGTTCGCCCATGGGGCCAAACTTGATGGTCTCGGCCATGGCGCGCGGTGATCCAAGAAGAGCTAAAAAATGACCGGTTGCAAATGCGTCAATCACCAGCTGATCGTAGTCCATGGCAGGCCCATGTCGACGTGGGGATGAGGTCACTTTTCCCATGATGGCCAATTCGGATAAACCCGGAGCCACATCCACCAAAGATCGTGTGACGGGATTTTCAAAAAATAATTCGTATAATTTTTTTACTTTAAGCAAGTGCAGAGCGTATTCTTTAAGACAGTCTTCTCCGCTCCATTGACTGACGTCAACTCCTGGCATCCACGGCGTGGGTGTGTAGCTGATTTCGTTTAAATTCAAATAGTCTTTGTAAAAACTGATTTCAGCCAGCTCGGTAAGTAAAATTTGCTGGGTTTTGAGGCTGTAAAGGCGTGCTAATAATGCGGCCACGAGCGACTTTCCGACGCCTCCTTTACCTGTCACAAAATGAGCTTTTTTTACCATTGCATTTGCCTAAAAAGCACACTACTTTGCGTGCTTTACAAATAGTATAAGGAGACCGTGTGAAAGCACAAGTTCAAATCACCGAAGGATTGCAGAGAAAGCTTAATGTTGAAATCGCAAAGGATGTTGTGAAGACAGCTTTTGATAAAGTCTACCAAGATATCCAGCGCCAAGTGGAGATTAAAGGTTTTCGAAAAGGAAAAGCTCCATTAGCGACAATTAAGACAATGTATAAGGGCCGTGTTCAAGGAGATGTCGCTCAAGATTTAATTTCAAAACACTATCCGGTCGCCCTTCAAGATCAAAAAGTCGAGCCGATCAGTTATCCTGAGTTCGAGTTTGAAGACCCAACTGAAGAAAAAGAATTTACATTCGCAGCCATTTTTGATGTTCGCCCAGAAGTAAAAATTAAAAAATGGGAAGGCCTCGAAGTTGAAAAAGAAAAATTCACATTCGATCCAAGCAAAATTGATCAGGTCATTCAGAATATTCGAAATTCAAAAGCTGTGATGGTTGATGTTTTGGACAATCGCCCGGCACAAATGGGTGACATTGCTATTATTGATTTCGAAGGTTTTGTTAATGAGAAGCCTTTAGAAAATGGATCTGGAAAAGACCACAACCTAGAGTTGGGTTCAAAGCAGTTCATTGATGGATACGAAGAAGGCATTGTTGGAATGACTGTGGGTCAAACAAAAACTTTGGATTTAAAATTTCCATCACCATATCATGCAGCTGAGCTAGCTGGGCAACCAGTAAGTTTCAAAGTGACTTTGAAAGCATTGAAGAAAAAAGAATTGCCAGAAATGAATGATGAATTATTAAAATCCATCGGCGCCAACCAAACTGTTGAAGAATTTAAAAAAACCATTCAACAAGACACAGAACAAACTGAAAATAAGCGAATCGAAGACAATTTTAAAAATCGTCTTTTGAAAAAGCTCGTTGAAGCGAATCCTGTTGATGTTCCGGCCTCTTTGATGAAAGAACAAAAAGCTTCACTGATCGAAGACTTTAAAAAACGCATGACCGATCAGGGCATGCAACCGGCTGAATTTGAAGAGTATGTTCAAAAGTGGGATGCTGATTTTGCAAAAACAGCAGCGGAGATGATCCAATCTAGTTTTTTAATCGACAAGCTTTCACAAGAGCACGACTTGCTTTGCAAACAAGAAGACATCGATCTGAAATTTGAAGAGTACGTGAAGCAAACGGGGATCGAATTGGCGCGTATCAAAGAATGGTATGGTAAGCCAGAGCAAATGAGCCGCTTAACGTACATGATCACAGAAGAAAAAGTGATCAAGATGTTAACTGAAAAAACAAAAATTAAGATGGTCGACGCCAAGGACCTCAAAGAAGAGTCAAACTAGTAATTTTAAAAAAAAGGGGCCTCAAGCCCCTTTTTTTATGATCTACACCTGACTTAAAATTTATCGCACCAATTACCGCGCTAAGGCTTTCATGGCCTTCCAGGCTTTCAAGTAACTGAAGGCTTGATAGGCTTGATAATCCGATTTAAATAATTTTTCTTTTTCAGATAAATCGGCGTCTTTCTTACTGCCAATGTCTTTCCACCAAGCAACTGCATTTTTCTCCATAGATGGAACTGCTTTTTCTGCTTCACGCTCTTTTTCGCTTTTTAAGTGTCCTGAGATATCTTTTTCACGAAGACCTTTGGTTTTGTTGACAGCTTTCGCGAATATTTCGGCATCGACTTCTTCAATTTCAACATCAGGATGGATGCCTTCGGATTGAATCGAGGTTCCGCTTGGCGTGTAATATCTGGCCACTGTTAACTTCAAACCACTGCCGTCGCCAAGACGGATAACGGATTGAACAGATCCTTTTCCAAAGCTGCGTTCACCGACGATGACGGCGCGTTTATTATCTTGTAAGGCACCGGCAACAATTTCGCTGGCACTTGCAGAGAATTCATTGATCAAAACAACAATGGGAACATCAGCAAACAAAGCTTTTTTTGAAGCGTGTGTGATTTCTTTATTCTTTGGATCACGGCCCATCGTGCTGACGATAACGCCTTCATTTAAAAAGAGATCGCTGACTTTAATGGCTTGTTCTAAAAGACCGCCTGGATTTCGACGTAGATCAATAAGTATTCCTTCAACCTTGCCGTTATTTTTATCGCGAAATGCCTTAAGGGCTTTTTCTAAATCACTGCTGGTGTTTTCGATAAAGCTTGTCAACTTGACATACAGATAGCCATCATCAAGGTTTGCTGTTTTAACAGATTTAATTTTGACGCTGCCTCGAACGATTGGGATATCTATAGGTTTATCATTGTTCTCGCGAATGACAGATAAAATGATTTTACTACCGCGTTTTCCTTTGAGTAATGCGGAAGCTTCAACCAAGGTGAATCCTTTTGTGGATTTTTGATCAATAGCCACAATGCGGTCTCCGGGTTTGATTCCGGCTTTCCAGGCAGGAGTGTCTTCGATCGGAGAAATAATAGTTAAAATTCCATTTTGAATTGAAATTTCAATACCAATTCCACCAAATTCACCCGCTGTTTCAGATTCAAAATCTTTGAAAATCTCTGGGGCCATGTAATTTGTGTGGGGATCAAGTTCTTTGAGCATTCCCTTGATGGCGCCCGTAACAAGTTTTTTTGTATCAACATCTTCGACATAGTATTGTTGAACCAAATTTAAGATTTTACTAAAATTTTGCAATTCAGCATATCGATCCTGAGCAAAAGAGACCAATGGTCGGCCACCAATTAAAACCATAGCTACAAGTAGTGCGAACAAACCATATTTTCTATTCATAAAACTTCCTTTAACCAACCTTTTGGATTTATGGGATTATCAAAATGCCTAAGTTCAAAATAAAATTCTTTTCCTTTTGTCACAGCAATAATATCGTTGATTTGTACAGAGTCAGACAAATTTTTGTTCATTTGTAGTCCGGCATAAATCGAATAATAGTTATCATCGTGCTGTATAATTAAAGTTTCGCCCCAGTACGGAATGGCGTCACGAAAAATGACTTTGCCTGGACCGACGGAAACGATGTTTGCTTCAGGCTTTGTTTCAATTAAAAGACCTCGAACTAAAAAAGCATATTCATTTTCTTGATCACGGTGCGATCCAAATGAAAGTTTCACCTGGCCTTCGGTCGGGATGGGCATTTTTCCTTTGTATGTGAGCAACGATTTTTTGTTTGCGCGTGTGAATTCTTTTTTGCGCCGTTCTTCATCGGCAGCCAGAAGCTGCTCTTGTTTTTTTAGATCAGTCAGTATGGCTTGCAATTCTGCGGTGTACTTTTCAAGATCAATGCGTCCCTGAGCTAAATTTCGAATTGCCGATTTATAATCTTTAAATAGATTGAAATCATACTGATTCAGTTTTGCTAAAATTTTCAAATTCAAATCAAACTTACTGGGGTCATCAAGTGACAATAGACCACCCCACTTAAAGCTTTTTAAATAACTTAGGGCGCGAGCCCGTTGAAGCAAGATTTTGCGCTTTTCTCGCAAAAGAAGTTCAAGTTTTTTGACGTTTTCATCTGTTTTTGAAAGCTCCAGATCAATTTGGGCTTTTTTATCCAATGTCAGATTGATTTTTTTTTCAAGGCTTTGTCCAAACGCCGTGACAAGATTAAAAAATATAAAAGTAAACAAGAAAAATATTTTACTCATAAGAAAACAAACTCAAGCGTTGAATTGTTGAGCGCAAGCTCAAAGAGGCTCCGGCCATCACAAATACAAAAAGTAATCCCAGGATCATACTGATTTCACCCCAATTTAGAAATTGAAGGTTTTCAGAAATAAACTGAAGCCCTTGGCCCGATAAAAATTTTGATTTAATCAGCACAAAAGCCAGTGCACATAATCCAACGCTGACGCCAATGCTCAGGACAAAGAAATATAAAAATTGGCGCAAGTACTTTTCATAAATATGCCAGCGGGTTGCGCCAATCAGTGAAAGCACTTCAATTTCAGATTTGGATTCATCAACCAGCGATCGAACCATAAGCGCTGAAATAAAGGTCACAGCTAGAGATAGCACTAAAAAAAGTGTCAATCCGAATATTTTCAATGCCCTGTCCAATTTGGAAAATTTTTTGAACCATTCACCACCGTAAGAAATTTCTTCCACCAGGGCATGAGCCATAATTTTTTCTTTTATTCGATTGAGCTCAGTTTCATCAAGATTTAGTGGAACTTTGGCGGAATAACTTTCGGGGACTAAGTCCACCAAATCGTCAACACTGATCATGCCTGCGGAATACTGTCCGAACATTTTCGTAAAATCTTGAGTGGCTTTATCTCTGTCGGTAAATTGGATATCTGTTAAAGCAGATTCGAGCTTTAATATATCAAGAATTTCTTTTTTGTCTGTATCTAAAGCCTCGGCCTTCAGATAAATGCTGATGCGATTCTCTTTGTTCCAAAATCCTAATAAAATATTTAAATTTTTATAAAATAAAAAACTGCTCAAAATCAAAGACATCGAGAATGACAGCACGACCAATAGACTGAGCTTCAGAGATGACCATCTCATGAGATCTTATCTCCGGTTAATTGCCCGCGATTGAGTTCGAGCACGCGCGAGCTTTTTAACGTCAATAGGCGATAGTCATGAGTCGCAACAAAAAAAGTAGTTCCTTTTTTTGAGAATTCATAAAATAGCTGCAAAATGGTTTCACTCATTTTTGGATCTAAATTTCCGGTCGGTTCATCGGCAATCAATAACTCGGGATCATGAATTAAAGCGCGGGCAATGGCTGTGCGCTGTTGTTCACCGCCAGATAAAAAATCAGGATACTGGTCTTTGACTTCAAGAAGACCCACTTGATCCAGAAGCTCTAAAGTTTTTTTATTTTGATCAATACTTTTATCGCCAATAATTTCAAGGGGAAGTCGGACATTTTCATAAACCGTTTTAGTGCGCAAAAGTTTAAAATCCTGAAATACAAATCCAATTTTTCGACGATAGAACGGAATTTGACCTAATCTGAGATTATTGAGTGAGTGGCCACAAACCTGCATTTCGCCGCTTGTCGGCTTTTCATAGGCAGAGATCAACTTAAACAAGGTTGTTTTTCCGGCGCCGCTGGGGCCCACCAAAAAAACGAACTCACCCTTATTGATTTGCAGGGTCAGGTCGCGCAGAGCATGGCGACTGGATCCATAGGTTTTGTAGATATGTTGAAGTTGAATCACTTATTTATAGTCAGGGATAATAGCTCTGTTGAGGAGGCTAGATTTCAGATTCTTTTTGAGCCCAATCAATCGAATACTGATGCAAGCGGTTTAAGGCGGTTTCACGTTGAACTCGCTTGTCCGAGCTGGGTATTTTTTCATATGGCAGTTTAAAAGTTTTTAAAACAGAGCCATTTCGAAAAATACGACTGACCAATACTTTTTCGCGGGTGCCCCAGTCTTCGGTCTGGACATGTATTTTCTGTCCTTGGATGAATAAATCTGAATTTTCGCCGGTTACTGAATCAGTCATGCAACTACGGTAGGCTATATATCCAGATTCACCAATCCGTTCTGCAACGCAAAAATACGCGGGTTGACAGAATGCGCACTAGCCGTAAGTCTGGTTGGGTAAACCACACAAGGAGCTTTTTAGATGCTACAGGATTTTAAAAAATTTATCGCTCAGGGTAACGTCATGGAATTAGCAGTCGGAGTGATTATCGCGGCAGCCTTTGGCAAAATCGTTTCATCACTTGTGAACGATATCATCATGCCTTTGATCGGATTGATTTTAAATGGTCTCAATGTATCAGGTCAGTTCTATGCGCTAAATGGCGAGCATTATCTTTCGATCGAAGAAGCCAAGAAGGCCGGAGTCGGTGTTTTAGCTTATGGAAACTTTTTGCAAGGAATTATCGATTTTCTGATTATCGCCTTTGTTTTATTCATCGTGATCAAACAGGTAAACCGCTTTAAAAAGCCAGTAGCTCCTCCTGTCCCATAGGCCAGGACCAAGCACAAATGCAGACATTGTCTCGGAATAAGACGTAGAATTTTTAGTGGGTAGAGACAAATTTGGTCCCTACCTTGCAAATTCTATTATCTAAACGGGGGAATCAAATGAAAGCATTTCCAATATCTAAGTTTTATACACTTGTCTTTGTTCTGATGGTCACCGTTACCGGATGGACACAGGAATCGCTGAAGCAATGCTTAAGTTCATGTAAAAGTTCAGATTATGTAAAAGATTGTACCGATACTAATAGTAATGCAAATCAAACGACATGTATAAATAATATGTTGAGAGAGTGCAAACAGACTTGTAACACTGCCGCCAGCGAAGCTCGCTCTGAATCTAAAGACGAAAAAAGCAGTTGCAACACGCTTCGAGATGCCTTTTTAAAATCCAATGAAGATATCAAAACTCAGTGTGCGTTAGCTGGTAAAGACAGCACGGAAGACTGTAAAAAATTAGCAAATTCGTGCTCTGCCAACTTGAATTTTACAGAAGCCGAAGAGGGCAGTGAAGAAACGGACACTCAGAAAGTGATGAAAACATTCTGGGGAGTCATTGCACCAAAATATGGCTTGCCGGATGGGGCTGCGGGCTCGGCGGAATGCACAATAGAAGATGATGAAAAAGAACAAGATCGTTCCGAGAAGTACAGTGAAAAAATCTCTCGTTTGCGTGCGGATATTGCCAGCTTAAAAGAAGACAGTGCCAAGGCAGATGACGATGTGGCGAAGAAAAAACAAGATGTTGAAGAAAAAATAATCGAGATCGAAAAAGAAATAGATCGAAAAAAGAACGAAAAGAAAACTGAGGATCAAAAAGAAACAGCAAAAATGCAACAAGAGGCTTTAGATGCCATCAAGCGTAAAAAAGAATCTTTGAAAAAAATTGAAGAAAGAACTCGAGTCATTGCTAGCTTGCGATTAACACAACAAGAAGAGGCCATTAAATTTTCAAAATCCAATTTGATGAAAGCGTGTCGTGATCAAGCATTGGAATTAAAAGCCAAGTTGATTGAGAATGCTTCGAAAACAAATCAAGGAACGGCAACAACGGGTAACATCAAGCATGACGTTGAAACATTTGCTAAGCAATGTATCAAGCTGGCTGCCGTTGAAAAGTCAAAGGCTCTTAAGGCAACTCAGGACCGCATTTCAGCGGAGAATTCAAATATTAAGGACCTGCAGGAATCTGTGAAGTTGGATGAAAAAGCTTCTGCAAATCGTCTTAAAGACTTAGAGGCGCGTAAAAAAATTGGTGATGAGGACATGACCAAGGCCGAAGAGCGCCGTACGCAAGAGCTCAGTAAGTTGAATCAAAAAGTTATTGATATGCAAACCTTAGTTGATAAAAAAAAGTCCACACATTTAGAAAAAATTGCAGCTAAAGAAACAGAAATTAACGAAGCCCTTTTAAAGATGGCAAATAAAAAGCCACGGTTTCAAAAAATTTCTGGAAAGATTAAGCAAAGCTCGATTCAGGTGTCTGGATTTGTCGACGAATGTTGTGATTATAAAGATTCCAAAGGGAAAGAGCCTTATAAGGCTGTGTGCTTGCAGTTGAAGTCGGATTATCCCGATGAAGCAAGATCAGTAAAGCCTAAAACTAGAAAATAATTTATTCAGGCAATAGATCCATTAAACATTCGCGCCAGTATTCTGGCGCGTCTTTCGAATAATCGACAGCAACTTGAAAACCTTTTTTACCCATGAACTTTGTTCGGGCCACAGTGCCTGAGATCTCTAAACCCATTTCGTGAATGGTGAAATAGACATTTTGTCCGACTAGAAAATCAATATTCAGAGTGGAACGAAGATCTTTTTCAATGAAATCATCCCGTTTAAAATGAAGTAAGATTCCTGTCGAAGAGGCCTCGACAACTTCGCCGAATCCCGCTAGTTTTTGTAACGTATCTAATGAGGCAAAATTATCCAACGTCAGCGGTGTGAGCTCTTTGCGTGGGGCTTGGCGGTATTTACGAGCAGTTGCTTTCATCTCAATCTCCTATACTTAATGAATGTATCGACAGGAGCTGGACTAAAGTTAATGTGTTTTTTGTTAAATTCGCTTTTTTTCAGTTATTTGAAATAAATTCCGAACAAAATATCTTTTTCTGAGAATACAAAGCCACGATTGTGCGTTTGTTCTAAAGTTTTTTTCGAGAGCACCCGAAAGCTTTGCACGTGCGTCTCAGGATGAGATTTCCACTCGGAGCAAATAAAATCTGCGACAGTGTGTGAATTATTAAATCCCGCAAAAGATTTGAACGCAGCCTCTTTAGCAACCCAAAGATATTTGGCATCCGGAGCCATCGTGCGCTCATCAGCCGTGCTGGTGCGCTCGAGGACAGGCATTGAAATGCGTTCAGCGTCTTCCAAATCAAAGCCATGAGCCAGTGTTGAGTAACTAAATCCACCCAGTTTGAGTGAGTGAGATATACTGAAGTAACCCCTCGAGGCCAGTGGCAAAATATTCAAATCAGTAAGCGATGCTAATTGCTGAGGGTTGAAATGTGCCACGTATTTTTCAATCAGATGATTTCGAATATGAAGGCGGTAATTTTTTTGATGAGATGAAAATCTTTCAGATAAATCAAGCTTAAATTCTGGATCGTTCATCTGTTGCTGAATAAACTGAACTTGAGATGTTAAGCCAACCATTATCCGTCAAATCGTTCGGGCCACTGAATAGATTGGCCGCTTGTGATTTTCATCATGCGATCTAATGAGATGAATGCTTTTTGTCGTAAATTTTCATCTAATTGAATGGCTGGTTTGAAAGTTGTCAGGGCCACTTTTATTTTTTCTAAGGTATTCATTTTCATATACGGGCAGTCATTGCACGCACAGCCTTCATCAACAACAGGCGCTTGAATCAATTCCACATCAGGACGCAGCCTCTTCATTTGGTGAAAAATTCCGGTCTCGGTGGCAACAATAAATTTTTTCACAGGATTATTTTTGACTTCATCAAGTAACCGAGACGTCGATCCCACAACAGTGGCATATTGAAGCACGCTATCATCACATTCCGGGTGGGCAATCACCACCGCATCGGGATGCTGTTGAATCAATTGAAATAAACGTTTGGCATTAAACAAAACATGCACTTCGCAAGCGCCAGGCCAAAAAATCATTTCGCGATCTAATTTTTTGCTGAGCCATTTACCCAGGTGTTGATCGGGCCCAAATAAAATACGTCGGTCTTTGGGAATTGATCCCACAATTTGGGCGGCATTGCTGGATGTGATGATCACATCTGAAATAGATTTCACTTCAGCGCTGGAATTGATATAGGTCACGCACAGAGCATCTGGATATTGTTTGCGCCAAGCCAGATACTGATCGTAGGGTGAACCACTGACCAGGGAGCAGCCTGCATTTGAATCCGGCACTAAAACAGTTTTTTCAGGATTTAAAATTTTCACGCTTTCGGCCATGAAAACCACACCCGCTAATAGAATATTTTTATGAGGAACAATTTGTCCTTGTTTCGCCAAAAAGAAGCTGTCACCAACATGGTCTGCAATATCTTGAATGGGACCATCTTCGTAGTAGTGGGCCAATATTGCGATATCTTTTTCTTTTTTTAATGCTTGAATGTCTTTGATGATATCAAAACTCATTTAAACGGCCGCTCCACCTTTAAGGACTTGGATAACATTTTTAGAAACCAGCTTGAAACTTTCCAGAACGCCTTTGCCTTCAAAAGCCACGGCTTCAACCTCGGGTGCATTGTGCCGGTTGATGTGACGTCGCAATTCTGCAATAGGCATTGAATTTGGTAAGTCTCGTTTATTGTACTGAATCAACAAGGGCACATCTTTGATATTGTAGCCTTGCTGTTCCAGATTTTTTTCAAGATTTTTCATCGAGGCAATATTTTCTTCTAAACGATCCGCCTGAGAATCCACAACAAAGACCACGCCATCAAGACCTTTTAAAATTAATTTTCGAGAGGCATCATAGATGACCTGTCCGGGAACAGTGTACAAATGAAAGCGCGTTTGAAACCCACGAATTTCGCCCACTTCCAGCGGAAGGAAATCAAAAAACAGAGTGCGTTCAATTTCAGTATTTAAGGCAACCAATTTTGATTTTTGATCGGCCGCCAGCGTTTGGTAGACCCACTGAATATTTGTGGTTTTACCTCCGAGCGAGGGGCCATAATAAACAATCTTACAGTGGATCTCTTTGGCGTTGTAATTGATGAATGACATTTTTAAAGCTCCACGCGATTTTCCATCGCGCGATTCATGGTGCGGTCATCAATAAAATCAATGTCCGAGCCCATAGGAATTCCATGGGCAATACGAGAAATTTTAACATTTTTGCCTTGCAGAATTTTGGCTAAATACAGAGATGTGGTGTCACCCTCAAGATCCGCATCAAAAGCAAAGATCACTTCTTTGATGGCCGGTGCATCGCCAGAAATGCCCGCGTCGATTTTATCGATCAGTTCTTTAATTTTTAAATTTTTAGCCGTGATGCCCTCAAGCGGAGAAATCACACCGTGCAAAACATGATAACGTCCACGAAAGGCGCCAGAAGATTCAATGCGAGTAATATCCGAAGGCTCTTCCACCAAGCAAATCGTTTCATTGTGACGATGAGGGTCGGTGCAGTATCTGCAAATATCGCGGTCGGTGTAATTAAAGCAAGACGGGCACGTGTGCACTTCGGATTGCACACGTCGAATAGATTCAGACAACTGCACAGAATAAGTTTCATTGGATTTCAAAATAAAATACGCCAAACGCTGGGCGGTTTTTGGGCCGATCCCAGGCAGACGACTTAATTCATGAACTAGTTTTTCAAGTGCAGGTATGTGTAGCATCAAAATCCTGGAATATTCATGCCGCCAGTAACTTTAGACATTTCTTTTGAAGAGGTGTCTTTAGCAACGCTGATAGCATCGTTAATTGCTGAAGTAACAAGGTCTTGTAGCATTTCTACATCGCCACCCTTCATGACTTCAGGATCAATTGTTAAAGCTAAAACTTTGTTGTCGCCATTGACTTTGGCTTTAACGGCGCCACCACCAGATGTTCCGTCGAATTCGCGAGTTGCTAATTCTTCTTGAAGCTTTTTCATTTTCATTTGCATTTGATTGGCTTGTTTCATCAAACCCGCCATGCCGTTTGCGCCTTTAAACATAAATACTCCTCTTCAGTCGTTCTTAATTATTTTAATTTGGCCTTTAAAAACTTCTTGTGCTTTTTGAATTCGGGGATCGAGTTGCCAAGACTCTTTCTTTTTTTCTTCAGCTAAAACTAACTTCTTGGCTGATAAAGATTGAGCACTATCACCCTGGGCATCAGTCTGAGCTTTAAGCACCTCAAAAGTGTAGCCGGGTCCAAACTCTGAATCAATCAATCCTTGTAATTTTTCACGCAATTCTGGGGTTTGCAATTGAGTTCCGATAAATGCAAATTGCATCGGCGGTTGCAATGAAACCTTTTTGTTTTGGCAGTCGACAAAATATAAATTTTCAATTTTAGAGGCCGTCAGAGCATCTGTGGATTTCAATTTTTCCACAAACAAAATCCAGTTATCAGCATTGAGCAGGGGTAATATTTTTGGCGCCGCCACCGGGGTGGGTTTTACAGATTCCTTTGGTGCAAGTGTCACTTTGGATTGCTGAGGCTGTGCTTTAGCCTCAGCGGGCTTTGGGGGTGTTGGAAGAACCTCGCCGCGAACCTTACTGTCACCCTTACCGCTGAGCAGCTGCTGTAAATCAAGAATTCGTGGTGCTTGTGCCAAACGTAAAAGCGCCATTTCAAAAAGTGTTTGTGGATCCTGCGCCCGAGAAATATCGCTCAGGCTCTTTAGCGTCATGTCGAATAGCAAGTGCAAATCGCCATCGCTGGTTGATTCGACTTGTTTCAAAAGCAAATCAATTTCATCATCTGGCAAATCAATCAACAGTCGTGCTGTGGCATCAGTTTTAAGAATCAAACTGTGGCGAATAATTTTAGACAGATCTTCAAGAAATAAATTTGGATTTTGTCCGGATTGCGCTAATTTTTTAATAGCGCCAACCATTTCGATAGGATTTCGATTTAAAATATTTTGAAAAATTTCATAAACCAATGAGCGCTCAGTCAAGCCCAGCACTTGGCTGACTTCGGCTTCAGTCAATTTGCCGTTGGTAAAACTGATCACCTGATCCAGCAAACTCAGACTGTCGCGCATTGAGCCATCACCCTGACGAGCAATCAACCAAAGGGCTGCCGCATCAGCCGTGTAGTTTTCTTCTCCGCAAATTTTATTCAAGTGATCCGCAATTTGCTTCAAAGCAATACGGCGAAAATCAAATCGCTGACAACGCGACAGAATCGTTTGAGGAATTTTATGAACCTCTGTCGTGGCCAAAATAAATACCACATGCGGAGGCGGCTCTTCCAATGTTTTTAGTAAAGCATTGAAGGCATTTGTCGAAAGCATATGAACTTCATCGATAATAAAAACTTTGTATTTACCAACAGCCGGAGCAAACATCACGTTGTCGCGCAGGTCGCGAATCGCATCGACTCCGTTATTAGAAGCTCCGTCAATTTCAATCACATCAATAGAGCGACTGGCAGCAATTTCAAGACAACTTTGGCAGGTGTGACAAGGAACAAAATCAACCGCATTCGGACAACGAATGGCTTTTGCTAAAATGCGTGCGGAAGATGTCTTTCCGGTGCCTCGTGGACCTGTGAATAATAAAGCATGGGGAAGGCGATTATTTTTTAAAGCATTGGTTAATGTTTGCGTGATATGAGATTGGCCAATCATTTGGTCGAAAGATTGTGGCCGATATTTTCGCGCAATAACCTGATAAGACAAAAATTTCCCCTGAATCGAAAAAGAAAAAAAAGCGGCTAGGCACCCCATATCACATAGTTCCTTAGACACCGTTGCTTCCTTCCGGACCTAGCGGGATTCACTAAAGACTCTATCGTACGGGACCTAGCCATCTGTTGGTTTATATGATCCGCCCCTGCCAATCAGTGATTAATGCAATGGGCTACTAAGAAATACGCCATTATTGAAGTGAATTCATCATTCACACGAGGCGATCGCGCAGTCTGCTGTCTTTTGGGGCAGCGTGGGTTGCGAAGAGCCAACCTACCGCTTGCTCTCCCCAAACTTACTTATGATAAACGCATACTCTTCTGCCTGCTCATAAAGATGATCAAAGCGTCCGCTAGCGCCAAAGTGCCCAAAGCCCATATTGGTTTTAAACAGCACCGTATTATTATCGGTCTTCAGTTCACGCAACTTTGCCACCCATTTCGCAGGTTCCCAGTACGTCACGCGCGGATCGTTCAACCCGCAAGTCACAAACATATGCGGATAGGCTTTGCTTTCGACATTATCGTAAGGAGAATAGCTTTTTATATAGTTATAGTATTTTTTATCTGCGGGATTTCCCCACTCTTTGTATTCAAGTTGGGTCAGGGGCAGGTCCTTGTCGAGCATGGTGTTAACGACGTCAACAAATGGCACATGTGCGACGATCAGACTGAATAAGTCGGGACGCATGTTCATGCAGGCGCCCATCAGCATGCCGCCGGCGCTGCCACCACAGGCTGCCATTTTTTTCGGATGCACATATTTTTTCTGCACCAGGTATTCACCGCAAGCGATAAAGTCTTTGAAGGTATTTTTCTTTTTTAAAAATTTTCCGTCCTCGTACCAATGGCGGCCCATCTCGGAGCCACCGCGAATGTGGGCTAGAGCATAGACGTAACCGCGATCGATCAGGCGAAAAACGTCGCGGTATGAAGGGAATGAATCAGGGATGTTTGCGCCGTAAGAGCCATAGCCGTACAAATATCCCGGTGTCTGACCGTTCTTTTTAAAACCTTTGCGGTATGTGATGGTCATGGGGATTTTAACGCCGTCATGGCCTTTGACCCAAACGCGTTCGCAGCGGTAATTGGTTTTTTTATGGCCTTTGATTACTTTGGTTTTAACTACTTTTTTGCGGCGGGATTTCATATTGTAGTCGATCACTGAATCCGGCGTGATCGGCGAAGAATAATTCAAACGCAAAGTATCGGTGCTAAACTCTAAATTTGTTCCCAGAAAGGCCGAATAAGCCGCATCGTCAAAAGCCATGTGATGGGCTTTTTTGGTGGTAAAGTCATAGACATAAATTTCTGGCAGGCCGTTCATTCTCTCGGACAGAACAAGGTAATTCGCAAAAAGACTCATGCCCTCGCGAAAAATAGAATCTGAATTCTTTAAAAACGTTTTCCAATTTTTGCGCGAAGTTTTTCCGACAGATGTTGTCATCACCTGAAAGTTTTTGGCTTTTAAGTTGGTCAGAATCCAAAACTGATCGTTGCGATGCTCAATGGTGTATTCGAGACCCTCTTTGCGCGGCTCGAAACATTTGAATTCAGTCATGGGTGAAGAAGCATGCAGATACCAGACCTCGCTGGTGATCTTACCGCTGGTATCGATGAAAATGTATTCGTCAGAACTGGATTTCCAAACACTCAGAAAATGCTCGGCATTTTTTTCTTGATAGACCAAAACGTCTTTGTCAGGGCTTTCTCCTAAAACATGACGGTAAACTTGATAGGGGCGCAGATTTTTATCAATCACAACGTAAAAAAGAGTTTTGTTATCATTAGCCCAGATAAAAGAGCCGCTACTATTTTTAAGAACATCAGGCAAAAGCTTCCCTGTGCGCAGATCTTTAAAATGAATATTATAGCGCTCAGATCCATCGAAATCTGCCGAGTAAGCCAGGATTTGCTGATCGGTGCTGAGCTTAAAGCCGGTGCTATTATAATATTTTTTACCCTTGGCGATCTTATTACCGTCTAAGATGATTTCTTCTTTGCCGCCTTTTTTGAGTTTACGGCAATTCATGACGTACTGTTTGCCCTTTTTATATTTGGAATAATAGACATATTTTTCGTATGGCGCAGGCGGGGAAGAGTCGTTTTCTTTGATCCGTGATTTCATCTCTTTGAAAAGTTTGGTTTTCAACTTTGAGAGCGGCTTAAGCTGTGCTTCGAAATAGGCATTTTCTGCGTTCAGATATTTAAGCACTTTCGGATTTTTTTTGTCGCGGAGCCAGAAATATTTATCCACACGGACGTCACCATGGAGTTTTATTTTTTTGGGATGTTGGGCCACACTGGGGGCCGGAATTGTTTTCATTTTTACCTCGGTTGAAATATTTCGATTAAACTAAATTCAATTCCTTACAAAGCTCGGGAAAAGAAACAAGCGCAATGCGATCTGTGATCATTTGATTTTTTGTCCCTTGGTGAACTTGATAAAATTTTGGAATTGATGTTCTTTGTGAAAAGTAATTCAGGTGGGGAGAGATTTTTTTTTCACCCGTTTTACACTCAACTGCAAAAAGGGGTTTTCCTTGTTTGAGGACAACAAAATCAATTTCGCGACCTGCAATATCCCTTAAAAATCGAAGCTCCATTTTAAAACCTTCTGTATCTTCGATGAAATGGCAGAATTTCAGCAAGTGACTTGCAATAAAATTTTCCCATTTTGCACCAGGGCTTTCAAGCTCGCTCCAATCCCAAAGATATAGTTTCTGCTCTTTTTTAACGGCTTTAATTTTAGGTGGCCCGTAAGGAACAATACGGAAACAGTAATAAACATTTTCTAAAATTGTGATCCACTTTTCGACCGTTTTAAAATCGACTTCAAGATCCTGCGCTAGGTTTTTTCTAGATAATGGCGAGCCGATCCGGTCTGGTAAGGCATTGATTAGAAGTTCAATGTTAGAAATTTCTTTGATGTTTTCTAAATCTCGGATGTCAGAATAAACAATTCTTTCCTGTCGTTGTTTGTGCCATCTGCGAAGTGAGGTCAGATCTTTTTTTAAAAAAGGCTCAGGAAATCCTCCAAATTGAAGAAGAGTATTCATTAGCTCATTCGGCTTTATTTTGTGATCTTGATTTTGAATTTCTGAAAAACTTAAGGGATGCATACGATAATAATGATATCGTCCCAAAAGGGAGTCCCCACCTTTACGGTAATAATCAAGTCTTGCAGATCCTGTGACTATAAATTGATGAGATTTTTTTAACTTATCAAAAAACCCTTTTATTAAACTTCTCCATTTACTGAATTTGTGAATTTCATCTAAGACAATGAGTTTTTCTGTTTTGGGCCAATCGCCATTTTGAATTTTTTTTCTATCCTCAATGGAATCCCAATTCAAATAAGCGGGGTGCTCATCAGAATAATTTGCAATCAGTGATTGTGAAAACGTTGTTTTACCAACTTGTCTAGGACCACCAAGAAAAACCATCTTTTCTTTCAAATCAGCAGTTATGTGCTTTTTGAGATATCTGTGTAAAGTAGACATCTGTCCACTTTACACGCGAGTAAAGTGGAGTCAAGTCTACTTTTGTCCGGCATGACTACTGAGACAGGGCGACGAACTGATTTTCCGACGCCACCAGCTCATAAAGCCTCCGGTGTCGAAAATGAGTCTTTTGCTATCCACAAATTCGACACTTCACCGATTGTCCGAGGTTCAGAAATACCAAAAACAGGCTCGGAAAAGCCTCAGAATGCATTAAACACGAGACAAGCGCTTCATTATGAGATTGGTGCAGTTCTTGGAGAGTAAGTGACTTCAAGGAGAATTTTATGAAAAAAACACTTTCTAAAACATTGATCTGCGGAGTTATCGCCTCATCATTTATCTTGGTGAATTGTCAAAAGGCGCCTTCAAGCCGCGGAGTCAAAGGTACAAAAGGTTCTCCAGCAAATACCGCAGGTAAACAAACTGCCGAAGTTCAAAATTTAGTTAAGTGCACTGACGAGTTCAATAAAGTTTATGAAATTTTTGCGAAATTGTATGAGGATGAGGATGTAAAAAAGATTCCTTCCATGAAAAAGGGCGATACTGTCACGGCAGAAGAAAAAGAACGCTATTTAGCGCTAGATACCAAGCTTGTTGAAGAAAGTGAACGCGTTGAAAAAGAATTTGTACACATGGAAGCAATTGAAAATAAAAAAGCAGAAGCCGCAAAAACAGCAACCAAAACTGTTGATGGTTGTTATTTTGATGAAAGAAAAAAATCCAAGCCAATCCTGCGTAAAGAAGTTGTGGGATTTGTAAATGCCACCAGTAAAAAAATCGAAGAACTAACCGGCGAAAAAACACTGCGGGCTGATGCCGGTCGCGAGGACGCTAAAAAACGACAAGAAGCGAAAATTGAACTCGAAACCAACATTACAAATATGAACGCCAAATTTTTTGTCACAAAAGAATTTAACGAAGCCTTAGATGATGCCAAAATAGATGAAAGCTTTTTCGTGAACGGTCAAGTTCAAATCGGTATTGATAAATTAAAAGAAGCCACCGCAGACGAATCACTTTCGGTCTGTTGGGTTTCAAAGACTTCGGGAAAACTTGAAGATGATACCAAGCCATTGCAAATGCGACACACAGAAATAAAAGAAAGTTTGAATGGTAAGACTGAGCACGAAATTATCATGTTAAGCGGAAGCTATAACTATACAATAAATTGTCTTGTTCCCGCAAAAGTTACTTTGGATAAAGCATTTCGAACAGCGATGGGTGATTTGTTGAAAACCAAAGCGACTTCAGACGAAGATAAAGCGACTGAGGAAGTAAAATCTGAAGAAAAAAAGCCAGCAGAAACTAAAACTGAAAAAGTTGAACCATCAACTCAGGTCGAAGAAAAGATTACAGCTGATGTAAATAAAGAAAATCTAGATGCGGCTAAAAAAATAGTGATGGACCACGCTGCAAGACAAGCTGCCGCAGCTGCTGCAGCCGCTGAAAACACAAAGAAAGCAGCGGCAGACAAAGCCGCAGCAGATAAAGCGGCTGAGTTAAAAGCATTAGCAGACAAAACGGCGGCAGAAAAAGCAGCGCGTGATGCTGAAACAGACGATGAACGCATCACTCGTGAAGCCATCGAAGCGGGCGCTTAATTAAACAGAGTACAATACTTTTTCCAGGCTTTCTGTTTCTTCGGCCCAGTAGCTGTAAGATCCAAAGTCTGGAAACAGTTTCGGAAAGCTGGGATCCTTCCAGCGATTCATGATCCAAATCGCATAATTGATAATACGATAACCCCGCAGCCAAGGAATCAACGCCAGTTGTTCCGCTGGAAAATCACTGAGTTCAGAATATCCCGCCACTAAATTTTCAAATTCTATGCTTCCGGTGGTTTCCGCCGAAGGCAAAAGCATCCAAAAGTCTTGAATCACGGGACCATTGATCATGTCATCAAAATCCACCACGACAAAGTTCCCAGTTGAATCCTCGAGAATATTTCCGCGGTGTAAATCGCCATGAGTGCGGATAAAAGGGGTGTCTTGCAGACGCGTATCGAGCTCTTCAAAAATTTCGTAAGCCGCTTTTTCATAGCGACCGCGAACTTCGGGGGAAATTGTTTTTAAAAGTTTTTCTAATGAATCCCATTTGTTGTCTTCGGTGGGGCCCAGATAGGCCCGGTGGACGGCATCTTTGCGTCGACCGATATTGTGTAACCGAGCAATCCAATTTCCTAATTTCTTGTAATGCTCGGGACGAAATTCTTGAACCAAGCGGCCGCGAACTTTATTAAAAAAAGCGTAATTGATATTTTCAATTTGATCGAGGGTGGAGCCATTTTTTAATAGCAAGGCTTCAGCGACTTCGAGCGATTCGCCTTTGAGTTCGTTGGTAAAGGCATGCTCATCCAAGATAGTTTCACGGCTCCAGCGGCCAGGACGATAGTATTTGGCAATAATCGAATCGCGGTCTTCCAGGCGTATTTCAAACACCCTGTTTTCATAAGAATTCAGTTGAATCATTTCGCCGGTAACATGATATCCATTGTTTTCGGCACTAAGAAGAATCAGATTCGGATCCAAGTTATAGAATAAATCTGAGTTTTGTGGGTCGTGTTGCATAGCGATCAAATGTACAACACTGAAAAAATTTCTGCTAGTTCTGATTTGTTTAGTCTTTATAACCATTCTGTGGAGTTTGAGGGTTATTTGAGCTGGTCTGTGGCTTGCTTTGTTTCGGATGTGGTTAAAGGCCTCGGAGGTTCTTATGAAAAATTTAAATGTAAAAACAATTTTACTTTCTACGACTGTGCTGATGGCGCTTTCTGGTTGTGGAAAAAGTAAAGAGCTCAACACTCCGGAAGCGGCAAAACCAGTTGCTCCTGTGGAACAGCAACAACCAGTGAATGTGACCACCGAAGAAGCTAAAAAAGAAGTTCCTGATGTGAATAACAATCCCGGCAACGATTTAATGCCTGGCGGAACTGAATCTGCGGATTCAAAAACGGAAGATAAAAATCCGGTTGCCGCTAATACGGAATCCAAAGACAAAAAAATAACAGAGCGACAAGCTCACGAGATTGATTTTTCAAATCAAGAGGCCCTAAAAACGGGCGGAACTTCAAAGGATTTATTCTATACCGGAGCTGGTCGTGATGGTGTTCTTGAAGAATTCAAGGCTTATGCAACAACGGTTTCCAAAGAGCAGCAACAGATGAATTCGAATTTGGCGCGCGCCGTGGTGGGTGCTCGTTTACTTCAATTGGAATCTGGGGATGCGCAAATTGATTTGGTTATTGATGAAACGATCAACGGAGTGGGGGGCTTGAAAAGCTACCGCTTAAAGGGTTCTGCAGAAGGCAGCATGATTAAGCTTTCCGGTGCAGGATCGAATGGTGACTTAGAATTTCAAGGTGGTTTTTTAAAATGTATCGATGCCGATGGCGGGTGTTTGACGTCTTATGCGAAAATCAAATTTTCCGGAGCCTACACACGAATTATTTTTAGAAACTCTTTTGCGAACATGCATTTTATCACTCAAGCGGGTGTGACAAATAATTATGGCTTTGATGTTTTGAAAACGTACATCAATAATTCTTCAACGGGCGTTGTGACGAATCAAAAAATAGATGGTTTAGAGTTGGCTTCTTTTGAAGTGGTGAATGGTCGATCATCAATGGGTGCTATGTTGACAACGATGGATGATGAAATGCTGGGTTTAAGTATTCCATTAGTTGTTTCAAACAAAGGGACGGCTGTGAATGCAACGGTCAGCAAGTCTTTGGATTTATCAAAATCTTATGGATTGCCATCGGGATTAAAGTTTTCACAGAAATTGGCGAGTGGGATCACGGATGTGAAACTTTTAAATAATAATGGTCGCGGTGATTTGAAGCTTAAATTATCGATCGGATCCAATGCTGGAGTTTGGATGGTCATCTCGCCGATTCAAAAATCAGTGATGTCTTTAGAAGCAATTCGTGAATTCGATAAGAATACAAAAAAGTTTTAATCTTTTTTAAATCATTTAAAAGTTCAAAATAAATTGGGGCTATCGTGGCCCCGTTTTCATAGGCCCTCTATTTGCTTTGTAGCATTTCGTGTAAAAACGAAAACGCCAATCCATCAGGGGGAATTCATGTTTAGTTCGGTTATTTCAAAAGTTCTTTTAGTAGTGTTATCAACAACTTGTGTGGCAAATGCTTTCAATCTGCCGGGACGACCAGTGCCAAGACCGGGTCCTCAACAGCCCTTCCCTGGGGACAATAGTAGACCACCGCGACCTGGAAATCCAAATCGACCAGGGCCTGGTTATGAAGTGAAGCGCGTCTATATTGGACGTGCGGTTTATAACGAGCGTTTACCACTGCGCCAGTTGGCAGGTTTAAATAGTTCCTACAACGGCTACGAAGTGATTTCGGTTCGAGCACGCACACGACCGAATAGTCCGGCAACAACTGTTGTTCAATTGATTGCTGATGGCCGTGTGATCGCATCGCAAACAAATCCAGGATATCAGATTCAATTGTATCCAAATTTTCGCGCTGAATTGGGAATTGGTATTCGCACTTTGCAATTAGCAGTATCAGGTTCAACATTCATCGATGATTTAGAAATTGAAGTGGCACCACGTCGTGGTGGAGGAGGGCCTCGGCCTCCGCATGATCCGCCATATAATCCACCACAACCGCCTCCGTATCAGCCACCACAGCCACCGCACAATCCACCGCCACCGCCATATAATCCACCGGGATATGGTCAACAACGAGTTGAGATTTCAATCAACCGTGCCATGTATGGAAATGATCGCATTGATTTATCACAGCACGTGAATTTGGCTCAGTACCGAGGACTATCAATTCAAGAAGTTATTGTTACCGGGGGTGCAGAATATCAAACATCATTTGTTAATCTGCTGATCAACAATTTTAATTATGGTCAGGTCGCATTTTCAAATTATCGTCAGAGCCAAGGGATTCGTTTGCAGCGTCGACTCGTGATTGGACACGAAGCCGGCAATATTTCATTGTTCACACAAGGAAATATGTTTGTTGAGCAGGTCATATTGATTCTGACTTACTAGGCTTATAATAGGTTCTGATTTTTAAAATTAATGTTGTCAAAGTGGACGCCCCGTGGGAAGAAAAACTAGGGGCGTTTTTTTACGAGGTAAATATGGAAAATCCAGCAATTGTGTTAAATCAAAATCCAGAGAATTCAGCTACTTCGGCATTGCCTCCAGGTCTGTCAGAGTATATGGACTACCGCTTGTTTTTAGCGGATTTTTACCATTTTAAAAAGACACTAACTAGACATTCTGTTCGTCCGTATTCGTATGCGATTTTTTCAGCAGCGGCGGATATTAAATCTCCGAATTATTTAAAAATGATCATTGAAGGAAAACGAAATTTGTCGCCGGACATGGTTGCGAAATTTGCCAAGGCTTGCGGATTGAATAAATCCCAAACCGAAGAATTTAAATTGTTGGTTTTCTTTAATCAGTCGGATGATCCTGCAGATCGCAATTATGCTCTGAAACAACTTTCAGAATATCGTATGGATCAAAAAATTAAATTAGGTGAATTCGATCGTAAAGTTTTAGAAAAAGTTCCGAACTGGATTGGTTGGATTATCTATGCGCTGGCTGATCAGGCGGGTGTTACATTTCAACCATCACAGCTGAAGGAATTACTTCGCAACAAGGCGTCTGAGTCCGAAATTTCAACAGCGTTGGAAAATTTAATTCACTCGGGCGAGTTGGTGAAAGATCCGACGACGGGTGCGATTGGAAAAGGTAAACCAACGGAAGTCCCCGAAGAAATTCCTTCGGCATTGGTTCGTAAATTACAAATGCAGTTGATGTACTTGGGGTTAGAGTCTTTGTATCAGGATCAGCCGAATGAGCGTGAGTTTGGGTCGTTGACGTTATCGTTGTCGGCAAGGGAATTTGAAGAGCTAAAATTCAAATTACGCCAAATGCGAAAGTCTTTGAATAAGGACAATTCGATCGCAAGGCTTGCAGAAAAGGGCGAGCGTGTGTACCAGCTGAATCTCCAATTATTCCCCGTAACGAATCCATCAAAAAACATTAATGCTTAAAATATAACTGTCGCGATCGCCTCAACATAAAAAAATGAAATCAACAATGCAGAGCCTTTCTGACACTGGAAAAGCCTGTGCGTTGTGGATAAAGTTGTGGATTTGGTTGATAACTCCCTCTAAAATTGAGAAATCTAGACAAAGTTTGGTTGAGTGGCATCGGCAATAATGATGTGCGTCAAATGTTACGATTCAAAATGCACCACCCATTTTACTAACAAAATTTTATAAAAAAGTGAAATTAAGTGAAACAATTAGAGTTTAAACTCGCGTGTTTTTTTGCATAGTTTTGGGGCTTTGGGGTATTTCGGGAAAGTCATCGGTGGGGTTAAAAAATGCATACAAAAAAACACTAAAAAGTGTGGTACACTGATAAACAGAGTTGATTTGTATTTAGAATTCAATGTGGGGGCGTAACGGCTTCGACGTGGGAGCTGAAGCAAAAGGAGCATGCCGGGGAGAATGAGGACCTCGATAAAAACATTCACTTTTTACTATCTAACGATAGTTTACAATTAGCAGCTTAGTCTGCTTTTCGGTGTTTAGGTCAGTCGCCGATGTTGGCTTAAAATACCGTCACTGATGTCGGATCGTCATTCAGGGGTTTCTGCAGACTGAATGATTAAGAGTTTTTGTGGGAATGTCTCGAGAAATTTTGTTTATGGAAGCTCGCGGGATAAAATAAAAACATAAACTAAGCATGTAGCGCCTTTCTGTGGATCTCTTGCGGACGGGGGTTCAACTCCCCCCGCCTCCACCAATTTCAAATACTGATATCGGATATCTCGATATCTAGATATCAGATATCTGAATTAGCCGGCTTTCGGAAATTCGGAGAGTTTTTAATCTCAGAGTTCACCAACTTGTAAAGATAAGCCCCTAACTGATCCGCTGTTTTATTCGCTTCAGAATCTGTGACCTTCAAGAGTTTTAAAATAGTCTGACATTCTCGCAGCGATCCGTAAGCCGTTTGAAAGAAATTACGCTTGTCATTTATAGAAGCTTTCGCATTTCCTTCCGACAAGTTCAACGCAATTGACGAAGCCGCGCGATGCAGTTGATCTTTTAAATTTCCTGTTACTTTGATTTCTAAAACTTGTTCGTAAAATTGAATGGCCAGCTCCAGTGTTTTAAATGTTTTCATTTTTCTCCTTTTTTAAAACACAGCACTTTGCAAAACTAGAACCTAGATGTAAGTTAAAGTGGATTGAGTGTTGAGCTATTGAAACTTTGGATGAGCAACAGCATAATTGAAAGAGGATGTGTTCATGATTATTTCAAAGGACGAAATTGCTACTTTCATTCCAGAAAGAAAACCCCGCTTTGTCATTTTAGGCACAATGGGATCAATCTGCGCACGAACAATTAATGGGATAAAGCCTGAAAATGCTTTCTTTTATCATAGTAATAGAAATCATTTCTGGAAAGTTCTCCAGTTAGTGTGCGAACCAAATAAGATCCCGAAAACGTTTTCTGTAGATGAAAAAGTAGCATTCCTTAATAAGTGGAGAATTGCAGTTGCAAATATTGTTCAAGAAATTTCTATTAAAGAGAATGAATGCAATGATCCCTCTGATGGAATTCTATTCAAGGCGCATAGGGGAGGACTTTTAAAGTTTAAGACGGTTAGTTCTGAGTTTAAAAGTATTTTAAAAACAGCTCCGATATTCTTTACTTGCAGGCGCAAGAAGGGCATTGAAACACTTCTTGTGGGGTACTTTGGAGTGAATAAGTTAGGAACCGATCTAAGTACCAGAGTTTGGTATTTGCCAACTCCGACCAGATGTAATCCGCAAAAACGCAGTTCTGTCTGGAATAGCGAAATTAAGGACCACATTGGTTATATAACAAACATAAAATAAGTTTTGAAACAACCAGTTCCAAATATTTCACTACATCTCATTGAAATTTATGGGGGATTTCCTAACTGTTTTTGGACTTATCTTGGACATCCTCTAAATTTATATGTAATATCAGTAAGATAAGTCGGAGGGATTTCCTCCACCAATTAGAAAATCCTGTCAATATTTGGCAGGTTGTCCAACAAAATTTCAAAGTTGAATCAGTGATTTATCAACAGTGAAAATGAGTTCGATGAGGCCAGATAAGAATTTTGATTTTGCAAAATTGGAGAACTATGCCTGACGGAAATTCCATAATAGATATAGGAAAATTGGCGGAGCCAGCAAAAGTTTTAATTGAAAAAATATCTGATGCTGTGGGCTGGGTTGCAAAGCCTTACCAAATAAAGCGTATTGCGTCTGCTGAGGCAGAGGCTGAAAAGATAAAGGCAATAGCGCAAATCGAAGTAACTGAAATTCAGAACCGTGGACTGGTTCGGATGATTCAAATTGAAGGCAAAAAGCAGGAGAATATAGAGCAAATAACTTCAAAAGCTTTCGCTGATTTGAATCCCGACGCCAAGCCTAATGAAGTCGATAATGAGTGGATAGCCAATTTTTTTGAAAAATGTGACACGGTTTCAGATGCTGAAATGCAGAGCTTGTGGGCGAAAATCTTGGCCGGAGAATCTAATAAGCCAGGTGCTTTTTCCAAGCGTACTGTTAATAACATTTCTTCTCTCGATAAATCTGAAGCACATTTATTTACAACTCTTTGTAGATTCGGATGGGCAATAGGGACCTTTACTCCGCTTATTTATAATATAGAAGATGATATTTATAAACAAAATGGAATTAGCTTTAGCACTCTAACTCATTTGGAATCCATTGGATTAATCACGTTCAACAATTTACAAGGTTTCATCCGTCGGCAACTGCCGCAAAAATTTTTGATTACCTATTATGGAACGCAAGTGATTGTTGAATTACCGCAAAACGTTAGTGAGATGAAAATTGGCAATATTTTACTTACAAAAATGGGTCAGGAGCTTGCCCCTATTTGTGGATCACAACCGATAATTGGATTTGTTGAATACGTAAAAGAATATTGGAAAAAGGAAAACTACATGGTTAAGGGCACGGTGTGATCGACTATTTACCAGCTTATCTGATTAACCAAGTGTCCGATTTCATAAATACATTTTAACACTTAGCAGTACACACTACGCATACGTTTTGTATTTGAAATGCAGACAAATGCTCGTACAATTTTGACTAGATACGACATCAAGGATGAACAATGAAGAAAACTCCGTACAAGAGCCTCGACCAGTTGGTCGGTGGTAGCGAAGAACGCGTTCCTTTATCAACACGGGTAAAAAAAGAAACCAAAGCGTTTCTCGATCGTGAGGCTAAGGCCAGAAAACTTACCGTTTCGACCCTATCTGCCGCAATCCTTGATGATTACAGCCAATCTTTTCAACAACCAAAGAAGGGCTGAGTCATGTCCAGCAGAAGCGAAGCTCGCACAAGAAAAGAACTTGTTGATCCAAAACTCAAAGATGCCGGCTGGTGTGACCATGACTGGCAGATCGAATGGGAATATCAAATTACAGATGGCCGTATCCATTTTGACGGTAAAACCGGCCGCAGGGGTACGCCAAAGAAGGCAGACTACCTCCTTAGATTCAAACCGGCCAAGGCCATCGCCGTTGTCGAAGCCAAGCGTGAATCAGAAAGTCATCTTGAAGGGACGACACAAGCCAAAGAATACGCACAGAAGCTTGGTCTATGGTTTGCCTATGCAACCAATGGAATCGAAATAGAGTTCTTTGATTTGAAAGCAAACACCCAAACGTCCGTAAAACGGTTTCATACGCCGGACGAACTTTGGAAAATGTGGCTCACGCATTCAGGGATCAAGCCTACGAAAGAAAAGATGACCGCCCTTCTTCAAGACTTTTATGATGAGTCCCAAATCGGCAAACGTAGAAAGCCACGGTACTATCAAGAACTTGCTGTAAATCGTGCTGTCGATGCCGTGGTTAAAGATAAGAAACGAATTCTCATTACCCAGGCAACCGGCACAGGCAAAACTTTTACGTCACTTCAGCTCGTTTACAAACTTTGGAAGTCTGGAGTTTCGAAACGAATTTTGTTCATTGTTGATCGAAACTTATTGGCTGACCAAGCCTTCAAGGACTTTGATAACGCTTTCGACAAAGACTCTTGCTATCGAATGTCACCAGATGACGACAAGTTTCCGCAAGGTCGCGCGGTTTATTTTGGAATATATCAATCACTCGTTGGAATTGATGAAGAAGGAAATGCTACTGGCCGACCTGATCGCTACAAAGAGTTCGATCGTGACTTCTTTGACTTGATTGTCATCGACGAAGCGCATAGGGGCGGTACAAACCAGGAAGGATCTTGGTTTAGACTGCTTGAGTATTTCAAATCCGCTGTGCAGGTTGGACTAACCGCCACTCCAAAGCGTGACGAGAATAATAATACCTATTCATATTTTGGCGATCCAATCGTCAATTATTCGCTCAAGGATGGAATCGAAGATGGGTTCCTCAGTCCATATATCATCAAGCGTGTAACTTCGAATATCGACGCTCTGGGGTATCGACCTGAACATACAGAAATCAAAGACGTTGCTGGTCGGAAACTCGAAGTGAAGGATTATCTTACACCTGATTTCGAGCGAGAGCTCTCGATTCCACAAAGAACAAGAGCCTTTGCGTATCACCTGCTTCGCCACTTATGGGAGACTGATATCACCGGCAAAACCATTGTATTTTGCGTTGATCAAAAACATGCAGCAGATATGGCGAAGTACACTCAAGAAGCTTTCAATAAATATAATGAGCGGTACAAGTTAGAATTCAATCATCCATTTGCGGTGCGAATCACCGGCAACGACAAGGATTCAAACGGTAAGTATCCACACCTAGAAGATTTCAAGAATCTTGAAGGTCGATATCCGGTGGTCGTGACAACTTCAAAACTTCTTACTACCGGTGTCGATGTTCAAAGCATTAAGAATGTTGTCGTATTCAGAAACGTTGGATCAATCGTTGAGTTCAAACAAATCATTGGCCGTGGTACTAGGGTTTACCCGCATCCAAACAAGGCCAAAGAAAAACTTGGATTTTTCATTCTTGAATATGCCAATCACTCTACTCAGTTATTCTATGATCCGCAGTGGGATGACGAAGCCGTCGAAGTCATTGACGAGGGTGGCATTGATGTATCAGAGCCGCCAATAGATTCGACAGATGCAGAGGCAATTTCGGCTGGCCTGAACCCTGATGATCCAGTACCCATTGCAAGCAACGAAGAAGTAGGCACTTCGACAGGGATTTTTGAAGAAACTGACGAAGAGACCATCGAGCAACTTCGATATCGAATGAGCGAAGATTTTATGCGAGGCCAAGTGACTATGGCGGCAGAGTCCATCAGTTTCACCGGACCAGATGGTCGCCCACTTACGGCTGACAAGTTCACAGTTTTTCAATCTGAGCTATTTTTGAAGAAGTTCAAAGATGCACAGACATTCAATCAAGTTTGGAAAGACATCAAGTCACGACGACATTTTCTTGAAACTGAAGCCGCGGAACTTGGTCTGCAAATCCATGCACTTGAAAACATATTTGCTTCTAAATACCAAATCAAAGAGGTTGATCTGTACGACGTGCTTTCGAGCATGGTCTATGGAAATCGTTTCTTAACAAAATTTGATCGTGCTGAAAAAGCAAAGACTCTGAGTCCAACCACCTTCAAGGGCGGCGATGAAAAGCAAAATGCTCTTATTCAGTCTATGATTCGGGTTTATCAAGATTCACATTTTGATTCATTTACCGTGAGCAAAGAATTCTGGCAAACAGCAACAATGCGCCAGTATGGTTCTTTCTCTGATATTCAGAGCATCGCCGGTGGACCCGATAACTTGCAGAAGATCGTCAGCGGAATTCAAAACGCATTATATGACGTTCGGGTGGTCGCATGAGCTTTGTGAAGGATAAGAATAACATCGTTCGTATGGCTTCAACAGTCCCAACGATTAAAGTTCAGCCACACCCTGAAGAGATATTGGATTTGGACGAAGACACCATTGCGATTGGCCGTGCGAAGCTTGCAGGGATTGAATTCGATGAACTGTACGGACAGGAGGATCGAGTCAGCCCAGAGCTGATGATTCGTCAGCAGGCGCAGAAAATTCGAGAACTGTTTCAAACACCAGACGATTTGAAGGCGGCATTTTCAAGTTCGAAGAAAATTGAACAAGCCACAAAAGACATGGCTATTGATGGAATTGATCTGGAATTTGTCAGAGAATACTGTGTGCGAAGTCAGATTTCCTTTCGTGATGACGTTACAACATTGCTTGCAGTCGGGTTTGGACAGCAGTCGTCAGGGGAAGCCAATGTCTAAGTTGGATATTCCTGAGAGCTGGGCAGAAGCTACCTTAGAGCAGATATCCTCTCAATTAGGACGGGGCAAGTCGCCCACCTATTCCGAAAAGGACACGGGCTACTATGCGATCAATCAAAAGTGCATTTATTGGGAAGTGATAAAGCTCGAAAACCGGAAGCCTGTAACGAAAGCTTGGTTTGACTCCATCAAGCAAGAGCAAATTGCCAAGGTCGGCGATATATTGATAAACTCAACAGGAACAGGAACTCTTGGGCGTGCATGTGTCTGGGAGGACAATACTAAAGCGAGTATCCCTGATACGCATGTAACTGTTCTTAGAGCAAAGCCAGAAGTCGTACCCAAATATGTGATGTGCTTTCTTAAATCAAAGGCTGGGCAAGAGCTAATTGAAAGCGCAACAACTGGATCCACCAATCAAATCGAGTTGAATAAAACTAAATTGAGCAAAGGTAGTCTGCCACTACCACCTATTGATGAGCAAAAACGAATCGTAGCAAAAATTAAATCGACACAATCCAAAATCGGTGAAATTCAAAACTGTTCCCGGCGCGCTGAAGAGCTGATTGGAAAATACCGAGAAGCACTTCTCCAAAAAGCTTTCCGTGGCGAACTTGTTCCGCAGAGTCCTAATGACGAATCAGCATTCGAACTTCTCAAGCGAATCCGAATCGAACGCGCTAAGCAGTCTGATGGTAAGAAGAGAAAACAGGATGATCTACCGGAAATAAAGCCGGAAGAAATTCCGTTTGAGATTCCAAAGTCTTGGGAATGGATTCGCTTGGGCGATCTTGCGAACAGAATAATAGATGGTAACTATGGCGAAAAGTACCCAACACAAAAAGAACTGTTGCCGGCTGGTGTTCCCTTTCTTACGGCTGCCGCCATAGGACAAGGAAATCGCCTAATCCTAGATAAGGTAAAATATATCAGTCAGGCAAAGCACAAAATGCTTTTGAAAGCGCAATCAAAAAATGGCGACATTCTAATTACAAATCGTGGAGCGCGAGTTGGCGACGCGATTCTAATAAATGAACCAGGTTTCGAGGACTTCAATATCGGGCCACAGGTAACACGCATTGAAGTAGATGACAGGATTGCTGACAAAAACTTCGTCTTCTCCTGCATTTTGTCCAATGATTTTAGAAGATCATTTATCGGATCCAACGAAGGCTCTGCTATGAATTTTATAAGCCTCACAAAAACAGTTAGCCAATTAGTGCCACTACCACCCCTGGCAGAACAAAGAGAGATCGTCAAACGATTGAAAACGCTTAGCGAAGAAGTCTCATCTTTGGAGCGTATGACTTTGGGAGTAAATAGTTTGACCGCAAAAATCAGTGGATCAATTTTGGCAGCCGCTTTTTTCGGTCGTCTTGTTAACCAAGAGCCATACGAAGGAACCGGGCATGAGCTTTTAGAAAAAATTAAGCAATCGGCTCAATCCCAGCTGGTTTCAAAGACCAGCCGAGCCACCACAAAGTCCAAGACTGGAATGATAACAAGGAATAAAAAATGACATCAAAATCTCAATTAACAAGTATTATAAATCAGTGTTGCGATATTCTTCGAACCGACGATGGAATTACCGGGGCATGGCAGTACACCGAAGCTTTGTCGTGGCTGTTATATTTGAAATTTTTTGACGACAAAGAAAAAGAACGCAAGTCACAAGCTAAACTTGAAGGTGACGAATATCATCCCTTTTTGAAAAAGGAATATCAATGGTCAGTTTGGACTGATGTTAAAAATGGAAAAACAGGAAAAGAACTTTCCAAATGGATCAATGACGATTTAATTCCATATCTGTCAGCCTTGAAGGGAGCCAAAGAAGGCGACCCGCGCGATATTATTTCAGCGATATTCAAGAACACCCAGAATCGTGTAAACTCTGGATTTTTGCTCAAAGATGTAATCGAAAAGATCCAACAGATTCACTTCGATGTTGGTGAAGAAGCTTTCGCACTTTCTCATATTTACGAAGACCTTCTAAGAAATATGGGTGAAGGTGGTGGTAATGCTGGCGAGTATTACACTCCTCGGCCGTTGATTAAAACGATGATCCAGATGGTTGATCCCAAGATTGGTGAAACCATTTACGATCCAGCTTGTGGAACCGGTGGGTTTTTGGCGCAAGCGCATCTGTACTTGGAGCCAAAAGCGAAAACGTCTGAGACTAGAAAAATTCTGAATAATAAAACATTCTATGGGAAAGAGAAAACTCCGCTACCTTACGTTCTCTGTTTGATGAATTTGACTTTGCATGGTCTCGATTACCCAAGAATTTCAAAAGAAAATACGCTGCAAACTGACATTCGGCAAATTGATGAACGGGACAAATACGATATCATTTTAGCGAATCCTCCGTTCGGTGGAAAAGAACAAGCAATGATTCAAAAAAACTTTCCTGTTGAATCAGGTGCAACCGAACTTCTATTTCTTCAACATATTGAGAAGACTTTGAAGGCCGGCGGTCGTGCTGCTCTGGTTGTGCCAGAGGGTGTATTGTTTCAAACGAACGCTGCTTATCAGGATGTAAAGAGGAAGCTCCTTACTGACTGCAATCTACATACGGTGGTCAGTCTGCCAGCGGGTGTTTTTCTTCCGTACAGTGCCGTCAAAACATCGCTGATATTTTTCGATAAAACAAAGCGAACTAAAGATGTTTGGTTCTATGAAGTTTCGCTACATGAAGAAAAGAAGCTCACTAAAAAAGCCGGCATCACTGAAAAGCATTTTGAAGAACTATTGAAGCTCGCCAAAAAGCGGCCGGAAACAGAAAAAAGCTGGCTTGTTCCTGTCTCCAAGATTTTGGAGAGCGGGTGCAATTTATCTGCTGGTCATTACAACCCACATGGGCCAGAAGAAGTCAAACTTCGTGAGCCTGAAGAGTACGCCCTGGAGATCAAAGAGCTGCTTGCCCAGGCGATGAAGAGCGTTGATGAGTTGGTTGCGGAGCTTCAGTTAAAATGAGTAGTAAAAAACGAATTCGACGTGCTGGATCTATCTCTACTGAACTTGTAAAGAAGTCGAGGGAGGCTGCTCTTGCGGCAGTACAAATTTTCAATAATCCACAGATAACCTTCAAGTCTGAGTTATATATTGTTCTGATGGTAGTGGCCTGGACATACCTTCTACACGCACACTATCGACGTAAAAATATCGACTACCGGTATTTCAAAATTCGAAAAACAAAGCGTATTTATGATCGCACGAAATCGGGAGCCTATAAGCACTGGGAGCTTGAAAGATGCCTCAATGAAGAAAACTGTCCTTTGGATATTGATACGCGTAATAATTTGCGATTCTTAATCGGGATTCGTCATGAAATTGAACATCAGATGACTTCGAGAATCGACACGACGTTAAGCGCAAAATTTCAGGCTGCTTGTTTGAATTTTAATCGGTATATCAAAAGTCTTTTTGATGAAAAATATGCGATCGACCGCCATCTTAGTTTTAGTCTTCAATTTTCTGCCATTTCAAAAGCACAGGTCGATCAGCTTGATGGTGAAAATTTACCAGCGCATATTTCAGGATATATTACAGATTTTGAAAGTGAATTGTCCGACGATGAGTACAACAGTCAAGCATTTGCATATCGGGTTCTATTTGTTGCAAAGACTGCAAATCACAAGGGCCAGGCAGATACAGTAATTGAATTTGTAAAACCAGGCACCGAACTCGCACAGTCGGTTAATAAAACCTATGCATTAATAAAAGAAACCGAACGACCAAAACTTTTGCCGTCACAAGTTGTTTCGACCATGAACAAAGAGGGCTTCAGTCGTTTTAAGATGAGCGACCATTCAGATTTGTGGAGAGCGATGGCCGCGAAGGATCCATCAAAGGGCTTCGGAGTTCAGGTCGCAAAGACTTGGTATTGGTATGAGCGTTGGTTAGACGAAGTAAGGAAGCACTGTAATGAAAATAGAACCAAGTACAATGGCTAGGAATTGTCTATGAATTTATTCAGAGGAGAGGCATTGAAATATGCCAACCCAAATCGGTTACAAGTATTGAGAAATACGTTGAGAGCTGGGTATCCCACTGAATTTGTACATGGTGGCAATCCATATTTATTAGCCAAACTTGGTTTTTTTGACGCGGCAGTTGTCCATGTCGCATCCGACTTTAATTTCAATGGTCAGAGACATTTGAAGCATTTCATCTCATTTTCGGAGGACCGAAATACTGCTTTGTCCTACGCACATGGCAGTGGATCGACGGCAGAGTACAAAAATGAAGTTGAAGAACGACTCTATTATCATGATCTTACCGGTAGTTTATGGGGGGGAACGTTTAACTCGGAAATTTTAGATGAAGCTGATCATCTAATTGCTACTGTTGATATTTCCGGTGGAAAGCCGATTGATCCAAATCACGATATTGGTTTTATTAAGGAATACAATGAAGGTAAATCCAAAATTTTAGCGTTAAAGGCGTACGCATATTTTGAGCTACAAAAATCTCGCATGGGTCATCATGTCACTCAGGGTGTGTTGGATTCAGCGGAGAATTCGAGGCGTGACAAGGAATGGTTACTTTTGGTTCTCGATCTAATCCCAGATCAGCCAGATATCCCGGCTTCATCCAGCGGAATTGTAAAACACGGAGATCCGCTAACAATCGAAATATGTATCGACCCAATGAATTCATCCATTGGCAATGATGCTGGATTTATTTGAGCAGATTCACTTCATTAAAATAGTTGGTTAACTGTCGGCTACTTTAATTTACTCCGCTATGCCGAGAAATAGATTTCGAATTTTCGTCAGGTATTCTGCCTTCAGCGGCTTTTTCCCTTTTTCAAATCGGTTAATCTGTTCGGCCCGGGCTCCAATATGTCTTGCCAGCTTTGACTGCCCCCAGCCCCTTGCGTTGCGCTGGCCGACAGCCCATGATCTGAACTCGATGTCATCAATCTGTGGTGCTGAAGTGTCACCTCTGTGGCCCAACTGTACCAATGCCGCCTCAGGGAGTTTTCCAAAAACCTCACGAATTATGCCTTCCTGAACAAGAATTATGCCTTCTGAATCGAGGCTTCCAATTCGCATATATGTGATTAAACTCTCAATAATACTGTTTTTATTTGTATCTTCGGAATTCATTGATACTATATCGGCATAGGCTATGCCTTTCTTTAGGCATAGACAAATGGCGAGTTTATTGCACATATTTTGAACAAGAGTCTTGATGCCGATAAGTACATCAGGATTGCAGAAGGAGGAACAAGGTGACATTTATGAAAAAACATGATGAAAACCAGTCTCTAATGCAAACAGAACAACTGGCGAGTGCCAAAACTACTTCTATGTACACCCGTGTCCTCGAAAAGGCCTCTGCTGTCATTTCAGTAGCAACTACTGATGTGACAGACTTGTTTCGCAGCCGACGAGTCGTTGATTCAGATGTTGATAGTGCTTACCGCACAACCCATCTGGGGCAACTGAAGGGTAATTGGAACATCGTGGTTCCGAAGCATCCAAAACGCGCCCAAGCTAAGTAACCTGAGTGGAAGAGCTCAAAACTGGTAGTTTATTATTGGCTGCATTGTTTGGCCTTCCTGGTTTCGTATTTCTTCATATCCTTGCGAAATTTTGTTTTTCATCAGCACGTTTTTATGGCGGCAAGACTTTCCAAGTAATAGCCTCTTTTATTTTTTCGACCATTATCATTTATATTTTTGATAGCTCTTTGGTTCATCCGCACATTCCCGAGCTACTCCACATTTTGAATCCTTTCGGATTTCAACCGTCTGACGAGTACATCAAGTTTTTGACCGACACTCAGCTTAATCAGGGTCTGTTTGGCTACATCTTCTTAAATAAGAAACCTGTACAGCTTTCCTATCTTGTGGCGACACTGGTCTTTGTCGTATCTACATTTGCAGTTTTTTGTAGTATTGCAGTTGCCGTCGTCATTGGATTTCTGGAGTGGTATTCCAAATCAGACCTGTCAGATTTTTTTGTAGCAAGTTATCATTTTGCTTCTTTTATACTGAGGAAGTTTTGTTCGTTTTTTGTAACAGATAAAATGAGGAAAAGGCGTTTGCGACACTTGTTGGACGGAACCAAACAAGCAAATCGATTTGAATTTTTGAACGCAAAGCTTGGCTGGAAAAATTTCTTCTATTTAATTCCCATAAAAATAGTTGAAGGAATTTCGTTTCTAGTTTTCTTTATAGTGGTTTTAGTTTTGGCTTTTGGAATTCTGATTCTTTTATCGACCTTAAATTTGATCTCCGAGGGGATTTTATATATTTTCCATAAATGGCTGGATATGTTTCGTCATCCCTGTGAGAAAATTTTTGAGCCATATAAATTCAGTGCCAGGGTTGGCGTTCCATTAGTTGAAATTCTGTCCTCAGAAAATCGAATCAACAAAGGTAGATTGGTTGCATTTCAGCCAAAAAATTCAGAAGAATTATTGAGTGTTACTATTACGAATGTGATTCAGTACAATAAGGCGTCAGAGACTCCATTTTTTGATAGGTCAGACCGACATGTTTATGAGTTTCCCGACCGAAACTCCAGACTGACGATTGGCTCAGAGTCGATAAAAGATATTAACGTCGGACACATGCGGTACACGGACTTCGATTGGCAATTCAAAATTCTCGATGCCGGGTCCATAAGAAATCAGCTATGGTATTTGAAGTTGATTTTGGAACGTCATAAGGCCAGATTTGGGTTCGACAAGTTCAGCGCATGGATTGACAGTAGGTTCGCTCTATTGTTTTTTCTGGAGCTGTTACAGCTAATTGAAAACGCCTATTCATTTTTCTTTTATAAATATAAACTTCGTAAACTTGTTAATCAGTTGAGGTTCTACTTGCGGCCATATCGTCTGAACTTGAAGCAGACCTTTGCCGGGTTTACTCCGGATGAGCAGCAGGAAATTGCAAAGTCCAGGTCTGCTTTAGCCGCAGCATTGTGGAAAGTTAGAACGAAGATAAGAAACTGATGCCTTGTTGATGCCAGCCTCCTTGCTCCGAACCGCAATCCCCAGTACGATCAACACATTACGTGGACGGCTTTCCACCTCCACCAAATTTCTAGACGAACCACTCGATTTGAGTGGTTCGTAAGTATTTAATTTAGCTCAACTTTATTTTTGTGAAGGGTGTTCGCCTATCCATTGGTTAGGTCAGATGGTGGTGGGAATCGAACCACTTTTAGTCTTGTTCTTTAGGTCGGTTGAATTCTAAATATTGTTGAATAACTCATGTGCTCCCTCCATAAAAGCGTCACTCCTTCTAATCTTGAACGTCATATTGGTTTTTTTAGTAGATAAGATTCTATCAATTCTAAATAATCTCGCGTCTTGGCGTAGTTCATCCCAGCATAAGAAATACCAAACGGGAAATTCTAAGGCCAACATTTGAGGTTCAATTAATCGATCAGTGATTTCGTTCTTGGAGGATAAATATCTAATTTCAATTTTATTAAGATTAAAAAAACTATCTGTGAGGTCTGATAAAACGGATTGTCGAGGGGGTGAATAACTCCGAATTACATTTTCGGAGGCTATGTTACCTACTAATATTCGCTTTCTTATTTTGGAAATGACTTGTTGTTGTTCAATTGGAAATGCAGATGAAATTCGATTTTTTATCGAACGTACATTATCCACGAGTATCGGTGACTTGATGGATTCTGTTATTGCCAGTGAAACTAACAATGAAATTACTTCAGAATTATTTAAGTGTAAATTTCGGATCCCCCATCGACCAACAAGCGAAATCCCGCCGCCACGTCCTCTTTCGGACTCTATAGGAACTCCGGCCTCTTTGAGCTCTGCAAGATCTCTCATGAGAGTACGATAGCTAGTATTGAGGTGGTTGCAAAGTTTTTGACTTGTCCAGTAAGCCTCTGACCGAAGGCAATCTACAATCTGTTCTTGTCTTTCTTTTTTTTCTCTTAAGCTACCTTTTGCCATATTTTAATACTACCACACAAATATGCCAATTAGTGGCACATATTATCTTACAATCAAGTAAAGAGGAGAAAAGTACAATGATAAGCTCAATAAATTTTCCAAATCCCAGTATTATTTCAGTCAATAATATTGAGCTCGAGGTCTTTGAAGCTGGCCAACAAAACTTTGGAAAGCCGATTATACTTTGTCATGGCTGGCCAGAGCATGCTTTTTCATGGCGATTTCAAATCCCTGCATTAGTGGCGGCTGGCTATCATGTCATAGTTCCAAACCAGCGAGGTTATGGCAACTCATCCCGCCCAGCAGAAGTCGCAGCTTATGACATTGAACACTTGTCGGCCGATCTTGTTGGGCTCCTTGATCACTATGGATACGAAAAGGCCACTTTTGTGGGGCATGATTGGGGAGCGATGGTTGTCTGGGGATTAACGTTACTACATCCAGAGAGAGTTAGTGGAGTGATAAACTTAGCCTTGCCATACCAAGAGCGTGGGGAGAGGCCTTGGATCGAGTTAATGGAAGAATTCCTTGGAAGTGACTACTATTTTGTCCATTTCAATCGACAGCCAGGCGTCGCAGACGCAGTTTTGGAGGAAAATACCTCTCAGTTCCTTAGTAACATCTTCCGCAAGAATGTTCCTCCAGCGTCGTTTGGCAAGGGTATGATGATGATAAATCTTGCAAGATCGAGAACGCCACTTGGTGAGCCCATAATGAATGATAGCGAACTAGCTGTTTTCGTGTCTGCATTTAAGGCCTCAGGATTTACAAGCAGTATAAACTGGTACAGGAATCTTGACCGTAACTGGAATTTATTGGCAAACGTAAATCCAATTATCCGACAGCCAACACTTATGATCTATGGCAGTCGTGATTTAATTCCAAAGTCTAACAACCTTGCTGACTTTGTACCAAATGTGAAAGAAGTCAGTTTGGATTGTGGACACTGGATTCCTCAAGAAATGCCTGAGGAAACAAATAAAGCCATTTTAAACTGGTTAGAGACTATGAGAACGGCTTAAAAATTTTAAACAAGAACTGAGTGAACGCTTGCTCCGAGTCGCCGGTAAAAGGACCATTACCGCAGGTGGGTTGAGAAAAATCCGCTCTCGGGCGTAGTCTAGGTAATATTGATCTGCGGCCATCAGGGATCAACAAGTTGTACTTGTCACCATGTCGAGTGCTGCCTCAATTCCACTTTCTAAAATACGGTCAGACTCTTCTTTATCCGTTGCAACTCGTGCAAGTTGTATACTGCCGACGAGCTGGGCGTAAATGGCAATGGCCTTTCGTCGTTTTTTCGCAGGATCGCCTTCTTTGATTTGGTTAGAAAAAAGATCGAGCATTTTTTGAACCTTGTCGTTGAAAATATTGCGAGTTGCCTTTGTATGACGAGCAATTTCTGCCATTAAGGACGCTGCTGGACAGCTCTTCTCGCATTGATCTCTTTGTTTTGGCGAAAGATATTCGCGAATAGCATCTTCTATCGTGAAACCATTCTTAAGTGCTTCCGTAAAAGTTTGAATTTGTTTATCGAAAGTTGAGGCCAACACTTCTCGTACCAAGTCTTCCTTGGATTTAAAGTGAGCATAAAAGGCTCCATTTGTAAGGCCAGCGTCTTTCATGACTGCTGCTAATCCAACGGCCTCGATCCCGCCCTTACGGAATTGTTTGGAGGCAATATCAAGTATGTGTTGGCGGGTTTCTTCTTTATGCCCCTTTTCATATCGCATACGGGCTCCTTTCATCATTATATTATGACCACTATACCATGGCTACTTGGTTGATCAACTGTGAATAGGCCAAATCCAAGGCTGACCTTCATGCTTATCTCTAAATGAGACTGTATTTTTCATTTTTACAGACCTTTCGGTTATTAATTGCCTTTGTATTATAACCATACTATTATATTACAACTATAATATAACGAGGAGTATGGGACACTATGAGCCACAAAAAATTATTTGAAGCGGCAACTTTGGGGAAAATGAAATTAAAAAACAGAATTGTGATGGCGCCGCTGACGCGTTCGCGCGCGATCAATAATATTCCAAATGATCTTATGACTGAGTATTACTCGACCCGCGCTGGTGCGGGCCTGATCATAACTGAAGGCACATCTCCATCACCTAATGGACTTGGTTATGCGCGTATTCCTGGGATTTTTAATCAGGAGCAGGTGCAGGGTTGGAAAAAGGTGACAGACGCCGTTCACAAAAATGACGGACATATTTTTGTTCAGCTCATGCACACAGGACGCATTTCTCATTCTGCTAATATGCCGACTGACGCTAAAATACTTTCGGCTTCAGCGACACAGGCGCCAGGTAAAATGTGGACGGATGCTAAAGGTGAGCAAGAACATCCGGTCTCTATGGAAATGAATGTGACGGAAATTAAATCAACCATCCAAGAATATGCTCAATCAGCAAAACTTGCGATCGAGGCCGGATTCGATGGAGTCGAGATTCACGGAGCAAATGGATATTTGATTGAACAATTTCTTAATCCTGGGGCTAACAAAAGAAGTGATGATTATGGTGGTTCAAATGTGAACAGAATGCGCTTTGCACTTGAAGTGGCCGAGGCTGTGGTCAACGCCATCGGGGGAGATAGAGTTGGGATTCGACTTTCTCCGTATGGAGTTTTTAACGGTTCTGAAATCTTTGACGGGATCGAGCCGTTCTATGGTGAGCTTGCTCAAAAGCTATCAGATTTAAAACTTCTCTACATACATGTCGTGGATCACGGCTCGCTCGGGGCACCTGCTGTAAACTCGGAAGTGAAGCGTTTAATTCGTCAAAATTTCAAAGGGTCATACATTTTATCCGGAGGATATGATTCAGAGCGGGCAGAAACTGATTTAGTGGAAAACAAGGGGGATTTTGTGTCCTTTGGACGAGCATTTATTTCAAATCCAGATCTTGTATTAAAGCTTAAGCAAGGACTTCCGCTTCGTGAACCAGATCCATCGACGTTTTATACTCCTGGGCCAAAAGGTTACACGGATTATTAAGATTATAAAAATTCAAATCGAAAGGATTGATATATGAATAAAAAAATAATGGTTATAACAGGAGCGTCATCTGGAATTGGCTTAGCAACAGCCAAGCTATTCGCGAAAAATGGCTATACAGTGTATGGACTTTCTCGTCGCAAAATGAATGTAAATGAGTTTTTTGAAATCCAAGCTGATGTCAATGATGATGAATCAGTTAAAAAGGCTTTTGCTGAGATTATCGAGAAGAACGGGCGCATCGATGTCTTGATAAATAACGCCGGTTTTGCCATGGTTGGCGCCGCCGAAGAAAGTTCTATTTCACAAATTAAAACCATGTTTGAAACAAATTTTTTTGGCGCGATCCGTGCCACCAATGCAGCTCTGCCAATTATGAGAAAACAACGTTCAGGCCGAATTCTGCATACGAGTTCTATCTTGGGTTTTCTTCCCGGTCCTTATGTGACTTTCTATGGCGCCACAAAGCATGCGCTCGAAGGATATTCAGAAAGTCTTGATCACGAAGTTCGGTCTTTTGGCATTCGAAGTATTTTAATTGAGCCCAGCTTTATGAATACATCCATCAGCGCACATCAATCAGAGCCTGATCTGCCTATTCAAGATTACGCTAAAAAAAGAGAACAGATGGCGCAAATTATCTCCACTGGTGTTGCTGAATCGCCATCTCCGGATTTAGTTGCGGCAAAATTCTTAGAGGCTGTTGAAAGTTCTAAACCAAAGCTTCGCTATCCAGTCGGCAAAGATGCCGTAAGAACAGCTCCACTGAGACGATTTGCACCATCAGCACTATTTGATAAAATTTTTAGATCTACCTTCAAACTGGATTAAAAAGGATCTGTAGGCGCGCGTTCTTGTTTTTGCTTTGGAACCGAAGTTGGGCTGCGCGAGTGGCAGCCCAAGAAATTTAGGTGAGTTAGGATTTTAGGATTGCAGTTGGCGCTGGGATGAGTTTTTCAACATTTGGTCAGCATCTTTTTTAAAACTTGCAAAATCAATCTGCGGACCATGAAATATCGTACTCCAATGACGAACGTCCGCGGCAACGGCGAGCGCTTCATTCATTTCGCGATCGGTGGCTTCATATAATTTGGCGGCACTACGGTGAAAGTAAATGCAATATCCACAAGGAATTTGGGCCGCGACGCCAAGACCAATAAGTTCCTTCTGTTTTCCGTTTAATGCGGTAAAAGGATTGAGTTGTAGGCCTTTGAATTCGCTCCAGGCCCCAGCAAGTCCTTCTTTTGGAAAAAGCTGGAAAAATTTTGGAATCAAACCCAAAGTCTTCTTGATATCATCGTAAGCTTCTTCCGCAGTTTCGGGCTTAACCAAAAACATTTCTTCAGTGGGAGGACTGCTTTTAAAATTTTCCATCATATTTTTAACATACGCCATGATCTGATCAGCTTCTTTTCTGAATTCGCCTTCATTAAGCTGTAGCCCATTCAGCATCGTACTCCAGCGTCGAGTAATGGCCGCCATGAGGACCGCTTCAATTTGCTCTTGTCGAGTGGCACCATCTGCAAGAGTAGCCTTTTGTTCAAAGTAACTAATCATGTCGCAGGGAATCTGAGCTCCAACGCCAACAGCAATGAGCCCTTTTAGTTTTGTATCTAATGCAGTGTTAGTTCCAAAACGCATTACTTTTGCTTCGGCCCAGGCGCCTGGCAAACTTTGATCTGTAAAATTATTTATAAAAGTTGGAACGAAACCAAAAGTATCTTTTATGTCCTCTCGTGCAGTGTCTACTTCTTTCCACTTGGTAGAGAGGTTAACTTTCTGGCTTGTTTTATTTTGCGTGGTCTTTGTGTTCGTTGGCATCTTTACTCCTTATTGATTGTTGATTTATATTTTATAATCAACGAAAACATCAAAGGTTGTGCCAAGTCGGTGATTAGTGCTGATAGGTTTTGGGTTGAGCCTACGGTGAAAATTACCCTGACAGTAGAAGAATATACCCACCTAATTCATCTTTGCTGAAATTGAAAGATCCCCAGAACTGCGTTGCTAACTACCAAGCAGAAGCGGTTTTCTGGGATTCTTTGGGTAGTAAAATGCCGACAAGCTTGTTTTTTGGAGTTTTCTGCAAGTCTTTTTTAATCCAGTGAGTGACTGAGGTTTTCAGATCGTCACTCATTTCTGTCCTTATCTTACCAAGTAGATGTGGCTCAGCTATTATTGACAGCGATTCAAAACTCTTTTTGAGTTTTTCTTTTTCAAGAAATTGTGTGATTTCCCTTGCAAATTGAATCACCGCATCTTCGTGTGGATCGTGTCGCTTTGGCACAGAGTAATGTATAGATCCAATATGACCTATAGACTTGACCCCTTGCCCGGCTTGCTTTCTTATTAAGGCTCGTCTTTTTTCTCCTCCGAGTAGATTTGTCAGTGTTTTAAAAATCTTTAGCTGTTGTCTTTTTAATGTTTTGACGAAAATCCTCACCTCTTTTTGACTTGCAACAACGTACCAATGCACAACGACCTCCGGTTGATAAACATCTATCACCGAGCAAAATCTATACCGTCTTGATTTTATAAAATCGCTAAGGAGACAACCATTAGCATCATTTTATTGTTGGTGCTGATGGCTTATTTTATGCAATCGCGAATCGTATAATCGCAAGATGATTTGTGTTCTTGCGCAAAAAAGGAGAACCAAAAATGAAAACAGATTCACAAATTCAAACAGATATTATGAAAGAATTAAAATGGGACCCGAGTGTGACGCATGAACACATTGGAGTCGCTGTATCTGATGGAATTGTAACACTTTCTGGAACTATTCCCAGTTATATTGAGAAATCTGCGGCTGAGAAAGCTGCGCAGCGGGTCTCTGGTGTGAAAGTCGTTGTTGAAAAAATTGAGGTCAAATTACCCGGATCATATAAAAGAGACGATCAGGATATCGCCAAAGCCATTGTTAATCAATTTAAGTGGAATGTTCAGGTTCCCGATGATCTGGTAAAGGCTAGTGTTGAGGATGGCTGGGTTGAATTATCGGGCGAGGTTGAGTGGGATTATCAAAGAACAGCAACTGAAAGTTGTATTCGCGGTTTAACTGGAGTCAATGGAGTCTCAAATAATATAACGATCAAGGCTAAAAAAGTCCAACCTGACGTAGTGAAGCAAAAGATTGAAGAAGCACTCAAGCGAGAGGCTGAGCGTGAAGCTCGGCGCATTGCTGTTGATGTCCGAGGGAGCAAAGTCATCTTATCTGGCACAGTTCACTCATTTACTGAAATGAATGACGCAAAGTGGGCCGCATGGAGTGCACCGGGCGTTACAAGCATAGAAAACAACCTGCATATAACAAACTAAGAGAAAGAAGTGTTTTTTTCAAAGAGAGCCAAATTTTTTAATGTGGTATTAGTGGCCTTTTTTGCCACGTGGAGAAACAATGAAACATCCAGTAGAATATGATTTTCAAAAATCAGTTGCATTTATAACCGGAGCTTCAAGTGGCATAGGTAGGGCGACGGCACTTGCGTTTGGAAAAAATAATGCTCAGGTTGCAATTGCGGATGTCAACGAGGATGCTGGATTGCAAATCGTTGAAATAATCAGGGCATCTGGTGGGCAAGCCCAATTCACTAAGTGCGATGTTTCTCGTGATGACGAGGTTCAAAAAGCGATCCAAGAAACAGTAAAGAATTTTGGAAGTTTGGATTTCGCTTTTAACAATGCAGGCATTGAGGGTGAGCAAGCATTTACGCCAGAGTGCTCAGTAGAAAATTGGAATCGAGTCATTGATATCAATCTGAAAGGTGTTTGGCTTTGCATGAAATATCAAATACCGCAAATGCTTAAGCAAGGGCGTGGCTCTATTGTTAATTGCTCTTCCATTGCTGGCCTCATTGGTTTTCCCGGAAGCCCTGCTTATGTCGCTAGTAAGCATGGTGTGATCGGATTAACAAAAACAGCGGCCCTTGAGTACGCTAAACAAAATATTAGGGTCAATGCAATTTGCCCAGGAGTTATTCAAACTCCAATGGTCGAACGCTTCGTTCACAGTGAAGCTCAAGTCAAAAAACAATTGGTAGAGAGCGAGCCTATTGGTCGAGTTGGTGAGCCCGATGAAATTGCAGCAGCGGCACTCTGGCTGTGTTCAGACAGCTCTTCATTCATTACTGGTCATCCTATGGTCGTTGATGGAGGTTGGATCGCACAATAGGAAGGGAAATCTTTTTTTTGCCAATTTGTCTCAGGCGTCGCACAAAAAGTCTCAAACTTTTTTCATTTAGGCTCTGCCTTCAATCCGCAATTTAATGTGAAAGAGTGTGAAGATTGAAATTTCTTCATATTTAAATGCTTCAACTATATTTAATCAATATATCAATGTTTTTGCGCTTCATCATACGATGATTGGCACCAGCTTTGCTCAAGAGGGAGACAACAACTATGTTCTCAAGTTTGGTCTGAGGATTGGATCATTATTCTCAAAAAGGTGAGTATATGATTTTAAATTCTTTAGATCGGTTAAAATTGCATGAAGAGACGCCCCTTGAAGTCGATAAAATGTTCCAAGAACTTATTGAGGGTGTCACCGAATCGATCCTGATTATTGGGCCAGGTGGAAAAATTGAACACGTCAACGAGTGCGCAGAAGAAATGTTTGGTTATTCGAATGGTGAACTTATTGACCAAACAATAGAAGTTCTACTGCCGGAGCGTTTCAGGAATTCGCATGTCCATCAGCGCCAACAATACATCGATCACCCCATAGCCCGACCGATGGGGCGCAATAAAGCGCTATATGGACGACGGAAGTGTGGAGAAGAATTTGCTATCGATATTTCGCTAACGCCGCTAGAAACGAACCGTGGTTTTGTTACGACTGCATTTATTCGCGATGTCAGTGCATTCAAAAAGATTGAAATGCAGCAGCGTTTACTTGCAGATGCGAGTGCGGTTCTTGCTGAAACTGTTGATTACGACGATCGAATTAATCGCCTGGCGTCTGTTGCCATACCGAGTTTTTGTGACATCTGCATTGTTCAGGTTTTCGAAGGTTCTCGCTTGGTGACAAGGGCCATCGCTGGCGTCGACACAGAATTACTCAATTCTGTGTTGCAAGGTCGCAGTATTTCTTCTCTATATCTTGATGAAAGTTTCGGTACGGATGAGGTTTTAAAATGCTTTCAAATTCAATCTTATATCACAGCTCCAATGCAAGCACGGGGAAAGCGTATGGGGGTCATACTGTTCGCTCACAAAAGACCAAAAAAATACTCTGCTCAGGATTTGGCTTTTGCAGAGCTTTTTGCTGGTCGATCTTCCATAAACATCGACAATGGATGGCTTTATTCTGAAGCAAAAAAGCAGTTCGCCTTCGTGAAGAGGTTCTTGCAGTTGTTGCTCATGACCTCAAAAATCCGCTTGGTGTTATTAAGGGCTTTAATGAAATTCTTAGCGATGATTGCGGCGAAATGGACAAATACAAACACCTGGCAAACGACGCTATTGCTCGATCGGTTCATCAGATGGAACGTTTGATCAGTGATCTTTTGGATTTTGCAAAAATTCAATCCGGTACTCTCACAATTGAAAAAAGTTTCAAAAGCATATCTTCGCTTGTCTTGGGAAGTGTTGAGCTAGCCCGACATCACGCTAAACAGAAAAAAATCCACATTCGAACTGAAATTCAACCCAATTTACCGGAGTTGAATTGTGATGGTGATCGAATTATTCAAGTTCTTTCGAATCTTCTCAGTAACGCCATTAAGTTTTCTTCTGAAATGGGAGTGGTGAAAATTTCGGTTTCAGTCAATGACGGGAGCATTTTTTTCTCGGTTAAAGATGATGGGCCTGGAATTTCTGAAGAAAATCTACCGCATGTGTTTTGCAGATTTTGGCAAGAGAAAAAAACTGCGAAACTGGGGACGGGATTGGGTTTGTCGATCGCAAAGGGTATTGTTGAGTCACACGGAGGTCGAATTGGAGTTGAAAGTCAGCAAGGAGAAGGTGCCACTTTTTATTTCACACTTCCTAATGGTGAAGTGACACATTCAGATTCTAAGAAAAACTTAGAATCTGAAATTCAATTGGAGTTCAATTGTTGATGAAACCATACGTTTTTACGTTCACTCCTAGTCCAACTCTTGATTTGGGTGGAATTGTTGAACAAATAAAACCCAACGAAAAGAGCTACGTTCATGATCAAACCAAATCACCCGGTGGAAATGGAGTCAATGCGGCACGAATATTAACACGATTGCGAATTCCAACCGTGGCCAGTGGATTTATTGGTGGCAGTGTTGGAGAAGAGATTAAATTTCTATTGAATCAAGAGAACGTAAAAAATGAGTTTGTTTCAATCAAGGGACATTCACGTATATGTGTCGCGGTCTCAAATCGAAAGGACCACCAGCAAACTCGTTTGACTTTCCCCGGTCCCGAGATTTTATCAAGTGAAAAACTGACCTTATTCAAATTGATTGAAAAAAATAACGGTATTGAGATTTTGATCATCGGAGGATCTTTGCCCGATGGATTTCGAATTTCAGATGTCAAAAAGATTATGAGGATTTCCCAGAAAAGAAACATTCCATGTATTGTTGATTGTCCAGGAAAGATTTTACGGGAACTGCTTCTTGAACGACCTCACTTTATCAAACCAAATCTTGCGGAGTTTCATGAGATCACTGATTCAAAAGTGAAAAGCATTCGATCGGTTCACTGGAAGGCAAAAAAATTACTAACGAAAGTTCCCTACGTGTGTATTTCTTCAGTTGAAGGAGGTGCTTTGTTGGTGACAAAAAACGGAGCATACTTTGGGCGCATTCCTAGAGTAAAAGTTAAGTCCACTGTTGGTGCTGGTGATTCTATGGTTGGAGCAATGGCGGCGCAATTTTTCCTGAAAAATAAATCTGATCATGATATTTTACGATGGGGCCTTGCCGCGGCAGCAGCAACCTTATCTCATCCAGGCACGGCATTTGGAACCGGGCAAGAGATCCAAAATCTGTACAAGAAGACAAGGGTTGAGTCCCTCCGATAATGCTGCCGAAAGCGTTTTTCAAAATTGTGCAACATAAATAATCGCATTTCAAAAATTGAACCTACGAATTTCATAAGATTTCATGCGGATGTCCTCGATAGCTATTTTATAATCGACCACTGATTTTTCCATAGCACAACACTGCTTCAGCACCAGTTCACAAAAAATCGTGTGGGCCTTATTGAATGTGGTTTTTAGTTTTTTCATGGAACCACCTTTCTTGATTTATTATCGGCTAGCCAGGTCTAATATTTCAATACTATCAATTGAAGTATTAATATATAATACTATCTATATTAGGGGGTAAGACGATGTCAGGAACAGCTACTTTGGTGACTACATTAAAAAGCAATCTCAAATCCAGAGGCATAACGTACAAGGCCCTAGGTTTAAAATGGCAATTATCCGAAGCTTCGGTGAAGCGAATCATGAGTGAAAAAGATTTAACTTTAGAACGTATCGAGCAAGCGTGTGAATTGATGAGCATCAGTTTTTCTGAATTAATTAAATTGTCCCCATTTGATCTGGAAACCACGGACCAAACGATATCCCCGGCGCATGAGATGGAATTTTCCAAAGACTTGCGACTTTATCATTTTTGGAAATTACTGGGTGATGGTCTTGGGATAAGGCAAATCGAAAAAAAATATATTATTACGAGTTCAGAAATTCAAAAATTGTTATTAAAACTGGATCATTTGGGTTTAATCGAATTGCATTCAAATAATAAAATCAAATTTCTATCTGGCAACCGCACGCGCTTGGGAAAAGACGGTCCATTAGGCAAAATTTTAATAAGAGAGGCAAAAACAAATTTTTTAAACCATTCTTTTAAAAATATCACGCAAGAGCATTTTCGTTTCGTTTTGTACCGTTTAAGCCCATCTAGTGCCATTCGCTATAAAGCTAAAATTGATAAACTTATAAATGAAATGAAAATCGAAAGTGAAGTTGAGTCAAAGAATTCGGATAGCATCGAATTCGGTTTGTTGGCTGCTTTACGACCTTGGGAATCACCATTTAGGCAGTCTATCAAAGCGAAGACTTAAGATATGGCCAGAAGTTATAACCATGCAGATGCAACAAGATAAGGAATCACAATGTAAAGCGAGGTGTCGCGCACTAAGTAGTACGCGACCACAAGGGAAAATAAGCGCCAGCCATAGCGTTTGAATGAAGCCCTGAGCCCATCGTTCTTAATACTAAGAGCCATTTCCTTCATTTGTTTCATAACTTTTCCTTTCCAAATTTCTACTTTTGCCATTTCTTTTCAATCAAGGCACCGTATTTGGGATCGCAGCGTTTAAAATTATCGATGTTGGGTTTGATGATTGACTCGGGAAGACCTTTCATCGTCGCGGCAATAACTGAAGTCATTCGCTCTTGTTCTTCAGAAGACAGCAAGCGAAATAAATCGCCAGCTTGGGTGTACTCGTCATTGCCTGCGTGCTGATTGTGTCGATCGATAGCTCCAATGATTCTAAGCGGTGGCTCTGCAAAATTCTCATCTTGCACAGGGCCTTCGAAACCGTTGGGTTCGTAGTTGTCTTTTGAAATCGTGTTGCCATCAAAGCGCATGGCCCCATCAAATTGATAGTTGGCCACTGAATTTTTAGGTCGATTCACGGGAAGCTGCTGATAGTTGGTTCCGATGCGATAGCGATGAGCATCGGGATATGCAAACAATCGAGCTTGCAGCATCTTATCCGGAGACGCGCCAATTCCGGGTGGCAAATTGGCTGGAGAAAAGGCCGACTGCTCCACTTCAGCAAAATAATTCAGAGGATTACGATTGAGTTCGAGAATACCAACATCAATCAATGGATAATCCTTGTGTGGCCAAACTTTGGTGAGATCAAAAGGATTCAAGTGATAAGAGTCCGCATCCAACTCGGGCATGATTTGCACTTGCATTTTCCATCTTGGATAGTCGCCGCGCTCAATGGCGTCAAACAAATCGCGACCTGCGTAATCGGGATCTGTTCCTGCTAACTCAGCGGCTTTTTCGGGTGATAGATTTTTAATTCCTTGCATTGATTTCATATGAAACTTCACCCAAAATCTTTCACCATTTTTATTCCAAAATGAAAAAGTATGAGATCCAAATCCGTGCATAAAACGATAACCATCCGGCAATCCACGATCACTGAACAATGTCGTGATCTGATGAAGCGCTTCCGGAGCCTTGGCCCAGTAATCCCACATGCGACGCGCGATTTTATAACCTGTTTGTGGATCTCTTTTTTGTGAATGAATAAAGTCAGGAAATTTCAAAGGATCTCGTTCAAAAAACACAGGCGTATTGTTACCGACAATATCCCAAATACCTTCCTCGGTGTAAAATTTGATCGCGAATCCTCGCGGGTCTCTTTCGGTATCTGCAGAGCCTTTTTCGCCGGCGACAGTTGAAAAGCGAATAAAAATATCTGTGGTTTTTTTAACGCTAGAAAAAACTGAGGCTCGAGAATATTTTGTAATATCGTTGGTCACCGTAAAAGTTCCGTATGCCCCGGAACCTTTAGCATGAACAACTCGTTCGGGCACTCGTTCACGATTGAAGTGCGCCAGTTTTTCGATCAAATGCATATCTTGAATCAAAACGGGGCCGCGGGGACCCGCTGTTAAAGAATGCTGATTTTCGCTGACGGGATGGCCCCCAGCAGTAGTGAGTGTTTTTTTAGACATGGTTTTTCCTTTCATTGTTATAATTAAGTTTTAAAAAAGACATCCAAGCTTTAAATTTTCCAAGAGAGGTGGCGGGGATCTGAGACTGTAAAAGAATGAGAGCTTCTTGACGCCCAAACATCTGAGCAAAAAGAATCGCAGTTTGCCCCTTTTCATTTTTTAATTCAGGATTAGCTCCTGCTGACAAGAGTAGACTTATAATATTGGTATGGCCTTTAAAGCAAACGCCCATTAAAACTGAATTGCCACCAAAGTCTGTGTCATTGGGGTTGGCTCCCCACGACAAAAATGTTTTCACCAAATCTGTATGTCCATGATAGGCAGCTAACATCAGTACTGAGTATCCACGAGAATTGACCAATGCCAAAACCTCCTGTCGTGTTGTTGCTGGCAGAGTTGTAAAAAAATTCTCATCACCTTTGCGTGCGGCGATAAAGGCTTTATCCTCGAGGGTGGGTTCTTGATTGATATAGTCACTGTACTTTCGCATCTCTACGCTCCGTTGTTATGTATATCTTCGGACGGTTTTCGATTTTCAGCCAATACTTGATTCCTTTTGCTTAATAGGTTAAACCTATTAATAATGAGTATTAATATAAGCATTAGACAAATCGAGTACTTGCTCGCCCTTAAAAAGCATGGTGGGTTCAATGCGGCCGCGAAGGCGTGCTATGTGTCGCAACCCGCGTTAAGTGAAGCGATTCAAAAATTTGAATCCGAAATGGGAGCGAAGCTCTTTGATCGTAGTAAAACTCCGATTCAAATCACCGAAGTTGGTGAAGCACTTCTCAATCAAGCCCAGAATATTCTGACAGAATGTGAGCGGCTGGTTGAGATTGCTGATACATGGAATGATCAGGTTCGAGGTACTTTAAAAATAGGGCTAATTCCCACTCTTGCGCCATCTGTGATTCCATTGTTTCTAAAATCATTTCGAAAAAAATATCCTTTAGTGAAAATTGAAATCACCGAGAGTGGAACAGAACAGCTATTAAAACAATTGGAAGCCGGTGATCTGGATTGCGCCATATTGTCGACTCCGCCATCGGCCCCTGGGTATTTGATCGAAAAGCCATTATTCTATGAAGGTTTTCTGATTTACGCGGGTAAAGGCAATGATCTGCTCAATGCTGAGGTCGTGAGCTTTCCTGATTTGCAAGATCAGAATCTTATTTTGATGGATGATTCGCATTGTATTCGAGACCAAATTTTAACGATCTGTGAAAGGCAAAAAGATAAATCCAAAAAAACCACTGTTCAAGGCGGCATCCAAACTCTGCTTACCGTCGTGGATGAAGAAAATGGTTTCACCCTTGTTCCCGAGTTGCTCGCGATGAATATCAAAAAAAATCAACTTCGTCCGATCAGAGCTTCAAATTACCGTCGAAAAATCGGAATTCTTTTTCGAAAATCTCACCTCAAAGAGCGTTTGATCAGTATTTTATCCAGTGAAATCCTTGAAAATCTACCAGAAAATATTCCAACCAAATTGAATCAACGTATTCAAGTGGTTGACCCTGACAAGCATCGATTCTAAAATTTACCATCAGTATTGAGTGTGGATATCAGTCGAACGTCCAGGTTATTTTAATGAAAACGGACATATGTTTTATTTTGAAACACTCCAGAATTTCCTAAAGACCAGGATTTATTCAATTTATGGAAAACTGCGATATACTTATCACATGCGAATTTTTTTCTTATTAGTATTTCTTCTTTTGTCATCATGCACACAAAATGGAGGATACGCTCCTTCTTTAAGTGGTGACATTACTGCTCCACCGGATGCTCTGATGAGTTTGTCCGCGACGGCTGGTGACTCATCTATAACTTTAAATTGGCTGGCGCCCGATTCCGGAGCTTTAGCAAGTACCTACACTGTCATGAGATCCCAAGTATCTGGAAGTGGATATTTAAATGTTGGCGCTTGTGTACAGGTGGCAACCTTATCTTGTACAGATTCATCAGCATTAAATGGAACAACTTATTACTACATTGTACGAGCAAATAATATTTTAGGATCCAGTCCAAATTCAAATGAAGTTTCAGCAACTCCAACTAACGCCACGTCTGCTCCGGGAAGTATTTATTATTCGAACTCGTCACCGACTTATATTTTCAACGCAGCCATCACAGCGAATACTCCTAATACAATTGGCGGAGGCCCCATTTTATCCTGGTCCATTAGCCCCAGTCTTTCAGCGGCAACAGGCTTAGATTTCAGCACATCAACGGGTGTCATCAGCGGAACTCCGACGATCATGAGTGACCCTGGAGTCAATTACACAATAACAGCTACCAATTCTTACGGCACATCTACTGTGAACATGGTCATCCGGGTCAGTGTGGCCGGAGTTGCTCCGACAATTTCCTATTCGGGTACATACACATATCAAGCTGGCCAAGCACTTTCATCGCCAATTACTCCGACATTGGGTGGAGGGACTCCGACGTCATGTTTATCTTCGCCAGCGTTACCAACGGGTCTCGTGTTAAACTCTACAACTTGTGTCATTTCAGGGACTCCGACGGCAACTGCGGCTCAACAACTATTTACAATAACGGCGAGCAATAGTGCGGGCAGTGCAAATGCGACTGTTAATGTTGGAGTCTTGGCCGCGGGCGCAAATAATATCGTTATTCTTGGAGTAGGTAATTTTACAACAGCAGCTTGTGCGGTATTTAATTTAACGACTCGTGATGCATTTGGAAATTCAACTGATGTTTCTGCGAACACGACATTTAATTTATCAGGTGCTGGATCGAATGGTGATTTCTACAGCGACTCAGGTTGTACATCTTCGATTTCCAGTGTTGATATTGCTAGTGGCAATTCCAGTATCGCATTTTATTACCGCAAAACGACGACAGGATCGACATCGCTATTGGCTACACTTTCTTCACCGGTAAATCCAGCATTAGGTAGCGCAAGCCGAAACGTCACTGTTGCCGCCAGCACACCAGCAAAATACGGAGTGGTGGTCGCCGCAACAGGTACGACAATTTCTTGTAATCTTGTTACGATTAATGTTTTGGATTCAAGTGACAATGCCGTTAACGCGACTTCAGGGTTGACCGTAGGTTTAAGCGGGACAGGTTCCGCGGTATTTTATAGTGATGCTGGATGCAGCGCTTCGGTATCGAATTTATCGATATCAGCCGGCTCGAATTCGGGTACACGTTATATGAGAAAAACATCAGTCGGCACTTCAACTTTGACCGCGTCTTCAGTTGGAATGGCTAGTGGTACAGGATCAATTACAATATCAGTAGCTCCTGCTCAAAGAGTTGTATTTAGCACTGTGGCTACGGTTCCTTATGCGTCTTCAACTTGCCAAGCTTATACGCTGCAAAGTCGTGACTCGTTAAGTAACAATGCGTCTGCGGTTTCTGCAGATACGACGGTCAATTTATCCGGTGTTTCAGATGGAAGTTTTTATTCTAATGCGACTTGTACTGCGGGTAATGAAATTACCAGTGCAACTATTACCAACGGCACCTCTTCTCGTGTTGTGTATTATTTAAAACCAACGTCAACAGCAGCTGTTCCAGGATCTAATATTGTATTGACCGCAGCAGTCACGGGATGGACCCCTGATGCGACAACATCAGTAAGTGTTTCAAGTGGAACTGCAATTAATTTAAGAACAGCAAATGCAGCTGTGGGAATTGCAGTTTCAACGGCAACAGCAGTAGCCACTGCGAGTAAGTGCTTGTTGACGACTGTGCGTGCTCAAGATGAACTCAACGTTCTAGTACCCGCAGCTAATATCGGATCAAGTATTACTGCTGATCTTTCAGGCGGCGGAGCGGGAGCACAATTTTGGAGTAATTCGAGTTGCACGACTCCAATTACGGCCGTAACGATCAACGCCGGTGCAAATACTGGAAATTTTTATTACAGCAGCACATCGACGACTTCGGTGGTTCCAATTACATGGACCAATGGTGGTTTGAGCGGTACAGGTTCATCGCGAAATGTCACAGTAACAAGTGGAGTTCCTTCAAGAATGACATGGACGACAACATCATCTAATTTTAATATCAATTCATGTCGGACGTACACTTTCAACGTGCGTGATCCCAACACGGTGACCGCGATTGGAACAACCGTAAGCTCTGCGACTGATTTTGACCTAACAGATGGATCGGACGGAATTTTCTATTCAACTGCGGGTTGTTCTAACCCAATATCAACAGTGCAAGTTGCTAGCGGTGCACAGGCGGCTACTTTTTATTATCGTAAAGCAACGGCGACTCCTCCGGCGGCGACAATTTCTGTGGCGCTGCAATCACCAGTGAATCCGCCAATTACGACTCTGACTCAAGCGTTAACTGTAACTAATCCAACTCCAGTTCCGGATAATATTCTGATTAGTGCTGCGCCGTCTTCAAGTTTAGTGGCAACTCAATCATGCAGTTTGTTGACTCTACAAAGTCGTAACGGCACAACTCCGACCAATGTGACTTCAAATTCCACGTACACGTTATCTGGAACAAATGGTGCTAATTTCTATTATGACAGCGGTTGCACGGCTGTGGCTTCACCAACTTCACTTACTATTTTAAATGCGACAAATTCTATTAGCGGTTTATATGTTAAAACAGCAAATGTTGGAAGTGTCACAATCAGTGGTACAGGTTCACTGACGGTGAATGACCTGGTGTTGAGTTATAGCGCTCCGCCACCGACATTGCTGACTCTTTCAGGACCAATTCTAATGAACGCTGGAAGTACTTGTGGAAACTATACCATTACGACACAAGATGCTGCAGGAATTGATCGAAATGTCTCGGCAAATACGGATATTACAGTCGCTAGTACAGGTGCTGCTGTCGTTCAATTCTATTCTGACGCTGCTTGTACAACAGCCTTGCCAAGCAACCAAGTCACCGTCAATTCAGGATCCAGTACGGCCAACTTTTACGCTAAAGGAAATAGTGCGGGCTCGGCAGAAATACAAGTCAGTGGTACGGGATTAACTTCGGCTACGTATTCTGTGACGATTCAGTAGAGTGAAATTATAAATTAAATTTTCGAGCTCAACTGATCAGCTTTTTTTATTTCGAATGCCGGGCTTTGCAAGAATTTCGATATAAACGCTATTCACATTCGTTGCTGCGATTTTGTCGACCTGTTTTCCGATCTCTGACACGTGTGTTACAACTGCGGAGTCTGCGTCTGGGCCGCATTTGCAATCAAAATCCCAAAAGTCGACGCCAGCAGGAAATGCTTTACGGCGTTCGCGTGCGATATATTTATTGATTTCCTGTTTTACTAATTCAACCTGTCGGTCTGGTTTATGAGTAGGCGATGTGAGACTAAAATTTTTTTTCATACTGTATGCTACTGCTTAGGTGCGTTCAGCGCAATCGCCTTCATTGAATCCGTCAAATCATATTTGATTGCAGTCCAAACTAACTAAGAAGAAGCCTCAAATTCATGAAGCTCCCACTGCAAAATTATTTTTTTAAACAAGTTAAGGGTGTTTTTGAGTGACCATTTCCTGAACCAAGATCTACGTAATTGTAAAAACCGTTGGTAAGGTTTTTTGAAACACCAACACTGATTTCGTCGGCAGTTGTTCCAGCTTTAATAATGCTATATCCATTGGGTGCTATAAAAGAACGTATGTACTCAAAACCCCACTCTTCGACATTTTCTGCTAATGGACCAAAAATAGACTTAGAATCTGCTTTTGCTATTTGATTCTTAGCCCAGTAGACAATTTTTCCCTGAGTATTGAGTCTTAGTGAAACAACATGCATTTCATTTTGAATTTGAGTCCAACAATCAACCTCGACTGTATTAAGTCGGGCAGAAGAGATAGAGGATATTAGAGACAGACCTAATATTACCGAAATTGATTTCGCAGTTAATAAAGACAATATTTTTTTCATAAGCTCTCCTTGTTTAAATTAATTACACTTTTTATAAATTTTTCCAAGAATAGCGTTCTCTCGCCACCAGCGAGAAATAAACCATCTATAGAAATCACTTAGATTGTGTATGCGAGAATCAGTCCATAAGTTGACCTAGGTCCTGTTCAGCATTCGAAGTTTTGGACTTGCGACAAAAGTGGGTGAATGGTGAAATTAAATTCAAATATATTTACTTAAATAAAGCGAAAGGTGCTTTGAATGACAAAGTTTTTATTAACATTTATCTTTGTGTTTTCTTCTCTTGTTGTAACTCAGGTAAAGGCGTCGGATAAAATCTCAAAAAGCGAGATGGCTGCCTATATGGCAGGATGTAGAAAAGGCTTAAGCCAAGCGAATTCAAATTGGGATCGTAAGGATATTGAAATGCTCTGTAGTGATCCTTACTTAACTGGAAAGCCAAATGAATCAGCTAAAGACAAGGCCCGTCGCATGCGTTTAATTAACCAAACGAATGAGGCTAAAGTAAAAATGATGTCTAAGCTTATTCATTCAAAAGATGACATCAAACCATGTTTTGACGCGATCTTGGAAAATGATCCGGGCAAAGATTTAAAAGATGTTAAGATGCTTTGCATGAATCCCTATTTGACGTCTTCACCAAATGAATCATCTGAAGATCAAGATCGTCGTTTGAGGCTTATCAAAGAATCTGAAGCTGATAAAGAAAGAGCACTTGAAAAATTTGTTGTACCTGCTGGCGGCGGAAGTAAAAAAGAAAATGGATCGGCCACTTCTAGATAAAATTTATCTGTAATTTTTCGCTATGTTTCTATTCATGTGCGAGTCTAAATGTATAAAGGAAATTACTTATGAAATCTTACTATCATGCACATGAATTGGCCTATCAGCAGATAAAATCTAAAGGTTATGTGGGCTGGGGAAATGCGAAAAGTTTAGCTGAGCTTGGAGATGCAAAAACCAATGAATACTTAGATCAAAAAATTAAAAAATATTTTACAAATACAGAAAATAAATCAGCACTAGATCTAGGATGCGGAACTGGAACCACGGCATTTGCTTTAGCAAAAAGTGGATTCAAGACAGTTGGCGTAGATATTTCAGAGACAGCGATTGAAATGGGTCGAGACTTAGCCCATCAACAAAATATAGAAATTCAATTTATTACGGGCGATGTTTTAGACTTAAAAGCACAGAATCAAAAATTCGATTTGATTTATGATAGTCACTTTCTTCATTGCATTGTATTTGAGAAAGATCGGAAAAAAGTTTTTAGTGAAATTAAAAGTGTTCTTAAACCAGGTGGCGTATTTATTTTGGATACGATGGTTGTGCCAAATGCTGAAGTTGATCTTTCTAAAATGTTTGAATCTTTACGTTTCGATCAGGATTTTATCTTGTGGCATAAATCAAAGCCATCCACAGACAGAGGTATTGTAGAAATAGAAGGACAGCACTGGTGTGCTCAGCGAAGAATTTATCCAGCTGAAAAAATAATGGATGAAATTGTTGCTGCGGGTTTTAAAATTCACGAAAAGCAGATTGATGACCAGCAGAATGAACCTTCGATGTTGCGTATGGTGCTATTTTGATTCCAAGATCATTTCAAATTCTTCGTAAGACCTCTTAACACCTAAATATGTGATAGAGACCGTTTCTTCAGGGCTAATTTGTTCGTCGAAACTTTTATATGTAAATAGCGCCACAGATTTATTTACAGACTCTGTGCTTTTGGGAATAAATGCCGGAAAATATCCATTTTTAATAAGTACATAGTCCGATAAAACTCGAGCAAGACGACCATTCTTATCTGCTATGGGGTGAATGGACACGACAGCTTGTCGAATATAGGCCGCAAGGATAATGGGATGAAGTTTAAAAGGATTTTCATTTATCCAAGACAAAACTTGCTCCATCAACGCGACCTTAGCGACGCCAGCTAAAAAGCTATTATCCGGATTTAAAAAGGGTTTTTTTGTTAGAGGATCGATTGAATACATAAAATTAATATCATTTCGACCTAATATCCCCATTGGCCAAGGCAAATGAGTTGTTTTTCCGCTCAACAATCCAATAATCATTTGTAAATCTGAAACTTTCATTACGTTTGATTTCAGAATCATTTGATTTAAGTAATCATAAGTAAGATGCCAACCCATAATATCGATATCAGATTCAATATTCTGTCGATCTATTTGTGGTGCTCTTTTCTCGTTTAGCTTCTGAGCTAATTTTTTTGATTTTTTAAGAATAGTTTTCCAATCGCCATACTGAGCTTTAAGTTTTTCGATTCTTGAAATTTGATTCTTTAATAATTCACTAAATTGCGGATTCAGCTTTCTTTGAAGCAAATAGGAATATCTGCGATTTAATTTTGCTGCGTAGTCCGGCTGATTAACAATTGAAACAGCCTGATTGCTTTGACCAGATTGGATGGATTTTTTATACATTTCCATTTTCTGTTTAAATGTCCACATATAGTCAGGACCGACAGGTTCATTTAAAATTTCATTATACATTTTTGCAATAATTTTATTGTCTGGGTGTGATGAGGGATCAAAAAGCTGAAAACAAATTTTTCCATAAGCTGTTTGAACTAATAAAATACTGATTAAAAATAGAATTCTCATGGTTTCCTGTTTTAGAAAAATTAATGATTTCGTAACTAGAGCCTAAGAAATGCAATCACTAAGCCGATGAATCTCGGCTATAGGCTTTAAAATGATTATTAAAATGAAATCATTCGATTTAAGTTTTAAAGACAAAAAAAGGTAACCAGTGAAAGTTTCAATTAATGTCTCAAAAGTAGATCATAGAGAGTCCAACGTTCTAAAAACATATTTAAAAGCTTTATATTCGATATGATGTCAAAATGTAGTTATAAATGTATGTACAAATCGAATACATTAAGATATGATGATGTTAGTGAAAACAACTTTGATAGACATCGACGAAAATAATGAGAAAAAGCTTCAAAAGCATGGATTAACGATTGAGCAAATAAAAAAGTTTTTTCAATCTAATCCAAGCTATAGAAGAGACGATGTGCATTCAGAAGGTAAAGAGAGATTTATGGCCTTTGGCCCGTTTGAAGAGGGATTCATGTTTGTCGCTTTTACTTACCGAGTAAAAGGAAAGAAACTTTACTATCGACCAATTTCAGCTCGAATGGCCAGAGCGAAAGAGATAAGGAAACTATATGAAAGCATTAAAAACTAAAAAGAAGATTAAATCAGAAGTTGATCCATTAGACAGAGATCTAAGTAGTTTATTGACTGAAAAGGCCGAATGGAAGCCATTAGACAGCTTCTATGCGACGGAATTTCAAAAAAAGGATAAGACCCTAACAATCAGATTATCTGACGATTTGATGGAGCTTGTGCGAAAATCGGCGAAGAAACAAAACATAGATATTCAAAAATTAGTGCGAAAAATTCTCATGGAGAGCTTAGCCAAAACAGCTTAAATGTGTCGCCGATTTTGGCAGAAGTAAATCGAATTGCAACGCATTCAAATTACTTGCGGCGTGGTTTTTCAAAAATGCTCATGCAAAATATTTGTAACGAGCTTTCTGATCTCGGAGTTGAAAAATTATTTTTAAAAGTCGAAGACGTTCGAAAAGCAGCTGTTGATTTTTACGAGGACTTCGGATTTGTGAGAAACTCCAGTAAAACACAAACATGGATTTCGTTGTATTTTTAAAATTATAAAAAACAATTTGAAAGAATTCATAAACATGGCTAGAAAATAAGAATGCATATGTATAATCCTCAACGATACAAATCGGTCGATATAAATGAAGTCTTCGATTTGATGGACAGAAACTCCTTTGCAACTATCATCACTGTTGTCGGCGGCACGCCTTGTGTAACCCACTTGCCACTGACGCCAAAAAAAGTTGGCGATAGAATTGAACTCATCGGTCATTTTGCACGAGCTAATCCACATTGGAAGTCATTTGCAAATTCTGAAGCGACTGTGATTTTCCATGGGTCGCATACTTACGTCACGCCAATGTGGTACGCTGAAAACGATGTACCAACATGGAATTATTCTGCAGTTCATATAACGGGACAAGCTGTACTGATTGAAGATCATGATGGTATTATTGATTGTCTTAAGGAGCTGACGGCCCATGTGGAACGGCATTGGCCCAGTGGATGGGAATTTTTTATTCCCGAAGACCTTGGCGGTGATATTTTACCCAAAAGCATCGTGGGTTTTAAGATTCAGGTAGATGGGATTAACTTCAAAAAAAAACTGAGCCAAAACCGCTCGGCCGTTGATCGCGCCGGAGTCCTGAAGGGACTTGAGTCAAGAGCTGATGACAACAGTCGATCAGTATTGGCTGAAATGTTGAAATTGTATTCTTTAAATGGAGAAACTAAATGACAGTTTCGCTCCTATAACAAAAGGAAAATAAATGATTGATCACACAGGTGTAACAGTTAGCGATTATAAAAAAAGTAAATTATTTTACGAGAATGCATTAAAGCCTATTGGCTATAAAATGCTTATGGAAGTTCCAACTGAGCATACCGGTGGGATTGGTGTTTGCGGATTTGGCGAACCAGCAAAGCCTGATTTTTGGATTTCTGAGGGCGCAGCCAATAAACCACATGTGCATGTTGCATTCAGAGTAGATAGTCAAAAAAAGGTGGATGAGTTTTATTCTGCGGCTATAGCCGCTGGTGGTAAAGATAATGGTAAGCCCGGTCCAAGACCACATTACCATGAAAATTATTATGGAGCTTTTGTTTTAGATCCTGATGGACATAATATCGAAGCTGTTTTTCACGGATAAAGATTATTTTTTAAATTGAGGCCTGATTTTAAGTAAATGTTGTGTGGGGTTGTTTTTTACACTTCGAATAAGTTGCATCAGCCATGATGTTTCCAGGCCTTGGTTTGTCGCATAATTTTCATTGGTCCATCCAAACCAATCCCAACAGCCTTTAGGGTTGTACGGATAATTATCTTCAGTGATCCAAGTCTGTGGATATAATATCATGATATTGTTTTTAATAGCATATTCAGAGTATCCAGAAAATTGAGCAAACTTAAAAGTTCCGTTTCTGATTTTTTTCTGTTTAATGTAAGGAAGAGATTTAAATCCTAAAATTTTCGATTTTTCTTTTCGCATTTCAACGATTCTTGTTTTTTGAACTTGTTCCGTATACTTTGCATCAAAATCTATATCAAAACTGTCGCTCATTTCGCAACCATGTAAGGCCACATGAAGTTGACAGTATGTTGGATTTTGAAGGCATTCGTTTGAACTGTATAAATATCCATATGGGGCTATCGATGGGGTCGGTTGCGCTCCACGTTCAGGATTCATAATATCTAAGTTTTTCAAATCCAGCGTTTGATCAACATAATATAAATTTTTAGCTTCAAAGGGTTCTCGTTTCAGTTCTTTTTTAGTCAAAAAAGTAAGTAAATCAAAAGCTAAATCATACTGGCAGCTAGTAATAAAAGGAAATTTTTCGGCGGTGCAAGGTTGCAAATCTTGTTTATCTGTAGCAAAGGAGTGTCCTGCAAATTGCAAAGATTTTTGCTGAATTTGTTCGATTGGAATCTTGTTTTCAATATAGAAGTCTTTGATTTTTTGCGCCATTTTAAAAAGCACGACGTTGTCATGTTCTCCATGATAAGTAAAAATATTTTGCTTTGTTAAATACGATGGATCATCAATTAATTTTTTTTCGTGAAAAGCTTTTAAATCAGGAAGTTCCGCTTTGTCAGGGTTTTGCATGCAAACGCCGACAGATTGATAAATTGGGTTCATGGGTGATGGGGTAAACCACTTTGTTGAATAGCCAGGAAATAGGAATCGTCCAAGAAGTAAATCAGAGTACAGTCCCTTATTTTGATTGAATAAAAATAAGTTCTGTTTTCCTAAATGTGTTTGAATGCCTTCTTGAATTTTATTTTGCAGGTGATTTTGGGCACAATAAAAAAACCCTCCAGCAACTGTGCCAACACCGGAAATTTCTTCAGAATAAATAACTCCCATTTGAGTGGCCATAAAGCCACCGGACGATATGCCGGATATTGTCACTTGAGCAAAAGCTCGAGTTCCTAATGCAATTGTGAGTACGAATAGAGCTTTTTTCATTGCGATCAGGTCCTTTTTTGTAGGTAAACAACGATGTTGTTTTTAGATTTGCAAAATCTTCGCCAAAAGGTGTGGTCCCGAATTTTCACACTTCAATCGTTTTAAAGTAACTTTGCAGCTGTATGTATAACGATTTAAATATGTCAGGATCGTCCAGGCCTTTGATTAATCCGTAGAATCCTTCGTGGGCCATAACAATGAATTGTGCAATCTGTCGCGTGTTTATAGATTTTTGAATAAATCCTGATTTCTGACCTCGGAGTAAATGTTTTTCAAGTTCATCAATCCACAAATTCAATGCCTGCTTTAATTTTTTATGAAATTCTTTATCGATGGGTGACATTTCTTGAACCAAATTATTCAGCGGACAGCCCAATTTTAAATGCTTGGGATCAGATTCACCTATTAGTGTTTTTAATTGAAATAAAATTCCTTCGAGAGGATTTTCAAATTTTTCAAGAGGCACGATCCAGCGATCAATAATCATTGGAGCGATCACCTCGTCAACCAAGGCATAGCCTAAATCCAGCTTCGTTGGGAATTGATGGTAAAAGGTTCCTTTAGTAAATTGAGTTTTTCCAACAATGTCGTCAATGCTTGTGCCTTGAAATCCTTTTGTAAAAATCTGAATAAAAGCGGCATCTAAGATTTCTTTTCTGGATTTTTCAAGATTGCGAGTTTTCTTAGGGACTGGAACTTTCATGGAACTAGACTACGCATTTGAAATTAATTTGACAACATACTATTCAGTATATTAATTTTTTTATAAAAGAGGTGATTATGATTAAGAAAATTCTAGTAGCAGTTATATTTCTATTAGTGGGACTTATTATTTATGCGGCAGTGTTGCCTGCGGCTTATCTGATTAAGAGGGATGTGACGATTAATGCAACCCCAGAGATCGTTTACCCATATCTTGTTAGTACGAGAAAAGCCGACATGTGGATGCCATGGAAAGAAATCGACTCTAAAGTTAAAAATACTTATTCTGGCCCCGCGGAAGGTGTTGGTTCAACATCAAGCTGGGAAAGCTCCGGACAAATGGGCGTTGGCAAAGCGGAAATTACTGAAGCCGTTCCAAATCAATCTGTAAAAGTAAAAATCACTTATACGAAGCCAATGGAAATGAGTCAGAATTCTGAATTTATTCTGACTCCAAAAGATAGTCAGACAACCATGACATGGACTGTGACTGGCGAAAGCCCATTTATAGCCAGGTTGATGTGTATTTTAACTTTTAGAAATATGGATTCGTATGTTGGTGGAATGTTTGAACAAGGTTTAAATAAATTAAAAGTTATGATTGAAGGGACTAAGTAATGTCTAATATAGTTCAACTGCACCGCGTGCTGGCTGCACCACCTGAAAGAGTTTATCGAGCATTCATTGATCCGGATGCGATGGTGAAGTGGCTTCCTCCGCATGGATTTACAGCCAAAATGCATCACATCGATGTGCGAGAAGGTGGTGGCTATAAAATGTCATTCACCAATTTTACAACAAAGAAAAGTCATTCATTTAGTGGAAAGTATGTTGAAATAAAACCAAATGAATTGCTCAAGTACAATGATAAATTTGACGATCCAAATCTTAAAGATGAAATGCAAATCACGATTACTTTTCGTAAAGTTGTCTGCGGGACTGAGTTAAAAATTATTCAGGATAATATTCCAAAAGCTATACCTGTTGAGATGTGTTACTTGGGATGGCAACAGTCGCTAGCTATGTTGACACAATTGGTTGAGCCTGAAATTCCTGATGATAATTAAGAACAACTGATCAAAGTTGTTATTTTTCGAATTCTTGTTTGTGCAGCCATGCCGCCTGGCGCGGTGGCTGCTTGGTGCGGCTCCACTCGTTCAGCATTGTGGGAGCAATTTCTTTGAGATGTTTCATTTGTTCGGCGGAGCCAATCACGCAGGTTAATTCGACACGGTGGCCGTTCGGATCAAAAAAATAAATCGAGCGAATAATTCCATGTTCAGTGATACCGATAACCTCTAAACCCTTGGCTTCAAGTTCTGCTTTGGCGGCAACAAGGGATTCGGTATTGGAAACTTGAAAAGCAATATGCTGTACCCATTTTGGAGTATTTTGATCGCGGTCCATCGGTGGGCTTCCGGTGATCTCGAAGAAGGCTAAAATATTTCCGCAACCAGCATCCAAAAAGATATGCATGTAAGGGTCTGGTTCTTTGGTCGAAGGCACTCGGTCCTCAGCAATACAGACAAGCAGATCCATATTCAGATTTTTTTTGTACCACTCGGCAGTCTCTTTGGCATCTCGGCAGCGATAAGCAACATGATGAATTTGTTGAATCTGAATCATTTTAAATCTCCTATAAATTTTGAACTCGTCGGCGCAGTTCATCCAAGCTGTCATACAATTGCTGAGGGCTGGTTAAACAAAATAGCTTTTTTTGAATTTGATCAATGCGAAAATCCTGATCACAAACAGCAGCTACTGAAAATGGAACAACTTCAACTTGATCACTGAGAGCAAACTGACATTCACCAATCGAAGAAGCAATGCCTGCACCAAAAATACGACGACCTTGAGGTGTTTGAATTAATCCAAACTCAATGGTGAACCAAAAAAAGCGCTCGAATTGATTCAACAGTTCTGGTCGATCAGCAAAAGACATAGCGATTGCACCGAACTCTTGGCAAAAATCAGCATAGGTTTTGTCAGTGAAAAAGGGCAAGTGACCGTATAAATCATGAACTATATCAGGCGCTGGTGTGTAGCTAAGGTCTTGTCTATTTCGAATAAAATTGCCGACTGGAAACTGGCGGTGCTTCAGAAGATTATAAAACTGAGCCCCTTCTTCAAGACCTTCGACAAGCACACCTTCAAAATTTGTTAAGCGTCGTAAAATTTGATTGGTTTCCTCAAGCACGGGGAAGTGATCTTCGCGCAACCCAAGAATTTCAACACCTTCTAAGAATAAATCGCAAACTTGCTGATCGCGTGTTTGCTTTTGAGCATGCAAAATAGCGCGCCATGTTTCGCGGTCTTCTTCGGTGAAAACTTTGGGTATAACCGACATTTAAAGAACTCCGCGTTTCATTTGGTCTCGTTCGATAGAATCAAACAGGGCTTGAAAATTTCCTTCTCCAAACGAAAGATGATTCTCGCGTTGAATCAATTCAATAAATATAGGCCCGACAAGCTTCTTCGTAAAAATTTGCAAAAGATAGCCCTTCTCGTCGCCATCAACGAGAACATTCAAAGACTGAATTAAATTTTTGTCTTCTTTAACCGCGGGTACACGAGCAAAAGCCTTCTCGTAATAATCAGAAGCAATATCCAAAGTTTCTATTTGTGTTCCTTTTAGTTTCTGAATCGAACTTAGAAGGTCACGTGTTAAGAAGGCCAGGTGTTGCACTCCGGGTCCATTGTATTCTTCTAAGAATTCATTAATTTGAGATTTGGCTTCATCAGCTTCATTGATCGGAATGCAAAACTGACCACATGGTGAACGTAAGGCATAGGATGTCAGACCTGTTTTCTGTCCCTTGATATCAAAGTAGCGGACCTCTTCGAATCCAAAAATGGTTTTATAAAAATGAGCCCACTCTTGCATGGTCCCTTTGGCAACATTATTTGTCAGATGATCAATCAGTAAAAATCCTTTTTCAGCCACGGGCTCAGGATTTTGTAATGGAATAAAACCCAGATTTGGATTTTGTTCGACAAAGTAGATAAGGCTTCCACCGATGCCGTAAATTGCAGGTACGGCCGTTCCATCATGACGGAAGTAATCACCTTCGAGGCATGGCTGAGCGCCTCGCTGAAGGGCTTCGCGATAGGCCATATCGGGATCGTTAAAGCGCCACCCCATGGATGATATAGAGGGTCCATGTAATTTTTGAAAACGATCACCAAACGAATCAGCTTGGGTGTTCAAGTGAAATATAATTTGTCCTTGTCGATAGTAACTGATGTGTTGATTTTTTTTCACAGCTAATTTTGAAAAACCAAAATCTGTAAAAAGTTGGTGCAAAGTAGTTTGGGCGTCGCTGCTGAATTCGACAAATTCAATACCATTCAGCCCTAGGGGATTTTTCTTCATCATGATGACCTCCTCGATCCCTGCCAGAATAGCGGGTTTTTATAGTCTAAAAAAAGATCATTTATTAGATGATGTTTGTCTAAATTTATGACATAAAATAAGAATGGATATAACACTAGAGCAGGCCCGAGTTTTTGACTCGGTTGTTAGATTAGGAACAATTCAGAAAGCAGCCACAGAGCTGAATAAAGCGCATTCGGCGGTTGTTTATGCGCTGAAGTGTCTTGAGCAGCAAACTCAGTTAACTCTTTTTGATCGCAGTGCGCACCGCAATCGAACCACGCCAGAGGGCGAAATCGTTTTAAAATACTGTCGCCAGCTGTTGACGACTCGGCGCGAACTGCAGGATATGTGTCGAAAATTGAAAAACGAATGGGAGCCTTCGTTAAAATTAATTTATGATGGCATTATTGATTTTAATTTCATTGGTGATGCCCTATTTAAGTTGAATGAAATGCAAGCGCCAACAGAAGTCAAAGTGCTATCAGCCCACCTTCATGAGGTTGAAGATTTATTCACTCAAGAAGAGGCGGATATGATGGTGACTATCCTGCCGTTGCAACGACTTCAGATTCCATCATTTCGTTTGAAGCCTATTCTTATGCATCTGGTGGCACATCGCCAACATCCTCTTGGTCTTGTTAGTCGTAGAGCGCGATTGACACAAGCAGATCTCAATCGCCACACATTTATTACAATTAAGACCGATCCTAGTCATGTTGGCCTGGGTACTGAACTTATGAAATTTGACTCTTACTTTTTTGTTAATGATTTTGCGACCAAGAAACTTGCTATTCTGAAATGCTTGGGCTTTGGCTGGCTTCCAGATTATTTGATTCAATCTGAATTAAAGTCAGGAGCACTTCGAACTTTAAAGACTGAAATTGACAGCACGCACACCGTCTATCCCAGACTTTATCATCGCCCAGAACAATTCATTGGTAAAGCGGCAGGTCAATTGTTAACTTTCTATTCTAAGGAGAAGATTTCATGAAAATTGCTTTTTTTGATACGCATGGTTTCGAGAAACCAATCTTTCAAAAAGAAAATGAAAAATTTCAACACGAGATCTCATTTTTTGAAACACGATTGACCGAACAAACTGCAAATTTAGCTGCAAATTATTCGTGTGTTTGTGCTTTTGTGAATGACGGATTAGATAAGAAAACACTTCAGGTTCTTTCAACGGGAAAAACTCGACTCATTGCCTTAAGATCAGCGGGATTTAATCATGTGGATTTGGCATCGGCTCGAGCTTTGGGTTTTCGAGTTGTGAGAGTTCCAGAATATTCTCCGTATGCTGTCGCGGAGCATGCCATGGCACTAATTTTATCATTAAATAGAAAAATACATCGTGCCTACAACCGAGTAAGAGAAGGCAATTTTTCTTTAGATGGTCTTGTCGGATTTGATCTGAATAAAAAAACTGTCGGAGTTATTGGAACAGGACGCATTGGATCGGTTATGGCAAAAATTCTTGTTGGTTTTGGATGTCATGTTGTGGCCTATGATTCTGTGCAAAATTTAACTTTGCAGAAGTTGGGTGTCCAATATACAAGTCTTGATGAGCTGTTGCAAAAATCAGATATCATTTCTTTGCATGTGCCGCTGACACCTAAGACGCGACATCTTATTGATGAAAGAGCACTCGCTCTGACTAAGCCAGGTGTCATGTTGATTAATACTGGTCGAGGTGCATTGATTGATACTCATGCCTTGATTGCATCTTTAAAATCAGAGCATGTTGGATACGCTGGACTTGATGTTTACGAAGAAGAAGAGGGTTTATTTTTCGAAGATTTTTCTGAAAAAATTCTTCAAGATGATCAACTGGCGCGACTATTGACATTTCCCAATGTGCTTTTGACATCTCATCAAGCCTTTTTAACAAAAGAAGCTTTAGAAAATATTGCTCAAGTGACGCTACAAAATATTTCTGAATTCGAGAACAAGACTGATCTCAGCAATGAGATTGGTCTCGAAAGGACTTAAGTACGTGAATCCTGTTACAAATGAAATAAAAAAGAAGCACCGATACAAACATGCCGAGGGGAAGCGTTGGATTGAAGTTCGTATTAAAAATTCACAGCAACTTTTTGACGCCAGAGATCCAGCTCCATTTCGTGACCGAGATCTGGATGATGATTTTGTCGAGTATATTCTTTCATCCGTTCGAGAGCTTCCAACAACTAGTCAACTTAAAATTGTAATCTACGTTGAAGAAAATGAAACCAAAGAATTACCAAAGGATTCCATTCGCGAAGCGATACGTAGTTATTTTAGCTACAAGATAGACCTTCAGCGTGGAGATTTAAAAACATTTATGAAAAGAGCTCAGATGTTTTTATTTATTGGGTTATTGGTGTTGGGCTCCTGTATTGGTGTTGCGCAAAGTTTGACAATTCCAACACCACCGGGACCTTTAGGTATTTTGCGTGAAGGCATTGTAATTTTTGGGTGGGTTTCTGTGTGGAAGCCGATCGAGTTAATTTTATTCGACTGGTATCCGCTTTTTGAAAAACTTCGTCTTTATAAGAAGCTTTTAAAAACTGATATTGATATTCGATTTGCCACGTCAACATAGGAGCTTTAATGGGTTTCATGCTAGCTCAATTTTTTTTATCAGCATTTGTTATTATTCTAGCGGGTTCATTTCTGACTGGGTTTGCTGATAAAATTGCAAAAGTGACGGGTTGGGGCAGAATGTTCGTCGGCGGTTTGCTACTGGCCGGCGCCACATCATTGCCTGAGTTAATGGTTGACCTTGAAGCTATCAAACTGGACCTACCGGATCTTGCGGTTGGAGACCTTCTTGGAAGCAGTCTTTTCAATTTACTGATTCTGGCCACATTGGATTTTGTTTTTCCTTCTGCATTTAGGCACACAGCTTTTTCACCAAAATTTCTTCATCACTCGTTGGCCGCCTTATTGACAATTATTTTAACGGCAATAGTTGGAATCGGAATTACATCCCAAATTGAAACTTCATTTTTTGGAGTGGGCTTATTTTCATGGGCCATTATCATTGTGTACTTGTATGGCTTGCGACTCATATTTCTTGAGAGGAATGAAAACAACTTTCATGAAATTGAATTAAATCCAAAGGTATCCAGTTCAGGTTTTTCAAAATACAGTCCTTTGATACTTGCCTTCGCGGGATACTTTGCAACGGCGACAGTTATTTTAGTGACAGCTCCGTATTTGGTGAATTCTGCTGATGAAATTTCAAAGCTTTCTGGATTGGGGCATACATTTATTGGAACAACTCTGGTTGCGCTGGCGACGTCTTTGCCAGAATTGGTAGCGACTCTTGCGGCATTTCGAATGGGCGCACCTGATTTAGCTTTGGGTAATATTTTTGGCAGCAATGCCTTTAATATGATTTTATTTGTTCCACTTGATTTTATGTATCCTAAAGCACTTTTTAGTGCTGTGAGAAGTATTCATGCTGTAACGGCTTTAAGTGTCGTAACAGTGACTGGCATTGCCATCATGGGACAGCTTTATCGAAAAAAGGAACGGTCTCGTTTTACTGAGCCAAGTTCAGAGACCGTGGTTGTTGTGATTGTGATGTTTTTATTTTTGCTTTACCGATTAAGTTAAATCTACGATTTTTGGTAGAAGTTGGTGCAAATTTCAAACGAAATGGAGTTTCAGTGAAGCCATCGATGATAAAATTAATGATGATTTTTTATTTTGGATTGAGCTTATTTGGATGTTCCCAATTGCTATATTATCCAACCGATATAATGTATGTGAATCCAGTAAGGCTTAAATCGAAATATGAAAACCATGAGATTTCACTAGCTAACGGGGTAAGAGTGCAGGGTTGGTATTTTCAATCACCGATTCCACAACCTAAAGGAGTTATACTATTTTTTCATGGAAATGGACAAAATCGGTCTGCTCACTATATGAGTCTATTTTGGATTGTAAAAGAGGGCTATGATCTTGCTGTCTTTGATTATCCTGGGTATGGAATTTCTGATGGTATTCCAACTCCTCAAAGTACAGTTGAAATGGGTAAGGCAGCTATTCAGTATGTTCATAATATGAATCCTCGTTTGCCTCTAATAGTGTACGGACAAAGTTTGGGTGGAAATATAGCTATGCGCTCTGTATTTGAAATGAAGGAAAAGGTAAAACCACAAGTTTTGGTCGTTGAGTCTTCGTTTCTCTCGTACCGCGCGGCAGCTCGTGGAATTTTAGCCAGCTCAATATGGACTTGGCCCCTTCAGCCGTTAGCATATCTTTTATTGAGTGATGAGTGGGCTATTCATGATCATGTTTCGGAACTTGATGAAATTCCTATGATCGTCATTCATTCAAAACAAGATAAAGTTATTTCATTCTCTCTTGGAGAGGAAGTTTACAATAAATCTCGTTCAAAAAAAGAATTTTTGATTCGAGAAAATGGTGGGCATAACGAGACCTTTGTCGGTAAAGATGGCCCCACCAATAAAATTCAATTCTTAAGTATACTAGATCGCTTGACTTCAACTTCTCAAACTGAAACCCTTTTGAAAGTTCGCTAAAAATCTAAAAAGAAACAAGGAGTGTTATCTTATGAAAAGAACGATCAGTTTTTGGGCAATTTTATTGGGAATGTGTTTAATGGCTGAATCAGCTTTTGCCGTTAAAAACTTGTGGAGACAATGTGGTATCGGTGGAATGATTTTCAGAGAAACTGGTTGGGCAGCAATCACTTCTAATATCATCTGGGATTTGGGAACGACAGCGACAACTTCAGAAATTTCATCAGATGGTTTATGTGAGGGGAAGGCTGCTAACACGGCAGAGTTTATCAATACAACATATGCAAATCTTGAAGAAGAAACAGCGGTTGGTTCTGGGCCTCATCTAGAGACAATGCTTGATATTGTTGGGTGTGATCAAGCCGTGCGTCCCGTTATTATTGAGTCTTTGCGAAATAATTTAAAGAGCGAGATTTCAACTGTAGAGTATTCAAAAAAATCTAAATCAGAAAAAGCTGAAAGCTATTACAATGGTTTTATGAATAATATCGCAAATCATGCAAAAGCATGCCCACTGACATAAGCTCTAAAATAATTAAGTTTCTATTTAAAAGCTTACCAAAGATCTTGGTAAGCTTTTTCTTTTTTCTGAGTTTTGTATCAAATGTTTGCTTGGCATCAAGCGGATTGAATGACCAATTGAATATTCACAGTGAAAAGTATTGGCACGAATTAATTCATTATGAAAAATCACTGTGGTCAAGTTCTGGATATGAAAGTTCGATTCAAAATCCTGAGTTTTTTCTTTCAGAAAATGGAAAATATGATCCTAAAGCTGAATTGATTGCAACATTAAAAAAAATGGATGAAGAGCTGGATTTAAACAAATCAGATCAACACGCTATTTGCAAATTTCCTGCGCGATTCAAATTTCTTAAAAAACATTTTGTATTAAATAAAAACGAAGCAGATCTTTCTAAATGTTTTGGTTATCAAAAGTGGGCGATAGAAAGTAAAGTTAATTCTATCAGTTTGGTTTTTGCTACAGGGTATTTAGGAAATCCAGCCTCTTACTTTGGACATCCATTATTAAAACTCAATAAAGGTTTAGTGAATGGAAAACTATTAGATATTACTTTGAACTTTGGCGCTATAACTCCCGCCGAGGAAAATCCAGTTGTCTATGTGCTAAAAGGTTTGTTTGGTGGCTATCAGGCCTCGTTTTCGCAACTGCAGTTTTTTTTTCACCATACTAATTATGTTGAAAATGAACTTCGTGATCTTTGGGAGTATGAATTAAATCTATCGCCTGAGGAAGTTGAAATTATTGTTGATCATTCGTGGGAAATTTTAAGCATGAAGATTCCCTACCTTTTTTTATCTGACAACTGTGCGTATCGATTATCTGAGATGATAGGAATTGCCACAAATGTTCGTCTTAAAAATCCGAATGTTTTTTATGCCATTCCAGTTTCGTTATTCGAAGGAATTACCGAGTTAAAAAAGTCAAACGGACAGCCATTCATTAGAAAAATTCTGAGGGTTCCATCTCGACAGACCCGAATGACAGAGAAATACTTATCACTTCCTTCGGAAGATAAAAAACTGACAAAGCGGTTGATTCAAGACCCAACTTTTTTTTCAAAAGCAGAATACAGCGACTTAGGGTTCGAAAAAAAATCTGCAATTTTAGCCAGTTTATTTGATTATTATGCATATAAAATTGCAGATGAAAAAGATGAGAATTCGTTTAAGCTTCAAAAACAACAAGTTATTCTCGAGAGGCTTAAGTTACCACCAACAGAAGTGAGCTTTGAAAGTTCTCAAGAATCATACATTCCACCGCACGAAGCGCAGGGAAATTTTACATTACGAGCCCATGTTATTCAAAGTGAGGATCATCGCAATATTCAAGAACTTATGATCCGCCCAGCTCTTTATGATTTTTTATCATTAGAAGCTGCTCGTTCTCAAAATTCTGAGTTAAAAATTTTTGAAACAACCATTCGCTATTCAGAAAATAAACTTAACTTGAGACAGCTCGATATATTTTCTGTGGGAACACTCAATGCGGCTCGAGTTGATTTGCCAGATATCAGCGGACTTGCTTGGAAAATTAAGGTCGGATTATTGTCGCAAAATTTTTCTTGTGATTCGTGTTTGGTGGCGGGTGTTGATGCCGGAGCCGGCTATGCTTTAGAAACAAATAAACTTTTTTCATTTTATGGACTAGCTACGGTGCAGTTGCAATCGGATAAGAATTCCTATGGAACTACGGCGATGACTCCGCTATTTGGTGGATTCTTTAATATTAATCCAAGCTGGAAGGGACATTTTCACTTTGGAACCCAGCAATTTTTAGATGCTGATAGGAATCATCATCAAATTATTGAATTTGAGAACCGTTTTGGCTCCAGCAAGTATTGGGATGTTCGCATATCTTTTTTGCAAAATGATCAACGATTCGTTCGAATGTCGTTTTCATATTATTTATGAAAGATTCAATTTTTCTAAAGACTGTACGAAAAACATCTCTCACAACTCTTCCGCAAAAATTTTCTCTGTAATTTTCCAAAATTTATCCTGTTTTCGGACAATCACAAAAGCAGGTAACCGGTAAAGACTTTTAAATCGAATAACATCCTGAGGCGTTTGTAACTCGACAGCCAGCTCGGGACGCTTTAAGTGTGATCGAAGAAAATTAATATTGAATTTCTTAATGGATGACGAATTGTTAAAGAAATGTGCTTCGCTAACATACTCGGCATTGAAATCATAATATCTGACTTCCAAATAGGAGTTTGAATTTTTATCCTTGCGTTCATCAAAGGTGATTCTATCCGGAGTCAGGACATGAGCATTTTTTGAAAGCTTGGCTTGTTTTAATTTTGCATCCGCATCAATTAAAATCGCATCGCATTTTTCGCAGGCTTTGGCAGTAATATCATTTTCAGCGCCACAGCTGTGACACAGTTTCAGGCGGAAGCGATAACCACATGGTGTTATTTGTAACGTGTCCGGATCTTGGGTGGCTCCACGGCATTTTCTGCCATAGTGTTCATAGACGACACCGTCATCATCAGCATAACCCCAGAAAGTATTTTCGAATTCACATTTGGGGCAAGTGACTTGGACTTGCATGGTGTCTTTCGCGGGACGCTTGTCGCTAATTTCTGGAGCATAGATATCATGTCCCATTCCGGTATAGTCTAAGATGTAGCAATCATTTTTATCTTCTGAAAGTCGAAGACCTCGGCCAATAATTTGTTGATACAGACTGTTGGATTCTGTGGGCCGCAGAATAGCGATCACATCCACATGAGGGGCGTCAAATCCAGTCGTCAACACCGAGACATTGACCAGATATTTAAATTTTCGTTTTTTAAAATCGGCAATGATTTTATTTCGATCAGTCATTTCAGTCTCGCCGAGTACCAATCTGGAATCATCAGCCGGCAAGTAAGACATGATCTCTTCAGCGTGGCGTACCGAGCTGCTAAAGATCATGACCCCTTTTCGCTGAAAACGTTCGGTGATATCGATGATATTTTTGATGATAAAAGGAGTCAGGCGCTTTTGACTTTTTAGAACTTCTTCAACCTCTGCCGCAGTGAATGCTCGATCTTTATCAGAGAGCTCTGAAAAATCATAACACGTGACCGGAATATCCACCTTTACGGGGATTGTTAAATAATTATTTTTAATCATGTAAGACAATGGCAATTCATACACACATTGTTTAAAGAATCTTTTCTGATCTGTTTTGATTTCACCACTTTGTGAGAATTCATAGATCCAGCCTAATCCTAAACGATAAGGAGTTGCCGTTAAACCCAGGATGCAAAGCTTGGGATTGCGATCCAATAATTTTTTTATAACGTCTTGATACTGAGTGGATCCTTCTTCGGCCACGCGGTGGCACTCATCAATAACTAAGAGTGAGAAATCATTAAAAAAATCATCCGGTGCCCGTGCCACAGATTGGACACTGCCAAAGATGGCTTTCTGATCCCAATCTTTTTTACCAAGACTGGCCGAGAATATCCCTGCGGCAAGACCATAGCTTTTATATTTTTCAGAGTTTTGTTCAACAAGCTCTTTGACGTGGGCTAAGACTAAGACGCGTCCATTGGCAATGCGAGCCAGCTCGGCAATAACCAAACTTTTTCCAGCACCTGTCGGAAGAACGACCATTGCGGGGTCGCGTTTTTTTTGAAAATATTTGACGGCGTTATTTACCGCTGCTTGTTGATAATCACGAAGAGTATACAGCGGAGCAGAATTTTCAGCATCATTCGCCATGAATCATAAAGTCCTTTTTAAAAATTCAATAGTTCGAGTCCATGCTAATGTGGCAGCTTTTTTGTCGTATCTTGGAGTTGTGTCATTATGAAAGCCATGATTAGAGCCTTCATACATGTGATGTGTGTATGTCACTTTATTTTTTTTGAGAGCGGCCTCAAAATCTGGCCAGCCCTTAACGATGCGTTCATCCAGCGAAGCATCATGAATTAAAAGTGCAGCTTTTATTTTTACAACATCTTCTGACATTGGCTGAGAACCATAAAAAGGGACGGCAGCCTTCAGATCGTCACCCATTCTTACCGCAAGAGTATTTGCTATGGCTCCGCCAAAGCAGAAACCAACGGCACCCAATTTGCCATTAGAATCAGTTCGTGCCTTTAACCATTTTGCAGCCGCCTTAAAATCTTCGATCATTTTTTCACGATCAACATTTTTAAAAAGAACCCCACCTTTTTCATCATCACCAGGATAACCACCCAAACTTGTCAGTCCATCGGGTGCAAAAGCAATAAATCCATCTGTTGCCAAACGGCGGGCAACATCTTCGATGTAAGGATTCAGTCCGCGATTTTCATGAACAACTAAAACCACAGGATATATTCCGGCTTTTGCTGGCATCGCCAGATGTCCACGAATTTTTCCATTACCCTCAGGTGACAAAACTATAACGTCCTCGGTTTTGATGCGCTTGTCATTTTTTGGGACTTGAATGGCCCAGGCATAGTTTGGACGAAGGATTTTCCAAAGAGCAGCAACGGTAAGCCCTCCGATAGCAAACTTTTGAGCGTGTCGAAGAAAAGTACGCCGGTCCATTTCTCCGTGAACATAGCGGTCAAATTGGGTCCAGAGTTCTTGTGGAAAGTCTTTGGCTGATTTTCGTTTCATCATAAGACACAATATAACTGGTCTTCGTGAAATATGTGAAGAAGATTTGAACCTTTTAGCATTTGCGACGTCTTATGTTGAAAGCGGAAATAATCAGCTTTAAAGTAAACAAATCTAAAGGAGATACAAATGCGTCAGTTAAGAAAAAACATCTTGGGCCCTCTTGCAGCTGCGATTGTGATGGGATTTGCAATTCCGGCCGTCGCAAAATCAGACCAAAGACCTGGTTTTGGTGAAGGCAAATTCATTGAACATATGACAAAAAAAATGGATCTCACGCCTGAGCAACAAGAAAAAATAAAAGCACTTCCAGGTGATGACAGTGATGCGATGAAAGCGAAACGAGAATCCATGAGAGCTGCGCAGGAAGATCTTGAGCAGGCTATGAAGGGTGCCGCCAGTGACGATGAAGTTCGTGTTAAGTTTGCAAATCTTGAGAAATTACAAGCTGAGTTTGCAAAAGCGCGATTTGATAAAATATTAGCAATACGTGCTATTTTAACACCCGAGCAAAAAGAAAAATTGAAAGGCATGGGCATGGGGATGGGAAAGGGCGATAAAAAGCGTCGCCATCGCTAATCTCAATTTATGTTGAAGATACCCCCTTCCGAATTTAAAATTTTGTATGAAGAGTACAACTCATTGGTACGCTCGGTGATCTATCAGATCGCCGGGCCAAAGTATCTTAATGATTTGGTTCAAGAGGCCTTTATCAAAATTTGGAAAGGGCTTCCAGGATTTAACGAGCATTCGAAAATGAGTTCTTGGATTTACCGAATTGCCACGAATATTGCAATTGACTCGCGAAGAGCAGCTACGCGTCGTCATGAAGAATTTGGTTATGACTTTGGACAAATTCGTGACCCAAGGGCGGGAGCCGACAAAGAACTTGAAAATCGCCAATTGGTGCAACAAGGTCTTGAATCTTTAAGCGATGATCACCGAGTTGTTTTGGTTCTAGCTTACATTCATGAAAGACCATTATCCGAGATTGCAGAAAATCTTGGTCTTTCAGAGGGAACTGTGAAATCAAGATTACATTATGCAAAAACTGCATTTGCTGAGTATCTTAAATCGAAAGGAGCCGTGGCATGAGTCAATTTAATGATGATCAATTGAAAGCATTGTTGCAAAAAAATCAACCCAAGGCCCCTTCGGCCGAAGACGGTGAATTCAGTCAAATTTTAGCCCGCGCCAAGACTATTGAAAAATCTCGATTTAAGTTACAGTGGGTGGGGCTTGGTTCCGCCATAGCAGCAAGTTTTCTGGCATTTTGGATATCGATTCAACAACCGAACGAACTTCAAGATATTGCCATGCCAACAGAGCAAATCTCAGATGATTTCGATCTCTATAATGAAGAATGGCCAACAATGGATGTTGGTGAAGATTTTATTGAACTGGCCAGCAACAATTAAATTCGTATAATGGCACATATAATGCTTTGAAATTCTGAAAACGGAGTGTTTCATGGAGTCAAAAATTGAATTTTGAAAATCTTCCCAAAGAGCTTCGGCAATTGGTTGGCAAAGCAACGGCTGTGCTGGGTCAAATCATTAAGGAATATGAAGGCGAAAATTTCTACAACCATATTGAATACTATCGAAAAAATCTTAAAAAAACGCGTCAGGTACAAAAAATTTTAGTTTTACAGACCTTGCTGAGCGATTTAAAATCTGAAAGCCAACAAAATCGACAAAAAATTGCTCATGCTTTCTCGTTACAGCTTGAGTTGGTGAATGTTTGTGAAGCGGCTTATCGCACATGGAGGCAGCAATCAAAAACTCAACAAATTAAAACCAACTCAAAATTAAAATTAACTTATGTCTTAACAGCTCATCCAACTGAGGCCCGATCAAAAGTCATTGTTGATGTCCTCAGCGAACTTGGGAAAATTTTAGTTGAGGGTATTCAAAAAGATTTTCTTTTCAACGAGAATGAATTGGAAAGTCAAATGCGTATGCTTTGGTTGTTGCCGTTTTCGAAAACTGAAAGGCCCTCTGTCGCAGACGAAGCAGAATATATTTACTCACTGGTTTTTGCTGAAAATATGTTTGATTTTATTTTAGAAAATAAATCAAGCTATGACCTTAAACTCAGATCATGGGTGGGTGGAGATAAAGATGGGCACCCGAACGTCAATAAAGATGTCATGCGCACCTGTTTTTCAAAATCCAGAAAATATATTTTGGCAGCTATTCAAAAGAAGTTGCAGCGAGTTCGAAACGATATTGAAAAATTAAATCGTATTAACAGTGATTTGAATCAACTGATCAGCAAAAGCAATAGTTTGGATTCTGTTACCGTCGGAGATGGTACACGAGTTAAGGATTGGATTTCTGATTACCGTCGTTTTTTAAAAAATGGAGATACATTTATTAAAAAACACAGTCAAATTTTATTGATTAATCGCCTGATAGAGGTGTTTCCAGCATTTGTTTTTCCGATCGAGCTTCGCGAGGATTCTGATCTTATACGAAGCGCGTGCAAAGATGAATCGTCTATTATACGGGGAATGTTGATCGAGCTGAGTGAAATATCCGGAACAATGGCTGTAACATGTTATGCGGGAGGTTTTGTTGTTTCGCACTGTGAATCGGCGGATGATTTGAACCAAGCCTGTCGATTAGTGAATTCAATAAGCCGTTGCAAAGGGCTTTCTGTGATTCCGTTGTTCGAAACAAAAGAAGCATTAGAAATGTCTCAGAAAATTGTAAAAACTTGGCTTGAGAAAAAATCAAATTTTGCACTAGTTAAGCGTTACTGGTTTGGAAATTTTGAAATTATGCTGGGTTATTCGGATTCAGCAAAGCAGACTGGAGCATTAGCAAGCCGCTATTTAATTGCTAAAGCCATGGCAGATCTTGAAGAAACTATTCAAAGTTTTTCTCTGACACCCAAATTTTTTCATGGATCTGGAGGAAGTGTGGATCGGGGCGGGGGCAGCTTAAAAGAACAGATTGCTTGGTGGTCTAATGCGGCCGTGGCCAATCCGAAGTTTACGATTCAAGGTGAAATGATTCAGCGTAATTTTGCGACGCGAGAAATTTTAAATTCACAATGTATTCATTTGGCAAATGAGGCCTTGGCTCGTCGAACGAGATCTTCAGCAAGCTCCTCTACAGGTTTGCGAAAAAGTCCTGAGCTGAAGCGTTTTGTGGAGCATGTGGAAAAGACCTACTCTCGGTTAGTGAATGATGGATCAACACTCAAAAAATTGTTGGATGCAACACCCTATCGATATTTGGATATTTTAAAAATTGGTTCAAGACCATCAAAGAGGCCTGATAAAGATATCTCGATCATGTCGCTGCGAGCTATTCCGTGGGTATTGTGTTGGACTCAAACGCGAGTGTTAATGCCAACATGGTGGGGAATCGGCACAGCCTGGCATGAAATTTCTCTTGCAGACAGAAAAAAAATGAAAGCTATTTTCAAGTCGGATCCATTTTTTTCATCTTTTGTAAAAACACTGGGTTTTTCTTTGGCAAAAGTTGAGTTGGAAATTTGGCAAATGTATTTTACAAAGCAGAAAGATCAAAAACTTTTTAAGCAATTTAATCATGAGTACAGGGAATCCGTGCGATTTGTAAAGGATCTCAGTAGTCAAAAAAGTTTAATTTGGGATCGCCCCTGGCTTGAAGCCAGCATTCAGATGCGATCTTCAAATATTCATATTTTAAACTTACTGCAAATACTGGCACTTGAAGCCTCTGATGAGGCTTTGCTGAAAGAGACGATTGTGGGTATTGCATGTGGAATGTTAACAACTGGATAAATCATAAATACACTGACCTGCGACAAAAAAAGCCCTCATTTCATTTTGTGAGCGATCTATTGATATTTCACGACATTTTAATTGCTACAATGGATTGTAATTGTTAGTTTTTTTTTATGAATAACACTTCTGAAAAAACCAAAAATAGAAGCTTCGAACGACAAACTTTGTTAATTCTTTTGTTAATTTTTATTGGCGTTACAATTATTGCTTGGGCTGGTGCCATGAGATTGCGTCAAACTATTTCAGCGAATAATTCAGTTCTACAAATTGACATTAGTGCTCTGGTTGAAATTGAAAAAATGAGAAATATTGCAGACGCTCAATTGTCTAACAGCCGCTCATTTTTTTTATTGGGCTCGACAAAGCTTTTTGATGAGCAAAAAAAAGACAAGCAACGGCTGGCAGAAAGTTTAGCAATTTTCGAGAAAAAATTTAATTTGCCTCAAATTCCCCAGATCACTCAGCGAATTTTGTCGCTGCAGCAGCAAAATCAAGATTATTTTGATCAGGGTATGGGATTTCGAGCAAAACAGACGGAATCAAAAATAGTGGGTCAGTTTTACCAGTCAAAGGCCGGACCACTGCAAGTTGAGTTCAACAAAGCCTTTGATGAACTTGTTGTTCTTCATAATGCCGAACTGGAGCGGGCGCGGGCTCAGTCAGAAAAGGCTGCCGCGGAGGCTCAAATTCAGATTCCACAGGGAATGGCCTTATTTACGGGTGTTCTGTCTATTTTATTTTTTGCTATGACGCTATTAATTTCAAGATTGTTGAATGAAAGATCACGTCATGTGGCCGAGAGAAATCGACTTTTCAACGAGGCCACCAAGGCCATCAATGGTCGGGATGAAATTATTATCGCAGTATCTCAAGATTTAAATGAATCTTTGGCAACAATATCAAATACGGCTGAAATTATTGGAAAAACACAGGATCAAACGGCTGTAAAAGATGGACTTGATTTGATACAAAGTTCAGTTCAAGTCACAGAAGGATTGATCAAAGATATTCTGGATCAAACCAAAGCAGATTCAGGTGAAATGACATTGCGACTTGAACAGTTGCCAATAGATGTGGTTTTGGATGATGCGCGCCTCATGTTGCAATCTTTAGCCAAACAACGTGATATTCGTTTGGAGTTTGTGACGCCAAATCCGCCGGCATTAGCCTTTATGGATCGTGGACGAGTGATGCGCGTGTTATCAAATCTTGTTGGCAATGCTATTAAATTTAGTCCGAATCATTCAAAAATCATTGTCAAAGTTCGAAGTGATCAACAGTTTGTTTTTGTATCGGTGAAAGACAGTGGTCCCGGAATTCCAGAAAAACAACACGCTGAAATGTTCACTCACTTTTGGCAGGCACGGAAAACTTCTGAACAAGGTTCTGGCGTTGGACTGGCTATTGTAAAAACGATTATCGATGCTCACGGTGGTGCTGTCACAGTTGAAAGTCATATGGGTCATGGCTCCACATTTACTTTTTCGCTGCCGCGACGTCGTCCGGCCAGTGCGCATATTGGGCGACCAGCCACTTCGGCGGTTACTTACGGGACAAAAACTCAAACTCAGGCGCAAGAAGCACAAGCACAAGTTCAGGCACGCTTGGAAGATCGCAATCGGCAAACGCATTAGTTAAAAGAAAATTTTATGGCTAAGGAATTGTTACAATTAGGATGGGTTGAAGAGCTTTTGCCAAAAGATCATATCCGAAAACGCATGTTCGGTGGATTTTCATATTATCTTGATGAAAAACTCATTCTTGTTATGTTTGAATCAGTTGGAAACAAAGATTACCGCGGTGAGAGTTATGATTTTGAAATTTGGAATGGTTGTATGTTCCCAGTTGAGCGAGAACACCATGCCGTAGTTTTAAAAAAATTTCCATTTTTAATCAATCATCCGGTCTTACCAAAATGGCTGTACTTAATGGCTGATCATGATGATTTTGATTCAAATGCGGAATCGCTAGTTCGTGAACTCAGACGAAAAAATCCGCTGTTTGGATCCTATCCCAAAGGTCGCGCTCAGAAATCCAAAAAAAGCGAGCGAAGTTTTGAAAAAATAGATACACGGAGGCCGCGCATGTTTGGAGATGTGCCGGCGGAAGAAAAATTAAAAAATGCACAGCGACTGACTGATTTGAAAAATATTGGACCAGAGACCGAGCGAGCAATGCTCAAGGCCGGCGTTAAAACACTTGATCAGTTTGTTAAAATGGGTTGGGAAAAAGCCATGATTCGACTGTGCAAAGTGAATCCAAAGAATAATCATTCACTTTTTGCCTATGCATTGATAGGGGCACTCCAGAATAAAATGTGGAATCAAATTTCTGAAGCAGATAAAAAACAAGCTCGAGAATTTATGAAATCTCTAAGAGATAAAGCAACATTGCGCTCAAATAAAAAATCAAAAAAAAAGGGATAATGCATGGGCCATAAAGGCGCACATTATCCCGTTAATTTTAAACTATTTAACTTTGACTAATAGTTTAAACCCACCAAATAAGGCGCGATCGGTATCCATCCATGCTGGTTCCATATCTAATTTTACCATGCGTGGATCTTTTAACATTTTATTAAAAACCTGCTGGCGATGTGTGGCTGATTTAAATTCAGCCATAGCAACTATTAAAACTTCGTTGGATTTTGTTTTGATTTTTTTAGGGAACGATAATGAAGTTGCATTCTTGTCATCGGCTACATAGTCGCTGCTCGAGAGGGCTCCATGTTTAATGAGCAATTGCCCAACAATTTTTGTGGTCTTTCTGTAGTCAGCAACATTTTTTTTTGGAACGGGTTGAATGCAGATATCAAGATATTTTCCCATTGATTTTTCCTTGGTTAAAAGTTTTCTTTGTTATGAAGACCAACTATAAATGCCAAATCAATGGGTTTCAATAAGAATTGCCTCAGACAATCTGCAACTCTGAAGCACGTTAATTGGTTTTTGCTTTTGCTTTGTGTTGGGCTTCCCAAGCGACTAATCCCGGAGGTTTTGGTTTTGCTTTGAACTTTGGTTTTGCTTTTCCCCGAGCAACGGGCTTTTTGGGAAGACCTGCTTTTGCGGGACGTGGTTTCATTTGATCGCGCGGAACATGCAATCGCTTTCCGTCTTTGTCTTTGAATCTGTTTTTTAATTCTTTTGGAGATTGCCCTTTGCCTTCTAAAGAAGCGATTAATCGCAAATCTCGCTCTGTCACAAGGTTAATGACCAATCCGGCTCTGCCAGCGCGAGCGGTTCGTCCAACACGGTGTAAATAGTTTTCCATCTGCTGAGGTAGGTGGAAATTGATAACTCGGCCAACATGCTCTAAATCCAATCCGCGCGCAGCCAGATCTGTTGATATCAAAAGATCAATTTCACCGGTACGGAATTTTTTTAAATTGGTGCGTCGCTGACTTTTGTCCATTTCGCCACGATAGACTAAACATTGAAAACCTTTGCTCGCGATTTCATCAGCCAGTTTATCACATTGATCGCGAGTATTTGTGAACACAATGGTGCCACCAGCAACTTTTTGCTTCAGTAGTTTTTCAAATATAGGCCATCGCATTCCATCGATTACGATTTCATTTTGAGTGATTAGGCTTTTAACTGTTTTTCCACTACCACTACTTCGTACAACTTCAGCTTTGGAAAAAAGCGAATTCATCAAAGCCTGAACTGTAGCAGAGACCGTTGCTGAAAATAATGATAAGGGAGTATCTTTGGGTGATGCACTAACGATTCGACTTGATTCAGCTAGAAATCCTTTGTCCAGCATCTGATCCGCTTCATCAAATACCAACATACGAACATCTGATAGATCAATTAAGTTTTTATCCATCAATTGAATCAAGCGGCCTGGAGTGGCTAATAATATTTCAAAAGGGCCACCAATGTTTCGACGAGCCTGTTCAAAGGTCATTCCACCCAACGCTGGTCGAACACGTAAACGAGTATCGTGCGTGAAAGTTTTAAAAACTTTTGAAACCTGTTCGCCAAGATCACGCGTTGGAACCATGACAATAGCACGTGGCGAGGCATTCTGAGTGACAGGAGATCCCTGTTCTTCCAATGAACGAAGTAAATGTAATAATGGCAAGGCGTAGGTCAGAGTTTTTCCGCTACCAGTTTCTGAAACACCAACCACAGATTGCCCAGACATCATAAGTGGGATTGCAAACTTTTGAATTTCAGTTGGGGTAAAGATGCGTTTAGTTTTTAAAGTTTTTAAAATAGATGGCAGTAGGCCAAATTCTGGAAATGTATTCATACCAAGATCCTTAGTCAAAAAATTGCGTTGCTGGGGGAGTGTAGCTGAATTTGACTCTGAGCCATAGGAATATTCCCGGTAACCCGAGATAAGTTGGTATATTGTAAAAAAATTACTGAAACTTCGAGTTCTTGAGCTGATTCAAAGTGGAACCAGAGCGCAGAATTTATATCTATTGATCATTCTTTGCTCTGGTTCAAAAGTTTATTGACCAGGTACCACGTCAATCGGTGTTCCTGGTGTGGTTGCGGGGGCAGTTTCGGTACCTGTTCCGGTTTCAGTTGGGGCTCGCTCAGTTGTTGCTGGCGTTGTTAGGGATATGCCTGTGTTTCGAGGCGCACGAACCATCAACGCAATAGCAATGAGTATTGCCGCGACAATTGCGATGGCCCACCATATCGTACTTTTAGATCGCATAGGTTGTCCTAGAGTCGTTGTTGCCATAAAATCTCCTTTTTGTATTTAAAAAGCATGTTGTGGGCCAACGTCAACGGCTGCAGAAGAGTGATGAATGGGACAATTTTCCCAGATTGGACTATGGCCAGGGGCGGGCCAGATTAAAAACCAAAACCGATAGCCAGGCCAAACAAGATAAAAAGAGCGCTTGCAAATCGATGAATCAGAGTCATTGGAATTTGATGTGTAAAGCGAGATCCCATAAAAACTGCAAGACCATCAGCAATCATCATTCCAGCAGTTGTCCCAAAAGTTACAGCCAGCGGAGACATATACTTTGCCCCAAGAGCCACAGTTGCCAATTGAGTTTTATCACCCATTTCAGCCATAAAAAAAACCACAGTTGTCGTCAGAAATGGTCCCCACTTAGGGGTCTGCTCATAGCCCTCATCTTTGTCAGGTTTGAGCATCCAAAGTCCAAATCCAATAAACGTCAGCGCTAAAATCCATTTAAGAAGTTCTTTTGGAAAGTAATGAGTCACATAAGCGCCAACAAAAGATGCCAGAGCATGATTCAGAATTGTCGCCACCAAAATTCCCGCCATGATTGGCCAAGGTTTTCGAAATTTTGCTGCCAGCACCAAAGCTAAAAGTTGGGTTTTATCACCCATTTCACTGATGAAGACCAATAAGAAAGAATTAAAAACCGCATCCATGTAGGTATTATTAAATATCCCCTTTTAGAAATTGGTTTCAATATATTTGAGAACTTCAGCAGATTCATTAATCGTTCTCTGGGCCACAAAAGGTTGGTTCATAAAATATCCAAAGGCTCTGATAATGTTGGTGTGGACCTGCATCGGACTGAAGTTATTCAAATTTTGGTTTGACGTGTACGTCTCGGAAGCCATCGCTTTATTAAGATCTAGCCAAGGGTACTGACGGACTGTCCAGCGACGAACGGGTTGAGCAACGTGGCAGCTAACACAATCCACAGTTCCTGGATTGTGAATTTTTGGATTTTCAAATCGAAAGGCAGCGCGAGTGGCACTAATGATTTCGGATTCATTCTGAGATCCTAGAGCGCTTGAATCAGTAACAAGAATATTTAAATTCTCGTCCTGTTTTGGCTTGGGCATGATGCCACCAAAAAACCAAACCGGTGCGGGCTTAATTGCATGGTTCATAAAGCGTTGAATCTTTGTATTCACTCTGGGGATGGTGATCGAAGTCATTTCTCCATTTTTAATATCAAACCCACCAAAATCCCAAACCATCTGATTCATCATTAACTGCATAAAAGTAATTCGAGATAAGTTCTTTTCTCCAACATACTGATACACAATGTTCATTAAATCTTTGAAGTATTGGCCATCGAGGCCTTCATTTTTTATAAAAGGATTTATTGTTAAAGGTGATCGCTCCGAGACAGTCGATTTTTGAGATTTTAACTGAATGATCTGCTGAAGAAGCTGTTTGAACTCTTCGGGTGTAAGTTCGTAAAACAAATGCAAACTGGAATCACGAGTTGACGTCACGTCACCAACAGCCTCTAAAGGTTGCATGACCATGCGAATTTGTTGTTTGCATTGAACGGGCCCTTGACCTTCGAAAAAACACGGATCAATGCGCAGGCCAATAACTCTTAAATCGTCATACAGCATTTCATTTGTAGGGACTCCAACCAAAGATGGAATTTGTTGATAATAAGATTGAGGTAGCAACAAGCCTTTCTTGGCTTCGGTTGCGGGTTTCGGAAGTTGTTCCCATTGATTCACTTTAGGAAGCGGAAAAAGAATAGAGACATCACTTAAATCTAAAGGTGTCGCCGCTCCGGCGTGGACAGACGCAAAAAACAACACGGATAAAAAATAATGCATAAAGCTCCCGACTTATGATTTTTTAACAAACTCTGATTTTAAATTCATGGCACCAAAGCCATCAATTTTACATGAAATATTATGACCGTCGGCTCCATCCGGAACCAGTCGAATATTTTTAACTTTGGTTCCGACCTTAACCGAAGAGGACGAGCCCTTCACTTTCAAATCTTTAACAACAGTGACAGAGTCTCCGTCTGTGAGCACGTTGCCGTGAGCATCACGTATAGAATTATCGACAACTTCCTCGGTGACGTCGGAAGTTGTAGCATGTTGACTCCATTCGTGGGCACATTCGGGGCAAACCCAAAGATTGCCATCGGCATAAGTGTTTTCAGAATTGCATTTTGGACAGTTTGGTTCAGTTTTCATGGATCCAATAATTGCCGATTGGAATGAAATTGGCAATCATTCAGATTCAACAAAGCTGCTTTTTGTGTTAGCTTTGAAGCAAAACAGGAAAGAGGATTCCATGGCATTAAAAATTGTTTCAGGTATTGCTTTTTTCATTGCGTTATTTTTTGGATTTGTGGCAACCCGTCAGGGGAAATTCAATTATGAACGCAGTGGATTGATCGAGGCTCCGGCTGATAAAATATTTCCCTACATTAGCCAGTTTAGCATGGGTGGACAGTGGTCTCCGTATGAAAAGATTGATCCCAATATGAAGAAAACATTTTCAGGTGCAGATGGTCAGCCAGGCAGCATGATGGTCTTCGAAGGGAACAGTCAGGCCGGATCCGGACAACTTGAATTGATAAAATTGATTCCAAATGAGCTGGTTGAAATAAAATTAACAATGACAAAGCCCATTCGGGCCGAGAATTTAGTCATCTATAAATTAACACCTGAAGGCAACGGAACCCGTTTTTCTTGGTCCATGTCCGGAGATGGTGGCTTTTTTGGTAAGCTATTGAATGTTTTTATTGATTGCGAAAATATGGTTGCGGGCTCCTTCACAGAAGGTATTGCAAATTTAAAAACTTTGGTCGAATCACAAAAATAAAAAGCCCTTTTAAAGGGCGCAATCTTGCGGTGCCTGGGCGATTAAATCTTTAAGAGTATTTCGAAAGCGATCATCCAATCCATCGCATAAAAAGACCCCGCTGTTACACATGTTGGGTCGCAACTCGATGGATAAAGCCATAGCTTCATTGTTGAGGGCTATATCTGATTCTGCATAAGCCATACAGCTTACAGTACCCTCCGGGGTTACGCCCTTGCAGATTTTCGCGATGGATAATAATGAATTAAGCTCGCGAAGCCTATCATCATCGATCTGACACGAGCGTGATGTATTGGGAACCAGGTCACGTCTATAGCCATTCGTATTTTGCAAAGACATTAACCCATCATTCAACGAGATTTCTAATTGCACACCTTCCTGATTGCTACCTTCGTTATACTTATGAAACGATATATCGGTGTACTGGCTGGCTTGATCGATCACCTCACCACCATTGATGGGTTCAACTTTGCCGACACCGGTGACCAATTCTTCGTTTGTTTCAAAACTGTTTTTAGCGCAGTTTTGAAATGCAAAAAACGAAATGGTTCCAAGTGCAATAATGAAAATCAATTTGAGTCGATTCACAATTCCCCCTGATACAGCTGATAAAAGCAAAGAAAGAGCCAATCAGAAATCTGATGGTCGGGCTTTATAAATGATTAGGAGTCTAAGAAATGACCAATTCATTTTCATTGTGTGTTATGTTTACGATTTCTCATTCTGAGACGAGTAGCTGACCTGGACCAAGATCCAGACTCTGTAATTAAACCTTATTTTGCTTTGTCAAATTGTCGGGGCACATTCATTGTGAACAACTCAAGTTAATTGGTTTATTCTAGGGATTGGAGTTTATGTGATTCGCGTGATGATGGTGGTGCTATTCATGGCACAGATGGTTTCAGCGCAGATTAGGGTTCATACGGTGCCCAGTCAGCCTAAAGTTGGAGAGGCTATTTCTGTTTTTTTACAGCTTGTAGTGTGTAACAAAATGATTTCCCATTTTAATTCTTAGCACAAATCAAGCTTGCCTCCTAAAAAGGAGGAATCAATGGGAAGAGTGGGAAGACCGAGTAAGTACCCCGGCGTATTAAAGGAAGCC